>Ga0099364_10000016_pt1 | contig 243811 bp, 222 predicted proteins | sample TergutTh196P3_FD_73070 | JGI IMG/M metagenome (GOLD analysis project Ga0099364, IMG submission 73070) | Microcerotermes parvus P3 segment gut microbial communities from Pointe-Noire, Republic of the Congo - Th196 P3 | ecosystem: Host-associated > Arthropoda: Insects > Digestive system > Gut ... | reverse complement strand
TCACATCAAAGATATGAGGTCACACCTCCGCTTTGCTTCGTTATCCATTCGCTCTAAGCGACTAAAGTCGCAAGGCGAAGTGGTCTTGTCCCTGAAGTCTAAGCGCTAAGACTCTAGGGCAGTAGAACGAAAGCAGAGCTTGCTACTTCGCCTTATCGCTTTGCCTTTTGCTCTTACTGCTTTAGCAGTTAAGCAAACGGACAGCGGAGCAACGAAGTTGCGGAGACCGTTCGTAGAACGGCGTACAGAGCACGTAGCGAGTTGCGACTTCGACTAGGCACGTTCGTGCCGTAGCAAGAATCGACAGCGCAGTGAAATGGAGATAGAGCGAATGGACAGCGGAGCCCAAAGGGCGAAGATAGCACGCACTTGCTTGGTTAAAGGTGAACTAGTATAAAAAGACTTTTGTATTAAAGTATCAGAGCAATTTTTCAATAGCAGCAACCATATCTTTAGGCTCGGTTGCTGGTGCAAAGCGTTCAATGACATTGCCTTCTCGGTCAATCAAAAATTTTGTAAAATTCCATTTGATTGTGCTTCCAACTGTTCCTTTAGCTTCATTTTTCAAAAATTGATAAAGTGGATGTGCTTCTTTACCATTGACTTTAATTTTTTGAAACATCGTGAATTTTACGCCATAATTCAACTGACAAAACTCGTTAATTGCATTATTTTCAGCAGGATCTTGTCCAGCAAATTGATTACATGGAAATCCTAAAATCTCAAGTCCTTGATCTTTGTAAGTTTCATACAAATCTTCTAATCCTTCAAATTGTGGTGTAAATCCACACTTGCTTGCTGTATTGACAACAATAACAACTTTTCCTTTATAGTCGGTCATTGATTCGTTTTCGCCATTCATCTTAATGGCACTAAAATCATAAAATTTCATTTTTTACCTCCATGATTTATCTTATTTATTTTTCACATATTCTGATACTTTTTTCATTTCTTTATCAGAAATTCCTACATAGGCATCAGGTTTAATGACAAGTAACTTTCCTTCCTTCATTAATTCTGTCAGTACTGACGAAGCTGTCAACAGCCAGTCATTCGCGTTGTCATCAATAAGGACAAATTTTTTACCTACATTTTGCTGACAGAAAATCTCAATGGTTTCTAATTTTCCCCATAAATAATTTTTGGTGTGATATTTAGAAAAATCTAAGAATCCTTGACAATGGAATTCTAACTCATGTTCAAAAATTTTGGCATTAGCTTGCCAAGATGTTGCCCAATAAATTTCAGATTTTTCGCTCAAATCTTGTAACCATTTCCGCAATTTTTTACGTACAAAAACAGGACCAACTGCAATCATTTTGTGTTGGGAATACGGACCAAATGGCACCAAAACACCATCAACATCCAACAATATCACTGTCTCCATTGTAGCTTTGACCTCCTTTCACACCCAACTTCTCAAAAATTTTTTATGAAGTCCAGTCAGAAAATTCTTTGGAATAACTATAGTATATCAAATCCCCAATTTTTAGCCAATAAGTTGATTTTTATGTTAAACTATATAGTATGAAAACTCAGACTCGGCGAAAAAATAAATATCGACTCGCCCCTTTTTTCTCAAAACTTATTTTACTCATTCTCATCATTTTTTCAACGCTTTTTTATAAAACCATTACTACTAATAATTCTGTAAGTAGTGCTAAACTCTCAGCTCAGTTGCAAAAAATGATTCAGTATAATTTTATCAGGGAGATTGCTCCTCTTGCTCAAAAAGCCTACAAAGAAGACAAGGTCCTTGCTTCTATCACTCTTGCTCAAGCCTGCCTTGAGTCTGACTTTGGACAAAGCACTCTCGCCAGTAAATATCATAATCTCTTTGGAGTCAAGGCTTATGGTAATGTCCCAACCGTCAAACTTGATACACAAGAATACGAAAATGGACAATGGATAACCATCCAGGGAGAGTTTCGTGTTTATCCAAGTTTTGAAAAATCTGTCCTTGGTCACACTAAGCTTTTCCTTGAGGGAACAACTTGGAACCCCAAACAATATGCGAGTGTCCTTGCCGCAAAAGATTACACAACAGCCGCAAAAGCCGTTCAAACATCTGGCTATGCCACTGACCCCGGCTATGCTGATAAATTAATTCAGATGATTCAAACTTACCATTTGGACAATTATGACCAGAAATGAAGTCAAGGCTTATTCAGTGGGAGTTTCATAAAACATTTGTTCATTTTCTCTAGTCGCTATCTTCGCTGCGCTAAGCAAACGGACAACGGAGCAACGAAGTTGCGTAGAACGGCGTGCGAAGCACATAGCACCGTAGCGAACCATTTCGCCTTGCTGCTTTTAGCAGCTTAGAGCGAATGGATACCTGTGCTGCATCGACAGCGTAACCGTAAGGCGGAGATAGCACACACTTGTTTTGATAAAAACGCCTAAAGGCGTTTTATTTTTGATATTTTTTCTTCAAAATCATTCTTAAACGAAAACGTTCAAAACTACCATTGACCGCTTTCAAAACTTCCATCAAGATGACTGCCAAAAGGGCAAGTCCAGCAGAAATCAGCCATTCATTCCAACCAAAATTCGCTGGAATCGAGAAAACATCGCGCAATACTGGTAAAGTGGTGATTGTATATAACGCCAAACAGAAAGCCACTGCACCAAAAACATATTTATTTGAAGCAAAGCCCTGCTTGATGATAGATTGTGAATTTGAACGTGCAGAGAAAGTTTGCAACGTCCTAGCCAAAATAAGTGTCGTAAATGCCATTGCAACACCCATTTCAGGCGAGTCCAAAAGTCCAAGTGCTTGTGAGACAATCGTTGCAAGTCCAATCAAACTTCCACGAATCACAATAATTCTCATCAACCCATTTGCAAATATTCCCTCTTGCAAACGCCTTGGTGGCTTTGCCATCACATCAGGTTCTGCTTTTTCCATCCCTAAGGCAATGGCAGGAACAGAGTCATTTACTAAGTTGATAAATAAAAGCTGCAACGCTGTAAACGGATTTGCCCAACCAACAATAAGCGCAAACACAATCGCAATGATTGCTCCCAAATTACCTGAAAATAAATAAGCAATCGACTTCTTGATATTATCATAAACAACACGACCGATAGAAACCGCTTTTACAATTGATACAAAATTATCATCTGTCAAAATCATGCTTGAGGCATCTTTTGCTACGTCTGTTCCAGAACCCATCGCAATTCCTATATTTGCTTGTTTGAGTGCTGGTGCATCATTAACCCCATCACCTGTCATTGCAGTGACCTGATGTTTCACCTGCCATGCTCGTACAATTCGTATTTTGTTTTCAGGTGAAACACGTGCATAAACTGAAATATGCTCAAGCTCATCTGCTAACTCCTCTTCACTCATTGCATCCAGCTCCTGACCCGTTACAGCTCTCTCCTGCGCTTCCATTAGTCCAATATCTTGTGCAATCGCACGCGCAGTCGTCTTATGGTCTCCAGTAATCATGATGGTGCGAATCCCTGCTTTTTTCGCTTCAGCAATTGACTCATAAACAGCTTCACGTGGTGGGTCAATCATTGCTGACAGACCAATCAAGACCAATTCATTCTCATCTGACAAGTCCAGCTCATTTTTGTCAGTACTGACAGCTTTATAAGCATAAGCAAGCACTCGCAATGCTTTCTGGCTAAAGGCTTCATTTTGTTCTTGGAGTACCTTTTTCCATTCGTCGGTAAATACTTCTTGCTTCCCATCAACAAAAATATAACTACAGCGTGAAAACAAAACATCTGGTCCCCCTTTGACAAAAAGTATTTGACGATCTTCAAAACGATTTAAAGTACTCATCAATTTACGCTCTGAATCAAATGGAAGCTCTGAAATTCGAGGAGAGCTATTTCTCAATGACTGATAAGGTTGATTCAATTGATTACTATAAGCAATCAAAGCAAGCTCTGTCGGATCACCAAGTCCCTGTCCTTGGGCAGTAAAACTCGAATCATTGCAAAGCACCATTGCATTAAGCAAAAGTTGTTGCGACTGTACTGACAAGTCTGTCAGCGTACTGACAGAAAAGCTAGATACTGACAAATCGCTGACAGCCCTCGTCGGTAAGAAAGTTTCAACGACTGTCATCTTATTTTGTGTCAGTGTTCCTGTTTTATCCGTGCAAATGACCGATGTCGAGCCTAAAGTTTCCACCGCAGGCAAATTTCTCATAATCGCGTGTTGCTTTGCCATTTTGTTCGTTCCAACAGAAAGCACAATCGTGACCACCGAAGATAGAGCCTCTGGAATTGCGGCAACTGCCACAGCCACGGCAAACATAAATGCACTAAGAATATCTTTTTGAACATCAACAGTTTGAGAAGTCGCAAATATTCTAAAAGCTTGAACAGCGAAAATCAATAAACACAACCCTAAAATAGCAAAACCAAGTTGTTTACCGAATTTCTCTAATTTTTGCTGCAATGGCGTTTGTTTCGCCTGAGCCGTTTCCAACATCTCAGCAATTTTTCCAATTTCAGTATTTGAAGCAATTGCTGTGACCACAAACTCACCACGCCCATAAACCACGAGGCTGCTGCTGAAAACCATATTTTTTCTGTCACCAAGCCCAACTTCACCATCAATGCTTGCTGTCATTTTTTCTACAGGTTCCGATTCTCCCGTAAGCATTCCTTCTTCCAAACGTAGATTTTGACTTGAGAGTAACCTACCATCTGCTGGCACAAAATCACCAGCCTCAAGCAAAATAACATCTCCAACCACCACCTCACGTGCTGGAATCGCTATTTTATTGCCATCGCGTAAAACCTTCGCGCTCGGAGCAGACATTTTTCTCAAAGCATCCAGTGAACCTTCAGCACGTTTACTCTGGATCACCGCGACGAATGAATTAATCATAAGCACCACTAAAATAACGATGGACTCAATAAACTCACCTAAAAACAGTTGGATAAACGCAACCAAAAGTAAGATGATAACCATTGTGTCTTTTAAAGTGTCTACAAATAAAGTCCATGTCGAGACTTTTTTCTTTTCGTTTAGCTCATTGTAACCCTCTTGAAGCTGTCTTTTTTTGACCTCATCAAGATTAAGCCCTTGCATTTGACTCATCGTTTTTTTCAAAGCATCATTGGGGGACTCGTTGTAATATTGCACGCTAGCTCTCCTTGTAAAGTATGTGAGGGCGCTCACCTTGAAGTGATGAAAATTAGAAAAATTCAAAGTTCTGCGTAGGCGCAGGTTCCAAATTTTATCTATTTTCACACACTTCAAGCGCTCCGAACTCAGTTAAACTATGGGGATGAAGATTCGCTTCAAAAATTTTATCTTTTTCAAGCTTCCAATCTTCCTCACTAAATTTATAACAAAATAGAGTATTTTTAGTAAAAAAAGACCCTTGCCAGAAATACTATCTGACAAAGGTCTTGCTTAACATACAAAGTATGTCAACAAAGCCGATGAGCAAGCTCATGAATTGACGACTTTGTTTCGGTTTCCCGCCGCTACTCCCCTTTGGAATAATTAACTTCCTATATTTTATTAAAAAAATTTAATATTGTCAAATCAAATCTAAGAATTAATTAAACATATATTAATTTCCCTGACAAATCACACTTTAAAACGCAAGAAAAATTACCAACGTGTTATAATAATTACATAACTTAATTATTGGAGAACTTTTATGGAACAGCAAAATTTCACTACAAAATGGAACTGGGGTGCTTTCATTGACCCTATCGGTTTCGCCATCGGTAACCGAGCTTACCTTGGGCTCCTCGCCTTAATTCCTATCTTGAATATTGTCTGGATTTTTATTTCAGGAGCAAAAGGAGAGCAATGGGCACTCTCTAATCATAACAATGAATATCGTGATGAAGAAGAATTTAGAAAAGTTATGGACAGCTGGAAACGCGCTGGTTTCGTACAATTCCTCATTTTTGTGGGAGTTCTAGTCCTCTATCTTATTATCATGATTTTAGCTTTCAGTGTATGGAGTTTTAATATTAATTAACTAATTATTACAAAGCGCATCAATGCGCTTTTTTTATTTTCCTAATATTTTTGTTAAACTAGACTAGTAACTCTCAATGTATTTTTTAGAATAAATTAAACTTTATATTTCATATATTTTTAATTTCCCGAAGTGAAAGGAGAACTCATCGTTTTGGAAAATAAAAAAGGAATTTTACTAGTAGCACTAGGAACTCCACGTTCCTATAAAACTGAGGACGTCAAAGAATATCTAAAAGAATTTCTAAGCGATCCTTTAGTAATACAAAAACCAAGATGGTTCTGGCTTCCAATTCTTAACGGAATTATCTTAAAAGTCAGACCAGCAAAATCTGCAGAAATGTATAAACAAATATGGTCAGAAAACGGCTCTCCTCTGATGAACCATACAAGTGCTCAAACAAAGCAACTCCAAGAAATCTATCCAGAAGCGGATGTAAGATTTGCCATGACTTATGGTGAACCTCGCATTGATAAAACAATAAAAGATATGCAAAACTCAGGGATAGAAGATATCACCATCCTTCCACTTTATCCCCAGTATTCGCTCACTACAGTTGAACCCATTATTCAACAAGTAAAAAAAGTTAATCCACATCTTAAAGTGATTAAAGACTTTCATGAAATTGAAGGATATACCGACTTACTCGTAAACTTGATTAAGAAAAAATGGAATTCAGGAGAATATGATAAACTTATTTTAAGCTACCACGGTATCCCTCAATCTTATGTCACAAAAAAGAAAGATCCTTACGAAAAACAATGTCAAAAAACAACCGAATTAGTCATCAATAAACTTGGACTCAAAAAACATCAATTTGAGCATACCTATCAATCAAAATTTGGTCCAGAAAAATGGTTAGAACCTGCAACTATTGACCGTGTCGCTCGTCTTCCCAAAGAAGGAGCAAAAAAAGTACTAATTTGTTCACCAGCATTTGTCACTGATTGTTTAGAAACCTTATTTGAATTAGAAATAGAGAACAAAGAGGTCTTTACTTCTAATGGTGGCGAAATCTTTGACTTCGTTCATCCCTTTAATAGTTCCATAGAATTCACAAAAGTTCTAAAAACTATCCTTGCAACCACAGATTAATACGAAAACCACTCATATGAGTGGTTTTTATTTCATGATTTTATTTTACCAAAACTACTTCTTCATCTAGCTCTTGAATTACTTCCTGAAGTTGCCTAAACATTGCTGGTTCAGAGATTACCACTGTTTTTTCCCACGATAATGTTCCTGGCTTACAAGCCTCCTTCAAAACCAACTTTTGAAGAGCTGATAATTCCTCACAATGTATCAAATAATCAATTTCATTTTTGGACAAATCAATCTTATCTCGCTGAATTGCTTTATTCAAATAGCGAATCCAAAGCTCATAATCATCCTTTGACTCTTTTGCAGCTTCTATGTAATATTCAATCCATGTCATTTTAGTAACCTCATCAAATCTGGATTTTTTCTCAAATATTCTTTTAAAGCTTCTTTTCCATAGGCAATGCTATAAGCTTCAAGAATAATTGCTGGGTCTGTTTCACCCTCTGAATGTTTCATCATTAATTTTAACAAATCATCTGGTTGTGTTATTTCCAGATACTGCATAATCTTTGCAACATCCCAAATATCTTTTGTACGACCGGCCTGAAGCTTATCAATCAAAACCGATTCAAGGGGAGAAATAGTCACAGATAAATTAGTATCTTGAAAGATAACTATCTGATTTTTCTCACTTGATATAGACATGACACGCCCAACAGCATGATTTAACCATGACTCCTTACTCGTACCAACATTGAATTCTTCGCCCACTTCCTTAATCAAATCATCAATTTTTTCGGAAGATTCATAAAACGCATCAATATCATTTGTTGCTTTTAATCCGTAGTATTCTAACACAAATCCACCCACACAATGTAGTCGTAAAGTCAAATTACTCCCAGCCAGTTTTTGATTTAACCGAAAAAACAATTTCTGATAGTCCATACCCAAGTCCTTATTGATCTCCCCCATATTATAACATAAATTTAATAGATCAAATCATCAAATTTTTAAAGAATCTCAGGACTTATGGCACTAAGAATTAAAAAATACTATAGAGCTAGTACAAGACTTAACAACGCTAGTAAAGCTGGTCCAACTTGTATAAACCATATTTTTTTAGTAACAGTTAAACCACCATAAATACCAACAATAACTACAAAAATCATTGATAAAATAAGACTATTGGCTGCTAAGTTAAATATTATAAAAGCGATAACCAACAGTCCAAGTGAAACATTATAAATCCCCTGATTGGATAGGGCTATTTGGAGAGTGTTATTTTGCAGTTCTTTTTCTGGAAACCCAAATGCTTTGGATTGCACTTGAACACTCCCAAACATTTCAATATAGCCAAACAAGAGGTGTTCAAGTGCTACAAAAAATACAAGTATAAGTGATAGCATGGTCTATCCTTTCTTTTTTTTAATTATATCATAGTCCATCTATGCGCAAGCTCTTCTCTGCTCATATTAAAAAACACTCATAGAGTGCTTTTTAATGAAAATGATCTAAAACTTGAAACTTCATTATTCGCTTGTTTTAAGTTTTTTAACAACAAAGACCCCTATACTCCATACTAAAAATGCAACAATTAAAGCGATGATTAATAATCCAATAGATCCATTTGCAATAGACCGAAAAAGTGCCAACCCACCAAATGCATATATAAAGCCCCAAGCCAGATATCCAGGAAGTGCTACAAGTGTATATTTAAACCAATTCCAATCAAGCAGACCTGCACCGATTTGCACAACTGACTGAAATCCTACCGTCAAAAAGCTCAAGGGAATGACTGGCCAGCCATATTTTTGCAGTGCTGCAATTCCTGCCCTTTTTTCTTCTGACCGTGTTGTATTTTTTGACAAATTGGTTTTCAAAATTCCTTTATACATCAATTTCCCCAACCAAAAAGTCATCTGTGCCCTAAAGAACACAACTATAAATAAAAATAATGTTGCTTGCCACAGAGGTAGACTTGCTACCCAATTTAGCATATTATCAACCAATTATATCCCTCTCTTTACATAGGTTTCTTAATAAAAACCAGTTATTTTATATCATACCACAAATTTTTATTCTAAAACAAGCAAATAAGCCAGCAATATGCTGGCTCATATTAATTAGATATGTTCTCAAATTATCACTTGTTCCAATTATAAAAATGAATAATCTTAATTAAACCTATGATGATGAACTCAATTCCCAGTAATATCCAGAGTGCAACGGCTCCCCAAAGCGGTGAAAAAAGTAACATTGCTCCTGCAATTATACTGATAATACTCAAAATAACACCCCAGAGTTTATTGTTGAAATTACTCAAAGCAGTTAAATTAACAAAACCATCAATTATCCAAAGCATCCCAACAAAAATACCTACAAGAATAAAGAGAGACTCCGCAGCCGCAGTTAAATCTACAAACACGAAAATACCTGCAAAAAGGTACATAAAGCCTAGGAGAAAATGCCCCACTCTCCAAATTTGTCCCTTATCATCTCTTTTTTTAATAAAATTAGCTCCGATATATGTAATACCCATTATTACAAGAGCGACACCCACGATAGAAGCTGCAATAATAGCCGTTCTGGAAGGTAAGAAAAGTATCAATAAACCAATAATTATCGAAACAATACCACTAAATCCTACTCCACGACGAAGTTTTTCAAAATCCGTTAACATCTTTTTGTACCTCCTAATTTCTTACCCACAGTATAACAACTTAACCTCTATTTTTCAATAAAACAGCCTATTTTTTAGATGACAGAACTTTGAAAAGACTTTTAAGTATGAGAATCACATTAGTTCTGAATTAAATTAAAATATCCTTTTAAAAACAAAAAATTCCCACCATTACAGCAGGAACTATGTCTGACTAACATTATAACATTTATTTATCACTAAGCGCCGAAAAACGTTTTATACCGATGTATAAACTCCTCATCATCCTCTTAATAATTTTTAGATTTATCTAACAATCATAACATTACAAGTTGCGTTGTCAACAACATACCGCGTAGTTGAACCAAGCATAAGTTTATCGAAGAAACCTGCACCTGTTGAACCTATAACGATTAAATCAACACCCTCTTCTTCCGCAAACTTAACAATTCTGTGTTTTGGATTACCTGCAATCTCTTCTGTTCTGACTTCTACTTCATTTTTTACCAACTTAGCAGCTTTTGCTAAAATATCCTCAGCAATCCTATCAAGTCCTGGAGTTTCAATCCTACCAGCTCCAGCCATTCCGTAATAACGATTAATATCTTTTACTGTTAAAATAACTAATTTAGCCTCGTTACGTTTTGCAATTTCAGTAGCTTCGCCCACAGCGTTATAAGACTGCTCAGAACCATCTACCGCAACCAAGATGTTCTTGTATTGTTTTTTCATAATAAGCACCTCCTATGTAGTTATATTTCCACTTCAATTATATACTAAATACTTCTAAAATGAAACACCATCTAAAGAAAACATTCGCTATCTAAACCTTATTTCGCCTGCTATTTAACAACTATAACATTACAAGGTGCATGACTAACAACATATTGAGTCGTTGAGCCTACAATGAATCGATCAATTGCATCAAGTCCCGTCGAACCGATAATTATTAAATCAATATTATTTTCTTTAGAAAAACTGACAATTTCTCTTTTAGGTGTACCAGTCAATCTTACTATCTCAAAATCATACTCTTTACCATCAATACGTCTGTGTATTTGTTCCATAACAAAATCAGCATGCTCTTGAACGCTCTTATAAAGTGTTATTGTGTCCATATGTACTGGAATATTCGCTAATTTGTCATTTAATACATACAACACCTTTAAACGCGCCTTGTTGCGTTTTGAAATATTTATTGCTTCACGAACAGCATCATACGATTGTTCAGAACCATCCACCGCTACTAAAATATTCTTATATTGTTTAACCATCATAACACCTCCCTATCCTTATTATATAACTAAATATAATAAGATACCATCGTTAAATATCTTTGTTAGCTCAGAGAACTATGACTAATTCTAGGCATAGATACTTTCCAAGATTTATATTATAAATAATGATGTATCATCATAATAAACATCCCCATCTTGACCTCGTCTATTTGAATCATTTTTACTCTATATTTATACTCTTTCCCATAAAAAAAGCTATCATTGCTGATAGCTTGAATAAATCTTGCCTTATTTATCTAACGACCATCACATTACACGATGCATGACTAACAACATATTGAGTCGTTGAGCCTACTAGTAGTTTGTCAATAAATCCTGTACCAGTCGCACCTATAACAATAAGATCGATACCATGCTCTTTTGAAAAATCAGCAATTGTGTACTTTGGAACTCCGGAAACTTCATAAATTTCAGTTTCCACTTCGTTTGTAACTAGATGAGAAGCTTTATCTAAGATTTCTTCAGCACTTTTATCAAGTTCCAATGTGTCGGTTAAAACAACACGACCTGCCATACCATAGTAACGTCCGATATCCTTGACTGTCAAGATATGAAGCTTTCCATCGTTTCTTTTGGCTACTTCTGCAGCCTCACTCACAGCATTGTAAGCTTGTTCAGAACCATCTACTGCAACCAAGATGTTTTTGTATTGTTTTTTCATGATATTCACCTCCTGCATCATCTAGTTATTCTCTACACTCTAATTATATAATAAATCTCCTTAAAAGAAAACCCTGCAGAGATAGCTATTAAAACAAAAATCGCTCTATTCAGCTATTTACGTCTAATACAGTAAATTTTGTATCATGTTATTTTTCTAAGTTTGAAATATGCTTAATTTTTCATCGTTCATTCCAATATCAAACAATAAGTAAATATTATTCCAACAACTACACCCAAAACTAAAGAATTTATGATTTTTCTAAAGATGATCTGACAATAATGCTCTGCAATATTTGTTTATCATATCAATGTTTTAGAGTATTGGGGATTATATTTATTTCTCTCCTGCAAGACTCATTTATGATATAATTGTGGGATGTTATTTGTAATTTTTAAGGGTATGCTTATTGGTTTCGCTGCGATTGCGCCAATTGGTATGCAAAATATATATGTATTTAATAACGCACTGACAAATAATATAAAAAAAGCACTATTTTATGCTTTTTTTATCTGGTTTTCTGATGCGATTTTCGAAATTGCTGCGTTTTATGGAATGGGAGCTTTAATTTCTTCAAATGAAATCTTTAAGCTCATGGTGATGGGCATCGGGGGTGCATTATTAATTTATATTGCACGTGGAATCTTGAAAGATGCTAGAGCGACCCATTTCGACCAAAATACTCAAGTGAATGCTTCTTAAACTCTAGGTAAAGTTCTTTTATCTTCATTGCTTCTCGTTTGGGCGAATCCGCAAGCTCTAATAGATGGTTCTCTGATGCTTGGAGCATTACATGGCACTCTATCAGGTATAGATGCCTTCTATTTCATTTCTGGCGTACTATTAGCTACTATCTTGTGGTTTTATGGAATCACTTTATTTGTAGGTCTTTTAAAAGAAAAACTACCAAAATTTTTCTTAGTCTGGATCAACGTTATTTCAGGTGCTATTGTCTTAATCTATGGTATATACTTAGTCGTTCATGTCTTAATAATTCTTTTTAAATAATGATGAGTTTATAATGAAAATCAAATTCCTTTATCGTATATTGGTGAAAAAGTCATCCTCTCCGATGACTTTTTTATTTATCTGACAACCATCACACTACATGGAGCGTGGATGATAACATATTGTGTCGTTGAACCCAACATTAACTTGTCAATAAAACCTGCACCAGTCGCTCCAATAATGATAAGATCTATATCATGCTCTTTTGCAAACTTGACAATTAGATGCTTTGGAGTACCAGCAAGTTCATAAGTTTCAAATTCAACTTCATAATTAACTAATTTACAAGATTTAACTAGGATGGACTTAGCGATTCTATCAAGAGCTGGAGTACCTGTTAAATCCATTCTTCCTGCTAATCCATAATAACGATTGATATCTTTAACTGTCAAGATATGGAGCTTTCCCTGATTTCTTTTAGCTACTCCTACAGCTTCTTTTATAGCATTATAGGACTGTTCTGAACCATCTACTGCAACCAAGATGTTTTTGTACTGTTTTCTCATCACTTTCACCTCCTGCATCGTTTAGTTATTCTCTACATCCTAATTATATAATAAATAACCTTAAAAGAAAACATTACAAAGAAATTTACTGAAATAGTAGATTTTTATTTATTTTTGGTCAAAATCTATCTGTAGCAACTTTGAATAACTAGCATGTTACTGGATAGTTGTGTTATCCTTTTAGATTTATCACCTATATTTTTATTCTCTTACCAGTATTTATTGACTAATTCAGTTTATTTTATTTGCAAAAAGGTTTATAATAAAAAGAAAGCGGTAAATTTTATGGCCTATCGAATTACACATATTCATTTATCCACTTCTCCAGCAAAATCGCCTATGCAAATTAAAGAGGTAAAATTAGAAGGCGGGGCAATAGAAACTGCTGCAGAAGTGGCGTACTTTATTGGTTTAGGATGTGAGTACTATTATGTTTCATCAAAAGGAACGCTTTCCTATGTCGAATCTGTCCATCAGCAAATCAAGCCTCCTTATATTCGCTCTATCCACCGAGCTCTAGGTTCAGACGAGCTCTGCCAACTACCTCTATTTTAATTCAAGTTTTTCATCAAAGTCCTTTTGTGGACTTTTTTATTTTCTAGTTTTTTCGGATACAAAACTCTTTTCTCTACTGAGTTTTGGGACTCCAAATTAGAAATTCAATTTTTTTAAAATAAAAACCGCTCCATTAGGCGATTTTAAATTCTATTGACTCTAGTAAGCTCTCTTAATAGGAGGTGGGAGAAGATTCGTGTAATAATCTATATCTTCTCAAACGACTTTAGACCTGCTTCAATGTCTACAATTGATGGATATATTTATATGGTTCTTGCTGGACTCGAACCAGCGACCGAACGGTTATGAGCCGTTAGCTCTAACCAACTGAGCTAAAGAACCTAAAAGGAAGTTGAAGTCATCTAACTTACCTTGATTGAAGATATTCTTATTATAACATAGATTTTAACAACAAAAAAATCTCTGCCAGTATGACAGGGAAATCATTTCAATCTCGTAGCAAACAAATATTTACCACAACTTTTTGCCTGTGCCAAAGATTTTACGAATCCATTTAAACGCCATTTTCGCACCTCACTAAAGTATTTTAAACTACATTTTTATTATAGTCCTCTATAAAATACTTTGTCAAATTTTTATCGTATAAAGTAAAAAAGTACCTCGAAAGGTACAAAAATGCTTGTTTATTATTGGTTGCTATTCACTGCTGAATCTGCTTTTTGGCGAGTGGCTTGTACATCACTAACAGCTTGATTCAAATCACTATTACCTTGATTTTTCAAGTCATTAATCTGTTGGTTAAGACTAGCAATTGTTTGGTTAGCAGAGTCAAGTTGTTGTTGCACAGCCGCTGTTTTTTGGTTTCCATCACTAATCGCTTGATTAACTTCATTAATTTTTTCTTGGATTTGAGTCTGAGCAGAAGTGTTCGCTTGTGTCAATTGATCTTGAAGACTACTAAGTTGTGATTTATAGCCATTTACTGAATTTTGTGAATCACTAAGTTGACTTGTCAAAGTTGTCACTTGTTGAGATTTACCTTGAATTCTATTTGACAATGTATCAATATCAGCATTGATTGCTTGAATATCACCGTGACCAGACCAGAATTGATCCGCTAAAGTCTTTACTCCAAAAGCAGAAAGAGCAATAAGAAGGGCCGCAGCAATAGAAATTGTAAGTTTTTTATAGTTCATTATTTCCTCATGTTGTTCATTAATATTATAGTAATTTCATAACATTACATTAATAAAGTTACCATTTTCGACAACTTTTAAAGTATATTACTTTTTCACATTAGCGTCAATCACATTTTGATTAAATCATGATTATGTTTTTTAGCTTATTGTGTTTCTTTTAGATTACGCCATTTGATGTAGATCGAAAAATACTGCCTATTGTATTCAATTGCGAGTTTATTTATAGTTGCCTGTGATATATTTGTCAATTGTCGCTGAATCAAAACACGTCATTCATTTATAACAACATTGTTCCATAAAATAAAAACCGCTCAACAAAGCAGTTTATAGAGTGGTTTATAGAAATTTATAAAAAACTTATTATTGAGGCGATGGGGGAGGGGGAACTATTTGTTTTAGTCTTCTCCCTCTTTTTATCTATCTCATGCTTAATTTCATCGTAGTCCCTATTATTATCAATTACAAAGCAAAATAGAAAAACTACCCCCAAAAGGTTAACTAGAAGAAAAACAGTAATAGCAACTCCCGAAGTACCTTGTCTGATTATTTTCGTAAATATAGCAATCCTTTTACGCACTATAACATCGTGTCTTACAGTTTATTTGATAAGTGACGTATCCATGTAAAATTGAGAAATAACATTATATTTTGAGTGATTATTCTTATCTATCATTTCCAGATTTCGTCAGAATTAATCCTAAAGTTTTTGTGCTATCTGCAGCTCCTCTGCTTTGAGGTGGTGGCTCTCCTAATTTATTGGTATTTTACTGAATTTACTGTAATGAATATACCTCTCAAAAATAGTTCTAATCAGAAATATTTGTAGATTTTAGATTGGCTATTTCTAATCATTATGTTATCAGTAACAAAGAACTTGCAAAAGCGAGGGAAATTAATGCTTTATTTTAGAATAAAGGTAGTAAGTTAATAATCCCAGTAGTGCCAACACTAATATTGATAATATTAATATACTTGCCCAAAACAAGAGTTGTGTTACTAATCGCTCAGGACAAAATACTCCAGGTCTTTCACCATTATGAATTTTATCCATCCACTCTACTAGTTTTGAATAGATTAATCTGTATAGTCTCACTTTTCATCATTTCTCCGCTATTTTCAACTTCGTCAATATGTTCAGTATATCACAATTTTAATAATATTTAAATCCTGTCAACAGATAAGATGTATACATCTTACAATTTATTCGCATTTAAGCGTTTTTGAGAGCTTTCACAGAATCAAAAAGTGGACTAGTCACATTGTCTTGCGCTGTTCCTAGATGTTTCTGCAAGAGTTTTACCATGTGCGTTTGAACCTGCCAGTGATTAATCAAACTGAGCAAATAACTGTTGATATTGATGGTTGATAATAATATTCTTTGTCTACCATATCAATGTATTTTTGAAAACGTCTTGCTATCTAGTCTATCCTCCATTAACTAAACTCTTCTTTTTATGATATAATCTGGCTATAAAGTGTTATTTCCTACGCCATTTGTGGTTTATGGTAGGCATTTATTCGAGGAGTACTTATGATAAAACTTACTAAAATGACTAAAAAATCTTTCGAAGATTATATGGCAACCTCTGTCGAAATCTTTGCCAACGAAAAGGTTGAAAATGGGACATGGGACAAGGCTAGTTCTATATCAAATTCTAAGAAAGAATACGATAGACTTCTCCCCGAAGGACTCCAAACACCAAATAATTATTTCTACTCAGTTCTATATCATGAAAAAATAATTGGCTACATCTGGATTGCCAAAAGTACTGATAACGAAAATACAGCTTTTATATATGACTTCGAGATTTACCCAGAATTTCAAAACTTAGGACTCGGAACAAAAGTTATCAATCTCATCGAAATTCAAGCAAAGCAGCTTTCTTTCACTTCTTTAGCATTACATGTTTTTGGAAATAATTCGAGAGCAATACACGTTTATCAAAAAACTGGTTTTCAGGTTACTGATATTAACATGCAAAAAAAATTATGATTATAGTTTCTCAATACTAATTGTTGCTTTGTAAGTATTTGCACATATGGAAAGTATATTTTTTCTACTGATGCGTCATTTTCATTCTCCGTTTCTATTGTACAAACTAGAGCGCATCAACTCTTAGCTCGCTACCCATGCGAGCTTTTTATTTTGTGTCAGTAAGTTCAAAGTAGTGTTTTCACTCCCGCGTTTCACGGCAGGCTTCATTTTACATTACTCGTTAGTATCGGTATCAATTTTCTGACATCTTCTTACAGTATTCCTTTGAAAATCGTGAGATTTGTGCCACGGCTTGCTCATAGAATGACTTATATCTACATCAAATTCTTGATACTTTTGACCCACCCGAGTACTTTCATTGATTATTTGTGTGGGAACTATTTTCCTTTTGTATTTAATATTTGATTGTTCATTTCTTTAAAATGTAAATACTTTTTAACAAAATTTCCACTAAAACAAAATTGTATACTCATTTTATTTTGTTATACTATTTGTGAATAAAGTTATAAGTTACTTGATTTTACTCAAAATATTATAAATAGAAGGTGGTACTTCATATGGAATATCAAATAACCCATATCCGTGTTTCTGATAACTATGTGTCTTCTACTGACAAGATTACTGATGTTAAACTAAGCAGCAATCTAGAATATTCAGTTGCAGATATTATTCGTTTTATCAACAATGATAGTCGTTTTTTCTACACCTGTGCTTATTCCCAAGCTGATAAAGTATACATTGAGGCTGTTTGTTCGACTAATGGAATACTGTATCTCCATACTGAAGCCAACCCAATAAGTAACGATAATTTGCTCAGCTTGCCTAGATTCTGAATCCAAGACTCATTATTTTTATAATGGGTTTTTTGCTTTTCCTCTCCATTGCAACTGCACTTTTAAATTACAAGGTTCTTAAATCCATTCAATTTTACAACCTATCAAGTCCACAATTTCTTTTTAAGTTAAATCTAGACTGAATTCGCTATCTTTAGAAATGTAGTCGTGCATGAAGTCTAAAACAACTAGATTAACGACCAAAATCATTTTGCGCCAGTTGTTTAGCTTTTAATCCCAATATCCTGACAATTTTATAAAACATATTAGATTTTCGACTTTTTGTATTGTCTTCCATGTTAATAAATTTAATAATCATAAAGCATATTTTAATGTAGAACTAGATGAAATCAAAGAATAGTTAGACAATAATAGCTCTCTTGATGTAAAATGGAGTGAAAATCCTGAAAAATTTGAATACGAACAAACCTTATTAATGGGGAATAAATAATAAAACCGCCCAAACTTTGAGCTGCGAGGGCGAATTTAGGTCAAGTAAGTAGGAAATACATGAAACATGTATCATTTTTTATACTTAGTTTTAGTAAGAAATAGAGTAAAAATCAACTTTGGAAATAAAATCTTACAAATCATAAAAATAAAAAACGCTCTATTGAGCGATTTTTTGGTCTATAAGATTCTATACAAACTGTATTATGGAGGGGAGTTTTTGAAATCTTAATATAAAGAAGATGATTTACCTCTTCTTTTTCCACTCTCCATTTAATTCATAGTTCTTACCGGACTCGAACCAGCGACCGAACGGTATATAAGTCTTGTCCTGTTTCGAAGCTCAACCAGTGGTTCAACGATTTATCAATAAAAAAAGCAGGAAATTACTAAAAACCTGCTCTATCAACTGCTTGGCACTAAAGTACCAAGCAGTTGACGTTTACAGATGTTGCAAAATATCTTCGGGAACTCCAACTCCCTAGAAATACATTTTTTGATTAAAGTTTCTTTGTTCTTGACTTCGATAGTCTTCGAGTTCCTGTCTTTTTTGTCGGAAGTCAACCTGAACCTGCTCAACGACTTCTTGGAAAGGTTGCGTTAAACCATAAGGTGTACCCTCTTCAACTTCTCGATAAAAAGTATACACGTAATCAACGAGTTGTTCAGTTTTTTGATGGAGCTGGTTTTGAGCGTTATCCAAGGCTTCTTCTGCTTGATTGAGTTGGCGCATTGTTGCATCATATTCTTCTTCAATACGCCATCGGGTTTGATTATCCATGAAGGGCTCGTCCTTTCTGATTTAGGATTGGAGGGGGCTTTTAAGGTCAGGGTCAAATTTTTTAGATTGTAACATTTTTTCTGCGGCTTCAGCGGCTTTCCCTGTCAGTCCCTCCTTAAAGTTAGAAGGCACTGTTTTTCCTGCAAAATTTTTCATCTTCTCTTTTTCGTGTTCAAGCTTTGTCGAGAGTGTCGTGCCGTGCGCCTTTATTTTCGATTTTTGAGCTTCTAAAATACTTTGAGCGGCGTAGCGTTCTTGGGCTTTGATGGCTTCTTTGACTTGTTGGTCTAAAGCAAAAATATTGAGAAAAGCATTAGTTGGTGTCTCATAACTCATTTTGTTGTCCCCCAATTGATTCGTGTTTCCTCCATCAAACCATTAAAGGCGTGTGCGCCATTAGCATCTACTTCTTTAATATTCTGAGCGACTTTAAGCAAGGTGGTAGAAAATTCTTCGATTTCTGTTTGAAATTGTTTCGCAACACGATTCGTTTGTTCTTCAATTCCAGTTTTCCAAAAATGTTCAAGCGTGAACTCGGATAATAAGGCCTCCACTTCCCAAGGGTCTAAGTGTTGGGCGACATTGTAAACCCCTTGAATCCCTTTTTGTATCTCGTCTTGTACTTTTTCTAAAGTGTTAGACAGCTCTGTTTTGATTTCAGTTGCAAATTCTTCTGAGCGAATCATGGCATCTTGCGCCACCGTTTGTAATAATTCTGCTCGGAGTTCTACTTTTTGACTGCCGCTTGCCGAACGAATCCGCTTTTGATAGTCTGGAATGTGCGTTTCGTCCCAAGCTAAGGACTTTTTATTCGCTGTTGTGACAATTCCTTGGTAATGCTTTGTAAAATCATCATAGATGGCTTTGGCTTGGGCAGCAGTCATTCCAAGCGCGACTAAAGCGCCGACTCCTCCTGTCAATGCGGTAAGAATAACGGCTGAAGAAACTCCTGCTATTCCTGTGGCTTCGATTTTTAAAAGGGTTTGGTCAATGAGTTTTGCCAAGTCATGCCCTGCTTCTAAGAGTTCAGGGTGAAAAGTTTTTGAAGCGACCAATGGCTTGCCGTTGGTGTCCATTTGAAACTCTCCAAAATCATGACTACTGACTTTATCAAGGGTTGTATTAAAGTGAATCGGTACGATCACATTGACCTTCCCAAACTGTTCATTGTACGGTGCTGTTCGATTAAGCATACTAACCATATCAAAAGGATTGACATAATAAGTGACTTTTTCGCCTACTGTTTTAATTTCTTGGTCTGTAAGCCCCATATTTTTCAAACTTTGAGTAACATCTGGTCCGTCAAATAAAACCACCTGTCCAATTCGACTAAAATCGCTGGGGTGGTCTTGATAAAGTTTCGCGACCGCTTGCGCAGAGACAATCGTCCCAAGTGAATGTCCTGTCACATTGAGGACAGCATGAGGCGCTTGTGCTTTAAGGGTATTGATTTCTGAAACAAGGGCTTTGTTCGCCAATTTCGCTTGCGGAATATAAGAATTTGTGAGCGCAAAGTTCCCATCATTGGCGACCCAGTCGTTTAAGGAATCAATAGAAAAACCATCACTTCCCCTTACTGCGAGATAAGCTTGCTTTGTGTCGGCATTCAATGTTGGAGTATCGGTTACAAAGTAGGCGTTAAAACCTGCTTTTTCATCCGTCAACAGCCCTTTTTGATAGGTACTGGTGACATACGATTCTGTGTGGTAACCGCCATTAGGATTAGGAATTTGTAAATTGGTATGAACGTCTTCAGTATGCAAGGTTTTATCAGGCTGAAGATAAACTACACCATCATTAGGAAGATTAGCTCCGCCCTTCACAGAATCTTTATCTTGTGAATAATCAACTTCTTTTTCTGTGATTTGCGAATAAATCTTAGGGAAAGAATTTGGTCTGCCATTATATGCTGATTCTGCAAGATTAGCAAAAATATTATCAAAATTTTCTAGATTACTCATATATCTTCCCTCCAATATACAATGCACTAGGTAATGACATTGATTTAAATACTATACTTTGATTTTTTACTAAATCAAATTGAAGATAAAAACTAGAATCCTTAATCTCATTAAATTTTCCATTAATTGTTAATATTTCACCACCGCCTTGTGGCGTGCCATTTCCTATTTGTCCAACATCAACAGTATCCCATTGCCATTGAACACTTTTTACTTTTGCATTTTGAGATTTTACAAAATCTGTCATTTCTTGTTCATGTTTTTTTAAATAAGCAATTTGTTCTGCTTTTGTCGGCTTTGTGTAGTCCTTACTCAAAAATACATCAAAAGGGCTGTTCATTTGTGATACCACAATAATTCCTCCAATCAGTAGGATAATGATAATTCCTATTATCCCTTTATGCTTTATTTTTTTCATCGGTTCCGCATCCTCGTTTTAGCTTTCTCTTTATTATTTTATCACGAAAGAGAGATAAAAATGAAATATGGTTAAAAAATTTTTATTTTTTGAACTATCCTTTGAACAAATCATCAAGACTAGCGTCATGTCTTTCAATTTCCTCATTTGTTTTCTTAATTCAGGGTTTTGATACTCGGTTTGAGCCAATTGATTGTTTTGTGAAGAGAGGATTTATTTTGGCGGGGAGAACAATAAAATTTCAGTGTCATTATATTACGATTATATAACATCATTAAAAAAAATACAAGATGATTTTATAGAAAAACACAATAAAACACTCACCACTGATGAATGGGTGGTGAGTATAAGAGACCTTGTATGAAGATATTTCAAGGATAATCACATTATAATGGTGAAATATTAAAACAAATAGGAAGTACTAAACTTTCAGATTTCACACCTACGGAATTACAAACTTTTAGAAATGACTTATCAGAGAAACCTAAATTCGCTCGAAAACTCTTTGGAATGGTTCGAAAGGTATTTAATCATGCTGCACTTTTGAGCTACATCCAAGCAAACCCTGCTGCTCCTGTAACTTCTCAAGGCATTAGGAAAAAGTTGAAGAAAATAAGGATTTTTATGACACTGATGAGTTAAGATATTTTATGAATTTGGTAGAACAAACTGATGATATTAAAAAAATAGCTTTATTTCGTGTCCTAGCTTTTACTGGAATTCGTAAAGGAGAACTTATCGCTCTTGAATGGAAGGATTATAGAAAGTCAACCCTTGATATTAATAAAGCAATTTCTCATTCTCCAGTGGGTTACGAAATACTTCCCCCTAAAGCAAATTCAAATCGTTTATTAAACCTTGATGAAAAAACCTGTAAAATCCTTGATGATTTACATCAAACATACCCAAAGTCAACTAAAATTTTTGAATCTGAAAACGGAGGAATATTATCTCCTTCAAAGCCTAGAAAGTGACTTTTAGAAATAAATTGAAGCCATTAGAATTCATGCATTTAGGCATACTCATGCAAGTTTACTTTTTGAATCAGGTATGAGTTTAAAGCAGGTTCAATATCGTTTAGGACAATCTGATTTAAAAACTACTATGGACGTTTATACTCACAGCCAAAGATAGTATTGGCGATAAATTCTCAGCATACATTGATTTTTAACTAGCTAAATATGCTAGTTTTTTATATTTTTTGGGTCTGCTTTTGGGTCTGTCTTTTATCAGGTTATATCGTATCATATCGGATTATAAAAAACAAAAACCGCTCTATTGAGCGATTTCTTGGTCTATAGGATTCTATACAAACTGTATTATGGAGGCGAGGGGAGTCGAACCCCTGTCCAAACACCTTGCTACATCAACGTCTACAACTATAGGACTTTCTCAAATTTAACAAAATACCAAAGCCAGTCTCAAACAGCGATATTTTGCGGAGCTTGAAATCTCTTTTGCTGCGTCAAGCTACCACAGCAACGTATCTGACTAAAGGTTTAGGCCGAAAGTATCACCATCAGCGAACGAAATTTCGGCACGCATGGTGTTTTTTAGGCAGCCATTGCGTAAGTTTGTGTATTATTTTTAGCAGTTATATTTATCTGCGGATGATTATCCTGATCCCTCAGCAGTTGCAGTTCATGCGCGACAATGCCTGTCGAATCCGTAACGCCCCCTTATAAAAAATCAGTAGCTATCACTGAATCTTAGAGCATAATTATAGCATATTTTCCACATTCTGTCAGTACTGACAGAATAAATTCGAGTTTTTATCAGCAGTATAATTTATTAAAAAGAGTTATATTATCCTAAGCTTGTGCTTATTATTAAAATTCTTCTTCGTCAATTTGTTGAATTTCACGAAGTTTACTGACAAGATATTCGTCAGTATTGTATTTTTCTGTCAGCGACTCTAATAATTGATTTCTGACAACATAGTTACTAAACAAATGTAGTTTTTCTTCGTACCCCTCTAAAACTTTTTCTGTTCGCTTGATATTATCATAAACGGCTTGACGAGAGACATCAAACTCTTCAGCAATCTCAGCAAGGCTATAATCGTCTGCGTAATAAAGCTCAATATAGTTCATCTGCTTGTCTGTCAGTAGAGTAGCATAAAATTCAAAGAGGGTGTTCATTCGATTCGTTTTTTCGATTTCCATTCTTACATTATAACATACAAGTAACTTCTCCTCATGAATAGGATGCATTCTACTCATCTCGCCACCTTTAAGAGTGGGGGAATTGCGATACTTTGTAGCATAACCCGTTGGCGCTAAAGCAGCAACGGATATGCTAGTTGTTGCACCTAGTGACGTAGCGAGCACGAGCATCGATAGCCTTTTTATCAGAGGCTTTAGTGGCTAGATAAAACGGACAAATGTTTATCGCGTAGCCCAAAGGGCGGAGATAGCACGCGCTTGCTAAGATTAAACCTCTTTCATTATTTTCCAAAATAAACATGTTGTGCCTGAGCGCCTCCATATCGCGCCTCTAGCAATTGAGATACAGTTACAAAAGTATAGCCTTGTGCCTTGAGCCGCTGGATGATTGTCGGTACCGCAGCAACAGACCAAGGATGAATATCGTGCATCAAAATAATCGCACCATCATGAGCATTCGCAAGTGCATTTTGAATCACTGGAGCAGAACTGTTGTAGCGCCAATCATTTGTATCAACTGACCAATTTATTGCAGTGAGAGGAGTTGCGGCAAGCGTTGCGGCATTATAACTTCCATAAGGTGGGCGGAAAAGTGTCACATTTTGTCCTGTGAGTTGATTAATTAAATTGTGAGCTGACATAATTTCTTGGACTTGTGCACTTTGTGACAATGTGGTCAAATCTTTATGATCCCAAGTATGTGAAGCAACTTCATTTCCTTGAGCAGCTTCTTGCTTAATGATTGATGGATAAGCTTGTGCTTGCTGACCAAGTGCAAAAAATGTCACATGAACATTATAACTTTGCAAAGTTTGTAAAAGCTGGGGAGTTGTCGTTGGGTTTGGTCCATCATCAAAAGTTAGGGCAATCATTTTTGGACTTTTCGCAGTTTTTTGTTGTTCCGCTGCAGCCTTTGCTTTCGCATCTGCATCTGCTTTTGCCTTCGCTGCTACCTCTGCTTTTGCTTTTGCTAATTTCTCTTTGTCAGCATTAATTTGTGCCTGTAATTGAGCTCTGTCAGTACTGACAGATTTGCTTGTCAGTTGATTTACTTTTTCTTGTGCATTAGCAATCGTTTGATCCGTTTGATTTCTGTTCGCCTCTGCAACCAGCAACTGCGCATTTGCCAAATCTTCTCTTATCTCTTTGACCTGATTCAGTTGCTTTGTCAGTGAAGTACGGTCAGATTTTTTTAGGCGATTAATTAATTTTTCACTCCTTGCAATATCCTCGTCAGCAAGCGTCTGTTCTGCTTTTTTTTCAGCCTTTATTGCTTCATTTTTTAATTTTTTATAAGCTAAGGCAACTTTTTCTCTGTGAACCTTGACATCATGTTGATGTTTGATATTCAATCCAACAAAAATACCAGCTCCGATCAGTACAATAACAACAAAAATCCCAATTACTTTCTTCATAACACTCTCTTCAATCTAAACTAATCTAACTCCAAAATGCTTTCAGATGCTGATTGTACTGACGATGATACTAATCTCCGTAGCCACTCTCCCATCCATAGCTGTCCCTTTTGCATAATTATAACTTAAAGTAATAGCAAATTCGTAGCCCCAATATTACATTTTTGTAAGTTTTCTCAATTAAATAAATTAAAGCGTTTACTCAAATAAGCAAAAAGAAAAAGAGTTAGCAAGAAAACCTTACCAACTCCTCATTTATTAAAAATTAAATGACTATTTGTCTTTTTTATCCTTCACAGAATCAACCACATCATTGAACTTTTCCGCAACATCATCAGCGAGTTCAGAAGCTTTGTCTTTAAGTGTTCCAAGTTCTTCTTTGGCTTTCCCAAGAAGTCCCTCACCTTTTCCCTTAGCTTCTAATTTTTCATCACCTGTCACTTTTCCGGCTACTTCTTTAATTTTTCCACTTGTCTTATCCTTAGCTGCATCAAGTTTATCATTTAATGTCATGAAAGTTCCTCCTTAGTTGTTAATGATTTTTAAGTTATTTAGGTGCCTATTTTTTATTCTTTGTCCACCTCCATCTTTATCTATCAAATCATAAATTGAGAGTTATTATAGCTCACATAATTATGTCCTTCTATTTGAACGTCCAAAAATGGCTGATACAACCAAAACTAGAATTACTGCGCCAATAATGGAGGGAAAAATAGCCATACCTGCCAATTGAAGTCCCCAATGTCCCAGAAGTCCTTCACCTATAGCCGAACCGATTAGACCAGCCAAAATATTGCTAATGATTCCCATTTTCGCCCCTCGACTCGTGATTGCACCTGCAATCGCACCAATAAGAGCTCCAACGATCAATGACCATATAAAGTGCATTTTCACCCCTCCTTTTATTTTACTTTAATCTACTTATCATTTTATCATTCGTAATATGAAAAGTACAAAAAAGTGTTTACAATTTTTAAATCTAAAACTCAATGTATTGACTGTCAATAAACTTTATTTGAACCACGCATCCACCTGTTTTTGATGCGCCTTTATCCATACATCCGCTGCTTGTTCAGGACTTTTACCATTTTGAATATCTAGCATTACAGCTTCCATATCTTTTTGGGTCCAATTAAATTTATCTAATACTTTATAAGCAACAGGATTTTCTTTCTTTAATCCTTTACGTACTACAGTATTGATATTTTCTTCCGTTCCCATCGTTCCTTTAGGATCAGATAAATATTTCAAATCATATTTATTAAACATCCAATGTGGTGACCACCCTGTCACAATAATATCCTTATGCTGTTTAATCTCCTCTCCAAGCGCAACTGTCATTGCTCCAGAAGATGATGGAACCAAATTCCAATCTTTAAGATTATTATATGATTTAAGTGTTTTTTCGACCGCAGCCATTTCACCAGCTCCTGGTTCAATTCCAACAATTGTCCTATCTGCTTGATTTGTTAATTCAGAAATAGAATTGACTTTCATATAACTTGGAACAACCAGACCGACTTTTGCCCCTTTCAAGTTAGGCCCTAATAAGTCAACAGATTTCCCAAATTTTTTCCACTGCGTTTTATGAGTGTTAGGCAACCAAGCTGAAACCATGCCATCTGCTTGACCATTTGCTACAGTCTGCCAAGCCACTGTATTATCCAACGCCGTTGTTTTAACTTGAAAACCGTGCTGCTTCATCGCCTCACTCAAAACATTAATTGAGGCAATCTCTGAATCCCAGTTCATGTAAACCAAGTCAACTTTTTTATTAGCCGTCTTGTTCTTAAAAGAGACTCCTGAAAATCCCCCAATGATTAGAACAACTAGAGATAACAGTGCAACACGGCGCTTCCAAACTCTAAATTTAGCATTTTCCTGTTTTTCAATTGGCGATACATTTAATTTTTGGGTAAAACGGTCAATAATAATAGCAAGAATAACTAGTGCAATACCATTAACAAACCCTTTACCAATATCTGCTGACTGGACGGCTGATAATACTCCACGTCCCAAACCTGGTGCGCCGATCATAGAGGCAATCACAACCATAGATAATGCTAACATAATCGTTTGATTAACCCCTGCCATAATCGTCCCTTTGGCTAATGGAAATTCTAGCTTGAATAATTTCTGTCTTGGTGTAGAACCAAATGAATTTGCAGCTTCCACCAGCTCTGTAGGAACTTGTCGAATCCCCAAATTGGTCATACGAACTGTTGGAGGTAAGGCAAAGATAACCGAAGCAAACACACCAGGAACGACTCCAATTCCAAAGAATGCTACTGCTGGAATCAAGTAAACAAAACCAGGCATAGTCTGCATAAAATCCAAAATAGGTTGCACAATTTTAGCAACAAGCTCTGACTTCGCCATCCAAATCCCCAATGGAACACCAATAATAATTGATAATAAACTAGACAATAACACCAAAGTTACGGTATTCATCAAATCCAACCAAAGTCCTTGGTTAGCAATCAAAACTAAACCTAAAAATGTAAAAATAGGAAAACCGATTTTTTTCCCTGAAACTAAAACGGCTAATAGAGCGACAACAATAATCATCAACCAAAATGGTACAGCCGTTAACCCCGCAGTCACCCCATTCATTATTGTCGTTCCAGATTTTTGGATAATATCAAAACCAGTCGCTAAATGGCTTGTAATCCAATCTGTCGCCGTTGAAACCCATTCTGCCAACGGTAATTTATCAATTGATAACTCAATCATTAATCTCCTCCTCTGTTTCTGTCGGTGTATCTGCTAAAGCTTCTAATACACTTCCTCGAATCAGAACCCCTTTTAAATATCCCTGCTCATCAACTACTGCTACTGGCGTTGGTGAATCATAAATGATTGGTAAAATATCACTGACTAATGTTTCTTTGCCTACTTTCCCGACTTCTGTTGTCATCACCTCACGCAAAGATTGATTATTCTTTCTTGCTGCTAGGGCTTGCTCACTTGTGACAACTCCTTGAAATTGGCGCTTTTTATCAACAGCCATCAAAGAGCTGACTTCTTCTGTCTTCATCTTTTTAAGCGCGACACTTGGCCCATCAACATCAACATTCGTTGTTAAAGCTGGAATCATAATATTTTCTGCTGTTATTACTTTAGCTCGGTCAACATCTTCTACGAAGGTTTTTACGTAGTCATTGGCTGGATGAGTCAAGATTTCCTCACCTGTACCGATTTGAATAATCTTCCCATCTTTCATAATTGCAATACGGTCTCCGATTCGAAGAGCTTCATTTAAATCATGGGAGATAAATATGATTGTTTTCTGAAACTTTGCCTGAAGTTCCAATAATTCATCCTGCATTTCTCGACGAATTAAAGGGTCGAGCGCAGAAAAAGCCTCATCCATGAGCAGAATTTCAGGGTCATTAGCTAGAGCACGCGCCAATCCTACACGTTGCTGCATCCCGCCTGACAATTGATTAGGATACTGATTTTTGAAATCAAGTAAGTTTGCATTTTCAAGTGCTTTTTCCGCTCGTTTACGTCTTTCTTCTTTAGGTATATTTTGAACCTCCAAGCCATATTCTGTATTCTCCAAAATAGTACGGTGAGGAAACAGTCCAAAATTTTGAAAAACCATGCTCATTGTTTTACGACGAACTTTAAGCAAGTCTTCCTTGTTGAGTGTTGCGACATCTTGTCCATCAATATAAATCTTACCACTTGTAGGCTCTATCAAACGGTTCAACAAACGTAATAAGGTAGATTTTCCGGATCCTGATAATCCCATAATCACAAAAATTTCTCCCTCATTAATCTCAAAATTTGTATCATAGACACCGACAGTTGCACCTGTCTTTTTCAAGATTTCATTTTTGGATTCTCCTTGTTCAACCATTGCTAGTGCATTTTTCACACGCTTACCAAATATTTTGGTAAGATGTTCAATTTTAACTTTTACTGGCAAACTTTTCTCCTTTACTCTTTTAAAATTTCTACAACTAACCATAATCACTTATCCATTACTGTTATCTTTTGAATATGCGTAAAGTGACCACTTAATAATATCAGCAAGTTGTCACTTTGTCAAACATACCGTTTGACATAAAGAAAAAGCATTGTTTAATCAAACAATGCTAATCCTTGGTATAAAAGAAGTTTTGAAGAATTTGAAGTGTATCTGATGTCCCAACAAAATAAAGTGTATCTCCTTGGTTTATTGTTGCATACGGTCCAGGGGAAATCACTAATTCATCGTTTTGGAGGATTGCTATAACTGTCGCACCTGTATTTTGCCAGAGGCTCATCTCACCCAACGTTTTTCCTAATTTTTCAGATGCTCCTGCAAGCTCAAATTCGATAGGAGTCATTGGATTCGACTTTTGAAAATGTTCTGTTTGTCCTACAAGTTTATCAAGAATAGATGAAAAATTAGCTAATTCTTTTTGTTGGCGAGATACGCTTTTTAAAATCTCTGTTTGTAAATCCTGAATACTTTTTACTTCCTGATATTGTGCTAAATATTCTTGAGCTTTTTGGCGTGAGGCGATGACAACTCCACTTCCATGAATTGAGTCAACGATACCCAAATCACCTAATACACTGATTGCTTTTCTAGCTGTTTCGGATGATACACCAAAGGTGGTGGCTAAGGTCGAACGTGCATATATTTTTTGTCCAACTTTGAGCTCATTATGAACTATTTTTTCAGCAATTAGGATAGCAATTTGTTGGTACCTCGGCTGTCTCACTTCTTTCACGCTATATCTCCTCGCTATTTTATTAAGTATTTTTCTAGTGTGGTGACTTCATCAGTGGAGGAGTCGCTCTCTGACACTAAGTTAAAAGTTTCAACATATTATAGCTTTTTATACTCTTTTTTTCAATACTATAGATAGTTCATCATGAAAAGTCAACATTACTAAATATTCATTGAAGATTTTACTAGAGTTTTCGCTTTATCCGCTTGGTATTTTAGAACAAATAAAGTACAAAATTGTAAAGAGAGAGCACAAAATGTTTCTGTTACAGTTCTGGAGCAAAAGTATTTATTTTTTTATAATCATTTTGATAGCTTGTTCAATTTTATCTTCTTTTTTCTCAATATCTTCTGATAACAGGCATGATTTCAAATTTTCAGCTACGATAAGCCCAATGAGATTATCTAAGCTAGAACGTACAGCGGTAAGCTGCATGACTATGTCAATACAATCTTTTTCCTCTTGCATCATGCGCAGAACTCCTTGAAGCTGTCCATCTGCGCGTTTTAAACGATTTGTCATTTTTTTATCATAATTATTCATTTTTACTCCAACCCTTCATTTGTCACTGAGCTGTAAAGTCCATATGCACCGTCTAAATTTTGGACTTGAAAACCATTTCCTTTTAAAATCCGCTCTGCATTATAAGAACGCAAGCCTGATTGACAGCTTACGATATAGGCTTGATTTTTGTCTAGTTTGTCAAGATGACTCCTAAGTTCATTAAGTGGAATATTGATAGAATTTTTGAACGCACCAAGCTTAATTTCACTAGGGTTGCGCACATCAAGCAATTGCTTCCCTTTCGCAAGTTCGCTGGCTAATTCATGCCACTGAATATTTTCTGACAATCCTAAACTGATATTCATTGCCGCATAGCCCAACATATTGATTGGATCTTTAGCAGAGCCAAATGGCGGTGCGTAAGTCAGCTCCAACTCAGGTAAATCAAAGACGCTTAAATTGCCCTTGATTGCTGTTGCCAAGACATCTATTCGCTTATCAACACCTTTTTGTCCAACCGCTTGTGCACCATAAATCATCCCACTTTCTGGGTTAAAGATGAGCTTTAGTAAAATTGAAGTTGCTTTTGGATAATAGCTTGCATGGTCATTGGCTGTGATATGAACAACTTTATGATTTAATTTTAATTCTTGTGCATATCGTTCAGAAATCCCTGTGGTTCCGACGGCTAAGTCAAAAACACGAACGATTGCTGTTCCAATGGAGCCGCGATTTTTGACTTGCAATCCCGACAAAACATCTGCAACTTGACGCCCTTGACGATTGGCTGGACTAGCTAGAGAAATCAAGGCATCCTGCTCAGTAATCTGATTTTTGACAACAATCGCATCACCAACAGCGTAAATATCTTTTATTGAGGTTTCGTAATTTTTATCAACTAAGATACCACCACGTAAGCCTAATTCTATTCCAGCTTCTTGAACCAAAGCTGACTCAGGTTGCACACCTACTGACAGAATCACCATATCTGCTGACAGAGCTCTACCATCTTCTAAAATAATGTTGTCCGTAGTAAATTCACTGACAGACGTTCCTGTCAGTATACTGACAGAATTTTTAACTAGTTCCCTCCGAACCTGAACAGCCATTTCTATATCAATCATCGGTAAAACATGAGTTGCTTTTTCTACAAGTGTGACTTCTATTCCCCGTTTTTTGAGATTTTCTACCATCTCCAATCCGATAAAACCTGCACCAATGACAAGCGCTGATTGTGGATGATGTTTTTCAACGTGCGCCATAATTTGATCAACATCAGGAATATTGCGTAAAGTAAATACGTGCTTTGCTTCTGACAGACCTACTATTGGTGGAACAATAGGTTTGGCACCTGGCGACAAAATCAATGCATCATAACGCTCAGTGTAAATTTTTCCATCACTATTTACAGAAATGGTTTTATTGTCAGCATTAATTTTTACCACTTCAGCATTTTCACGAATATCTAAGTTAAAACGTGCTTTTAAAGCTTGAGCAGATTGAACAATTAAGTCATCACGATTTTCAATTTCACCACCAACATAATAAGGCAGACCACAATTTGCAAATGACACATGGGGACCTTTTTCAAAAACAATGATTTCTGCATCCTCTTGGAGCCTTCTCAATCGAGTTGCGGCAGACATTCCGCCAGCTACACCACCAACAATGAGATGTTTTTTAGCCATTATTTACCAAATCTCCTTTCCAAGCAAGCGTGCCGCCACTCACATTTGTTACGTCCAATCCCTTACTTTCCAAAAATTGACATGCTCGTTTTGACCTCGCACCAGATTGACAAATAATGTAAGCTCCATTTTCAACCTCATTTACTCGCGTAGCAAGCTCACTCAAAGGAATGTTTTTTGCTGTTGGTACGTGTCCTGCTTTATATTCATTGCTTTCGCGGACATCGACAATAACTGCTTTGTTTGCCATCGCTTGTGTTAATTCTTGTATTTTTACAGTTTTCATTTTAATCTCCAATTTTTCTTATTTGCTCTACTTCTATATTTTTAGATGATTTCTGGCGCAAGAACAGCGCCTAATGCGCGAATTGCTTTTCGGTAAATATCTTTTCAAAGTAGAAATAATCGTTTAATAATTTCATTATATACCCGTATGGGTATGTTGTCAAATAAAATTGACTGCTTTTATTTAGCAAAAGATGTGAATCTTTGGGAGCAAAATCAGCATTCATTTGTTATAATAAAAAGTATGAAAAAAATTTTAATTGCTGATGATGATCGGTCAATTTTGACCCTTCTCTCTTATCATTTCCGTCAAAATGATTTTGAAGTGACGACAGCTGATGATGGAAAAAAAGCTTATGATAAAGCGAGGAAAAATCCATTTGATTTAATCTTATTAGACCTCATGATGCCTGAATTTTCCGGAATTGAAGTAACAAAAAAACTTCGTAAGGAAGGAAATTTTACACCGATTTTAATTTTGACAGCACGAGATGATGACGAAATGAAACTGACAGGACTGTCAGCAGGTTCTGATGAATATTTGGATAAAACCACTCCAATGAAAGAAATTATCGTACGTGCCAACGCATTGATTCGTCGCAGTCAGATGTATAACGATGTTCCTAAAAATTCTGTCAGCACTGACAACAACAAACCAACCTCATTGATTACTGACAGAATGGAAATTGATTTTGTCAAAAAAGAAGTAACTTTTGACGGGAAAATTTTGGATTTAACCAAGCGAGAATTTGAAATTTTAGAACTTTTAGCAGAAAGACAAGGCGAAGTTGTCAGCCGCGAAGAGTTGCTCAAGCATTTTTGGGGAATTTCAGAATCCGCAGAAACAAGAACTATTGACGTCCTTATCTCAAAAATAAGAAAAAAATTAGACAATCGATACATCAAAACAAAACGAGGATTTGGTTACTACTTTGAAGAAAACGAAGCTTAGAAACATCGTCATCCTGACGGTGATTTATATCATCGCAACTTTGAGTTTAGTTATTTTGCTCAATCAAAATATTCTTAATAATGATACCAATCGAGTGCTTGAACGCTCAAGTAATATTCAACTTTTTCTTGAAAAGCATCCCAATGTTTCTCTCCCTAAAGGTTTTGAGCTTCTCCCCAAAGCTACAGATGATTCTGACACAAGAAAAATTGCACATGGTGCTGCTTACTCAAGAGATTTGACCCGATCTAAGATTACAATTACAAGCCCGATTTTCGACGATGGGCAGATCAAAAATTATCTGCAAATTACCGAAAGTCGGACTTCCACTTGGTTCATCACCTTTGCCACGATTACTTTTGCTATTTTAATTTATCTCAGTGTAGGCTTTCAAGTCCTCAAGCGAGCTCGTGAATTGCACAATTTTACTGAAAACACCGTTGCAAAAATTAAAAATATTGAGCGCAGTCCACTTACACAAAGTTATCTCATCAGTGAAAAAGATGATCGTATCACAACAGCACTAAATACACTTGGTGAAAGCATCCAGCGACAAGGATTATCTCATACTGAGAAAAAAGAAAACCTTTATGAATTCATTGAATTTTTCCAATTTCCCATCTTTATTTACAACAACAAAGGTAAAATTCGCAAAACCAATGCTGCCTTTAAAAATGAATTTACGGATACACAAAATCTTGATATTTTTAGCCCTTATGCTGATTTTCTGACCTTCCTAGTTGATAAAATGTTACATCCTGATATCCAAGAAAAACTCTTTTATTTTGAAGAAATTGCTGCCTACTATCAAATTAGAATTACACCTTTACCAGAACTTGATAGCCGTTTCCTCGTTACTATGATGGATGTTACAAGCTACTATCGTACCTTAGATGCTCACAACGCCTTTATTGCCAACGTTTCGCATGAATTGAAAACACCTCTGACTTCTATCAAAGGATTTGCTGAACTTTTAGAATCTGATGATATTTCTCAAGAAGAAGGCAAAAACTTTGCAGCAATTATCAATAAAGAAAGTTCTCGTTTGATGAATTTGGTGCAGGATACTCTACTTTTAACCAAACAAAATCATCGAATTGATAAGAAAAAACTCAATCTTACCACGCTCATCCAAGATATTTTGAACACCTCTCGTCCGCAAATTTCAGAAAAAAATCTCCATTTGGAAGCTCAAGTTGAAAATATAACTTTTAAAACCAACCAACAAATGGTTCATAGCATTTTTGAAAATCTCATCGAAAACGCCATTAAATACACACCAAACGATGGGAAAATTATTGTCAGTCTTCAAACCAAAGATAAAAAAGTAATCTTTAGTGTCACTGACAATGGACCAGGGCTGACAGAAATCCAAAAAGAACGCATTTTTGACCGTTTCTATCGTGTTGATGAAAGTCGTTCAGAAGTTAAAGGAACTGGGCTTGGACTCTCAATTGTTGAAAAAAACGTTCAGGAACTTCAAGGACACATCGACGTTGTCAGCATTATCGGAAAAGGGACGACTTTCACCGTCACCCTGTAACACACTCTCTGTCAGCATACTGACAGCTTTATACAACCATAAGCAATGGATATAGACTTCTGTCAGTGTACTGACAGAAGCTTTTTTCTCTACCTTTATCAAACTTATCACTCATCATAAAAAAATTTTAAATCCATCTCTCCTCAAATAAGATAAAATCAAACTATAGCCAAATCATTGTAAAAATCACGAGGGTATGCGGTGCTTCGCATCTATTCTGGCACAAAAACGCACCAGAACCCGCCAATCTAAGAACAACTAAATAAAATGGCAATCTCATTTTAAAGTAGTTCTAGTAGATTGCTTTTATCAAAGCAAGTGCGTGCTGTCTCCACCCTTCGGGCTACGCTATAAACATTTGTCTGTTTTATCTAGCCGCTGAAGCGTCTGATAAAAAGGCTGCCGATGCTCGCTACGGTTCTGAAGCACCTAGTCGGAATGGCAATCTTTGAATTTCGTCCGACTTCTTAGCGCTTTGCGACTCGACTTGTGGCTTCAGCCACTTAGCGAGAGTGGACAGCGTAGCGAAGCGGAGATAGCACTTAGGCTTCTTGAACAAGACCACTTCGCCTTGCGACTTTAGTCGCTTAGAGCGAATGGATAACGAAGCGAAGCGGAGGTGTGACCTCATATCGAAGATGTTAAGCAGACTGTTGCAGCTTTAGCTGCGTACAGGTCACTTAGTTGTTACACCTAGAGGTTATGTCCTAAATTCAGTGGTGAGTCGAAACTCCCACTGAATAAGTCTTGACTTCATTTTAAAAAAATCTGTACAAACTCGAAAATCTTAAAGGAGATTTCTTATGAACAAACCTAGTATCCAAGGTGTTCCTCGCCCACTTGTGCGCACCAATCAAACCGTAATCGTCATCAGTATTATCCTTGCCGTTGTCACTCAATTTTATTGGTTCCTCCTGCTCCCTATCCTTGCTGGTTTTTTTGGTATTTTCTTTGAACGAAACTTTGTTATTCTTATCGCAAAACATTTTCTAAAAAAGAAAGCTTCTGAATACCTTTTGGAAGATAAGTCTGATTTGCGTTTTAATCAAATTATTGCTACTGTACTCTTAACAGCAAGCCTAATTGCTTCGCTTTTTGGTCATCTTATTCTCGCTGTTATCTTTGCCGCGTTCGTTTTCATCGCAGCAAGTGTAGCCCTAAGTGGTTTCTGTGTGGGGTGCTGGCTCCATTTTCAAATCAAACAATATCAATATAAAAGAAAAATAAAAAAAGGCCTCTCATAATACCACAAATAAAAGAACCCTGCCAGTCAAACTGGCAGGGTTTTGAAGTGATTACTTCATTGGTGGGTAATTCTTCTCCCCACCAATAGTAGCATCTCCTCTGTTCCTAAAGTCTAAGCACTAAAATCAAAATCCTAGGACAGTAGAACGAAAGCAGAGATTGCCATTACGTCCTATCGCTTCGCCTCTATCATTGCAAGCTCTACTTGCATACGAACAAGAAGACAACGAAGCAACAGAGTTGTGGAGAACGTTCATAGAACAGTGCGCGAGTTGCGATTTCGAATAGGCACTTTTCGTACCATAGCGAGAATCAGCAGCCTTTTCCTTTTGGCTATATAAAACGGACAAATGTTTATCGCGTAGCCCAAAGGGCGGAGATAGCACGCACTTGCTAAGTAAAATAAAACTAGCGTACTATAATACTTATACTATCTTTCCAAATAAAACTCAAAACGATCTCCAACATATTGGGAAAGTACATACTCAAAAGCTGTCCCATCAGCAAGATAAGAAACTTGAGTTAACCCTAAAATTGCAGAACCAGCACGAGTTTTTAAATACTCAGACACCTCAGTACTTACTTTTTTAGCAGAAACGATTTGCTCACTACGCGAAATCACATGCCCATGCTTTTCCAATGTTTTAAAGAAATTACTTGTAATCTCTTTTTTATCAAAGTTTTTTACTAGATTAAAAGGAATACTCGCCACTTCAAAACAAATAGGAATATTATCCGCATAACGAATCCGCTCCATACGAATGATTGAATCTTTTTTAGTGATGTTCAATTTTTCGCACTCTACTTCATTGGGAGCGGTCTTGATATAGCTTAATACTTCAGTTGAAGGCACTTTACCCTGTGATGTGATAATCTCTGTGAAAGAAGTCGTACCTCTCATTTTTTCACGTACTCGACGACTTGCAACGTAGGTACCAGAGCCGACTCTTCGGTCCAAAATCCCTTCATCTACCAAAGCGGTTACTGCCTGCCTTGCGGTCATACGACTTACACCAAATCGTTCAGCCAAATCTCTTTCACTTGGCAGACGTTGACCAATTTTCCAGATGTTTTTCTCAACTTCATCTTTAAGTGCATCATGAATTTTAATATAGTTTGGCACTGCTTTTCTCATGGCCTCTCCCCTCTGCTAAAAAATCTATACCGATTTATAATCTGTCTATATCATTATAACATAGTTTATCACTATTTTTATACAAAAACATATAATTTAACAGACAATTCAATCCAATATAAAAAAAACCAACATATTTGCTGGTTTTTTATTTTTATCAAAGCAAGTGCGTGCTAATACTCCGACCTCTTAGGTCGGAGATAAAGCAGCACTAAGCTTTGAATTTCGTCCGACTAAATTCCGTGGCGAGTTGCCCTTTTATCAGTCGCTTTAGCGACTAGAGAAAATGGACAAATGTTTTACGAAACTCCCACTGAATAAGTCTTGACTTCATTATTTAGATGGAACAGTGATTTTACCAGAAATAATATCAGCTTTTGCAGTAGCAACAGCATCTTTGATTTGTGGCGTTACATTATCAAGACCAAGGTCTACCCCACCATTTTTGAGGTTGTAAGTAACAGTTGTTCCACCAGGGAATTTGCCATCTTTAGTTTTATCAGCAATATCTTGAACGACTTTACCAACTTCTTTAATTGTTGAAACGAGGACAAAGTTTGATTTTTTACCATCTTTAGAAGTGTAACCACCAAGATATTTTTGGTCTTGGTCAACACCGATAAGCCATACTTTATCTGCTTCATTCTTTTGAGCATTCAAAGCTTTTGCTTCACTAAATGCACCAACACCAACACCACCGGCACATTGGTAAACTACATCATCACCAGAACCATACATTGCTGCTGCAATAGTTTTACCTTTAGCTGCGTCTGTAAATGAACCAGCATATTGAACATCTACTTTAATGTTAGGATTTACAGATTTTGCACCTGCTTCAAAACCAACTTGGAAACGAGTGATAACATCAGATTGCATTCCTCCGATGAAACCAATCTTATTTGTCTTAGTTGCTTTCGCAGCAGCTACACCAGCAAGATAAGCTCCTTCATTATCAGCAAATGTTGCTGAAGCTACGTTCTTTTGACCAGTAATTACTGAGTCAATGATAACGAAGTTTGATTTTGGATTATTCTTAGCTGCTGCAGAAGTAGCATCTTGAAGTGAGAACCCAATACCAAACAAAAGTTTATAACCTTGTTGTTCAGCTGAGTTAAAGTTTGTTGTATAATCTGAAGCTGAATTTGATTGGAAGTACATGAAACCTTGACCTTTTTTAAGGTTGTTTTCTTTACCCCACGCTTGAAGACCTTCCCACGCTGATTGGTTGAATGAACGGTCGTTGATACCACCGGTATCTGTGATGATAGCTGCTTTAAGGTCTGTCTTAGCTTTACCTGATGATGACCCTGCTGCATCGTGTGAACGGCATCCTGCAAGGACTGCCACTGAAGCAAGTGCAACTGCACCGACTGCGATTACGCGTTTGTTCATGGAAACGGAACCCTCCGAATATTTTTTAATGGCTAAACTTTAGCTTAAGACTATTTTAAGCTATCTGTTTCTTTTTTTCAAGCATTATACAAAGATTGAAGGTACTTTTCCCTTAACGTTCGGTATTACCTTACAATTTTTATAGAATACTATTTTTCTACTGGAAATGCGCTTACTTTTTTCAATTATACACACAATTGTGTCCAATTTTTAAATTACAGCGCTTTCTTTAATACTCTAATTTTTCTGCCAATGAATTTCACTGGCAGAAAAATCTGAGTGCTTTCTTTTGTAAGAAAGCAAAATTAAATAATATTACCTCCTACTCTCAATTAGTTCAATTCGGTAAACGAATAAGGTAACAATTCGCCTACAGAAGTTTTCTTAACTTCATCCGTCTTTGACAATAGATAAACTGGCATATCTGCAGCACAAAACTCTGCAATCACTTGTCGGCAAGCACCACAAGGACTGATAGGTTCTTGTGTCTCACCATAGATATAAAGCGCATCAAAATGTGTTATCCCCTCTGATATTGCTTTGAAAATCGCTGTTCGTTCGGCACAATTAGATAATCCAAAACTGGCATTTTCAATATTACACCCTGTAATGATTTGACCATCTGGTGTATGAAAAGCTGCACCAACTGGAAAATGAGAATAGGGGATATAAGCGTGCGAAGCAGCATCTTTAGCCGCCTGTATCATATCATTAGTAACTGACATCACTCTCTCCCGATGTTTTATCCGCAGATTTAGCATCCCCATTTGGACGCCCTAAACCTTCCATGATTGCAACTCCTGCGGATACACCAAGTCGCGTTGCCCCTGCATCAATCATTGCTTTGGCTTCTTCAAGATTATGTACCCCACCTGATGCTTTAACACCCATATCAGGACCTACTGTAGCACGCATCAATTTAATATCTTCAACCGTTGCTCCTGCAGTTGAAAAACCAGTTGATGTTTTGACAAAATCTGCCCCTGCACGTACTGCTGCTTCACAAGATTTGACTTTTTCATCGTCTGTAAGGAGGCTTGTTTCAATAATGACCTTCAAAAGTTTGTCTTCTTTTACTGCATTTACTGCTGCAATATCTGATTCAACAAGCTCCCAATTTCCATCTTTAGCTGCACCAATATTAATGACCATATCAATCTCATCAGCACCATTTTCAATGGCATTTTTTGCTTCGAAAGCCTTAACTTCTGATGTGTTTGCTCCAAGAGGGAAACCAATGACTGTACAAACTTTAACATCCGTATCTTTTAATTGTTTACTTGCAAAACTTACCCATGTTGGGTTAATACATACACTCATAAAGTCATATTTTTTAGCTTCATCAATGATTTGTTGAACTTTTTCTTGCGAGCTATCCGCTTTAAGAATCGTGTGGTCAATATATTTATTAATTTTCATTTTTAAGAGATGAACCCCTTATTTGGAGTTCAATTCCTTTCTTTATTGTTTTTAAATTTTATCTTTTAATAGTTTATCTCTAAGTCTAAAACTATATTAGCAGATTTAGTATGCGATAAATGATAAAAGTAAGGGCAAACATAAGAGATGGTTTGCGTAAACACTAGGTTCTATTTTTATTCCACTTCAAATAAATCATTCCGACAATGATGTAAACAATGACGAAGACAATGATAAAAGCGATAAGTTGTATAACCCAACTATAATTTTGCAAGAGCAACTTTATTATTGCACCAGAAAGTGCAGATAACACGACTTGAAGTCCAACAATGACTGGTGGAAGTTTTAAATCATCATTCATTTTAGCGAACAATTTCTAATATTTCTTTCTGATGAACTTGTTCGTCAGAAATGACAATGCTATCGTTAAACTCGGATAGGAGCTCTTCTGAAATTTCACGATTACTATAAAGTGTTGCAATTAAATCATTGTTGCTAACTTTATCTCCGACTTTTTTTGCAAGTAGAATTCCTGCTTCAAAATCAATTGTATCAGCTTTTGTAGCGCGTCCAGCACCCAGTTTCATGGCGAGAACACCAACACCTAATGCTTTTTCATCAGTGATGAAGCCTGTTTTGGAGGCACGAATTTCAACTTTGTATTTGGTTTTGAGCGGTGCAGTCAGATTTTCAAAGGCTGTTGGATCGCCTCCTTGGGCTTTTATCATAGCGACAAATTTGGCATAGGCAAGTCCATTATCAAGATTTTGTAGGATTTCTGGGATTGTTTTTTTATCGCCTGCAAGCTCCAGCATAATCTGTGCTAATTCGGCAATAAATTGGCGAAATTCAGCTGTTCCCTTACCATTTAGCGTATTGACTGCTTCTGTAATTTCATTACGATTTCCAATGGCATAGCCTAAAGGCTGACTCATGTTTGTGATAACAGCAACAGTTTCACGGCCAACAGATTTACCGAGATCAACCATAGTTCGTGCCAAAATCCGTGCATCTTCCACAGACTTCATGAAAGCACCATCTCCTACTGTCACATCAAGTAAAATTGCATCTGAACCTGCGGCAATCTTTTTAGACATCACAGAGCTTGCAATAAGAGGAATAATGTCAACTGTCGCTGTTACATCTCGGAGCGCATAAAGGAGCTTATCCGCCTTTACAAGCTCATCTGATTGTCCAATCACAGCAATACCAATATCTTTTACTTGTTCAATGAACCCTGCCTCAGTTTTTTCAATATTAAAACCTGGAATAGACTCTAATTTATCCAAAGTTCCGCCTGTGTGACCAAGTCCACGTCCTGACATTTTTGCAACAGGAACACCGAAAGAAGCAACGAGTGGAGCGAGGATTAGCGTTACTTTATCGCCAACACCACCTGTTGAATGTTTATCTACTTTGATGCCTGGGATTTCACTCAAATCAAATTCTTTTCCTGAATGAACCATTGCCATCGTGAGATTTGATATTTCAGAAGTATTCATCCCTTTGAAATAAATTGCCATTGCAAGTGCAGACATTTGATAGTCTGGAACGCTACCAGCTACATAATTTTCAATCATCCAGTCTATTTCGGGTTTATTAAAACTTTCACCATCTCTTTTTTTTTGGATGAGGTCAACCATTCTATAGGTCATTTTTGCTCCTATTCTAATTTTACTATCATTTTTTGTAACTTCTCAAAATGAAGTAGCCCTTATCTTTCGCAACTACGGTACAATTGCCGAAGACTTCTTCCATCTTTTTTTGAGCAGATGGTGCTCCTTGCTTTTTCTGAATGACAATCGTAAGCGTTCCTTCATCATTGAGATATTCAAAACTTCCCTCTAAAATACCATGAACAACTGATTTTCCTGCCCGAATCGGTGGATTGCTGATAATTGCATCGTATTTCCCACTGACAGCATCATAAAGATCAGAAATTTTGATTTCATCAGTACTGACAGCATTTCTGTCAGCATTCTGACGGCACAAATCCAATGCACGACTGTTTACATCAACCATTGTGACCGCTAAATCATATTTTTTGGCTAAAGTTAGTCCAAGTGTCCCATAACCACAACCAACATCCAATAGCGTTTTAGCACCCTCTTGTTCAAAATTTTCTAATAAAACTCGTGAACCATAATCAATCCCGTTTTTTGAAAAGACACCACTGTCTGTCAAAAATTTCATGGGTATTCCTAGAAGTTGAACTTTTATTTCTTGGATATCATGCGCTAAATCACGATTATCCTCGTAGTACATATTTGTCTTTACCATTATCATTATTCTATCATAAATCATTTTTTTTCGCGCTGAAAATTTTTCCATAAGTGCAATTTTATCATGTAAACTCTTACATTTATTTAGATGTAATGTTGACAACCCACATCGTTGAAGCTATTTTACGATATTTAACTTAGCAGAACTAAGCACTGCTTTCACTCTATGTTTGAACTTATACATTTATCGAAGTAAATGCGTGCTATCTCCGCCTTACGACTCCGCTGTCGATGCTCGCTATGCCACTAAAGTGGCTAGTCGCAATCGCAATACTCCGACCTCTTAGGTCGGAGATAAAGCAGCACTATCTCCGCTTCGCTACGCTGTCCATCCTCGCTAAGGTGCTGAAGCACCTAGTCGGAATGGCAATCTTCGAATTTCGTCCGACTAAATTCAGTGGCGAGTTGCCCTTTTATCAGTCGCTTTAGCGACTAGAGAAAATGGACAAATGTTTTACGAAACTCCCACTGAATAAGTCTTGACTTCATCACAGATTTACTGCTTACTGACAGCTGACAGAAAGTTTGTCAGTAATGACAGAAATATGATAAAATATTTATCATGAATGAATTCATCAATTTCGACGAAATTAGCCGTGAAACTTGGCAAAATCTTTACAAAACTTCTATCGCGCCTCTGACACATGATGAGCTTGAATCTATTCGCTCACTCAATGACGAAATTAGTCTGAAAGACGTGCAAGATGTCTATCTACCGCTCGTCCATCTCTTACGTTTATACAAAAAAAATTTAGAAGATATGAGCTTTTCTAAAGGACTTTTTTTACAAAAAATCGTGAAAACGCCACCATTAATTATCGGCATTTCTGGCTCTGTCGCTGTCGGAAAATCAACTACAGCAAGGCTTGTGCAGCTTTTACTTTCACGCGCTTTTCCTAAACTCAGTGTTGAGTTAGTCACTACTGACGGTTTTTTATATACTACTGATGATTTGAAAAACCGAGGGATACTTGATAGAAAAGGTTTTCCTGAGAGCTACGATATGGAGCGGCTGCTTGCTTTTCTCTACCATGTGAAAAATGGTGAGAAATGTGAAATTCCAATTTATTCACATGAAACTTACGATATTCTTCCTGATCAAGTTCAAACCATTGACAGTCCTGATATTCTCATTGTTGAAGGAATCAACGTTTTACAAAATCCACAAAATCAGATGCTCTATATCAGTGATTTTTATGATTTTTCAATTTATGTTGATGCTGAAGAGGAATTAATTGAAAAGTGGTATCTAGAACGTTTTGATAGTCTTTTAAAATTAGCAAAATATGACACAACAAATTTTTATCACCAATTTACTAAAATGTCTACAAGTAAAGTTGTCAATTTGGCAAAAGAAACTTGGGCAAGAGTTAATCGAATTAATTTAAAAGAATACATTGAACCTACGAGAAATCGTGCAGAAGTCATCCTACATAAATCAGAAAATCATTATGTTGATAAAATTTATCTAAAAAAATTCTAATATTATTAATTACAAAAACCTGTCAGTATGCTGACAGGTTTTAATTTTACTATATAGCTATTTGTTATGAAAAGCAACAACGAATCGACTTTTCGGCGTAAAAATAGCACCATGATGCACTAATTGCAGTTGCCACGAATCATTCTAGTCCTTTAGAGCGGATAGACATCTGTCGTATAAAATTCCTATTGGATTTTAAAGTGGAAATAGTTATGACAGAAACCTATCATCTGCTATAATGTTCATCAAATTCATCAATTTCAACATAAATATAACATTTTTTATCTGGGAGCTTTTGTCGAATTTTCTCCTCAATACTATTGATAATTCCGTAACCATGCGCTTCTTCACTACTTATAATATCTATTTTTGCTGCAATCAAGATTTCTGTTGGACCTAGATGAGTCGTTCTAATATTGATGACTTGTTTAATTTCAGGACGTTCAAATGCTGATAAAATTTTAGAAAGGTCACTGTCTGTCACTCTCTCCCCGACAATCAAACTATAAAATTCTCTTGTCAAGAAAATCGCTGCAGCCATAAGTAAAAAGCCAATTAAAAGACCACTTATTGCATCAAATAATGGATTAGACGTAAACATCGTCAAAACAGTTCCTAAAAGCGCCAAGAGTAATCCAATAATTGCACATAAATCCTCAGCAAAAATAACCAAAATTTCGCTGTGACGACTCTCATGTAAAAACTTGAAAATAGGTAATTTATCTGTATTCAACTCCGCAATTTCTTTAAATGCAATTCGCAATGATGCCCCTTCAATCAACATACCAACAAGCAAAATTACAATAACAATCCAAGGATTTTCAACTGAGTGCTCAGGATGAATAAGCTTTTCAAATGCCTCCATCACACCAATCACTCCTCCACCAAAAAATAGAAACGTTGCAACAATCATGCTAAAAAAGTATTTCGCTCGCGCCTCACCAAATTGATGCAGATTACTTGAAGCCTGTTTCGCCTGCCTGTCACCGAAGAGTAACAAGATCTGATTACCACAGTCTACAACCGAATGGATGCTCTCGTTAAGCATCGCAGCGGAGCCAGACAGCCCAAAACCAATAAATTTACTGATTGCCACCAAAACATTGGCACCAAGCGCTGCAAATACAGCAAACATCCCTGAATTTTTCTTTTCTTTTTCCATATACTCCTCTATATCATTTTAATCTAATTTAACACAAGCTCAATTATATCAAGATGTGAAGCTGTTTGTCCAGAACTCAGGAAAATCAAGAAAACTTAGAGATAAGACTTACTCATTATAAGCATTTATATACAGTCCCAAAGAGCAGACCTTCATTACAAAATAGAAAATCTCGAAACAAAACAAAATTTCTTAGAAGTTTTATATCTTTATTTTTCTCCAATCTTGTCATCTTAGTCAAACCAAAAATGAAGTCTGAGATGCTATCTAATTTATTATGATACATAAAAATTCCGTCAAGTTTGACGGAATTTCTTATCCTTTTTAGAGTTTCTCACCATTTGAAGCAATTACCTCTTTGTACCAATCAAAAGATTTCTTCTTAGAGCGTTGACCTGTACCATGACCTAAATCATCCAAATCAACATAAATAAACCCATAACGCTTACTCATCTCACCAGTAGAAGCCGATACCAAATCAATACATCCCCAAGGCGTATAACCCATGAGTTCCACACCATCTTCTATCGCTTGATTCATGGCAATAATATGTTTTCTCAGATAGTCAATCCGATAATTGTCATTAATCGACCCATCTTCTTCAACTTTATCAATCGCTCCTAAACCATTTTCAACAACAAACAGTGGAACTTGATAGCGACCATAGAGATCATTTAAAGCATAACGTAAACCATCAGAATCCACTGCCCAGCCCCATTCACTTTCCTGTAAGAATGGATTTTTGACTCCACCAAGTACCATATTGCCACTTGCAGAAGTCCCTTCACCAGTTTTTGATTCTACTGTTGACATATAATAACTAAACCCGATATAGTCCACACAACCATTTTTGAGTAAAATTAAATCTTCTTCTGTAATCTCCAAATCTTCCGATTTGACACCATATTTTTCATGTAAACGCTGAGTAAACACAGGATATTCTCCACGCACTTGCACATCGTTACAAAAATAATTAAACTCCTGAATACTTTGTTGAGTCGCAATCTGATTGATTGGATTGGAATCAAACGAATAAGTCGTAGAATAAATACTCATACAACCAATCTGTAAATCTTTCTTTAGCTCATGCCCAAACTTAACTGTTTCAGCACTTGCTACAAATTGATTATGCCAAGCCTGAAAGACATTTGTCTTATCAGCGCCACCATTGGACGGAACCAAGCCTTGACTAAGTGCAGAGAAAAAAGTAGCTGAGTTGATTTCATTAAAAGTCATCCAATATTTAACTTTATCTTGATAACGTGTAAGGAGAACTTTAGCATAGCGAACATAGAATTCAATCAAAGCACGATTTTTCCATCCACCATATTCTTTAGCTAGATGCAAAGGCATTTCATAGTGCGAAATCGTGATAACTGGCTCAATCCCATATTTTAAACATTCATCAATCAAACAATCATAAAAATGTAAACCCACCTCATTTGGCGTCGTTTCATCTCCTTTAGGAAAAATTCTTGACCAAGCAACCGAAAACCGATAAGCTTTAAAACCCATTTCCGCAAATAGTGCAATATCTTCTTTAAAATGACGATAATGGTCAATCCCATAATGATTAGGATAAACGTAGTGCTTTTCATCAATCGTCCAATCAAACTCTGGAGAAGCAAGGATACTCATGCGCTGTTTCCCACCGGGCATCGCATCAGCAACAGAAAGTCCCTTTCCATCAACATCATAAGCACCTTCCAATTGATTGGCTGCTGTCGCACCACCCCATAAAAAATCATTTTTAAATCCCATTTTGTCTCCTTATTTTTAGTTTTTTATCATTTAGTTCTTCTACCTGTTGATGTTTTTTACTATGCAGGATTTGCCACCAACTGAGTGGTTTGCGCTGCAACCGCTGTTATCAGCATATCATCTTTACTAACAAATTTCTTATCCGTTGCAATGACATCCATATAATCATCAGTGTTTGTCACAATTATCGGAACTTGCGTACTATACCCAGCATTTTGAATTCCTACAATATCAAATTTAACAAGCAAATCTCCTTTTTTAACAGTTTGTCCTTGTTTTACAAAAGCTTCAAAATATTTTCCATCAAGTTGCACAGTATCTATGCCGACATGAATCAAAATTTCTGTGCCCTGATTTGAAACGAGTCCCACTGCATGTTTGGTTGGAAACATAATCATAACTGTTCCATCAAAAGGTGCTCTCACTTCACCAACTGTCGGTTCAACTGCTGCGCCTTTCCCCATGATTTCTGCTGAAAAAGCAGGATCTTTTACTTCTGCAAGTGGAAGAACATTTCCTTCGATAGGTGTTAAAATAACTTCTTTTTCTGTTGTTGGTTTAAAATTTATAGGCTTTTTAGAAGTTTCTTCAATAGGTTCGCTGCTATCATCTTCAAAACCTAATATCCAAGTCAATCCAAAACCAGCAATGACTGAAATAGCACATAAAATCATCATTGTTATTGCACCAGAAACATTTCCGTCAAGCGAAATATTGGCAGTAAAACTAAATATTCCAAACGCTGCCATTGTATACGCTTTAACTCCCAATGCCATTGCTGCTGCACAGATTACTGCACTGACAATACATGAAGCCCAGAACGGACGTTTTTTAGGGAGGGTAATCCCATAAATAGCGGGTTCCGTAACACCAAACCACCCTGAAATAAAAGCTGGTATTGCAAGTTCACGCAAACGTTTATCTTTAGTTTTCATCATAACAGCACCTACAGCACCAGTTTGTGCAAAGGAAGCCGTACTTGCTGCTGTTAAAAGTGTTGTAGGCTCACCTTGTGCAAGAGCAATGATTGCAAATGGTACTAGCGCCCAGTGAAGTCCAAACATTACCATAATTTGCCAAGTGAATCCAAGAACCAATCCAAAAATGATTGGACTAAATCCTTGAAGTGCCATCAATCCTTTACCAAGAGCATCAGAAATAACATTCATCACTGGACCGATGATTAAAAATCCCAAAGGAATCGTAATCAATGCTGTAAAAAACGGTGTCAAAAAGAGTTTAACTACATCAGGAATAATTTTCTTAAGTTGATGTTCAAGAAAGGCTGCAAATGCTGTAATTGCGATAATCGGCATAACCGAAGAACCGTAACCTGCAACAGGAACAGAAAATGGAATACCAAAGAAACTTAAACCACCACTTTCCGCAAAAGTTTTTGCCACTGAACCATCGACAAATCCAGGATAAACAATCGCAGCCGCAATCATCATCCCAACAAATGGCGAACCCTTGAATTTCTTCATTGCTGTGTAACCAATGAAAATAGGAAGGAATAAGAAAAGTCCATCTCCCATCGCATGAATTACTGCATAAGTTGACGATGCCTGAAATCCTTTACCAAGTGCAAAGGAAAGAATCGCATTCAATCCCTTAAGCATCCCTGCTGCTGCAAGTGGTGCCAAAATAGGTTGAAAAATTCCAGAGATCAATTCAACAAAACGGTCAAAAAGGCTTCCTTTTGGTGCCGTATCGGCAGCAGATGTATCTAGCTTTCCGATGACTGTATCTACATCTGCTCGCACATCTGGCACATGGTTACCAATGACAACTTGATACTGTCCTCCAGCTTGCATAACGGTGACCACACCGTCCATTTTCTTTAGGACATCGGTATTTGCTTTTTTCTCATCTTTGAGTTTAAAGCGCAACCGCGTCACACAATTTGTTAGTGAGAGGATATTTTCTTTGCCTCCCACATTTGCTACAATGTCTTTTGCAAGAGCTTCATATTTGCCCATTACAAACCTCCAAAATAATATATTTTTTAGAGGTTTCGCCAACTTAATGTCACGATCCAATTGTTACCAAAATTAATTTTTCTGGATTTTTTCCAGAATTCGCGCAATATGCACGGTCATATAAATTTGCTCACTTTGAGAAACTTGATAAGCGCGTGTTTGTTTCAAAAACTCACTTATTTTTGATGTTCCGAGGTAAGCTCTAGGGTATTTACGAACGATGAGTTCAAATAAATCCTCATCTGCCGCTTCATCAGATATTGACCCAGACAAGATACGTTCAGCAAAAAACTTGAGATGTGTGATAAAACGTTGAAAATAGGCATCTTGCTCGTTAAAATTGACTTGTAAGGTGTATTTTAATGTTGTTAGGATTTCTTCCATAAGTTTAGTCAACTGAGTCGCATACTCATGTCCACTGCCCAATGTTCCATTGACAATATGCATCGCCAAGAAACCTGCTTCATCTTCTGGCAATGAAATTCCCAGCTCTTGTTTTACTTTTTCCAATGTTCCTAGACAAATTTTGAACTCTTCGGGGAAAAATCTTTTAATATCCCACAGCAAGAAATTTTTGATGACAATATTTTCTTTTGCACGAATGATTGCTGCATTGAGATGGTCAGCAAAAGAAATTAAAACTGTATCTGAGATTTCTTTTTGGAACTTCGCTTTCGCTTCAGAAAGCGTGACCATTGATAACTCAATGATGTGACTTGGAATTTCTGAAAGAATTTCATAAAAATTCTGCTTATCAGTACCAGCTTTCAGAGAAAAAATCTTTTCTATTTTTTCATCCTCTACAAACTCTCCTGACTTTTTTCCAAATCCAAGACCTAGTCCCATAAGAATAGTCTCTTCTCCGTTTTCATTCTTCGCAATGACCACATTATTGTTCAGAACTTTTTTGATTTTCAAATTTTACTCCATTATTTCACAAAAAAGACCTTACCCACCCCATAATATAAGGTATGATAAGGTCTAGCTTAACTTAATAATCACTATCCATTTTTCGTGAAAACGTTTTATTTGAGTATAAGTATAACATTTCAAGAAATCGTTGTCAACAATAAATTAGAATATATATTTTATTTATTATTATTTCTGCGTAGCTGCTTGAATAAAGGCAAGCACTTCGTCTTTTTTGCCCTCATGCAGGTCACGGACAATTTTTGATCCGACGATGACACCGTCAGCGACTTTGTTAAAGCGCTCAACATCTGACAGGCTAGAAACACCAAAACCAACGCAGACTGGGACTTCTGTCAATACTGACAGCTGACGTAAATGCTCGTCTAGCTCGTCAGAATAGGCATTTTCTTTTCCTGTCACGCCGTTGATGGCGACAGCATAGACAAATCCTTCGGCATTTTTGACCAATTCTTTTTGGCGCTCAGTACCTGTGGTCAGGGTGACAAGCTGGACTAGGGCGATATCTTTGTCACCGATAAAATCCGTGATAAAATTTTGCGCTTCCATTGGCACATCAGGGACAATCAAACCTTTGACAGGCGTTTCTGTCAGTGCTGACAGAAATTTATCCGTGCCGTATTGATAGACAGGATTCATGTAAGTCATGATGACTAAAGGCACAGAAGATTTGACAGTTTTCAAAGTCGCTACAATGTCTGTCAGATTGACATTTTTTGCCAGTGCACGCAGTCCTGCCTGCTCAATGACAGGACCATCAGCCACAGGGTCGGAAAATGGCACTCCGATTTCGATTGCTGAAGCCCCAGCAGCTTCAAGCGCTGAAATCGTTTCTTGCAGTCCATCCAGCCCTTTTTCATGGTCACCTGCCATGATATAGGGAATAAAGATTTTGTTAATGTTTTTTAAATGTTTTTCTAATGTTTTCATCTTATCCTCTTTCATTCTGCGTCTGTCGAATAGGCGCGCTCTTTCATCGTTTTCAGCTCCTCCAGCTTTTCTGTCAGTGCTGACAGCGTTAATTCGTAAGTGTCAGAGCCTAAGGGCAGGCGCAATGTTGCTACTTTTTCATCTTTTAGCTTATAAATATCTTGTTATCCTAAAAAGAAGTAGATTTAATACTTCTTCTTATAGAAAAGACTTGATAATCTCCATCACGCCTGAATTATCATTGGAAGGTGCAAGATGTACAGCTATTTGCTTCACGAGATTATTTGCATTTTCCATTGCATAACTATTCTTAGTTAGGGAAAGCATCTCAATATCATTATTTGAATCTCCGAAAACAAGGATTTCATCTTTTGATATCTCCCAATCTGATAATAAGCTATTTAACGTAGTACCTTTATTTATACCTGGAATTACTATATCTATACTTCCGTGACCGCTCGAAACAACTTCTACATATTCACCATATTTTTTTCTTACTTTTAAGACGACTTTGTTTGTAATAATAGGACTAACTTCTAATGCAATTTTAACAAAAGTATCTTCTGGTAGGGTATCAAAATTTTCTACTTCCTCAAGGTTATAATAATACTTCTTGGCAAAATCTTTAAAATTTTTAGAAGAATTTTTTAATAAATAGGCATTTTTTACCCCACATAATGCAAACTCCAATTTTTCATTATCATTAGAAAATCCAGCAATTATAGATTGAACTACATCATTTTCAAAGTGAGAAATTGGAGTCATCTTTTCATTAGAAGTTACTATTGCTCCGTTCTCTGAAAGAAAAGTAATTTCTCTATACTGCTTAGGAAAAAAAGATTTTAATTGATAGTATTGATTTCCACTTGCTACTATTATTTTGATATCTTTTTTTGTTAATAAGTCATAATATCTATCAAACCTTTCTCTATCATAATCATTGTTTGAATTCAAGAATATACCATCCATATCAAAGGCAATAGCTTTAATCATATTAAGCTCCATTTCGTTTCGCTGCGCTCGGCGAATCAAATAGTCATGAAAATAAGTGCGCGCTCTCATTTCGCGTTATAATAATGTTGGAAGAAGAGATACTACAAAGCACGAATAAGAAAGACTACTCAAGCACAAATAAGTGAGATTTTAACTCTTACACTAGTCATTGTTTTAACAAATCCTAGTTAAATTGCTGGTCTTTCATTCTGCGTCTGTCGAATAGGCGCGCTCTTTCATCGTTTTCAGTTGCTCCAGCTTTTCTGTCAGTGCTGACAGCGTTAATTCGTAAGTGTCAGAGCCTAAGGGCAGGCGCAATGTTGCTACTTTTTCATCGACTAAGCGAATGATTTCTGCTGCCATTTTTTCAGGGTCTCCGACAGATAAATCTTCTGGATTTTCCTCTTGCTGCGCATCCAACCATGCCTTTTTCCAATTTCGCGCGGCTTGATTGTCATAAGCGGATAATTCCTCGCCAAACGAGGCATGACCTGCGAAAAATCCTGTCCGAATCCCACCTGGCTCCACCAAGTTCACGGCAATATTGAAAGGCGCGACTTCTTTTGCCAAAGTCTCAAAAGCCCCCTCAACCGCCCATTTTGATGCGGAATAAATTCCTTGTCCTGGATTGGAAATTGAGCCAACCAAGCTTGAAATTTGAATAATTCGTCCAGCTGATTGTTCACGGAAATGCGGTAAAATCGCTTGCGCCATGCGCAACGAGCCGAAGAAATTGGTCTGAAAAATATGCTCCATTTGAACATCTGAAATTTCTTCAAGCGCACCAAATATGCCATAACCTGCGTTGTTAATCAGCACATCAATCTTTCCAAAAGCCTCAATCGCCCGTGCTACTGTCAAACGAATCGCCTCCGAATCTGTCAAATCAAGCGACAAGACCAATAACTGCTCAGGATATTTTTCTGTCAGTGCTGACAGACTCTCTGGCTTTCTGACCGTTGCTGCGACCTTGTCACCACGTGCCAAAAGCTTGTTCAAAAGCGGAGTAGCCAAGCCACCATTTGCACCTGTAATTAAAAAATTTGTCATTCTCTCTCCTATTTCTAATGCTTTTATTATTTTATTTCAATATTGCGGACTTCCATTTCCCCAAGCAGACATTGGACCACGTGGTCCGTCAGGAACAGCCAGGCCTTCGTCATAGACCCACACGATTGCTTTAGGAAATTCGGTGCGAAAGCTGTCCAAATATTGTTGCAAAACAGGCGACAAGATGATTTCTATGTCTTCGCCACGCATTTTTCTGCGCACACCCACCTTCAACTTTTGGAACAACTCTTTGGATGCCAAGTATTCGACATCTGCGCCAAACTCAACCTGCGCTTTTTTCAACTCCGCCTCAGCGTCCTTTGCCGTAAATGGCAAAATCGAGTTCATTGACAGCATATTGACATCGTAAACAAAATATTTTTTCATTTCATTTTACCTGATTTTCTTGCTCCAAAAACTTATCTTTTAAAATCTTGCGCCAAGCTTTCGCATGATTGATAAAGCCAAGATGTCCACCAGCCAAACGAACAAAATCGCAATCTAGCCTTTCACTGCAAGCTTTAGGAGGCTGCGCTAACCAGACTTTTTTATCTAAAGTCCACTCACCTGCCGCAAAAATCATTTTGTTCTTTAACTTCTCCAAGACAGCAAAGTCGGGCAAGAAATTTGTTACGGCTAACAGCTCCTGCTCAATGAAAATCTTGTCAGCAAGTCCATCATCAATCTTTGGCAAGCTTTCCTTTTTGGCTTCTGCACGTAGATAGCGTTTCAGATAAAAATCTGCTAAAAGTGGCTCAATCGTAAAACACTCCACGATTCCCATGCCAAACTTTGTCGCTGCCTTAGAAGCCCCTTTATCCAGCGCTAACTGATAGCAATCGTTCATGAAAGTCTGCCATTTTTCAGGATTTTCCGCCAAATGAGTCAAAGGCGGCTCATGAAAAATCGCCTTTCTGACCGCATCTGGAAAATCTTGCAACATTTTCAGCGCAATCACTGCACCACTACTATTGCCAAGCAGATAAGCGGAATTTTCGCCAGCCGCATGAAGCACGGCCTTAGCGTCTCGCACCTGCTGTGCTAAATCAAAATGCTCAGGAAAATGCGCCGTAGAGCGACCGTTAGCACGTCGGTCATAGCTTATCACCTTGAAATGCTCAGCCAGCTGGTCTGCGAGTGGAAGAAAGCTGTCTCCCTCACCGCCACCACCTGCAATGCAAAGGAGCGGCAAACCCTTACCCGTGATTTTATAAACCAATGTATCTCCATCTATCTCAACTTGTCCATAAGTTCGCTCTCTCATTGTGTCCGCCTGCTTTTCAGTGTTTTCATAACTTTCCTCAATCACGATAATGTTTTCTCAAATAAATTACAACAAAAATTGTGAGTAAAATGCTACCCAATATCGCCCAAATTAATCCTAACAGTATGCCTAGCTGTGATTTGAATAAAGCAGCAATTTCCACTGGTACAACAAATAGTATCAACCAAGTGATAATGAAAACCCAGCCCCCTTTTGTCTGCGGTCTCAACCCCCAACCAAAACGTCGAGGGCGAAACATCCTTTTTTTATCGCTCATATTTTGCCAAAATTTCCTCTGTCGTCTGGATTTCTCCAATCTTTTGAAACTCATCTTTGATAACTTTTTCGTAACCAGAAGCACTTCTATCCGCCGTTGCATCACTCACGAGTACCACGTCAAACCCTTGCGCTACGGCATCTTTTGCTGATTTAAAAACGCCATTGCTCGTGGAAATTCCTGAAAAGAAAACTTTCGTGATGCCTAGTGCTTTCAACTTTTCAGCTAAACCTGCGTCAGACTGCGTGAAAATTGACGGACCAAATTTGACGACTTCGCGGGCACCTGAGATGTCAGTGATGAGCTGTTTGCCAAAGGCTCGTCCCCAACTTTTAGGCAAAAATTTGGGTTGCACGCTGGTCACATAAACAGGACAATTTTCCGTCAGAAAAGCGGTCATCAGCGCGCGATTGTTCGCCTCAATCTCCGTCCAACTGTGCGGATAAGGGTGTTTTGCGATTTTTTGAATGGCAGCGTTCAAATCCACCACGATTAATGCTGAGTTTTTCATTTTTTATTTGCTCTCATTCATTTCTCAATGTCTTTTTTATACATCTTTTCATAATGCTCCAAACTCGTCTCGCCAGTCTCCAAACGTTCTTTGATTTGATTAACGTCCTTGTCGCCACGACCAGACAGGCAGACAATCATACTCTTTTCCTTGCCGAGTTCCTTAGCGAGCTTGACTGCGTAGGCAATGGCGTGTGAGCTTTCGAGCGCTGGGATAATGCCTTCTTGACGACTGAGTAGTTGGAAAGCCTCGACCGCTTCATCATCGGTAATATCGACGTATTTTGCCCGTCCAATCGCGTGGAAATAGCTGTGTTCAGGGCCAATGCCTGGATAGTCAAGACCAGCAGAAATACTGAAAGCTTCAAGGATTTGTCCATTTTCGTCCTGCAGCACGTCCATCAGCTGACCATGGAGAATGCCAGGGCGACCGCTGGTGATGGTTGCCGCATTGTAAGGGCTATCAACACCTAAACCAGCCGCCTCAACACCGTACATTTCGACACTTCCGTCATTGACAAAAGGATAGAACAGCCCCATCGAGTTTGAGCCGCCGCCGACACAGGCGACCAGCGCATCAGGTAGTTTGCCCTCTTTTTCGAGAAATTGCGCTCGCGCCTCACGACCGATGACCGCCTGATAGTCGCGCACGATCTCAGGATAAGGGTGTGGACCAAGGACGGATCCCATGACATAGTGCGTGTCCTCGACATTTGCCACCCACGCGCGCAGCGCCGCATTGACCGCGTCTTTTAGCACGCGAGAACCGTCCGTCACGCTGTGAACCTTCGCCCCCAGCAGCTCCATGCGGAAAACATTGAGCGCCTGACGCTTGACATCTTCTTCGCCCATGTAAATCGTACATTCCATACCGAAAAGCGCTGCCGCTGTTGCCGTTGCGACCCCGTGCTGTCCTGCGCCAGTCTCAGCAATCACTTTATTTTTGCCCATTTTGCGCGCGAGTAGGACTTGTCCAAGCGCGTTGTTGATTTTGTGCGCACCAGTATGATTGAGGTCTTCGCGCTTCAGGTAAATCTTGGCGCCACCTGCATATTCGGTCAAGCGTTTTGCGAAATAGAGCGGATTTTCACGTCCAACATAATCTTTGAGCAAATAATCCAGCTCTGCCTGAAAATCAGGGTTTTGCTTACTCTCTTCGTAAGCCGTTTCGAGTTCTTTGACCGCCGTCATCAGCGTTTCAGGGACGAATTGTCCGCCGAATTTGCCGTAAAAGCCGCGTTCGTCTGGTTGGTTGTAGGTCATTTTTTGTTCTCCTCTTATCTATTCATGTTATTGTCCCATGAGCCGATTGATTAAATTTTCTTCCTCGCTCCAATCCTGTAAAATCACAAGTTTTTCAGGAAAGCGATGCGTGAGTTTTAGGATTTTTCTGCGGTCACGAAGATTGAAAGTTAAAATATCAAATGAAGTCAAGACTTATTCAATGGGAGTTTCAACTCCCATTGAATTTAGTCGGGCGAAATTCAAAGTTAGTGCTGCTTCATCCCCCACCTAAGAGATGGGGATGTTAGCATGCACTTGGTTTGATAAAAATTGTATGCTACGGACAAAGCCTAATTTTTGATCATCTGCTCCATTTGGCAAACGTTCTGTTTCGTTTCCCCGTCTTTTCAAGGCACGTTTTAAGCAATCAAGTGGCTTGCTGTCTAATAATACCACAAGTTCTGAACGCTCGATACGCTCAGCTAAGCCACATTCTGCAAAGGTGCCGTCAAGCACCCAATACTCCTCGGCAAGAATTTTCCTTTGCTCTGCTAAAAATTCAGCTTTCGTGCAATGCGTCCAATTTTCTCGCCAATAAAGTTTATCCAATGAAAAATGTGGCAAATTTAGCTCTTGAGCGAGTTTCTCTGCAAGATAGCTCTTGCCCGAAGCCGTATTTCCAAAACAACTGATTTTATTTATCATAAATACTCCAAAAACCACCTTTCAGCTTGTGCTTGAATTTTTTCTGCGTCAGGATGGGCATAAAACGCGAGATGTGTGCCATTTTTTACCATGATAAGTTGACTCTTGTTCAGGCATTTGTGTGCATTTTCACTGTAAAAAGGAAGCACATCAGTATCGACCTCACCTTGAACAATAAGCACTGGACAGCGGATTTTTTCTAACTCTAGGCTGTCGATTTTGGCATAATTTTTCACATCATTGTCCCAGCCTGGCTTTCGTTTGCCGACCCAGTTCATGGTTTTTGCCACATCAAGAACGGCTTTACGCTGCGCTGGATGCGCCATCACGTTTTCTGTCTGTTTCTGGACTTCTGCATCGCTGAGCTTTCCCTCACCTGCCAAAGCACCGCTGATGATCTGTTTTGGTGCAACATTTGCCAGAAAATGAACAAGGGATTTTCCAAAGGCTGTGCCGTAAAGAAACCTGTCGGATGCGGGATAAGGTGGGCAAATCCAGCGCTCACTCACTGCTGCAATCATCACCATGGTCGAAATCTGCTCTGGATAGCGCAGCGCCAAGCGATAAGCAGACGGACCGCCACCTGACCATGCCAAAACTGCCGCACGTTTTATCTTTAGGCGCTCAAGCATTGCGGCAATCAAATCAGCTTCGTGGTCAATCGAATCATTTTTTCCATTTAGCGGCGTTCCGAGATAACCGGGTCGTGAAAAGGCAATTTTTTGAAATTTGTCTGATGGCAAAAAATCAAGCATCATTTTCGCGCCGTCCCAGCCGCCGGGACTGCCATGGATAGCAATAACTGGAAGTCCTGTTCCTTCTATCTCTACTTCGATTTTTCCCTGTTTTGTCGTGATGATTTCTGGCATTTTGCTCCTTTCAGCATTGATTTTCAAGCATTTCTCGAAATAAATTCAATCCGATTTCCGCTTGGTTCGTAAATCATAAAATGGCGCGCTTCTGTTGTGCCGAGGTTTTCTGGTGCAAACTCAATCTTGATAGCTTGCCAGTTCTTTATTTTGGCAAATAACTGGTCGAGTTGCTCATGATTTTGAACACGAAAAGCGAGATGATGGAGTCCAACATGATGCTGTCGATCAAAATCCAGAATTTCAGCATCATCTTTTGCCTGCCAGAGCGTGATCATGACCGCGCTATCCGCGACAAACACCGCTGGATATTCTGGGCGCTCGTCCACTTTTTTGAAACCTAAGCAGTTGATGAAAAAGTTGCTGCTGGCTGTTAAATCTTTCACGGTCAGACCGAAGTGGTCTATGCCAGATGTTGAATACGACATTTTTTATCCTCCTCAATCTATAACAAATCAAACAACTCTTTCAAACTTTCAACTTCCAAATCTGGTTCATAAGCCTTTAAAATTGGCACTTGATAAGCTCCAAAGCCTTGTTTGACCCATATCGTTTTCATTCCAAGTTGTTTGGCTGGAAAAATATCATTATCCAGTCTATCTCCAATCATACAAGCATTTTCTGGTTCACAGTCACTGGATTTCAGTGCTATTTTGAATATTTCCAAGTTTGGTTTTGCGATACCAAGGTCTGCGGATGAATGAATAAAATCCACTTTATCTTGTAACTGCCATTTTTTCAAAAGTTCTGCACCTGTCAGCGATTGATTGGCAATGATTCCTATTTTATAGTACTGTCGCAATTTGTCTAAGAGCGGTAAAGTCTCTGCATAGAGTTGCTCAAATTGATGAGGATAGGGCGCTATTTTGTCGCTCCCTAAGTTTTTCATGACTGTAAAATATTGCGATTCATAACGTTTTGAAGCATTGCACATTTCTTGAAAGAATTGTTGTTCAGTCATTGAAATATCTTGCTCTGCAAGGAGTTTCACACTTTCTCTGATTCGTGCTTCTTGCGCTTTCTCTTCGTTGACAAGTGTGGAGCCTAGGTCAAAGAAAAGCCATTTTATATTTTTAAACTTAGTCATAATTCTTCTCTCAAAATTCCATATTTCACTGAATCATACCAATTTCCCTGCCAAAAGCGAACTTTGCGTATTTGTCCCTCACGTTTTAATCCGCATTTCTCACCTAGTCTCATCATACCTGGATTTCCTGACCAAGTGGTGAAGCCGAGGTGTTGGATTTCTGGATAAGTTTCAAAAAGTTGCTGCATCCAAATCGGTACAACACCTTTGCCAATGCCTTTACCCCAAAGTTTGCTGTCATAGATGACAAGTCCAAACTCCAGCCATTTTTGCAAGTCGCCATCTTCCCAATAGCTCGAAAGTTGCCCAACAATGCGGTTTTGATAGATAATCAGTGCAAAATTCGGTTGATTGATTTTGGGAGTGACTTTTGCTGAAAATTCTTCCCAGCTCAAAATTGGGTCTTGGAAATATGGTCCGTTGTAGTCCATCCATTTCAAATCGGCTTTTGGGCCATAGCTGATTTCCCACAATTCTCGTAAATACGCTTTTTGAACGGGGCGAATGGTTACTTCGCTTTCAGTTTCCATTTTCCAGCGCCTTTAATTTTTCTAAAATCAATTTATCTTTGTGCTTACCATTGCGCCAACTGTCGTGGATTGCTGCCTCATAAATTTTGATGTTTTGCTGAAGATTGGGCAAATAAAATTCGCCGAGTTCACTTTTTGATAAAGCTGTAAAATCAACGTTAGCATAGCTTTCCAGCGTTTCAACATTGGCAAAACCAACATGAATATTACCCTTTTCAAACTTATGCTCATGCAGGTCAATCAAACGGTAGCCTAACTCTTCCATCAGCACTGACAATCGCTCAAATTGCACAAAATCAATCTGACGAAGCTGAATGTCGATATCATTAGGATTGGTCGAAAAACCAGTCACCAACTGGGCGGCAATGCTTCCCATCAGATAGGGTATGATGCCATGTGCATTGAGCTTTTGCGAGATAGTCAGAAATGCTGTCAGCAAATAGTCATAACGTGCCAGACTTGCACTTTGGATGAAATCACGAATTTTCATCAAATCCTTGACCCCATCCGTTTCCACACCAGATGACACATCCACACCATAGAAGTTAGAAAAATCCTGAAAATACTGTACCGCACTAGCCACGTTGTCAGGATTCAATCCACCAGCCACAAAAAAGGGCAATTTGAAATCGTCGCTACTTACAGATTGCCAGTCAAAAGACTGACCGCTGCCACCTTTTGCGCTGTCTAAAAGCAAAATAACATTTTCGTATTGGATGGCCTTTGCGAAATCACTGACAGCTTTAATCACAGGCACTGACAACTCACGAATATAGTCCATGTCTTCGTCACCGTGGAGTTGCACAAGGTCAAGCCCAGCAATCGCCACCGCATTTTTGACAAATTCAATCGGTTCATTGACGAACACGCCAACTTTTTTGACCGACTTCGGCACACCGACTGTCAGTACTGACAGCTCTTCTGGCGTGATTTGACGGCGCGATTTTGACAGGATAAAGCCAAGGTGTGTCGCACCATTTTTGACCGCCTCATCAACAGCGGATTTTGTGCGGAGCCCGCAGATTTTGATATTCATTTTTTACTTTTCACTCCTTATCATTCATCTGACAAACTTTGTTTTAACTTCTTGATGTCATTTTTGTGGACTACTATCAATTGATTATCCCAGAATTTGTCATTTTTCCACCGCGGAATAATATGAACATGAAGATGCGTTCCTTTATCCATGATTGCACCATTATTTTCGATAATGGTTACACCATCCACATCAAAAACTTCATAAATTTTTTCAACTAGCTTTTTCTCTAAATTGACCAAGTCAAGCAAAATTTCTCTAGAACACTCACGAATATCCATATAATGTTTCTTACTAATAATAAGCAAATGTCCCATTTGAACAGGATTAATGTCAAAAACCACTTTAAAATTTTCTGTTTCGGTCAACACTTGTTCTGGCAAGATTTTTGTACAAAAAATGCAAGTTTCATTCATAATTGACATTCCTTTTCATAAGCCACTAAATCCATAAATTCATTGTAGCGCTGAACCTCGCCAACACGCTTGTAGCCTAACTTTTCATAGAGAGGCAGATTTCCTTTTTCCTGCAAAATCGTGTCTAACTCCCAGCCGTCTTTTGGTCGATAAAGTTGCTCCAACTGGTGAAACATTTCTTGTGCCAGCCCCTGATTTTGAAAATCGGACAAAATGCCCAATGGCGACAAACGCACACGATCTCGCTTTTCAGGGAAAAATTTGCACTCAATCACACGCACAAATCCAACATTTTTTCCGTCAGCTCTGACAAAATACACCGTCGTAAAATCCTGCGCAAACCAACGTACAATCCGCTCTTGTGGTAAATTTGCGGGGTTGATTTCATCATCGTGATATTTCTCAAGCACAGGCGTAAAAATAGTTTTCAGCATTTTTATCAGTTCTGACAGGTCTGTCAGCTGGGTTTTTACAAGTTCAATATTCATCTTTTCACTTTCAATTCTGTCAGTACTGACAAAACATTGTCAGACTGCATCAACGCCGTCCCGACCAAAATTCCGTTGAAACCGTCCGCAACTAATTCTGCCTCGTCAGCACCAAAAATGCCACTTTCTGAGATATAGATATTTTCAGGCTTGAAAAAGGACACCAAATCCAGCGAATTTTGCAAACTGACCTCGAATGTTTTGAGATTGCGATTGTTCACGCCGATAATCTTTGCGCCAAGCGCGTGCGCGCGGTCAAGCTCAGGCTTATTGTGTGTCTCAACCAAGACTTCAAGTCCCTTTGATGTTGCATAGTCATATAGCTCGCACAATTTTTCATCGTCATTTTCAAAGCAAGCAACAATCAGCAAAATCACCGTCGCACCAGCATTGACCGCACGGTCAATCTGCTTTTTGTCAATGATAAAATCCTTGTTGAGCGTCGGAATACTAACGCTGCTTGAAATTTCACGCAAATATTCAATATCGCCCTTAAAAAACACTGGGTCGGTCAGCACCGAAATCATCGCTGCGCCTGCCTTTTCGTAACTTTTCGCCTGCGCTACCAAATCGACCTCGGTGTTGATGTCGCCCAGACTAGGCGAGGCTTTCTTGCACTCTGCGATGACTTGGAGCTGGTCAGTGTGCGTTCGCAAAAAGTCGTAGAGCTTGTAGGTTTTGCGCACTTTCTCCACTTCTTCGTTTGGCATTTCTGCGACTTCACGCGCTTTCTGCGCGAGAATAGTCTCTAAAAATTTTCCTTGTTCAATGTTCATATTTTCGTTATCTCTTCCTTTCCCAAGTATGCCAGACCGTCAAAATCTAGCCTAATCACATAAGGCATCACATCTGCAATCCGCATAAAGTCTGTCACGCTAAAACTTGGCTCATAATAATTCAAAATGGTTGAAAGCGCTGTACCATGCGTGCCAATAATGAGCGTTTGCTCCTTATTTTCCGTCAAAATCTGCTTCAGTGCATGAATATTTCGCTCTTGTACTTGTTGCAAACTCTCACCTTTCTCATGTTTATAAGAAAAATCAGCCCATTGCCGTCTTGTATATTCCTCAAAATCCAAATGCCAGGCCCCATTTTCTCGCTCACGCAAATCCGAGATTTTCAAAATTTCCAACCCTTTTGCCCGTGCAATCGGCTCAACCGTCTGAAAAGTTCGCAAGTAAGGACTAGAATAAATCTTGTCAACATTGATGAACTCGAAGCGCTTGACAAGTTGGTCAGTCCGCCTTGTCCCCTCATCTGTCAAGGGACGCTGCGCATCATTTTTGACCGACTGGTCAGAACGGTCAGGCACTGAGTGCCGAATAAAATAGATTGTTGTCATATTTCCTCTCCCCACTTCCCAATCACAAACTTGAAATTCCGACGCATTTTCTTTTTGAATGAAAAATGTGGACTTTGACTATCAAAAATCAAGACACTTTTCCCTATCCAAATTCTAACATAATAGGACTTCGGCTTATCAATTTGAGGTGTCGTTTTTATGCGCACCTCGCTACCGTCAGTGTGTTCAATTTCTACACTTTTTCCAAAACCAAAACGATTATTGTCAAGGTCAAAACCGATTTCTATGAAAATTTTGTTCATAAGTCAATCGCCATCATGAAATCCTCATGCCCCAAGCGCTCATTTTTAAAGGCACTACTCGTCAACACAAAACCCATTTTCTCATAAAATCCAACGGCTGTGCTACGCGCTTCCACGATACATTTTTCAAAATTTTGCGCACGTAAATCCGCAAATAACGCCTGAATCAACTGACGACCAATCCCCGATTTTTGACGGTCAGCAATGACCGCAAAAGCACAGAGTTGAGCCGTTTTCGATACTTTCGTAAAATAATTGACCGTGCCAATCAGCTCGCCATTTTCAAAAGCACCGAAGAAAATGTTTTCAACCTCATAATCCAGATTTTCATCATAAATCGTCACACCAGAGGGCTGACGCAAAATCTGGTCTCGCAAAGCTAAAGTCTGTGCATAGCGCATTTCATCAGCTTTTCGATATTTTAGAATTTCCATTTTTTACCTCATCCAAATATTCAGCACGTGTCAATGCCCAATAATCCGCCAGCACAGATTTCTCTTCTTTTTTCACATAAACCCAAATCTGTCCAATTTTATGCATGCCGAGTTTTTCCATCACGCGTCCAGACTTTTGATTCATAGCATAATGGTCAGCAATAACCACGTTTAATTTCAGCGTATTAAAGGCAAAATTGCGCAAAACACTCGCTGCTTCAGGCATCAAGCCCTGCCCCCAATAATTTCGATTTAAAGCCCAACCAAAAGTGCCAGAATCTCCATTTACCCTAAGGTCAAGTGTCCCAATAAGCTTATTTGAAGCCTTTTCCACAAGCCCCCAAGTTTCTAGCCGATTAGGAATAAAATAATTCACAATCCCCTCTTTTGTCACGTCCAAGTTTTCATGTGGCGGATAAGTGACATACCGCGCCACCTCTGGGTCACTTGTAAACTCAAACATATCTTCAGCATCCGCCAAAGTAATTTTTCGCAAAATGAGTCGATTGGTCTCAAAAATCTCATGCTCTGCTAAAATAATTTTACTATCATTCATTATTTGTTCCTTCTTTCATCGCCTTTATCAACTGCTCCAATCGCTCAACAGGAACAGGATTTTCGGCATAAGTCCATCGTTCTTTTACAAAATTTGTTGAGCCGATTTTTTCGCCAGCATAGCGAGGGAGGAGCTGCGCGTGAAAATGATTGGCTTTCCCGTCGCACATACTGCAAAGATACACGCGCTCTGCCTTTAGCTCGGTTTTCAACACATTCATTAATCTTTTGGCAATGGTAAAAACGTGCGCACAAAGTTCATCGGGCAAAGCTGCCATATCATCATAATGCGCCTTAACAAGGATAATCGTATGCCCTTTCGCACGAGGTCTTTCTTCCAAAAAGCAGTAAAGCCACTCGTCCTCGAAAATCAGACGCTTTGTAAAATCGGAATATACCCCACCATGTTCAAAATTATAGCAAGTCGGGCAAATCCCTTGCTCCTGTAATTCTTGCACGATTCCCATGTTTTTACCTCATTTTCTTGAATTTTACTCTTCCTAATTCTTTATCAAAGCAAGTGCGTGCTATCTCCGCCTTGCGGCTACGCGATAAACATTTGTCCGTTTTATCTAGCCGCTAAAGCGTCTGATAAAAAGGCTGTCGATGCTCGCTAAGGCGCTACGTGCTTCGCACGCCGTTCTACGAACGGTCTACGCAACTTCGTTTGCTTAACTGCTAAAGCAGCAGGAGCAAAAGGCAAAGCGCCTAGTCGCAATCCCCCTTATCTCTTCGGTAGGGAATAAAGCAGCACTATGCTTCGAATTTAGTCTTGACTTCATTTTTTACCCCACCTGCTCAGCCTGCAACTCTTGCAGTTTTGCAAGGGCGCTGCCATTTGCAATCACTTCGCGCGCGAATTGCACACCGTCTTTCACGCTTTCGACTTTGCCATTTGCAAAGAAGCCTAAGCCTGCGTTTAAGACGGTTGTTTCCAAGAATGGTGAGGCTTGATTTTCTAGCACTTTGACTAGAATTTCTGCATTTTCAGGGGCTTCGCCGCCACGGATTTCATTGAGCTGGATTTCTTTCATGCCAAGGTCTCTAGCTGTAAACTCGTGTAGGCTGACTTCACCATTTTCGAGTAGTGCGTAGCGATTGACACCAAAAAGTGCTGCCTCGTCCATGCCACCCTCGCCTGTAATCACCACTGCGCGCCTGCGTCCTAAGCCTTTTAGGACATTTGCCGTCAACTCTAGCAAATCAGGACGTGAAGTACCGAGGAGCTGCGTATCAAGGGAAATCGGATTAATCAGAGGCCCTGTCAGGTTCATAATCGTTGGAATTTCAAGCTGTCTGCGCACTGGTGTAAAATATTTCATCGCAGGGTGCAGATTTTGCGCGAAAAGAAAGACTAAGCCGACTTTGTCAAAAACCTGCGCCAGTTTTTCTTCTGGCAAATAAAGATTGATCCCAAGTGCTTCAAGTACATCTGCTGAGCCAGATTTGCTGGTAATCGAACGATTGCCGTGCTTTGCCATGTGGACACCGCCAGCGGCTAAAACAAAAGCCGAAGTTGTCGAGATGTTGAAACTAAACGAGCGGTCGCCCCCTGTTCCGCAATTATCCATCGCATCTGTGATTTGAGTCGGGATTTTAAGACTGGCTTTTTGAAGGGCACGCGCCAAACCTGTCAGCTCACTCGCCGCTTCGCCTTTCATTTTCAGTGCGACAAGAAAGCTTGCAATTTGCACCTCGCTGAGTTCGCCTTGAATAATGCTGTTTGCCAACATATTCATTTCGTTTTCGGTCATGTTGTGACCTGCGATTACTTTTTCGAGTTCGTTTTTCATAATAAGATGTGAGTCCGACTGCTCAGAGACGTAGAAAATTTCCACTTGACTTGCAATTTTATTTGCCGCAGCATAGCGACAAAATCGCGAAGATTCTAACATTAGCGCAAGTTTCAATTTATACATTTTCCTAATCTCTAGGAGAGCGAACTCAATTCCTTTCTCTATTTCCTATTTAATTTTTACCTTTGAGTGTTTGTCAAGGTTATTCTATCTCTGTTGAAGTGATTACTTCATTGGTGGGGGATTCTTTCTCCTCCACCAAATGTTAGGGTACAACCTCACATCAAAGATATGAGGTCACCCTGTCCCTGAAGTCTAAGCGCTGAAGCGCTAAGACCCTAGGGTAGTAGAACGAAAGCGGAGCTTAGTGCTGCTTATCTCGCCACCTTATAGAGGTGGGGAAATTGCGATTGCGACTAGGTGCTTCAGCACCATAGCGAGCATCGACAACGTAGCCCAAAGGGCGGAGATAGCACGCACTTGCTAAGTTAAAAAATCTCTGTCTAGTCCATGTGCCTGTCCATTGTGACAAACGGCTTCAATCCGATAGCCATCAGGGTCAATGATAAAAGCAGCATAATAATTTTCGTGATAGTCTTTACGATATCCAGGAGCTCCATTATCTATTCCTCCATTTTCGATTGCTCCCTTATAAAATTCGTCAACTGCTTCATTACTTTTTGCTTCAAAAGCATAGTGAAAAGGATATGGCTCCCCTTCAAAAAAACAAAAATCGCCAAAAGGATCATGCGAAATACCATCTGTATAGCCAGTTCCTCCAGCTCCTGTGCGATGAATCTTGTAACCAAGCGGTTTAAGCGCTGCGTCATAAAACTGTTTTGAACGTGCGCAATCTTTAACTGCAATACCGAAATGATTAATCATAATTTATATCTCCTTTTTTGAAGTGATTACTTCATCAGTAGGGGTTTCTCCCCTACTGATGTTAGTAGAACGAAAGCAAAGCTTAGTGCTGCTTATCCCTCCACCTAAGAGGTGGAGGAGTTGCCATTCCGACTAGGTGCTTTAGCACCGTAGCGAGGATGGACGGCGTAGCCCAAAGGGCGGAGATAGCGTGCACTTGCTTGGTTAAATTTTGTTTTGTCAGAGCTGATGATTTTTTCTGTCAGATTTGACAGTTCACTCAAATTCATTGACTATTTCACAGCTCCTTGCGAAACACAAAACTCGTTTTCGTCAGTCCATTATTCTCATAAAATCGGTGCGCGTCCACACGCTGTAAGCCTGATGTCAAGACCAACATTTCACAGCCTAAGCGTTTTCCCTCTTCTGTCAGTGCTGACAGAAGCATTTTGCCGTAGCCCTGGCTTCTGACGACCTCGTCCGTGACCAGCTCATACACGAAAATGTGCCGTCCCTCGTAGAGATTGAGCTGTTCGGCGAAACCTGCGTAGGCGACGATTTTGTCAGTCTTGTCAGAATCCATCAGCACGAAAGCGCGGTAGCCTTGCATTTGTTTGGTTACTGACAGAAAATCTGTCAGTGGTAAAGCCTGCCGCAACTGATGAACAAGCGGATATGCCTGCTCAAATTCTGCCTGAGCCAGCTCTTTTATGATAAGTTGCTCAGAAATTGCTTTGATTATTTTCATAAAATCATCCCACTACTTTCACAAAATTCTCAATCATCGTCATGCCGTCAAGTGTGCCAATGCTTTCAGGGTGAAATTGCAGGCCGTAGATGCCCAATTTTTCGTTTTCGATCGCCATGATTTCACCGTCATCTATGGCAAGTGCGGTAATCGCGAAGTCAGGCAGCGCAACATTTTCGTCCATCACAATCGAATGATAACGCATCACTGAAAATTTGCTGGGGAGCTTGCCAAAAAGCAGGTTCCCTGAGGTTTGACGGACCTGTGAGTTTTTACCATGCATGACCGTGTGCGCTAAGCGCAAGTTTCCGCCAAAGCTTTCGACAATGGCTTGAAAACCAAGGCAAATGCCCAAAATCGGCTTTTTGCCCGCAAACTCCTCAATCATCTGCTCCATCTTCCCCGCATCAGCTGGCCAACCTGGACCTGGCGAGAAAATCAAGCCGTCAGCCCTTTCTGCGACCTCGTAAAGCCGTTCGTCATCGTTCCTCAGCACCTGCACATCAGTCAAACTGCCGACATACTGGGCGAGATTGTAGGTGAAACTATCGTAGTTGTCAATTATTAAAATCACTGTTGTTCCTTCTTTCAAATTCAGACTTTCGTCTGATGATTAACTGTTTTTGATGTGTTAAAATGATTTACAGATTGGAGCTTATCAAATGTTACCTAAAATTAAAGCCTTTATTCAGCCAAAAATGCTCATCGGAATTCTCATTAATTGGATTATCCCTATTATTCTCGTTTCTCTTCTCAAAATGTTGCATTTTTCTGATGTCAGTGCTCTGCTATTATCTGCACTTCTCCCCGTCATTTACACGCTGGAAGAAAGTATTCGCAAGCACAAGCTTGATCCGATGGGATCTATCAGTATCATCGCTTTTGCGATTAGCTTACTTGTCGCCTTTTTCTCACATGGAAATAGTCTGCTTATCAAGATTTTCGAACCTTCGCTTTATCTTGTGATTGGTCTCATTTTGATTGGCTCTGTTTTGATTAAGAAGCCTTTTCTCATGAAGCTCATCACGAAAGCCAATCGCACACTCGCTGCACGTGCCTATGCACATCCTGAAATGGTAAAGCGTATTGATACATTGGGCACACTGATTTTCGGCGGAATCTTGGTGGTTCACGCTGCCTTGCATATTTGGCTGGCTTTTACCACTTCTACCGTTACCTATGTCTGGGGCGGAAGATTGCTGACGCTGGCGATTATCGTGATTTGCGGCTTGGCTGCTTTTACCAGTATGCACCACAATAAACGAACACTGAACAAATGAATTTGGAGATTGCCTTTAGGGGTGATCTTTTTTCTTCTTAGCCAAATCTCATTCCCCAATCTCCAACAATCCCCGCGCTTTATTCAATGTTTCTTGATATTCTAGCTCTGGCACGGAGTCATAAACGATGCCTGCGCCTGCTTGTACATGGGCTTTTTTATTTTTCAAAATCATCGTCCGAATGGCAATCGCGAAATCGCAGTTGCCGTTTTTCGTCAAATAGCCAATCGCACCGCCGTAAATCCCACGCTTGTCTTGCTCAAACTCGTAAATGCGCTGATAAGCTCGGTGTTTTGGCGCACCTGACAGAGTGCCAGCAGGCAAAGTCGCAAGCAGGGCATCCATTGCGCTAAATTCTGGGCGTAATTGACCTTTCACCTCACTCGTGATGTGCATGACGTAGCGATATTTTTCGACTTTCATAAAGACTGGAACACTGATTGAGCCGTACTCTGACAGCTTTCCGATGTCGTTTCGCCCAAGGTCAACCAGCATTTTATGCTCGGCAATTTCTTTTTGGTCATTTTCCAATTCTTCAATGAGCTGTTGATCCTCAAACTCATCTGCGCCACGTTTTCTCGTTCCTGCGATGGGATTGGTTGAGACTTGATTGCCATGCACAGCGACCAGCCGCTCAGGCGATGAGCCAATCACGTGGAAATCGTCAAATTCAAGAAAATACATATAAGATGACGGATTTTCCACGCGCAACTGACGATAATAATCAAAAGGATTTTCCGTGAAATCTGCGCTCAATCGTTGTGACAAAACGATTTGGAACATATCGCCATTCTTGATTAAGGCTTTAGCGGCCTCAACTTTTTCCTTGAACACCTCTTTTGTCGTGTTACTTGTGAAATTCATTTTTGACAGCTTCGGAATTCTTTTTTCTGCTTCTGTCAGCACTGACAGCGCCTCGATTTTTTCTGTCAGCGCCGCTTGCAGCGCTTCTTCTCCTCTGTGACTGTAAATGTTGTCTTCAACCAGTATCAATTTTTCACGCTTGTGGTCAAAGACAATCGCATTTTCATAAAGCATAAAATACAAGTCTGGCGTACCAATCTCATCAATCAACTCTGGCTGAATCTTCTCAAAAATACCGTAAGTGTCAAATCCTGCATAGCCAATCGCACCGCTCGTAAAAGGCAAATTGTCCTCATCATTTTTGTCAGCAAGACAAACTAATTTTTCAACAAACTTCAAAGGCTCATCAGTACTGACAACTTCGTCATTCACTGTCAAAACTCCATCAGTAAACTTCACCTGTTTGACAGGATTTAAAGCAATGATAGAAAAACGCGACTGATCATTTTCTCTCGGAATCGACTCCAAAATTACCTTATTTTTCCCCTTCAAACGAAGATAAACTGAAATAGGTGTCAATGTGTCTGCTGGGATTTCTTTTATTATTCTCATTATTTTCTCTCTTTTTATTTATTTATTAATTTTATGTTCATTTATTGAACTTTGCCATCGTTTTCTCATTTGTGAAATTTTCCTTTTTTCCATTTTAGAACGTCAAAAAACCCGCAGAGTAAAAAATACTCTACGGGCGTATTCCACGCGGTGCCACCGTAATTTGAGAGTCTAAAAATACCTAAAAAGACTCATCTTTTTCTCGTCTAACAACAAGTAGCTCGGTATCGGGAGCATCCGTGATTTTTATTGTTTCAAATCATTTTTGCGATAAAACATTATCGACTTTGAAATCAGTCCATTCACTCTCTTGAATTTATCTGCTCACACAACCGCAGACTTCCTGAAAAAATTCTTGTAAAGAGTTACTCTTCTGATGTTGTTCATATTGTAAAACTTTTCTATAGGCTTGTCAAGGATTTTATAATAAAATTCAGATAATAATCTAAATTCTATAAATGTTCTTCGTTTTTATCTTCCGTAAAAATAAACCTTTTCAATACAACCACACCAATGATGAGTAACAAAATACTACTAGATATTGCAATCAAGCCAATCAGTTGATCATGGTAGGTCAATAGCACTCGGATTAACGAGGTAATCCCTAGGGATAATAAGAAAATAAGTGAAACATGACCTTTATTTCGAATTGATGTAATGATCAATGTTAAAAATTCAAAGAAGATGAAGAAAGAGAGAATACTTTGTAAAACTTCATAATAATGTGTTGATGAATCAGCTTGAAATGCCATTGTTATCATACTGTAGATTTCTCTAAAAAGAAAAAATACAATAACAAGTCCCACAACCATCAATGACAAGAAACTGATTCTTGACAAAAATTTCACCATTTTCTCATCAATATGGTCAAAAAATTTTTTCACAATATTCCCCTTTTAAATATAATCCATCGTCTTATTTCTTCGTCTTTTTAACCAAGCAAGTGCGTGCTAAATCTCCCACCTCTTAGGTGGAGGGATAAGCAGCACTAAGCTTTGCTTTCGTTCTACTAACATCAGTAGGAGAGAAAGAATCTCCTACTGATGAAGTAATCACTTCAATCAAAAATCATAGAGCTCTGTTGACAAATAGCGCTCACCATTATCTGCACAAAGTGCTAAAACTCTTTTACCAACTCCAAGTTCTTTAGCTACTTTGTATGCTGCGCAAATTGCTGCACCTGAAGAAAAACCAATTAAAATTCCTTCATTTCGTCCAACTTCTCGAGCAGTCATAATTGCCTCATCAGTCGTTATATCTATTATATCATCATAAGCCTCGTTATCTAAATTTAAAGATGCGAAAGGAACTCCAATTCCTTGAATTCCATGCTGTCCACTTTTTCCACCAGATAAGACTGGAGATTCAGCAGGTTCAACCACAAAAGTTTTTATCTTTGAATTTATGGTCTTTAATCCATGTGAAACTCCTGATATTGTTCCTCCAGTACCTGCGCCTGCTACAAAAGCATCCAATCCTTGACTTCCAAAAGCCGCTAAAATTTCAGGAGCTGTCGTTTGTTCATGTGCAGTAATATTAGCTGAATTCTCAAATTGCATTGGCATAAACCACCCCTTCTCTTTGACCAGATGTTTTCCCAAATCAATTGCGGCCCTGATTCCCTCTGATGCAGGAGTCAAAATTAACTCTGCACCATAGGCTTGGATAAGTTTACGTCGCTCAATTGAATAATTATCAGGCATAATAATCACAACTTTATAACCTAAAGCTGCGCCGACAAGAGCAAGTCCTATCCCTGTATTTCCAGAAGTCGGCTCAACGATTGTCCCTCCTTCTCTCAGATGCCCGTCCATCTGTGCTTGACGAATCATGTTTAAGGCAATTCGATCTTTTACCGAACCTCCAGGATTAAAAAAATCTAACTTAACATAAACATCTGCACTCCCTTTTGGAGTATTTTTTAGTTTTACAATTGGCGTTTCACCGATGAGTTCAACAATATTTTCAACAATTTTATCCATTTCATGCTCCGATTAAATGAATGGCATGTTTTAAATCATCAATAAGATCATTTACATCCTCAATACCTACAGAAACACGAATTAAACCATCTCTAATACCAGATAATTCACGAACTTCTTTGGGAATTGATGCATGAGTCATTATGGCTGGCACTTCAATCAAACTTTCCACTCCACCAAGTGACTCTGCAAGCGTAAAATAGTGTAAGCTTTCAACGAATGGTTTTACTTTTGACTCATCGACTAATTCAAAAGAAATCATTCCACCAAAGGCATCCATTTGAGCTTGCGCAATCTCATAGCTTTTATGACTTGACAAGCCTGGATAATAAACATTGGCTACTGTTTCTGATTCCTCTAAAAATTTTGCAATTTTTTCTGCATTCTTGCTATGAGCATCCATCCGAAGTGCAAGTGTCTTAATTCCACGCTGAATCAACCAACTGTCTTGTGGACCAAGCACTGCTCCGATTGAGTTTTGTAGAAAACCTATTTTTTCTGCCAAGTTTTCCGAATTTGTTGTTACTAATCCTGCTACCACATCAGAATGACCGCCAAGATATTTAGTAGCAGAATGCAACACAACATCTGCACCTAATTCTAATGGTCGTTGTAAATAAGGAGTTGCGAAAGTATTGTCAACTAAAGTGAGTGAATGATGAACTTTAGCAATACGAGCAATTTCTTTAATATCAAGGACTTTCAGTAAAGGATTTGAAGGTGTTTCAAAGTAAACTGCTTTTGTTTCAGGCTTAAAAGCAGCCTCTAAACTTGCTGGCACACTCAAATCAACTAAATCATAGGTGATGCCACTGCGTACTAATACTTTGTCAAGTAAGCGGAAGGTTCCACCATATACATCATCAGCTAAAATAAGATGATCTCCAGCAGAAAACATTGAGAGTACAGCATGGATTCCTGCAAGTCCCGAACTAAATGCAAATCCTTTCACTCCACCTTCAAGCTCTGCAATCAAAGTTTCAAGAGCATGGCGCGTAGGATTCCCTGAACGTGAATATTCGTATTCTTTAGGCTGACCCAAAGCATTTTGCTTATAAGTTGAAGTTTGATAGATAGGAACAGATACTGCTCCTGTTGTACTATCTGTTGATATACCACCATGGATTACTTTTGTTTTTAAATTTGTCATTTTTCTCTAGACTTTCTAATTATTTTCTATATATAGATTACCATGAGCTTATATACGTCGTTATAAAAATTTTTTATGATGACTTTAACTATTTTTATAGAGAAAAACAAAAAAGCAGGCAATTGAAATTGTCTACTTTTTTAACCAAGCAAGTGCGTGCTAAATCCCCCACCTCTTAGGTGGAGGGATTTAGCACGCACTAAGCTTTGCTTTCGTTCTACTAGCATCAGTAGGAGAGAAAGAATCTCCTACTGATGAAGTAATCACTTCAAAATTTCTATTGCCACTCAACAGTTGCTGGTGGCTTACTCGTAATATCGTAAACGATACGATTGACGTGGTCAACTTCGTTAACAATACGAACTGAAATTTTTTGCAAAATATCCCATGGAAGACGGGCAAAGTCAGCGGTCATACCATCAATTGATGTAATTGCACGAATCGCAATTGTGTAATCATAAGTTCGTCCATCACCCATAACCCCAACAGAGCGAACATCTGTATTAACTGTGAAATATTGCCAAACATCACGTTCAAGACCTGCTTTTGAGATTTCATCGCGTAGGATAGCATCTGACTCACGGACAGTTTCAAGCTTTTCTTCTGTTAAATCGCCAAGGACACGAATTGCTAAACCTGGTCCTGGGAAAGGTTGACGCCAAACGATTTCATCGGGCATTCCTAGTTGAGTTCCTAAAGCACGTACTTCATCTTTAAAGAGTGTATTCAAAGGTTCAATAAGCTGGAACTGCATATCTTCTGGCAAACCACCAACATTATGATGAGACTTGATGGTTTGAGCTGTATCTGTTCCGGATTCAATCACATCAGTGTAAAGCGTGCCTTGGGCCAGAAAGTCTACACCTTTTAATTTACTTGCTTCATCATCAAAAACGTAGACAAATTCGTTACCAATAATTTTACGCTTTTGCTCTGGGTCTGAAAGTCCTACAAGCTTGTCCATAAAACGTTTTTGAGCATCTACTTTGATGATATTGAGTCCAAATTTTCCGCCTAAAGTTTCCATGACTTGGTCAGCTTCGCCTTTACGAAGAAACCCGTGGTCAACAAAGATTGATGTCAATTGGTCACCAATTGCACGTTGCAAAAGAACACCAACAACTGATGAATCCACTCCTCCTGAAAGACCGAGAAGAACCTTTTTATCACCAACTTTTGCACGAATATCTTTGATCTGCATATCAATGAAGTTTTCCATTGACCAATTGCCTTTAGCTTCACAGATATTTAGCGCAAAATTACGAAGGAGGTCTGTCCCATGAACTGAATGACGGACTTCTGGGTGAAATTGAATTCCGTACAAGTTTCGTTCCGTATTTTCAACAGCTGCAAATGGACTATTTGGTGAAGTTCCTACAACGTGGAATCCTTCTGGAATTGCTGTGACACGGTCACCATGACTCATCAAAACATCTTGAACTTCAGGTGTACCAGCAAAAAGTGCTGATTTTGCTTGGAGAGAGAGGGGAGCAACACCATACTCACGTTCTGAAGCACCTTCAACCCTACCACCAAGTTTATAACTCATCAGTTGCATTCCATAGCAAATCCCTAAAATAGGCAAGCCAAGTTCAAAAATTTCTGGGTCAATATCGAATGAACCCTCATCATATACGGAATTTGGACCACCTGAGAGAATAATACCAATAGGATTAATCTCGCGGATTTGAGCGGCTGTGACTTTGTGACTCATGAGTTCTGAGAAAACACCAATTTCGCGGATACGGCGCGCGATAAGTTGATTATACTGTGAACCGTAGTCAAGCACGATGATTTTTTCAAGTGTGTTGTCGGACAAGGGACCCTCCTCTGTAAGATACAAAAGCAACCATTTAAGGAACGTTAAACTCACATATCTTGTGACTATTTTTTGCCCTGGATGCTTTTGTTCATTTAAAATTTATTAGATTTATTCTAACATAAATTATTAACTTTTGCAGAGATGATTTTTAGATGATATGTAAAAAGCGCTGTCATTGTTTTCTGTTATTGACGACAATAAGCGAAATAGTAAATCTTTTTAAATAAATGCAGCATTGACCAATTTTCTAAAATGAGCATCATCAAAATCTATGCCTCTGCCATCTTTTTCTAATTGTAGTTTTACGGTGGTCAGTGTTGATGATAATCTGGGATTAAAATCGTTTAGCTCTTGTAGAAGTTCGGTATTGCTAGAAGTTTCTTTTACTCCAACCAGTGGTGTAAATCTTAATGTAACCTCTTTTGTTTCTCCTTTTGTCACGACTGATGTGATTTCAAAATCTTGGATTTTTGTCAGAGCATTGACCGCTTTGTCAGCATAATTTTTAATGATTTCTGCTGCTGGGATATGATTAAGACTGAGGGTTTGGACGACATCTTTACCTCCTAATATTTTTTCTTGCTCTTCTATAAGGCTTTCTTTCAGCACTGAGATAATCTCGGAAGGGGCATCATTTGTGACTGCTCCTATATTTCTTGTGTCATTATTAATAAGGAAATTCATTGCATGAGTTGTTGCTTGCCTTGCTGCAGTGTTATTTGAAGCTGACTCATTAGTGCAAGCTCCTAACATCAGTAAACTTCCCGCTGTCAAAATAATAATTAACTTTTTATTCACATTTTTATCCAATCTTTTTCTAATTTTAATTTCATTTTATCAAAAAAACGCTAGGAGACCTAACGTTTTAATTTAGCAAGCACTGCTTTCGTTCTACTGCCCTAAGAGCTTAACGCTTAAGCTTCTGGGACAGGACCACCTCGCCTTGCGACTTTAACCGATTGCGATTTGAACTTGCCACTTCAGACTTAGTGAAGTCGGCAGCGTAGCGCAGCGAAGATAGAGCGAATGGATAACGAAGTGAAACGGAGGTGTGACCTCGTATCTTTGATGTTAAGCAGACTGTTGCAGCTTTAGCTACATACAGGTCTAGTTGTTACACCTAGAGGTTATGCCCTAGCATTAGTGGGAGAAAAGAATCCCCCGTCAATGAAGGAATCACTTCAAAAATTGACTACGGTTCAAGCTTACAATAATTTTGCAGCTAAAGCAAAGTTCCCGATAGTCGCTGAGCCGTTGTCAGCAACTGACGGAGTGACAAGATATTCTGTCAGTGCTGATGGAATTTTAACGTAGCCTGCAAGTTGCTTTTCAAATTGTTCACGTACTCGCGAAATCATATGTTCTTGCGCCATCACTCCGCCGCCGAATACAATTTTTTCTGGCGCTAAAGCCAAAGTTGTATTAACGGCGATTTGTGCGATATAAAAAGCTTGAATCTCCCAAACTTCACTGTCAAGTGGAATATTTTCACCTCGAATCCCCGTTCTTGCTTCAAGAGAAGGACCTGCTGCAACTCCCTCAAGGCAATCCCCATGAAAAGGGCAAACTCCTGCAAAATCAAGGTCTTTCGGATGTTTTTTGACATATTGATGCCCCATTTCTGCATGTGAAACGCCACCAATAAATTTTCCGTCCTGAACGGCTCCGCCACCAATCCCTGTACCAATCGTGTAATAAACCAGAGAGTTCCCCCCTGTCACGACCATTTCACCATATGCAGAGCTGTTTACATCTGTCGTAAATTCCATCGGAATCTGAAGCGCCAATTTAAGCTCGCCGAGAAGGTCAACATTTGCCCAGCCTGCTTTTGGTGTGGTTGTAATATAACCATAGGTTTGACTTTCAGGATTGATGTCAATGGGACCAAAAGAGCCAATTGATAGGGCGGACACAGGATTATCTTTGAAAAACTCAATAACGGATGTAATTGTTTCTTCCGGAGTAGTTGTTGGGATTTGTATTGATTTAATAATGTTAAATTGTTCATCACCGATAGCAAGGACGAATTTTGTTCCTCCTGCTTCTACTGAACCATAAAGTTTTGTCATAATTTTTCCTTAAAAATAGTATATTTCTGTGACTTTTTGAATTTTTTTTCGTATATAAAAGTGTATAAATAGAGTTATTTATCGAAGTAAGTGCGTGCTAACACCCCTACCCTCTTAGGTAGGGGATGAAGCAGCACTAACTTTGAATTTCGTCCGACTGCCATAGGGCGTTGGCGCTTTAGCGCCTAGGTTTCTTGGACAAGGTGACCTCATATCGAAGATGTGAAGTTGTACCTTAAATTCAGTGGCGAGTTGCCCTTTTATCAGTCGCTTCAGCGACTAGAGAAAATGGACAAATGTTTTACGAAACTCCCACAGAATAATTCTTGACTTCATCGAAAGTCTGAGCAAAATCCACTGTTGCTCCGATGAGATTTGCATCATTCTTAAATTGGCAAGCAGTAATCTCAGGCATAAACGGTGCAATCTTGATGGTATCCATAATCTTTTGGAGTTGTTTTTGTAGCTCTGGAATAAGCCATTCTGCTTGAGAGACTCCGCCACCAATAATGACACATTCAGGGTCAAAAGAATAACTCAGATTAAAGATACCTTTAGCAACGTTAAATGTAAAAATATCCATTTCTTCTTTAGCCATTTTGTTGCCCGCAAAAGCCAACTTGAAAATATCAATGGCATCAAGCTTTTCACCTGTGCGTGTGTTATAACGTTCTGCCATGCGAACAGTCGTACCAAGCGTTGAAAATGAATTTTCTTCGTCCATGAGCATAAATCCAAATTCACCACCAAAAAGATGCTTCCCGTGATGAATTTTTCCATCAACAACAACAGAACCGCCTACCCCTGTACCTAAAACAAGAAATAGCACATCTGAATGGCCCTTAGCTGCACCAAACTTAACTTCTGCAAGTGCGGCACAATTAGCATCGTTTTCAATAGAAACAGGCAATCCAAAACGTTTCTCAAATTCGCTATGAATATCAAAATTATGAATATAAGGTAAAGCACTAGCGCCTTCAATTACACCAGATATTTTATTTACCGCACCTGGTGAACTAATCGCAACACCACAAACATCGCTATTTTCCTTAAATTGCTCTACTACCGCACTCAGATGTTGATAAAAAGTTTCAAGATTATCGGGCGTTGCAAATGCTCCTTGATTGCTCAACTGACCTTTATCAAAACGTGCATATTTAATACTTGTACCACCAATATCAATCGTTAGTAATGACATATTTTGCTCCTTTTATGATTTATATTTAATTATGTAATCTCATAACACGAAATTTGAAACGAAAAGCTTCTTCCAGAAATGATGAACTTACTGACAGAATTTCTGTCAGTAATCGTCAGCATATTTATTAATAATTTGCTGACTAACCTCAAGTACACCAGCAGTTGACAGGCTCTTGAACCAATGAGCTGATTTCTTCAATGTCTTAACTTGTGTGTGAATGTCTAAGGCAATCAATCCATAACGGTTTTTATAAGAGTTTCTCCAACTCCAACAATCAATGGGTGTCCAAACATGATAGCCAAAACAATTTGCACCTTCGCTGATTGCTTTATGAAGCCAATAAAGATGCTCGGTTGTAAACTGAATACGATAATCGTCTTGAATGACACCGTCATTGTCAGCAAAGCGTTGTTCATTAGCAACACCCATCCCATTTTCCGAAATAAACCACGGGAGATTCTCATAATCGTTTTGTATTCTTTTGGCAATTTCATAAATCGTTTGTGGATGAATTTCCCAACCACGATCAGCATTCATTCGCACCCCCCGTTTATTGTATGGGGCATAAAATTTATCTGGACGAAAATCTTGGGCTAAACTATCACTTGAAAATTCTGGCTCTTGAACACGACTGGGATGATAATAATTTACACCTAAAACGTCAATTTTATACTGACGAATCACTGACAAATCCTCGTCATTCGCTTTCCAGAGCGCATTTTCTGCTGACAGCATTTCTGTCAGCACTGACGGAAATTCTCCTTTTACCGAGGCGTCCAAAAATAGACGATTTTGCCACAAATCCGCCATTTCTGCTGCAAAAACATCTGCATGATGCGAGCTTGTAGGATAAGCAGGGGTCAGATTTAAGATGATACCAATTTGTCCCGCGGGGTTTTGATTGATTGTTCTAAATTTCTTAATTGCCAAACTTGAAGCCAATTGTAAATGATAGGCAACTTGAACTGCTCTCTTGCCATCCACCACATCAGGATAATGAAAACCAAGCAGATAACCGCACTCTACAACAACCATTGGCTCATTGAAGGTAAACCAGTCGCTCACACGATCTGAGAAAAGTTCAAAACATTTCCCAGCAAAGTCCGCATATAAATCCACCACATAACGACTTTCCCAGCCTCCGTACTTATGCAATAACTCCACTGGCAAATCAAAATGATGCAAATTAATCACTGGACGAATCCCATGCGCTAAAAACTCATCAATTACTGCATTATAAAATTCAACCGCTTTTTCATTGAGCGTGCCAAGCTCCAAATCATCAATCAAACGTGACCATTGAATACTTGTTCGCACAGAATTCAAGCCAGCAGCTTTCATCAATTCAATATCATCACGAAAATCATTGAAAAAATTGCTTGCTGTATCGGGGCCAATTGCTCCCCAAAATCGTTCTTGAAAATGGTCAAAATCATAATCAAAAACATTATCATGCTGTTTTTTAAACCGACCTTCTGTTTGTGGACCGCTCGTTGCCGCTCCCCACCAGAATTTCTCTGGAAATTGTAAGTTCATAGTCCTCCTTCAAACGATATCTCCCCAAAGTAAAATGGGAAAATTTAACTTAGCAAGTGTGTACTATCTCCGCCCTTTGGGCTACGCTGTCCATCCTCGCTACGGTGCTAAAGCACCTAGTCGGAGTGGCAATTCCCCCACCTCTATAAGGTGGCGGGATAAGCAGCACTAAGCTCTGCTTCGCTACGCTGTCTATTCGCTCTATCTCCGTTTCATTGCGCTGTCGATTCTCGCTACGGCACGAATGTGCCTAGTCGAAGTCGCAACTCGCTACGTGCTCTGCACGCCGTTCTACGAACGGTCTACGCAACTTCGTTGCTCCGCTGTCCGTTTGCTTAACTGCTAAAGCAGTAAGAGCAAAAAGCAAAGCGATAAGTCGAAGTAACAAGCTCTGCTTTCGTTCTACTGCCCTAGGGTCTTAGCGCTTTAGCGCTTGCGATTTGAGCTTGTTGCTTTAGCAACTTAGCGAAATCGACAGCGTAGCAAAGCGAGATAGACTTCAGGGACAGGGTGACCTCATATCTTTGATGTTAAGCAGACTGTTCTGCGTACAGGTCAGTTGTTACACCTAGAGGTTGTGACCTAACATTGTGGGGGAGAAAGAATCCTCCACCAATGAAGTAATCACTTCAATATTTACTCTGCCAATTGTTCATCAATTTTCACTCGCCACTCTTTTGTTACTGTTACACAGTATATTTGTAAAACACCAATTACAGCAAACAAAATCAAACCTTTAAATTGCCAAGTTAAGATCAGCAAAATTATCGTTCCCAGCAATAGTTTCAAGTAAGTTCTAAAACTTACAAAATTTGAAATAAAACTGATTTTTAAAAGATTTCCAAAGCTCATCTCAAACTGACTATCTAAAATCATCGAATACTCAAAGGCTGTTAACACGTATGTCAACCCAAAAAGTAAAATAAAATCAATAATGAAAAACAGCAAACCCCGAATTTGAACAGATAAATATAGATTGTAAATCAAGAGCAAACTTATTGCGCCATAGAACCAAAAGATTAAGTTAGCACGCCAAAAATTACGTTTGAAAATATGATAAGCCTCTTTCACTTTAATCGCTGTATGCTCAAATCCTTCTGCTAAGTAAAGCTCTGTTACTGCTTTAAAAGCTGGACCAACTCCTAAAACAAAGCCGCCAGATAAACTTAATAACCAGAAAATCAAGGTCAATTTTACTACAACCCAAATTCGGATAAATAATACTTCTAAGGCTCTTCCAATCATGCTTTTATATCTTTCTAATACTGCTTAATTTCTATAAATAAGTAAGTAATCACTTCAAAATGAGACCAGCGTAATTTTACTTTCATTTTATCAAAGCAAGCGCGTGCTATCTCCGTCTTGCGGCTACGCGATAAACATTTGTCCGTTTTCTCTAGCCGCTGAAGCGTCTGATAAAAAGGCTGTCGATGCTCGCTAAGGCGCTACGTGCTTCGCACGCCGTTCTACGGACAGCGTAGCATAGCGGAGATAGCGACTAGAGAAAATGGACAAATGTTTTACGAAACTCCCACTGAATAAGTCTTGACTTCATTCTTCTTTATATATTATATCATTTACTTAGAAAAATGTTAGGGGTTACATTGTTTCACTCAACCTCCAGAGCAAACGCATCCCAAGCTTTCATTTTTATTTCTGTCAGCGCTGACGGAAAGCTGTCAGTACTGACTATTTCAGCTTTTTTTCTAAAATTACTGACAAAAGTATTTTCATGATTTGACAGATTTGCGACAATAAGAAAAGTTTGATTTTCCGTTTTTCTTAGATAGGCAAATATTTCATCAGAGCTATCAAGTAATTCATAAGTCGCAGTATTCAGCCAAGCTTGCTCGTGACGAAGGGCAATCAATTTTTGATAAGTGTAGAAAATTGATTGCTGATTCTCTATGGCAAGCAGAGCATTAATTTTCTTGTGGTTCGGATTAACCGCAAGCCAAGCTTGTCCTGTGGTAAAACCTGCTTGTTCCCCACTATCCCATTGCATTGGTGTACGAGCATTGTCTCGACTCACTTTGCGCAATACGTTCATAATTTTTTCATCAGTCCAGCCCATGTTGCGCTTCTCTTCCACAAAATCAAGAGATTCAATATCATTTATTTCTGAAAATTTTTCAAACGGAAAGTTTGTCATCCCAAGCTCTTCTCCTTGATAGATATAGGGTGTGCCACGCATCAGATGTAATAAAATCGCGAATGCTTTAGCTGATTTTTCTCTATATTTATCAGGTAACTCTCCCCAAAATGATACCAAACGTGGCAAATCATGATTTCCCCAAAATAATGAATTCCACCCTTCATCAGGGGCAATCTCCTGCCAATCCGACAAAGCTTGTTTGAGCTTTGGAACATTGAGTGGAAGATAATTCCATTTGTTCCCTTCTCCTGCCGAAGTCAAAATATGCCAAAATCCGAAAACCATAGATAGTTCATGCCTATTTGGCGCTGAATACAACTTTGCGAGTTCTGGCGAACTTGACCAAGCCTCACCAACTGTGAGCAAATCGTTCCCAACGAAAACTTCGCGATTCATCTCTTGCAAATATTCATGCAATTTAGGACCATTTACCGTGATATTTTCATCTGGAATTTTGCCAATTAAGTCAATAACATCAAGCCTAAAACCACTGATTCCCTTTTTTAGCCAAAACTTCATTATTTTATGAATTTCACTGCGAACCTCGGGATTTTCCCAATTCAAATCTGGCTGATTTTTGCTAAATAGATGAAAGTAATACTGTTGAGTTAGCGGGTCAAAAGTCCAGTTTTTATCATCAGAAACTGGCTGTTCTCGCCAGATATAAAACGAGCGCTTAGGATTTTCCAATGTTTGTCGTGCTTCTTTAAACCAATCGTGCTGGTCAGAAGTATGGTTGACAACCAAATCCATAAGTACTCGAATTTTACGCGCTTTCGCCTCTGACACCAAGCGCTCAAAATCATCCATTGTACCAAATAATGGGTCAATAGCTAAATAATCACTGATGTCATAGCCATTATCAATCATTGGTGACTGGTAGACAGGTGACAACCAAATCGCATCAATTCCTAATTTTTGTAAATAATCTAACTTCTCAATAACCCCCTGTAAGTCACCGATACCATCTGCATTTGTATCTTTAAAACTCCGTGGATAAATCTGATAAATTACCGCTTTTTTCCACCAATTTTCCATTAAATCTCCCCATATTTTTTGACAAAAATAGGAAGCAGCTCCGCCAAATCATTTAAAATTTCACTGACAGACTTCGCTTCCGCCTTGTCAGACCACACTGAAAAATAAGTGCCACTGACAGACTTCATTTCCTCATTTGTCAGTATTTGTCCCCCTGAAAACTTATTTCTGTCAGCAAATTTGACTAATTTTTCAACCGACGGATAGTTGTAACCCGCATTTTCCCCTAGCACATAGTACAAATCATTATCACAGAAATTAACCAAGCGATAACCCTCTTGTAGCCAGTCCTCAACTAATGCCATATTCACATCCCAATTCGTCCAATAACAAACTTCAACATCCTTTGTCAGTACTGACAGACTCTCAAGGTCTTTCCGTAAAAAGCCATCATTCCAAACTCGTACTTTTTTACCCTTTAGCGACAAATATTGTGCGATATGATTGACAAAGTCAACATAAAATTCCAAGCCCGAAGCCTTTTCACCGTAGTATTCACGGCTTTTTGAAAGTAAATAAGGATAATCTTCCATCCGCCTAAAATCAATAAACTCATCTCCCCCAATATGAAAAATATCACACTCAGAAAACCACTCACAGCACTCACGAATGATAGATAAAAACCACTCACAAGCCAAAGAATTCGTAACATCTAACGCACATCCTTCTGTTTCTGGAAGTGCAAACTCTTGTCGATTTTTCAACAAAGCTCGTAAATGCCCTGGCGCATCAATGTCTGGAATCACTTGAATCTTATAGCGATGTGCAAATTTTAATATTTCCTGAATATCATCATAAGAATAAGTTCTGTCACTAACTGATGACATTCTGTCAGTACTGACAGCTTTCAAATTCAACCTGAATGCTTCATTTTCACTCAGATGCAATTGTAAATGAGTCAGGCCCATCTTAGCCATAAGCTCAATCAACTGCTTTATCTCATCAATTGACCAAAACTTACGCCCTACATCCAATAAGAGTCCTCGCTCCATTTCCTCAGCTCCTCACTTATAATAAAGTTATTCACAAACTTACATTACTTTTGACAGCAAACCAAAATCACAACCTCTAGGTGTAGCACCCCGTACGCAACTAAAGCTGCAACAGTCTGCTTAACACTTCGATGTGAGGTCATACCTCTACTTTGCCACGTTATCCATCTGCTCTATCTCCACTTCGCTATGCTGTCGATTTCATAACTAACTAGGTAAAACAACTAGCATATCCGTAAGCACTGAAGCGCAAACGGATATCCTATAGAAGTTCAAATCGTAAGCGACTAAAAGTCGCAAGGCGAAGTGATTTTGTCCAAGAAGTCTGGTCACTCTATGACAATTTTGTATCCATTTACTCTGCATAAATGTCAAGCGCTTGACACTATTAAAATTGTGGGCAAGACAACCGTAGTCCGACAAAAAGCAGACTTTCTAAACACACCTATAATGAAGTCAAGACTTATTCAGTGGGAGTTTCGACTCACCACTGAATTTAGTCGGACGAAATTCAAAGATTGCCATCCTCGCTAAGGTGCTGAAGCACCTTAGCGAGCATCGACAGCCTTTTTATCAGACGCTTCAGCGGCTAGATAAAACGGACAAATGTTTATCGCATAGCCCGAAGAGCGGAGATAGCACGCACTTGTTTTGATAAAATAAGACATCCAAACCACACTTTTTGGAATCTGGAAGTCTTATTTTGTTTATGGCTTCTTAGAGAAGCACCTAGTTTTTCAATCCAAGCACTTGAATTTCATACCAACGAACAGCGTTGTCAGAACCTTGTGTTGGCTTAACTGCCGTCAATTTTACGTACCTTGCATCTATTTGTGCAAATGAATCTTTAGTTTCAGCAGCAGTATTATTTGTTACATTAACAACTTCTGTCCAGTTTTTATTATCCGTGCTGACCTGTACCGTGTATGCTTTTGTATTCATATCAGGAGATTCACCACCAGCTTCTGCGTGATCAATCACCACTTCATTAATCTTTCTCGTACTTCCGAGATCAATTACAATATTATGTTGTGTTGTACCAACAGCACACCATTTCGTTTTGACGTTTCCATCAACTGCATTTGGTCCCCACTCATTATCATTCGTAAAGCTATCGACTGTCGTTTTCGCTTTAAGCGCATAATTTTCAAGACCAGCTTTTGCAGCATCCGTCACTGTGATGAATCCTGTTTTAGTCTTAGTATCAGTTTTCCCTTTACTATTAATCGCTTCAAGCGTTACCTTATAAGTTCCTGCCTTAGCATAAGTGACTTTAGGATTTTTAGCCGTAGAAGTCGTCTTATCCGCACCTTCAAAGGTCCATTTGAATTTCGTTGAAGGCAAGTTCGACTGATTGATAAAGGTAACCGTAGCACCTGGTGCTACCACTGTTTGGTCAGCAGTAAAGTTCGCCTTTGGCAATGAATTATCTGGCCAAGTGATTGAAGTCGTCGCACCAGCTCCAACTTCTCCTTGCTTGTTAACAGGAACAACTTCGAACTTCGTCGATTTAACATTTTTACCACGAACAAGCGCATCAACAAAATAATTATTAATATTACTTGCTCCGATAAAGCTACGTGTTCCATCACTATTCACTTGATAAACTTCATAGTTTTGTAAATCTTTATTCGTCGTTCCATTCCAAGACAAACGAACACCAGCGACCGTTCCTTCTTGCTCAAAAACTTTACTCTCAGCCTTCACATCAGAAATACTGAGTTTTTTAGATGTAAGGTTGTCTGTGAAATTAAGCGCACCAAGATTTATTGCATTGCCCGCTAACGCTTTATCTGCCTCAAACTTCAACCCAATCTTAGTGATTGTTTTGCCAATCAAGCCTTTCGTATCAAATTTAATCAGTCCCCATTTATTCGTTGCAGCCGTATTCCCTTTGATTGTTTTGCTACTGCCATCAGAAAGTTCAACAACCGCCGATACATTCAACTTGTCGTCAGAGCGCATCGCTACGGAAAATTCTGTATTTTTGTTTGCCTTTAGTTGTGAAGCAAATAAAGTGACCGTAGAAGCTTTTCCAGCGTCCATATTCGCCATAAATTTCAACGAACTTCCACCATTATAAGCATTTGCCAAATCAATACTTGGTGTCAATTTATTATTGCCTTCATTATCAATAATCCAACGATAAGTTGGCATCACCTCAGCTAAACTTCGATTAGACCACTGTTGAGCTGAAACTTTTTGTCCATCTTTAAACCAATTATAGCCCACACCAATATTGAAATTTGTCGAAAAATCTTCCCCTTGAATAACGGATTTCTCAATCACATACTTAGACAAACCAATCCAAGAATAATTTGTTGATGTGCCAACTTCACGAGGATCACCCTGACTATTGACCCAAAAAGTAGACTCTTGCGTTTGAAAATCATCAAAATCGCTCGCATTAGAATAAGTTGCGCTTGGAGAATACAGACCAATAGAAGTATAAGTAGAATTTTTACCAGATTCAATCAGTGGCCAATTGACCTGCGTGCTGACTCCACCACCATCTCCAACATCAATCCCTGCGTAAATATCATAAGGATTAACACCAATTTTCTTTGCATAATCTGCTGAATTTTTTACCAGATTAGGTGTTGATTTTGCTTGATTCCAATCAAAATTTAAAAACATTGAGTCCGCAATTTTTTGACCGTTATCATCAATGAACTCAGCATTTTCACTGTTCAACTGATTTTGCCAACCCACTTTTCCGTCTTTGGTCATGGCATCATACCACATAATATCCAATTGGGGATCAAGTGCTTTAGCTGCGGCAACAAGCTCTTTCATTTTCGTAGCCTGACTGCTATTTAAACCTTCTGTTTCCTGATTGATGAACCAACCGTCAAAACCATAAGCTTTAGCTACAGCAACCATTTGTTTCGCAAAAGGAAAATCACCATTTTTATCTTGCTTAATCATGGTTTCAACCCATGAAGTTTTTCCACCATAAACCGTAGGAGGACAGAAAATCGTTCCTAAAACTGGCACTCCATTTGTATGTGCATCATCAATCACATCTGCACTTGGAGGAACAATCGTTCCCTCACCAGCTGAACCACCCCAATAAACTAAAGTATCAACATATTGCCAATAATCAAAAGGATAAGCATTGATACTATTTGTACCTCGTGATGGATTTCCAGATGTTGACGAATTCATATTTGACAACGCAACAATTTTTGTATCTTTATTTTGTGTTGCATTTGTCGGTGTGAGCTTAGAGCTTACAATACGTTTAGCAAGCGGCACAGTTGATTTGTTATAATCCAAATCCTTGTCTTTACTGGCTGACCATTTTAAAAATTGATTTGGAAACCAATACGACGCAATCGGTGCATTTTTACTCGTTAGAACATCAGGTGTCAACATGGCAGTACTACTTGTTGTCTTGTATTTAATATTTGCAGAGCTGTTACTTGAACAAGCCGAAAGTACTCCAACACTTGCAGCAATCAGTGCTGTTGCTCCAAATGCAATGGACACTTTTCTTGAAGCTTTCATTTGAATCTCCTTAAAATTTGAAACTAATAAATTAATACTCTTTAACTCCTAATCATTCTGCTTAGAAGTCAAAGTTCGGGTTCCATGCTTGATGCAGTGCATCAAGGCTTGCAGATAAGGAAAACAGCGTTTCCCCAATCGTACCTCTTTTTTTCTTTTTTTACTTGACGCAGTGCGCCAAGGTTGTGAACAGAAGCAATGCTTTTCACACTCGTCAAAAAGCACGCACTTCATGTGCCGTTACGAACAGTCTCCGCTCATAGCACACCACAGATCTCCATTCGCTCCATCTCCACTTTGCTACGCTGCCGATTTCATTATCTCCGCAACTTTGTTGCTTCGCTGTCCATGCACCACGGGTATCCATTCGCTCTAAGTTGCTGAAGCAACAAGGCGAAATGGTTCGCTATGGTGCTACGTGCTTTGCACGCCGTTCTATGAACGGTCTCCGCAACTCTGTTGCTACGCTGTCCGTTTGCTTAGCTGCTAAAAGCTTGCATCTTCGCTCCGCTCCGCTATCCATTCGTTCTAAGCCAGCAAAGCTGGCAAGACGAAATGGTAAGAGCAAAAGGCAAAGCACCTAGTCGCAGTGGCAACCCACTAGGTGAAACAACTAGCATATCCGTTGCTGCTTTAGCTCCAACGGCTATCCTATAAAGTAGCAAGTTCAAATCGCAATCCGCTAAAACAGCAAGGCAAGGTGGTTCACTGTACGGTCCGTTTGCTTCGCAAGAAAAACTTGCAAGAACAAAAGGCAGTATAACTACAGTTCATCTCTAAAATTTATATTCAAAAAACATAAGAAAACAAGACTTCTCAACTACCTAAAAAATCTATAGAAAGAAGTCTTGCACATCAAGATATACTTAGTTATTTGTTGCTTTGAACGCATCATATTGTTTTTGCATTTCTTTCAAAACATCATCATAACCAGCCGTTTTAAGCTCTGCATCCATTTTCTTGATGGTTGTTGTTGGGTCAACTGTACCAGTATTGATATCGTTGATATATTTGGCCATAACATTTTGGATTGCTGTGATTTGTGATTGTACGTTGGCTGTATCAAAGTTAAAGCCAAGCAATGGAGAAGTTTTAGCTGCTGCAATTGATGCATCACGTTCTTTTACTTGTTCAGCTGTAACAGTAGTTGGTAAATACAAGATAGCGTTGTTTCCTGTGTTCCACGCAGCCATGTGAGTGTTACCTTTTGCATACTCAGATGTCAATTCAATTTGTTTCACGCCTGCTACTTCTTTACCAGTGAATTTCCAGTTTGTACCTTCTGGACCATAAACCAAACCATTCAAAACTTCAGGGTCAGAATTAATAATATTAAATGCTTTAACAGCTAATTCTTTGTGTTTAGATGTATTTGATACAACAAAATTCGCCATTTGAGCTTGTGAAGTTGTAATCAATGGAACGGTAATAGGTTCAGATTGCACATCTTGATTGGCAGCCAACTTCAAGGCATTATCTCCATAGTCGAAAGGCCCTTGGGTTTGTACTTGAGCAAACCATGTATCCCCATTCAATGGATAACCTTGATTAAATGTTGCAGCACCAGCAGGAATGATTCCTTCTTTATACCATTGGCGATGAACTTTCAAAATATCTTGGAAGTCTTTTTGGTCATAAGGATTGACAATCTTTGACCCATCTCCTGTGGTAGATACTGCAAATGGTAGAGTATTTCCTAAGACATAGTCATAATCACCCGAAGCCACATAACCTTGACCAATTGCAAGTGTTGCGACTGAAGGATTAGCTTTGTGGAATTCTTCCATCACTTTTGTTGCGTCAGCATAAGTTTTGATTCCTGAAACATCAATATTATATTTCTTTAGGTAAGCAGAATTGAATGTCAACATTTGTTGAGCATAGATATTTGCATTTGTAGGAACGGCATAAAGTTTACCATTTACTTCATTCCCTTTGATATAATCTTTACTCAATTGTTTATAATAATCAGGCGCATATTTAGGTAAAAGCTTTGTCAAATCTGCATAAGCCCCTTTTCCAGCATTAACAACATAACCATTTGAGAGTGACATATCATAGTTTTGACCTGATGAAACGATAACGTTCATTTTTGTCGACCAATCTCCCCAACCGATATATTGAATATCCAATTTCGCGTTGATTTTCTTTTCTAAAACTTTATTCGTATTGGCCAACAATGTTTTAAGATTGACAGGTGCATCTCCAACTTGATACATTTTGAGTGTAACAGGTCCGCTTGCTTTTTTTGCTGATGTAGAGTTACCACAAGCAACAAGAGTTAAAGCAGAGAGCACTGAAACTGCACCAAGTACGACTTTTTGTGATGTTTTCATTATGTTTTACTCCTTTGGGGTTTGCCCAATTATTATTAACAAATTAACTTTTTTGTAAACGCTTTAAAAATAAATTATTTTTCACTGCTTCAACGCTTTGTCGAAGCAGTTCATAACGCTAAAAATATCAATGAAGATGTAATAGATTACCACCGCTATCAACTTGTGGCATCTCATCGTAAAGATTGGTGTTTTCTTATTCTTTTACACCTCCAATCGTCAATCCTCTAACAAAGTAACGTTGGAAGAATGGATAAGAGATAACGATAGGCAAGATAGATACAACAACAATTGCCATACGAGCAGACTCACCAGGTAAAGAAGCTAATCCTCCTTGAAGTTGCGCTCCTGCAACGGCATTTTGCATCAGATATTGCAAATTATTTTGAATTTTCATCAATAAATATTGTAATGGGATAAGATTGTCATTTTGAATATAGAGCAGAGCATTGAACCAATCATTCCAATAACCTAGCGCTGCAAATAATGAAATTGTTGCTACACCAGGCACTGCAAGTGGCAAGACAATTTGTGTAAAGATACGCATCTCACTTGCACCGTCAATCCTTGCAGACTCAATAATCGCATCAGGTACAGAACGTTTAAAGAATGTTCGCATAACAATAATATTGAAAACATTGACCATACTTGGAACAATCAGTGCAAAGATTGTATCACCAAGATGTAGTAAGTTTGTAGTGACCAAATAAGTTGCTACCATCCCTGGTGAAAAGAGCATTGTAATCAGTGCAAAGATAGTGAAAAACTTGCGGAATGGAAAATTATTTCGAGAGATAGCATAGGCATACAGAGAAACAATTGACGAATTAAGAATTGTTCCTGATACCGTGACAGTCACAGTGACCAACAATGATTGTAGGATTTGACTTTTCATTTGACCAAAGAGGAAAGTGTAACCAGCAAAGCTGAACTGACTTGGCCAGAAGCTATACCCATGTGACATGATTGCAGATTCTTTTGTTACCGAAATTGCCACAACAAACAGGAAAGGTAAGATACATGAGAGTGCAAAAATAGCGATGATAATGTTGAAAATCAAATTGACAGGCTTATTAAATTGGCGCACACTCACTTGGGTGATTTTTTTCTTTTTCATAATTTTAACCAGACGATGATTTTCCTTTCCTAGAATAATGCTGATTCGTTGTCAACACGACGTGCAAGCCAGTTGGTAAACATCAGGAAGACAAAGCCAACAACAGATTGATAAAGAGCAGCAGCTGTTGACGTACCAAGGTCTCCCGTACTCTTTAAACCGTTATAAATATAGGTATCAAGGACTTGTGTCACAGAGTAAAGTGCACCAGAGTTTTGCGGAATATTGAAGAACAATCCGAAATCAGCTGAGAAAATTCGCCCTGCTGCCAAAATTGTCATGATTGTAATTAAAGGAGCAAGTTGTGGAATAGTAATATTTTTGATTTGTTGCCATTTCGTTGCACCATCGACCATTGCTGCTTCATAGTAAGTAGGGTCAATCCCCATTACTGTCGCAAAGTAAATAATCGAATTATAACCAATTCCCTTCCAAGTTCCGATGAACAGCAAGATAAATGGCCAGAATCTCGGATCAGAATACCACTGGATTGCGGTACCGCCATGTCCTGTAATCCACTGGTTAATCAGACCTTTGTCTACGCTCAAGAAAGCATAGACAAAGTATCCAATCACGACCCAAGAAAGGAAATAAGGCAAAAGCGTCATCGTCTGATAAACTTTGACTAAACGCTTGTTGCGTAACTCAGACATAATAATCGCAAAAGTCACGGAGATAATCAGATTTAGACTGATGAATCCTAAGTTATACAGTACTGTATTCCTTGTGATTTCAAAGGCTGCACCTGATTTAAACAAGAATTCAAAATTCTTGAAGCCCACCCAGGGACTATTCATCAAGCTATCAAGGAAGCCGTTGGGGCTAAATTGGAAGTTTTTGAATGCCACAACGTTGGCAAGCACTGGTATGTAGAAGAAGAAAATCATCCAAATCGCACCCGGCAATACCATTAAGACTAGTGCTTTGTAGCGCCAGAGGTTTTTAAAAAATTTTCTCAATTTGATTCCTCCTTCGGAGATTTCATCTGCCGAGTAGAATCTTCTCCATCATTGTTTAGACCTTCCTTTATCAGCAAGGTTCTAATCTCATAAGGAGCGAGATTTTCTGGTTTTTCTCCGATTTCTTCTTCAAGTAAATTTAGTGAAGTCGTTTCTGCTTTGACTTCTATTTTTTCATTTTGATTTGATAAATTATAACCTCTCAAAATCAATCCATTATCACTCTCACGGCGCTTCAAAGCTGTAATTGCAAATTTGTCAGCATTGACTTCGATAAATTTTCCTTCATGAGATAACTCAATATGCTTATCATTTTCTGTCAGTACTGACGAATCAAGGAGAACTGACGAGAATGGAATCTGTGCAGCATAAGCATTTTTATATGTTTCATAGCGCTGCTCAGGTCTGCCGTGAAACTCTAAACTGTAATTAAAAGTGTGTGACCCAAGTGTTTGTGCTTCTGGCGTTGGGAAATAGCCCCAGTCTCCAAGTTCACCCACAGCTCTTAAAAGTGTCAGTGCAATAGTTGAACGATTAACAATTTCGTATTCATTGAGTCCGAAGTTACCAATTGTTATACCATAGTCGTCATTGTGTAGATTGACAAAAGCACCTTGATGTTGCGGATTGGTGGGATTTTCCCATGTTTTTGGCATGCTATTCGGACGTTTGACCACTTCATAAATGCTGTCAGCTTCATGCGTATCTTCTGTCAGTTCTGACGGAAATAGCACGCGCACACGATGGTCTTTCATCTCATTGTCAAAAGTTGTTTCAAAATCAATTTTACGTGAATTTTTTCTCACTGTAATGATTGTATTCAACTCAAGTGGTACCAATTCTCTAGAGCGTTTTGCTTGTCGATGATGAAATTCTTTGACTTTCTTTTGCTCTTCATCAAGCAATTCGTCAGCAGATTTTGGAATCATCATTGTTTGTGTTAGCTGAATTTGTGCGATTTCAGGTCTGTCAGTTTTGACAGAAATTTTTGGTAAGCTGTCAGTAGATAAAATCGGCTGTGTACCTGTAGGTTGGAAAAAGATATATTCATTTCCAATATCGCCCGTATCTTCAAAAATAAGTAAATCATTAAATGTGCGATTAAGCTGTTTATCCGTCACTGACAGACTTCCGTCAGTGCTGACAGAAACTTTTATAAGTTCATTTTCAATCGTGCGACCTGAAATCATACTTTCATCAGTAGTTACTTCTTCTGAAGATTCTACTAAATCAAAGGTCTTCCACGACAAAGCATCCATCTCATTTAAAAATAATTTCACTTTAACAAAGCGTTTCATATAAGGAATACGGAAACGGTCTTTAGGAAGGTCATAATCAAAAAGAACTTCTTCAGCACTAATTTCGGCTGGAACTTCAATTCCCTCACTATCAACTACTTTGTAAATGTGCTTAGGCTGTGCTTTTAGTTCATCGTATAGCTGCTCTGGTAAGCCTTCTCTAAAAAGTTTTCTTGTAAGGACTACTTCAACTTCAACTTCCCCTGTTTTTTTGTGACCCGCTGTGTTGAAAACAACAAAAGGATGTTCACCTTCAAATGATATACCTTTTGATAAAGTGATTAAAGCATCTTCAATTAAATAATCAGCCACAGACTCAGACTTTTCAAAACGTGTCATCATCTCACGATGCACCTCATCCAACGAGCATCCACAAATACTATCATGAGGATGATTTTGGAGCAAAGTTTTCCATGCGTAAGTCAACTTGTCATGCGGGTATTCACCTGTCAAACGATATGCCAAACTTGATAAGGGTTCAGCAATATTTTCTAACTTCCGCTCAACTTTTGTATTGAACTGTTTCAAATAAACTCGACTAGATGCAGTATTGGCAAGTGTGTACCAGCCATCTGTTTCTTGTGAAGTCAACTCTCCGTTCACCGTTGATAAATTTTCTGGCAAATCAGATTTCACTGCTTCCAGATATTTTGGCCAGTTTGAATGAACGAATTCATAATCAGGGAAAAGTTCGTTCGCTAATCTAATCGCAGCACTTAAATCCTTTTGTACAGGCTGATGGTCAACACCATTCATCATCAAAAGATGTGAGGTTGAAGCAAACTTCTCAACATCAGCCAGTTTTTGCTTCCAAAACTCAATAGCTGCCGTTTTTTCTGCAGGAATTTCATTGCCGTTAGAATACCAATTTGCAAATAAAATCCCCAAGATTTTCGTGCCATCAGGCCCTTCCCACCACATCTCAGAAAATTGTGATGTATAGGCTTCTTCTGATTGTTCCAGCACTTGATTATCAAAACCAATCGGCTTCACACCGCGCCCAAATGCCGCGACATCAAGCCTTGCTTGTTTCATCAACTGAGGCGTTTGTCCCATATTACCAAAGGTATCAGGGAAATAACCAAGCTCAACAGGTGCTCCGAAACGCTCAGACGCTTTGCGCCCAATCAACATATTACGTACATTCGATTCAGGAGAAATCAGAAAATCATCCTGCAAAATATAGAAAGGACCGATTCGAAGTTTGCCAGCTGCAATCGCCGCACGCACCTCAGCTTCCCGCTCTGGTCGAACCTGTAAATAATCGTCCAAGATAATCGTTTGTCCATCCAAGTGAAAACTATCAAAATCAGGATCCGTCTTAAACAACTCAAGCAAGTCATCTACCAAATTAATCAATCGCATATGGTGTTCTTCATAAGCCATATACCATTCGCGATCCCAGTGACTGTGGGAAATGATATGTACTGTTTTTTTAGGCATTTATTTTTTCTAACCCCTTTATTTTTTCTAAAACCATCTGTTTCGTCTTGTTTCCTTCTTCATGGTTCTCATATTCAATAAACCAAACATAAGTATCAATCATACCTTGCAAAATTTGATAAAGCATTCGTCTGATTTTCGCTGCTTGCGACTGTCCAAGATTTTCACCATATCCGCAAAGAAAATCATCGTTAATCAGCCAACCACCAGCAAACTCAAAATCTTTATCTCCAAAAATTGCACGATCCGCATCAATGATTGCCACAACCTCTTGTTTATCCACCAAAACATTGCCCGACCACAAATCAGCATGAACCAGGCAAGGAGATTTAATTTCATTCAGAAGGACTTGATATTTTTCAAAACATTTAACTATCTCTGAAACTTCTTCCGTGGAAAATAACTCATAACGAAGCAAAGCCCTACTCACATCAGCACATTCATTCTGCAAGTATTCACTCCATTTGTCATAACTTTTTCCTCTTAATATTTGAGAAATTCTTCCAAATTTTTTACTTTTTATTTGGTGCATTTTGGCGGTAAGTTTCCCAACTTGTTCATAATAATGAGAGCTTTCATTTTCAGATAAAACTTGCGATGGAATATATCGGACAATCATCACATCACGATTGATATACGCTTTACTCTCATCACAAATCACAAGCTCTGAAGTTGGGATTTCACTTTTTTTAAACTGCTCATAAACAAATTTTTCGGCAGCCATTAGATTTTCTTCAAAAGGCAAAAGTAACTCTTGATGAATGGGACCAAGTCGTAAAACAAATTTGTCTTCACTTGTTTCTAACAAATAAGTCGTATTGAACATTCCACCTTTTAGCACTTTAGCAGTAAAATCTATTTCCCCAAAATATTGATAAATCAGCTGTTCAAGCACATTTTTGCTTAATTCTTGATATAATCTGCTCATATCTCAACACGAATATCAAAGTAATCCATAACAAGTTCGCAAAACATCATATTTGCCCAACTAAACCACTCGCGCGTATAATGGTCTGGATTATCCACATCAAATCCCTCATGCATGAGGTGTGTACCTGCGTCAGTTGCAACCAAGTGATTTAATATTCGCTCCTTTTCAAGCTTATTCTTTGTAGTCATCCCTTCCATCGCAAGAGCGATAGGCCAAACATAATTTTCTGGCGTGTGACTTGAACCAATACCACGCGCAAACTTTCCTTCATAGTAGTAAGGATTTTCCTTACTCAACATCGTTTTTCTCGTGTTCAAATAAAGCTCATCTTCGGAATCACAATAACCTAAATAAGGCGCTGCGATTAAGTTTGGTACATTGCTGTCATCCATAATCGCTTGATGCCCCAAGCCATCAACATCGTAAGCCCAAATTTCTTGCCCCGCTTCATTTTTAGCTTTAGCAAATTCATCTAGTCCTTGTTGAATCGTTCGTTGCAATTCATCCGCCTCACACGCAAGCTCTGTATTTTCTATAATTTCACTAAATATTGATTTGATATATCCTAATATTACTACTGCAAACATATTTGATGGAACAAGATAGCCATATTCACAAGCATCATCACTCGGTCTAAAACCTGACCAAGTCATCCCTGTATAAGCAACCTCAGCACCTCGTCCCTCTCGTGTCAAAGTGTCCTCTTTGCGTTCAGTATCACGGATAAATCGATAAGGAGATTGTTCATGATTTAGCTCCGTCTTGAACACTTCCAATATTTTCTTGACACCATTCACAAAATTTTTATCAAAATGAGCTGTCCAGCCTGTGTTTTTATAGAGTAAATAAGCAAGTTGTACTGGATAACAAAGTGAGTCAATTTCGTATTTTCTCTCCCAAATCCAGTCTCTATTTTCATTAAAATTAGTATGGTCAGTCTGGTGTCCAGCACCATTAGCTGCTTCATTAAAAGCATTTGCATAAGGATCAAGATTAATAAAGAAAAATTGTTTTTGAACCAAACCGGCAATCAACTTTAAAATATCCTCATCCTCTTTAGCAAGGACAAGATAAGGACGTAATTGAGCTGTCGAGTCCCGCAACCACATTGCCGGAATATCGCCTGTCAAGAGAAAGGTACTGCCATCATCATATCGTCTTACGGTTGTTTCCAACGTATTAGAAAATGATTGATTAAAATTAACTGCCCAATCTTTGTGTTCTTTACCACATAAATTTGTGATTTTATTCATAAAATCTGTCACTGATTTCGGAATGATGGGACTCACTTCCTCTCCTTTTCATCATTTCTGTCTGAAATAATGCTCATTTTTTATATTTGATATATCATTTATATACATTGTATTATTTTTCTTTTTGATTTGCAAGGGCTTACTTGATGTTTTTCATTAAATTTATGTTAATTTTGCAATTTAATTGTATTATTTCTGAATTCCACCTCCAAAAAGACATATCTTTTTAGAAAGAGTAATCGTTTTCTTACTCAAAAGACTTGTATTTTTGTCAAAAAAGAGTAAAATATGGTATATCAATTAATTTATAGAAAAAGGGACAATCGCATGAATGTACCATTATACCAACAAATTTCTGATGAATTAAAGAAAAATATCATTACTAAAAAGATTCAATCCGGTGAGCAACTTCCTACAGAAAAAGAGCTTTCTGATACTTATAAAGTCAGTCGCATTACTGCTAAACGCGCTCTGACAGAATTGGAACAACTCGGCATGGTCACTCGGACAAGAGGAAAGGGGACTTTTGTAAAAAGTCCCAGCACAAGCAATACTGCTCCTCTTAAACGAGTTTTGTTTGTAATTCCTTTTGAGGGAATGTCTTTTGGAGATTTTACTCAAGGACTTGCTCCTGCTTTAAAGGAAAATGATACGACTATTTTCATCACTTATTCAAACTACTTAAAAGAAAACACTGCAGCACAAATCAAAGAAAACTTCGATGGTTTGGTTTATTATCCAATGCATACCGAAGATTATTTAGACGTTTTACTGGAACTTTCTCTTCAAAACTTCCCTGTTGTTTTGCTTGATAAGCAAATCTATGATTTGGGATTTCCTTGTGTGGCCTCTGATAACTTTAATGGTGGAGAGCAAGCCGCTCAAGCACTCGTCAGTCTTGGCCACGAGCGTATTGCCTTTGTCATGAGTAATGAAGAACATCACCCACATACAACGCGCAATCGTTATCTAGGATATGTCAAAGTTCTAAAGGAAAGCCACTTAGCTTTCCATACTACTTTAGATGATGAAAATGTAAATGAAGACTCGATTATTCACTTGATTAATGAACAACATGTTACAGCTTTAATCTGTGAAAATGACCTTGTGGCGCTACAAACGATGGCAAATTTACAAGCTCAAGGAATTGATATACCAAATGATGTTTCGATTATCGGATTTGATAATATCTTGGCAGCAAGTTTATCAAATCCACCACTTACAACAATTGCCCAAGATTTCGCTGGAATTGGAAAAAAAGCAGGAGAATTGCTTGTGGAATGGATCAATACTGGTCTTGTACCAGATGATGTGAAAATTCCTATTCAACTTATTGAACGAAACACAACAAAATAATGCTGCTCTAATTTTATCAAAACAGCACTATCTCCGCTGCGCTACGCTGTCCATCCTCGCTACGGTGCTACGTGCTTCGCACGCCGTTCTGCGAACGGTCTACGCAACTTCGTTGCTCCGCTGTCCGTTTGCTTAACTGCTAAAGCAGTAAGAGCAAAAGGCAAAGCACCTAGTTGGAATGGCAATCTTTGAATTTCGTCTGATTGCCCTATTAGCACTTAGGCTTCTGGGACATGATGACCTCATATCGAAGACGTTAAGCAGACTGTTGTAGCTTTAGCTGCGTACAGGTCGCTTAGTTGTTACACCTAGAGGTTGTACCCTAAATTCAGTGGGAATCTAAAACTCCCACTGAATAAGTCTTGACTTCATCTTGTCAACGATTGAACTCAATCGCTTATTAAATCTTATCTCAAAGGAGTTGAAATGAACCTCAACACAATCGACACACGTCATGCAACGGCAAATTCAGGGAGTTTTTCTCACGGAAATTGTTTGCCCTACACTGGACTGCCTTGGGGAATGAATTATTTTGCCCCTTCAACTGCTGATAACAAGGGAGCGTGGTGGTTTCATCCAGAAGACCGAACGTTTGAGGGCTATCGTCTGACCCATCAGCCGAGTCCGTGGATGGGCGATTTTTCGCATTTTACGATGACACCTGTGGCAGGCCATTTGCCTGAAACATCACTCTGGCACACGATTTCGTCGTATCGTCCAAGTGAAGCTGTGATGACCCCCGCACAGATAAAGTTGACGCAGTTGCGCTACCAAATCGCTTCACGCTTGATTCCGTCAATGTATGGCGGTGTTTTGGAAATGGTATTCAAAAATTCAGCCGTTCATGACAATGCGCTGATGTTGCATTTACCTGGAAAATATGAGCTGTCAGTACTGACAGAAAACGAAATCGCCTTTTCAGTCGTGAATTTTGCAGGATGTGAAGATAAGGATTTCAAATTTTATGTCGTCATGGCTTTTGACAGCCCTGTCAGCACTGACAGAAATTTGGTAAGTGCTGACAGAAAATTCTCAGGCACTGACGGCGCTGTCAGAATTGATTTTGGAGCGGTCAGCAAACAAATTGTCCGTTTTGGCACTTCATTTATCTCATTTGACCAAGCAAAATTAAATCTTTCAAGAGAACAAGATTGGTCAGTTGAAAACTATCTCGAAAACGCTGAAAAAGCATGGTCTGAACAGCTTTCAAAGATTGAGCTTGAACATCATGATGCAAGTCAAGTCTCGACTTTCTATCACAATCTGTATCGGACTTTCTTATTCCCACAGACTTTTTACGAATTTGACCAGAATGGAAAGAAAATTCATTATGATACCTTTGATCAATCGGTCAAATCTGGTCCGCTTTACACAAACAATGGTTTTTGGGACACTTTTCGCACCGTCTATCCGCTTTATTCGCTCATCGCTGTGGAGCAATACGGCGATATGCTGGAAGGTTTCTTGAATTCTTACCGCGAAACAGGCTTTTTGCCGAAATGGTTATCGCCTGACGAACGTGGTTTAATGCCTGGAACTTTGATTGACGCTGTCATTGCTGATGCCGCAGCAAAAGGCATTCGACCCGATTTGATGCCTGAATTTTTGAACGCAATGAAAAAATCAGCAACTGTCCAATCTGACAATCCAAACTATGGACGGCAAGGCACAGCGGATTATTTGAAATACGGCTACGTGCCGCTTAATCATCATGAATCGGTCAACCATACCTTAGACTATGCGTTTTCGGATTATTGTATTTCGCGCGTGGCAAAAGTTGTTGGCGACAGTGAAACGGCAGATTTTTATGCCAAACAAGCACTCAACTATCGCAATATTTTTGATCAAACGACTGGATTTATGCGAGCAAAAGACGAAAATGGCGAATTTCGGCCTGATTTTCTTGATATCCGCTGGGGACGTGATTATGCGGAAGGCTCTGCTTGGCAAACCTCTTGGTCTGTTTTCCAAGACTTTGCTGGCTTGATCAATTTACACGGTGGCGCAGATCATTTTGAACAGAAATTGATTGCGCTTTGCAACCAGCGACCAAATTTCAATGTTGAAGGGTATGGCTTTGAAATTCACGAAATGAGTGAGATGGCAGCACTGGAGTTCGGGCAAGTTGCGATTTCCAATCAGCCAAGTTTTCACTATCCTTACCTGTTCAGCTACATCGGCAAGCCTTGGATGGCGCAACCTTTGATTAAAAATCTGCTCACGCAAACTTTTGATGACACACCAAACGGCTATCCAGGCGATGAAGACAATGGCACGATGGCGGCATGGTATATCTTTTCAAGTCTTGGTTTTTACCCTGTGACTGCTGCTTCGCTTGAGTACGTGATTGGGTTGCCTTTATGGGATAAAGCAGTGATACATTTGAGTTCAGGCAAAGATTTGACGATTTTGTCAGAACCAAATCAGCCACAGCAAATGTTTGTTCAATCTGTCAGCACTGACAAAAAAACGGTCAGCACAACATTTTTCCGTCATGATGATTTAATGGCTGGTGGAGAAATAAAATTTGAACTAGGCATCGTACCAAATCCGCAGCAATACAAGGATTCTGACCTTCCTTATTCCTTGAGTAAATAATTTATTATTTTAGTCTCATTTTAGCCTTACTTTAGTAAATGTTAAGTAAGATTGTCTATAATAAAGTCATTCCAATAAAACTTTTTCATTAAGTTTACTCCTAAAACACAAAAAAACACGGCTGGTTACCGTGTTTTTTGTGTTTTACCAAATCTTTGTTTGCTCAATTTCTTTCAAAGTCTCGGCAAAACTATCTGTCAAAATCGTGATATGTCCCATCTTACGATTGTGCTTCGCCTCTGGTTTACCATAATCATGCTGATGCCAGTCAGGATGGGAAACCGTGAGCTGTTTGACTGGTTCAACATGTTGTCCCAAGACATTCAGCATTACTGCTGCTTTTAAAAGCTGAGGCTCTGGCAGTTTTTCTCCTAACACACCTTTGATATGCAAATCAAACTGTGAAAAGTCACACGCTTCAATCGTGTAATGCCCACTATTATGCGGTCTAGGGGCTAATTCATTCACAAAAATCTCCCCATCGGCTGTCAAAAACATTTCTACACATAAAGTTCCTGCAAGACTCAATTCACGCGCAATATCAAATGCCATTTGACACGCTTTTTCAGCAACCTCTTCACTAATTCTCGCAGGTGCAATCGTGCGATTTAGGATATTTTCACGATGAGCATTTTCTGCTAACGGAAACGCAACAAATTGTTCGCCATTTCCGGACATTATCACAGAAATCTCACGTTCAAATGGGACAAAATCTTCCAGCACACATTCTGTTGCAGTTGCCAATTGACGTGCTGCAATCAAATCTTCATCCGTTTTCAAAACAACCTGTCCATGCCCATCATATCCACCTGTTGTAGTTTTCAAAACCTGTTTTTTCACAACATGATGAGGCAAATCAGAAACGCTTGAAATCAATTGCCAAGGGGCTACATGGACTTTTGCCTCATCAGTTAAAAATCTCTTTTCAAACTTACGATTTTGTGTGATTTCAAGTAAGCGAATGCCCTGAGGAATCGCGACACAACTCTCGATTTGGTGCAAAGCCACCGCATCTACATTTTCAAACTCATAAGTGATGACATCACAAGCATAAGCAAGTTTCAGCAAACTCTCGACATCATCATAATCCGCCACAATCATCTCATCAGACACCTTACTGCTTGAGCAGGTCGGATTGGGGTCTAGCGTAATGACTTTGTGTCCCATGTATTGTGCCGAAATAGCCATCATTTGACCAAGCTGTCCACCACCAATAATTCCAATTGTTTTCTTTTTATTTGACATTTTGTCAACCCTTTTCTAATACTGTTTAACTTCTAAAATGCTTTTAGAATCTGCATTTATCCTGAAGAATGGACTCCCAATCTTATATAACTAAATTTTACGACTTTTGTTCGGAAATTTCTCCTAAAAAAAGGTATTAAATCAAAAAAACCGAAACAATGTTCGGATTTTATATTTGTTAAGATAATTGTGTTTACAGATTCCTCAACAATTGTATTTTAAATCATACGCTCATTAAATCAAACTAAATCATGATTTGATTTTTCAACCATTTTTTTAGCCTGCTCCCGATAATTTACCAATTTCTCATGCAAGGCTTCATCACTGACAGCGAGCATCTGAACGGCATAGAGCGCTGCGTTTTTGGCACCGCTATCGCCGATTGCCATTGTCGCCACAGGGACGCCTGCGGGCATTTGGACGATGGAGTAGAGACTGTCTAAGCCAGATAAGGCGTGGGATTTGACGGGAATGCCAATCACTGGAAGCGTCGTCATTGCTGCCGTCATTCCTGGCAAATGCGCGGCTCCTCCTGCCCCAGCAATAATCACTTTGTAGCCTTTTTCGCGCGCGCTATGTGCGAAATCTGCCATCAACTCAGGGGTGCGATGAGCGGATACGACTAATTTTTCATACTCAACGCCAAATTCATCTAATAAATCTGCTGTATTTTTCATGGTTGCCCAGTCTGAGCTGGAACCCATGATGATTGCTACTTCTGCCATTTTTTCTCCTTTAAGAATTGTGTCATTATCAGTGCTGACAAGTGTTCATCTGCAAAATTCAATGCAGGATTGTCGCCGATTGCAACAGAATATGCTGCGTGTTTCAGAAGTTTTACATCATTTGCATCATTGCCAAACGCAATGTAGTTTTCTGATGGAAAATACCTCCTGAATGTTGTATATTTGTTGATATTCTTTGCAGTGATATCAAGGCTTTTCGTATTTTCATGGCGGATGATTTCAACGTTCAACTTATTGAATGCTACTTCATCTCCTGAAAAATTCAAGATATTGAACTTTATCGCTTGCGCAATTTCATTCAACGAGATATTTTTCGCCAGATGATTTTGGTCGATTTTCTGATTAATGTTCGTGATTTCATCATGCTGATTTTTCAGTGCATAGTCCCAGTCAGTATCTACGAGATAGTCCAAATTCCCTGAAATAACAAACTTTCTAAGCCATTCAAAGTCAGAGTTTCCAATCGCTTTTACAATTTCAATCTGTCCATTTTTCCGAACAATCGAACCGTTCCCTCCGATGAGAAAATTTTCAGGAAAATTTGCCAGTAGAGGCAGCATATCTCTGACAGGACGAGCTGAAGCAAAAACGAGCTGATGACCGTGTTTTTCAAGCGCTGTCAGTGCTGACAGAATGTCATCAGCGATTTTTACACCGTCAAAACAAATCGTCCCATCTATATCGAAAACAAAAATCATCTACTCTCCACTTTCACCAAGCAAGTGCGTGCTATATCCTCCTCTGGAGGATAAGCAGCACTATCTTCGCTTCGCTACGCTGTCGATTTCGCTAATTCGCTGAAGCGAAAAGCTCAAATCGCAGGCTTTGCATTCGTTTTACTGCCCTAGGGTCTTAGCGCTTAGACTTCAGGGACAGGGTGACCTCATATCTTTGATGTGAGGTTGTACCCTAACATCAGTGGGTATCCCCACTGATGAAGTAATCACTTCGATTCCATTGTCAGCAAGTAACTGCGCAGTTATCCCATTTCCAGCAATCATCTGACCTGAAAATGTGCCGTCATAAATCAGCCCAAATCCACAAGATGGACTACCAGTCTTCCACCAAGCAAGTGCCTGCTAAATCCTCCTTTAGAGGATAAGCAGCACTAAGCTTTGCATTCGTTCTACTAACATCATTAGGGGAAAAACCTCCCCCTAATGATGAAGTAATCACTTCAAAATCGCTTGACTACATCCAAATTTTTGTGCCAAGTGCAAAGTTGCCCTTGCACCATAGGAAAATTTCTCAGTAAATGCCTCACCAGTAACGGCTACAACTCGCTCTCCTAAGATTTCCATCGCAGGTCTTGGAGTCGCCAAACCCGCAAGTTGCTCAGGACAGATTGGAATTGCAAGACCTTTTTTACCAGCGCTACAACTTCTTCATTTGTTTTCGCTTTTCCATCATAACGACAGGGAAAGCCTGCTAAACAAGCACTTACAAGGATCTTGCTCATAATCCACGCGAACCTATATCATGCCGATAAAACATTCCCTGATTATCCAATTTCGCTAATTTTTCATAAAGGGATTTCTGTGCGCTTGCGACATCAATGCCTGTTTCAGAGACTAAATAGACACGACCACCGTTACTTACAAGCTTGCCTGATTTTTCTGCAACACCAGCATAGTAGACGTTCAAATCAGCTGGAATGTTCGGTATTTCCAGATTTTTCGTACTTGTTGCAGGGTATCCGCTAGACGCCACGACAACGCCAAGCGTGACACCATTTTCAAGCCAGGTCAGCTCTGGCTCACGTCCGTCCAAAATCGCATCGAGCGCAAGAGGCAAATCACTTGTCAAGCGTGGTAAAACGACCTGTGTCTCAGGATCGCCAAAACGAGCATTGAACTCTATCGTTTTCACGCCATTAGCAGTCAAAATCAACCCCGCATAAAGCACGCCAGTAAAGGATTTTCCCTCGGAAATCAGACCTGCAACTGTTGGTCTAACGACACGCTCAAGCGCTTCATCTACCACACTTTGTGGCAGATGTAAAACAGGCGAATAAGCCCCCATTCCCCCAGTATTTGGACCTTTGTCGCCATCAAAAGCACGCTTGTGATCTTGCGCAATCGGCATTGGATAAATCTTGCCCTCATGCACAAAACTAAACAAAGAAAACTCCTCGCCATCTAAAAATTCCTCAATGACAACTTTTCCTCGTCCGTCCTCAAAAATATCGGCCAGAGCAGCCTCAGCAACTGCCAAGTCCATTGCCACCGTCACACCCTTGCCAGCCGCCAAACCATCAGCCTTGATGACAATCGGTGCGCCCTGTTCTCGCACATAAGCTAGCGCCTCGTCCAGCCCCTCAAAAGTCGCATAGTCCGCCGTTGGCACCCCATATTTTTTCATGATTTGCTTGGCAAAATCCTTTGAGCCCTCAATCTCAGCCGCCGCTTTTGTCGGTCCAAATATTCGTAATCCAACTGCATCAAATGCGTCAACTACACCATTCATCAAGGCTGTTTCAGGACCAACAAAAGTCAAGTCAATGTTTTGATTTAAAGCAAATTTGACTAAATTTTCATTATCAAGTTCGGAAATATTGACAATGTGAATTCCGTCTTTTTTCATACCAGCATTCCCTGGTGCGCAAAAAACCTCACTCACCTGGGCACTCTGCGTGAACTTCTTTGCAATCGCGTGCTCACGTCCACCATTACCAATTACCAAAATTCTCATTTTTTTATTCATACTTTCATTTTAGCCCGAACGACAAAAATAAAAAAGCCTGAGTCTAAAGTCAAACCTTTTTATCTTGCTATTGTTCGGAAATAGCCCTTATTCGTATTTGAAAAATTTCACAGTGAGCAAAGCAAAGCCGAGAGTCCAAGCAAGCGTGATGTAAAGTGTTGCACTTGCAAAGATGTTACCGCCAGTCCATGCGATATGCATCATCTCTAATGCACTAAAATTGGGTAGGTAGTCCAAGATTTGTCTGATGTTTTCTGGAAAAATCTGCTGAAATTGCAGGAGTCCAATTAAGCTGAAAAATCCGATATACATCAGTGATTCTGACATTTTTGCATTTGCTACGATATTTGCCATAAACATACTCATCAGATAACACATGACAAAGCTGATGAATAGCGCAATCGTAAAGCTCAACCAACTTCTACCGCTCAAGTCTTTGCCCATCTGGAGATTCATGACCGCAAGCAGAGCGACTGCCATTGTTGTCAAAATTGGCAGACAAGCTGTAAATCCTGTGAGCAGGAAGTCCTTTGCCGTCACTGGTGTCATGCGTAAACGTCGAAGAAAGCGAGTTTTTCTAGTGTGAATGTGTCCCCATGCGATGCCAAAGAAGGTCAAAAACAAGCCTGAGATAAAAAGCCAAAGGACAAAGTGGTCTTCAAGAAAAGCTGAAAGCCCAGCTTCTGGGATTTGCCGACTTATCGCAAAAAGCATGATAAAAGGGAGCGTCAGGCCAACAAGTACATTCATATAATCTCGTGACAAGACCGTAACGTGGTATTTCATCAATCCTTTAAACATGGCTCACCGCCTTTCTCATATTTTTTCGGACAAATTCTTGCAGATTTTTCACATCATGCTTGACGAGTAACGCTTTTGGATTTCCTGATTCAAAAATGACACCATCTTTGAGGAAATGAACAACATCACAGAGCGCCTCAACCTCGTCCATGTAATGACTGACGATAAAGACTGTTTTGCCTTTGTTATTGTATTCACGGATAAATTCGCGCACATCTTCACGTGTCGCTGCGTCCAAGCCTGTCGTCAGCTCGTCCAAAATCAACAGCTCTGGCTGATGAAAAACAGAGAGCAAAATACTCAACTTTTGTTTTTGTCCACCAGATAACTTTGTTGAACGCTGATTCATGATTTCATCAATGCCCAAAATCTTGATAAATTGTGCAATTTCAGCGTCTGGCTCTCCATAAATATCACGCCAGAGTCGAATGATTTCCTTGACCTTTAAGCGCTGGTCAAAGTCAGCATTTTGCAGCTGCACACCAATATGCTCAAAAAGTTTTTGCTCATCAAAGTCATAGTTGATTTGTCCGCTATTTGCCTTTTTAGATTTTGTGATAATGTCAACAATCGTTGATTTTCCAGAGCCGTTATTGCCGACAAGCGCCGTACAAGAACCTTTCTCAATCGTCAGATTGACACCTTTTAAAACTTGATTATTAGCATAGGACTTTTTCAAGTCTTGAATTTCTATCATCTTACTTCTCCTCTTAATATATATTTATTTGGATTTTTTCATCTCGAATTTCTAACAATTTCTATCGTTTCACTTGACTATTATGACGTTCCCTAAAATAACTATTTTTGAAATAAAGCAAAAATTATTCATGAGTTGTTTCTCATAAAACTTGACAGGCAGGGCAAAGATAACTCGTTGTACTGCCTGTTTTTATCATAACAATTTCCGTGTTACAGTTGGGACAAGGTTCATTTTCTTTGTAACCAACAATGAAATGATCATAGCCTCCTTTTTCTCCAAAAAAATCCGACTCATAAGAAAAAGTGCCTTTTTCTCTCGAAAAATTCAAAATGTCTAAAATGCTGTCATAAAGTCTATTTTTCTCCGTTTTAGAGAGATCAGAAATTTTCTTTTTAGGATGCAATCCTGCACGAAATAAAATATCATGCATATACATATTTCCAATGCCTGAGATATTCTTTTGATTAAGCAAAAATGACTTGACCTGAGTACGTCTTCCCTCAAGCAAATCAATAAAATAAGAGCGTGTAAAAGACGGACTCCAAGGATCTAATCCAATATCTTTTATATTTTTCTCTTCTGCCATATTTTCCTCAGCACAAAGTAAGAATTTTCCAAACCACCAAAATCTAATGGTATAACCTGTGCCATCTGTGAAATTTAATTTCACTTGATATTTTTCAGGCAATTTTTTCTCCTGTTCAAAATAAAGTACATCAGCTCCCATACCAAGTGACATAAGAAGATTTTCTCCGTTATCCAAACTTGTGATAATCCATTTTCCCTTGTGCTCAACGTGAGTGATTGTTCCACCAATACTTCGTGATTTGAATTCATTTTCAGGAATATTGATACATTTTTCCTGATTTAGTGTCAAAGACTTTATTTTTTTCCCTTTGAGTTTTTGGTTCATTTGCTCTGCTAATTTTACAATTTCTGGTAATTCTGCCATTAATATGCTCCTTCTATGATTTCCAGCTGTACTTTCCTGCTAAATCCTCCAAGAATCAAGCGATAACTCTCGTCAATCATCTTTTTGATGAGTTCATCAGGCAGATTTTCTGCGAGATAAATGCTATTCCAGTGCGTTTTATTCATGTAATAACCTGCAATTATCTTGTCCTTGTGCAGCTCACGCAACTCCTCGCCGTGTTCGGGCAAGAGCTTGAGGGTCAAAATTTCCTTCCCATTTTTATCAGTCGCGTGCATGGCAAACATTTTCCCACGGATCAGATAACGATGTGCCTCCCAGTCAGGCTGAAAATCTTTTTCCGCGCCAATTTTTGCTTGTAAGTAATCATCAATCGCTTGTTTCATCTTTTTCTCCTTCTTATTTTCTGTCAGTATGCTGACAGATTTTGATTTATTTCGTCTTTATCCTTATCGTAAATGAAAATAACAGCACTACAAATGGTAAAATGACGCCTGCAAGTGCAAGATTTTCACTAAATATTTCAAAAAATCGTCCGAGGGCAAACTGTGAGAGCGTCCCACCCAACATCATGACGGTTATGGCAAAAGCCATTATCTTGCCTACCATCTGCTCGTCAGTACGATGACCGAGATAGGTAAAATAATTCAGCGAATAAATCACTAAAGTCGTGTTGACCAAGAGAGAACCGACCAATAAAATCCCGTACGCTAGTCCACGATGCTCAGTCAGCCCAAACAAAACGAGAGTCAGTAACATCAAAATCGAACTGACTGTCAATAAAGTCGCACTTTTCTGGATAGTCACTTGCTTGCCGATTTTGCTGATTAAAAGAACACCCAGCACACCACCAATCATAATAAAACCTTGTGCGAAGCCAACACTTGCCTCTCCCATAAGAAGTCGCTGATGAATGAGAACTGCGGGGAGTAAAGTCAAGATTGGGAAAAGCAGCAATGCATAGAGAAATAAGCCGATAGTGGAGCGCTTGAGCACCTCGTCTTCTCGTCCAATGTATCTCAGGCTTGACTTGAAGTCTGCCCAGCTTGTCCGAAAAATGCCCTGTTCTTGTTTCGTCTTTTTGAAACTGATTTTCAGCTGCGAATTTAACCCAGCGGCAAGCAAGAAAAGCAAACTACTAGCAATCATGAGACTGGTCAGTCCTAGATGAGCGAGCATAAGCCCCGCAAGCATTGGTGCGAGAACTCCTGAAGCAATCATTAGGACCCATGTGACTTGATTAGCTTTCATCAACTGCTCCATTGGAATAAGCTGATAAACAATCGTTTCAAAAGCAGGTGACTGCAAGCTTTGCAGGCTTGTCATCAAAAAAAGCAGAGAAACTGTCAAGGAAAAATGGTCAAAAATTCCTGAAAAAATCGTGTAAATTCCAATGAGCAGTGCAATCAGAAAATTAAAAATTGTAATAATCCGCCTTTTATTCATCCGGTCAGCCAACACACCACCGACCGAGGTAAAAAGCACAAAAGGAAACCAAGAAAGTGTCATCACTGTGCCTAAAAGCGTAGCATTACCCGTTTGAGTCAAGATATAGACAGGAATTGCAAAGCGTAAAAATGCCGTCGCAATCTCAGCCATATCAAATGAAATCACATAAAGAATGAAGTCACGATTCCAAAACTTTTTCGGTGTTTCTGCTTTTTCCATATTTTCCCCTCATTATTTATTGAGTTCATGCCATTATGAATTTCTCATTTTATTCTAATTAATATTTTAACAAAAAGTCATTCATCTCAAAAGCAATATAGATGTGTTAAGCTCAGACAAAGAATAAATTAAGAGAGTTAAAAGATTTATCAAGTAAAATATACACATTATTAGAAAAATTGAGTTCAGCCTCCTAGAAGTCGGACTCACATCTTAGAAAAGGAGAAAATATGAGCAATAACTATCAGGCTAGGACGAGAAAAAAGAGGATGACTCCTCTATTGATTTTGACTGGACTAATCGCAATTCTCTTTGCTGCAGGAGGATTTACTGGTAATAGGAAAAATGGCGTTATGGGAACGGTTAGCACGATAAGCTCGTCATCGATTACGATAAAAACAAGATAAATTAAATGATGAGACTATCAAAAAACTACCAAGTTTTTGTTAATTTCTGATACTGTTTAATTTCCAGTCCAAGCAATGCACTTCTTGCACCGAAAAGCTCTGTCCTTTTTATCTAGCCGCGGAAGCGTCTGATAAAAAGGCAAACAAAACAGTATAAATTCTATTTAACCAAGCAAGTGTCTGCTAAATCCCCACCTCTTAAAGGTGGCGGGATAAGCAACACTAAGCTTTGCTTTCGTTCTACTAACATCAGTGGGAGAGAAAGAATCTCCCACTGATGAAGTAATCACTTCAATATTCTGGCGCTTCTTCTTCGCCAGTAGCGATTTTGACCATTTCTTCTGAGAGTGGTTTTTCTTTCATGAAGATGGCGAGGATAAAGGAAATTGCCATGAGCGGAAGAACCCAGAGGAATGTGATAGAGAAGCCATGCGCCAAATGTGCTGGAAGTAGGCTGTTTCCAGTCGCATTTGCCAAGATAGAGGCAAAAATAACGGAGCTAAATGAGCCACCAAGACTTTTAAAGAAATTGAGCGCACCTGTGGCTGCCCCGATATGCTGAAAAGGCACGGCATTTTGCCCGGCAACTGTGACGGTTTGAATCATTGCCCCTTGTCCAAGACCACTGATAAAGAGTGCTGCTGCGACATACCAGACATTTGTATGCTCACCTATCATTCCCATCATCAGCGCACTAATTGCAATCAAGCTACTAGCAAAAACAGGGAGAATTTTATAACGACCTGTGCGTGTGATAAATTCACCAAGTGATGCTGATGCTACGATAACCCCAATCATCAGCGGAATCACGGTTGAGCCTGCGCTACTTGCAGAATAACCACGAAGCATTTGGAAATACATCGGCGTGAAAAGCATGAAAACAAACATTGTTGCTGAAACCAAGAAAAATTGAATCGTAGATATCGTGAAAATATTGGATTTGAAAAAAGTCAATGGTGTAATCGGTGCTTTTACCTTACGTTCGATCAAGATAAAGGCGAGGAGCATGAGGGCAGCGGTCGCAAATAAACCGATACTTTGTCCTGAAGCCCATGTCCAGTTTTCACCGCCAAGACTGAGGTTGAGCAAAAGTGTCGCTGTCGCAATCGAAATCGTGACTGCTCCCCAGACGTCAATCTTTCCTGAGATTTTACGTTTTTCAAGATGAAGGCAAGCGCCAATAAAAACGAGTGCCACGATGCCAATCGGAAGATTAATGAAGAAAATCCAATGCCAGCTGAGTTGGTCTGTAATAAAACCTCCCAAGAATGGCCCCGCAACCAACGCAACAGATGGAACCAGCCCAATCAAGCCTTGATAGCGTGAGCGTTCGAGTGGTGGGACAAGATCACCGACCACCGCCATACAAAGCGTAGCGAGACCACCACCACCAATGCCTTGAAAAGCACGGCTGGCAATGAGCAACCACATATTGCCTGAAAGTCCGCACAAAAGCGAACCAATCAGAAAAATACTGAGCGAAACTTGAAGCATGAGCTTACGCCCAATCATATCACCAAGTTTGCCAAAAATCAGCGTAGTAACGGCGCTTGTAATCAAGTAAGCAGTCGTTACCCATGTGACTTGATTGGCATTGCCAAGTGCCTTGCCGATTGAGCTTAGACTTGCTGCCACGACCGTTTGGTCAAGCGTAGAGATAAATAGCACCAGCATAAGTGGAATCATGAGCAAGCGCATATTGTTGTGTTTTTCCATTGTGAAATAACCTGGCTTTCTGTTATAGCTAAACTACTCTAAAATACACCCAATCTTCCTCAAATTTTCCGCCAGTCTTTCGTTGTCGTCCTTGACTTGCAGCAGCAAGTCTGCGTCCTTCCGCCTCAGCCTGTCGAAAAATTATGAAGCAATCTTGGTTATATTTTAAAGTAGCTCAGCTATGGTAACTCAGTTACCTTTTATAAAATTATTATACTCGGTTACTTTTTATTTGTCAACAAAAAAGTTACCGAGTTACTAAAAATGTGTTATAATCAATTTATGAGCTTAAGAGAAGAAAAGAAAAAAGCCAAACGGCTTGAAATCATAGAAAATGCGCTGCGCCTTTTTGAAGAAAAGGGCTTTGATGGCGTAACCACCGAGGAAATTGCGGCAGCCTCAGCGATTGCCAAAAAGACCCTTTTTCAATATTTTCCGAGCAAGGACGATATTATTTTTAATGATGAAACCATTCTCCTAGATTTGATTTTGTCTTGGCTGAGGTCAAATCCTGACAATGTTTGGGAGCGTTATCCTGACTTTATCCGGCAGTGTATCGCTGACGATGATGACCCGAAAAACTTTTTCAATATCCCAAAAATCATTGACAAGACACCACACTTGCGGCTGCGCCTCCTCAAGACTTGGGCGCTTTATGAGCAAACGATTGCTGAGCTCCTTGTCGAGTCTGCTTATTCTGCGCTTGACGCTCGTATTCTGGCGAATAAAATGGTGCTGACTTTGCGACTGCTTTTTGATGGTTCTTTTTCGGTGGAGGATGTTTTGAGTCGTGTTTGATTGGAGATGAAAAGCGCTCGGTTGAGCGCTTTTTCTTATTCTCCTACCAGCTCTAAAATCTCCAACAAATCAGAAATCTCACACTCAGGTTTAATATCTTCTGAATACATAAGATGTTTTGGATTGTACCAAACCGTGTGAATACCAGCATTTCGTCCACCCAAAATATCCGTCGCAAGACTATCGCCGACAATCGTAAATTCCTTACGTTCTGCGCTATCAATCTGCGCAAATACACGTTCGAAAAATTCGCGAGAAGGCTTATGCGCCCCTACTTCTTCGCTAATGAAAATTTCTTGGAAGTATTCGGCAATACCCGCTTCCACAATACGAGGTCGCGACACACGCGATGTACCATTACTCACAACATACATCTCCTGACGCCGCTCTGTCAGCACTGACAGCAATTCTTTAGCATGGCTCATCAGCTCATGCCCCTCTGACAAATAGGTCTGATATTCCGCATCAATCGCAACACCATCAAGCCCATCAGACCAGACATTCAGCGCCTCAAAAGCCTTCACAAATCGGGTCGAAGTAAGCGCCTCGCGCGACATTCCACCCGACTCATGAATCCGCCAAAGTGCCTTATTTTCCCGTGAATAAATCGCCCGATTTTCATCCGTATCAGCGATATGATAATGCGCAAAAATCTTTCCCAGCGCATCATACTCCGCCTTGTCAAAATCAAGGAGGGTGTTATCAATGTCGAAAAGTAAAACTGTCATAATAAGATGTGAGCCCGACTGCTCAGGAGTGTAGCGATTTAGGAAAATGTGGTTCTGCACATCGTGCAGGTTCCATTTTATCTAATCGCCTAGCTCCTAGGAGGGCGAACTCAGTTCCTTTCTCATTTCTTAGAAAATATTCTAACTCCTATTTTATCAAAAAAAGACAGCTCTGTCAGTAAATTGACAGGCTGTAAGTTGATTTCAATGTCTAAAATGTCTCACCCCAGTGAACACCATGGCAATCCCGTACTTATCGCAAGCGTCAATCACCTCTTGGTCGCGTACCGACCCACCAGGTTGGACGATAGCTTTGACACCCGATTTGGCGATTTCGTCGATGTTATCGGCAAAGGGGAAGAAAGCATCTGACGCAAGCACAGCATTTTCTGTTAGTTCTGACGGCTTATCAAATGCGGCTTCCAGTGCAATTTTAACTGAACCAACACGATTGGTCTGACCTGGTCCAACGCCCAAAGTCTGGTGTTCATTGGACACCAAAATTCCGTTTGACTTGACAAATTTGACCGCTTTCCAGGCAAATTTCAGAGCTTCAAACTGCGGTGCTGTCGGCTGAGTTTTTGTTGCAACTGTCCATTCTGCTGGATTTTCTACGATGACATCTTGATTTTGCACCAATAGACCGCCAAGCACACCCGTGTATTCCATCTCAGATTTGGAAGCTTCTGCTTCAGCAAAATCAAGCTGGAGCAAGCGTAGATTTTTCTTCTTCGTCGTCAAAATTTCCAAAGCTTCGGCAGAATAGCTTGGTGCAATGATGATTTCAAGGAAAATTTTGTGCATTTTTTCAGCCGTTGCTGCATCAACCTCACGATTGAGTACGACAATGCCACCGAAAATCGACACAGGATCCGCTTCAAAGGCATAGTCCCAAGCCTGCTCAATCGTATCGCTCGTTCCAATCCCACAAGGATTCATGTGTTTCAACGCCACAACGGTCGGGGCTGCTGTGAAATCTCGCGCAATTTTAATCGCTGCATCCGCGTCACGAATATTATTGAATGAAAGTGCTTTTCCATTGAGCTGCTTGCTCTGTGCAATCGAGTAACTCGTTGGCAACGCCGTTTGATAAAATACTGCAGCTTGATGTTCATTTTCACCGTAACGCAAGCGTTGATTGACATCATAAGTCAATGTCGTGCGCTCAGGGTCTGTCACATGGAGCTGCTTGCCCAAATAATCCGCAATCAGCGCATCATAACTGGCAGTCAGACGAAAAACTTTTGCCGCCAACTGCTGACGTGTTTCAAACAAGGTTTCGCCATTTTCTGTCAGCTCTGACAGCACTTGCGCATAGTCCGCTGGGTCTGTCAGCACCGTGACAAAGGCATGATTTTTCGCGCTAGAGCGCAACATCGAAGGACCACCAATATCAATCTTCTCAATCATCTCCTCGTAACTTCCGCCAGCAAGCAGCGTTTCCTTGAAAGGATAAAGGTTCACGACCACAAGGTCAATCGGCTGAATATCATGCTCATGCATGGCTTCCATATGCGTCGGCAAATCGCGCCGTCCAAGCAAAGCCCCATGCACCAGAGGATGTAGCGTTTTCACACGACCATCCATCATCTCAGGAAAACCCGTCACATCATCAATCGCAATGTTCGGAATTTTAGCAAGATCCAAAGCCGCTTTTGTCCCTCCCGTTGAAATAATCTCCCAACCCAACTTGACCAATTCTTCCGCAAATTCTACAATTCCCGTCTTATCTGAAACACTGATTAATGCACGTTTTGACAACTTTATATCCTCACTTTTAACTTAGCAAGTGCCTGCTAATTCCCCCACCTCTATAAGGTGACGAGATAAGCAGCACTAAGCTCTGCTTTCGTTCTACTAACATTGGTGGAGAGAAAGGATCCCCCACTTCAACATCATTTTATCTCTATCAGCGTGCTGACAGCCTGTCAGTATACTGACAGAAGTTTATAATTCTATTTTAAGCTTATTGTTCGCTAATAAAAAGTCCTAGAGTAGTTCTCTAAGACTTTTCAAGTTTATTGTTCGGAAATAATATATTTTATTCTTGTCTTACAATACCTAACAAAATCGAAAATCAAAGTAGCCACAATTGCAGCAACATTTATAAAGAAAAATCGGACTTAGACTTGATTTTATTTATTCCACTCCACTCTTCTACCTATAAACAAGCTTATCCTGTCAGCGCTGACAGCCCCATCATCAAATCAAAAACTTAGTCTTTAATCAAAAATTCCTGATTAAACACCCCAATATAAGGCAGTTGACGATAGCGCTCCGCATAATCAATCCCATAACCAACGATAAACTCATCAGGAACCTCAAAACCAACATAATCCGCCTCAATCGCAACTTTGCGCCCAGCTGGTTTATCCAAAAATGAAATAATCTTCACAGAATTCGCCTGCCGCTCTTCAAGCAAGCCTTTCAGATAGAGCAAAGTATTTCCTGTATCAATAATATCCTCAACAATCAAAATATCTCGCCCATGTGCTACTGTTGATAAGTCCTTCAAAATTCGCACTTCGCCTGATGAAGAAATCCCATAACCGTAGCTCGTCACGTCCATAAAATCAACTTCCGCATCAATCGAAAGTTCCTTGAGTAAATCAACAGTAAACATGATTGACCCTTTCAGAATCCCGACAACCAGTGGATTTTTTCCTGCATAGTCCTGCGAAATCACTGCCGCTAACTCTTTCACGCGCACAGCAATTTCTTCTCTAGTAAATAAAACTTCTTTTAAATGTGGATGCATTTTTCTCTCCATTTTCATAAACTCTAGTAAATCTTTCCTAAAAAACAAAGTTTAGGGCAATTTTAGGATGCTCCTCTATTTTAGTGTATTTTTCAACAAACAAAAAGGAATAATCAGATCTAAGCCATTTTTTTACCTTTTATTGTTCGGAAATATCGAATAATTTATCAAAAAAGGTTTTCCCTATTTTTTAGTTTATAATAAAGATACACGATTTGAACAAGAAAGGAATCAAAAAAATGAAAATTGCTGAAAACGTTGAAATGCTTGAAGTTAAAATTCCTAGAGGTGAGCAGACCATGACCCTTTATCCAACCCTCATATGGAATAATAACCATCTCGTTCTTATTGACGCTGGACTCCCAAATTCAGGCGAAATCATCGCTCAAGCCATCAAAAATGCAGGTTTTGATGCCAAAGATTTGACAGAAATTCTCTTAACTCATCAAGATATTGACCATATTGGCGGCACTCGTGAACTGCTCAAATTTGCTCCTCAAGCCAAAGTTTATGCTCATGAAATTGATGCCCCCTTTATTGATGGCAAGAAAACACCAACCAAACTTGAGGCTTTAGAGCAACGCAAAAACAGCCTTTCCCCAGCTGAACTTCCCTTTTACAATATGCTAAAAACAGGCTTTGCTACGGCTCATCTTCCTGTTGATACCCTTCTTCGTGATGGAGATGTCCTTGACTTATGCGGTGGCATAGAAACCGTCTTCACACCAGGACACACCCCAGGTCATGCTAGTTTCTACCTTCGCAGTAGCAAAATCATGGTCGTCGGTGATGCCGCAAATATCGCAGACAACAACGAACTCCACGGCTCAAATCCAGCCATGACTTGGGACAATGAAAAAGCTGAAGCTTCGCTTGCAAAGATTAAATCTTATGACCTCAATGGCGTAATCTCTTATCATACAGGTTATCTGAAATTCTAATATTGTTTAACTTCTAAAAACTCTTTTTAGGAGTTAAAGATTTGAGTTTCACACAAACTACATCTTGCACAAGTGTGTAAGGTAAGAGCGTTGAACTAGTATAAATTTCCTTATATATAGGCTCTGAAAAAACTTTTCGGAGCTTTTATTTTCACACAAAAAAAAGAAGCCAGCAACTACCAGCAACTCATACTATATCTAATCCATTGGAAAACGAACAACAGATTGATGTCACCATCTAACTTCAGGCAGCTCCATGACATATCTGCAGAACGCTCTACGTTCATTTCACACCACAGGTGTCCATCACTCTATATCCGCTTTGCTCCACCGTCCATTTGCTCAGCTTCTAATACTGTTTGACTTTTAAACCTACAGCTTAAAAGTCAAAGTTTGCGTTTCACGCAAACCACTTCTTGCGCGAGCGCAAGGCAGTATAGTTGCAGTTCATCTTTAATTTTACGTAGTAAAACTATTAGATGAACTAGTATAAAACAATAAGAACAAAACACACACACTTTGACTTCCAAACATAATTTCTAAGAGTTGAACAGTAGTGATTACCTACAAATCATCTTTTCTATCACATCAGGATAAAGTCGATATTCCACCTCATGCACGCTTTGCTCATATTCTGCTAGGTTCTCAAGATAAGGCAGTGCCACTTGCGCAATAATCTCTCCCGTATCCACACCCTCATCAACATAATGCACCGTCACACCCAATCCTCGCTTAGCTTCCCAACTTTCTTCGATAGCGTGCGGTGAACCTGCAAAATTCGGTAAAAATGATGGGTGAATGTTGATGATTCTTCCTCCATACTTCTTAAGCAGAGTTGGACCAATAATCTTCATATAACCCGCAAGTACAATCAGCTCTATCTTTTCACGCTCTAAAATCCCAACCAGCTCTGATTCATAAGTCGCTTTATTAACAAACTCTTTCAACTCAAAGCTTACAGCTGGAACATTCAACTTTTCCGCACGTTTGAGTACAAAAGCCTCATGATGGTCAGAGAATGCCAACTTCACATGATTTGGAAATTTCTCCGCTAACACCTGAAAATTAGAACCATTTCCCGATGCAAAAACTGCTATATTCATTTGATCTCCTATCCGGAAAACTGCGCTAGCAGCTAGGAAATTAGATAAAAAATCCTCATTGATTTCATCAATTCTACGGATTTTTTCCTAAATTTCTACGCTGCTACCAAGCGCAGTTTTCACTTAATCACAACCGCCTTATCCGTCCGTTCCACCATGCGTCCAATCTCAAAAGCACCAAGTTCCTGTTTTACCGCTGCTGCATTCTCAGGCGAAACCGCCAACACCATACCTAGACCCATATTGAAAATCTCAAACATTTCTTCGTGTTTGATTTTTCCATATTTTTCAAGCGCTTTGAAAATCGGCAAAATATCCCAACTTCCCTCAACAATCTCCGCAGCAAGTCCATTTCCGAACATTCTCGGAACATTTTCAACAAAGCCACCACCAGTAATATGAGAAATTCCCTTGATTTTCTTTTCTTTAATCAAAGGCAAAAGTTCCCTCACATAAATCTTAGTCGGCGTCAAAAGCACATCAATCAAAGGTTGCTCAAGTTCAGGCAAAACAACATTCAAATCAAAATCAGCAAAAACCTTGCGCACCAGCGAATAACCATTTGAATGAATTCCAGATGAAGCCAAACCAAGCAGAACATCACCCTCAGCGACATTTTTCTCCCCATCAATCAGATGAGATTTCTCAGCCACGCCAACCGCAAAGCCTGCCAAATCATAGTCCTCTGCATCATACATACCAGGCATTTCAGCCGTTTCGCCACCAATTAGCGCGCTACCTGCCTGTACACAACCTTCAGCAACACCTGCAACTACCTGCTCCAACTTTTCGGGCACATTTTTCCCCGTCGCAATATAATCAAGAAAATACAAAGGTTCAGCTCCAGCTGCAATAATATCATTCACACACATCGCCACACAGTCAATCCCAATCGTATCATGCCTATCGGCAGCAATCGCAAGCATTAACTTTGTCCCAACCCCATCAGTCCCAGAGATTAGCACTGGCTCTTTCACATCAAGCACCGACAAATCAAAAGCGCCACCAAAACCACCAAGCGCACCTAGCACCCCCAAACGTTCGGTTTTAGCCACGTGCTTCTTAATCCGTGAAACCACCTCATATCCCGCTTCAACATCAACACCAGATTTTGCGTATGCATTCTCAGACATTTTTATTCTCCGTTTTTTATTTGATAACTCTATGTTAAATGATTTGTTCGGAAATAAAAAGTTTCAGTAGGAGATACTGGAACTTTTTGGGGTTATTGTTCGGAAATAGAGTTAATCTCAAAATCAATCTGACCATTATTCAACTCTACCAAAACCTTCGATTTCGGTAAAATCTTCCCACCAACAATCAATTTTGCCAGCGGATTTTCGATGACTTTTGTCAGATAGCGTTTCAGTGGACGCGCGCCGTAGGCTGGTTCGTAGGCATTTTCGGCAATCCATGTCTTGACCTCGTCGGTCAGCTCAAGGGTCACTTCCATTTCTTCCAAACGTTTTGTCAGTAGGCCCGTCATTTTGACGATGATATTTTTGATGTTATCAAGCGACAAAGGTTTGAAGATAATCGTGTCGTCAATCCGATTGAGAAATTCGGGTTTGAAATGCGCGCGGAGCTGCGTCCTGACGGCGTCGTTGACCTCCTCTGACAGCTTTCCGTCAGCGCTGACCACATCGAGCAGATATTGCGAGCCGACATTTGATGTCATAATCAGCACCGTATTTTTGAAATCAACCAGAACCCCCTTGGAGTCCGTCAAACGCCCGTCGTCCAAGACTTGCAGGAGAATATTGAACACATCAGGGTGCGCTTTTTCAATCTCGTCAAGCAGGATAATCGTGTAAGGATTGCGCCGCACGGCTTCGGTCAGTTGACCGCCCTCGTCGTAACCGACATAGCCTGGAGGGGCGCCGACCAGCCGCGATACACTGTGCTTTTCCATGTACTCGCTCATGTCAATCCGCACCATATGCTCCTCGCTGTCAAAGAGATTTTCAGCCAACGCCTTGGCAAGCTCAGTCTTACCGACCCCAGTCGGACCGAGGAAAAGGAAAGAACCCAGCGGACGATTAGGGTCTTGAATGCCCGCACGCGCCCGAATAATCGCATCAGATACTGCCTCGACCGCCTCGTCCTGACCCACCACACGCTTGTGTAAGGTTTCTGGCAGATGGAGTAGTTTTTCACGCTCACCCTCGACTAGTTTGGTAATTGGAATGCCTGTCATGCGCCCGACCACTTCGGCGATTTGCTCCTCAGTGACGGACTCTTGCACCAAACTCAGATTATCAGATTTTGCCTTTTCTTCAAGTTCCTTGAGCAGTTTTTCGATTTCAGGAATTTTGCCGTAGCGCAGAGCGGCAGCTTTTTCGAGATTGCTCTCATTTTGTGCCTCGTCTAGCTCATGACGTGCTTGTTCTAGCTCATTGCGCTTTTCAGAAATCTTGCCAACTTCCTTTTTTTCTGCTTCCCACTGGGTTTTGAGCTGGTTATTTTCCTCGCGAAGTTCAGCGATTTCTGCCCGCAAAATTTCTAAACGCTTCTTTGATGCGTCATCGCGTTCTTTTTTCAACGCGGCTTCTTCGATTTCAAGTTGCATCAGACGGCGATTGGCTTGGTCAAGCTCGGTGGGCAGAGAATTCATTTCCACACGAATGGTCGCACAAGCTTCGTCAACGAGGTCAATGGCTTTGTCAGGCAAAAAGCGGTCGGTGATATAGCGATTGGATAGAGTTGCAGCTGCCACGAGCGCGTTATCATGAATCGTCACGCCATGATGAATTTCAAAGCGCTCTTTCAGCCCACGCAAGATAGAAATCGTATCCTCGACCGTTGGCTCTGTCACTAAAACCTTTTGAAAACGGCGTTCTAGCGCCTTATCCGTTTCCATGTATTTACGATATTCGTCCAAAGTCGTTGCGCCAATCAAATGTAGCTCACCACGTGCCAACATTGGCTTGAGCAGATTCCCCGCGTCCATCGAACCTTCAGTTTTGCCTGCGCCGACAATCGTGTGCAACTCATCAATGAACAAAATGATTTGCCCGTCAGACTTTTTGACCTCGTTCAGCACCGCTTTCAAGCGTTCTTCAAATTCACCGCGATATTTCGCCCCTGCAATCAAGGCGCCCATATCTAACGAGAAAATCGTCTTGTCTTTCAAATTTTCAGGGACGTCTTTGCGCACAATCCGCTGTGCCAACCCCTCAACAATCGCCGTTTTACCAACACCTGGCTCGCCAATCAGCACTGGATTATTTTTCGTTTTCCGAGAAAGTACGCGAATCACATCACGAATTTCTTCATCACGCCCAATCACAGGGTCTTGCTTGCCCGATTTGACCTGTTGTACGAGGTCAACCCCGTATTTTTCCAGCGCCTTGTAAGTTTCTTCTGCATTTTGACTCGTCACCTTATCACCTCCACGTAGATTTTTCACAACTTCAGCAGCCTTTTGCTTGCTCACGCCATGCGCCGTCAAATATTGGGTCAATGGATTTTGCTTCAACTCAAAGAGCGCCAGCAAGACAATTTCGGTTGAGAGATATTCATCGCCCATTTTCTTGGCAATCTGATCTGCTTCATTCAAAAGTTTGAACAAGTCTTGACTCAGCCCTTGCCCATAACCGACCGAACTGCCTTCCACTGACGGAATCTTGTCAATTTCTTGCTCAATCACGGACGTAAATTCGTCCAGATTGATCCCCAAATCCTGATAAAAATTTGCTCCAAAACTATTCGGTTGCACAAAAATCCGCCACAAATGTGAAATCTCAATCGCCTGCTGATGTCGCGTCTGCGCAATTTGCTGCGCCGCAGCAAGACTTTCTTGCATTGTTGTTGTCATTTTTTCGATGTCCATAATGCACCTCGATTCATTTCATTTTCAAGTAATAATTTTAATTTTTTCTCACTACATTCCTATTATACCTGATTGGTCAGTATTGATCAAACTTTTTGATTGTGAAAAATCACTGCCAAATAAAACCTCATATCTATGATATGAGGTTTTCTCTGTTCCTGAAGTCTGAGCGCTAAAGCGCCAAGACCCTAGGGCAACTTTGACAGCGATTTTCGTCATTTAAAGCTATTATAAACATCATCCACAAACATCTGTGCGACACGTTTTTTAAATTGTTCATTATTTAGCAAAGCGCCAAAAAAATCTTGATTTTGCATAAAACCAGCGGTCAAAGCTTCATCAATCTGACGGTCAAATGCAAATTTGAAATCATCACGGCTATTCACTTTTGCGGACTGTTTTAACTTCTCATTCTTTTTCAGTAGTTCTCGAATGGTGATCGCACCTGTCACACCAACAGAATCATCAATCGCTGAGCCAAGTTGCTCATTCATCTCAGAAATAATCTCTGACAGCTTCTTTTCTTGGTCTTCCGTAATCTCTGACAGGGTTGGTTTATTGAGTTTCACCGCATATTCACCTTCAAGCTCTGCCACATGAAAATCTCCTGTAAACTTATGTTTCATATAGTTCACAACAATCTTGTCTGCGATAGTAAAATCATTACCACCCAGTCTGATATCAATCATTTTTACCAATGCCTGCATATAATTATATTTCTCATGCAAGACTTCATTTTGATAGGCCGTTGCCTGAATCAAAAAAGTATAAAGTCGAATAAAAGCACGCATTGCTTTTTGAATTTCTAACTGCTCTTTTTCGGAATAATTTTTGACCCGCTTTACGCCAACATTGAGCAAAGCCTCCATTTTCTGCTTTTCACGTGCCAGTCGTTTCTCCTGATAAAGATATTGATTAAACTCATGAACAATCTCCATATCCAAAATATTTAGCGTCTCAATCTTTGCATCTAACGCTAAAATATCACTCGGTGAGATGGTCTCAGCCAGCGTTGTCTCTGTATAATAAGGCGCGAATGCTTTATTGATTTCTTCATAAGTATTCTTAAAATCAAGAACAAATGTCTTTTTGTTATAACCAGTAACGATTCGATTTAAACGTGATAAGGTCTGGACTGCTGCTACATTACGCAGTTTCTTATCCACATACATGGCGACAAGTTTCGGTTGGTCAAAGCCAGTTTGATATTTATTCGCCACAATCAAAACCTGAAAATCATCCGTATCAAACTTTTCTTTCAGTTTTTCTTCGCTCAATCCATTGATAGAGCGCTCAGTATATTCCTTACCCTCAAAATCAACTTTACCCGAAAAAGCCACCAACATCCCAATACTAGTAATCGAATGTTCTTTTAGATAACGATGAAATGATTTCTGATATTTCACAGCAGCCTCACGACCACTCGTAACAATCATCGCTTTGCCATGACCACCAAGCTCTGCCATCACATCATGCGTAATAAAATGGTCCATAATAATATCCACTTTACCATCAATGTTTTCATCCGAAAGTTCAATAAATTTGGCGATTTTACGTTTTGCGACCATTGATTTGAATGCAGGGTCTTCTTCAACTGCTTTATTGAGCTTATAGTAAGTCTCATAAGTGACATAATTGCTTAGCACATCAAGGATAAATCCTTCTTCAATCGCTTGTTTCATGCTATAAACATCAAAAGGTTCTTTACCAATACCGTCTGCTTTTGTCTTGCCAAAGAGTTGTAGCGTTGTCGCTTTCGGTGTCGCTGTAAAAGCAATGATTGAAATATTATCTTGCTTTCCTGTACGCTCAATTTCCCGCTCAATCGCATCGCTGACAGACACTTCTTGTATTTCTTCGTCCGTTCCGTCTTCAAGGTCTGTCTCGGTCAGCACCTGACTGACTGCACTCATATAAGTTCCCGTAGTAGAGCTATGCGCCTCATCAATCAAAATTGCGAAATGTTTATTTTTAGTAGTTTGCATCAGCAAATTATTCTTTTGGATTTGGAAAAATTTATGAATGGTTGTTGCAATAATTTTGGTATTGCCAAAAATCGCATCTGCAAGATCAGCAGAAGTCGCCTTGTCATCCATGACACGAATCAGCCCTGACTGATGACTCATGCCCATCACAGCATCTTGAAGTTGACGGTCAACGACAATACGGTCCGTCACAATCAGAACCGTATCGACTACAGGCATATTTTCCTTATCATGTAAGCTAACTAGGCTATGGGCCAGCCAAGCGATTGTATTTGTTTTACCAGAACCTGCAGAGTGCTGAATCAGATAATTATTTTCTGTGTGATTGACCCGCATATCCTCCGTCACACGCTTTACCACTCGCCTTTGCTGATAGCGTGGGAAAATCAAACGTTTTTTCTTTTTATCTGTTTCAAGAAAAATAAAACGTTCAATCAGCTGAATAATACTTGACTTTGTGAAAACTTCGCGCCACAGATAGACCGTATCTACACCATCAGGCTTTTGTGGATTACCTTTTCCCTGCTCTTTTCCTACGCCTGCCCCTTGATTAAATGGTAAGAAATACGTATCCGACTTTTTAAGCTCCGTCGTCATATAAACTTCCTGAGTATCCACCGCAAAACTTACTAAAACACCTGCATTAAATTGGAAAAGTCGATTTTTGGGGTTTCTATCCTGCTTAAATTGCCTCATCGCATCCTGTACTGTCTGGCCACTAGAGTTTAGCTTTAACTCTACTGCAAAAAGTGCCAAACCATTGAGAAAAAGCACTAAATCAATACGGTCTTGCCCCTCATAGTTGACTTCTTCCATTACGGTAAAGCGTTGCGCCTGAAAAAGCAGATTGGCTTTTTCATTGAAAGTCGTTGCTGGCTGAGCAAACATCAGCTCTAATTTTTCGTTTTCAATGTAAACACCAGATTTCAAACTAAAAAGTAAACCGTTTTTTAGGATTTCTTGATTAATCATCACAAAAATCTGCTCACGAGACACTTTTTTGAATAGTTTTTCAATAATTTTAGGTTGAGTCACTTGTAAAAAATCCCATAAAATTTCAGTATCCATCGCAAATCGTGTTTCATACTTGGATTGATGACGTTGCTCAAAACCATTAAGCTCTACTAAATCTTTTATAATCCATTGTTGGAAATCATAGCGCTCGTTGATGTTTAGATGTGGCATAATCTTCCTTTCAAATTCTTCATTTCAAATAATATTTCGTTGATTTTTTATCGCCAGTTTTTATCAATAGGTTTTTCACTACAAATTTACGGAGATAATTATTAACGGTCGTTGATGATTTTGATGATAATCTTTTCAAAACTCCTGTAGTGATAAAGGAATTGGCAGCTAAATAATCTTTAATAATCTGCCACATTTTATCTTCTGATTTCGATAATTTATCGCCAGTTTTTTGTAATCCTAAAAACTCTTGCCATAATTTAAATGACTTATGATGATGTTCAAGACTATCCATTTACCTCCTCTTTTATCAATTATACTCATTGAACTTATTAAACATAGTCTTTTTGAGTTGAGAGTCATTATTAGCAAGGTAGCACTTGATAAATCGTTTACCTGAGGTAAAGGCTGAATCATTTTTACGAGTTTCACTCTCAATAGTGATATTATATTTTTCGCAATCTAGCTCTAAAATTATTCCCTCATAATTTTTTATTATATCAACAACTGATTTGTATTTCTGTAAATCTTCTTTTGTAAAGTTACCATTTACAAAATTTTCATTCAATTGTGGTTTAAAAAAATTAATTAAGCCTATTTCACATATATTAACCAATTCTGAATCAGGAATATTTTTATCCAAATTTATAAATTCTAAAAATTCTTTACCCGTTCCCTTTTCTCCTGGAGACTGCATAAAAATATTTTTGGGATTCATTTTAAAGAAAAGTAATACAATTTCTTTATTTTGGGGGCAATTTGCTTGAGCCCTTTGAAGCTTTTCATGTCCATTTCCCAATCTATCAAGAACGTTCCTACTTCCCTCTTTACCAAAAGCCTGTCCGATATACAAATTTTCAAGTACAATCTCACTCTGTTTTTCCAATTCCAAATACTTTGCATAGCTCTTATCCCCCACAATCTCCCACACTTGAAAAGAAGCTATACGGACTTTATTATTTTCATAGATAAAAAATTTTTCTCTTATCTCTCTATCTACGATAGCAACTATATGATTGTGATAGTAATTTCTTATAAAGTCTTCAGAATCACTAAACTTTTGTTTATAATATTTTATCAATACGCATTGTAAAATATTTTCAACTTCGCCTTCGGTTAAATCGCAACTAGGATAATGATTCAATAACTCTTTATGTACCCCCTTAGTATAAATTCCTTGAACAATATTTTGAACAAATTTTATCGTAAAGTTGCCTTTTAAATAATTTACTATTTTTTTGTAATCTAGTTTATTATTCCCTTTCGATTGCCATTCTTTATATTCCTTCTCTATTAATCCATCAAAAACTTCTTTGAATTGCTCTGATTCATATTTAAAATTAGGAATAGATATCTTTTTAAATTCTTTTGTACTTAAAAATTTAATAATTTCCATTATAAATTGTTCCGAATAAAGTCCTGATAGCTCACGTTGTTTCTCACTTAGCTGATCAATAAATGCTAGTAGAATATCTCCAACTCTTATATAAGCCTTAAAAATATCTTCTAATATTAGACTTGAAAAACCAACATTATAATCATCTGATATTTGGAAATTCCTATTTTTCAACTTCTCAAAGTCTGATTGACTTTCTTCTGACAAATATATGTTAGCTTTCTTTCCATTTTCTAAATATTCTATGTAATAATCTTTTAAAGAAAGTCCTGAAATAATTGGATTAAATTCTTCTAGATATGAGGCCAAATTAAATTTTACAGGTGTTCCTTTTGTTTCATTCTTTATTACTATAGGATCTTTGAAATTTAAATTTCTTTGTTCAAATCGATATTTATCTATTTGGTTTATAGAATAAAGATAAATTGGAATTTTTTCTTTAGACTTTTTATACTCATCAAAAATGCTATAAAACGAGTTAACATCAAATAGTTTAGTTCCACAAAGGTACGCATTTAAAAAATTATGTTCTTCTTCCATCACATATTCTTCTTCCCAGTAACCACATCATAAATCAAGCTCTTGCACTGTTTCGTCAGATTTGACAACTGAGCTTCTTTGATTGTGATGATGTCATCGACTTGTTTTGTTTTTTCGTCAAGGTAATCGGCGATTTTTTGTTGTTCTGTCAAATTTGACGGAAGTAATAAATTCATATTTGACAAATTCTCTTGGCTTAATGTTGGAATTGTACTTCCGCCAACTATGTTTTCAATCTGATGACTTATAAAGTCCGTTTGAAAAATATAATTTAAATATTTTGCAGATATGGCAAATGATTTGATGAGGATTAGCTGTGGATTTATTGTTGCAGGAACATCAATTTTAGGAATTAAACAGCATTTTCCATAACTCGAACCAGTTTTCACGAATAAAATATCATTTTCTTTAACCATAATTTCCGGAGATTCAACATATTTTTCCCAAGAAATATATGTTGATTTTTTCAAATCTAACTCAGAATTTTGTATATTTGACGGGCTTAAAGTAACAGCTCCTTCTCCTTCATCAACAATATCTTCTGTAGTATAACCTCGAAAACCAATTCTTCCTTTGATTTCAGCTACATATTTTAGTTTTCCAACTTCCCACCCCACAGGAATCTCCCCAATCCAGTCCACGCCTGAATCTTTGAGCGGTGCCGTTTTGTCAAGCCCTTTTGTGACTGTTTCGTAAATCAGTGATTTTTTGTAGGCTCTAAGCGTGGCAATCTCATCAGAAATCAGTTTCGCTACTTTGCCAAATTTGACAGACTCGCCATCCAAGAAATCCGCAATCGCTTTTTGCTCTGTCAGTGCTGACGGAACTATGACTTCCGTATTTTTCAAAATGGCTTGTGTGATACTGAAAACTTTGACACCACTTACACTATTTCGGACTTGATCTCTGAACCATTCAGAAGCAAAAAGGTACATAAAATATCGAAAATCATTATTTTCTTTATCCATCAATCTTGCGATTATAGTATGATAACCAGCGAATAATAAGCCATTATCATTTAATTTTGTTGAGAAATTTCCTGAACCTTCGATATCCTCAGAAGTATCTGCGAAGGTATAATCGCCTCGATTCAGCAGAGATTGCTTATATTTCAGATAATCTTCTGAGACAAACGGCAGTATATCTTTGCTAGAGTCAACTTTCACACCATATTTTGAATGTACTTGACCGTAACTGATTACTGGGATTCCTGATTCAGATAAATTTTCCTTGGTAATACTCAGCCCTTTGCTTGTTTCAAAGAAGTATTTGAATTTTGTTGTTGTCCAGTTCTTAGGTAACTTAATAGTTATTGTCATATTGCTTCACCATAAATACATATCAATATCTTGTATATCTAAGTCCCAAAAATGATACGGAATTTTTCCTAAACCGGTTGTAAATTGGTTAAACATTTTAACAGGGATATTGTCATTCTTTTTTAACTCTTTGATTTCTTTCAAGTGCGCCTGGCTGACCCCAACTAATTTTACCTCTTTTGCATTCTCTCCAAATCGAAGTTTTTTGAAACTTTCAGCAAAGTATTTACTTTCAAATAACAGCAGTCCCTCGCTTAAAAATAAATTTTGCTCTACTGAATTTCTTCCCTTAGAATTCATAAGTATCCAAAATGGTTCTCCAACTGTATGATAATCAGGAATCAAATAATCCTCATTTTGTCCTGAGATAAATCTGTTAAATTCATTGTATTTTATTAATTTAATTCCTTGATAGTCTGATACTTTCTTAGCTCCATCTTGAAATTCACTTTCAGCTGAAATAAAAATTCCATTTATATTTCCGAGGTGTTCTAACTTATAAGAAAAATTTCTTAATTCTGCAACATTAATTGGGTTTTTCCAATTTTTACATTCGATTGCAACCTTATATTTTACACCAAAATGTTCATATGAGTATAAAACATCTATCTCGTGACTAGCACCGTCGTCACCAATCAAAGTTACACGTGTTTCAACTGTTGCTTTAATTCGTTCATTTTTTGTAAGTTGTTGATATAGTTCTCCAACAATATCTTCAAATTTTTTACCTTTCTTCTGTGGCGTATCACTCATCATTTTCACCTCTTAAATAAAATTCTTTCAGTTTTTCGTTGCTTATTCCATATGTGAATAGTTCATTTTCAGGTTGCTCAAATTCTGGGAACATTATATTTAATTCAGGAAACATTCCCTGCTCTTGTAATCTAATCAAAATTTTCAGTTGATTTTGAGAGAGTCCAAATACGCTGGACTTTATATTTACTTTTTTACCCACTAATATTGCTTGCTTCCTCGATAAAAACAGAACTACTTTCCCATCAATTCTAGTATAATTTCCTGTATTTCTTTCTGATAAATCTTCTTCCATCAAAATCCAAAATGGATTTCCTAACGCGTCTTTATCTGGTAGCATCATGCTCAATTTATTTTGAACACCTTTAGCAAGTTCATTGAAAAGGCTGAATTTCTTTAGCTCAATATTTGAAGCTTCAGCTATTTTTTCAGCCTCATCTGATATTTCATCATCATAATAAATAATTCCTTTTGGGAAAAAATTTAAATCTTGTAAAATCATAGAAAACTCCCAAACATCCCGATTCGTAACTTTCCTGTCGGAAATTGTTTTAATAATAGCTTTTTCTAAATTATTAAGTTGAATGAACTCAAAATAAATATCTATTTTGTGAGACATCTTCTTGCCAGTAATTTCAATGTCTTTATAAATTTTGGGACGAAAAAATCCTTCTAGTTCAAATTGACTCCTATACATAGAAATTACATTTTCTTTCAACCCGCATTTTCTTAATTCCTTAATTTCTTCTGAGTTTTCAAATTCTTGTTTCAATTTATCTAATACTTCACTAAAATTTCTTTCTTTCATCATCCCAACATCTCCTGTATCACGCACGACAAATTTGTATAAGGATTCATTTTCACACTTTGTTTGCCCAATTCACCAAATACTACCGCATTTTGATGCGCTTGTTCAAGATGTTCGATAATCACTTTAAGTTGTTCATCATTTACTTTTTTATAGGTTTTACCCAGTCCTTCTGACACAATATCTTCAAGCTGTTTTTGACTTTTAGCAACTTTCACTTCTTGAAAATGAAGCGCCAGCCAAAGCTCAAACGAACGATTACTAAATCCGATATGAAACTCTGGATAGTCATTTATACATTTTTGTACTTCTTCGTTGCTCAGCTCATCCTTATCAAAAATCGTGTAAACTTCATCTGGTTTTTCTTCATTCTTGACCTGTTTTACTTTACGTTTGACATGAGCCATCAGAGGCAGTCCTTGCAATCCTTCGCAAAAAGGCATAACTTTTAAACTTTTTGCAGCTCGAAATTCCGCTGTACTTCTTAAACCTTTAAAATATTTTTCCTCTGTTTCGCCTTCAGTATAGATGTGAATGACCTTGTTGGATGAGAATTGTTTTGATTTTCTAGTCATGACTTTCTCCTAGAATATCTAGGATAGCACTATCATTGATGACTGGCACTGCACCAAAACGCCCTGCAAGGTATTTCTTACTGTTACTCACATCACTACGCGCATCTTTTTTGAAGTCAAACAAGCTAAACATCCTTGTTTCTCCCTCAACATTTCGCTCAACGAAATAAATCTGATCCTTTCGCATCTTATGGTCCATCAAATCTGCTTCGTGAGAAGTCATGATAAACTGATTATTTTGAAATTCACTGTTAATCAAGCTAATCAGCGTTTGTGATAACTCCAAATGAAAACTTGCATCAAATTCATCAAACAAAAGTACTTTCCCTGACTCAAATGTCAGCATGGTCAATATAAATCGAATCGCTGCCTGTGTTCCTTTAGACTCTCGTGCCAAAACAAGCGTAAAATCTCCCATTGTTTCATTGGAGTGCGTCAAACTTAAAGTGATGTTACGATGACTTTTAAGATAATATTCCCTCATTTGCTCATCATCAATCACTTGATTCGCAAAATTTATTGTTTTTTTATCTAAAGGAAGATCAAGTACTTCGATATTTTTAATATTAAAGTCGGCATATTGTAAAACACGTAAGAATTTTTCTTTGTTTTTCTTGTTTTCTAGTGTACTAAAAAGCTGTTCTTCACTTAACTGAAAATTTGAATCTTCAAAAATCAAATCTTCTGCAAACCATCGGTACGCTTCAACTGCCTCCTTGTTATTTTTCTCTTGATACTCAAAAAGAAGTGTTGCATTTTCTCGTAGTTCAATATTTTCCGATTTTTTACGATTAAATACTTCTTTTCCAGATGCTTTCAATATTTCTTGATAAATTTTTGTCGAATCATATTCGACATAATAATTATATTTAGTTCCATTTTTCAAAAAAGTAATATCAAAAACGGTTGGTTCTTTTGAGGGTCCAAAACTATCGTAAGGTAACTTTTGACTGACTGAACGAACTTCTAACACGGCTAAGGCATTTAATGTGTATAGCGCTTCTAAAAAATTGGACTTCCCTGACGCATTTGCCCCAAAAATCAAAGCGCTTTTAAGCAATTTCAATTTAGAACTCACCTGCACAGCATTGTATTTCGTTTCAGTAGTTGCACGAACATTTTCTCCTGTCTCCATACTGAACTCTAGTTCATCTTTGATTGATTTATAATTTTTTACTTTAAATTCTATCAGCATAGTTTTTCTCCTTAGATAAAAACGGAAAATCGTTTTTATTTATCTCTATTATATCATTTATTGCGCTAACTAGCAAAATAAGCCTCTATTTAGAGGCTTAACTTCTTATAACGTTTCCAGCAAGTCTTGCAGCTGATGCTCCAAACTCTTAAACTCTGCAAGTAAAGCTTCTGCTGGCTCTGGCGCTTGATAGTCATAGAAATAGCGGGTAAATGGGATTTCAGCACCGACTTTATCCTCGTCCCAATAATAGGCATCTGGCACGTGAGGGAAAACTTCGCGCGCAAAATAATCTTCTACATTCTCTGAAAGTTTGACAATTTCACTGTCTTTGGTGGTCTTGTCGTAAACAATACCGTTGGCGATTTCTGCTGTTTTATCCGTTTTCTTCGTGGTAATGACTTTTGCTGTCTTGTCCATTTTACTCATGGCTAAAGCCATCGCATTGAAGTTAGCTTTGGTTAATTTTATCCCATAAGGTAATTCTGAGATAAGTTTGGAGAAGCTTTCAAAGTCTGGATAGCTTGTATCGGACTTTGCACCATAGAGTGCAGAGAGAATTTTCTCTTGTTTTTCTTTTCCGGCTTCAAACTTTTCCAGTTCTTTCTCTTGCTTCGCTGTGCGTGGCTCAATCTCTAAAAGTGCTGAAACTTTGGCTTCGTCGTAAAGTTTTGTGAAAAAGGGAAGCGCTTTGACAGCATCTATCGTCTCATCAGAAATCACTCCTCTGCGCTGTAGAGGTTGCATCACAGTGTATTCCTTATAGAGAAATTCATTGGTATCAAAAAATTTTACGTTTTTATTTTCACTATCGGATTGATACCACTCAATGATTTGAGCGATATTTTCAGCAGAAAGCTCTCGTCGTTTTTGACCGAGCGAACGGCGGAGATTGATGTACTCATGCGTTGCGTCAATAAACTGGACCTTATTTTGTCTGTTTTCGGGTTTATTTTTGCTGTAAACCCAGATGTAAATACTGATTCCAGTATTATAAAAAAATTGTCCAGGGAGCGCCACAATGGTTTCAAGGAGGTCATTTTCTAGGATATAGCGCCGAATTTGGCTCTCGCCTGAACTTGTGCCACCTGAGAAAAGTGGCGAGCCGTTTGAGATAATCGCTGCACGACCATTTTCATCAAGCTTAGCCAGTGCGTGCAGATGAAAAAGCCATTGCGCATCGCCCGAAGTTGGCGTGTTCACAAAGCGTCCTTCACGCCCATCAGTCGCGATAAAGCGTGCCATATCCGCTTTTACCGCTTGTTCAACGCCGTCATCGGCATCTTTTCCTCCCCAACTTTGACCGAATGGTGGATTGGCAACAACAAAATTCATCTCAATATCAGAAAAAGGATCTGGGTTTTTCAAAGTATCCGTATTGACAAAATTGTCCGCTTTATCTTGACGAATAAGCATATCTGCTTTGCCAACACCGTAAGTTTCAGGGAGATATTCTTGTCCAAACAGCTCCACATCTACTTTTGGATTGAGCGTTTTGATATAACTTTTGCTTGTCGCAAGCATCCCACCTGTGCCTGCCGCCATATCAAGAATTTTGATGACTTTATTATCTTGAAAAAGTGCTTCATCGCTTCCTGCAAGCAATAGATTAACCATGAGCCCAATCACTTCACGTGGCGTATAATGTGACCCAGCCTCCTCATTTTCAGAAAAGCGGCGAATAATATCTTCAAACATATAGCCCATTTTGATAGAATCTACGGCGCTTGGTGACAAATCAAGCTCAGAAAACTTCTTAATGACATTGTAAAGCCTCCCCGTTTTGGCTAAGGTTTCGATTTCATCTTGAAATTTTAAATTTTTCAAAATATCTTGAACACGCTCTGAATAACTACTCAGATAGGTTTCAAAATTAATTTTGATATTATCAGGGTCATCAAGCAGATTTTTCAGCGTATAGTCGCTGGTATTGTAATATTTATAACCAGAAATGGACTCCAAAACTCTTGCTGGTGTACTCGGATTAGCTTTAAAAGCAGTCGTCACTTTGTCTTTTGTTTCTGCCAAAGCCGCTTCAAGCCGAGCGATAACAAACATTGGAATGATAACATCACGATATTTGTCCGCACGATACGCTCCACGCAAGGTGTTGGCGATTGACCAGACAAGATTTACCTCGTTTGAGATGTTCATCTCTGTTTTTTGAAAAATGGGAAGTTTACTTTTGATGTTTTGCATGCTTAATTGTCCTAAATAAAAAATAAGAGTCTTTAACCCTTATTTTATCACATTCTGTGCTTATTTACTTTTTGGAGTAAAGCGATTCTATTTTACCCCATTCTTCTCCAAACTCTCCAAATATTCCTCCTCATAATCATAAAGCGGTGTAGGGTATTTCCCGTCAAAATAAGCGAGCGTGAGCTTGTCGTGTCCAATAGCCTCGACGAGACCGTCTTGGCTGAGATAGGTCAGGCTGTCAGCGCCGATGAGGGCGCAGATTTCGTCGGTGGTGTGGGTGGCTGCGATGAGTTCGTCGCGGTCTTGGATATCAATGCCGTAAAAGCAAGGATATTTGAGGGCAGGGCTGGCGATGGCGACATGGACTTCGGCGGCGCCTGCATCTTTGAGGAGGCGGACGATACGCTTGCTGGTGGTCCCTCGGACAATGCTGTCGTCAACCATGATGACCCGTTTGCCCTCAACAACGCCACGGACGGCGCTGAGTTTCATGCGCACGCCTTGTTCGCGGAGCTCTTGGGTAGGCTGAATAAAGGTTCGTGCCACATATTGATTTTTAATCAGTCCCATTTCGTAGGGCAGACCACTTTCTTCAGCATAGCCACTGGCTGCGCTGAGCGATGAATTTGGTACACCGATGACAATATCCGCGTCAATATGCGCTTCGCGGGCAAGAATTCTGCCTGAACGTTTGCGAGCAGTATGCACGTTGACCCCCATGATATTGCTGTCAGGGCGTGCAAAATAGATGTATTCCATACTGCAAATCGTAAGATTAGTGCTGTCTGTGAATTGATCCACATGAATGCCGTCATCATTGATTTCAATGATTTCGCCAGGTTGGACATCTTGTAACCAAGTCGCACCAACCACATCAAAGGCGCAAGTTTCAGAGGCAACAACAATCGCACCGTTGCTCATTTGACCGATAGAAAGTGGACGGAAGCCATTCGGGTCAAGCGCCGCCAAAATTGAATGCTCGGTCATAATCAGATAGGCAAAACCGCCGTGCACAGTGTTCAACGCTTCTTTGACCTTGCCCATAAACTCAGGGTGGTGGCTACGGCGAATAAGATGCATGAGGATTTCGGTGTCCGAATTAGAGCTGAAAATCGCGCCATCATGCTCCAGCTCTCGTCTGAGCGACTGTGCATTAGTCAGATTGCCATTGTGCGCCAAGCCCAGACCGCCATCGTGAAAATCAAAGTGAAAAGGCTGAATATTGTTGATGTCAGCCGATCCAGCAGTGGCATAGCGGACGTGACCAATGGCTGCGGAGCCTGAAAGCAGCTCAAGGTCTTTTTCGTCTTTGAAAACTTCTGTGACCAGTCCTAAGCCACGATGACGACTGAGTTTTCCGTTGTCATTGACTAAAATTCCTGCACCTTCTTGACCACGATGTTGCAGGGCGTGCAGTCCGAAGTAAGTCAGGCGAGCTGCGTCTGGATGTCCCCAAACGCCGAAAAGTCCACATTCTTCGTTGAGGTGCGAACGCTCGTCATCGGGGTGCGTTTGCCACCAATTTTTTCTTACGTGGGGGGGATTGATTTTTGTCTTGTCAGCCATTGGTTGCTTTTCCTCGTCAATTTCTTTGTTTATAGCTTTATTTTAGCTGGATTGTCTGGAAATAAAAAGCTCTAAGTGAGATTTTTGGATTTTTTGGAAAAGATTGTTCGGAAAAAATAGTTTTTGTCATCCGTCAGTATGCTGACAGAAATAAAATGAACTGACAAATTACTCTGTCAATCCATTTTTCTAATCTTCGTAATAAGAGCGTGTTTCCGTAACCTTGCCACTCTTATATTTTACTTTTGATGCTTTGATGGTCTGGTGCGTTGTACCATCAGTGTGCATCATTTTTTGAATGCGCTTATCGTTTTTGATTTCGTCAGAATAGGTCGCTTTGTCGCCATTTTCCGAAAGCGCATCGCCCACGGCTGCGATGATGTCAAATATTCCCATGTCAATCTCCGTTCATCGCATCAATCCCGCACTGAATGAGAAAATCCATACAGTTTTCGCAGTAGCTGTCTTCTAACTCATCTTCCCAAAATTCGCCGCCGCATTCTTCGCAGATGGCTTTGCCCTCTTCAAGTATTTCGCTCATAATGTTGCCTCCAATGTTGGTTTGACAAGATTTGTCAAACCTGATGTACGTAGTATATCAGCGATTTTTGAGCAGCCATTGTACGGAAATTTGCTATTCCCAATAGGCTTCGTCACCAAAATCAAGGTGCTGCGCATCTTCTTTGTAAGCCTCAAACTCATCAAGTGCCGCTTCAAAAACTTGCTTGCTGAGCTGATAAGCGTCCTTGCCCATGAGATAGTGCATGGGTGGATTGTCCAACTCAGCCACCTTGATGAAAGCTTTGGCTGCGAGAGCAGGACTGCCTGCTTGAGTTCCAGAGTAGCTGTTCAGGCGCTCAAGCGTCTTGTGCGCTACGGCATAATCTACAATCTCAGCGGGGCTGCTTTCTTTCGAGCGTCCTGCCCAATCTGTGCGAAATGAGCCAGGCTCAATATTAGTCACGAAAATCCCTAATGGCTCAACTTCTTTGCGCAATGTTTGGAAAAGTCCTTCCATCGCAAACTTTGTCGCGTGATAATAAGCGAGCGTTTCTGTCGTTGTCAGTCCACCACGGCTGACTGTATTGAGAATGCGCCCAGACTTTTGCTTACGCATATAAGGCAAAACAGCGAGTGTCATGTCATTTGCGCCCCAAAAATTCGTATCCATCATGCGTCTGACGGCAGTCTGGTCCGATTCTTCCATGACGCCGAAATAGCCAAAGCCTGCATTGTTGACCAAAACATCAATCCGACCAAATTTTTCAATCGTGGCAGTCACTGCAGCACTGATAGAAGCTTTATCAGTGACATCAAGCCTTGCCTTGAGTACATTTTCGCTGTCTGGTAAGTCTGTCAGTGCTGACAGATGACGCGCGGTGGCAACCACCTTGTAATCTTGCGCAATGAGTTCTTCAACAAGTGCGCGCCCAAAGCCTGTGGAAGAGCCTGTCACAAGCCATACTTTATCATTGTTTGTCATTTTTGAAATCTCCATTTCTTAGTTTATGAGTCTATTATAAACCTTGAAGCGCACTCTAACGCAAGCAAAAAGTTTCTATTTTGACTTGTCTCCTTGCGTTTTGACATTTTTATAGTACACTTCAATCTTCCAATCCAGATAATCCAAGGCATCTGTCAAATTTGACAGTCGTTCTCTTGCTGATTTTGCCTCTACAATCAGCATTTCGCGCTGTTCGGTGTCATGATTTTCTGTGTCATCAAGAAGCGCACAATATTTTCTCAGAAAATCAATGCCACAGCCAGCCGCACGCATTTTCCCGATGAAAGTCAAGCGTTCCAGATTTTGTGCGCTGAAGTCACGATAGCCACTGCTGTTTCGTGGGATTCTGATGAGATTTTCTTTCTCATAATAACGAATTGTGTCAGGGCTTAGACCTGTTTTTTCAGCGATTTGTTTGATGTTCATTTTCTAAATTTCTCCTGATTCCTCAAAAAAAGCGTGAAAGCAACACCAATCGTGCCGAGCACTACCGCCAGCAGAAAGCTTGCGGAATAGCCTTTTATCGTGGCATTGATGAGTTTGGTGAGGTACAAGCTAGGATTTTCAACTTTCAGCTGTGCTGATGGCAGATGGTCTTTCGACACTTTGGTTGTCACGCTCGTAAAGACGGCGACAATCAGCGCTGATGCGACTTGCTTGAGCGTGTTGCTCAGGGCGGAGGCGTGCGTCATTTCGCTCGGCTTGACCGCATCCATCACGGCGCTCATCATCGGCATCATCACAGCGGCAATGCTGACGGCGCGAATGGCATAAAAGAAGATAATCCAGCTTCGCGGCGTGCTGCTGCTGATAAAAATAAAGGGAATCGTCGCAAGTGTCAGGGCAATGAAACCGCAGATGGACAGGATTTTTCCACCGATTTTGTCATAAATGCCACCAAAAACAGGCATGGCAACGGTCATAATCAAAGTTCCAGGAAGCAAGGTCAAACCTGACCCCAGGGCGCTCAATCCTCGAATTTCTTGCAAATAAACGGGCAAAATAATTTCTACACCCATCATCGCCATCGTCACAAAGGCTAATATCAACGTAGCAAGCGAAAATTGCTTATTTGTCAGTAACCGTAAATCTAAAAATGGTGCTGTCATTTTTAACTGTCGCAGACTAAAAATGATAAGTAAAATCAACCCTGACAGCGTTGGTAGCAAGACAGTGTCAAATGTGAGCCAGCCGTCAGTGCCGGCATTCGTCAGACCATACAAAAATAGCCCAAAACCTGCAACGGTCAAAATTAAAGACAGAATGTCCAATTTGACAGTCTTATTTTTCAGCACATCACGCATGACAAAGGGCGCTAAAAGTAGGCAAATCCCAATAATAACCGTTGGCACAATGAAAATCGAGCGCCAAGAATCACTCAAAGTCAGTCCTAAAAAGCTGTGATTTTTATTCAACACCCAGCCTGCAAAAGTTGGTCCCAAAGCGGGGGAAACTGCAAGGGATAGCCCTGCAATCGCCATCGCCTGACCACGCTTTTCTTCAGGAAAAATCTCCGCAAAAATGACCATTTGCAAGGTAATAATCACGCCAACGCCCAGCGACTGAATCACGCGCCCTACGATAAAGAGCAGATAATTACTGCTCGGCGCAGCGATTGCCACGAGTCCGCCCAGAAACAGCACCGCAAGCGAGAACAGATACAAAATTTTCGTCGGAACACGCGTCCCCAAATAAGCCGTAACAGGAATCATAATGCCGTTGCCCAGCAAAAACCAAGTAGAAGCCTGCTGTGCGGTCGAGAGTGAGATATTGAAGTCGCGCATGAGCGTTGGTACCGCCGTTGCCAGCATGGTTGCGTTCAAGTCGCCGGCAAAGGTCGCCACCAAAACCAAAACTGCCAAAGCCCAGAGAGAATAGGGCTTTCCGTGAATGTCCTTTGCCATCTCAGTCCTCCCAGTCCAAACTTTGCCGCTCAGTAATCATCAAATATTGCGTCAGCAAGCGGATAAATTGCTCACTATCGGCTTGCCCCATTTCCTCCAAAACATTGGAAATCCGTGTCAGCGCCTTCTCTTTTTCCTGCAGCGCCTTCTGATTGCCCAGCTCAGTAACACTGACCTGAACTTTGCGCCGATCCTTGACATCTGTTTTGCGGACAATGTAGCCCTTTTTTTCCAGCGTGTTCAAGATTTTCGCCACGCGCGTTGGACTAGTGCGTGTCGCCTCAGCGATTTCACTCGGAAAGACCGTCTGTCCAAAAGCTCGCGCCAAATGTACCAGCACCAACATTTCGCCATGCGCATACAAGTTGAAGCTCTCCACAGCTTCAGACTGGTTCACCGCCTTGACAATATCCGTAAAACGCTCCGCTTGTTCTCTTGTCATTTTTATTTTCCTTTTGATATTATTGATAGTATCAATTATATCTCTTGGGGATTATTTTTGTCAAGGAAAAAGTGAGTTAGAGTGAAAATTTGATGTTTGTCAGTGTACTGACAGCTTTTTAGTACTCATGAAATTTTTTCAATTTCAAATCATTCTATGACAATTCTCCTGTCAGTTATCTCAACAAAAAAGACGCAAAATTTTGATTTCGCGTCTTTTAATCTTTTATTTCATCAATTCAGGCAAAGCATTTTCATAAATAGCAAAGGCTTCGGAAGTACTGACAGAGATAGTGTTAATATCCAAAACACCACTGTCAGTAACCTCACCAATTCTCAAAAATTTGACAGCGTGCTCAGTTGCCAATTTCTCAAAATCAGCAGTCTTGTCAGCACTGACAGACAGGATAAAGCGCCCCTGTGTCTCGCTAAATAGCTGTGCATCAGTAGCGTCAACTTTGACAGTCACACCAAGATTGCCTGCAAAGGCTGATTCAGCCAGTGCAATCGCAAGTCCACCCTCTGACAAATCGTGTGCGGACTGCACTAGACCAGCCTTGATTGCAGCAAGAACCAGCTCTTGATTGCGCTTCTCGCTATCCAAGTCAAAGTCAATCCTTCCACTGATTTTACCTGTCAGCATTTTTTGCAACTCAGAGCCTGCAAAATCATCAGCAGTTGTCCCAATCAGATAAATGCTATCCCCCGCCCTTTTGAAATCTTGTGTTGTGATATGGTCAGTGTCCTCAATCAGCCCAACCATGCCAATCATCGGCGTCGGCAAAATCGCAGAACCATTCGTTTCATTGTAGAGCGACACATTGCCCGAAATGACAGGCGTATCAAGCGCCAAACAGGCACGTGAAATACCGTCAGCCGCAGTCGTCAGCTCCCAGAACTGCTCAGGTTTTTCAGGATTACCAAAGTTGAGACAGTCCGTGATGGCAAGCGGTTTCCCACCAGAAGCCACGATATTTCTGCTCGCTTCAGCCACCGCAATCGCGCCACCCTTTTCAGGGTCAAGATAGAGATAACGCGCGTTACAGTCAGTCGTCATCGCGAGCGCCTTCCTTGTCCCACGAACCCGCAAAACAGCAGCGTCAGAGCCAGGTCCGACAACAGTATTGGTCATGACCCGACTGTCATAAGTCTCATAAATACTACGTTTGCTGGCAATCGTTGGTTGAGCAAGCAATTTTTTAAAGATTTTAGTAGCGTCAGAAATGACAGGCACATATTTCGCTTCGTCAGCAAATACGCTAATGCGTGCAGGCACTTTTGCTTCTCGGTAATAGACAGGTGCGTCCTCAGCAAGACTGTCAACAGGCACGTGCGCTACCAGTTGCCCCTTATGGTACAAGGTATAGTAGCCATCGTCTGTTACTTCGCCAATATTGACCGCATCAAGGTCATATTTCTTGAACAAATCCACGATTTCCTGCTCATGCCCTTTTTTGACACAAAGCACCATCCGTTCTTGACTTTCGGACAACATCATCTCGTAAGGAATCATGCCTGTTTCACGCTGTGGCACATCATCAAGATTCAACCGCAAACCAGAGCCAGCCTTTGAAGCCATTTCCGAAGTTGATGAAACCAAGCCAGCCGCACCCATATCCTGAATGCCGACCAAAATATCGCCATGCTTTTGGATCACTTCAATACAAGCTTCCAGCAGCAATTTTTCCATAAATGGATCGCCGACCTGTACCGCAGAACGCTGCGTTTCAGAGCCAGAACCAAATTCTTTTGAGGCAAATGAAGCCCCATGAATGCCGTCACGACCTGTTTTCGCGCCGACATAAAAGACACTATTGCCAACACCTTTTGCCTGACCTTTTTGAATGTCTTTTTGGTCAATCAAGCCCACGCAAAGCACATTAACCAGCGGATTTCCACTATAAGACTCATCAAAAGCCACCTCGCCACCAACCGTTGGAATCCCAATACAGTTGCCGTAGCCTGCAATCCCTGCCACGACTTGATCCACGATATGCCGCGTGTGTGCATTATCAATCTGCCCAAAACGCAAACTATCCAAAATCGCAATCGGACGCGCACCCATTGAGAAAATATCACGAATAATTCCGCCAGAACCAGTCGCCGCACCCTCGTAAGGCTCAACATAAGAGGGATGATTATGACTTTCCGCCTTAAAAACGACCGCCTGACCATCGCCGATATCGACCACCCCAGCACCCTCACCAGGCCCCATCAGCACCTGCGGACCAGTCGTTGGAAACTTCCTCAGCACAGACTTCGAGTTCTTATAGCAGCAATGCTCGCTCCACATCACAGCATACATTCCCGTCTCCGTAAAATTCGGCAGCCGCCCACCCAAAATCTCATCTTTGATTTTCAGATATTCCTCATCCGTCAAACCCCATTCACGATAAATCTTCGTCTCACGGATTTGTTCAGGTGATAATTCAACAGTCATCAGGCGTTCACCTCTTCCACTTTCACAAAATTCTTCAACACACTAGCAAACAGCTTCGCACCGTCACTCCCGCCAAGCAAATCCTCCATCGCACGCTCTGGATGAGGCATCATGCCAAGCACATTGCCCTCTTTGTTGATAATGCCTGCGATATTGTCAACCGAGCCATTTGGATTGCCGTTTTCATAAGTAAAGACAATCTGATTATTCGCTTTCAGCTCAGCAAGCGTGGCTTCGTCTGCTACGTATTTTCCTTCGCCGTGGGCGATGGGCAAGTTAATGACCTCATTTTCAGCGTATTCTGTCGTGAATTTTGTTCGCTTATTCCGAACCTTTAAAGTCTGCCATTTGCTGACAAACTTTAAGCTGTCATTTCTAATCAATACGCCTGGCAAAAGCCCAGCTTCAACCAAAATTTGAAAGCCATTGCAAGTACCGAAAACAGGTTTCCCCTCAGCCGCTAAACGCTTGATTTCAGGCATAATATTGGCAAAAGAAGCAATCGCTCCGCAGCGCAAATAATCGCCATAGCTAAATCCTCCAGGAATCAACACTCCATCAAAACCAGAGAGGGAGGTCTCATCATGCCAGACAAACTCTGCCTCAACACCCATCACATCCCGAATCGCCCAAAGCAAATCAAAATCGCAGTTAGAGCCAGGAAATTGAATCACTGCAAATTTCATAATCTTGGTGCAAAAGTGAGCGTTAAGCTTTCGATTGTAGCGTAGAACAGTGTTCATTGACTTGAAACGAAGTTTCAAGCACTGTTCCAAGCAGCAACTCGAAAGCTGCTCACTGTGCCTAAAAAGACACGCTTTGCACTTCCCCCTTTCTAGTCTTGAACCTCGACTCTGTATGTTTCCATATTTGGATTGGCCAAAAGCTCATTAGCCAAGGCTTCGACTTGTGTTTTCAGCTCTTCGGCTGATCCTGTCCCTTCAATTTCAAAATATTTACCGATACGGATTTTCTCCACCTTGTCATAACCAAGCTTGCTTGCCGCCTTTTGCACTGCCTGTCCTTGAGGGTCAAGAATGCTTTCTTTGTAGGTTACATAAACTGTTGCTTTTGTCATTTTTTGCTCATTCTCCTCTTATTTTGCTGCTTGCAATTTCGCTAAAACTTCGCTATAAACCTCAATCAAATCGCCAATGTTCCGACGAAAAACATCCTTATCCATGTGATTTCCATCCGCGTCCCAGAGCCGTGAAGTGTCAGGAGAAATCTCATCCGCAAGAATAATACTCCCATCAGCCAAACGACCAAATTCCAACTTGAAATCCACCAGAGTCAGACCAATTTCTGACCAAATCTTTTTGAGAATTTCGTTGATTTTACGCGTTTCAGACTTCAAAAACGCAATCTCGTCATCAGTCGCAATGTTCAGGAATTTCACATGCTCATCATTGATAAAAGGATCATCTAAATCATCATTTTTATAGTAAAACTCAACGATTGGAGCAGGTAAAACGCTCCCTTCAGAAAGACCAAAACGTTTGGCAAATGAACCTGCCACCACATTTCTCAAGACAACTTCCAATGGAATAATCTCTACTTTTTTATTTAATTGTTCGGTTTTAGACAACTTTTTAATAAAATGAGTCGTCACACCTTCGGCATTTAATCGCTCAAAAATCAAAGCAGTAATCTGATTATTCAACGCTCCTTTACCTGCAATTTGCTCCTTGCGCGCGCCATTTAATGCTGTCGCTTGGTCACAATATTCTACCCAAAGCACCTCTGAATCATCAGTAACATAGAGTTTCTTAGCCTTACCCTCATAAAGCAAAGTTTCTTTTTTCAAAATAAGCCTCCATCCTTCCACGGAATTCTTTATGCTTCTTATTCTAGACTACCAGAACGAATAAAAAAAGTTCCAACCAGTAATATTAGAACTTTTCTATTTTATTGTTCGGCTTTTTCGAACGTTCGGAAAAAACGTGCTTACTTATAAATCTGTCTACCTTGATTATCATCTATGCCCGACATCCGATAAAAATAAGTATTCACTTGGTCACACCAATTTTGAGCATTACATAGTTGCAAATTAAGTCGCTCCGCAACATTATTATATGTATCTTCATCAACTTCTCCACTGACACTTTGCCAAACTTTAATATAATTTTTAACACATGATACCCCTTCAAAGTGCTGATCATAAATCGTTTGAATTAAAGTTTTTCCATTATGTAAAATATAATTATAGTTCACATGATGAAAAAAGAGTAAATCTTCATCAGCAATCTCCTCCAAAGACTCGAATTTTTTAGCTATACTTGGTTCATAAAGACTAGTATAGCCCGTCCCAGTCGCTACCGTACGATCAACACCTACACCATTGCAATCAGCAAAATGATAAGCTCCCCAGCGATCGTATTCGTAACCATTAACCGCTGGACCATAATGATAATGTGGTACCATCATGCTCCCCACAGATAAAGGAGCATTATAAAGTTCATAGGTCCGATTTGAGCTGATAAGTATCGTGAATATTTTCTTTTGTGTAATAGCATCTATTTCTGAGAAAGTTAACTTTAACCACTCATCCAATATTTGTTCTGCATTTAAATTATTATCCCAACACATCCGACCAAAACCGTAAAAATTAGCTTGAGCCAATTTATTTCCACACCAGTTCTCATCCATCCCAACATTATTAATTGCGACAAAACCAGAGTTGCTTGGAACAGGTGAATTATCTCTTACAGTATCTTTTGCTTGTCCATAATTACTAAAATGAATCATAGATAACCACTGTGGAACAGAATAATTTAAATCAATTTGTTGTCCTAAATACTCTGCGGTAATCTGAAATTCCATCAGTTGATTCGTCTTTTTCAACGCACCAAACAAAGGCATTAACGGCTCACGTACACCAAAATCAATTGGACCAAACTTAATTTGTAAGATTACATTCTCTGCAAATTTCCCATCAAGTGGCATAAAGTTCTCATAGGCAGCTTTTGCACGATCGTTTTTACGGTTTCTCCAGTCCGTTTGCGAATTATAAACAAAAGTTCGCCAAATCACTAATCCTTGATAGGCTTGAAAAGCCTCTGCTAGCATATTGGCCCCTTCTGCATGATTTCTGCCATATTGATAAGGACCTGGCTCGCCTTCAGAGTCAGCTTTTACTACAAAACCGCCAAAGTCAGGAATCACTTGATAAATATGAGAAATAACCTTCGACCACCAAAGACGAACTTCACATTCTAGAGGGTCAGAACTTGATAATTTGCCGATTATTTTGGGAGCAGACCAGTTTACTGCTAAGAAAGTCTTAATTCCAAAACTAGAAAATATTTTTGCAATCTCGCTTACCTTCTCAATATAAGGAGAAATAATTAGACTCGTCCCTAGTCCTCTAACGTTAACATTATTTAAAGAAATAGCATTAATTCCGATAGAAGCAAGAAAACGACCGTACATTTCTAAACGGGTAAAGTCATTACGAAAAATATCTGTTCCAATATCTTTTACTTCAAAAGACCCCTTGTCTGTATTATCATTACTTCCAAATCTTCCAAAGAAAATTGACTTCCCAGCATAACCTCGTTCAACCGTACCATCTACTTGATCCCAATGATTAATCATACGCAATGCCTGCTGTGGTGCAGATGTTTCTTCCAAAGGTAATTTTATTAATTTTCTTCTCAAATAAGCATAAAATCCATAAAGCACTCCTTTTGAGGAAGTTCCCCGAATTTGTTGTTCTTTTATCTGATAAGCCTCCAAGTTTTTATCAAGCTTATTATCAATCTCTAACTTAATAGTAGCCTGCTCTTGTTTTGTGGTCAGCTTCAATCCCAACCAATTCACTATCTCGCTACGTAAGCGTAGAGTAACGCTATCTTCCTCATCAAAGTTACAATAAAATACTTCATTTTTCAAAATATCTTTTATCTTTGATGAATTTAACCACATTTCATCAACTCCCATAATCTCTACCTTCCATTTTATAAAAAATTTACTTCGATTTTATTTTCCTATTTGTTCAAAATAAAGTCGAACAGAAAATCGTCGTTTCAGGTTAAGACAAATCATATAATTAATCGCTCCTCCTAAAAATAAAAGGTAAGCTAACGAAAATCTTTGCAACGCAAAAACTACGATTATAATCCAAATCATATTGACTACTGTTACGAATGGCAGCTTATAACTTACAAGTAGCATAGAAAAAAATTTTTGTCCCATAGAAATCTGACTTGCTCTCTCATCACTTGAAAGAAGAAAAACAAAGAACATACCACTTGCTAAAAAACTAGCTGTAATTAATAAAGGAATGAGTAATAAACCCTTTTGTGCCATCCAAAGCACTTTTACTTCAAAAATGATGAATGAGGTAAGAAAAGTATAAAACAGAAAAGTTTTCCAATTCTTCTTAATCATTTTGTAGTAATATTTCCGATAACTTCTAAATGATGTTCCGTTTTTTTCTTGGCCTCCTTGCTCTATCATCTTAAACTGTGTAGCCAAACTCACATAAAATAAAAAAATGGGTATGATAAACAAGGGGAAATTATTTAAAGTGAGTTGAAAAACAAATAACATAGCAATAAATAATAAGTTAGACAAAACAAAATATAAATTTTGCACGATTAACTTATAAAACCAATTAACTCCAAGAACGGTCCAATCTGTGATAATGTTAAAGTTCCACTTAAAATTCTTTTTCATTTGAACTAACCCTTTATTCCTGAAGAAGTAACTCCTTCAACAAAATATCTTTGTGCGCTAAAGAACAAAATAATTGCAGGAAGTAGTGAGATAACCGACATTGCAAAAATTTGATTCCAAGGTACAACTCCTGATGAAGTATCTGTGTTTAACTGTAACGCAATAGAAACAGGATATTTCTCAGGAGATGTAATATAAATCAAAGGTCCCAAGAAGTCACTAAAACTCCATACAAACTGGAAGATTACACAAGACATAATCGCTGGTTTGAGAGAAGGGAGTAAAATTCGCCATAGAATCCCGAATGAACCACATCCATCAATTGTCGCCGCTTCATCAAAATCTCTAGGGATTGAACGGATAAATTGAATCATCAAAAATACAAAGAAAGGTTGTTGCGCTAAAGCCGCTGGTATGATTAATGGTGCATAAGAGTCAAGCAGTCCCACATGTTTAAATAACAGATAAAGTGGAATTTGCGTTACAACTGCTGGTAAAAACATTGTTGCCATTAAAAGAGCAAAAAATATTTTCTTAAATGGAAATTCAAAACGAGCAAAACCATAGCCTACGATCGTCGCTGAAAGTGCTGTAAAAACTACTTTAGGAATAACATACAAAAATGTATTGATATAATAGGTCGTAAAAGTGTTGGTACCAGCACCTGGTGATGTCCACCCCTTGATATAAGGAGTAAAATCAATCCTTCTTGGAATGAAGCTAACTTGTGTAAAAATTTCAGCGTTGGTCTTGAAAGTTGCACCAATTAGCCATAATAGAGGATAAATCATAATAATAGCAAAGAGCGTCAAAATCACATATCTTGAAATATTACTCAAACGTTGCCGAGTTTTTATTTTTGCATGATAGCCACCTGTAATTTTTTCCATCAGTCATTACCTCCATCAGAATAGTAAACCCAAAATCTTTGAGTAGCAAACAAAATAATTGTAATGCTTACAATAATCGCAAATAAAACCCAACTTGCTGCACTCGCATAGCCCATATTGTATCGTTGAAACGCTTGTTGATAAATGAATAGTGACGCTAAATTTGTAGTTTGTAGCGGACCACCTTGTGTTACCAGATAAGGACCATTAAACTCTTGGAAAGCATTACTGATTTGCATTACCAAATTGAAGAAAATAGAAGGTGTAATCAACGGAATTGTAATTTTAAAAAATTGTTGAAGTTTGCTTGCCCCTTCAAGACTTGCTACCTCATATAAATCTGGTGGTAAATTCTTTAAAGCGGCTAAAAAAATCAGCATAGATGAACCAAATTGCCAAACTTTCAGTAATACAATGCTAAACATTGCACCTGCCGTTGTTGATAACCAGTCCACAGAATGGATACCGAATGTACCAAGAAAAGTATTCACAAGTCCCGTTGGATTAAACATAAAACGCCAAAGAATTCCAACCGCGACATTTCCCCCAAGAATTGACGGGATGTAATAGGCCGTACGGAAAAATGAAATTCCTTTGATTTTGAAATTTAGTACAAAGGCGACAAATAACGCAAAAACGAGCTGCAGAGGTACTGAAAAAATAACATAGATGATTGTAGCTCTCAGTGAAACGGTAAAACTATTCGGATTTACAAGTGATGATTGAAAAAGACTCGTATAATTTTTAAAACCGATAAAGCTTGGTGTAGTAATCATATTATAATCTGTCAACGAGTAATAGAAGGACATGATAATTGGCCAAATCGTCAAAACCAAAAATCCGATAATCCAGGGTGCAATATAAAGTAATCCAATCTTATGATTTTTCATGGAATTCCTTTCTTTAATTTTAATAATAGTAGAGTGATGAATTGCTTAGTACTATTGAAATAATCACTTCAATAGCACTGAGCAATCCAACTCTCATTGGATTGCTTAAAAATCCTAGAGAAAAGCCTTAGGAGTGACTTTTCTCTGGTCTTTTTTACTTAGTAAGTTTGTACTGCACCGCTAATTTAGCTGCTTGAGCTTTTGTTTGAGTATAAATATTTTTAGCGGCAGTTTTTACATCTTGTTTACCTAACTCTACAGCCTGAGCTTGTTGAGTCCAGATTTGAGTCAATGTACCATCTTCATAGAAAGGTGTTTCGTTCATTGTCTTGACATTTAAGCCTGCTTCATATGCTGATTTTGCAAAACCTGTTAATTGTCCATTATCCGTGAGCGCTTTTACTGCTGATTTTGATGCTGGGACACCACGAGTCGTTCCCAAAATTTGATTCGCTTTCTTTCCATTGAGAAAATCATTCAAATATTTTCCAGCCTGCTCTGGATTCTTTTCATCTTTCTTAATTGCAAGTAAAAGTGATGGTTTAGAGAGGATATTAGCTCCTTTTGCGTTATCAATCACTGGATATGGAACAATCTCCATATCATCGCCCTTAGCAGCAAGCGCATCGTGGTCAGCTTGCAGTCCTGCATTCCATCCTACGCCACCTGCGTAATTACCATTGAGTTCCATTTTATTATTTGCTAAGCTAACTGGGTCTGAACCAACGTTTGCAATATAGTTATCTGCTGGAACCATAACACCATCTTTAACTAGACTATAATACCAAGAAACAGCTTGTTCAATGTCATTTTCTGACCAGTTCAGATTACCCTTAGCATCAAATTCTGTTTTTCCTGTAAGTTGTTGAAGATAGATTGTCGGCATAAAATTCCAAGTTGGAGAGCATAATGGGTAATAACCTTTAGGGAATTTTTTAGCAGCATTAATATAATCTTGCCAAGTGTGAAGTTTTGAGACATCTACACCAAATTTTTCATAAACTGTTTTGTTAACCCACATTACCATTACATTTTGACCATAGGGAACTGCAACTTGTTTACCATCGACTTGACCAAATTTCAAGAAACTCGCATCATAATTATCTTTTAAATCAAGACTTTTGATTTTACTTAAATCATAAAATCCTCCATTTTGACCGTACATTGGCACCCAATTGTAGAGTAAAGTTAAAACATCAGCTGATGTCCCACCTGCGTATTGAGTAGCAAAGACCTGATCTAAATTTCCAAATCCTGTTGGGCGACCTTTTACAGTAATATTAGGATTGCTTTTTTGAAAATTATCAATTTGTTTTTGAGTCGCAGTGTTACGGTCTGCTGAGCCCCACCACCAAAAGCTTAGATTTGCTTTTGCGTTTGCTTTACTTGCTGAGGCACCACTGCCACATGCTGCAAGTGTAGCTACTGCAAGTAGTGCTGTCCCTCCGAGAGCGACTTTTTTCCAATTTTGTTTAAAGTTAAATTTCATTAGGTATATTCTCCAATATTTTTTAGCTAATTTTTAGTTCAAATGGCGAAGCTGCATTGCCTGCTTCATCTGTAATGAATGGTTTTGGATGGTTAGTCCAGTTGTATCTAATTAAACTTGTATGAGTCAACTCTAATGTTGATGGAAGACGTATTCTGACTTCATTTTCACTTAGTTCAATGTTTGTTAACTGATACACTTTCTCATTTTCTATGAGTTTGAGTTCAAGTTGGTGATTGATTTTTAGATGCTTTCCAAAAGTTTGAAATTCAATGACGATTTGATCTTTATACTGATAAGCTTGAAGAGCTAGAGGACCATTACAATAACCATGAGGATATTTTTCTATCTTTTGATAGGATTGAAAAAGATGTTTTGCAATGACCTCCTTATTGAGAGGATGAAGGTCATCATCCTCACCATCTCCAACTGATACAACCATAGCCGTCTTATCTAATACTAGAGCTTTCTTTTGTTCTTCACGTAATCTTGCCCAATCATTTTCTGGCTCCAAAGCATAGTTAGGAAGTTGAACAAAGAGAAAAGGGAGTTCTGAATCTGAGAAGATCTTGCGCCACTCTTGTATTAATTTGCAAAATCTTAAACCATAATTATTGGCTGAAACCGTATCACTCTCACCTTGATACCAAAGAATTGCTGAAAAGCGCGTATGCTTTAACGGAGCAATCATCCCATTGAAAAGTCCTGTTGCCTCCCATTGAGGAAAATATTGCGGAACACGTTCTGGAAGATGATTCCCACGCTTGATCTTCCAATGACCAAAATTATCCAAATCTAATGACTGTGTTTCTGTCAGTAAACAGTGGTTTTTTGTCAGTGTTATCCCACCTAAAGATTGATAAATTTTTAATCGGATAACAATAGTCAGCACTGATGAAAGTTCTGTCAGTTCATAAATCCGTGGTGGATACTGATATTCAGTATTACCAACTAACTTTCCATTGATAAAAACTTCATCTGCATCTTTCATTGTTCCTAGGTAGAGTTGAGCAGTTTTGCCTACAAATGTTTTAGGTAACACGATTTTTTTGCGTAACCAGATACAACCTGGCGTTCTATATTTTTGTAACCATTGTTTATTAAGCTCAGCTTCTTCCCAGTCACTATCATCAAACGTAACCGTTTTCCAATTTTCTAATAAGCCCCTATCTGTTTGCTCACACATCTTCTGGTAGCCAGTTTGATACTCTTCATCAAGAGTTGTACGGTATCTGAGAAATGTTTCATCTTTCAATGAAGAATAATATATTGGTAGAGAATTTAATGTTTTAAGCGTCAATTCACTCATCCAACTATTAATCGGACTTCCTCCAACTGCAGCTAATATTAGACCAATAGGAATCTCGTCCTTTTTATATTTTTCCTTAGCAAAGAAATAGGCAATTCCAGATAGTCTTTTTAAATCCTCTCCAATAGCTCTATGCCAGACTCCTGATTCAAGTTCTTTCCTTTTTTCTTTAAAAACAGGAGATTCGGGTACTTCAAAAAAATGAATATGGGGGTTGTTCGCTTTAGAAATCTCATCTGGATAAAGCATCTTTAAGCGGTCCATCGGAAGTTGCATATTTGACTGACCGCTTAATAGAAAGACATCTCCAAAAGAAATATCTCTAATTACCCACTTTTCACGATCTATCTGTATCGTAAAATCAAGATTTGAACTTGCCTCATGGGCAGGAAGCTCAAAGATAAAATAACCATATTTATCTGCTGAAACTTTTTCAAAGAAATTTTCATAAGTTAAGCTAATAAATTTGTTCGATGCAGTATATCCCCAAAAATGATTAATGGCGTTTCTTTGTAAAACTGCACCATCTCGCAAGAGATAAGGAATAAATAATGATGTTTTCATGAAATGAGTCTTTCTAGATTTCTCTTGTAGATAAAAGAGAAAGAGGTACCCCTTTGAGTAGAACTGATATATCTGTTTTTAAGTATACGTTTTCATTTATGATTTTTCCTACAATTTTTGTATAATTTTCAGTGTAAACGTTGTCATTTTTATTCTATCCATTTATATCTGACTTAAATTTGTAAAATAAAAAGTTGTTGATTAATTAATCAACAACTTTTTATTTTTTGTAAGAAATGATATTAAAAACACATCCCTAGTAATTTTTTATTTTCTAAAGAAGATTCAAATCGCCAAATCAAATTTTAATTGAGGTTTGACAGGTTCATAATTGACCAGTTCAAAATCTTCTGGCTTAATGTCAAAAAAGTTTGTTCCATCTGGAACATTCAACAGGAGGTAAGGTTCTTTATCGGAAGCTGTACGGCTGAGGAGTTCTCTCGCTTGTTCAAATTGATTATCATAAATATGCAGATTATTGACAAAATAGAAGAACTTTCCAACTTTCCATGAAAAATGTTTGGCAATCATCATTTGCAAAGCAACATATTGCATCGCATTGATATGGTGGGCGACGAGCATATCGTTACTGCGTTGGACGAGCGTTCCATCAAGGTAAATCTCTCCATCGGCCTCGCGGCGAACATCAAACATGGTCTGGAAAGCACAAGGAAGCAGCCCTTCTGTTTCTTCAAAGTCTTCATATTGCCAAAGGTTGATGATGTTTCTTCGATTCCAAGGATTTTTTTCTAAACCTGCGAGAAGCTTAGTGATAATATCATGTTTTTTGACTGTTGCACCATAGCGTTGCCCTATCGTACCATCACCAATCCCCCATTCTCCCCAATACTTGACACCATATTTATCTTCAAGAATATCAAGACGACTTGTTTGGTCTTGGTAAATCCACATTAATTCTTTAATCGCCGTTTTTATAGGAATACGACGGAGCGTAGTGATAGGAAATTGTCCTTTTTGTAAATCGTAAGTCACGAAAGAACCTGTAATATATTTACTATTAGCAGTTTTTCCATCTTTATATTTTGGACGTGCATTTTCTGAAAAAACGCCGTTTTCTAAGATATTTTCGATATTTTGTTTGAAGATTTGGTCTGCATACGTCATAAATTTTTCCTTTTCCTACTTTTTCTTCTCTAATTATAACAAGATGTGAGTAACACCGTCAAGAAGCGTAGAGAAATAGAAAAATGTGGTTCTGCTCGTAGAGCAGGTTCCATTTTGTCTTTTCTCATAGCTTCTGGTGTTGCGAACTCAATTATAACAAGATGTGAGGCTGCTTGTCCAGAACTCAGGAAAATTGCCTTTTGCTCTTGCAAGCTTTGCTTGCTAAGCAAACGGACAGCGGAGCAACGAAGTTGCGTAGACCGTTCGCAGAACGGCGTGCAAAGCACGTAGCGCCATAGCAAGAGTGGACACATTTTTTCAGTGGGGTTTCAGCTTCTAGCTTCGCATGACCATAGGACATTTGTCCGTTTGCTTAGGGACTAAAGTCCCAAGAGCAAAAGGCATTGGCTGTAAGGCACTAAAGTGCCAACGAACGGACAGCGGAGTGCTGAAAGCACGGAGATAGAAAATGTGGTTCGTTCCATTTTGTCTTTTCTCATGCTCTAGGTTCTTAGCACTTTAGGGGTTGATAAGATGATTTTTTATTATCTTATCTGTTCAGGACTGCTAAAAAATACCACCAACACCACGCCCAAAAAGTTTGGAGCTTGTTATTTTTTCATAGAAAACTGTCATCTTTGGGGTTAAATTATGCCGTAAGGCTAGAGGACGAAGGGTAATTTCTAAACGTGATAATTCATCCGTAAATCGTTCTTGATTTGCTAAATTATTTTTCATATTAATGAGTTGCTTACGCTCCCAATCACGAATATGTTTATCTAAGATGAGATTATAAACTTCATTGAGCAACTCTTGCTTTTCTGCATTTTTTTCCATGAGCTCATTATAGCACGAGCGGGCATTTTCCGTGATATAATGAGCTTATAACTCTTTTGGGGAGGTACAAATATGAGTACAGAGCGTGCAATTTTTGCTGGAGGTTGTTTTTGGTGCATGGTTGAACCTTTTGAACAACGTTCCGGTATTTTGTCTGTGACAAGTGGCTACACAGGTGGACATGTGGATGACCCAACTTATGACCAAGTTTCTGGAAAATATACTGGGCATACAGAAGCCGTTGAAATTTTATTTGATAATGCAGTGATTACTTATAAAGAATTAGTTGAACTTTATTGGACGTTGATTGACCCAACAGATGAACAAGGGCAGATTTATGATCGTGGAGATAATTATCGTCCCGTGATTTTTGTTGAAAATGAGGTGCAACGTGAGATTGCAGAAACGAGTAAACAGTTACTAGCCGAGTCTGGAATTTGGGATAAACCTATCGTTGTGCCGATTGAAGATGCTAAGACTTTTTGGCCAGCCGAAGATTATCATCAACAGTTTTATAAGAAAGATCCTAAGCGTTATCAAGCCATGCATAAAGCGCGTGAACGCTATCTTGCTTTGAAACACTTTAAAGGGAAATTTAATTTTTTACGAAAAAAACACTAATAATTAGTGTTTTTATTTTTAATGCTCTTGACATCAGAATACGGTTTAAATTCCAATGATTACTGTTTCAACTGTTTCTACTCCTGCTGTTGTCACACGTACTCTGGCAAGATTTTCAACAGTATTGACATCAAAAAAACGCTCACCACTCATGTCTTCTTGGATGATTTTGACTGTGACATCTTGAGGAAGTTTGGATAATTTTTCAATAAGTTCTGCTGTTGTCATGATTCTGCCCTTTCTGATAAGTATTCCCAGCGACCGTATTTCGTTTCTAACTCCTTCGACTTTATATCTCGTTCTTTTTGTAAATCAAGTAAAAGCGTTGTATTAGAACCATTTTCATTCATTTCTATATCAATGGCTGTGATTCGATCTTCCAACTGCTCAATTTCAGCTTCAATACTTTCCCATTCTTTCTTTTCCATGTAGGTTAGTTTTGTTTTTTCGCTGTTTGGCTTCCTGTCAGTACTGACAGCTTTTTTGTCAGTTTTGACAGAGCTGTCAGCAATTTTTTCAGTAGAGTTGCGACTGGAATTTGGCGCTTTAGCGCCTTTAGTTCCATCGGCATTCGAGCCTTTAGGCGAGATTACAGCTAAATAATCGCTGTAAGCACCGAAATAATGGTTGATTTCACTATTTTCAAAAGCCAACAATTCATTGGAAACTTTGTCTTGGAAATAGCGGTCGTGTGAGACAGTCAAAACACTACCAGAAAAATGAGCTAAGAAGTTTTCAAGTACGGTCAAGGTTGCAATATCAAGGTCATTCGTTGGTTCATCGAGCAAAAGTACGTTCGGTTGCAAGAGTAAAATCTTAAGCAAATAAAGTCGTTTTTTCTCACCACCTGAAAGTTTTGAAATCAATGTTCCATGACTGCTTCGTGGAAATAAAAACTGTTCAAGTAGATTCACAATTGAAATGTTCTCACCACTTGTATTATGTGCAGCTGAGGCGACTTCTTCAAGGAAATTGATGATTCTTTTATTTTCATCCAAACCACGAATTTCTTGGCTGAAATAACCAATTTTCACTGTTTCGCCAATTTCTAAAAGTCCTGAAGTCAGCGGTAATTCTCCTGCAATCAGATTAAGCAGTGTTGATTTTCCAACACCATTATCCCCCACAATCCCAATCCGAGCTTGAGGTTGCACTAACAGATTGAAATGCTCAAAAATGGTACGATTAGGATAAGAAAAACCCGCATCCTTAAAGCTCAACACTTTCTTTCCAAGTCTGGTACTTGCAATATTTACTGACAGGCTGTCATCATTCGTTTTGTCGCTACTTACAGCCGTTTTTAGTTCTTCAAAACGGTCAATTCGCGCTTGCTGTTTCGTACTTCTTGCTTGTGGTGATTTGCGAATCCATACCAACTCGCTCTTATAAAGTTGCTTTGCCTTATGGCTGGCAGCCGCTTCTCGTTCCTCATCTTCTGCTTTTTTGGCAAGATAATCTTGATAATTTCCCTGATATTCACGAAGACCACCATTTTCTAGCTCAAAGATGCGAGTTGCGACATTATCCAAAAAGTAGCGGTCATGCGTCACAAACAACACAGTACGCTTCGCATTTTTTAAATAATTTTGCAACCAAGCAATCGTCTCAACATCTAAATGGTTCGTCGGCTCATCCAAAAGCAATAAATCAGACGTATTGACTAACGCCTGTGCCAACTGTACTCGACGTTTCTGGCCTCCTGAAAGCGTTCCAATCCGACTTGTCGGCTCAGGCAAATTGAGCTTCGAAAGAACCATTTTTACATCAGCTTCAACCTGCCAACTATTTAATGCATCCATCTCTGCTTGAACTTTTGTCAGTTTTGACAGCGCTTCTTGACTTTCTGTCAGTACTGACAAATCATTCAAAGCCTGTTCATAAGCCTTAATCACGCGCATCTGTGGTAATTGGTCATCCAGAACTGCATCCAAAATCGTTGCATCATCGTCAAAATCTGGTTCCTGCGTCAAATAAGTAATCTTATAATTTTGTGGATGTTCAAAAGGCGATACATCGCCATCAAATCCACTACTTCCTGAAATCACATTGAGAAGTGTCGTTTTTCCTGTTCCATTTATTCCCAAAAGTCCAATCCTGTCAAGGTCGTGAATGATAAAATTAACCTTATCAAAAACCGTCTTGTCACCAACCGACTTTGTCAAATTTTGCGCAATAAAATCTGCCATTATTTATCCTAATTTCTGTCAATAAAGTTGTCGCTCCATCTCTCTTTTTCAAAGCATTTGTTAAATTATAACAGAGCAATGAAGTCAAGACTTATTCAGTCACCACTGGATTTAGTCGGACGAAATTCAAAGCTTGCCATTCCGACTAGGTGCTTCAGCACCTTAGCGAGGATGGACAGCGTAGTGAAGCGAAGATAGTGCTGCTTTATCTCCGACCTAAGATAGGATAGCCGTTGTTGCTTTAGCAACTTACGGATATGCTAGTTGTTACACCTAGGTCGGAGTATTGCGATTGCGACTAGCCACTTTAGTGGCGTAGCGAGCATCGACAGCGTAGCCGTAAGGCGGAGATAGCACGCACTTGTTTTGATAAATATGAGATGAAACACTTGCAATACTAAGGTAAATTATACCATATCTTACACTTTTCCTGCTGATTACCCTAAAAACTCTCTGTCAGTACTGACAGAGAGTTTGTCATTGAGCTGATGACTTCATCAGCATGGACCACATTATGATTAATCTCTTGCAAAAGGATTGTGCGGTCGATTGGGGTATAAAACCCTTACAACTTTTAAAGTGTAACTATCATATTTTGTCGCTACTAACGACTTTTTTATCAAAAAGATTGATGACAAAGCTCAATGCACATAAAACAATTGTAATCCAAAAAACATGGTGGATTGCTCCAAGGACAATTTTTTCAAGCGAGACGTGCAGTCCACTAGGCACAGCATTTGAAGTTGTCGTACTGACAAACTCGTTGACTAACTTATAAGTCACCTCTGGAAATTTCTTGAGGCCCATATTAATTCCAAGTGAAAATGCCAATCCAAAAATTCCTGTCATCATTGCTTGACCAAGCGTTCGACCAAGAACAACCATTGAACTCGCCTGCCCTACCATTTCCTTTGGAACAAGTTTTTGAGCAAGCAAAGTTGTTGCCGTCAAAATAATTCCCATCACCGCACCAGTCACACCTGAAATCACATAGAAAGCAAACATTGGAAATTTTGCTCCAGCAAAAACAAGTGGAATATAGCTGATAAGCAATATACCAATAAGCACCGCAAACAAAGGACGCACCATAAATCGTCGCATTAAAAACCCAACAAAAAACGAAGCAATCATCCAAAGGACTGAGCTTGGTGTCAAAGCAAGACCAGCGACAAAAGCTGGCACACGATAAATGGCTTGAAGCCAAATCGGAAAATAAATATTAAACCCAATCAGACACCCTGACAAAAGTGTCGCCAGCAAAATTTGAATCGTAAAAGTCCTCGTTTTGAACATTTCAAAATTCAAAATAGGATCCGCTGCTTTCTTCTCTGCTCGAATAAAAATCACCAAAGCCATCACAAATATAACCGCAAAGATAGCTTCAAAAGTCCAATTAATAACTGCTCCAGCTAAACCTTGAAAAACCATTAACAAAGAAATCAATAGCGCAGAAAGAGATAAAATCCCCATCCAATCCATTAACACCTTATCTTTTCTCTCATGTAAATCTTTATAACCAAAAGCAGCAAGTAAAATCGTAATCAGACCAAGCGGAACATTAATAAAGAAGACCCAGTGCCACCCCAGCGTATCAACAATCCATCCCCCAAGCAGCGGACCAGCAAGCGCTGAAATCGCCCAAGCCGTATTGTTCAATGCCATGATACTTGCCCGTTCTTCAAAAGTAAATAAGTCCGCAATAATCGTGAAAGTCAGCGGCATCACTGCCCCAGCACCTATCCCTTGAACCGCGCGAAACATAATCAACGTCAGCATATTTGGGGCAAATCCACAAAGCCCTGAACCAACTAAAAAGAAAAAGAGTCCAAACATAAAGATTCTTTTACGCCCAATCGTATCGGATAATTTCCCATAAATCGGTGTCGTAATAGCAGTCGTAAGCAAATAAATCGCAAACACCCAACTCTGTAACTCAAGCCCATGCAATTCTGAAATAATCGTTGGCATTGCAGTTGTCACAATTGTCACCTCAACAGAGGTCATAAATGTCGCAATAAAAATGGCCGTAAGAATTCCTAAGCGTCCATTAAATTTCATGTTTTCTCCTTTAAAATGCTACAAATCCGACTGTTCTACTCCCTTGCTAAAAAGGCATTATGTCCCCTGCTCCTTTCCCAAAATAAACCATCCTTCATCACAAGAAAGCTAGGAGGATTTGCTTTCTTCCTCATTTTTGAACAATAGTTCCATTCTAACATATTTCCTCTTCTGAGAAAACTCATCATCTCCCCCATGTCTAAAAAAAGCCGCTAAAGCGACATTTTAACTTAGCAAGTGCGTGCTATCTACGCTTAGCTGCGCTGTTCATTCGCTCTATCTCCGTTTTACTGCGCTGTCGATTCTCGCTACGGCACGGACGTGCCCTAGTCGAAGTTGCGTAGACCGTTCGTAGAACGGCGTGCGAAGCACGTAGCGAGTTGCGATTTGAACTTTCCACTTTAGTGGCTTAGTGAAATCGACAGCGGAGCAAAGTGAAGATAGAGCGAATGGATAACGAAGTGAAACGGAGGTGTGACCACATATCTTTGATGTTAAGCAGACTGTTTGCATACAGGTCGCTTAGTTGTTACACCTAGAGGTTGTGCCCTAACATTGGTGGAGGAGAAAGAATCACCCACCAATGGAGTAATCACTTCAATGGTGATGTACTGATTCAATTTCGCCATTCTTGTTCAACTCTGAATCAAGTGTATCAAGCATACCGTGTAACCAATCATGCATATTATTTACTGTGGTCAGATAACCCAGAACCCGTGATTTCAAGCTACGAACAAAAGCAATCACTTGATCTTTTTCTGTATTTTTAGTGAATTTCATCGCCGCCACACTACGTCTAGTAATACTAAAACCTTTTTTAAGGTCTTCTTCTTCAAAACTTGAATAGAAAAAATCAAGCTGGTCATGAAGTTTAATCATCTTCTCATGGACAAACATAAACATCGGAATAATCTCATCTTCCGCTGCATCCTCGCTCGCTATCCAACTCATGATTGAACCTACTGTCGCGCGAATATACTCTGTCATCATCTCCGTTTGAAGTTGGATGACATTATAAACTTTTTCCATGTTATCAATATTAGCAGTCACATCTGACTTCTCAGCCGAGTCCACCTGATTAAACAATAAAAGCGCAATTTCTGAATCTTCATCTCCCGCCTGATTTTTACTACTAAAAACGTCATTAAAAATCATCTCAAAACCATTTGCCTGACTTAAAAACTTATCTTTGATATCCATCTCTTTATTCCTTCTAATATTGTTTAACCTCTTATTCTTGATACTGCTTTCGAGGCTATAAAATTTAGAATTAGAAATTCCGCTAATTGTCCACAATGCAAAACAATACTAAAATGAACCAGAATCACTTATCTACGAATATTATATCAAATTTTTCAACAGACTGTTGTTTTAAATCCAAATTTATACTTATTTTATCAAAGCAAGTACTGCTTTGAATTTCGTCCGACTGCCCTAAGGCGTTAGTGCTTTACGACTCGACTTGTGGCTTTGCCTTTTGCTCTTGGGGCTTTAGCCCTTAAGCAAACGGACAGCGGAGCAACGAAGTTGCGTAGACCGTTCGCAGAACGGTGTGCGAAGCACGTAGCCACGTAGCGAAAATGGATACCCGTGGTGTGGACAGCGCAGCGAAGATAGCGACTAAAGAAAATGGACAAATGTTTTACGAAACTCCCACTGAATAAGTCTTGACTTCATCGTTTAGCACAATAATTCCACTTTTTCGATAAATTAATACAGATTCTAGACAATTTTAGCAACAAACTGCTCCAACTTCTCAATCGCATCCAGCACTTTCTCACCCGTCACTTCTGAATCAATCAGCACATAGGACTCCTTGCTGCTTGCAGCAAACTCTGCCACACTTAAAAGTTTCTGACGGTCAAAGCCTGTAATATTCAACTCCGCCAGACGTGTAGGCAAGTCACTCGCTGCATAGAAAGGTAATAATTTTTCAACCTCAGCCAAATCTCCTGTATATGCGAGCTGCACCAAAACACCATAAGCCACCTTTGAGCCATGCAAAATCGGATGTGTTTCAGGTAAAAGTGATAAGCCATTATGCAAAGCGTGTGCCCCCGACATCCGACCATAAGAACCCGCAAAACCACCTACAGTTCCAGAAAGCTCAATAATCGTATCCGCAATCCGACCAAAAGCAGGTGTAACCTCTTGATTTTCTAAAGCTTGCAAAGCTTCCGCCGAATCCTCAAACAAAATCTTGAAAACTGTCTTAGCACTTGCAAAACCAAGCCGTACAGAAGCCGTCAAATCTTCAGGCGCCACATGACGCACAATTCCTTCCATTTCATACCATTTAGCGACGGTATCGCCAATCCCTGCTACCAAATATTCTCGTGGTGTCACAAGTAAAAACTCCCAGTCAACCAGTGTTAAATATGCCCCACGTGCAAAATAATCAACTTTATCAAATGTATGATTGCTATGGTACAGCGCTGCAACAGGTGTATAAGGCGCACAATTTGAAATCAAAGTCGGCACCACCACTAGATCACAGCCAAGCTCACGCGCCACAACTTTTGCCGTATCAATCACACGACCACCACCAATTGCCAAAATCACATCTGCCTTACCAATTTCACTCGCAAGTGCTCTTCCATTTGCTGTGGAAGCTGTGCCATCATAACGAAAAACAGGAAAAGTAAATTCTCCCTGATAAAAGTCTGAAAACACCTGATAAGACTGCTCTCCAGTAATTACCGCAATCTTCTCAAAATCCCTCAGATACTCAGGCAAATCTTTCAATACTCCAACTCCAGAAACATAACGATTCGCCCCAGGACGTACTTCTTCAATTAAATTCATAGCAAAACTCCCTTTTATAATATTCTGAAAATATTTTAATTTTATAAAATATTCTACTCTTTATTGGTAAATTTTGCAAGAAAAAATCAACAGATTATCTGTTGACTATTTATCATAAGTTAGAGTTTTCACTGTTTCTCCACTGGCATTTGTCAATTGGAGTTTAAGCTTGGGATGCTCAACGCCTGACTGACTCATCGCATCTAATACCTTATCTGCAATCGTCTGCGCTTGGTCTCCATTTGTTGTGAGCAGTGTGTTTACCGCAGCAGCATTAAGCTTTGAAGATTGAATAGTATAGGTCACCCCTGAGTTAGTACTCGTAGCCTTAGCAGAATCAATCAGACCTTGCGACTGACTCACGATGGCATCCGCATTTTTATTCAGTTTATTGGCAATGCCACTAGGGCTCGCAGAGGCAATCTTTCCTGCTGCCTCATCTAAACTTGACGTATTCGGCACGATTTTTGAGATTATCGCCTCCGTCTTGCTTGCAATCATATGACGCTCTAGCATGATAGCGCCAAAAGCAATCAATGCCAACACCACGATGATGGACAAGAGCGTAACAACAATCTTTCGCCCTCGATGTTTTTTAACTTTTCTTAGCTTTCTTGAATTCATACCCACCTTCTTTCCCTGACTTCATTTTATCACTTTTAACTTTTTTAGCAAATGAGATGCAAAAAAGCTTGGAAATCCAAGCTTTCAACCAAGCAAGTGCGTGCTAAATCCCCCACCTCTTCAGGTGGAGGATAAGCAGCACTAAACTTTGCTTTCGTTCTACTAACATCAGTAGGAGAGAAAGAATCTCCTACTGATGAAGTAATCATTTCAATTTTTCCTTTGTCTAAGCCAAGTTAAAATTCCTACAAGCACACCTGTACCCAAAAGACCAAAGAGTGACTCTAGCACATCGCCTGTACTTGGTAAGTTTTTAGATCCCTCAACATTTTCAGCACCTGTGGTAAAGTTCTGTTCATTACTCCCCCCACCATTGCCGTCCTCTATCTCTTCTGGGACTGTTACATTCCCTAAAGCATTAGTGCGGAGGGATAAAACTTCATGTGCTGTTGCATGAAAGTTATTCGTTTCAGCAACACGAGCAAAGAAATGATAGGTTGTGTTTGGTTGCAAATCAGTGAATGTTGGGCTGTTCTGCCAAGTTACACCAGTTATTGAGTTTGTTGCACTATAAGCATACTCTACCCTTGGTGTATCATCAACTTCCGCACGAGTCAGACTCGTAAAGTTCATTGGTGTCATCAAGCGCTCCGCCAACCCCAGATGAGTCAACGTATAGCTAAGACTAACATGATTATGACTGAAACTTTCCACTCCCAAGTTGAGTTCAAACTGGTTATCACGCGTTGCCTGTGTAATCACTGTATTAATCACAGGCTGTGTCAAGGAGTAATTCATCGCATGAGCGCCTGTTAAGCTCACGGGGTCAAAATCAAGTAGACCACTACTTACATTAGCCGTAGGCGCTCCATCAACAGTATGAACTCCAGACAATCCAACTAAATCTGCGTTGACCTCATCATCTTCAATAACACCAGCCAACTTTGAATCCTCAACATCAGAGGCTGAAATAGTGAAATCTGCTGTCCCATCAAAGACTCGACTCAGACTAATATCGCCTGTCAAACTGATTTCTAATGGATTAATCGTGATATTTAGAGTAATCTGCCTCATATCAGAATGATTAGCAGAGTCTCTCGTTCCAACAATCGTGTATTTCCCAACATTTGCTACTGAAAGTTGAAGCTTATTTTCTTCTCCTGTAGGACTAACCGTGGCTGTACTTCCACTTGGCAAATCGGTAATCGTCCAGTCAAATACAGTGGTATCAAAATCATGATTGATTAATGCAGTTGCATCAAAAATCAAGTTTTGCCCTTGATAGTCTGTGGTTAAGCTTCCCTGAAACTCTGTCTGTACTAGCTTCAACTCTGCTGTACGAGAAACGGTTACATCATTAACCGTAGCTGTAAAGGTCAGACGATATGTGCCGCTACTTTCAATCTCATCAAAACCTGTGACTGTCAAACTATCCGTATCAAAGCTGTCTGCGCCTGCAACTGCTGGGTCAAACAAATCTAATAACTCAGCTTCGATATCTTCAAAAGTTTGAAAATCTTCAAATGCCATGCTCTTATCAGCGATGTCTTGCATATCTACCAAACGAATTTTACCTTGAGTGGGGGCAATCTTGCTCGTGATTTCTCTGATTTCTGTATTAGTCACTTCAAAGGTTACCGTATTTTCTCCAAGAGCATAATCTCCCTCGACTTGTGCTTCATTGATATGGTAGTTATCACTAATCTCTACACCGTTTCGTGTGACTAGAGGTGTCGCACCAAAGAGCGAGACAAGTGCGTCTGTGCTATCCTCAAAATCATTAATGTTTTGAGTGACTGGATTATTTGCCAATATCACATCAAAACTATATACAGCGTTCAGTGTGAGATTAAAGTTTAGCGTAAAGGGTCTGAGTCCGTCATCATAAGATAAATCTCCTGAGATGACAATATCTAAAGCTTCAATGTCAGGACTGATGTTTTGTATTGTCAAAGTGTGATTCGTTAAGTCCCAGTCAATATCATCACTATCAACACCTGCGATAGTTACAAGAACATTTTCTAAATCTCCATCTTCTTCAAGTGGGATGAAATGTTCGCTCAAATCAAGGGAGAGTGTACTTGCCCAATCTTCATCATCGAGGATAATGTTTTCTTCAAGCCCCTCATAAAGTCTAAAACTTAGACGATGTACGTCACCTTGATTAAAATTTGTGGCTGTTTTGTTGAAAAAGGCTTTCACATAATATTCAGCTCCAGACTCAAGTCCTGCAAAAGTAGCTGTCGGATCAAAATTTGTCAGGTTATCAGCTGTATAAGTGAACGTTTGGGATGGCTCTACATCGTCAATCAATGGCTCAGTATCATAAAGTTCAAAGGTCACACCAGCTTCTGCGAGCTCTGAAAAATGCGTTTCATGGAGAAGACTTGTCTCAAAATCAGCGCTAATCGTCACGCGATTTGTTGTCTTATAAACTGACAAATCCGTAATCTCAGCATTGTCCGCACGAACGATTTCTGTGTTAATCACTGGTTGAGCAGACAAGAAATAATTTGCTCCTTGCTCACCACCCAAAGTTGTATCTATCGGCTCAAACGAAAGTAAACCAATGCTGACATCAGAAACTTCCTTACCGTCTACTGTGTGAACACCAACTAAGTTAGTGAGGTCAGGAACTTCAACATCATCTTCGTCTTCAAAGACACCTGACAGATAAACTCCTGCTACATCATCATCAGTGATGGTAAAGTCGGAAGTTCCATCAAAAGCTCTCGTCAAGTTGAGTGCGTCTGCGAAAGTTACATCTTTCGGTGTAATTGTGAGGGTTTTATCCGCTTCAATGCCATTTTGTCCCTTTGCAGAGATGATAAAGTCTCCGACTGTGTCAAAGCTCAAAACTAAGTCAGTGCCATCAATCTCAACCGAACTACCAGCGACATCAGAGCTGAAAATATAATCATCAGCTGATAAACCATCTGCTAACTCAAATAAATCACTCAGTGGAAAACGCATCGTCCGTCCAGCATAGACCTCGCTAACTGCTGTATCAGTCGCAAATATACCTCTATCGGTATGGGCAGTTCCTGTGGCTGCTTCGCCTGCGAGATGATTTTGATGCTCTGCAACACGCACCCAGACATGATATTCACCGTTTGTATGCAAGCCCTCAAAAGTATTACTAGCTTGCCAGCCCATCGTAGGCAAATCACTTACGGTACTAATCGCATACTCTAGTGCGTAATTGGTCGGTAATGTCAAAGCTTCAGTATTGATGGTTAGCGTTGTTGCTGTTGTACTGATATCAGAAATCACAGGTATAAGTGGTTGGGGAGCTTGTGTAATTTCCGTGTTAATCGTTGGCTGTGCTGCCAAGGTATAATTCATAGCGTGAAGACCTGTCAAACTTATTGGATCAAAGGCAAGTAACCCATTGCTTACATTAGCCGTAGGAGTACCTTCAACGGTATGCATACCAGTCAGTCCTACTAAATCTGCTATGACATCATCATTTTCAAAAACTCCATCTAATTCTATATCTTCAATGTCAGAGTTTGTGACAGTGAAAATGATGGTCCCGTCAAAGGGACGTATCAATGAAAGTGCATGGCTGAACTTTATAGCTTTAGGTTTAATGTTAATCGTAGCAACCGTTGCACGTTGTGCTAGACGGCTTGTACCATTAGGTATAGCTTCAATCTGATAAGTTCCAATGCGCTCTGCAACGTCGAAGCTCAAAGATAATTGATTTCTCTCTTGGCTGAGTGTAGCTCTCTCATCCTCTCCGACAAGTTTAAACTCAAAATCATCAGCTTCCACACCATCGAAATTAAACAAATCGGCAATATCAAGGCTCATTGTACGACCTGAATAGGGAACGTTTATCGTTTTTCCCATGACAGGTGCGATAGGAAAAGTATCCTGCTCATCGCCAAATCCTAAGATTGGAATATTTCGTTCACTATCCCATTGCCAGGTATTCTGGTTTAGCCAGTTGAGCGGAGTTCCACTGAATGTTGTAGAATCTCGGAGCTGGCTAGGCGTTAAATACTCACCATTTCTTGGAGTAATGGTGGAAGTTAATATCGTACTTCCAGAAATTGTTGCTGATAATTGATTAAAACGATAATTCGTACCCATCGTTCCACCCACCCAGTATCCTACGATGGCTCCGTAACTCTGGTAACTACTTTCCCAATTGGGAGAGGTAATAGTTAAATTACCAGTAGCAATATTCTTTGAAACATTTCCGCCTTGCAGATGACCAATGAGTCCACCAACAGAATCAGAAACCCCTGATACTGTCCCAGTAGAATGATTTGAGAAGACTTCTCCATAATCACTGTAACCAATCAATCCCCCTAGGACTCTTTGACCGTTGACTGCTCCAGTGGAATAGCTAAAAAGTACTGTTCCGTAACTGGTTCCGACTAGTCCACCAACATAAGAGAAACCAGTCGCGAGTGCACTAGAGTGACTGGTTTGGATAGTACTGAGTGAGTTAGAACCGACTAATCCACCAACATAAGTACCATCTCCTGAAAAAATACCTTGTATATTTCCAGAAACACTAGATTTAGAAATTGTACTGCTTTCTATTCTACCAGCAAGTCCACCAACAAATCGATATCCTGTAACATTCACACTTTCAAGATTAATATTTTTAATCGTTGAATTAATAATAGAACCAAAAAGTCCTACTCGTAGGGTATCAGGTAAGTGAACTGATAGACCACTAATTGTATAACCTCCTCCATCAAAATGTCCCACAAATGAATTTTCTAAATTCCCAATAGGGCTCCACGCTCCTGTGAGCGTTAGATTATTTACCAATTTGAAGTAGAACCCTTTTGTAAGATAGTTGGAATCTCTCATTAATTCCAAATCTTCCTGTGTAGAAATCAAGTATGGGGTTGTCTCACTACCATTACCACCAGTAAAGCTCGTATCTGCTACTGGCGCAATTTCACTAAGAGAATCTTCAGGAATTTGTTCTGTATTAGCTTCAGTAACTTTTTCTGAACTTTCTAGCGTTTCTTTGTTTTCATATGATTCAAGAGTACCGTCTGTTGGTGGTGCTTCTGCATTATCTTCGTTTTCAACTGTTGGTGTTTCTGTGACAAGCTCCGTCTTTGGCTCAGTGATTTCTTCTTGCACAGTTGCGAAAACTGGTGCAGCTTGTGAAAGTATAAGTGTGCTTAACAAAACCATCGAAAGTATTGACTTTTTATTCATTGATTGGCTCATAGCTCTCCTTTTTATTTATAATCATTTTCTAATATAATTCTAACAAAAATCTAAAAAAAAAAAAAACGATATGCGTTTCACCGCATATCATCTATGTTTTCATTCTCATTATTTTATCATTTAATCATTAAAATCAAATCGCAGCTTCATGTTAGCAGAGCCTAAAACCACCATGCGTCCGAGAAGTTCGGTTTGAGCTTCAAGGGCGACTTTGGCGAGTTGTTCGTTTGCTTTTGTGAGATAAGCTGTGATGTCGGTCTCTGGGAGCTTGCGGTCAGTTTCGTTTTGGATTTCGTGGAATTTTGCCATCGTGTCCAGCGCATAAGTGTCACGCAAATCGACAAAAAGGTCATAGTTGCTATCGCCAAGCACTGCCGTTGTCGCAGAGAGCCAGTACATATTGGTTGGGTCGTATTCGGCTTTGGCGTCACGGTAGCAAGCAGGTGTATCGTCAATATCCGTGTAGAAAGGCACGACATGGTTGAAGGTATTTGCACCAAAAGCCAGCCACTGAATGCCTGCAAGTTCAGCAGGGACGTGATTTCTGACTTGAAGGATATGCACACTGTGGTTTCGATTAATGCCAATCGGACGGAAAAGTTTGCGCTCGGCTGCTGTATTTGTCGTGCTATAGACATCGTAAGGTGTGTTTTCAAAATGACTACTCAGGACGAATTTCACATCTTCAACAGAGATTTTTCGAGTTGCTTCACAAATGAAAGGGAGGTCATGATTTTGTGGATCATCAGATTTTTCACCTAAAAAATTTTGCCCATACCAAGTCCGTGGATTGTTATAAACGCTGTCTTTAATCGAGCTTGAACCAAAAATATGGCGCAGATTGTAGTGTGTCGTGTAACCGCCAAAGTCATCAGGATTCAGATGATTTTCATCAATCAAGGCTTTCAAGTCTGATGAGCAAAGATAGTCGTCATTGTCAAACTTGAACTCGTCAATATTCATACGGTTTGGTGCGACAACATAGCTGTCATCAGGGATACGCACTGCTGCCCAGTGATGTCCACCAATCGTTTCGAGCCACCACACTTCGTCATGATCAGCAAAAGCAATGCCGTTTGGCTCATAAGTGCCGTAAGTCGTGAGCAACTCGCCGAGACGCTCTACACCTGCGCGTGCTGAAGTGATATAAGGCAAAACGAGCGTAACCAAGTCCTCCTCGCCCATCCCATTTTCAACATAAGGGTCAAGCCCAAGAATGCGCGGATTGGTCGTAATCGTTTCGGTCGCAGACATGGCAACATTGGCACTGTTAATGCCTGCTGCTGGCCAAATGCCGTCTTTGAGGACAGCGTTCGGTGTAGAAGTATAGCGCAATGGATTTTCGGGTAAATCAAGTTCAAACCCTGAAAGAACTGCTTTGTAGTGGCGTGGCTGGTCGTCAGGATGAACAACGACAAAGCGTTGTGGGTCAAGTGCTTCGTGCCCATCATCGTTGCGGGCAATGAGTGTTGAGCCGTCAAGTGACGCCTTTTTCCCGACTAAGACTGTCGTACATGAACCTTTTTTTCTGTCTTGAATTTTCATTATAAACTCCTATCATTCTAATTTGAATTTTTTAGTCATGTCATTTATTCACGCAATGAAGCTAATGAGCAGACTCAAGATTAATTTTTACCTGAATGTCTGCGCATCAACCCTGTATAGCCACAGTGTGGACAAGTTTCTTCTCTTTCGCCAAAATAATGTGGCTTGAACATATCATCTGCTACTGAAGTCTGAAAATGTGCTTGACACTGCGGACATTCATAGTGCATAAAACGTGCCGCAATGAAGTTAACAATGAACACAATAATCAATAATGGAATGAGTAACAGCGGACTGCCGTTTTGATGAACATTCATTTTATTCTCCTCGACTATTCCGAAGCGGGACTAGCAATAATATTAATGAGCAAAGTTTTCTGCAACAAAGTTCATAATGCTGGCTTTATCATTTTTTAACTCATTTTTGACAATCTTTTCTTCAATTGTTTTCAAGATTTTGCCAAGTAGCGGTCCAGCTTCTAGATTACATTCTTTCATCAAAGTACTACCTGTCACTACAATTTCCGATTTATCGTGAATCTGTAAAGCATTGTTAATTTTGATTGCTTCAGAAAAATCAACATTTTTGCCTTCTCCTGTTTTCAAGTCATCAATCATTTGACACTTTTCTAAGCCAAAGCGATAGAGGCTCGGTAAATCCCATGCTGACAACTTATAAGCCTCTGTCAGACTGCTGACAGCTGTGATAAATTCATTAGAAACTTTCCATTGGCGCAAAAATTTCTTAACATCAATGCTATCAAATCTAACCAAAAGCGCTGCCCATGCTTGTTCTGAACATTTAAAACTAAAATCTACTGACAGCTCTTTTGTCAGTTTTGTCAGTGCTGACAACTCAAATTCAGGTAAATATTTCCAAGCATCAGACTGTGCAAGCAGTAACAGCCCATTGCGCCATCCCTCAGCATTCAACAACTTATCCAATTCGATAAAAATTCGTTCCACCGAAATTTTTGTCAGTAATGACGCATGACTTTTCATTGCAGTAAAAGTTTCGGGTTCAATCTCAAACTCAAGTGTCGCCGCAAAGCGCATGGCGCGCATGATTCGTAGAGCATCTTCATTGAAACGCTCAAACGCACTACCCACTGCACGTAAACGGCGCTCATGCAAGTCACACAAGCCCTCAAACAAATCAATGATTTCACCATCAGCATTACAAGCAAATGCATTAATCGTAAAATCACGCCGCTTTAAATCCTCACGCAAATCACGCACAAAGTCCACAGAATCAGGTCGCCTAAAATCCGTATATTTACTCTCCGTCCTGAAAGTTGTAATTTCATAATGTTCTGTTTCATCACGTAAGTCCTTACCTGCAAGCACCAATACCGTGCCATGCTCAATTCCGATATCAATCGTATGTGGAAAAATCATCTTGACTTCTTCAGGATAAGCGCTCGTCGCAATATCAACATCATGAATATCACGTCCCAAAAGCACATCACGCACACTTCCACCTACAAAATAAGCCTCAAAACCATGCGCTTGTATTTTTTGCAAAACCGGCAGCGCCAGGACAAACTCTGACGGCATTTTTTCTAATTTCATTCCTTCATTTTATCAAAAAAACGTGAAATTCGCCACGTTCTTTCCACTCGCTCTAAAGATTGTCCGATAATCTCAACACAATGCTTTGAGTATCAAAAAAGTTTACTGACAGAACTGTTGTCAGTAAACTTTTTCATGTCATACTAGTTCATCTTTAATTTTACGCAGTAAAATTATTAGTTGGCTACGCTGTCCATTGGCTGTAAGCTGCTAAAGCAGCAACGCCAAATGGCAACTGCAAAGATATTGCCTTGCGCTTGCGCTCGAACAAGGAGCAGTTTGCTTTTCACGCAAACTTTAATTTCTAAATGGAATATTTAGAAATTAAACAGTATCAGTACATTCTGTCAGTACTGACAAACACATATTTATCTCAAATCAATCCAATAACGACAAACTTCATCTCCATCAATATCAACAATATTTTCAAGTAGGCCCCCACACTGTTCAATAGTCTTACGGCTTGCAATATTATCTTCATCAGCAGAAATCATCACAGACAAAATCCCTCGCTCCCGATATTTTTCAAGTGCAAAAGTTACCATTTGACTAGCTAAATGTGCGCCACGAAATCTCGGTGCTACACCATAGCCGATATGTCCGCCCCATTCTAGCAAAATTCCCTTTTCAATCTGCCAACGACAAGAGCAAACTCCTGCAATTTCGCCATCAACAAAAGCAAAATACTTCGTACAAGTTGACCAATCAGGGTTTTCAACAGCAAATTCTTCACGACGAATTTTCTCCTGCCACTCCACAAAATTCTCCCTAGAAATTTCATTATAAATACTTGTCTCATCAATCTTGAAAGGGCTTGTATCTGTTTTCCAGTCAGCAGTATAGCGCAGAAAAGCCTCTAAATCTCTTGGCTCTAGTTGCCTGATTTCTAAATTTTCCATAAAACTTCTCAATTTTCTATTCGTTCAAGAACATCATAAATCCAAGAAATGCTCCAAACCATACTTCAACTCATTGACTTTCATCACTTCACGCACAGCCAATGCAACCCCTGTCATAAAGCTCACACGATCATAGCTGTCATGTCGCAAAGTTAATCCTTCACCTAGCGAGCCAAAAATCACTTCCTGATGTGCGACAAGCCCTGGCAAACGCACCGAATGAATCCTCATTCCATCAACATCTGCACCACGCGCACCCACTAAAGTTTCCAGCTCATCTGCTGCTCCTTGCTTGTGACTCTTCCGATTTTCAGCAATCAATTCCGCAGTTTTCACAGCTGTTCCTGACGGTGCATCCTTTTTCTTATCATGATGAAGCTCAATAATCTCTACATCTGGAAAATATTTTGCAGCAGATTTCGAAAATTGCATGAGCAACACAGCACCCAATGCAAAGTTAGGCGCAATCAACCCACCTAAATTTTTTAGACGTGAAATCTCAATTAATTCTGCAATCTGTTCTTCTGTAAAGCCTGTTGTACCAATGACTGGTCGAAATCCATGTTCAATTGCAAATTTTGTATTTTCAAAAGCAACAGATGGCTGAGTGAAGTCAATCCAAACATCTGCCGACAAGTCTTTCAGTTCCTCTTTTACATTAAAAACTGGTACACCAAAGGCCTCTGTCTCCGTTGTAAAAGGATCAAGCAAAGCTACCAATTCAAAATCTGCCTGTTCCAATACCATATTTACAGCAGTAGAACCCATACGTCCTTTAAATCCCGCAATAATTACTTTAATTTTACTCATTTCTTTCTCCTCATATCATTAAAATATCATTAAAGTTTTCGTTCCAAGAAAACCATCGTCCGCATAGCAGTCCATCCAATAGTTGTTTTAACTTAAGCAGTACTATCTCCGCTTCACTACAGTGTAACCTCATATTTTTGATGTTAAGCAGACTGTTCCGTACAGGTCGCTTAGATAAACTAGCACAATTTTGATTTTTCTGAACATTCACATTTACAGAAAAGCACGCAAAGACGTGCTTTTATCGAAGTAAGTACGTGCTAACACCCCTACCTCTTAGGTAGGGGATGAAGCAGCACTAACTTTGAATTTCGTCCGACTAAATTCAGTGGGGAGTTGAAACTCCCCACTGAATAAGTCTTGACTTCATTTTTTCGGTGAAATAGCGTAAGCCACAGTATTAAGTCCCAAATGTGTCGCAATCACAGGACCAAAAGTTACAATCTCAACATCATCATAACCTTGCTCTAGCGCATAATCGTATAGTTCTTGTGCTCTCTCCTCGGCACGAGCATGAATAACATACACCTTGTAAGCAGAGCGACTTTCCGCCTCTTGTAGCAATAGCTCTTTGATTCGATTCATTGATTTTTTTACTGTACGAACCTTCTCAAAAACCTCAACCTTACCCTCTTGACTAAAAGTCAACACAGGTTTGATATTCAACAAAGTCCCTAAAACAGCGGCTCCATTGGACAAACGTCCGCCTTTAGCCAACCAGTTCAAATCATCTACGAGCATATAAGCTCGGTCTCCATCACGCTGTTTCTCAAATTTTGATATGATTTCGTCAAATAAAGCCCCTGATTCATACAAATCAAGAACAGTTTCCACCATATATCCCAAAGGACTAGAAGTAATAAATGTTTCTGGAAACTTCACTTCCATTTGTTCAAATTCATTTTGTAAATAGAAAGCATTTTGATAAAAACCAGAGATAGCCGCGGGCAAGAAAAGACCTAAAACATGAGTATAGCCCTGCTTTTCCAAATTTTTCAAAAGAACTTCAAGTTCAGCCACACTAGGCTGCGCCGTTTTTGGCACATCCTGTGCTTTTTCCATCAAGTCAAACCATTCTTCATGAGAAATCTTCCTCAAGTCATAATCTACCCCATCAATTGATATAGGGATATCTAAAACAAAAAGATTCTCGTAAGTTTTATATTTCTCAGCATGGTCCGCTGAGGAGTCAGTAATAACAGCTAATTTCATAAAAATATAATAATTCTTAATTAGAACTCCAAATTAATCCCTGGTTGATCCAAGGCGACTTCCGTTGTCTCATAGACCAACCGTTTAAGCAAATCAAACAAAGGCGCTGCAAGTTGCCCCAGCTCTTCTTGTTCAAGTTCTTCCTGTTCAGCAATCACACGATTTCTTACATAGTTGAGCTGACTAACAAATCCAGAAAGCACAATATTATCTAATGCAATCAGATAAGTCAACACAGCATGAATTGCGGTGTCGCCCTCATTTGCTTTTTCAAGCTGTTCAACAGGAACCAATTGAAATTGAACATTCAAATTTGTTTCAGGCGTTCCATTTTCTTTTTCCCATTCATAGTTACGCGCATCATAATGAAATTGATTAACGAACTCTTGTTCGCGGTCAATAGTTAAAGTCATTTTTAAAGTCACTCCATTTTTTCCATTTTAACCAAGCAAGTGCGTGCTATCTTCGCCCTTTGGACTACGCTGTCCATCCTCGCTACGGTGCTAAAGCACCTAGTCGGAGTGGCAACTCCCCCACGGATAAGCAGCACTAGACTTTGCTTTCGTTCTACTGCCCCAGGGTCTTAGCGCTTTAGCGATTGCGATTTGAGCTTGTTGCTTTAGCAACTTAGCGAAATCGACAGCGGAGCAAAGCGAGATAGACTTCAGAGACAGGGTAACCTCATATCTTTGATGTTAAGCAGACTGTTGCAGCTTTAGCTGCGTACAGGTCGCTTAGTTGTTACACCCAGAGGTTGTGCCCTAACATCAAAATCAAATCATTTCTACCAAAATTCACGGTAAAATTTTTCGATTTCACAGTCAAATCTAAAACAAATTTAACCTATGAAATCACATTAATAAAAATTTTCAGTACTCTCTTATTTTACCACATCTTTACCATTTTCGCGTAAAGATTTCAAAATTTTCGTTTCTTCTTCATTCGCTTCATAGTGTTCAAGCAAATCTGGACGACGTTCTAATGTTTTTTTCAAACTTTCAGTTAAACGCCACTTTCGAATATTTTCATGATGACCGCTCATCAACACCGATGGTACTTTCATTCCTCTGAACTCTTCTGGTCTTGTATACTGTGGATACTCTAATAAACCACTTGAAAAAGAATCATCCTCATGACTTGCTTGTTTCCCAAGAACACCAGGAATTAAACGAACGATTGCATCAATCATCACCGTAGCAGCTACTTCTCCACCTGTTAACACAAAATCTCCTAGTGAAACCTCATCTGTTACTAATGTCTTAATCCGTTCATCATAGCCTTCATAATGCCCACAAATGAAAATAAGTTGCTCTTCTTGAGCTAGCTCCTCAGCCATTTTTTGATTAAATCGTTTGCCTGCAGGGTCCATCAAAATCACGCGCGGCACTTTTTCTTGAGAAACTGGAATTTGCTCAATTGTATCAAAAATCGGCTGTGGCATGAGCAACATTCCTTGACCGCCACCATAAGGCATGTCATCAACGTGTCTTTGCTTATTTGCTGCATTTTCACGAAAATCGTGCGTATGAAAGTCCACAATATTTTTTTCTTGCGCTTTTCCTACGATAGACTGATTCAGTGGTGTAAACATTTCTGGAAAAATGCTTAAAATATCAATTCTCATTTTATTCCCTACTAATCATCCAAACCTTCCATTATTTCAACATCCACATGATGATTGGCTACATCAACATTCAAAACGACCGAAGGAATATATGGTAAGAGTAAATCTCGCTTTCCTTTACGTTTTACCACCCAGACATCATTTGCTCCCGGTTGCAAAATTTCTGAGACTTGCCCAATAAGCGCTCCGTTTTCATAAACATCACTTCCAATAATCTCATGATAATAAAACTCACCATCATCAAGAGAAGACTGATGTTCTTCTGAAACCTTAAGAACACTCCCTTTAAATTTTTCTACCTCATTAATATGATAAAAGCCTTCAAACTTAACAATATAAAAATTCTTTTGAGAACGACCTGATTTAACTTTTAAATCCTGTATATAGTTATCCTTATCATCAAAAAGCGCCAGAACTGTTCCCTTAGAAAAGCGTTCCTCAGCAAAGTCTGTTGATGGCATCACACGTACTTCCCCTTGAAGTCCCTGCGTATTTACGATTGTTCCTACTTTGTAAAATTTTTCCATGGATTAATTATATCATACCCCATCACACGACAAATAGTTTGAAGTCATTGTTACTACAAATTTATTCCTAAATTTTTATTTATCGTGTTCTAAACATTCACAATCTATAAATATTAGCACCGCAATTAAGTTATACTCTTCTCCCCTGTAAAAGCTTTCCATATTCAGTGCAATATAGTATAATGTTATCATATTATTAACGCAAGAGGCAGAGAATGGCACATAAATCAAAAAGTCATCACCGACACCATAGAAGAAAAAAACACTTAGCTCTAAAGATTATCTTGAGTGTCATTATTACACTTATCTTAATTATAGGTGCAGCCGCTTTTGGTATTTACAAGAATATTGAGTCTACCTTTTCTAGCTCATACGCTAAAAGTTCAGCTACTACACCTATCAATTTTTCAAAATCTAAACCTTTTACGACATTGATTATAGAAACCAATACGGTAAATGGAGAAAATTCCTGTTTTGCAGCAGTTTTAGTTGCCACTAATGCCCAAACCAAACAAACTACATTTTTGAATTTCCCAGTTACAGCTACCCTGCCCAATCAAACAACAATTGCTGATAGCTACGCCAAGGGAGGTAAAAATGCTGTCCTCAACGACATTCACAAAAGTTTATCACTTCCTATTAATAAAATCGTACAAATAGACATAGATAAAATAGGAGAGATAGTTGAAGCAACCGGAGGGATCACTCTTCAAAATCCTACTGCCTTTGTATCAGAAGGCTACCAGTTTAACCGAGGTACTCTTCACCTTAATGCTACTAAAGAAGTTCAGGCTTATCTTTCTCTCGTTGACAAAAACGACCAACAAGCCCTTACCACACGCATCCAAAACGTCTCAATGGCACTTTATGGCAATATTCAAAAGCTAACCAAAGCCAAGAATTTTTCTAACTTTAACTACTATCGCAACATTCTTTACTCTTTTAGTGACACTGTAAAAACCAATATTTCTTTCAACGAATTTAAAGAAATATTAATCCACTACAATAAGGCACTATTGACGACAAGTAAGCTTAACCTTCATACCACTAAACAAGATGGTAACGAAATCATAACAAGCAATGAATTAACAACTGTCAAACACCTCTTCCTCACTTCTCTCCAATAGTAAACAAAAAAATCATGAGTACTACTCATGATTTTTTATTTATTCCCTTACTCATTTCAGATAAGATTCTCATCTCCTCTAAATCTCCAGCATTGCGATTAACATTATTGCTCGCTCCCTGGTTTAATAATAAAACCAAAATGCTAAGAACAACGATGCTACTAATACAAAATAGTACCAAATCAAGACTCCATTCGATTTTTATAATACTATTTTCTCATTTTTTCCTAACAAACCAAAACAATATAAAATTATTTCATCACAATATAATCTGGAACAGCACGATTATCTTGACTAGCTACAATTGTTTTGCCATTTACTGAAAGCTGACTAGAACCCCCACTATCAAGAAGGAGCATATTCTCCAAATTTAGAGAAGCAACACCTTTCATAATATTATCATAACCAGCATTTGTATCACTCAAAATCACATAAAGATTATTAGATTTGTCATTAGCAATAAAAGCATGAATTTCCCAATTTACACTACCGTCACTAGGAACAGTCTTTCCATCACGAATAAGTGCCGTACCAAAATCATAACTTTGCGCTGCACCATTTTTAATGATTGTACTTGCAGGTGTAGAAGAGTCATATATTTTACATGAACCATTTTTATTAATGACAAAAGTATACTGCAAACCACTAGGAGACCAATCATTTAATAATTCCCCATTATTAACTTGAAACCCTAGTATTTTTCCCGTATTCATATCAAATGCTGAAGCATTCATAATTAATGAGTCAGGATATTTAGCAATCACCTCAGCCATACGCATACGCTGATCAGTCAGGTTTGTTGTTGTCTTTAATACCTGAGCGTTATTAATTCGATAAATCGTAATTCCATTTTTTGATAAATTTGCAAATTTAGCTAATTTTTGTTTTGAGGGAACCTTTACCCATTCAGGTGTTCCAACATCACTGACTAAACTCCAACTTCCAGTCGCTGCTTCTTCACCTTTAGTTTCAACATAACCATTTTTAGATGATGTCTTCTTGGGTTGATACTCAGAATTTATTTTTACCATGCTACTACTCTTATCTGGCATATACAACCCCCTCAATGCATAGACTCCTCCTCCAATAATAGCAGTTGTAAAAACAATTGTAATTATCCAAAACCAATTCTTCTTTTTATTTTTTCTTCTACGTTCCATCCGAGGCCCCCAGTTAATACTATTCAAGATTAATCACGCCCAAATAAATCACGTGTATAAATTTTATCTTCAACATCAGTCAAATCAGATGTGTAACGATTAGAAACAATCACATCCGACAAAGCTTTAAATTTAGTCAAATCACGAATCACGAGTGAATTAAAAAATGTTTCTTTCTTTAAAGTTGGTTCATAAACAATAACTTCAATTCCTTTAGCCTTGATTCGCTTCATAATCCCTTGAATGGAAGACGACCTAAAATTATCCGAGTTCGATTTCATTGTCAACCGATAAATTCCTACAACTGACGGATTTTTCTTCAAAATCATTGATGAAATATGATCCTTACGTGTGGTGTTAGAAGCTACAATCGCCTCAATCAAATTCTCAGGAACATCTTGATAGTTTGCAAGTAATTGTTTTGTATCTTTAGGCAAACAATATCCCCCATAGCCAAATGAAGGGTTATTGTAATGAGAACCAATTCGAGGGTCAAGACCCACACCATCAATAATCTGTTTTGTACTTAACCCCCGAAGTTCAGCATATGTGTCCAACTCATTAAAATAAGCCACTCGTAAAGCCAAATAGGTATTAGAAAATAACTTTATCGCTTCAGCTTCAGTTGGATTAGTATATAATACTGGAATATCCTTTTTAACCGCTCCCTCCAAAAGGAGTTGTGCAAAACGCTCTGCTCGCTCGGATTTTTCACCTACTACAATCCGAGATGGATAGAGATTATCATATAAAGCACGACCTTCACGCAAAAATTCAGGTGAAAAAATAATATTATCCACATTAAGATTAGTACGCATACTCTCAACAAAACCAACAGGAATTGTTGATTTAATAATGATAGTTGCCTTTGGATTAATCTCCAAAACTTCAGTGATAACTTCTTCTACAGAATCCGTATTGAAATAATTCTTGACTTCATCATAATTAGTTGGTGTCGCAATAATTACAAAATCACTGTCTTTAAATGCAACTTCTTTATCTACCGTGGCAAATAAATTTAGATCCTTTGTCACCAAAAATTCTTCAATTTCTTGGTCAACAATCGGAGATTTTTGGGAATTAATTAGGGCAACTTTCTCAGGAAGAATATCTAAAGCGACCACTTCGTGATGTTGTGCTAAAAGTATCGAAATTGACAAGCCAACATAGCCCGTTCCTGCAACTGCTATTTTCAATTTTTTCTTCTTTCTACTCAATCCCTCTTTGGAAACAAGAAAATTGAGAATTGAGTTTCACTACAAATAATTTTTTTACTCTTTAATTATTTTCTAAAAATCACCCTAAGATTTTCTTTCTCTGGAGTTAATGAAATGTACAGCACCATGATAACCAAAAACAATAAGCCACGAATAAAGAGACTAAAGAATACATTGCTAGGATCAATGAAGTGTTCTAATTCAAGTCCGATAAAGACAATTATTCCCAAAAAAGCAGGACTCATAAAATTTTTCAAAAAGTTAAATAAAGAATCTTCTAGAGATTTTTTTGTCAGATAATAAAAGTTCCAAAAGAACCCCATGAAAATTCCTATAGTTAAGCAAGAAGCAACGCTATCAATATTTCCCAATACAACCCCAATGATAATTGAAGATATCCAAATAAAGGCTTTGACAATGCCAGAATATAAAAGAAATCGTGTATGATTCCTCGCCTGCCAAACTCCGCCTGTTGACCCCATAACCAATTGACACCAAACTGTTAAAGCTAGATACGAAAAGGGTAAAACTGCTGCTCCCCATTGTGAGCCGAACATTACAAAAATGACTTGTTTAGCCGAACTACTGAGAAATACTGATAATGGAACACCAATCAGGGCCAAAATGTGGACAATTTTATAGTAAGTAGTTCGAATAATAGCCACATTATCTTGAAATTCTGAGAGTACTGGCTGTAAAACTGGACTAATAACTCCTAAAAAGAGTGTATTAGGAAGCAACAGTAATTGATAAGCTTTATTATAATTTGCAAGCGGAGCCGCTCCCATAAATTTTCCAATTAAGATATTATCCGAATTTGTTGAGAAATAATTAATAAAATTAAATCCCAATTGATTTCCTGAAAATTTTAAAATTCTTCGTAATGGTCTTATATCCCAGTTTTTGCTGAACCAAATGTTAGAAAAAAAACTGTTAAAACAGAAGTTCACAAAAGCTGTTGTAATTGCACTTGCAATCAATGCATAAACGCCAAAACTTAAAAAAGCAAGACTAACTCCAACTATCCCAGCTAATAAACTTCCGACAACCATACTAAAGTTAACTGCTTTAAATTGTTTGCGTTTATTAAGAACTGCGGTTGGAACAACACTCAGTCCATTAAATAATACCGAAATAGCTTGAATCCATGTCAAATGTGTATAAACAGGATTTTTATAAATCCATGATAAAACGAGACCAAAGAAGCCAAAAGCAATAGCAAGTGCAACAGCAAAGATAGCCGAGAAATTAAACAGACTCATATTATCTTTCTTGGCAAGTGTTTTATTTTGAATAATGGCGGGTCCCATTCCGGCCTCTACCAACATCGCAAAGAAGATAATAAAAACCTGCATAATCGCAACTACACCATAGTTTTTAGGTGTTAGTAAACGGCTTAGCACTATCTGCACAATAATTTGGATTAAAAAATTGCTATATGTACCTATTGCTGTAAAAATAAATCCTGCTCGTAGGTTTTTTTTCATTTACCCAATCACTCTCATACCGTTTGTAATATCCATACTATAAAAATTTAAAATTATCTTTCCTCCGTATTGTTCTTGATTTTTTCTAGCAAATGCATAGCACAAGAGCTGATTTCCCGTTCTTCCAGATAAATTAACAATAATTTTTTTCATTACCTTATTCTCTCAAAAATATAGATGAAACCTTCTCTTTATTCCCATAATTCTTTTTTGGTAGAAATTTGGGAGATTCCCATGAGCATCAATTTTCACAAATTTTACATAACGTAATAATTCATCAAATAAAAAACTAGCAGAATAATTATTATCCCACAATACAAATGTGAAACTCAACTGATCTCGATAACTATAATTTTCAATCCAATACCACCAATCCTGCATTAATCTAATACATCGCTTATCATGTTGTTTTCTTAACAATACATTGGTCTCAAAAAAATTCCCATGAGCATAAATCCCATTAAAACCTGTAGCTTTCATTTTTTGTTTCTGCATTCTCATAGTTTTAGAAATATCTTTTCTTTGAATGATACATTCATTAAGTTCATCAAACAAATTGTCTCTGCTTTCGTGTCGCGCAGAAGCTATGAATTCAGAATCATTCAATTCGTTCATTTTAGAAAAAAACTCTTCGCTCAATACATTGATATTTCCGTCAATCCACAGACTCTCACCATATTCTGGAAAAAGCTCATGAGCATGCAATTTATGCCATCTAGCATTCCTAATACTATCTAGTTTAGAAAATTTCAACTGACGAAATTCCCATATTGAGTTTTCAATTTTATTATTATTATTATCTGTATAGCAGATATAATCATATTCTGGATTAACAAATTGATGCTCAATAGGCAAATCATATTGTCCCGTTATACAAGTATAAATAACTTTCTTAGCCAATTGTTATATTCCTCCAAATAATAGTAAAACTCTAATTAATATTTCATTAATTGGATTATCCTTTAGTCTTTTATTAAAGAAAGTTTTTCTAATCCGTGCTTTCAAATGATAATCACTAAACAACTCTATGGTCTTCTTCTTTTCTTCACTTAGATTATCTCTATACAGTTTACTAAATAAAATAATTTCTTTTTTAGTATTTTTATAAATATCAGTCAAGAACAAACGTTTAAAACCTAGATAATATCTTTGCAAAAAATTATAAGAATAATCGGAAACATTATTTCCATGACGTCTATATTTTACCAAAGCTTCCTTGTTATAAACAATTTCTCCTAAGGCACTACAAACACGATAAACCCAAAAGTCATGTTCCTTAATTGTATCAATGTTTTTAGAAATGATTTTTTTGCGAGCTTCTTTATTAATTACCATTGCCATTCCTGGAGCAGCACAAGTAAATAATGAATTTTCAAAAGTATAAAATTTCTTAATAGATGCTAATGTAATCAGGTTCATTTCGGCATCACAAAGCTCAATATTTGAAAACCATAAAACTGGAAAAGTTCCCTGCCCTCTCTCTTTGTTTTCAATGTCTTTTATAGCTATACTAATTTTAGTACTTTTCCATATATCATCCTGATCACAAAATGCATAATAATCAGCCTCAACTTTTTCTAGCATAGAAAAAAAACTTCGGCAATAACCAATATTCTGTGCAAACTCTACTTGAATTCTTGAATCAAGGGAACGATAACGCTCCAATATTTTTCTTGTGTTATCACTAGAACCGTCATCTCGAATATATATTAATAAGTTTTCGTAGGTTTGATTAATTATACTATCCAACTGTTCTTCTAAATACTTCTCTCCATTGTATGTAGAAATAATGATAGCAACTTTTTTATTTTCCATAAATCCTCCTAATTAAAACAAGTAAGGAACTATTCCTATGTAATCATGACTGAGTTGAATATAATAATAATAAATCATGAACGCAATGAATATAATATTGATTATTACCATCGTCCTCTTTTCCACAATTTGGGATAATTTTTGAAATAAAATAGGGAAAACAATAATACCAAATATTGAAAAATACATAAAAACTCGCTGCACAATGACCATATTTGAAAAAATCAAATCTAAGTATGCATAGGTAGCATATATATAAAATATTCCTGTTTCAAATTTAGATAAAATTACCTTTTTGTATAAAATCAAAATAATAGCGCCAAAATACACAATAAAAATAAATAGGTTAAAAAGAATTGAAGCACCTGCTCCAGTAGTACTCACACCTAAGGCATTTTGTCCCATATAAATATTATAATCAGGAAATAATTTAACAAATTCTTGGATAATAATACTTTGTAAAGGAATGAGCAAAGAAAGTACGAGTATAAAGCATAACATTGTCTTTTTGTTCCATTTCATAAAATAAATAGGAATAAAGAACAAAGCCATCACCGCTGTAGAATGAATTCCTGTTGCTAATATAAACAAAAGTACTGCGGGTAGAGTTTTCTTATGGTAAAAATACACTGCAGCATTGACAACTAGCCCCATCGCAATATATTGTCTTGAACTATTTAAACTATTTCCAAAAAAGAATAATGCGCTAAATAAAAAAATAGCATATAATTCCTGAACCCTTATTCTCATAAGAAAAATAGCAAACAGAACACAAATAACAATTGAATTTACTGCGGTAATCGTATGGGGTGAACTAGAAAAATAGTAGATAATTGCACTGTACGTATTATAAACAGGAAATTTTCCACTTACAGATGATACTCCAATGTACTGACTAAAAAGAGTCTCATACATAGAAGTATCTGTTCCCACTAAATTTGAACGACTCGCTCCGATAAATGCCATAAGTGCAAAAGATAAAATTATAAATAGATTTCTATTTTTTAAAGGCTTAATCAATAGGTATATCAAAATAATAATTACTGGAACGAGTAGATAAATAAGCATTATATTCCTTCACTTTTTCAAATCTTATTACCCCTCAAGGTAAAAATTAGTAATTTCTTTTATCATTTTTTCGAGTGAAAATCTATTAGCAAAAGTTTCTCTTATTGTTTCGCTATTTGTATTTTTTGCCCAATCAATAAAATCAAAAATTTGCTCAATATTTTCTAAAACATTTCCTTGTTCAAACAGAAGACCATTTTTGTTTTCAACAACCATTTCTTTATGACCCATTACATCTGAAATGAAGACAGGAACTCCTGCACGTAATGCTTCTGCCACTGAATATCCAAAACTTTCACCATTTGAAGTTGAAAAAAAGGCATCAAATCCTAAAACCAAAATATCCGCATTTTTCTGGTAATCCATTAAATGAATATTGGAACTTAAATTATTTTCTAATATAAAATTTTTTATTCTTGATTTGAATTCTCCATCTCCAATCCAAAGAAAATGAATATTAGAATCAATTTCAACAACTTTCTTGGCGATAGAGAAAAATAATTCAGGATTTTTAGGAAAATCCATGCGTGCCATAGTGCCAAATAGAAATTTCTTTGAAGTTACTTTTAAAGATTTTCTAATATCCTCTTTTAGAGGATATTTTATATTTTCTAATCCATTATAAATAACTTCAAACTTTGATTCTATGTCAAGTTTTTCTTTTAAAGCCGCTTCTTTTTCACCAAAGGAGGTATTAATATTTTTAGTCGTTGCATATTTACTTAAAAATCTTTCGGTCAATATAAACAGTTTTTTCTTTTTATTTGAAAACTCAGGCGATAAAAAAGCATATCCGTGTGCTGTGTATAAAATTTTAGGTACATGGTTATATCTTGCTGCAAGGCGTCCCAATACACCAGCCTTAGAACTATGGCAATGAATGATGTCCGGTTTTACTCTCTTAATTACACGATTTACTTTGATAAAAGCAATAAAATCTTTTATAAATTTAACCTCTCTAACAAATTCTTTTACTATTATAGGATGAATTTGATTAGACAATTTCGAAATCGTACTCTTAAAAACGTCATCAACTTTTTCATCATTGTATATAATCCAAACATCAAATTGTTGATAATTTAAATTTTCAAGTAAATCGCAAATATGCCTCCGCAGTCCGCCTCTACCACTTTGAGTAATTAATAGAAGCTTTTTCTTATTTTCCATTTCCAATAATTTCTTTCATTTCTTACCGTTGTTTCCAATCTGGCATCGTAAAGGATTAAGTAATCTTTATTATCCTAAAAAGCCGATTCACCCCGAATACTCTGCACGATAGTCATCAAAATAATAATAATATCAAAAAATGTGCCATGAATCTTCAAATAGTGGAGTTCTAAGTCTGCTCGTTCTGGAAAAAGAATTTTACTCCGACCATGCGTTGTCCAATAGCCCGTAATTCCTGGTTTACAGGCAAGGAGATAGGGAAGTTTTTCACCATACTCTTCTGCCTCAAAAAGGAGAATTGGTCTTGGACCTACTAAACTCATATCTCCTTTTAAAACATTTATAAATTGCGGAAGTTCATCAATGGACTTGTTTCTAATAAATGCTCCAATTTTTGTGACTCTCGGATCACGCTCTAATTTGTTTCCATTATCATGATAAAGTTTATTGATTTCAGGGTGAGTATTCAGATACTCCTCAGCATTCATTATCATTGTTCGAAATTTTAAAATATAAAAGACTTCACCATGATATCCATATCTTTTTTGCCTATATATCATCGGCCCCTTATCTTTTTCGTTGGACAAAAGATAAGGCATAAATAGAATGACTGCCACAATTAAAAAGAGAAAACTACCAACCATACCACCTACAATATCTATGATTCGCTTAAAAAACAGCTCACGATACGTAAAAGGCCTGAAGGCTATTAAATCTTTAACAAGCAAATCCTTTGAATATTCATCAGGAGGTCTGTGATGAATGTTTAACTCCAATTTTTTCTCCTTATTTGTTGTAATGACGATAGTCTAAAACAATCCTAAAAACCTTTTATTTTTTATTTTAGAAGGAACGGCGGGATAAATAACTTTATCCTCAATCACTCGACCTGCATTTATCTTATATTCATCTGCGACTGCTTGTCCATACTTATTTTTAATAATCTCAAAAGCTTCTTTCATCTTGAATGCTCTTGAAGTTATATTATGTGCATCAGATGCTACAAAATGCGTAAGATTATTCTCAATCATTTGGAAAGTTAACTTCTGGATTTTTTTACCAAAATGACCAGTGATACTTGAAGCTGTGACTTGTGATAATACACCTTGATTTACAAAATTATAAAGTAATTCTGGATTATTTATTATTCCTGAATTTCTTTCAGGATGTACTAGAATAGGTTGTAAACCTTGTAATGCCATATCATAAAAAAGATGTTCGGCATATTTAGGAACATGATTGCTTGGGAATTCAACGAGCATATATCGTGTGCTATCCGCTGATGTAACAAGTTTTCCCGCATTATAATCCGCGACTAAATCACCATAGATTCGAACTTCTTGACCAGCAAGAAGTTGAATAGGAAGATTATTTTTTGTAATAATCTTCTCAATCTCTTTTACTTTCTCTAAGATGATTTGACGCTCATTATTATATTCAGGATTGTGATGTGGTGTCGCCGTGATAACTGTTATTCCTTCTGCAATCGCAGCCTGAAGCATTTTCAGGGTATCTTCTACTGTTTTTGCACCATCATCGATATTAGGTAAAACATGACAATGTAAATCAATCATAAAGATTCCTTAATTTTCTATACTCCATAGTAATAATAGGCAGCATCTTCTGACTCATATTGAGTAAGTACACATCCAAGCACATTAGCTTGAACATGCTCAAGCAACCTCTTAGCTCTAGATAATTCTTCTTTTTTAGTTTGATTTGCACATGCTGCAACAACAACTCCATCAATAATACGACTGAGTATTTGTGCATCCGTAACACTGACCACTGGTGGTGCATCCACCAGAACAACATCAAAGTTACGACTAGCCGTAGCAATCAAATCTTTCATTATCTGAGAACTCAATAATTCTGAAGGGTTAGGTGGTATGGGACCAGAGGTAAGAATGGCCAGATTCTTTGCAATTCGAGTTCCTTGCAGTGCCGTGTCCAATGATGCTTGTCTGGTTAGAACGTTCGTCAGACCTATTTTGTTATCCACTCTAAATGTAAGATGTGTTGTCGGTTTACGTAAATCTGCATCAATCAACAAGACTTTTTTTCCTTGTTGAGCAAAAACTACCGCTAAATTTGCAATAAGAGTGGACTTCCCTGCACTTGCTTCTGCTGAGGTGACCAATAGTGTCCGAAGATTATTATCAACCATCATGAATTCGATATTTGTACGAATAGTACGATATTGCTCCGAAATTGGAGACTGTGGATTGACACTTGATATAACTAGACGGTTACTATCTACTTCGAGTTTTTTCTTTGACATGTGATTACTCCCTATTTTTGACGATTCAAATTTTCTCTAACGTCCTCTTCTCGTTCTTGATGGATTTTGGGCTCTTGTATTCTCCGCTTGAGCAATCTTTGAACTATTAAAATCTTTTGCTTTAGCAAATGCTGTTGTACCAAGTAGAGTAAGACCTATTACCTCTACATCTTGTTCGGTAACTATTTTATTATTGAAAGCCTCACGAATAAGTGCTAAACCAAGTCCCAAAATGAGACCTATTATTACAGAAATACCAATATAAAGTAAAGGCCTAGGACTAACTGGTGTGGTATTGACTGTGGCCCCTGCTAAAACACTAACATTTGTAATATTCAAAATATTTTGAGCGTTACTACTGAATACTTTTGCTGTTTCATCGGCAATCTTCTGAGCCGTATAGGGATTATTATATCTAACCGTTATATTAATAACCTGAGAATTTGTCGCATTTGTTGCTGTTACATGCTCTAAAAGACTAGTGTTGAGGTTTAAGTTGTTTTTGACCTTATCAAGAATTGCCGGACTAACAATAACTTGATTGATTGTATTAACCATCTGAATATTTCCTGTTACTTGACCTGCATAAACACTTGAACTATCTGAAGTTGGCAACTTTGCTACTAACTGAGTTGAGGCCGTATATACTGGACTTGCAATAAAAAACGTATAAACAGCTCCAAAACATCCAACAATTACCACACTCATGATAATCATGAGCAATCGTTTTCGGAAAATTGATAAAATCCCCCTTAAATCTACAACTCCCTCATTTGACTCCTTCATAAGTTCCCCTCTTTTTTTAAATTATTATTTATTATTTATTATAAATTCTAAATACTCTGTCCATTGTATTTTACTTTAATTTAACCTATTTTTCAAGAATGTATTTTGGATTTATTCTTTCGTTAATACCTCGCTTATTTCATTATAACCTTAATTCTAAAAAATACTGGTTATTTTAACTATTTTCAATGATTCTTACCTTATCCTTATTTTCTTTTTTCAATAGAAAAGCAAGTCCAAATAAACCTAATCCTATAATACAAGCTAATGTATCCTGCACCTCTCCTGTTTTTGGTAAAGTACCTTTTTCTTTTGTAGTATTTTTTATTTGTGAAGAAGGATTTCTTAAAGGGAGATCTACGCTTGATTTTGGATAAATATAGACCTTGTTCAACTCAGTTTTCTCCGAATCCCAGATAGGCAAATCAATAAGGAAAGGTTGAGCTGGGGCATTTAGATGTTGACTTGGATTAGGAAGTTCTTCTACGATATAAAAACCATCAGATAATTTTATATTAGCGACACCTGTTATATTAGTTTTTATTTCAAAAATTTTACCTTTTCTTGCATAAGTTTCTGGCTTTTTCAGAGAAATCTTTGTAAAATCGTTTATTTTTGGAAAAATCTGTTGAATACGATAATGAATGTCCGCCACGGGAGATAGCTCATTATTAAAGTTGTCTGTTGGAATATTATTAATCTTCAATCCACTATTTTGAGTATCTTTTTTACAAAATCCTGTTGCTCCTTGGGAGAGACCATACTTAATAATGATGAGTTGTTGAGTATGACTACTATCTGCTAGTACAGATGGCGTTACCCCTAAAACCAATAAAAGGAAAATAGAAGTTGCCACAATGAATTTTAATTTTTGCATTACCTTTCTTCCTTTTTGATCTTTTATCTATTAGTTTTAGTCTTAGTTTTCTTCAGTATCTTACCTGTGATAAGTACACAATATTCAGAGTCAAATGAGCTACTCAAGGTTATAATATTTGCTCTATGTAGAGGTACTACTCTCACTTTATTACTTTGCTTTTGGATATTTACGATTTGGAAGTTTTTCTTCCGAAGAAGTCTACGAATGTAAAATTGGTCTCCGACAGATAATGTTTCTATCGCCTCCACAGAATTCATCACTACTTTACCTGTGTGTTCGGGTAGAACTATTGGTTCTTGGCGATGAAGCGATAAGATTTCGATATGATCAATTCTACTATTTGCTCTCCTTACTCTTTTACCATGATAAATCAGTGCAGCATTCAAATGTATTTTGGGTACCCAAAGTCTTCCTAAATGCCCTAATGAAAGTAATATCATATCTAAAAGCCAATAAATAAGATAACTTAATCCAAGAATTGCTAAAAGCGCCGAAAATAAAATGACCCAAAAATCGTATCCATATTTATTGCGTTGAATACTTTCATTAGGGATTTTTTCACTATAAGGGACACGTTGTCCTGTCACTAGGAGTCTTTCATTATTAATCCCTGTCGGATAACATGTTACTAGAGTTACTAAATCTTTCCCTTTTACAATACTAAGACTAGAAATCTGATTGGGCTTAACAATTTTTATATTATCAATCTGATATTTCAAATTTTGATTTAATACGTGAATATAGAACACATCACCAAGTTTAAGTTTATCCAAATCAGTGAATAGTGAATCGTTTACTCTCCCTGAGTGAGCTGGGAGTACTGCGTGAGTGCTTTTTCCACCAATTGGAAGTGAAGTTTGAGGTAAATGTCCAATGCCTCCTGCAAGAATTTCCTCGGTAGCACCATGATAGATAGGAAGGTTTTTTAGTTTAATCTGTGGTATGCTAAGATAACCCATCATCCCTGTTTTATCCACTTCTAGCGCTTGATTATATTGTGGAATCTGCCCACTCCAAGGGATTAGATTTGCCTTATCATAGATATATTCATTATATTTTTTGGCATAAGAAAGTTGTTGTGCTTGCTTTTCTTTTGATTCATTATAATAAGTTTTTTTATAGTTTTGAATGGACTGAGTCATCTGCTTTCCAGCAAGATAGTTTGACACAATCGGATAAAATAATACTATAATCGCTAAGAAAAACAGAATCGTGCTTACTATATTACGAAAAGAGGTTCTCTTTTTGGCGTTTTTTTCTTTCCTTTTCGCCATTAAGTGAACCTCCTTCATTATCTATTTATTTATCTTTAAGTTTTTTTAGAACATCAATATCAGCTTAAAATTCACTCACTTTATCTCCGTGACGTTTGCGAATAACCACACCTCCTACGGTAAGCGCTCCGGCGAGAATGATAACACCAATAATTCCTTCTCCCCCTGTAAATGGAAGTGCAAAAGGTTTACTATTTTGTATGAGATTTTGCACAGGATTTGTGCTGACATTCATACTATTTGTAGGCCCGAAAACATTAGCGCCTGTACTAGGGTTTGGAAGTTGATAGCCCGTTGGAGCTTTTACTTCAACTGCATAATAATTCCCTGAGGCTCCTGTGTTGGATTGCCCTTGTGTTGTTTTTGATGAATTACCGCTACCTGACAAATCTAAACCTGTGAAAGAAAGAGTCCCATCTGTTGTACTGGATACCGCAGAAACTGGTGTCATCGTTGCTCCGCTTGCATCTACTGCTCCTGAGCTATTTCCTAAAACAAGAGCGGCTCCAGTACTGCTATCTGTGATTTGTTTCGTCGGAATCGTATTATCAAATGATGCTGCATTATCTCTTACTAATTTTTGTGCATCTGCCCAGCTCGCTGCATTAATCAAGACGAAAGTTGCGCCATTGGTTACGTTTTTAATTGGTGAATTATCAGTATCCACCTTTTCAATATCCAATCCACCAACATTTAACGTTGAAGATGCTGTGGTATTTCCCGCACTCCCTGTCGTTAGAGTGGTACCAAAAGCATTAGTAACATTTGTTGTTACTAAGTTCATCGCTGACCCCACTGCAGTTGTGGGAACCGTTGTAGCAACTTGAATATTGAGCGTTCCTGAAACTTGTCCCACTGGTGTTCCTGTTGCTGCTGCAATCTGATTAGCAATATCAACTTGACCTTGTGAAGTTAAAGCAATCGTTATTGTTTTACCATCTGTTGATGTTGCTGTATAATCTGTATTGGCTTTCAAGGATAATAATAAATCTTTTCCAGCATCATCGCCAGTTGTGAGAACAATAGATGGGATAGTTACATCATCTGTCACATCTCCAGTCAAATTATTATTAAGTGTCGCAAGTTGTTGTTTTGTAGATGAATCTGTAGGAAGAATATCTGTAATACTATAACTTCCTGTAATATAGCTATTCCCTGATGAATCAGTATATGAAGTAGATGTTGTTGAACCGTCTGCTGCATTTGTTACCTGTGATGCATCAAAACTTGTGTTTAAGTTAAAAGAAACTTGGTTCCCGCCCGCTGCTGTTGTGGTATTACCAGTATCAGATACACTTAAATCTGTCAAATCTGATTGATTGGATGTTGGTGTATTCAATGCACCAGCTTTAGCGCTTGTAGCTGGACTTAAATCGTTTGGTGTAGCTGTATTGTTATTCAGTGTATTTGTTACAGCATCCTCAGCATTCGTGACTGCTGTATTTTGAGTATTCATTGTTGTTGTAAGATCGAGTTTCGGATAAACATTTGTGACTGCTCCTGGACTTGTAGGGCTCGTAGCACTTCCTGTGTTTCCATCTACATTCACAATAAAAGGTTGGATCTCATATACACCACCAACTTTTGTTTCTTGTTGAACAAGATAATAGCCATTAGGCAAGCTGCTCAATGTAGCAACTCCATTACTATTTGTAGTGGCATCATAAGGGGCGCCGCTATTCACTGAATTATTGATAACATATCCTGCACCAGTAGTTGAGGTTGTCCCATCCGAAGCTATCGTTGGTGCAACCATATTTGCTGCTGTCTTACCATTTGCTGTATCTGGTGTGATGGGGGTAGCGGAGAAAGTAACATTTGCCATCGTACTATTTGCGTCCAATGCACTTTGGTCAGAACCATCATTGGTTGTACCAGAAGTGTTTCCCTGTCCTCCTGCACCAGAGGTCTGACCGATATTAGTATTCCCTGTTTGTGTTCCATCATTGGTCATTTGTGGTGCAGCAGACTGAGCATTAATAATTATCTCACCCGATGAAGCAGCAAAAGCTGCCGTTGTAGTCAGTAACACACCTCCTAGAGTCGTTATCGTCAATAAAGTTACACATGACAGCGCAACGTTACGGTTAAGTGACTTAACTGTGGGTAATTTCATATTCTTCTCCTTTTTATACAAACCATTCTTTACGATTAGTTTACAAAAATATTCTATTTTTTGCAATTGTTAAAAGATAATCGAAATAGTCTTTTATCATATAATAAAAATCTATTTTACCTGTTTTTTACACAAAATATTAATTAGATTCAGTAAAAACCGTATTAAATAATAGATTATTTTGATTAATAATAAAGTAAAAAATAGCTGATTCATCCTATTAAAATAAAAATTTTACTCTATTTTTACCTATAATAGTCAAAAATATAATCGTAAACAAAAGGAAATAATTCATATTTTTTGATATAATCTTATCAGCTATAGATTAGCTAATTCATTTTTGAAAGAATATGTTTATAATGACTAAAGATACTAAAAAAATTATTGTTCGTACTTTACTGGAAATAGCAGCGCAACATGGTAGTCTTACTATTGAGGAAGTTTCACGTCGTTCAAATATCACAAGAAATACTATTCAAAGAAATTTTAATAACGAGGGAATAAAAGGTATCGTTGACTATATCAATGGTAATATTGTTCAGGAAATTAATAATCAAATTTTTAGACATCAACCTGATGAACTACCACTGGAAATATTTGCTGATATTTTATTGTCTGTAATGTGGGAGCACCGAGATGAAGCACACATTATTTATACCTCTGATTTGCCATTCAAGCCTGCTTCTCAGACTGTAGAGCTTTCATTTTCTTGGCTGGGAGATCGTTATGAGCGATTGGTTAAAGAACATAGGCTTGCTCCAATATTTACGGCAAAAGAGCTTGTTAGATTTTACAATACTTATATCTATGCTCTTTTATCTCTTTGGTTAAGCTCCGACGTTCCTGTTGAACCTAGTGTTTTTAAACCTAAATTTTTATATCTTATGAAAATTTCTATGTATGATTTGATTTATAAGGGGATTGGACATTAGAATAACAAAAAACCAGTTCTTTTAGAACTGGTTTTTTGTTATTCTTACTAGTTTTTTATCAAAGCAAGTGCGTGCTAATACTCCGACCTCTTAGGTCGGAGATAAAGCAGCACTATCTCCGCTTTGCTACGCTGTTCATCCTCGCTAAGGTGCTGAAGCACCTAGTCGGAATGGCAAGCTTTGAATTTCGTCCGACTAAATTCAGTGGCGAGTTGAAACTCCCACTGAATAAGTCTTGACTTCATTAAGCAAAGAATATTTTGAAAACTGTGGCTGCAATAACTGCACCAATAATTGTTGCGACAACTGGTACCCATGCGTACCACCATTTTGCATCTTTATCTTGACCAACGATTGATTTTGGCATAAAGCTATAAACTAAACGTGGTCCAAAGTCACGCGCAGGATTTAGTGCTGCACCTGTTGCACCACCAAAAGCTGTAACCAACCCAACAAACATCAAACCAATTGCAAGCGCTCCAACCATTTTTGACGATGAAGCTCCTGAAACTGATGCCCAAATTTGGCTTACTGTATCGCTAGAATTGATGTTTGCTCCTTGTTTTTGAGCATAGTCAGTCATCCATTTTATACCTTCGGCACCAAAGAAATTGGTTGTAAAGCTGAGGATACCAAATACGAATACAAACATCCCAATAACTTCATTCACAAAACCATTTAAGATAGCTTTACCACGACTTTTACCATCATCCAAAGCATTTGTTGTCGCAAATGCTCCAAGAGAGATTGCAGCATCGTTTGTTTTAGTAAAGTATTCCTTGTAAATTGCAACGACTAGCAATTGACCTACAATAGCACCAATTAATTGTGCCAAGATATATTGTGCGACATGCGCCCAAGGGAAAAGCCCAGCTGATGCAAGACCAAGAGTAATTGCTGGGTTAATGTGCGCTCCTGAGATATTTGCGAAAGCAAGAACAGGGACTAAGATAGCAATTCCGTATCCCCATGCAATGGCTAAGCCACCCATTCCCTCATTTTTAGAGCCTTTTAAAGTTACTCCTGCAATTGTACCATTACCAAGCAAAACAAGGAGCATTGTCCCCAAGCCTTCGGCAAGATACTTTGTCATCCATGAAACATCCATAATTAAATAAGTTCCTTTCTTGTTATAACATAAATAAAAGATGTCAACGTTACCAGTTTATCATAGTTTTCTTAACTTATGCTAATGATATGACCTAAAATTTAAATATTTTTTATCAAAGCAAGTGCGTGCTAATACTCCGACCTCTTAGGTGGGAGATAAAGCAGCACTATCTCCGCTTTGCTACGCTGTCCATCCTCGCTAAGGTGCTGAAGCACCTAGTCGGAATGGCAAGCTTTGAATTTCGTCCGACTAAATTCAGTGGTGAGTTGAAACTCCCACTGAATAAGTCTTGACTTCATTTGTTTAGTCTGATTCATGTTTTTCTTTTTCAAAATCTTTTTCTACAAAATATCCTGAAAGCCAGATAGAAAATAAAATTCCAAGCATTCCTAAAAGCATCGCAGCAACATCTGCCATTAACAATTTTGAGTTAAAAATCTCTGCCCAACTATATTGAAGTCGTACAAACCAGAGAATTAATCCAACAGTTGCACCTAAAACACCGAAAAATAGTGTATTGACTGCTGTTCCTAATATTTGTTGAGAAATAATGACTCGTTGATTTTTAAATTGTTCAATTGTCATGAATTCATCTTGCTCAATGACTTCATACAAACTTGCTGTCAGTGCCATTGCAGATTCGGCAACAGCTCCAAGCATTGAAATTACCATAACTACAATAGCAACATTTGAGAAATTTAGTCCAACAGTTAGTGAGAGATTTTCTAATTCATCAACATCTTCTGCTGCAAAACCTTGAAATTGTCCAATATGCTGAACAAATACTGCTAATACCATAAGACTTAAAACAACAATGACGCTTGTCTTAAAAGCGATGACTGTCATCTCATTTTCATCTGATGACATGAAAATTGCAAAAGCTAAAATGATTACGGATAAAATAACCAAGACCAAGAGTGCATTGAATCCCCAAGAAATCAAGGTAATGAGTACAAAAATCATACCAAAATTTATCAGTAAGCCCATTAGATTTCGCACACCGTCTTTTCTGGCAACCGAGAGCATCAGTACAACCAAAATAATTAATAAAACAAGGAGAGAGTTCATGATTGAATCTCCTTTTGTTCACTATATTTTACTAACCCTATACTTGTTACAAAAGCTGTAATTGGTACTGCTAGAACGATTCCAATTGCTGATATTACTGTTTGAAGCAAACCTAGATTAAGTCCGATGGTTGCAATATATCCCCATGTATTCCCATTTCTGAGAAGGAGCAAAGTCATAGGCAGAGCTTCTGCCATAAAAATCATAAAGAGGACATTTGTTAGCGTTCCTATAATTTCTTGACCTATTGAAATGCCTGATTTTATATAATCAGTTCTTGTCATATTGATATTATTCAGTTCATTTTGTCTAGCTAGACCAAAAAGTCCTGCAACAATGTCGCCTGTGCCGTCCATAATTGCACCAAGAACGGAAATCATCGTTCCTACAAAGAAAAATTCGGATGGATTTTGTGTGACGTACTCCAAATACTCAAAGTGAACTCCTGTATTTCCTGTCAGGTTTAAAACGGTTAACGTGAGGGCAAAAGTGAGTAAAGTCGTCAGAATAGTGGTTATAAAAGTATAAAACATCTGACGTGTTGCTCCCAAAACAAAAAATAAGGAAGAAACTGCAAATATTACTGATAATCCACCAAATAATGCAAGCACTGGAGGATTGAACTCAACATTTAATCCAATAACAATGACAAAATACACTAGATTTAAAATCAGTGATAAAATCAGAAAAATAGAGGATTTAAAGCGTTGAAAACTAATTAAGAAACCGATAAACAAAGTGATTAAGGCAGCAATCAAAGCATCTCTTTTTAGAGTGGAAAGTTGATAATTTCCACCTATTTTTTTTAGGATTACTTGTTGCCCCTTACGATAAATCTGACCTGTTGTTTGCGACTCAGTTACTGTATTTTTTAGGGTCAGTTTTTGGTGATTATTGTTTAACAGTTTAATGGTTAATTTTTGTGTGATTTCTCGGTCTTTGTTTTGAAAATCGTCTGATGTTTCTTGAATATTTGTGGTGGTTACTTTTACAATTCTCCCAACAGGCATTTGATAGATAAAACTGTCATTATCAACAATAACAAAAACAAATACACTGATTAGAATTGGTAGCAGTATTTTTTTTGTAATGAATTTTATGTTCATATTTTTATATTAGTTTAAAGAGCTCAAGTCGGAGAAAAAAGGCTAAAACAATTTTGTTTTTAGCCTTAATTCTCTTTGCATTTTTAAGTTGATTTAGGCTTTTATTTCTGCTACTTCTTGTTCAGATTCAATAGTTTGTAGTTCTGCAAGTGTTTGCTTGGAGTTACCAAAAGTTAAAAATTGATAACGTTTCCCAGCATAGCTACATTCAAAGCCAAATTTTGTCGTCCTGACTGCTGTGATGTACTTCAAATCAATGCTTTTCATTTTTACACGGGGAAATGTTGTGAAGTGTAAATGTTTATCTGAGATGAAGAAACGATGTGGCCAAATCAAAACGATAAAAGCAATGTAGGAAATAATTGCTAAAGCAGTCAGAAACCAATTTCCCTTCTTGTCAAGTTCGTAGAAAATAACTCTTTCAAAGCTTAAAATGATAATTGTCCAGAGCCAAGCCAATCGATGATTGAGCGAAACTGGAAGAAAATATCCTGTTTTCATTGATTCCTCTCTTAATAAGTCTAACTTAGTAGGTGCGTGCATAAGTCTTTCTTTTGAAGTGATTACTTCATCAGTGGACGATTCTTTCTCTCCCACTGATGTTAGGGTACAACCTCTAGGTGTAGCGACCTGTACGCAGCTGAAGCTGCAACAGTCTGCTTAACATCAAAGATATGAGGTCACACCTCCGCTTTGCTACGCTGTCGATTTCGCTAAAGCGCCAAGACCCTAGGGCAGTAGAACGAAAGCAAAGCTTAGTGTTGCTAGCCCCTCCACCTAAAATAGGTGGGGGTTAGCGGACACTTGCTTGGTTAAATATTGACTAAGTAGCACATTCTACCATTACTAGTCGGAGAAAAAATCTCCGACTAATAATGTAATTACTTCAAAACTCTATTCTGCTCAGGTTGACAGTTTCTTATGTTTAATCTTTCACTTTTGTTTTATCCTGTCCGTCCTTGACTTGCGGAATGTCAGTCGTATAATCAGGTAATGTTGATTTACCTTGATTTTGACTAAGTAAGCTGTTTGATTTTGCAGAAAGATCTTCGTTCTCTTTCTTCAGCCTACTTTCTGTTGGTTTAACTGCATAGTTATACTCTTTAGGATTAACTGGAGTAAAGCCTTCGGGCGTGTAGAACCTAAGTAGATTTTGATTATTCACTTTATCAGATGCTGATAGCAACTCTGCTACTTTTTCTTTTGTCGACTTGACATAAGCCTCCTGTGCCGGAGTTAACTTATCAATCTGCAAACCAGTTTGAGTGTCGTAATAATAACGACTATTCAAGCTTGGTAAGGTAATGGTTGGAGTAACAAAGCCACCATTTCGCAGTGCGACATAGTCTTGTCTTCCAGATGCAAACATATCTTGACCGAACTGAACGTATTTTTGAGTATTAATACCAAGTAAATGTTCTAAGGTTGGCATAACATCAATCTCACCAGTGTAAGTGTTTATGATATGTCCATCAGTGCGCCCAGGGATATCTACCATGAATGGTGTACGTTGTAACATTGTATTATCAAAACTATTGAAATCATCTGAAGTGTAACCAATATACGGAGCCAAAGCTTTCAAATCTGAACCAGACACACCGTAATGATCACCATAGAGTACAATAATTGATTTCTCATATAAACCTGATTTTTTCAGATAGTCAAAGAATTGTTGTACGGCTTGGTCAAGGTAATGTGCTGTTTCAAAATATCCATCAACAAGTTTGTCCCCTGAATCCACTGTAGCAAAATTTGGATCTTTGTCTTCGTCATCCATTGTATAAGTCAAATGGTTAGTTACTGTCAAATATTTAATATAAAACGGCTGTTGCATTTGTTCAAGCAATGGTACTGAATCTCGGAATAGGAGTTTATCTTTAATCCCCCAAGGACTCATATTTGAAGCTGAATTATCGAAGAAACTTTGATCAAAGAAATTTTGATAACCCATTTGTTTGTAGGTATTTAGACGATTGTAGAAGGCTCCGACATTTCCGTGAACAACGGCTGAGCTATAACCATCCGTTTGATTTAGAATTGCTGGCATCGCTTGGAAAGTCTGTGTTGAGCCATATTTCGCAAAGAGTGAGCCTGCTGGCAAGCCAAAGGTTGAAGTTTCTAGCATATTTTCTGCATCTGATGTTTTCCCTTGTCCAACTTGGTTAAAGAAATTACTAAATGCATAAACAGAGTTCGAATGATAAAGTGAGTTCAGGAACGGTGTAACAACGTGTTCTTTACCATCTGTTCCCTTAATTTTTAAGTCAATCAAATCTTGTTGGAAAGATTCAAGGTGAATCTCAATTACGTTTCTGTTTTTAGCAATACCAAACATTTTGGCATTTGGTGCAAGATAACGATTAGAAGCAATATATTTTTGAATTTGGTCTAATGTCTCTTTACTAGCATCTTTACGCTGTGAGTTTGCAAGGTGAGTGTAATAACCATCCGTCAGCATCCATGGACCTAAGCCAAGATAACGGACAACATATGTTTTATCCGATTGGGCACGACGTAAAATCAATTGATGTTTGTTAAAATCACCAAACCAGAAGTTTAATCCAAAAAGTGCAAGACCCATTGACATGAAAGTAAAGGCACGTTTAGCGCCTACTGGTCTATTATCCAACTTGACCTTTTTAGCAATAACTAAAACAATAAGTACAACAAGGTCAATCCAATAAACCCAGTCCATCAAATGCACAGGAATCGAGCCAAAATCAAAGCCGTGTTGGAACATTCCTGCTCCACCTGTCATTGTATCAATTGTTATAAAATCGGTGAATTCTCGATAATAGAGAACATTGAGATAGAGTAGAAAGCTTGCTGCGATACTTAAAATAAGTGTTGCCAAATAAAAGATTGATGTTCTCCTAATGAATAGTAGAACGGCAAAGCAAGTTGCAGTAAACCCGATTGGGTTAATAATCATTAGTAAAAATTCGGCTGGACCTACGCCTCGGAGATTGAAAACTCCAAAGTAGGCAATCATTGATTTAACCCAAACGAAAAATACAATAAAACTAAGCAAGCCAACACGAGTGTTGAACGCAGATAGTAATTTTTTCAATTTTGTAACTCCAAAACTAATTTCTTTTTTGTGTGGAAACGTGCTAGACTAATTTTTTAAATATCTCATTTTGTATCCGCGAAATATTTTTTAATAAATCAATATAGATAGAAAACCGTTGAATGTGTTTCATAGCTTATTACTCCATCTATCGTCAGGAAAACTCCAGTTTTTCCAATAATTTTTCACAGAAAATTAAGGGTAGATTGGAATTAAATGCTGACTTTAAGCTTATGTTAAAGTATAGCCTATGATGAAGAAAATAAAATTTTGAAACAAATTTATTGTTTTTAGATTGCCTAAATTATATGCTATTTAGCTATTTTAGGCAAATCATATACAATATTTACACAAAAATTTAGAATTAAATATACCATATTAAGTTTAACGAAATCTTAAGTTAGATTCTAACACTATTTAAGCTTCATTGAATTAGGACTTTTAATCGTAATCATGAGATATTTTAGTGAAAGATAGTTCCCACTATTAAAATCTTATCAAGTTTTTATCAAAACAAGAGCATGCTATCTCCGCCCTTCGGGCTACGCTGTCCATTCGCTCTACCTCCGCTTTTCTCGCTACGGCACGAACGTGCCTAGTCGAAGTCGCAACTCGCTAAAACGATAAGGCGGAATGGCAATCTTTGAATTTCGTCCGACTGCCCTAGGGCGTTAGTACTTTGCGACTCGACTTGTGGCTTTAGCCACTTAGCGAGAACCATTGCGACTTGGTGCTTCAGCACTGTAGCGAGCATGGATATCCGTGGTGTGGACAGCGCAGTGAAACGGAGATAGAGCGAATGGATAACGAAGCGAAGCGGAGGTGTGATCTCATATCGAAGATGTTAAGCAGACTGTTGCAGCTTTAGCTGCGTACAGGTCGCTTAGTTGTTACACCTAGAGGTTGTGCCCTAAATTCAGTGGTGAGTTGCCCTTTTATCAGTCGCCTTGCCTTTTGCTCTTGCTGCTTTAGCTGCTAAGCAAACGGACAGCGTAGCGCAGCGAAGATAGCGACTAGAAAAAATGGACAAATGTTTTACGAAACTCCTACTGAATAAGTCTTTGCTCATGTAGAACTAATATAAAACGTTAACGCCAAAAGTAAATGAATTGTTTAATGTTCTTTTTGCTCAATTTTCAAGCTTGACAGAGATAACTTTGGATACCCCTGCGTCTGCCATGGTGATGCCATACATACTTCCTGCTGCTGCCATTGTCCCGCGTCTATGTGTCACTACAATAAATTGATTGCTATTATCAAAATGATTCATATAGTCGCCAAAACGCTTGACATTAGCTTCATCAAGTGCAGCCTCTACTTCATCAAGTACAACGAAAGGTACTGTGCGGACACGCAAAATCGCAAAAATGAGAGCGAGTGCCGTCAGTGCTTTTTCTCCACCTGACATCAAATTTAGGCTTGATAATTTTTTACCTGGTGGTTGAACTTTGATTTCGACTCCTGCCTCAAGTAAATTGTCGCTTGTCAATTCAAGGTCGGCTTGACCTCCTGCGAACATCTGTGAGAAAGTCATTTTAAAGCTCTCACGAATAGCGTCAAATGTTGATTTGAAACGAATTTTAACTTCGTCATTCATGTCATCAATTGTTGAAAGAAGTAAATTTTTTGCCTCTAGCAAATCATCTTTTTGACTTGATAGGAAAATAAATCTTTCGTTGACTTCCTCAAATTGAGCAATCGCATCTAGATTGATTGGACCAAGTGCACGAATCTGACGCTCAAGCTGTTTGAGTTCTTGTTCTGCACTTGCTAAGTTTTCCAACTGAACAGCAGTATCTTGCGCTTCTTCAAAACTCATCTGATGTTCAGTATTGAGCGTTTCTTGAAGTGTCATCAAACGTTGCTCTGACTGTTCAAGCTGCATTTCATAACGCGTTTTTTGTGTACTCAGATTTTGACTTTGTTGGATAAAGTCCTGATTGTGCTGCTCCAAATCTTCCATTTGCGCTGATAGGTCTTCGCGTTCAAATTTGAGACTGACCATTTTGACATTGAGCTCGCCGAGCTTTTGTTCTGTTGTTTGGAGTTGGTTAGCAAAAAGTTTTCGCTCTTTTTCATCAAATTTTACTGGGTTCAAACTCGCTTGTAACTGCGTTTTTTCTTCTGTCAGTGCTGACAAATCTGTCAGTAGTCGTTTTTCATCGTTTTTGCTAAAGCGCAATTCACTTGTAACTTCTGAAAGACGAAGCTGTGTTTCTGAACTTGCTTGCGTTTTTTCCGATTGTAAGGCTTTATGAGCTTGACTATTAGATTTGAGTTGCTCAATTTGTTGCTCAATTTCTGATTTACGTTCAGAAATTTTTGTAAGCATTGAATCCGCTACTTGATTTTGTTGGGTCAATGTTGACAGAGTTTCTGATGCATTTTTACTGACAGAAAGTTCTGTCAGTGCTGACAAGGTTGATTTTTGAGATTTTAGTTGCTCAATTGTCATGAGTAGCGTCTTTTCCTCAAAACGTTTTTCTTCACCTTGTGCTTTTAGAGTAGCAAGTTGTTGTTCTAACTCTAGTCTTTCTTTTTGAGCTTTTTGAACTGTTTTTTCTGCTTGCTTTAGCTGAGTTTCTAATGTCAAGATTTGCCCATTTAACGCATCAATCTCTACATTACTGAAAGTCGTTGTATTACGTTTTCCAGCTCCGCCGGCGTAAGATCCGCCTGGATTAATTTGTGTGCCACCAAGCGTTACAATCCTTACAGTATAGCTCATGCTCCTAGCAATTGCTGTCGCATTCTCTGCTGTGTCCACAATGACCGTTGTCCCCAAAAGTGAACTCAGCGCTTTTTGTAAACGTGGTTCAAAGTGTACTAGATTTATTGCTAAATCAATAAATCCTTTTTGTCCAGAAATTCTCGAAAGACCGTTAAATTCACGAGATTTAATCGTTGTTAAAGGCAAAAATGTCGCACGCCCTAAGCGTTTTTCGCGCAAGAAAGCAATGGCACGTTTCGCGGCATTTTCATCTTCAGTAATGATATTTTGACTACCTCCACCAAGTGCAATGTCAATTGCTGTGGTGTACTTACTATCGAAACTCAATACATCTGCTACAACACCAATGATACCGCCAATTTTATCTTGATTTTGCATCACACTGCGCACACCAGCAAATAGATTACTGTGACTATCACGGATATTCTGCAATGAAGTCAAGCGCGCTTTTTGTTGATTCAACTCTTGCAATCGGTCATACATTTCATTTTGTGCATAGCGCTCTTGTTCTTCATATTGTTTTTTTATGATTGACTGATTTTCATACTGCTCTAAAAGTTGGCTGATTTCATTTTTTAACTGTTCGTAAATTTTTTCAGACTGATCTAGCTCAGCAGATACTTTTTCAAATTTAGCAAGATTTTCTTTTGTTGATTCATCTTGTTCTGACTGCTTTCTCGTCAAGTTTTCGATTTCAGCTTTATTTCGAACAATAATATTTGATTGCTCCGCTTCTTGCCCTACTAAAGTGACAAACTCATCACGAAGACGCTCAATGACAGTCTCGGGTGCTTCTGACAAAGATTCCAACTCTACTGACAGCGCCTCAAGCGTAAGCTCAAGTTTTGTCTTTTCTTCTAAAAGAAGTTTTTGCTTTTCTGTCAGTACTGACAGTTCTTTTTCCATTGCTGTCAGCCTGTCTATCAGTTGTTTCAAACGGTTTTCACGCTCTAGTGCCGTTTTTTCAGAAGAATCTTTCTGCACGTCAAAAAGCTCAATTTTTCTTGTCAAATCTGCTTTTAAGCCTGATAATGTCATCTGTTCATTTCGACATTGTTCTTGCTCTTGTTCTACTTCGATACGATGTTTTCTAAGTTCTGACAGTTCATCGTCATAGACTTTTTTACGTTCTGTCAATCCTGCCAGCACTGACAGAACTTCTGTCAGTTGATTTTGAGTTTCATCATACTTTTCTTTCTCAAAAAGGAGTTGACCAACTAGCACAGAGAGCGAAAGTTCACTGCGATTGGCTTCCAATTCACGAAAGCGCAGAGCAACGTCTCGTTGAGCCTGTAGGGGAACAAGCTGACCGTTTAATTCAAAAATAATATCCTCTAAACGATCTAAATTATCCTGAGTAGCTGTTAGTTTTGACTCTGTTTCTATTCTTCGATTTTTGTACTTCAAAACACCTGCAGCTTCTTCAAAAATCGCACGGCGCTCTTCTGGTTTAGAATTGAAAACAGATTCAATCCGCCCTTGAGAAATAATGGATAAACTGTCACGCCCCAATCCAGTATCTGTAAACAGGTCATGAATATCACGCAAACGACATTTTTTACCATTAATCAAAAATTCTGAATCACCATTTCGATACAAACGACGTGTGATTACGACCTCATCGTCTTCATCGTGTCCCACTAAATAATCATCTGTATTATCAAAATGAGCAATCACTTCTGCATAGTTGAGTGCTCTTCTTTTCTCTGTTCCTGCAAAAATAACATCAGGCATCTTCCCGCCACGCAGCGATTTTGCAGATTGTTCACCAAGAACCCAACGTAAACTTTCTACAATATTGGACTTGCCAGAACCATTTGGCCCAACAACTGCTGTTATTCCTTTATCAAATTCAATTTTTGTTCGATCGGCAAATGATTTGAAGCCGACAATTTCCATTTTTTTTAGATACATTTTTATAAAAAGCTCCACTTTTTAAAGTACACTATTAATTGTACCTCCACTGCACGATCAGAATTCTCAGTTTTGGGTAGTCCGCATAGAAATGAATTAGTGGTTGCTTTGTCCTTTTATCGCATTTTCTGCCGCTTTTTGTTCAGCGACTTTTTTTGATTTTCCCATTCCTCGTCCAAGTTCTAAACCATTATTGTAAACGGCAGCAACAAATGAACGGTCATGTGCCGGTCCTTCTTCTGAAAGGATTTTGTATGAAATCAGCGCGTCGCCACCTGTTTGCAAAATTTCTTGTAGCTCTGTCTTATAGTCAATGATTTTAACATAATCATCAGCTTTCACATGAGGAATCACGACACGATTAATAAACTGACGTACTTCATCCATCCCTTTATCCAAAAAAAGCGCGCCTAAAAAGGCTTCGAACAAATTTTCAAGAGTTGTTTCACGACTTCTACCGCCCATTTTTTCTTCACCATGTCCTAAACGTAAAAATTCACCAAATCCACAATTACGTGCAAAATTTGCTAAAGATTCCGTCCGAACAATACTCGACCTCATTTTCGACAACTCTCCTTCAAGTTTTTCCGGATAAGTACGATAAAGATAGTCTGAGATAACAAGTGACAAAGCCACGTCTCCCAAAAATTCCAAACGTTCATTGTTTGCAATCTTTGGGAGCCGTTCTTCATTAGTAAATGAAGAATGGGTAAAAGCTGTTTTCAGCAATTCTTCATCAGAAAAGCTAATCCCAAAATCATTTTTTAATTTTTCTTGAAGCTTACGCATAAAGCCCCTCCATTTATACAGCAGTATTTTCCCTAGCAATATTTTGCTTCAAAATACTCATTTATACAATTTCAACTTTTTGTCTCTTTCGAGAGGTCTATGATGACAACTACTGTTGTTTTACAGTTGAGATGCTACGTCAATTCAAGCAGCACTTTTACCAAACTTTGGTAAAGTCAATCGCTAACAACCAACCCTACAATAAATACGATGTGTCTATTTTCAGTTTGTCTACTGATTATTCTTAGAAAAATTAAAGATAAACTTATATAAAAAATACATCATTGCTATATGGTCTATACTCACCACAATGCTGGTGCTAAAAGCTTAACAATGACTAGTAGAAATTTTATCGAAATAAGTGCGTGCTAACTTTGAATTTCGTCCGACTAAATTCAGTGGTGAGTTGCCCTTTTATCAGTCGCTTTAGCGACTAGAGAAAATGGACAAATGTTTTACGAAACTTCCACTGAATAAGTCTTGACTTCATTGCCCATCATATGAACTCAATTATAACAAAAAATGGTTAAAATTTGTATGACTGCCAAGAACTTGCTTATTAGATGAGAGTAATTATCTCTCATAATGCGTTCAAAATCGTACATGTTCAATAAAAAAATTGCACTTTCGTGCAATTTTCTAGTTCTCATAAATTCCGATATGTTCGTTCTGATGTGTCCTTTTATCAATCATATTTACAACTGCATCAGCATAATCAGCATAACTTACCCTACTTTTTCCTGATTTATTTTTCTCAAAAATATCACTCGTAATTGTGTAGCTTCCAGTTTCTGCTCCGTCTGGGTCAAAAAAGTCTGCTGGTGAGAAGAAAGTTACATTAACATTAGAATTTTTATAAATTAGGCTTGCTTTTCCCATCTCCGCAATGGTTGGGTAATAAGGCAAATCTTTGGAAAGTTCGTCAACTAAACGACGTGTTCGACTTTCATCCAAGTAAAGCGAACCCGCTCCTCCAACTACGATAAGGCGCGTTGTACTTCCTGACAAAATCTCTGTGACATGATGTGCCACTTTAGAATATTCAGCTTCATTCCCTTCAGGAGCCCGGTAGGCGAGGACGACAGCGTCAAATCCCGACAAATCTTCTGACGTTAAATCAAAAATATTTTTCTCAATAACCTCTGTCACAGCTACTTTCAGACGTGCTTTATTGCGGACAATAGCAACGACTTCAAATCCTTTTGTCATTGCTTTTTCAGCAATTAAGCTTCCTGCTTTTCCGCTTGCTGCGATTACTGCAATCTTTTTCATTAAATGAAACCTCCTGTTTCTTTATTCATGGCTGAAGTTATAAGTCTCACTTTAAAATTTTGTACTACAGATGTCTATACGACAGGTGTCTATTCGTTCCAAGTTGCTAAAGCAATAAGACAAAACGACTAGTGGCACTGCAATTCAGTCTATTTGCAGTTCGCTTAATCATTTTTCATTACAATACACTCATTACCAATACCAGAGAGTAAAATGAAGTCAAGACTTATTCAGTGGGAGTTTCATAAAACATTTGTCTGTTTTCTCCAGTCGCTATCTTCGCTGCCCGTTTGTTTAGCTGCTAAAGCAGCAAGAGCAAAAGGCAAAGCGACTGATAAAAGGGCAACTCACCACTGAATTTAGGGTACAACCTCACATCTCCGATCTAAGAGGTCGGAGTATTGCGATTGCGACTAGGGCTTCAGCGCCTTAGTGAGCATCGACAGCTTGGCCGTAAGGCGGAGATAGCACGCACTTGCTTTGATAAAGTAATTTGTATATAGAATGGCATTATTAATGTGAGTCTAATATAATTATAACAAATCTTATCACTAATGTTTTCTTATTCGTTCAAAAAAGTAGCCTAAAGGCTACAATTATTTCGTTAAATCAATTCGTTTCCCAAGTTTATCAATAATGAAAGCTCCCACAATCAAACTAGCAAACTCGCCCAGCGCAAGCGTTGCCCAGTCAATCCAGAAAGGTAAACCAGCAATATAATAGAGCTCAATTGCGATAGTTACCATGCTAATTGAGAAAAAAATAGCAAAATATAAAAATGCTTTATTGAGCTGCCCATTAAATAAATATTGCTTTTTAAAGCGTTCAAATAGCAAAACACCCAAACTTAAAAAGACCAGTGTTGACAGTCCACCAACGATGACATCTACCCAAGTAAAACTCAAAAAGTTGGAAATCATGCACCCAATCGTCACAGCAATAATATACTTTTTGTTATAAAATGCTGTAAAGTTTAACATTTCAGAAATTCTGAACTGGACTGGTCCATAGCTAATAGCATTCAATCCTGGTGCAACAGTCAAAATGACATACAGCGCTGCGACAATAGCAATTGTCACTACATCATAAGTTCTTGATTTTTTCAATTTTTCTCCTTTAGTGAAACCGTTGAATTTGATTTTGCAATCTCGGTTCACTTGAAATATGCTCAGGCAAAGGTCATAAGTCCTGAGGATTGCTTCTCTCTATTACTGTCAAAGCAACGTCCCTATTTTATCAGATTTCTTACAAAATGAAAAGTGCTGACAGACTCTTGTCAACACTTTTATTTACTGACAGAAATCTGTCAGTATTAAATCTACTCTAAAATCCAATTTTTCGCTTATTCATGACTATGAACGAGAAAAACTACGTTTTTTATCTTCAACCCTGAAGCAGTGCTAGTAAGCGAGCGCAAGAACGAGATAGTCTTCGAATGCTGAGGAATTTCAAAATAAGTCTATTATTTAATGGTCCAACCTCCGTCAATAGGAACGATTGCCCCTGACATATAATTTGCCTGTGGACTTGCCAAAAACAGCGTTAATTCTGCGACTTCAGAAGCCTTTGCCCAACGTTTAGCGGGGGTTTCAGATGCTACCCATTTTGCCATTTCTCCATTATTTTCCAAAAAATCAGCAGCATTCATCGGTGTGTCGATCGCTCCTGGAGCAATGCCAAGCACTTGTATTCCGTGCTGAGCTTCATCCAGCGCTAACTGTTTCGTCAATCCGACAATTGCGTGTTTGCTCGCTGTATAGGCAATTCCTCCGCCTCCAGCAACAAGTCCAGCAACCGAAGCCATATTGATAATCACTCCTGATTTTTTCCGCTTCATTCTCGGTAAAAATGCTGAAATCATCAAATACATGGAGTCAAGATTCGTATGTAAAATCCGCTGCCATAACATAAAATCCGTTTCTTCTATAGTCGCATAATCATCCAAAATTCCAGCTGTATTACACAAAATATCAATGGTGCCCACCTCATCAGCCAATACTTGAACAGCATGAGCATCAGAAACGTCACAAATTTTTACTGACAGATTTGAAAATTTACTGACAGCATTTTTGTCAGTAAATACTTTAACGTCAACAGCAATGACATCAGCTCCCTCTGTCAAAAAAGCCTGCACTTGAGCCAAACCGATTCCAGAACTTGCACCTGTCACTAATACTTTTTTTCCTGAAAATCTCATTCGACAAGAACCCAATCATTAGCCAAAACATCGCATGGTGTAGGAGACCACATCGAAAAACCTTCGCTTTCGCCTTCGACATTAATTAGGAAATAAGGAGTTACATCAAGTTTCTCCCCATTTTCCAACACGATTGAATCATAAATTTTCACATAATTTTCGGCACCACCCCAACCTTCTGTACGTACTGCCTTCTTACCAGTTTTAAGCAAAGGTAAAATTTCTTCAAATGTCATATCATCACACTCAATTTTCTTCTATTGACTAAAAACATTCCGATTTTGGGTTAATTGCACTTGCTTTGATAAAATATACTGTTTTAACTTATCTCCGCCCTTTGGGCTACGCTGTCGATGCACCACAGGTATCCATTCGCTCTAAGTTGCTAAAGCAGCAAGAGCAAAAGGCAAAGCACCTAGTCACAATCGCAATTCCACACCTCTTAAAAGCACTAAGCTCTGCTTTCGTTCTACTGCCCTAGGGTCTTAGCGCTTTGCGACTCGACTTGTGGCTTTAGCCACTTAGCGAGAACCATTACGACTTGGTGCTTCAGCACCGTAGCGAGGCGAGCATGGATACCCGTGGTGTGGACAGCGTAGCAAAGTGAAGATAGAGCGAATAGATTGACCTCACATCAAAGATATGAGGTTGTGCCCTATCATTGGTGGACCCACCAATGAAGTAATCACTTCAAAGTTAGTCTAGTATGCCAACTCTAAAACAAGATTATACCAAACTTCATGGGCGTGGCTTGATGTCGAAACGCCCTCGTTACGATAGCCATTAACCTCATAAAACCCTATCTTTTCTGCCAAACAAGTCAAACTTATCGCTTTACGTTGCTGTTTTTTAGCTACATTTTCTAGAGCAAGGAGAAGTTTTCCCGCAATCCCCTGATGCTGAAACTCAGGTAAAACCGCAAGACTTAGCACCAAGAGATAATCATCTGTTCCCTCATTTTTCCGCACATTCTCAAATAATTCATCCGTGATATAGCGTACATTTGAAGCACAGGCGACAATAAATCCTGCTACTTTTCCTGATTCTGTCTTAGCAACAAGAAAGGTATCTTGCAATTTTTCAATACGTTCATACATTGCGGCTTCCGTTGCTGCTTCTTCCACTGAAAAACCAGTGGTTTCAATCATCATAACTTCTGTCAGCACTGACAGATTTACATTTTCAATCATCAGTTTTTCTGTCAGTGCTGACAAATCCTGTTTTTCATGTTTCATCATTAACCAATTAATGACCCTACTGGAATATCCTTATCCACTGTCAACACACGCAATTCATTCCCAAATTCAGCTGACAGAATCATTCCTTGCGACACATATTTTTTCATCATTTTACGTGGTTTCAGATTTGCGACAATTTGTAGTTTCTTACCAATCAACTCTTGTTCATTAGGATAAAATTGTGCAATACCAGATAAAATCTGACGAGGTTCACTATCACCAGCATCAAGTTTAAATCTCAACAATTTATCAGAACCTTCCACACGCTCAACTTCAAGAACCTCTGCCACTTTCAATTCAATTTTTTCAAAGTCATCAAATTTAATTTCAGGTAAAGTCAAGTTCAATTCAACATCTTCAGGAATCCATTCTTTCTCCACAGTTTTACCTCCGCTCATTTGTTCTTTAATGTAAGCCACCTCTTCCTCGACATCAAGTCGTGGGAAAATAGGTTCTCCTTTGGCTACTACTGGATTTACAAAGTCATAACCAAATGCTAATTCTTCGATTGAAAAGCTTGTTTCAGAAAGTCCTAACTGCGTAAAAATTTTCCCAGAAGTTGCACGCATAAATGGTTGCAATAAAGTCGCAACAACGCGCAGATTTTCAGCCAAATGATACAAAACGTTATTGAGCTTCGCCTTATCATCTGCCGATTTCGCAAGTACCCAAGGCGCTGTTTCATCAATGTATTTATTCGTTCGTGCAATCAAAGTCCAAACATCAGCAAGTGCCACATTAAACTCAAATTTGTCCATTGCTTCATGGAAATGCGCCACTGTATCTGTAACAACTTCTTCTAAAGATTCATCAAACTCAGTTGTCGCAGTAGTTGCTTCAATTCGACCATCATTATATTTATTAATCATCGAAACTGTACGGTTCAAAAGATTTCCCAAATCATTGGCAAGGTCAAAATTAATTCGCCCTACAAAATCCTCAGGTGTAAAAATTCCATCTTGACCAAAAGAAATGGCGCGCATCAAATAATAACGTACCGCATCAAGTCCATAACGTTCAATCAACATCTCAGGATAGACCACATTCCCTTTAGATTTAGACATCTTTCCGTCTTTCATCAAAAGCCAGCCGTGACCAAAAACTTTCTTCGGTGCAGGTAAACCAAGCGCATGGAGCATGATTGGCCAATAAATCGTATGGAAACGCACGATTTCCTTACCCACCATATTGATCCCCGGCCAAAACTTTTTAAAGTTACTATCATCTTCAGAATTATAACCCAGCGCAGTAATATAGTTGAGCAACGCATCAAACCAGACATAAACAACGTGTTTAGGATTTGACGGTACAGGAATTCCCCAAGTAAAGCTTGTTCGAGTCAATGCCAAATCTTCCAAACCAGGCTTGATAAAGTTGTTAATCATTTCATTTTTACGAATTTCAGGTTGAATAAAATCAGGATGTGTTTCATAATAATCCAAGAGCCAGTCCGCATATTTACCCATACGGAAGAAATAAGTTTCTTCTTCAACCCATTCCACTTCGTGACCACTTGGTGCAATACCACCAGTAATCACACCATTTTCATCCCTATAAACTTCTTCAAGCTGCGTTTCAGTGAAGAATTCTTCATCAGAAACTGAATACCAACCTGCATATTTGCCCAAATAAATATCATCTTGCGCAAGCAACTGCTCAAATGCCTTAGCTACCGCTTCTTCATGATAAGTATCCGTTGTCCGAATAAATTTATCATAAGAAATATCCAACTTTTTCCAAAGCGCTTTAACATCTTCCGCCATGGGGTCAAGATATTCTTTCGGTGTCAATCCTAACTCTTCGGCTTTTCGTTGAATTTTCATTCCATGTTCATCAAGACCTGTCAAATAAAAAGTGTCAAAGCCCATTAAGCGTTTATAGCGTGCCAATACGTCACAAGCAATGGTCGTGTAACTTGAACCCAGATGAAGCTTACCGGACGGATAATAAATCGGAGTAGTAATGTAAAAAGTTTTGTTTTCAGTCATATTTTAAGATGTGAGCCCGACTGCTTTGAAGTTACTAAAATTAGGAAAATGGGTTCTGTGCACAGCACAGGTTCCATTTTATCTATTTTTGCTGACTTCAAGGAGAGCGAACTCAATTCCTTTCTTCAGCTTTCCGAGCAAATGAGGCTCGATATTTGAGAAGATTCTCATCTAAATATTATACCAAAAATTTGATATAATTAATCTTATCAGATGACGATTGCTTACAGTAATCCCTCTCAATCTTATAGAAATCAAAAAGGAAATATAATGAAATATAAATTTATCTCATGGAACATTGATTCACTCAATGCAGCACTAACAGGTACTTCTGAACGCGCGGCATTATCACTCGCTGTTGTCAAACAACTTGCTGATGCAAAACCCGATGTCCTTGCTATTCAAGAAACAAAACTTCCTTCCTCAGGTCCCAAAAAAGCCCATCTTGAAGTGCTAGAAGCTCTATTCGAAAACTATAATATTGTTTGGCGTTCGTCTAATGAACCTGCTAGAAAAGGTTATTCAGGTACAATGTTCCTCTACAAAAAGAGCTTACCTGAACCCATTGTCACTTATCCAGAGATTGGAGCACCTAGTCCAATGGACTTTGAAGGTCGCATCATTACTCTTGAATTTCCTGACTTCTTTGTCACAACCGTCTATACACCAAATGCTCAAGAAGGATTAACACGCCTAGATTTACGGGGAATTTGGGATGATAAATACCGCGAATACCTGAAAAGCTTGGATGCTCAAAAACCTGTGTTTGCTTGTGGTGACTTCAATGCTGCCTATACCGAGATTGACCTTGCCAATCCAAAAGGAAACCGCAATACTGCAGGCTTTACAGACCAAGAGCGTGAAAAATTTGGTTTACTTTTAGCCAGTGGATTTACCGATAGTTTCCGTAAAATTCACGGTGATGTTGAGCGCTTTTACGCAGAGGGACATAGCCTTTATACTTGGTTTGCCCAACGCGCAAAAACTTCAAAAATCAATAATTCTGGTTGGAGAATCGATTACTGGCTCGTTTCCAACCGGATTGCTGAACAACTTCTGACTTCTGAACCAATGGATTCTGGGGAACGCTTGGATCACATTCCTATTTTATTAGAATTTGAAATTTAACTTAGCAAGTGCTACTAACTCCCCCACCAATGAAGTAATCACTTCAAAATCAATTATTTTCATTCAAAAATAATTAGCTTTCTTTTGGCTAATTATTTTATTTTTTATCTTTTTTGTGATAAGCTCAAAGTAAATCTATTTGTGAGGTCTCCCTATGTCGCGTTCAGAAGAAATAATCAAAATTGTTAGTGATGCTAAAAAGATAGAAGTCAACAAACTTGCAGAGTTGCTTGATGTTTCAAATGTTACCATTAGAAAAGATCTCGATAAACTTGAAGAAAAGGGAATCATCAATCGTCAACACGGCTTTGCTGTAATAAACAATACTGATGACATCAACTTCCGTTTGGCTAAAAATTATGATTTAAAGCGAAAAATTGCCTTGAAAGCTGCCGAAAATATTCTTGATGGTGATGTTGTCATGATTGAGTCAGGTTCCACTTGTGCGTTACTCGCCGAAGAACTAGCTTTTAATCGCAAAAACATTACCCTAATCACAAACTCTGTTTTTATCGCCAACTATGTGCGTAAATCTGATGCAATTAAAGTGATTTTACTTGGAGGAGAATATCAAAGTAATTCACAAGTTAATGTAGGACCTTTAATAAAAAAAGTAGTTGACGAATTTTATGTTGATAAGTTATTCATTGGCATTGATGGTTTTGACGAGGTTAGAGGATTTAGAAGTAACGATATTGATAGAAGCGATACGACACATCTCATGTCAGCTGCCGCAAAAGAGGTTATCATCCTGACAGATGCTTCAAAATTTCAACAAAATGGGACGGTCACAGAATTTTCATTCTCTGAAATCTCAAAAGTCTATACCGATAGTTCAATTAGCGATAAAATAAAAAGTTTCCTCACTCAAAATCAAATTGATGTGATTATCGCCTAACTCAATAAATCATATTTATAAAAAAATCTGGAAATAGTCCAGATTTTTATTGACAGATTATCTAACTTATGCTATATTTATTTCATAAGAAATAAATATACTTTCAAATGAAATATGTTTTCCTACTAGGAGCACTTAATATGATTACAATTTCGATTATTATCATCATGATAAAATGCCTCTCTACCAAACATTTCCGAAAATAGTGCTCCATAAAAATTATTACATAAAAAACTGAGTCTAACCAACTCATTTTTTTATCAAATCAAGTACGTGCTAAATTTCAAATTTAGTTTGACTACCCTAACTTTTAGCACTTAAACTTCTAGGACAAGATTATTTCATCTAATAGCAAGTTAAATCTCCTGCTAAATAAATCTTGACTTCGTTTGTCCTATTCCAAATCTACCTCAATTCACTTAGAAAAGAATCAATTCATTGTAAGCTAGTATACTGTTCTTCTTTGTAACCAATTTGCTGAACTTTTCCATCTTTGACGATGAGTGGGCGCTTAATCAGCATACCATCTGATGCAAGTAACTGTGCCATTTCCGCTTCCGAAAGTGAGTCCAATTTATCTTTCAATCCCAACTCTCGGTAAACAAGACCGCTCGTGTTAAAGAACCTTTTCGTAGGAAAATCTCCCTGAGCAAACCAAGTTTCAAATTTTTCTGCTGTTGGAGGTAGCAACTTCAAATCAATTTCTCTATATTCAATTCCAAGAGAGTCAAGCTGCGCCTTGGCTTTACGACAAGTTGAACATTTTGGATACCAATAAAAATCGTACATTTTTCACTTCCTTTTTGTTGTAATTATAAATCTGTGTGGCTTGCTTCATTATAACATATCTCTGTTTTAATAAAAAACGACCAATTCTAGTCGTTTTTTCTTAAACTTATTAATCTTTTCTTATTTTAAGGTAGATAAGACTTCCAAAGATAAAAGTAATTCCTGTAATAAATAACGTCTTTTCTGACTTCTCACCTGTCCTAGGAAGAGTTTTTTTCTTTACATTTGGATTTGACTTTTCTTTGTTTTTATTTGATGAAGTCTTATTTTTACCCTCTTTTTCTTTCGGTTTTTGATTATCTGCTGACTCTGAATCCTCTGGCGCTTTTTCTAAAACAGTCACATTTATTGTTGTAGTTGCCCCATGATATGAGTAGTTGACAGGATATATACCAGCTTTACTAGTATCTACCTTATCGTCTGTCATATTTTGTTCAAAAGTAACAGCATTTCCGTCTTCATCAGTAGCTCCATCAAAATTATCTGCAGGTTTCCAACTATCTCCTACATATAGTATTGAGTCATGGGCTGCAATAGTCGCTTTTTTATCTTTAATGTATGTGTAAGTTACCGTCTGAGCTTGAGCCGTAAATACTCCCAATGCGTTATCTGGGATTCTATTTTCATCGATATGATAACCTGGAATTTCTATTTTATATTCTGAAGTCGTGGTATCATATGCCTCTCCTGCATATCCAGAAATAGTCTTATCAGCTACTCCACTAATTTTTTCTCCATTTTCATCTTGATAATGGACCGTCACAGGCTGCCCGTCCTCAGCAACTTTAAATTGGTGAAGATAAGTTCCTGATGAAATGGCATAAAATATGTACCCATCAGGTGTGGCATAAGTTCCCGCTGGATTATTTATGCGAGCATTGTATTCAAAACTAGTGATATTTTTAAACTCATCCTCAGTCACACCTAGAACTGTTATCCCTTGTTCATCAATCTGTAGACGATCTGCTGGTAATTGTACACCGTTAAAATCCAAGTATGTATTACTTGCTGTATTCGAAGTTGTAAACGGTGGAATATAACCATCAAAATTTATCATTCGATTAGGCTTCATGGATAAAGGCAAAAATAAAGTTTGATTATCAGAATTATAGTCTAAAGAGGAGCGACCAGTCGTGGTAGGCAAATCATTTCGCCCTGTGTTCTGTCCAAAAGCAGCCAAGTTGTTAAGGACTGGAAATTGATTAATGACAGTAAAGTCTGTAATTCCACAAAACTGAACATTCAGCGATTTTAGATTAGGCAATGTCTTTAAGGGTGCAAATGTAGTAATATTCATATTTGAGTCTAAATTTAGAGATGTCAAACTAGTTAATTTTGCAAGTTTAGGGAGCACATTATCATCTATACTAGTTCCAGCTAAACTCAGATTTGTTAGTCCTGTACTCTTACTTAAGTCTGGAAAATTACTACTTGTGAGACTTGACGTTTGGAGATAGACCATTGTTAATGATGAAAGTTGTGCTAAAGGACTAAAATCTGTTACATTGTTATCCACATTCATGTAGATATATGAGAGATTTACTGCATATTCTAGACCTTCAAAACTACTAATCTGTGCAGAATTTAATGTTAGAGCGGTTAAGCGAGCCATATCAGACTGTGTTACATCACTTCCTGCAGCTAATCCTAGAGTAGATACAATTGCTTGTTTTAGAAAACTATCTGGAATAGATATAATGTTATCTGCAGGAGCCGCTAAGGTATTTTGGGGGGATTGGTTTGGTTGTTCTTCTGCTTGGACTTGTGAAGTCATGCTCAAAAATGGCAAACTTATACATAAAAGCATAATACTCGCTCGTCCCATACGAAATAACTTTTTCTTATCTTTTAATTTTTCATTATAATAAATCATCTAATTTCTCCCGAATTTTTGGTTTTTCTTATTACCAACAAAATTGTTATTAATTGAATTTCAACAATAATAATTCAGGAATGACGTCTTGTTTTCAACATTTTAAATAGCTCCTTTATTTATCAATAATGTAATATATTTATTACTTTTATTAAGTATAACTAAAAAAATGTACTTTCGATTACTTTATCATTTCGTATAAAAACAAAAACAGTTACAAATTGTAACTGAATAAATTTATTACGTGTTTTATTTTACTTAAATCCAAAACTACGTAACATTATGAAATAATTCTTTTGTTTATAAGTAAAAAAAATCAGTTAAGACTGATTTTTAGTATTTTCTAAAACGTTCATAGCGTTGTTCCGCTAGTTCTTGTGCTGTCAGTGCTGACAGATTTTCGATTTGTTCTGTCAGTACACTCTTAATGTTTTCGACAAGATTTTCCTCTGATATGATGCCATCAACTACACCCATATCAAGCAGATGTGGAGCCGTAATCTTCATGAGCTCGGCTGCCTCATCCCGTCTTGTACCATCTTTCCAAAGGATTGTTGCAAATCCTTCTGGTGATAAAACCGAATAAACAGCATTCTCAAGAATGAATACTTTATTGGCCACCGCCAGAGCCAAAGCACCACCTGAACCACCTTCTCCAGTGATGATGGCGATAATAGGCACTTTCAAATCTGACATCTCGAATAGATTTCTTGCGATAGCTTCTCCTTGACCGCGTTCTTCAGCTTCAATCCCTGGGTAAGCTCCTGCTGTGTTGACAAAAGTAATAACAGGACGACCAAATTTTTCTGCTTGCTTCATCAAGCGTAACGCTTTACGATAGCCATTAGGTGAAGGTTGACCAAAATTTGTGGCTAAATTTTCTTCAAGATTTCTTCCTTTTTGGATACCAATAACCGTTACAGATTTGCCATTAAATCGTGCGATTCCACCAACAATAGCTTCATCATCTGTGAATTGACGATCGCCGTGAAGTTCAAAAAAGTCAGTAAAAACATGAGTAATGATATCGCGAGCAGAAATGCGGTCTGCTGCTCTTGCTTTATTGATAATTTTAGCAATATCAGACATTTTCATCCTCCTTTTCAGCATGAAGCGCAAGCAAAAGAGCAAGTTTTTCTCGGAGTTCTGTACGTTTTACAATACCATCTACAAAACCATGCTTGAGCAAAAATTCTGCTTTTTGGAAATCATCTGGTAACGTTTGTCGTACTGTTTGTTCAATAACCCTACGTCCTGCAAAACCAATGAGTGACTGCGGTTCTGCCAAAATAATATCCCCCAAGCTCGCAAATGATGCCGTAACACCTCCTGTCGTTGGGTCTGTCAAAACAGTAATATATAGAAGACCAGCAGCCGAATGACGTTTAACAGCGGCTGATGTTTTTGCCATTTGCATCAAACTCATGATTCCTTCTTGCATCCTAGCACCACCTGATGCTGTAAAAACAATAACAGGAAGCTTTTCTTTAGTTGCGTATTCAAAAAGTCGAGTCAATTTTTCACCGACAACGGTTCCCATTGAAGCCATGATAAAAGTTGAATCCATGATGGCTAGTAGCGTTTTTTGACCTTTAATCGTTGCGCTTCCTGTCATAATCGCTTCATCAAGACCTGTTTTTGCTTTTGTTGCCTCTAACTTTTCAAGATATCCAGGAAAATCAAGTGGATTTTTTGTATTAATTCCTGTGAACATTTCTTCAAATGAATTTTCATCTGCTACAAGAGCAAGACGCTCATGAGCTGTGATTCGAAAATTATAGTCACAGTTTGGACAAATTTTTGTTTCACCTAAATCTTTTTGATAAATCGTATGTTTACACGCTGGACATTTTGCAAAAAGTTCGTCAGGAACTTCAGGATTTTCAGCTTGTTTTTCAATGATTGAACGATTCGGGTTGATTTTAATGTATTTTTTCTTTTGGAAAAGAGCCATTTTTGCTTCCTTTTCTCGTTTTTCGTTAAACTTGTGAAGTTAATTCGTTTTACGTTTTGACGAAAATTAGTTTTGACTTCACGCAGAGTTATTTTTTCTGTCAGTATACTGACAGCTTTGGTTATCGCTGACAGAAGTTCTATCAGTCTTCCTTCAGGTATTCTGGTAAGAAAACATTACCCAAAAAGCTTGTGTCGTAATCACCAGCGACAACATAAGGGTCAGCGATGAGTTCTAATTGGAAGTCAATATTTGTCGTTACACCCTCAATATCAAATTCCATCAGGGCACGTTGCATTTTCATCAATGCCTCAAAGCGATTTTCCCCATGAACAATGACTTTAGCAATCATCGAATCATAGTAAGGAGGAATTGTATAACCTGCATACATCGCTGAATCTACACGTAAACCTACACCACCTGACGGTAAAAAAAGACTCGTGATTTTTCCTGGTGATGGCGCAAAGTTAAACTTTGGATTTTCAGCATTGATTCGACATTCAATGGCATGACCTTTGAAAACAATTTCTTCTTGCTTCACAGAAAGTTCTGAACCAGCAGCAATTCGGATTTGTTCTTTGACAATATCAACACCACTGACAAATTCTGTAACTGGATGTTCAACTTGCACTCGCGTATTCATTTCCATAAAATAGAAATTTCCAGAAGTTTCATCCAACAAAAACTCAATTGTTCCCGCATTTTCATAACCTACGTGGGCTGCGGCTTTGACTGCCGCAGTACAGATTTTTTCACGCAAAGTATGACCGATAGCAACCGAAGGCGATTCTTCCAATACTTTTTGATTATTACGTTGTAAAGAACAGTCACGCTCACCAAGATGAATCGTATGACCATGCTGGTCACCCAAAATTTGTACTTCAATATGACGTGCGGGGAAAATCATACGTTCGATGAACATCGCCCCATTACCAAATGCTGCTTTTGCTTCTGCTGTTGCTGCTTCAAAAGCAGGGACAAGTTCTTCGACGTTATTTACTTTACGAATTCCTTTACCACCACCGCCTGCTGAAGCTTTAAGCATAATTGGATAGCCAATCTCTTCTGCAATTTTCACCGCCTCATCAGTGGTATGCACTTCACCTTTAGAACCTGGTGTGACGGGCACGCCAGCTTTAATCATTTCAGCACGAGCATTGATTTTATCTCCCATCATATCCATTACAGAAGCGCTAGGACCGATAAATTTGATATTCATTTCTTCACAAAGGCGAGCAAATTTTGAGTTTTCAGAAAGGAAACCAAATCCTGGATGAATGGCCTGCGCACCTGTTGCAACTGCCGCTGAAAGAATATTATTCATATTCAAGTATGAGCTTGCTGCACGCGCTGGTCCAATGCAAATCGCCTCATCGGCGAGTGCAACATGCAGCGCATCTCGGTCAGCTTCCGAATAAACTGCGACAGTTTCTACACCTAATTCACGAGCAGCGCGGATAATCCGAACTGCGATTTCGCCACGATTGGCGATTAAAATTTTATTAAACATATCTAAGATGCGAGTATCAGCTATATAAAACAAGAACCCTCTGCCTGCTGTAATAAGCAAACCGTAGAGTCATCATTTCTAAATAGTTGAACTCAATTCCTTTCTCCAAATAGAAAGTTTCTGTCAATACAGAAATTTTTTTGCTTTAATAAAAATTATAGCAAAACTTTTATAACTAAAATTAAAATAAGTCCAAAAATGTACCATAACTGAAAAATAATCAGTCATGGTTAAAATAAAGTCAAGACTTATTCAGTGGGAGTTTCGTAAAACATTTATTCATTTTCTCTAGTCGCTATCTTCGCTGCTCTCCGCTGTCGATTTCACTATCTCCGCAACCTCGTTGCTTCGCTGTTCATGCTCGCTATGGTGCTACGTGCTTTGCACGCCGTTCTGCGAACGGTCTACGCAACTTCGTTGCTCCGCTGTCAAGCAAAGCTTGCAAGAGCAAAAGGCAAATGCGACTGATAAAAGGGCAACTCACCACTGAATTTAGGGGTACAACCTTATCTCTTCGATACTCAGTCACCCCTTCGCTTCCGCCCCCTACCTATGAGTGAGGGTGTAGCACTTGCTTTGATAAACCTTTTTTTATCCGAGTAAGTTACTCCAAACCACACAACACACTCAAACAAATCAATAAATTATCAGAAAACTAAGCACCTAGAGCAAAAGTCAAAGTACCTTTCGCTGCTAATTTTCCATCAACAGTTGCTTCAGATTCAACTACTGCAATAGGTCCACGACGTTTAATAAACTTTGCGTGCAAAACAAGTTGATCTCCCGGCGTGACTTGTTTCTTGTATTTGACATTATCCATGCCTGCATAAAAAACCAGTTTTCCTTTATTTTCAGGTTTTGATAATTCCAAAACTCCTGCGGCTTGCGCCAAAGCTTCCATAATCAAAACCCCAGGCATTACTGGATATTGTGGAAAATGTCCTTGGAAAAATTCCTCATTTATCGTCACATTCTTGATTGCTGTAATCTCATCGTCAGCAATATCAATCACGCGATCCACCAATAAAAATGGATAACGATGTGGCAAAGCCTCCATAATTTTAGTTACATCAATTCGTGTTTCAGCCATATTCTAAAATTCCTCTAATAAATGGTTTCAAAAATTACTGACAGCTTTCTGTCAGCAATAAGCTTTACTGACAAAATTATTGTCATGAACTTCTCACTTGATTCGTACCAATTCTTGACCAAACTCAACAACTTCTTCTGCAGAAACCATAATTTCAGTCACAACGCCATCACGTGGAGCGGGGATTTCATTCATTACTTTCATCGCTTCAATAATAAGCAAGGTTTGTCCCTTCTTCACACTGTCCCCAACACTTACAAACTCAGATTTTTCAGGAGCTGGTCTCAGGTAAGCCACACCTACAAGAGGAGATTTAACTGCTTCTCCCTCTGCTACACTTACTTCTGGAATAGCTTCGTCCAAAACTTTCTCAGAATTTTCTACAAGTGGGGATGCGACTGGAACAGTTGCTAATAAAGGAGCTGGCGCAGCTGATGCTGCAACGACTCCATGTCCATCATTTTTAGAAAAACCAAGCTCGCCTTCTGCATTTTTCCAAGAAAACTCACGTAAAGATGAACCATCAAACTGTTTCATCAATTCCTTAACTTCATTGATATTCATAATATTTCTCCATACAGTTCTTATGAAAATTATTTCTAACAATGAGCATCTTACAACTCATTTCTAATTCATTAAAAATTAATTTTTAGAATACTCACTGCTAAAAAGCTCTTCAAAAACCGCATAACTCTAATCTTTTTATCAAAGCAAGTACGTGCTAAACCCTACCCAGGTGTAACAACTAGCATATCCTATCTTAGGTAGGGGATAAAGCAGCACTATGCTTCGAATTTAGTCTTGACTTCATTCAGACCATTTCTTAAATGCAAGAACGGCATTGTGTCCACCAAAACCAAAATCTTGGCTCAGCGCAACATTAATTTCAGCTTCTTGACCTTGACCAAGCACAACGTTAATCGTCATTCCTTCATCAAGTTCTTTTGTCCCAGCATTAACTGGTGCAAAATTATTTTGCATGGACATAATCGTAGCAACAGCTTCAATAGAACCTGTTCCACCAAGGGCATGACCATGGAATGATTTAGTAGATGAAACGAGTGCTTTATCACCGATGACATTATGAATCGCAGCTGCCTCTGTTTCCTCATTTGCGTGAGTAGAAGTTCCATGAGCATTGATATAATCAACTTCCTCAGGTTTGATTCCACCTTCTTCAAGCGCCAATTTCATTGCTTTTTCTGCCCCAACACCTGATGGTGTCGTCATATGAAATGCATCGTTTGTATTCCCATAACCTACGATTTCAGCAAGAATATTCGCACCGCGTGCTTGAGCGTGTTCAAGACTTTCAAGAATTACGGCTCCAGCACCCTCACCCATCACAAAACCATTGCGGTCTTTATCAAAAGGACGACAAGCAATCATTGGGTCAGTTTCTTTAGAAAGTGCAGTCAAATTAGCAAAACCAGCAATACCAAGTTCACAAATTGCAGCTTCTGCACCACCAGCAATCATAGCATCTGCGTAACCATGCTTGATTTCACGGAAAGCAGAACCAATCGAGTTAGCACCAGCCGCACAAGCTGTCACCTCCGCACGAGAAACACCGCGCGCGCCCGTCCGTAGAGCAACATTTCCTGTCGCCATATTAGCAATTGCAAGTGGCACATAGAGTGGCGCCACCTTGCGTGGTCCTTTTTGGAGAATAACTTGAGCATTTTTTTGTGATTGTTCCAAACCACCAATACCAGAAGCCATGATACATCCTAAACGATCAAAGTCTGTATTTTCTTCGTTAATACCTGACATATTGAAAGCATCAAGTGCTGCATGGACAGCATATAAGCTAAAAGTATCCATGCGACGCGCATCTTTTTTCTCAAAATATTTGTCAAATGGAAAATCTTTCACTTCTGCAGCAACAGAGATTCCCGTTGCTTGCGCATCAAAGTGTGTGATTGGTCCAATACCAGTTTTACCTGATTTAAGACTTTTCCAAAAATCTTCTGGAGTATTTCCAATTGCAGAAACAACACCATAACCTGTGATAACTACACGATTTGTCATATTTTTATCCTTTATTATTAGACATGTTCAGAAGGTTTTTAACCGAATTGTGCTTAACACAAATTTTTCTTTCTTATCTACAATCTTATACTAGTTCATCTTTAACTTCTCTATGACAATTTATTAGATAAGTAGCGAAACGTTTAAAAATCAAACAGTATTAAAAAGTAGTTTCAAACGAAATCAAAATCAGTTTCTGAACGACTTTGTTCTTTTTGAATGAAAGTACCACACAATTGATTTGCAGTATCCCATACATTATAACTAGCTAGAAAGAATTTTTGAGAGTTTATAAATAAGTCTTTCTAGCATATTATTTTATTACATTGCCATTCCGCCGTCAATTGCTAAGACTTGACCAGTCATATATTCTTGCTCTGCAAGGAATTTCACAACTGAAGCAACTTCTTCTGGATTTCCAAAACGTTTCATTGGAATTTGAGCTTTCATGGCATCTTTTACTTTATCAGAGAGTACGTCTGTCATATCAGATTCAATGAAACCTGGTGCTACAGCATTAACACGTACATTGCGTCCAGCCACTTCACGCGCAATTGATTTTGTGAAACCAATCAAGCCCGCTTTTGATGCAGCATAATTTGCTTGACCCGCATTACCAATCAATCCAACTACTGATGAAATATTGATAATTGCCCCACTTCTTGCTCTAGTCATTGGCTTTAGGACAGCCTGTGTCATGTTGAATGCCCCTGTCAGATTAATCTTGAGTACCGCTTCAAAATCTTCTTCAGACATTTTGAGTGATAAGCCATCACGTGTGATACCCGCATTATTCACCAAAATATCCACTGAACCCAACGCTTCAACAGCTTCGCCAACCATTCGTTTTGCATCTTCTGATTTTGAAATATCTCCTGAGATACCTACAGCCTTAATCCCAAAAGCAGTAAATTCAGCAAGCAATTCGTCAGATATATTTGAACGACCATTAATCACGACATTACTTCCTGCTTTTGCAAATTGGATTGCAATGGCTTTACCAATTCCACGCGTTGAACCTGTGATAAACACATTTTTGTTTTTAATTTCCATATTTCTCCCTATTTACTCTCTGAAAAGACAAATTGACATCACCATGTAACTTCATGGCACAAGGATAGTGCTACGATATAAACTTCGTGCCTCGTCTGTAAACGATGTCTACTTTTTACCAGGCTGATAAAAAGGATGGCATTTGAGCTTTTAAACTATACCAGCCAATTCATCGAAGTAAGTACATGCTATCTCCGCCTTACGGCTACGCTGTCGATTTCACTAAGCCACTAGATGTAACAACTAGCATATCCGTAAGCGCTGAAGCGCAAACGGCTATCCTATAAGGTGGCAAGTTCAAATCGCAATCTGCTAAGGTAGCAAGGCGAAATGGTTCGTTGCGCCGCTGTCCGTTTGATTGCCATTTGGCGTTGGCACTTTAGTGCCTTACAGCCAATGGTCATGCGAAGCTAACTGCTAAAGCAGTAAGAGCAAAAGGCAAAGCACCTAGTCAGAATCGCAACTTTGAATTTAGTCTTGACTTCATTGTTGGTTTTTATAATGAATTAGCTAACACACTCGTATTCCAAACTTATTTTTTCTTCTCTGCTTTTGCCATCACAAGATACCCCAAAAGAGCGACAACAGCACTAATATACCAAATCATAGTATTGACCTTGCTAAAAACTAGTCCTGCACCGCCCATTAGGATAATAACAATTGCGATGATTCTAAGATTTCTTTTAATCATGAATCAATGCTTCAAAACTTGCTAAATCTTCTACATTTGTAAAATCAGCTGTTTTATCTATTTTTTTAATGAAACCTGAGAGCACTTTACCTGGTCCGACTTCTATAAATCGCTCAACACCCAAGGTTTGCATTGTATGAATTGATTCGTAGAAACGAACAGGTTCCATCACTTGACGAGTAAGAAGTGCTTTTATCTCTTCATTTTTCATCACTTTTGCTGTTGTATTTGAAATCAATGGGAGTTCAAACTTAGCAAATTCTACATTTGAAAGCTCTTTTGCTAATTTTTCAGAAGCTGGTTTGAGAATTGCCGTATGGAAAGGTCCTGAAACTTTAAGCTCAATCATTTTACGAACGCCTGCTTCTTTAAGCAAATTGACTGCTGCATCTACTGCAGCAACTTCGCCACCGATGACAATTTGTCCTGGAGTATTATAGTTTGCAGGACTAACAATACCGTATTGACTTGCTTTTTGACAAGTTTCTTCAATCAGTGTACTTTCGGTATTCATTACTGCAACCATTTTTCCGGAGCCTGTTGGTGCTGCCTCGGTCATGTATTGTCCACGCTTTGAAACGAGGACAACAGCATCGTCAAAAGAAAGTGCACCTGATGCAACCAATGCAGAGTACTCACCAAGACTAAGTCCTGCAACAACATCTGGTTTAACACCATTTTCAGAAAGGAGGTGAAGAATAGCAACCGATGTGGTCAAGATTGCTGGCTGAGTGTATTTTGTTTCGTTTAATTTTATTTCATCGTTGTCAATGAGCGCGCGCAAATCGTAGCCAAGAAGCTCGCTTGCACGATTAAAGGTTGATTTAACGATATCATGTTTTTCATATAAATCACGAGCCATACCGAGCTTTTGTGCGCCCTGACCCGAGAATAAAAATGCTGTTTTAGTCATATTAATTTTACAAAATTTAATTTCAATTTTTATTGAAGTAAGTGCGTGCTATCTCCGCCTTTCGGCTACGCTGTCAATGCTCGCTAAGGCGCTGAAGCGCCTAGTCGCAATCGCAACATCCCTACCTCTTAGGTAGGGGGGATAAAGCAGCACTATCTCCGCTTCGCTACGCTGTCCATTCGCTCTATCTCCGTTTCACTGCGCTGTCAATTCTCGCTACGGCACGGACGTGCCTAGTCGAAGTCGCAACTCGCTAAAGCGATAAGGCGAAATGGCAACTTTGAATTTCGTCCGACTGCCCTAGGGCGTCAGTGCTTTAGCACTTAGGCTTCTGGGACAGGATGACCTCATATCGAAGATGTGAGGCTGTACCCTAAATTCAGTGGTGAGTCGCCCTTTTATCAGTCGCTTCAGCGACTAGAGAAAATGGACAAATGTTTTACGAAACTCCCACTGAATAAGTCTTGACTTCATGATAAATTTTGTGTCTTCCTTATATTTTTCTCTTATGGAGTTGTACTGATTCTGTTTAAAAAAGTTAAACAGTATTAGTTATTAGTATTATAAAATGTTTTTTTTTATAAAAAAAATGACATTTTCATAAATATGAAAGACAATCACCAAGCATCTAAGCTCAGTCTTTCTTGCTATAATTTTGAATCATTATAGACAATGAAAGAAGGGGCGAAAGTCGCAAAAGAAAGTATTTCCCCTGCAAGCATCTCACCCCCGTCAATTATTTGTTGTCTTCTACGTATTTTACGAGGTCAGCAACTGTTTTCATATCTGCTTCTGTATCAACTTCAACGTCGAATTCGTCTTCGATGTCGTTGATGATTTGGAAAAGGTCAAGTGAATCAGCATCAAGCTCTTCAAATGAAGTTTCGAGTGTTACTTCTTCTTTATCTTTTCCGAGTTCATCTGCGATGATATCTTGTACTTTTTCAAATACTGCCATGATTTTTTCTCCTTTAGTGAGTGAAAATATTTATGGGAACCTCTGCAAACTGCTATTTTCAAATTTGAGATGAATTTTTGAAATTCGGGAAAATTCAGCATTGACGCAAATGAACTGCGTCAAGGAAGATTGACGAGAGAGTTCAGAAATTCAGCCAAAACTAGAAATTCTGAGTTTTTAGAGATTACCTTTATATTATAGCCGCTATGCGCGGAGTATAACCGTTAATAATGTTCACTGACAGAACTAATCTTTTTCTGTCAGTAAATTTTTAGCCTGTCAGTATGCTGACAGAAGCTTTGAAGTGACTACTTCATCAGTGGGAGAGAAAAATCTCCCACTGATGTTAGGGAACAACCTCACATCTTCGCTATGAGGTCACCCTGTCCCTGAAGTCTATCTCGCTTTGCTCCGCTGTCGATTTCGCTAAGTTGCTAAAGCAACAAGCTCAAATCGCAATCGCTAAAGCGCAAAGACCCTAGGGCAGTAGAACGAAAGCAGCACTTGCTTGGTTAAAGATTGATGATTGTTGTACCCCATGTGAGACCACCACCAAATCCTGTCAGGACAATCTTAGTTTTACCGTCCAAAGTAAATATACCATTTTTTACTGATTCTGACAACAATAGAGGGATACTTGCTGCCGAAGTATTGCCATATTCTTGCATATTTTGGAGGAATTTAGAACGCTCTACGCCTAGTTTTTTAGCCATTTTGTCAAGAATTCTTGAATTAGCTTGATGTAGTAAATAAAAATCAATTTCTTCAGAAGAAATTTGTGCTTCTTCTAAAGTCGCTTTGATATTTTTAGGCACATCTCTGACGGCAAAATCAAAAATCGCTCGCCCTTCCATACTTAAGCTTTTACTTTCGTAATTTACAGTAGCAAAAGGGGTATTGATGTCTGTCAGTCCTGACAAAAGGCTATCACCGCGAGAACCATCCGTTTGAAGTTTTTCAGCGATAATCAGAGGCTGAATTCCTGTATTTTCAAGAAGCACCCCACCAGCACCGTCTCCAAAGAGGACAGCCGTTGAGCGGTCAGACCAATCCATGATTTTTGAAAATACTTCCGCGCCAATCACAATTCCTCGCTTATAATTTCCTGATGCCAACAACTTTTCAGCAGTTGATAATGCAAAAACAAAGCCCGAACAAGCAGCCGTCAAGTCATAAGCAAAAGCATTGATTGCACCAATTTTTGCTTGAACCCTTGCTGCCGTTGAGGGCATAAGTGAGTCTGGTGTAATAGTTGCTACAATAATGAAATCAATACTGTCAGCACTGACAGAAGCATTTGTCAGTAACTTTTGCGCAACATCAGCAGCCAAATCAGAAGTATTTTCTCCAGTTGAAATGTGACGGTTCTTTATCCCTGTTCGGCTGTATATCCATTCATCATTAGTATCCATGATTTTTGATAAGTCATCATTAGATACCACTTTTTTTGGCACACTATGGGCCACTTGCGTGATTTTCGCAAAAGTCATTATTTCATATTCTCCAAAGAATTATGCAAAGCGGCAAGTTCGCCAGCCAGCTTGTTTTCAGTTGTTCCATAGACACTATCAAAAAGATTATCTGTGATACCATGGAAAAATTCACGATGTGTCGCACAAAGTTTGTCACCCTTTTCTGTAAGTGCAATGTGCGTCACACGACGGTCAGAAGTTGAACGTTTGCGCTCAATATACCCCTTATCTTCCAAACGATTAAGTGTAATCGTAATTGTAGATAAGGCCAATTTTTGATTTTTAGCAATATCTGTCGCACGAGCTGTGCCCAATGTATGTACCAAAGTCAAAATTTGTAGTTCTTTTACCGTCACATCTGAATACGTCGACTCTTTGAGAAATTGTTCTTCAAGAATCATAAAATCATGGAAGAGTTGAATCAGCCATTCATTTACCTTGTCGAAATCTGTTTTCATCTGTTATTCCTTTTTGGTTAATTCGAAGTTTGCCTTATGAACACGATTGTAGCTAAATCACTTTAAAATGCTATCAAGATTGCTCAAAAATTTTAACTGAGTTCGGAGCGCTAGAAACTAGGAAAATAGATAAATTGGAACCTGTCCTTGCGGACAGAACCACAATTTCCTAATTTTCTACGTTTCTGACCAAGCGCACCTCACATCTTGCTTTTTGTCAGACTGAGGCGGAAGGACGCAGGCTTGCAGGTAGCAAATCAAGGACGACAACGAAAGACTGGCGGAAATTTTGGGGGAAAATTGGTGGTATTTTAGAGTGATTTAGCTATAACGTACACTATGCTGGTTAAAGCGAACCTAGCACAGTAAAATAGCTCTATTAATTATTTTTATATTGCAAATCATTTTCTGTATCAAATTATATTATTTTTCAAATCCTTTTGCAAGTAAAAACAGTCTGTAAGCGTTGCCCAAACATTATTTACAAGAAAAACCAATGACAGACTATAAAATGTTGAAGTGATTACTTCATTGGTAGGAGAGAAAGAATTCCCCACCAATGTTAGTAGAACGAAAGCAGCACTTGCTTTGATAAAAAGGTAGACTGATTGCAGTTGTCATTAATAATAAAATCACTGACAGGATGATTAATTTTCCGTCAGTGATTTTTCATTTCTGTCAGTATTGGATGAAGAAAAAGAGTTTAACTTAGCAAGAATGGACAGCGTAGCGCAGCGAAGATAGCGACTAGAGAAAATGGACAAATGTTTTACGAAACTCCCACTGAATAAGTCTTGACTTCAAGTCTATCACCTCTTGTTCTTGCAAGTTCTGCCTGTTAGCTAGCATGACTCTTGACTGTAAGTCACTAACCAGGCAGACATCGGAGGTGGCAAATAGCTAACATATAGCAACTGTTATAACACCATCTCTACACTTCATCACAACAATCTATTCTGGATTACTTGCAATCAATTCCATATTCCCTGACAAAGCCCAGTTTTCAACAGTACTTGGTAAAATGAAATGATTCCCTTTTGTCAGCGGATAGAGTTTTCCACTGACAGAAATTTGTCCCTTACCATCTAGCACTGACACCAACGTATAAGGCGCAGTTTTCTTGAAATTATGACTTCCATTAATGACCCATTTATAGACATCAAAGAAATCTGACTTCACTAAAGTTGTGAGTTCAGCTTCAGCAAAATGCTCTGTTTTTACTTGATTTTCAGGCACTTGATTTCCAGGAATATTCAACACATCAATTGACTGTTGAATATGCAACTCACGTAAATTTCCTTGATCATCACGACGGTCAAAGTCATAAACACGATACGTTGTATCTGAAGATTGCTGTGTTTCAAGAATCACAATTCCACTACCAATCGCGTGCATTGTACCAGAAGGCACATGGAAAAAATCTCCCGTTTTTACTTTTACTTTACGTAATAAATTCTCCCAATCTCCCGCCTTAATCATCTCCGCCAATTCCTCACGCGATTTCGCATTATGACCATAGATAATCTCTGCATCTGGTTCTGCCGAAATAATATACCAACATTCAGTTTTTCCAAGCTCTCCCTCATGCTTTTGTCCATATTCATCATCAGGGTGAACCTGTACTGACAGCCAATCATTAGCATCCAAAATTTTTGTCAGTAAAGGAAAAACTTCTTTTTCACTATTTCCAAACAACTCACGATGAGTCGCATAAAGCTCATCTAGTTTTTGTCCTTTAAATTCACCATTAGCAATCGTTGAAACTCCATGTGGATGAGCGGAAATCGCCCAATACTCACCAACTTTATCTGATGGTAAATCATAACCAAATTCCTTTAAATGATTCCCACCCCAGATTTTTTCTTGCAATACCGAGTCCAAAAATAATGGTTCCTTCATACTTATACACCTTTTCATAAAAATAGTACAATTTGCCATAAAAATTATAGCAAAAACCGACATTTCATCTTCTACATGATGTATAAAACACACCAAATAGATGATATGCAGCTTACATTAACTCAATTATAACTGACCCCAAAGTAAACTAACATATTTTAGTTCATTATATCACGAAAAATTTTTCTATACAACTTTCACATGACATCACATACACCTAGAATTCCTCGAAGTATCCACTTTGTATCTTCACAATTTCTCACTTCAATCGTATCAATTCCCAACTTTTTCACAGGGTAATCATTTCCACCCCGTTGAAGTTTATCTCCCAGAAATAAAATATCTTTCTTTTCAACGTCCAATTGCTCCATCAATCGTAATATCCCATAGGCCTTATCAATCCCTGGAAGAGTCATATCAATACTTGTCGAACCACCGATTCCAACTTGCACGCCAAGCTGAGTCATCTCTGGCTCTATCAAACGAACAATCTCTTCTCTTTTTTTCATCTCACCATCCCATTTATACTTCTCCTCAGGAGCTGCCCATTGCCCTAAAGCAGAAAAAGTGACTTGTGAACCCCGATTTTCTATGATTTCTCCTTTCGGATGTTCGCACCAATAACCAAGTTTTCTCGTAGCCTTTTCCAATGTGTCGGAAATCTTCGCAACCTGATTTTCTGTAAGAAAATGTGCAAACTCTCTCTTCCATCCATTTTCTAGCAATTGATTTCCCTCAAGTACACAAGTTTCATCCCCAACATAGTGCCAAAACTGAGTTCCCGTAGTAGGCATAATAAAGTAATTCTCAAAATTAGCTCCCTCTATCTCCACCAGAGGATCAATATCGTTTTTTCTCATCACTTCCCAATTTGTACCAGACATAATACACACTTGAAATTTATCTAGCAAGCATTTTAGCAATCCAGCCATTTCCTCATCAATTGGTAGCTTCGTAATATTAATCGTATCATCTTGGTCAAACACAATAACTTTTTTCATCTCACTCCTCCAAAAAACAGTCGCAGAAAACCGCAACTGCTTATAAAATCGTATAAAACTAACCCGTTTACTCCTTTTTGACTCTACCAATATGAAGTCAAGACTAAATTTAAAGTTAGTGCTGCTTCATCCCCTACTTAAGAGGTAAGGGGTGTTGCGATTGCGACTGGGCGCTTTGCCTTTTGCTCTTACCATTTCGCCTTGCTGCTTTAGCAGATTGCGATTTGAACTTGCCACTTTAGTGGCTTAGTGAAATCGACAGCGGAGCAAAGCGGAGATAGAGCGAATGGATACCCATGGTGCATCGACAGCGGAGCCGCAAGGCGAAGATAGCACGCACTTACTTCGATAAAAAAAACAAGATTAGCACAATTCATTTAAAATATCTGAAATACTCATTTCACAACCTGCCATCGAAGTATCCGCAACACCATAATACATCGTTAGTTTATCCCCCTCAACAATTCCGCCACATCCAAAGACCACTTCACCAAAGAATCCTTCTTTTTCATAAGGCAAAAGAGGCATCATAATCGGTTTCTCAGACTTTGCAATAACTTTTGCTGGATTTTCCAAATCAAGCAATAAAGCTCCCATGCAATAGCGATTATCTTTTGTTGCACCATGATAGATCTCAAGCCAGCCTTTTTCTGTCTTTATAGGCACCAATCCACCTCCAACACGACCATTATCCCAGTCTTCTTCACTCGTATTAAGCAAATGCTTATGACTCCCCCAAGATTGTAAATCAGGACTAGATGCAATCCACATATCCATTTTCCCTAAATTACTAGATACTGGACGGTGAAGCGCATAGTACTTTTCATTAATCTTCTCAGGAAAAATCAAAACATCCTTATTATCTGGCGCAAAAATATTCCCCAAACTCCTAAAAGATTTAAAATCTTCAGTAACAATTAACGAATCACAGACCCCAACAGGAGAAACCGAAGTAAAATTCACATAGTATTCATCTCCAATCTGAGTACATCTAGCATCTTCAATACCAAAAGTTTGATACTCATTAAAAGGAAATAAAAATGGTTCATCATCAATTGTAAAATTATGACCATCCTCACTCCTCGCAATTCTAATATAAGATAAAGAAGTCAAATAAACAAAACCGTCCATATTCTCTTTGTCACTAATCATTCTAGGGTCTGCAAAACTATATCGCTCATCATTTTTACTAAGTGATATCGTATTTAACTTTCCCATTTTAACATCATAAATAGGCGCTTTAATAATATCCTCAGATTCAGAAATAGGACGCTCCGCCACGCGCAACAGCAATAAAGTTTCATTTTTATATTTAGCAACACCTGCATTAAACGCCCCAATTACCTCATAGCCCTCATTTAACGGCTTCACATCCAAAGGGGTAATCAATGGATTTTCTTCAAAACGATAAATATTCATAAACATTTCCTATCTAAATGGATCATCAATAACTAATTTTTGAGCTTCAGCATCACCCGTGCCAGCATAAAGCACAACTTTATCTTCTTTAAAAATCAGGCCGCCACTAAAAACAACATCCATTAAATCTGGTCGTTTACTAGGCCCAGCAACAAAATCTTTTCGTTCAGCAATAATTTTAGGATTTAATATCTCAGTAAAATTTTCATCCAGCTCAAAAGTCATCGCTCTATAATGGATGTTCCCCAAGTAATCGCGACTACCAATATGTCCTAAAACAGCAACTCGATTACCAACAAGATGAATCTCGTTTGCTCCTCCCCATTCCTCATCTACATATTGATTTTTGAGAAGGGGCGCTTTTTCAAGTAAATCAATAGAAAGTTTGCTTAAATCATCAATAACAACAACACCAATTTTCCCCAGACCGCCTCTCACTCCTTGAGGACGAGTTAAAACCAAAATCTTCCCATTAGCAAGTTCTCTCAACCTAATATCTTTCATCCCCATAGGTCCTGAAAAAATCAATTTTGCATTTTTCAAATCATTCAACTCATAAAAAATCGTTCGCCAGTATAATACTTTCTCGCCATCAAATGTAACTTCTACACCACCTAAAATAATCTTCTCATCAATTCTTGTAAAAAATGGGTCTTGCAAATTAAAAGACTGCGCCTCATCAATAAGCTGCCACTGATTTCCAGACTTATGATAAAAAAATCTAATCTGTGAATGTTCAGAATCACGCGCTTCAACACGTCCCGCCAAAATTAATTGGTGATTCAACTCAAAAGGTGCTGAAATATTATAAACATCATAATCTTCGACACCTCCAAAAATTAATTTTTCAGCACAATAAACTTTACTCTTATTCCTATGTTTCTCCACTAATTCCTCAGATTTAAACATCCTTTTCCTTTCCTATCACTATTCCACCACCCAATAACTGAAAGTTCTCATAGTTATACTTCAATACTATTTTCTCTTCTGCTATTGGAAAATAATAACTTTCTACACCAAAGTTCAGTAAAACAATCAAATTTCCCATTTTGTATTGTAATACCTCACCTGAGCAGCTTATCTTATCAAATGTACTCTCTCCATTTAAATAATCTTTTTTAAGTTGAATCAATTGCTTGTAGAAGTCAAAAATTTCCTTTGATTTTTCATTTTTCTTTCCTTGACCTATCCACGTATCCGATTTTGAAGTGATTACTTCATCAGTCGGAGATTCTTTCTCTCCCACTGGGTTAGTAGAACGAAAGCAAAGCTTAGTGCTACTTATCCCTCCACCTAAAGAGGTGGGGGAGTTGCCACTCCGACTAGGTGCTTTGCCATTTGCTCTTACCATTTCGTCTTGCCAGCTTTGCTGGATTGCGATTTGAACTTCCGACTTTAGTCGGTTAGTGAAATCGACAGCGGAGCAAAGCGGAGATAGAACGAATGGATAGCGTAGCGCAGAGAAGATGCAAGCTTTAGCAGCTAAGCAAACGGACAGCGGAGCAACGAAGTTGCGTAGACCGTTCGCGTTCGCAGAACGGCGTGCAAAACACGTAGCACCGTAGCGAACCATTTCGCCTTGCTGCTTTAGCAGCTTAGAGCGAATGGATACCTGTGGTGGATGGACAGCGTAGATAGCAGGTACTTGCTTGGTTAAACTCTCCCAAGGAATCATCCCTCTGGAACGATCTCTATTGACTTCATTAGCTGCCACAATATCTTTAGTTTCGTTATATTTATTGATTGCTTGAATATCCCGTATATCAGAAACTTCACCTGGGAGATAATCTCCAATTCCTAATTCTTCCCCTTGAAAGAGAAATGAAACACCAGCATTGATTAGAGTTAGGACTGCTAGCTGACGATAACGTTCAACATTCTCACTAGCTAAACGATTCCACGAACGCGACATATCATGACTGTTAAAAAAGAAAGTTGGTCTTCGACCATCATCATAAACTTTTTTCATAGCAAGTAGTTCGCAGAATATTTTTTCTACTGAAAACTCTTCTAACGAGCCAAAGTTAAAATTAAACGTGACATCTAACAACATACTATCTGAATAACACTCTATTATTTCTAAACTTGACGAACTAATCTCTCCAACTGTAAATAACTCTCTTCCTTTTTCAAAAATATGTTTTTTAAGCTCTTTTATAACCTCTATAATTCCTTGCTGATTTACATCATAAAGATGAATTTGTTGTCCTTCTTCATTGATAGGGTTATCAAAAAATTCATTAGAAGTGGATAGATTGTTGATTACATCAAGTCTAAAACCATCTATTCCTAAATCAATCCAAAAATCTATAACCTCCCAGATTGCACATTTTACTTTGGGATTTGCCCAGTTTAAATCTGCCTGCTCTTTAGAAAAACTATGGTAATAATATTCCTTAAATCGTTCATCAAACTCCCAAGCGCTTCCTCCAAAAAATGATTCCCAATTATTGGGTAATTGTCGCCAAATATACCACTCTTTTTTGCTTATATCTTTAAACCAAGTATGCTCTGTGGATGTATGATTAATCACTAAATCAGCAATCACTTTAATTCCACTTTGATGTGCTTTATCAAGCAGTTCTTTCAAATCTTTAATTGTTCCATATTCTGAAGCGACATCACAGTAATCTGAAACATCATATCCATTATCAACTTTGGGAGATGGATAAAATGGTGTCAACCAAATTCCTGTAATACCCAAAGTATTCAAGTAAGGAATTTTATCAATCACCCCTTGAACATCTCCGATTCCATCGTCATTACTATCATAAAATGAAGCAAGGTATATCTCATAAAATACTGAATTTTTCCACCACATATGTTCTCATTTCAAACTAAATTGCATTCCTTCTTGGAACCGCTTTGAAAAAAGAAGGAATAAAATAATCAAGGGAAGAGTCAAAAGAACACTTGCTGCATACATCGGTCCTGGATATGAAGCATAAGGTCCAAACATTTGTGAAACCAACACATTTAAAGTAATTGTGCTATTACTCTTGGATACAATCATGTCCCAAAGTAGATTTGTCCACCTATCTGTATATAAGAAAAGGAAAATTACTGTCGTGATTGATTTAGACATTGGCAATATGATACGAAAAAGAATCGTTAAATCAGTTGCACCATCCATTTTTGCAGCTTCCAATAGTGTATCTGGAATTGCCTTGAAAAAGTTAGTATACATAAAAATCGCCCATAAACTTACCATAGTAGGAATAATCATCCCTGCAAAAGTATCAAGCATATGCAAATGAGTAATCAATAGAAACTGGGGAATAAGCAAAATAATCGCTGGGAAAAACATTTGAAATAAAATAAAATTATCCACAAATTTCTTTCCCCGAAATTCAACTTTAGCCAAAGCATAGCCCACCATTAAGCCAATAACAACCATCAAAACTGTTGATATTGTCGCCACAATAAACGTATGAACAAAAGCTCCAATCCATGGCACAGCTGCACTTGTTGTAGCTCCACCAAACAAAAAGGTCCAAGAACGTAAAGTAAAGTGTGCTGGAATTATTTTTTGGTCTACTTCATTCCACACAGCAAATGAATTTAAGACTAGATAGATAAAAGGAAATACCATAATCAAGGCAAAAATAATCGTACTTATGTAAAGTGCAATGGTTTTCCCTTTTTTCTTATGACCAACCATTATGTTTCCCCCATTTTTCAAGTAATTTTCGGATAACTCCTATTGATGCAAAAGTCACTACGCTAGAGATTAAAGCAATTGCTGAGGCATATCCGCTATTCAAATTTTGGAAAGCTTGATTATAGATTTCCATTTGCCATGTGTTTGTTGCATAATTAGGTCCGCCTCCTGTTAATTGATACACTTCGGTAAAAATCCCAAAACTTATACCTATTGCAAGCACCATCACTGTGTAAAATGCTGGGTAGAGCATTGGAAAAGTAATTTTCCAAAATGTTTTCCATGAAGAAGCTCCATCAAGTGCGGCCGATTCATAGATTTCACCATTAATATTTTGTAAACCAGAAACTAATATCAAACCGTAATATCCAGACATTTTCCATGCAATCATTAAAGAAATAATCGGAATAACTGTATGAGGATTTTGTATCCAGTTTATATTAATATCAAAACTATTTCTCAACCAGCTATTAAAAGGACCATTATATGAAAGCAAACCTTTAACAATCAACGAAGTAACAACGCCACTGGAAAGATAAGGTAAAAAGAACACAACCATGAACAATCCCTTTAGTCTTGGTAAATGATGAACCAAAAGTGCCACAATCATAGATAAAACCATCGCCATAGGAACAAATACGAGCAAAAACTCATAAGTAACAAAGAATGCTGAATGGACTGCTGGGCTTTTAACTGCGTTAACAAAGTTCTCTAAACCAACAAAGTTAATATTAGGTGAAATCATATTCCAGTCTGTTATAGCCAGCCATATTGACCAAAAGAGTGGTAATAAGAAAAATATTATTGTGAATATAAGATAGGGGGCTGAAAACAGCCACCCAATTTTATTGTTTTTTGTCATTATTGTAGTTTTCCATTAACTGCTGTTTTTGCAGCTGTCACTGCTTTTTCTGGAGTCATTTTACCTTGTACAACTGGAATCCATGAGTCCGTTCCAAAGGCTTGTTGGATATCATTATATTTTGAATTGTCAATTGCTGGAATAGCATTTGGAATCATATCCGCAATCACTTTCATTTGAGGATTTTTATCAAAATACGAAGTAAATGTTGGGTTTGTAGTGACATCATCACGAGCAGGGGTTAAACTTGTATCATTAAGCCATGTCAAATCATTTTTTGAATCACTAAAGACAAACTTCAAAAAGTCCATTGCTGCCTTCTGTTGTGCTTTAGTCGCCGAAGCATAAATTGCCACACCCTTTGCATCCGAATAAGTATTGATATTTCCTTTAGCGCTCATATCATCTGGTACAACTGGCGGAGTGATTGTGTAAGTTTTATTATATTGTAAGTCTGGAAATTGAGTTGTCCAGTTTGCAAATACCCATGCTCCTGTCACTTCAATCAGTGAATTTCCGTTTTCAAATGGATTTGTTGCTGCTCCAGTTTGTAAAACATTATCTTTAGCAAGAGTACTCATCAATTCAAATACTTGTTTATTTGAAGAAGAGTCTGCAACATATTTTCCATTTTTGACCCAATCGGCACCATTACTTGCTGCATAATATAATGGGAAATAGTCAAACCATCGTTGATATGCTGTCGGGTCTACTAAAGCTGGAGCAGCCCAAAGTGATAGGTTCTTATTTCCTTTAAGCTTTGCGGCTACTGCTTCTAATTCTGAATATGTTGTAGGCGCTTTATCAAATCCAAGCTCTTTTAGTTTATCTAGACGCCAAGCCATAAAGATAGGATTAGAATAAACAGGAAGAACATATTGATTGCCGTCGGAAAACTTCCAAGGAGCAATCGTTTTAGACATATCTCTATCTTTCACAATGCTGTCAAAAGTTACTTGTTTGTTTAATGGGATAATTGCTTTACTTTCTGAAAGTTGCGCTGCAAAGCTACGACTGATATTTTCGGACATTGTTGGTGCAGTTTTAGATGCAATCGCTGATTGAATATACGCTTCAGAAGTTGGTGAATTCTTCATTTCTGAAACTTTTACATCAACGTCTGGATGTTTAGCTTCATAATTTTTGGCCATTTTATTCCAGAAAGTCAATTGAGTTGGATTGGGTGCTGCCCAAAAAGTTATTGTTGTTTTACCTGTTGCATCATTTCCTTTTGAGTTCCCACACGCAGCAAGTAAAACTAAACTTGCAAGTGCAACGGATGAAATTGTTAACGTTTTTCCAAATTTCATTTCGAAATTCTCCTAATTTTTATTTGTTAAAAGCCTTCACTTAGCAAATACTTGCTAACTCCATTTAAGGAGAGCGTTAGGAATCACTAAGCTCCACTTTTGTCGAAGTAAGTGCGTGCTTCGGGCTACGTTGTTGATGCACCACGGGTATCCATTCGCTCTAAACTGCTAAAGCAGCAAGGCGAAATGGTTCGCTAAGGCGCTATGTGTTTCGCACGCCGTTCTACGAACGGTCTACGCAACTTCGTTGCTCCGCTGTCCGTTTGCTTGCCATTTGGCGTTGGCGATTTTAGCGCCTAGGCTTCTTGGACAAGACCACTTCGCCTTGCGACTTTAGTCGATTGCGATTTGAACTTCCGACTTTAACCGGTTAGTGAAATCGACAACGTAGCAAAGCGTAGATAGAACGAATGGATAACGAAGCGAAGCGGAGGTGTGACCTCATATCGAAGATGTTAAGCAGACTGTTGCAGCTTTAGCTGCGTATAGGTCGCTTAGTTGTTACACCTAGAAGTTGTACCTTAAATTCAGTGGCTCACTGAATAAGTCTTGACTTCATTCTCCTGCCTATAGCACTTTGATATAAGGCTTTACCTTAACATCGGTAGGGGTAAAAAATCCCCAGTAGTGAAGTAATCACTTTGATTTATTATCAAGTAAAATCCTAGGTTATTTCACTTAATAATATCAAATCAGAAACCGCTTTCTAATTCACAAATATATTATAATAATCTTTAACGTTATTGTCAATAATTATTTTTAATAATTACAAAAAATTATTTTATTAAACAACAATAAAATCCTTGATTTTATCAGATAAAAATATATAATAAAGATATTAAATATAAAATTTGTAAGGTAAAAAATAATGAAACAAGTTTCGATGCAAATGATTGCTGATGCCTTAGACATCTCTAAAAATTCTGTTTCTCAAGCATTACGAGATGCTCCTGGTGTCAGCGAAGAAACCAAAAAACTCGTCCGCAGTAAGGCTGACGAGTTGGGTTATAAATATGTTAAACAAAATAAAAGAATTCAAGGTGAGTTTCTAATATTAGCAACTGAGTTTGCTCTTTCTCAAGTAAGCTTTTTTGGTGAAATTATTAAAAGTATTGATTATAATTGTACGCTAAAAAACTTTAAGACTACAACTTTAGCTGTAACTTCCGAAATGATTCAAGAAAATCAATTACCTGCAAATTTAACAAATTACAGTGGAATTTTTATTGTTTCTCACATTACAGATGATTATATTTCTAACATTGTTAATCAAGGAATTCCTTGTGTTGTAGTTGACCATCATAGTCCTAAGGTTTTAACTGATTGTGTTTTAACTAAGAATACAGACGGTGCTTATAGTGCAGTTGAATTCCTAATTAAACATCATTGTAAAAAAATTGGTTTTATTGGAGATATTGATTTTTCACCAAGTTATTTAGAACGTTTCCGAGGTTATCAACGTGCTTTGAAAGAGCATGACATTGATTTAGATTCTAAAATTTTAATTACTAAAATTAAGGAAAATCAAGCTGAACTCTTTTCAAAATTAAAAGAAATTAAACAGATGCCTGATGCTTGGTTCTGCGTTAACTCTGGACTTGCATATATCCTCAATTACTATTTACAATCGGACAAATATCAGATTCCTGAAGACATTAGTATTATTTGCTTTGATAATACTGAATTTACACAAATGTCTAATCCTAAAATAACAAACATTAGTACCGATCTATCTTATATGGGTAAGCAAGCTGTCATTACTATGTCTGAGCGTCTGGCTGTTCCAGATTCTCCCTATATCCATAAACAAATCTTACCACAGCTTTTGGAGCTAGGAACGGTTCATCCTTTGAATATATAAAAAAAGAAAGTAGTTATACTTTCTTTTTTACTTATGACGAAGTATTACTTTAACTTAGCAAGTGCTACTTTCATTCTACTACCCTAGAGTCTTGGCGATTTGCGACTCGACTTGTGGCTTTGCCTTTTGCTCTTGGGGCTTTAGCAGTTAAGCAAACGGACAGCGGAGCAACGAAGTTGCGTAGATAGTGAAATCGACAGCGGAGCAAAACGGCGATAGAGCGAATGGATAACGAAGCAAAGGTATAGTCCCATATCTTTGATGTTAAGTTGCAGCTTTAGCTGTGTACAGGTCACTTAGTTGTTACACCTAGAGATTGCGACTTTACATTGACAAGGGAAAAGAATCTCCCAGCAATGAAGTAATCACTTCAATATTCTGATTTGTTATTCAAACCGCGCAAGAGTTCATCAATTTTTGAGCCATATTCCACAGATTCATCTTTAGCAAAAGTTAAATCTGGAATTTTAAAAATTGTCATACGTTTAGCGAGTTCACTTTTGAATAGACCTGTTGCTTTTTTCAAAGCTGTCGCTGCTTTCTCATTATCGGAAGCAAGATTTGACAACAAACTATAATAAACCGTAGCTTGACTCAAATCCCCTGTGACTTGAACATCTGTAATGTTTACGTCTTGCACTCGGGGATCACGCACTTTATTGCGCAAAATATCATTAATTTCGCGTTGAATTTCTACAGCAACACGGTCACTACGAAATGAATTTCCCATATTTTTTCCTTTCATTTGAAATTTAACCCTGTTTAGCTTTCAAGCGCAACACTTGAAAATTACTCCGCTACGCCGTCGACTTCACTGAGCCCACTAAGGAAATAACTAACAAATCCGTTGCGGATTTAGCGCAAACAGCTATCCTACAAAGTGGAAGGTTGCGGATGAGAAAAGCGCTGTTTTTCCCATTTGTCGCAAGGCAATATATCTGAAATTGCCACTTGGCGTTGCTACTTTAGCAGCTTACAGCCAATGGACAGCATAGCCATCTAATAACTTTTCTAGGAAAAATTAAAGATGAACTAGTATAAGTTCTGTCAAAATGACAGAACTTTTTAACTTAGCAGGTGCGTGCTATCTCCGCCCTTTGGGCTATGCTGTCGATGCTCGCTACGCCACTAAAGTGGCTAGTCGCAATCGCAGTTCCTCCACCTCTATAAGGTGGCGGGATAAGCAGCACTAAGCTCCGTTTTCGTTCTACTGCCCTAGGGTCTTAGCGCTTTAGCGCTCAGACTTCAGGGACAGGGTGACCTCATATCTTTGATGTGAGGTTGTGCCCTAACATTGGTGGGGGAAAAAGAATCCCCCACCAATGAAGTAATCACTTCAACTTACTTAATTGAGTTCCTTCCTCCTTGAAAGGTGTGAAAAAAGATAAAATGTTCCAATGAGTTTTGCTCAATTCCATATTTTCCCATCTTTCAACCTTTCAGAGTAGTCGGATTCACATCTTATTATTTACGTTCAATTTCTACCATTTTGTAGACTTCAAATGTGTCATCAATAGCAATGTCGTTGAAGTTTTCGACCATCAAACCACCTTCTTGTGCATTTCCGACTTCTTTGACGTCATCTTTAAAATGCTTCAAGCTAGCAATGGCACCATCATGAATGACAACTCCATCACGAATCACGCGAACAGAGGCATCACGTGCTACTTTACCGCGGATAACCATAAATCCAGCAATCGTGCCAACTTTAGAAACGTTGAATGTTTCACGAACAATTGCTTCACCAATGATTTCTTCTTTGAACTCTGGATCAAGCATACCACGCATGGCAGTTTCAACTTCTTCAATGACTTTATAGATGATACTATGCAAACGAATATCTACTTCTTCATGAGCCGCTTGTTCACGCGCAAGACCTGTTGGGCGCACATTGAAACCAATAATAATCGCGTTTGATGCCGCAGCAAGTGAAATATCAGATTCGCTAATTGCACCAACAGCAGAGTGAACGATGTCTACTTTCACCCCTTCAACTTCAATTTTTTGAAGTGAAGCAGCAAGTGCTTCAGCAGAACCTTGCACATCGGCTTTGATAATAATATTAACTGATTTTGTTTGGCCCTCTTTGAGTGTATCAAAGAGATTATCAAGATTAACACGGCGTGTACTTTGACGTTTGATCAGTTGGGCGCGTTTTGCACGTTCTTCCCCAGCATTACGTGCTGATTTTTCGTCTTCAAAGACCGCAAAATGGTCACCAGCTTGTGGCACATCGGAAAGCCCTGTTAACTCTATCGGAGTTGATGGACCAGCTTCTTTAATACGACGACCTAGGTCATTAGTCATTGTACGTACGCGTCCATAGGTATTTCCGACAACAATAGGGTCTTGAATATGAAGCGTTCCTTGTTGAACCAAGAGTGTAGCGATTGCTCCTTTACCTTGGTCAAGTCTAGCTTCAACCACTGTACCAATGGCACGAACCGTTGGATCTGCTTTGAGTTCTTGCATTTCGGCAACAAGAAGCACTGTATCAAGCAATTCATCAAGGTTTTGGTTGAATTTGGCTGAAATTTCGACAAATTCAGATTCTCCACCCCATGATTGAGGCATAACACCGTGTTCTGAAAGTTCCTGAATCACACGTTGTGGGTTTGCCCCTGGTTTATCAATTTTGTTGATTGCAACAATAATTGGTACTCCAGCAGCTTTTGAATGATTAATTGCTTCAATGGTTTGAGGCATAACACCGTCGTCGGCTGCTACGACAAGGATTGTGATATCAGTAACAGAAGCACCACGCGCACGCATACTTGTGAAAGCCTCATGCCCTGGTGTATCAAGGAATGTGATTTTCTTGCCATTTGTTGTAATTTGATAAGCTCCGATGTGCTGTGTGATACCACCTGCTTCGCCTTCAGTGACACGAGATTCGCGGAAACGGTCGAGCAATGTTGTCTTACCGTGGTCAACGTGACCCATAATTGTGACAACTGCTGGACGTTCAACCATTTTATCTTCGTCAAGATAACCCTCTTCAACAAACAGACGCTCGATATCTGATTTATCTTCTTCTACTTTTTGGACAGCTTCAACACCATAATCCATCAAAATTAATTCAATTGTTTCTTGGTCAAGACTTTGGTTTTGATTAACCATCGTACCCATCATGAACAATTTTTTAATGATTTCTGCTGACTCACGTTTAAGCAATTTTGCAAGGTCTTGAACATTCATACCAATTTCGTATTCCACTGATTCTGGCAATTCATGGAATTTACGTTGACTTGTTGGCATGGATTGTTGATTACGTCCGCCACGTTTATTCTTACCTGCATTCCAGTTAGAATTACGCGCATTACGCACTTGATTACGATTATCATTAACGCGAAGTGGTCCACCTTTACGATTACCATCTTGTGTGTTATCGTGTGAATTCTTAGATTTATCACGTTCACGAGAGCGACGATTGTTTTTACCACCTGCTGCTGGTGCAAAAACCTCTGCTGTTGAAGTCGTTGAAGAGGCTTTATCACGATTTTGTCCTTGAGTAGCTGGACGATTCTTGTCAAAACGATTTCCGCCTTGATTAGCTTGTCCTGAATGACGATTGTCAGTACGATTATTTCTGTCATTGCCACGTTTTTTATCAAATGGTTTTTTGTCAGAATGTTTCTTTTCAGGACGGGCAGCAGCTTGCTCTTTTTTGATATCTTCTGCACGTTTTACAACTTTGATTTGAATTCTTGGTTTGTGATTCAATGGTTTTTTCTTTTCGTCAGTAATGACAGGCTCCTTTTTGTCAGCAACTCCTTTGTCCACTTTTGTTTCTTTTTTAGGTGTCACTGTTTCAGATTTTATTTCTGGTTTTTCCGCCACTTTAGGCTCAGTTTTCACTTCTGGTTTTACTGACAGTTTTTTGTCAGTAGATTGCTTCTCTGATGAAATTTTGTCAGTAGATTTTCCATTTTCAGCAGCTACGACGGTGTCAACAGTTTTATGTTCTACAGATTTAGCTGCTTTTTCTGCTTCTTCTTTTGCTTTAATTCGTGCCAAGATTGCAGGGTCTTCAACGATAGTCTTACCAGCAAATGTACGTGGACCATCAGTTTTCTTTTTGTCAGTACTGACAGCTTTTTTAGGCGTGCTGACAGCTTTGTCAGTAGACTTTGCAGCTAGTTTCACGCCTGTTTTTACGCTTTCAATGATTTTAGCTGCTTGATCTTCTGTGACTGAACTTGAATGTGATTTAACATCAAAGCCCAAATGCTTTGCAGCATTTACAAGTTCAGCATTTGTCAGTCCTGTTTCTTTTGCAATTTGGTTAATACGTTTCTTATCAGACAATTTAGTCCTCCTTTAAGATGTGAGCCCGCCTGTTTGGAAATAGTAAAAATGATAAATAATGATTTTTAACCAAGCAAGTGCATGCTATCTTCGCCCTTTGAGCTACGCTGTCCCTTCTCGTTACGATGCTAAAGCACCTAGTCGGAGTGGCAACTTCCCCACCTCTTAGGTGGAGGAATAAGCAGCACTATCTTCGCTTCGCTACGCTGTCCATTCGCTCTATCTCCGTTTCACTGCGCTGTCGATTCTCGCTACGGCACGGACGTGCCTAGTCGAAGTCGCAACTCGCTAAAAGCGATAAGGCGAAATGGCAAGCTTTGCTTTCGTTCTA
>Ga0099364_10000015_pt1 | contig 244105 bp, 222 predicted proteins | sample TergutTh196P3_FD_73070 | JGI IMG/M metagenome (GOLD analysis project Ga0099364, IMG submission 73070) | Microcerotermes parvus P3 segment gut microbial communities from Pointe-Noire, Republic of the Congo - Th196 P3 | ecosystem: Host-associated > Arthropoda: Insects > Digestive system > Gut ... | reverse complement strand
AAGTACACGAAAAGAGAACATAACCAGTGCTAAAATATTAATCGCACAAAACTTTGTATTAGTGGCTGAGTATGATAGAGGTGACGGGCATCGAAGGGATGTATATAGAAAGGATTTATAGAAGAATTTTATCAAATAATTTCTTTTTCCCGCTTCAAATAATTCTATAATCATCAGTAAATAATTCAAATTTTTGTCCTCATTCGCCGCCGTTATATCTTCAATCCGATTTTCAAAATCATTGCGGTTGCAGATATTATGGCGGTGCATATACGTAAGCAACTCGCCCATTTGCTGAATGTCCCTTATCGTATGCCGCTTTGGGTTTGGCTTCTTGTGATAGACGGTAATTTGAAGTTTACGCAAGCAGAGAGCATACTCAATCTGAATCCCTTTGTATCTTTGCATAATAGCGGCAACGCTGTATTCCTTGTCACGATTAAGCAAACGATACTCCAAATCTTTCTCGGAATAGCCAACACCAAGCCTGTATGTGCGAACGCCCCGCTCTCCGTTCGGGGGGCGGATTGTTATATATTTCCCACGGCGAATGTGGTAATTGTTGTCGCTCAATGATTTCAGTAAATCATCAAGGTTTGCAACACTCTCATCTGCAATAAGACCGTCAATTTGTCATGCCGCTTGCATATTTCATGTCGGCGGTCTTGTCGCCATTCAGTATATATTTAAGAAATTTAAGCGGCGAAACATGGATTGCGATATGTTTTACTACAGGCATAATTCCACCTCACAATTTTTCATATTCAAGCTGTGCTAAGTACCGTTCAACGTCCCTCTCGATTTTCGCAACATCAGCTTGCAGACTTTCAATGTCGGGTTTCAACACCGAGCCTGTTGCATTTGCGATACGGGCAATTTGATTGAGATTATTGCCGTAACGGTTAATTGAATAGGACAACTTATCGGCGGAACTCAAATCATATTTTTTTATCAAAGCGTTCAAAGAAATTTCTTTAATATACGTCCCCGTTCTCATGTTAAGCATAGCCGCAAATTTGCATATTCGTTCCCATTCCGATGGGGAGTAATAGACCTTTTTTTCCTTAGTTCCTTGTTTCTTAGGCATTGCATTTCGCTCCTTTGTAATGAAATAATTATATAAATATATTCGGGGTTTCAGGGCTTTGCCCTAAGAATGACATAATGTGATTTCAGCATTATGTATGATTGGTAGACCTAACAATCTGTGCTTGCGAAGTCTTTGTGAAGTCTTTGACATTCTCTTTAGAACATTCGCCGCTTGCAGAGAATACTTTTGCATAACTCATAACACGCCCGTTGAAATTTCGCCCCGCTTCATCGTTGTCAACGCATGATATGATTTTCATTCCTCGCTCCGCAAGGTTCTTAACCGCAAAATCTTTCAGTCCCGCCATTGAAACAAACTCGCCGCTTAATTCGGGATAAAGCTGAACAAAACTCATAGCATCGATTGTACTCTCGAATATGTAAGCAGTATCGGGATTGCCGCCTTTGAAAAATCTGAAAACGCTCTCGTGAGTTCCCGCCGCAATGCCTTTAAATGGTTTTGCCGAAAGAGTTCCGACTAACTCCGCCCCGCAAGTATTACCGTCATTGTCAAGATGAACAAATACGGCGTTGCCTTTAACATCTTGATATAATATGTTTTGGCTGATTAACGCACGGATAATATCGGGCGAAATTTTTCTTTGCTGTATCAGATATGCAAACACACGCCTATAGTCGCTTGCTTTTTCCGGCATTTCAAGCGTTCGCTTTTCTTTGACTATAAGCGGGGAAGAAGTGCCGACAACAGCGTTCCCGCCGCCGATTTTTTTTGAATGACAATAATAACTGCTTTGCGTTGGGCTTCCGACATACAAGCCGCCGAATCCTCTGACATGAATATCTTTACCCGCCTTTTCGCAGGTGTAGCCTCGCCTTTGAAAAGCCGCCGCTAAATCCGCTGACTTAGCCTTTGCAATCTGCTCATCGGTATACAGCATATAACTAATTCACTCCCTTATTTTTTGTGTTGAAAACTTACAAACAAACCGCTCTCTTGTTTGTTCGCTTGTTTATAACTTGTTTATATCTTGTTTATTACTTGTTTAGACCCCTCGCAAACCTTGATAATTACAGCGTTTAAAAATTTACTTCCCTACATTGCATTGCAAACTTCCCTACATTCTATTGCAAACTTCCCTACACTCCATTGCAAATTATGCGAAATTAAAATGCAGTTTCAGCTTTTAATGTTGAAAGAAAGTATGCAAACCTGTTGCGGACGGGCGAACCCTCGACAGCCTTTTTGTCAGCCGTATAACAAAACTCGTTATATTTCATTCGCAGATAATCGTAATGTTGCAGAGCCATAGTATGTTTGCAAATCGTGAAAGGAACTGCCTTTATAACAACATCAAATATAACTCTCATCTGCCGCTCCGAAAACTCCTCATCGCAAGCTTCGGCAAGAAATTCAAGGTTTTTATCTTTATATATTTGCGGCATTTGTAATTGGGGAGCAGGCGGAGATTCCTCTGTTGTCTTGCCTCTTTGCATAAACTCATCAAGGCTAAGCGGAGGTGCTTTGGGCTTGTTGGCTTTGATATAAAATGTAATTGCAGTAATGCCGCCGCCTTTGCCGTTGCGCTCCGCAGGCAGATATGTAAACGATATATCGGTATACTCTGCAAGGGCTTTTCGGCAAGCTTCAAGCACTCTTGCCTTGAGGTTATCGTAACGCTGATACTCGTTATTCTTAATGCAAAGCAACCGCTTTAAATCGGTTAAATTTAAAGTCCTCTCGCCCTTATATTCAAACTGTTTGAGAATTTCATACATACGGAATTGGTTGGCGGATTTAAGCCTAAGTGTATTCCAAAGTTCGTATTTGTAGTATTGCGTTTTGTAATCGAACAAGAGCGGCAAGGCATCATCGTGAGCATCGATTGAGATGTGCCATGTTTCGTTATGTTTATATACTCGGCATTTCTTAAAAATCTGAAACGCTTCAAAGCCTAATCCTTGCCCCATAACATCACCCGCCTTTAGTTTATTCTTTGAAGTTTAGCAAGCCGCTTTTCAAGGTCTGCAATATCAAGCCCCTAATTTTAGGTCGCTTAATCACGGGATATTCCATAGTTTTTGCCTCCGTTCATTTGTATTTGCTCATTCCCCATCGGGGAGCGGCTTAATTTAAAGAGGTTCAAATTGCCCCTCACTATATTTGCCGTCAACTTCGCAATTCAGTCCGCTATTTTTTCGTTTATTTTAAATTTCGTAATTTTCAATAATTCAAAACGCTTTTATTTATGCACAATTTCAAAAAAATCCCCCCGCTTAGACAAAGCAGAGGGACGGGCTATCAAAACTTAGCCCTTAAATAACCTGCGGATTTTTGCTAATGTTTTGATTTTACGGTTATGTATCGTAGTTTTTGGTATTCCCGTTTCGGCTGACAGATTAAATTCACTTTTGCCGTCAAAATAAATGGCAAGTATTATTTCTCGCTCCTGTTTGTCAAGTAAATGCAGGCAATCTTTCAGCATATTAAGCATTGCGGATTTCTCGGTATCAATCGAATTATCCGCAAATACAATGTTATTCTCGGTAAGCCTATCCAGCGAATCCTCACGGCTCGGTTTATAGTAGACCTCGCCCTGCTCGTCCCTGCTTTTTTGCTCTTGTTTCAGGTCTTCCTCGAAATAGCGGATTTTCCTGTCGCTTTTAGTCAAGGCTTTGAATGTTTCCTCGTCCACCATAACAGCTTGCCCATAATCGGAATTATAATATGAATACAGCTTGTCCTTACTGCTCATGCTTTCTGCCTCCTTTCCTCAAAGTAGGAAAGGGGTATTTAAGGGTATTTGGCTATGTAGCAGAGCCAGTAGTGCAGTTGCTTAAATACTTTAAAAAACAAAAAAAGCCCATCGGTTAAGATAGGCTTTTTCGTTTTGCAGTTATTTTTTGTCGGGATAGTTTTTTGTCATTGACGGTTCTTTAGGCTGATACATCGCCCATACTGAAGTAGCTCCGCAAGATATGTCAGCCATTTTCCCCGCTATTTCCTTAATAATTTTTATCGCAACTGCCTCAGATTTTTCTATCGCTTTCATTCGTATACCCTCCTTTCTTTAATTTCGCTACTATTATTAACGCTGTAACCGAATACAGCGTATATAATGTTAATGCTCCAAATTTATGTTTAGCGGTTATCAGTAAAATACTTATCAGAAATAAAAAGCCGCTTAACAACAACGATATGTATTTCAACTTATTTTTACGCTCGTCTTTTATGGGTTTATTTATGTTTTCTATAGGGCAAGATATGCAAATAATAATCAAGCATAAAAAGCCTGTCAAAACGCTTGTTGCCACGCCAATGCTTTGCCAAGTATAGGTGTACAGACTTATCACAATCAAAAACACAGCACAGAATGTCATATTGCATTTAAAATACGAATCGGCGTGATAACCTCCTGTAAATTGGCGGAGCGTAATAAAGCATGATAAAAAAATTATGCTCTCAGCGATACACCCCAAAATCAGACCTATTAAAATAATAAGAACTATGTTCAAAATTGAAGAAAGCGTTATTTCCACTCCGTATTTGTAATAAGCGATTTCGTCCTCCGAGTTCTTTGAAACAGCGTTTTTATTCACTAAAAATGATATTAATCTTCCCGAAACAAATTCTATCATGGCGTTCACATCGTTTCTATAAAAGGATATTTAAACTTATCATATTGTTAATTTATCATACAAAATTAAGCTTGTCAACCCTTTTGGCATGAGGTGCAATTTTTTGGCATGAACGACAAAGCTGCCGATTAAATTAAAAAATCGGCAGCTTTGTCGTTCATGCCAAAAAATTGCACCTCATGCCAAAAGGGTTGACAATGCTTTCCTAATATATTACTATTAAATTGTAATATTTGGGGATATTATGTGTAATTAAACAATAAGGAGGCGATACCAATGTTCTATTCAGCAGGCGACTAGCCGATTAAAAAAGCAAAATCCATTATACGAAAAAAATTAAGACGGCAACCCAACGGTTGCAGAAAGATGGAGGTAATCGAATGTTTAAGAATAGTTTCGTTAAAAAGTTTAAGCAAGCTCTTTCCGGCTTCATCGCAACAGCCATGACTTTGACAATTTTTGCAAGCATCCCGGTCGTGGCTCAAACAGGGATTACTACATTTAATTACAGCGATTTTACGGTCGAATATAACATCATGAATGAGTGGACAGGCTTTCAGAATATTCAGATAACCGTTACAAATACAGGCGATGAGCCGATTTACAATTGGGCATTAAAATACAACGCAGGTGGCGAAGTTACGGGGATTTACAACGGTGTTGTTGTCGATAATAACGGCACAAATTACGTAATTAAAAATGCCGGATATAACTACGAAATTATGCCGAACGCAAGCGTTAATTTCGGGTATACTCTTGCGGGCGATAATCTTGAGTTGCCGAAAAATTTTGAAAATTTCTCAAAAAGGGTTGACATTACAGAGGGTTTTGATGTACAATTAATAGTAACGAACGAATGGGACGAGGGCTTTAACGGCGATATTATTTTATCGAATACGTCAAGCACTCCGCTTGAAGCATGGATGCTTTCATTTGATACTAATTTTGAAATCGCTGACCTTTGGGGCGGGGCTTTGGTTGAAAATTCGGCTAGCAGCTATAAAGTTTCAAGTTTGCAGATGAGTAACCCGATTCAACCGGGGGCTTCGGTTTCGGTTGGTGTTACGGCGGTCAGAGAAGTTGGTGTTTTGCCATCTTTGAGCAATGTTGTTTTGTCGGTTGTCCAGATTGGTGAGGCTGGGAATAATAATGGTGATGACGATGATGATGACGATGAAATCACCATTACTGCAACTGCTGAGTACGATTCTGAGACAGGTCTGGTTACTGTTAAATGGGAATCGACCGTGAAGACGGGCAGTTTTGAAATTCTCGTATTAGAAGATGGTGAGGATTTTACTGTTTTGGCAACAGTAAGTAATGTTTTTTCCTATTCTTTTGCCCCGGCGGAAAATTTTGAACGGCTTGTTATTCTTGTTCGACAAACTGTAGGTGAGAGAATCGCCGTTAGCGATTTTTGCTTTGTTTTTAACATAGGTGAGGAAATCGACTGGAGTGATATTACCGACACAGATGGTGATGGGCTAACAGATTTAGTCGAGATTTACATAACGAAAACCGACCCCAATAACCCTGACACCGATGGGGATATGATACCCGATGGTTATGAGCTCTTCTGGCTCGGAACTGACCCCGCAAAAGCCGATACAGACGGGAATGGAGTTTCGGACGGTGATGAGGATTTTGACAACGATGGATTAACGAATTATCAAGAATACATAAACGAAACCAACCCTCATGTTGCTGACACAGACGAGGATGGACTAAGCGATGGCGATGAAGTAAATGTGCACAACACTAACCCAAACAATAAAGATACAGATGGCGATGGTGTTTCGGACTATGACGAATTAATTCTAGGACTTGACCCGAATAATCCTCGAACTTTCGGCTATCCCGACAGCGAATATACAGTACAGCAGACCATAAGTGCAGATAGTGACAGCCTTTCCGAAATAAACAGTATTGCAGGCAATCCCTTTGATGTTTCGCTTGAAATCAAAGCGGCAGGCGTTGTCGCCAATAACATTGAAGCTTTTGAAAGCGTTTATTCCTACGCAATGAGCAACGATGCCATTATCGGCGTAGCCCCGCAATTTGTTTACAACGAGGGATTAAAAGTTGACGAAGTGGTTGTCAGCTTTAACCTTGATAACTCCGTTGTTAATAATACTCATGGCGGTTACGCAGGCACTTCGCCGGAATTTGAGGGCATTAAACGCTTAAATGTTTTCAGATATTTTGAAGACCTCAATATGCTCCTGCCTGTCGAAACATTCCATGATGTTGCGAACAACAGGGTTTACGCAGAATTTGACGATTTGGGTACATATTGCCTAATGGATATGGAAATCTGGCTTGCTTCACTCGGCATTGAGCCGGAAGAAAATTATCAGCCGATTTCCCCTGCAATGTCTCCGATTATGCCTATGCAAACAACGACTGCTCTTATGGGGAGCAACTTTGTTGAAGAGGGCGATAATCTTGACGTGATAATCACCCCCTACATTTCGGGTTTAACTGCAAATAATGTTAATTTGCACAAAGCAGAGCTAAAGAAAACCGCCGATGAAATATTCAGAAAAGCGGCGGCAAAAAAGGCTAACGCAAGAATTTATTTTGTCTTATGGACAGGAAATGTTGTTCTGAACCCTAATGACCCCGACAAAAATTACGTCTCGAATTACAGCGAAGCAGAAATAGTGATTGACCAATTGACGGGCATTGACACTCGCACTATGATGCCCGATATGATTCCGCTCCAAAGAGTAATTACGGGTATTACGCAGAACATTCTTAACAAATCGCCATATGACGGCGGGTTAAGAGCGGACAGCAAGAAATATCTTTTTATTACCGACCATTTGTGTAACCCGGACCCCGGAAATACAGGCACAGTATTCATCACCGGTAATGTTGTTTACAGGGCTATAAATCAATATAGAGAACTTTTCAATATGGATACGTTCTTTATAATGAATATGAACAGCGGTAGTAAGCCTGATTATGTCAGACTGACAAGCACAGCTTTAAACGAAAATGGTCATCTTGACATTAACAACTTAAATTATGGCAATTGCTTCGAGATGTCTATCAAAGCCGCTCATTATGCAGTAGACGAGCAGGGCAACCAAATTTTAGATGAATATGGTGAGCCTATTGTTGTTCCGGCACGGCTTGCGTTTAGTGAGTTTGTTATTGATGTTATATTTGACACCTTTGTCGACGATGGCGCAATACGAATAATGCTCCCCACAGGATTGAAACCTTTACCTGATGATTTTGGGAAAATAAACATCAATAGTGACCAAGACTATGACGATGATGGATTTTTGGACGTTGATGAAATTAATTTCGAGCTTGAGGACAAAAACGGCAACAAGCTTATTAAGGTTTACTCTAATGGTTATGCTGAACTTCCGACTTATGTCGACTGTATTGAAGCGTTAGACAACAAGTTTGTTAAGCATGGTTTAACCCGCTTTTATAATCGCATAGATGGTGGGGAACTGCTTTATATTAATTTTTTGAAAGCGTTTAATATTTTACCAGTCCATTCTGACCCGACTTTGGGGGATTCTGATGGGGACGGGTTAGATGATGAATTGGAATTGGCAATTGGAACTAATCCGTTTTCATCAGATTCGGATGGTGACGGGTTAAGTGACGGTTTAGAGTTTGAAATTGGGTTTGACCCCCTTGACACGAACCCGGATGGTGATTGGTATAGCGACAAGCGAGAATATGAAAATGGAACTTGTCCTTTCACATATGATTTCGCTTCGGGAGAATGGGCAGCTTACTTCGTTGAGGGACTTATAATTGGCGATTTTTCACCGAATAATAATACTCCTGTTTTACTCGGAACAATTATAAGAGGAATTATTCCTATACTAGGCGTTGGTGCTGATGTCACAGATACTTTAGCAAACCTTACTCAAGGTCAGTTAATTGGAGCGGGTTTTAGTGCTATTGGCGTTATTCCCTTAGCGGGAGATGCGGCGAAAGCGGCAGGGGACTTGGGGAAGTATGTCTTTAAAAATGCTGGTGATGCACCGAAAATTGTGGGTGCAGTCGTAGATGTAAGTAAAGAATTCCCTGACGTAGTCAAGCACTTGCCTGTAGGAGTTACTGACCATATCGTAGATTCACTTCACGGTAGCAGACGCATATCTGTATCAAAATACGATGAATTGCGGTATGTCTTTGAAGCAGGCGGTAAGAATTTAGACGAAATGTTTTCTGCTGGAAAAAAATCAGCTGACGAGCTTATAGACAGCAAAAACTTTGACCGTTTCACCGGGAAAGTGACGAATCTCTTTTCGGATTCAAAAGGATATTCTAATGCTTTAGCAGATTTTGAATCTATGCCACTTTATAGTGTTAGTGTAAAATCTAATGGAACTAAAGTCGGATATTTACCTGATGGACGTGTGGTTAATGTAAGAGAAATTAGTAGCCAAGGCTTCCCGACACTTGAAATTCTTGACCCGGTAGCAAAAACATCACATAAAATTCGTTACTAATCATTATTCAACTGCAAGTGGAAAGCACCAAGCTTTCCACTTGGCAATGTTTTATGGAGGTTACAATGGAAAAATTAATTCACTTGCCCGATTATCCTAAAATTGGATTTATAACAAATATGATACTTTTACAGCGGGAAGCAAGGATTTATTTTCTTGATGCAAATAGGGACAGCTATGAGCTTTATTTTCCTGATGTTTGGGATTTTAGGTGTTGTGTCGAAATTGCTTTTAGTATGAGAAAATTTGAATTCAATAATAGCCAAACTGCTTTTAGTGTTTTTCGTGTTGTTGAAAATTCTGAATTTCTTAAAAAGTTTACATATGATACAGGAGGAGTTTACGAAACCATTGATTTTGAACACTACATTATTTTTGAAGACGTTGATGCTTGCATTGAGTTAGTTGCCACCAAACCGCCGGAGTTAAGGTGTTTAATAAAGCATTGCACATAGCTTTTCGACTGTTGACTACTAAAATTGTGAATATTATGGGGCGTATTTCCCAAAATTATTTATGAAAGGTTATGTGTTTATGTATAAATTGCTATCTGTTTCCAATGCTCAAGTTACACGATATTTAAGTCTCGAAAATTGTGAAACTGGAAAAATTGAGAATGTATTTGATGATTCTGATTTGAATCATCAAGGTCAACTTGATTTTTATTTTATGGAAGTAGGTAAAACTTACAATTGCAAGCTGCTTCTATTTGCGGATATTGCAGAGTGTATAATATGCAGTTATACCGACAAAAGTATTATTATTGGCAATGAAAAGTTTTTTCAAGTTAAACATAATAATTGTACTTATTTCATATCCAATAATGATTTTTCTAAAATCTCTAACAAGGATAGTTTTGAATTTTGTGTTTTAAGAAAAGAATTGTTACAAGTTGATAATATTGCCAATACAAGATTTTTTGAAAAAGGGTTTAATCATCAATTAAAAACACAATCGAATACCGAAAAAATGTATAAAGTGCTAAATGTAACCGAATTGCAAATGAGTAGGGAAATAAAACTTGTGAATATATCAAGTGGCAAAACTGAAGAAATTTTTGTGTCCAAGCTAAATTCGCAAAAAGAATTTTCTTTTATGAATGTTGGTGGAACATATGATTGCAAGTTACTTCTATATGGCTGTCCATCTGAATCTGAACACGCTATGTTATGCAGTTATACTAACAAAAGCATAATTCTTGGCAATGCAGAATTTTTTCAAGTAAAACACAATGATAACACTTATTATATTTCAAAAAGTATTTTTGATAAAGTATCAGATAAAGACAATTTTTGGCTTCATTCTTCAAGAAAAGATTTGATTCAAGTTGATAATATTATAAGTCCGGGATATTTTGATAAAGGTCAGTCAAATTGGATATAGTTTGCTGACATAACAGACATTCCCGATAATTTAAAAGGAGCAAATTGTTATATGAAACAAACCGATAACTTAGCAAAAGTAATTTACTGTTGTGAAAAGCGTTCTGATGTTTTAATTAATAAACTATCAATGAGCAAATACAACTACTATTACGATAAAATGAGAGTGTATGCAAAAAAACTTTTTGAAGAAAAGAGGAACATGGAATTACTTCCTTACCTAAATGATGAAAACCTTTCTGTTCAATTTGACATTGCTTGTTTGTTATATAATTCATATGAAGACTTATGCAAAAACAAACTGTTGGATATTTCTGAAATGACCTGTCAGACGGGCTTACCTAAGCATTTTATTATGTTAAACGTAGCCGCTGATGCGAATTTGAAATATGGCATTCCGAAAGATTACCCTTAATGGTTAATGTGATATGTAAACAATTAATCTGTGGAGGTGTAAAATGAAAATAGGCAACATAATAAAGTTTGTCGGCTATGATTGGAAAATTATTGACGTACAAGACAACAAAGCATTGATTATTACAGAAGACTTAATAGAAGACCGTATTTACAGCAATGAATACGCAGCTTGGGTTGATTGTGATTTGAGTAACCGGCAAACCCCACGGCGTTCGCCCCGCTTTGTGGTTAAACATGGAATAGAAAATGAAAGCGAGTGTATGTTATGAAATATAAAAAAATTCTTAAATCTCTGCAAAAAAATGCCGTTAGAATTAGGTATGCGGAAACTAAAAATGAGTGCCCGACAGGTGCTTCTAAAATCGGAGGAAAACCCGATTTGCCCGCTGATTTTGAATGGTATTATTTCAACAATCGCCCGTTGAGTTTCTTAGCACAGATTAACTGCGAGGAAGCAAAACCGTTTGACAAAGACGGTTTGTTGCCGTCAAAGGGCATACTGTATTTTTTCAATGAACTCGATCTTTGGGGCTATTACCCGAGAAACAAAGACCGTGCAAGGGTTTATTATTATCAAGGTGACATATCTGATCTTGTCAAGACGGATTTTCCCGATGACTTAGATGAGGATTTCATAATTCCGGAATTTCCTGTTTCGTTATCTTCGGAAATAAATCTGCCCGATTGGGAAGAATACTTTGGTAGCTGTCCCGATGACCTTGACGACTATAATAACGCAAAATACAGCATTATTCTCAAAAATAACAGCAAGGATTTTGAGTATATTGATTATGAGGACGAAATTGAGGAATGTGATGATTTCGCTGTTATCCATAAGCTTCTCGGTTATGCAAATGTAATTCAAAATGATATGCTTTTAGAATGTGAGAAAGTAGCAAATGGCATTTATTGCGGAAATTCCTCTGAAATTTCAGAGAGCGATTTAAAAAGATACAATGAAAACCGCTCAAATTGGCAGTTACTGCTTCAACTCGGAACGATTGAAGATGATAACTTCGAGTATATGTGGGGCGACTGCGGGCGAATATATTTCTACATAAGAAAAGACGATTTAGCGAATCGCAATTTTGATGACTGCTGGCTTATCCTGCAATGCGGGTAATGAAGGATACCCGGATGAACAGCTTGAAATTCTTGAATTAGTAAGGCAAGTAAAGAAAGATTTGCCAAACGGTGTATGCGAACATCGGGTTTATCAACAAGTGCGTAAACATATTTAAACGACACATAAGCACATATTATTCTAAACCCAATTTCCCCCTTTGCGGAAGATTATTTCGCAAGGGGCTTCTTCAATATAAAATGTCTAAACTGTAAATTTTACTAACCATCGCTTTAAATCGTTAAATTGCCATTGACAAATTGAGGCATATGATATATAATTATCGTAAGAATTAAGGCAAAAGTAAATTAACGAAAGGGGAGCGAGTTATGCCGATTTATAAAATGGAGGGGAAAAAGGACGGTAAGCAAAAATATCGTGTCCGCATTAACTATCTTAATTCATTAGGTGAAGCGAAACAGATTGACAGGGTTGCGTATGGGCATGAGGAGGCAAAAGCTCTTGAAGCCAAACTGTTATATGACATAAAAGAAGAACCCCCCGCCCGGTCAATGACGGTTAAAACATTGTTTGAGGAGTATCTGAGTGCAAAAAAGCATGACCTTAAAGAATCGTCGTTGGAGTACAACAAAGAAAGATTGGAAAAATATGTTCTTCCGAGATTGGGCGGCATAAATCTAAAAAAGCTCGATGTCCGCAAACTTCAAGCTTTTAAAGAGGAAATTTCCGAGTTGGATTTGGCATTGCGAACAAAGCAAACAATATACGCTTGCTTGCGGGCGATGCTGAATTATGCCGTTAAAGGCGAAATTCACGCTTTGCAATGGGCGGACATAAAAGACGGCTATTTGTCTGTCACAAAGAGTATAACCCAAAAACTGAAAGGTGAGGACAGGATAACGCCGCCGAAAAATAAATCCTCCGTCAGAACGATACAACTGCCAATTCCATTGATTAACATTTTAAATAACCACAAAGACCGTTGCATGACATACGATAATTTTACCGACAACTGTTTCGTTTGCGGAATCTCAAAATCTCTTAGGGACACCACCATACAAAACCGCAACGATAAATATTCTAAAGCGGCAGAAGTGAAAACCATACGCATACACGATTTCCGCCATAGTCACGCAAGCTTGCTTGCAAATGAAGGGATAAATATTCAAGAGATTGCCCGGCGACTCGGACACAGTAAAATTGAAATAACATGGCAAACTTATTCGCATATGTACCCCCGCGAAGAAGAGAGAGCCATTAATATTTTAAATAAAATCGTGTAAAAAACGTGTAAGAAAAAATAAAACCGCCTATTTAAGCGGTTTTAAGGCTATTTGGTTCGAGTGTCCCTATAGGACTTCCCCGAAAAGCACGGTAAAATCAGGGTTTGAGGGCGGTTAATAAGCGGTGTTTTCATAAAATTAAGAATATAAACCCTAAATTTTATCGTGTTTTTGCAAAATACAGCCCTAAAAATACGCTCGTTCAGTCAAGTTACAGCCTTTACCATAATGAGTAGATACTATATATTAAAGCATATTTTTAACCCTTTGTCAATGGGTTTTGCGGTTAACATTTTGTAAACATTAATCGAATAACATATGAACAAAAGGCGGGCGGTGAGAAATCAGCTTGCCTTTTTGTTTGCTTGAAGCATAGTTTGAATGTGTAGTCAATAGGTAAAATGCACAAAATTTTAGGCAATTATTGCACGTTGTTCAAAAAATTGCCAATCATACGCATAAAATCAACTTATTGTCAATACGCAGTTTCGACAAAATTTAATCAATATTATTGGTTATTATATTATTCGCAATCCCGTAAGTTTCAAACTTTCGGGATATTTTTATGCTCAAATTTAATGCAAAGGAATGATTTTTATGTCGGTTTTTCGTGTTGAAAAAACAAAGGATTATACGGTAATGTCGAATTATCATTTGAAAGATAAAAGTTTGTCTTTGAAAGGGAAAGGGCTGTTATCGCTGATGTTGTCGTTGCCGCCGGAATGGGATTACAGCTTGGCGGGGCTTGCGTACATATGTAAAGACGGGATTGACAGCGTTCGGTCGGCGGTGTCCGAGTTGGAAAAATTGGGATATTTGACGAAAATTCGCATCCGAAATGAGAAAGGGCAGCTGACCGAAACGGAGTACACGATTTATGAAGCGCCTGCTTCGGTTCAGCCTAAATTGGAAAATCCAATGTTGGATAAACCTAGGCGGGGCAAGCCTGTTTTGGAAAATCCAACGCAATATAATAATCATAAATCAACTATTCAAAAATCAAATACTGACTTTGTAAATCATTCAATCAACCCCGCTGATTTGATTGATACGATTGATGCGTATCGCAAAATTATACATAACAACATTTCATACGACATTATCAGACACGAATATGAAGCGGAGAAACTCAATGAAATTGTCGAAATAATGCTTGAATGTATCGTTTCGCCTAAAGATGTAATCCGCATTGCGAAACAGGAAATCGCACAAGAGGCGGTTAAATCACGTTTTTTGAAAATTGACTCATCTCATATTGAATATGTGTTTTTGTGTTTGAGCAAAAATACTACAAAAATCCGCAATATCAAAGAATATTTGAAAACGGTGCTGTATAATTCGGTTGTGACAATCAGCAATTTTTACTCTGCCGAAGTCAACCACGATTTATACGGCGATAAATAAGGTTTCAGCCGCTTTAGAAAAAGCGGTATTTTTATATAAAAATTTAAATTTAAGGAGCGTTCCGAATATGCAAAAAACATTAAAAATCATCTGCCAACAAGAAGTGTTAGGCAAAAATTTCACCGTTTACGGCGATTTTGAAAATCCACTATTTTTAGCAAAAGATGTTGCGGAATGGATTGACTACTCTAAAACAAGTCGTGGTGCATACAACATTTCAGCAATGTTGAAAACGATTGATGAGGACGAAAAGCTGGTATTAAAAATCTTAATATCAGGTCAAAATCGTTCAACGTGGTTTCTCACGGAGGACGGCTTATACGAAGTTCTTATGCAGTCCCGCAAGCCGATTGCGAAAGCGTTCAAATCCGAGGTCAAGAAAATTTTGAAATCAATCCGCAAGCATGGTGCGTATGTCAACAGTAATTTGCTTGACGAATTGATTAGCAACCCCGAAGCGTATATGAAGTTATTGTCGGCTTTAAAATCGGAGCGTGAAGCGTTGAAAAAGGAGCGAGGGAAGCGGGAGGCTTTGGAGGATTTTGTCGAGAAACTTGCCCCGAAAGCTCGGTATTGCGATGTTGTTTTGAATTGCAAAAACGCGATTGCAATCTCGGTTATTGCGAACGATTACGGCGTATCGGCGGTTGCGTTCAACCGTTTGCTCAAAGATTTGGGTATTCAGCGAAAAGTTAACGGCACTTGGATTTTGTATAAAGAGTACGCAAATCAAGGTTTTACCGTAAGCAGAACGCTTTACGACAATGCGGGGAATGTCTTTAAAATCCACACTTATTGGACGCAATCGGGGCGTATGATGATATACGATATTTTGCGGCACTTGGGGATTTTGCCCGAAGTTGAGCGGCTGATGATGTGATTTTGGGCGGCGGTTATCGCCGCTTTACATATGTGATTTTGAAGCGTAGTGCATGAAATAGGCAAAAAATTAATGTCAGTTTATTCTGATGAGGAGAGTGAAAAATCAAGTGAAAAATCAAGTGTTTCTTTGTGACAGGTGCGTTAAAAACTTAAAAAATAAAGCAGGAAAATTCGTTGTCGGCGAGGTTGTTGAAAACTCCGATAACACCTGTGAATGGTGCGAAATATCCGATTCGGATTTGTATATTGTAAGTACAATTTTTTCAAAAGGGCGGTGAAAATAATTATCCAAGAAGAAACCACGAACAAAACCGTGACATTGACGATAAATGCAAGCAAATTCACGGCACAGACGGCGGTTAAGATGATGAACTCGTTTTTGGAACATCAGAAAAACAAGTCAAAAAATCCGAAAATTTACAAGGGCAAACAGCGGTTCAAAAACCTTATGAAAAGCGGCGAAAAGTTGACTAATATTGAGGTTACTGACGAAAACATGAAGCCGTTTGACAGAATTGCCCGCAAATATGGGATTGATTATTCGCTCAAAAAAGACAATTCCCAAGAGCCGCCGAAATATTATGTTTTCTTCAAAGCCCGTGATACCGATGTTCTAACCGCCGCTTTTAAGGAGTTTACACACAGGCAGATGACTAAATCAACAAAAACACCGATTAAACAAAAGCTCCGTGATTACGCTCAAAAAACTCTTGAAGATATGCAGGAGCGTTCTCGTGAAAAGAAGAAAACGAGGGAGGCGGAGTTGTGAATATAAAGTTTGACAAACAGCTTCTAATCAAAAATTTGCCGTATGTTTTGTTCGGATATTTTGCGGGTAAACTGGCGGAATCGTTCAGAATTTCAAGCGGTGAAAACATTGGTTTTAAGCTGATGAACACGCTGAATAATTTCAATGCGGTGCTGCAAAATCCCCTGCCGAGTTTTCATATGCAGGATTTTTTAGTCGGAATTATCGGTTCGTTAATTATCAAATTTGTTGTATATGAAAAGGGCAAAAATGCTAAAAAATATCGCAAGGGAGTTGAGTACGGCTCGGCTTGTTGGGGGGCTTCTGACGATTGGAAACCGTATAAAAATCCTGTGTTTTCCGACAACGTAATCCTCACCGAAACAGAGCATTTAACAATGGAATCCCGCCCGAAAAATCCGAAATATGCACGGAATAAAAACGTGCTTGTGATTGGCGGTTCGGGTTCGGGGAAGACCCGATTTTTTGTCAAGCCTAATCTGTTACAAATGCACTCGTCATACGTGGTTACAGACCCCAAGGGTACGCTTCTCACGGACGTAGGGCGGGCGCTTCGCCGTGGTACTCCGCTCGTAATTGACAAAGTTGACAATGACGGAAAACCGCTTCAAGACAGGAAAGGCAACTGTATAAAAACGGTTGCTCGTGATAAAGACGGTAAAATAATTTATGAGCCGTATAAAATTAAGGTGTTCAACACAATTAATTTTGCAAAGTCGATGAAGTACAATCCGTTTGAATATATCCGTTCTGAAAAGGATATTTTAAAGCTCGTCAACACGATAATTGCGAACACCAAAGGCGAGGGCGAAAAAGGCGGCGAGGATTTTTGGGTCAAGGCGGAACGCCTGTTATATCAAGCATATATCGGATATATTTGGTACGAAGCGGACGAAGACGAGAAAAATATTATCACTTTAATTGAGATGATTAACGCCTCGGAAACTCGTGAGGACGATGAGAATTTCAAAAATTCCGTTGACTATATGTTTGATGAATTAGCGGAAAAAGACCCCGACCATTTCGCCGTTCGCCAATACCGCAAATTTAAGCTTGCGGCGGGAAAAACCTCGAAATCAATTTTGATTAGTTGCGGGGCAAGGCTTGCTCCGTTTGACATTAAAGAAGTGCGTGATTTAATGGAATATGACGAATTACAGCTTGATACTCTCGGCGACATAAAAACCGCACTATTTGTCATAATTTCAGACACGGATGACAGTTTTAATTTCATAATTGCAATCATGTATACGCAGTTATTCAACATTCTTTGTGACAAAGCCGATGACGTTTACGGCGGCAGATTGCCTGTTCATGTGCGGTTTATTTTAGACGAAATGGCGAACATCGGTCAGATTCCCAAGTTTGAAAAACTGATTGCAACAATCCGAAGCCGTGAAATATCGGCTTCAATTATTTTGCAGGCACAGTCACAATTAAAAGCGATTTACAAAGACAATGTGGACACAATTATCGGCAATTGTGACACAACTTTATTCCTCGGCGGCAAGGAAAAAACTACCCTCAAAGAGTTGTCGGAAGTGTTGGGAAAAGAGACGATTGATTTGTATAACACATCGGAAAACAGAGGGCGGGAAAAGTCGCATGGTTTGAATTATCAGAAAGTGGGAAAGGAGTTGATGAGCCAAGACGAAATTGCGGTTATGGATGGTGGAAAGTGCATTTTGCAGTTGCGGGGTGTTCGCCCTTTTTTCAGCAATAAATATGACCTCACAAAGCATCCAAACTACGCTATGACTTCCGATTATGACGAGAAAAACACTTTCAATATTGAGCGGTATTTAAGCAAAAAGTTAAAGCTTAAATCGGACGAAATTGTTGAAGTTTATGACTGCAATTAACCAATTAAGAGTTAAGAATGAAGAGTTAAGAGTTGTAATATTTTAAATAACTCTTAACTCATAGCTCTTAACTTTTAACTAAAAAAAGAAGGAGCTATTTTAATATGGAATTTTTTGAATCAGCGATAGACACTTTAGGTATACTCGTAATTGCAATTGGTGCAGGGCTTGGAGTTTGGGGTGTTGTTAACCTTTTGGAAGGATATGGGAATGATAATCCGGCGGCGAAAAATCAGGGAATAAAGCAATTTATGGCGGGTGGTGGCATCGTTTTGTTAGGTTTAACTTTGATTCCCCTGCTTTCGGGGCTTTTTGCAACGTAATTTACAATAAAGTTTGTGACAATAAATTGTGGAATTCAGAGTGTGAAAACAGAGTTTTTCACGCTCTGTTTTTTCCCCGAAGGAGGAGTGTGTTAATTTGAATGGATAAAATAATCGAAAGGCTTTTTGAGGCGATTCATGAGTTTTTAGTTGAGGTTGTCGGCGGGATTTTTGTTGGGATTTTTGATGATGTGAACGAGAGAGTGGGCAGTATTGCGGCGGATGTGGCGCAAACTCCGCAGGAATGGAACGCAAATGTTTGGGATATTGTGCGGACTTTATCGGACACGGTAATCATGCCGATTGCGGGGCTGATTATCTCATATATTTTGTGTTATGAACTGATTACTGCCGTTACCGAGAAGAACAATATGAACGATATAGGCGTTGGAACTTTCTTAAAATATATTTTGAAAGCCTGCGTTGCCGTGTTTTTGTTGTCCCATGTTTTTGAAATTACAATGGCGATTTTTGATGTTTCGAGGTGGCTTGCCGAGCAGTCGGCTGTAGTCATTACGGGCGAAACTAGCGTTGATGTTACAAGCATATTTTTAGGTTTTTCAGACCAGTTGGAAGCTATGGGAATCGGCGAATTATTCTTGCTGATGATTGAAGCTTTGGTGGTCAGTTTGATTGTCAAAATCATTGCCGTGCTTGTGACTGTCGTGCTTTTGGGGCGGATGATTGAGATATTTTTGTACTGCTCTGTCGCTCCGATTCCGTTTGCAACATTTGCAAATAAAGAGTGGGGAACTATCGGGAATAACTATGTAAAAAGCCTGCTTGCACTTGCGTTTCAAGCGTTTTTCATCATGGTGATTTTAGGGATTTATTCCGCTCTGATTCAAAGCGTTGTCAGCGCCGATAACATTCATGCACTGCTGCTGAAAATCGGTGCAATTTCCGTGGTTTTGTGTTTGACTTTGTTCAAAACTTCAAGTATTTCACGTTCGATTTTTAATGCACATTAAAGGAGGGAATTTTTTTTATGACTGACAATTTTAGGGCTCTTGCCGACATGGAATTTCAAAAATATCTATGTCAATATTTTGATGATTACGATAACGACGGCTACAAAAAATTAGCCGATAATTATCCGACTTTATGGGGGGATTTTTTCTATGCCATACGTCCAAATTTCAAAAGATTTGTCCAAAATTAGGACAAAAATAGCATTTAATTTGACAAAAAGGCAGTTAATCTGCTTTTCACTTGCGGCGGTAACGTCAGTACCCGCATATTTTTTGACGAAAGACACGCTCGGAACAGCAGTTTCGGGGTTGATTTTAATCATATTATCAATCCCGTTTTTTATCGCCGCTAACTATGAAAAAAATGGTCAGCCGTTTGAAAAAGTCATTAAAAATGTGCTGATTAGTACATTCGTAAGACCAAGGAAACGACCCTACAAAACCGCAAATTTTTATCAAATTAAGGAGGGTTTAAATGCCGAAAATTCAGCAAAATCAAAGAAGAACATTAACGGAAAAGATAAAAATTCTTATCCACGGAAACGCTGACATTCCGCAAACTGTTCAGCAGAGTATACCATTCAAAAAGATGTTTAAAGACGGAATTTGCAAGGCTTCAAACAGGTTTTATAACAAGACAATTCAGTTTTATGACATAACATATCAGCTTGCACAAAACGAGGAAAAGACAGCAATTTTCGAGAACTACTGCGATTTTCTGAATTACTTTGACAGCAGTATTGCCGTGCAATTATCGTTTCTGAATCACGCCGCAGATATGGATGATTTCAAGAAACAATTTGACTTTGAAAGCCAAAATGACGGGCAGGATGATATTCGTTTCGAGTATTCCGATATACTCAAAAGTCAGCTTGCAAAAGGCAACAACGGGCTTGTTAAAACCAAGTATATCACGTTCGGAATCGAGGCGAGCAACCTCAAAGAAGCCAAGCCGAAATTGGAGCGGATACAGACAGATATTATCGCTAATTTCAGAGTTATGGGCGTGTCGGCTGAACCCTTGAACGGTGCGGAACGTCTGCAAATTCTGCATAGTTGCTTTAATCAAAACAAAGAAAAATTCAATTTTTCATGGGATTTGCTCACGCAATCGGGGCTGTCTGTTCATGATATTATTTCACCGTCAAGTTTTGAATTTGCCAATGGCAACAGCTTTAAAATGGGCGGAAAATGCGGGGCAGTTTCGTTTATTCAGATACTTGCAAGCGAAATGAGTGACCGAATGTTAGCGGATTTATTGGGAGTTGAACATTCCGTAACAATGAGTATTCATTTGAAAAGTGTTGAACAAACCGCCGCCATAAAATCAGTTAAACGAACCTTGACCGACATTGAACGCATGAAAGTTGACGAGCAAAAAAAGGCGTTCAGGCAGGGTTACGACATGGATATTATCCCCTCCGATATTAACACCTACGGCAAGGAAGCCAAGAATTTGCTTGACGATTTGCAGAGCCGAAACGAGCGGCTTTTTATGGCGACAATTCTGATTATGAACACCGCCGACACGAAAAGAAAACTTGATAATATCATATTTCAGCAAAAGGGAATCGCACAAAAATATAACTGCCAACTAAAGCGTTTGGATTTTCAACAGGAGGACGGACTGATGTCAACCGTGCCAATCGGAGTTAATTTGGTTGACATAAAACGAGGTCTGACCACGTCGGGGGCGGCAATTTTTGTGCCGTTCACAACCTGCGAATTATTCCAATCGGGCGAGGCTTTATACTACGGTTTGAACGCACTTTCAAACAATATGATACTGTGCGACCGCAAGGGTTTAAAGAACCCGAATGGGCTTTTTTTAGGCACTCCCGGGAGCGGTAAAAGTTTCGCCGCAAAGCGTGAAATAGTCAATATTTTTCTCATCACAAAGGACGATATAATTATCTGCGACCCCGAATCGGAATACCATGCTTTAGTGGAAAAATTGGGCGGTCAAGTTATAAAAATATCGCCGACAAGCACGCAATATATCAACCCGCTTGACATTAATCTCAACTACTCAGACGACGACAATCCGCTTGCTTTTAAGTCTGATTTTATCCTGTCACTTTGCGAGTTAATTATCGGCGGCAAAAACGGTTTAGAGCCGATTGAAAAGACGGTTATTGACCGCTGTGTTCGGCTTGTTTATCAGCCGTTTTTGGCAAGCCCCGATACTGCCCCAATGCCGATTTTAGAGGATTTATACAACCTCTTACTCGAACAACCCGAAGCGGAAGCAAAGCGGGTTGCAACGGCTTTGGAGATGTATGTCAAAGGCTCACTCTCGGTATTTAATCACCGCACAAATGTTGATATTTCAAACCGCTTAATCTGCTTTGACATTAAAGAATTAGGCAAGCAACTCAAAAAAATCGGTATGCTTGTGGTGCAGGATTGCGTGTGGAATAAAGTTACGGTAAATCGGGCTGAAAAGAAGTCTACACGGTACTATGTAGACGAATTTCACCTGCTTTTAAAAGAGGAACAAACCGCCGCTTACAGTTGCGAGATATGGAAAAGATTCCGAAAGTGGGGTGGGATTCCGAGTGGTTTAACGCAGAATGTCAAAGACCTTTTGGCAAGCCGTGAGATTGAAAATATCCTTGAAAATTCCGACTTCATCTATATGCTCAATCAAGCCGGGGGCGACAGGCAAATCCTCGCAAAACAACTTAATATTTCACCTCATCAGCTTTCGTATGTAACAAACAGCGGTGCGGGCGAAGGGCTGATTTTCTACGGAAATACCATTATTCCTTTTGCGGATAAATTCAATACCGATACAATTTTGTACCGCACAATGACAACGAAATTACTTGAACAAAAGTGATTCATTATATAATCCATACGGGAGGTTGATGTTGAAAATATGGCGGGGCAAAAATTAAAAGGCAGGGATAAAATTGTTCTGCAAAACACAAAAGACGGCGTGATTGAAAAGAATTTAGCGGACGGTACGACTGTAAAAGTGAGCGGTCGTATCGCCGATATTTCTTTCAATTTAAGAGAAGCAAAAGGGGCGGAATTTTTAGTTCGTTCGAGAGAGAAAACTTTGCAACCAAGCGGGAAATCAAAACGCCGATTTCATTATGAAAATCGCCCGGAGCAAACGTATTCAAGTGCTGATAATACCGTTAATAACCTCTCTGATGATTGCCCCGAAAATGAACGCCAAACGGTTGAAAAAACCGATATAAACGGTGAACCTGTTCTTTACAAAAGCGGCAAATCAAGGCGGGAATTATTGCTTGTTGAGAGTGAAGAATTAAGAGTTGTTGAGAATGAAGAATTAAGAGTTAAGAGTGAAGAATTATTTGTTTTTGGCACTTCAAATCACTCTGGAAATTCGATTGATAATAAAGCTCTTAACTCATCACTCTTAGCTCTTAACCAAAGGGCAATTGGCGGTGCGGTTTGGCTTCAAACTCATAGGCAAGTCAGCAAATATGAGGACGATAATCAAGCCTTAAAAGCGGCACATGGGGCGGAAAAACTTGCGGAACAGGCAGCCCGAAAGGGGCTTAATATCGCAAAATCCGCTAATCAAAAATTGCGGAATAAGCCGTATGAAAAGGTATCAAGGCTGAAAGAAAAATCGGCGGATATTCAAGGGAAAATCACCAAAATTGACAGTAGAATTGCGTATCAAAAGGCATTGAATAAAAGGCGGCATCTTCAGCAGTCAAGGCAGGGTGCAAAAGCCGCCGAAACCGCAAAAACAGCCGTCACAAAGTCGCAAATAATTCTCACAAAAATAGCCGTTAAAGCGAAGATGATTGTTGCTTCAAACATCAAAGCGATTTTAATTTTGATTGCGGCAATTTTGATTTTTGTGCTGTTAATCAGCATTTTCAGTTCTCTGATGATGATGTTAGGGCAATCGGCGGCGGGCGAAATTATGTCGAGTTATCTATCCGAAGACAAGGATATTTACGCCGCCGATGATTATTTGATAGGGCTTGAAAACAATTTGCAGAACAGAATTGCCAACATTCAATCGGAGTATTCGGGCTTTGATGAGTATCGAATAAATGCCGCCTTAATCGGTCACGAGCCGCATAATTTGATAGCGTTTTTATCGGCATTAATCCCCGCTTTTGAGTTTGACAACGAAACAAAATCAGCGATTGACGGGCTGTTTGGTTTGCTGTATTTTCTTGAAATAACGTCAATTACAGAGATACGAACAGCGACTTATACAGCATACGATGATGACGGAAATCCGTACACAGTAACGTATCAATATGAATATAAAATCCTTGAAGTTACGTTAATTGCAAACGACTTTGACGAAGCCGTGCGGAGTTTACTTGACGAGGACGATTGGGAATTGTATCTCGCACTCGTTAAAACAAAAGGAAATCGAGATGATTTATTTTAGTTAGGAGTTGATATTTTGGCAATACAGAAAAATGAAAAACGGCTTAATAAGCTGAAAACAGAGCGTGAAAAATTTGACTTGCAGTTAAAGGAATTGCTTGATAAAATCAAGGGAAATGATAACTTGACGGAGGAAACCGAGAACACGCTGATTGTTGAGTTAGTGCGTGATATGCAAATATCGCCCGAAACGCTTAAAGAAATTTTGAACGCTAAAAAGAGCGAGGAATTTATCGGCACAAGGGACATTCCGCAGATTATTCCCGAAGCGGATATTACCGCTAAATCACCTGCAAAACCCAATATTTTTGAAAGGAATGATGTTGAATATGAGGAAGAATAAGAGGTTAATTTCGCTCCTGTTATCGGGGGCTTTTTTGTTGCCGATTATGACATTTACGGCAACCGCCGAGTGGCGGTTTGACCCGTTTTTAGGGTTTGTTTGGATTGAAGAACCAACCTCTGACGAGGTAATTTTCAGCGAAATCAAAGAGGAAATCTTGATTGATGAGGAGATTATTTTTCTTGATGATTACTGCAATGAGTGGGAGAAGTACGGTTGCAAATGCAGTAGTAGTGAGGAGTTAGTAATTAGGAATGAGGAGTTGACTAAGCCTGCTGAAACAACGGTAAAACCAAAGGAAACTGCTCCTGTTATTACGACAGTTCCCGCAGTTACCACACCGCCGATTGTCACAACTCCACCGCCTGCTACAACACCTAAAATTACTGCTCCTGTTGTCACAGAACCGCCGATTATTGAACCTATTTCAGACGAAACGGAAGAGGGGGAAGTTGACGTTGAGCCGATTATTGAAGTTTTGGAAATAACAGGCAGACCGCCGCTTGTCAACCCGCAAGGCGGCAATGCAACCATGATTGAATCAGTTTCAAGCGGCGATGTTGACAGGGAATTTATCGCTGTTCAATCAAAAAACGGAGCGGTGTTTTATATCATAATCGACAGGGACGAAAAGAGCGATAATGTTTACTTTTTAAATCTTGTTGACGAATATGATTTGTTGGCTTTTGCAAAATATTTCCCCGATAATTATGATGATGAAACCGCCTCCGTTATCATTGAGGAAACCCCGGAAGAGCCGCCTGTTCAGCCTCGGAAAAAAGGAAATTCGATGCTTCCAATTGTAATTATTTTGGGTGGTATCGGTGTGTTTATCTATTTCAAATTTATCAAAAATAAAGGCTTGGGAGCGGCGAATAATCAAGGTTTCGGCTATGAAAATGACGATGAGGAGGAAGACGAAATTTATGAGAATGAGAGCGAAAGTGAGGAATAATTTATGGTCTTAGTTTTGGCAGAAAAAAGTTCAGTTGGAGTGGCATACTCGAAAGTTTTAGGTGCAAGCGAACGCAAAGAGGGCTACTTTGAGGGCAACGGCTTTATCGTAACTTGGTGTGTCGGGCATCTTGTAGAACTCGCTAACGCTGACGTTTATGACGAGCGTTACAAGCGTTGGAATATTGCGGATTTGCCGTTTATTCCCGACAAGTGGCAATACGTTGTTTCGCAAAGTAAAATCAAGCAATTCAACATCGTGAAAAGTCTGATGAACGACAACAGAGTGAGCGAAATTATCTTAGGAACGGATGCGGGGCGTGAAGGTGAATTAATCGCACGGCTTGTGTATGAAAAAGCGGGCTGTACCAAACCTTGCAAAAGATTATGGGTTTCGAGCATGGAGGAAAGTGCCTTAAAATCAGCGTTTGATAACCTCAAAGATGGGCGGGAATATGACAATCTGTATCATTCAGCATTGTGCCGCTCCAAGGCAGATTGGGTCATAGGAATCAATTCAACACGAATTTTCAGCAAGCTCTATAACAAAAAGCTGAACATCGGCAGGGTGCAAACTCCGACTTTGGCAATGCTTTTTGAGCGTGATAATTCGATTAAAAATTTCACAAAAGAAAAGTATTTTCACGCAAGATTAGGCAATAAAGATAGCGATTTTGAAGCCGTATCTGAACGGATAAACGACAACGCAGAAGCTGAAAAAATCAAGCTGAATTGCAACTATTCGCAGGCAGTTGTAACGTCTGTAACAAGGGAAAAGAAAAGCATTTCCCCGCCGAAATTGTATGACCTCACGACCCTGCAAAGAGAAGCAAACCGCCTTTACGGTTTCACCGCTCAGCAGACTTTGGATTATGCACAAAGTCTGTATGAATCCCGCTTGATTTCATATCCGAGAACCGACTCAAAATATCTTACGGACGATATGGCAGACACGGTAAAACAACTTTTGGCGATAATTCCGCAAGTAATTTCGCAGTTTGAGGGGTGTGTTTCGGACTATGAAATTTCAAGTGTTATTGATTCCCGAAAAGTCAGCGACCATCATGGTTTGGTTCCGACAATTGAGCTTGCAAACACAGATATTAACAGCATTTCAAGCGGTGAACAAAAAATACTTTTGTTGATTGCAAACAGGCTGTTGTGTGCCGTTTCGGACAACTATATTTACGAATCTGTCACAGCAAAAATTGACTGCAACGGGCATATTTTCACGGAGAGAGGAAAGTCGGTTATTTCGGAGGGGTGGAGAAAGTTAAGAGTTAAGAGTGAAGAATTAAGAGTTGAGGACGGAAAAGAGCAACTTTTAACTTTGCCTTTAACTTTAATTGAGGGGCAAATAATTTCTAATATAGAGTGCGACATTACCGAGCATTTCACAAAACCGCCAGCCCATTTTACAGACGGAACTTTGCTACAAGCAATGGAACACGCAAAGGTAGACATTTCTGCCGAAGATGAGGAAACAGAAATTCCTAATCCCTCATTCCTCACTCCTAATTCCTGCGGCTTAGGTACTCCTGCTACTCGTGCGGGCATTATTGAAAAGCTGATAAAAACAGGGTTTGCGGAGCGTGACGGTAAAAAGTTGTGTGTTACAAATGCGGGCAGGGAGCTTGTTGAAATTGTTCCCGATGTGTTAAAATCTGCAAGTTTTACGGCTGAATGGGAGGACAGTTTGGCACGGATTTCACAGGGGGAAATGACGGCTGATGAGTTTATGGCGGGCGTTGCCGAGTTAACCGAAAGCATTATTTCTACTGCGAAAGATACCGTCAAATCTGAGTTAGTCAATCGTGGGAATGGTGATATAATCGGCAAGTGTACACGTTGCGGAGGTGACGTTCTTGACACGCCGAAAGCGTTTTCTTGCGTGTGCGGATTTGCGATTTGGAAGGCAAATAAATTCTTTGAAAATGCTCGTGTTCCGCTTACGAAAGAGATTGTTTCTGCCCTTTTAAGTGACGGTAAAATTGAGGTTAAAGGGCTGTATTCGCAGAAGAAAAACAAGACGTATAATGCCACGGTTTGCCTTGACGATACGGGGGAGAAGTGGGTTAATTTTCGGTTGGAATTTCCGAAAAAATCAAAGAGAGGAGTGTAAAATATGCCGGAAATTGCAAAGGAAAATAACGAGCGGTTGAAAGAAATCACCGACAAATTAGAGCGTGGAATTAAGGAGCTTTTCGAGGGTGAAAAGTTTAAGGAATATCTTAAATCCATGTCGAAATTCCACAATTACAGCTTTAATAATACTCTGCTGATTGCTATGCAAAAGCCCGATGCGAGTTTGGTGGCGAGTTTTAATTCTTGGAAAAATAAGTTCGGCAGGCACGTTAATAAAAACGAGAAAGGGATTAAAATTCTTGCTCCTGCACCGTTCAAAGTGCAAAGAGAAGAGCCGAAAATTGACGATGATACGGGGCTTCCGTTGCTCGACCGAAACGGCAGACCGATTGTTGAGGAAATCGAGGTGACAATTCCGCATTTTAAGACCGTTACGGTTTTTGATGTGTCACAAACCAATGGAAAAGAACTCCCTCAACTTGGGGCTGATGAGTTGAATGGGGCGGTTAAGAATTACGAGAAATTCTTTGAGGCATTGAAGTCAGTTTCGCCCGTGCCGATTGAGTTTGAGAAGATTTTGGACGGTAGCAAAGGCTATTATCATCACGGCGAAAAGCGGATTGCAGTCAACGAGGGAATGAGCGAAACGCAGAATATTAAGACTGCAATTCATGAAATTTGCCACGCTAAATTGCACGACAAAGACTTGATTAAAGCCGATTTAGCCGTGAAAAAAGACCGCAAGACAGGCGAAGTTGAATCGGAAAGTATCGCATATACGGTTTGCCAACATTACGGCATTGATACGAGCCACTATAGTTTCGCATATATCGCCGCTTGGGGGTCCGGAAAAGACACGCCCGAACTGAAAAATTCACTCGAAACTATCCGCTCAACCGCAAGCGAAATCATCAACAAAATCGATGAGATTATGCTTGCTAAAATCAAGGAAAAGTCACAGGAACAAGGCGAAAAGACACAGGTTGAAAAGTCTGAAAATTCATCTAAAAGTAGTAATATAATCGGCAACACAAAGTATGCGGATATTGCCGATAAAAACTATTTCAAACTTGAAACAAAAGTCGCTCTTGAAGTCGCCGCTAAACTTGAATCGGAGGGTGTTTCATTCAGCGGTCGAACGAGCAAAGAACACACAACTTTGACAATCGGTGCGGCTGATGTTGATAAATTTAGGGCGATTGAAAAAAGTGTGAAATCAGCAGTTAAGGACATGAAAAAAGAACCCGCAAAAACTGTTGAAACCACAACAACTCCTAACTACTCAACCCTAAACCCTCAATCCTCGCCCATTATCGGCAACACGAAATATGTGGATATTGCGGACAAAAAGTATTTCAAAATCGATGCAAGAATTGCTGAAAAGGTTGCGGCTGAACTTGAAAAACGGGGCGTAAAATTCAGCGGGCGGATTGGTTTAGAGAAGACCACTTTAACAATCGGCAACGCTGATGTAGGCAAATACAGGGCGGTATATAATTCCGTCAAAACTGCCGAATCTGAACTTAAATCCGCTGAAAAAATGCCTGATAAAACCTACACTTACAGCATCTATCAAGTCAACGATGACAATAAGGATTTGCGGTTTGCAACTCTGAAAAGCCTCGGCGAGAGAGAGGTTAATTTTGCCGATTACGACCTTGTTTATTCCGCCGAAATCACCGCAAACGGCAGGATTAAAGCACAGGTTTTAGAGGATATTTATACCGCTTTTAACGTCGAACATCCTGCTGATTTTAAGGGACGTTCGCTGTCAATCAGCGATGTAGTTGTCATGGAAAATGACGGCGAACAGACGGCTCATTATTGCGATAATATCGGGTTTTTTGAAGTTGAGAATTTCTTTGAAAAGAGGGCTGTTGCTGTTGCCGAAAAGCCCGAAAATCCTAAGGAAATTTCCAAGAAAGTGCCGTCTATATCGGAGAAATTAAAGGCAGTGCAAAAGCCTGTTGTTGCAACAAAATCCGAGTTCCCCGTGGTGTATGTCAACGACCTTAATTTTGCTCGTGAACATGATGAGGTTGAGGCATGGAAAATCAGCAAAACTTTGAATATCGAATGTGCGGCGGCGATTGACGAGGCGATTCGGGCAAATTCCAAACCCGGTCCGGTGACGGGAACGCAGTATGTCGATACCGAAAAGGCATTGAAAGACGTTGCAGGAAAGTTCGGTATTGAGAGGGTTTCGGCGGTTACGGCGGCGATTGTTGCCAACCAAGATTGGGACGGCAGGCTGTCGCAAACCAACAAGAATTGGGCGAAAGGATTTGAGCATCCGCAAAATAAAGTCTATGTTCAAACGCATTTAACAATCTTTGACGGCTTCGTGAATAAGGTGCGAAATTTTGAAAAAATCCTTGATAAGAAGCCGTCTATCAGCGAGCAGTTGCAAGCGAAAAAGCCCGATATTACCGTTAAAAATGACGGTGTGAAAAGGAATAAAGGAGATGTTGATTTGTGATTAATTTTACTGTTCCCGAAACAAATTTACTCTGTATTTACGGCGTTCAAAGCAGGGAAAAGACAATCTTAAACATCATGGATTCGCTCACCGATATTGCGGACTTTGACATGAAAAAACTTGCCGAAGATGTTATCGTCAAACTTGACGAAATGTGCGACAATGACTTTTATGAGTGGGATTTTGCAGATGAATTTGCGGACGATTATTATGATGACGAGTAACATTTTCACGGAGGTTAAAGAGCGGCTGAACTTGCGTGAGGTTGCCGAATATTACGGCTTGGAAGTGAACAGGGGCGGCTTTGCAAGCTGCCTTTTTCACGCCGAGCGAACGCCGTCAATGAAGCTCTATGACGACCACTTTCATTGCTACGGCTGTCCTCATCACGGCGACGTCACCGACTTAACGGCGGCTTTTTTCAACCTCTCCCCCATTGAATCTACACAAAAACTTGCCTTTGATTTTGGGATAATTTCGGCTCACCGCAAGTTTGAAAAGCCTGCAATCAAAGAGCAAATCAAGCACTATTCGCAAGCCTCAAAAGAGCGAAAAGCAGAGAGGATTTTGCGAGATTACTGCGATTTTCTCAGCTACTGCCGCCGTGAGTATGCACCGAAAGAACAAGGCGAAAATTTGCACCCGCTGTTTACTCATTCTTTGACGGAACTTGATAAATTTGAGTATTACAGGGATGCTTTTATTTTCGGGTCAAAGGATGAGCGAATGGCGTTTATGTGCGATTTTGCGGGAGTTTTAGAGGGAATTGAAAGAGGGCTTGGAAAGATAAAAAATGCGTGTCGGGCTGTGGAAATGGCTTGACACGGGGTACATAGGGAAATTTTAGGGGATTTTTTAGGGAAAATTATCGAAAAGGGGTTGACAGTTCAATTTTTATGTGTTATGATATATTTAGTGGGACGGCTTGGCTATTTGGTTTCATGGATAATATTGGTAATTGGGAAGTTGGCGGTGACTGGTGGGGTTCTGAGCATGAATATAACTAGAGGCTCAAAAAATAATATATCATATAAAAAGGCGGGTTAAATTGATCATGAATAAAATTTCTTTAATTTACACAATAGAATCGTTGATTAAATTTTTTGAAATCAACTTATTTACTACGAATGGAATTAAAACTTTAAATAAATTAGCACCAAATGCTAATGCCCTTGCTATTTTTGAGTCTATTTATGTGCAACCATACTTTGAGATGGATGGAACAAAAAAGACAGCAGAAAAAGAAAATGAAATATTAGAACCTTACAATAAAGCAAAAAGAAAAATTGATAAAGAAAACGATAAAAATAAGAATAAGGAGTTTATTAAGCGTATTGCGAATGGGAAAGAACCCTTACAACTAATTTATGGTCGTGCCGGTTCTGGTAAGTCAACTTATATTAATCGTATATTATCGCATATTGAGAATAAATCGGAATATATAAAAGCGATTATTGAAGATGAAAACGATTTACCCGAGTCATTTGAAACGATAAGAATTGAATTTAATAAAGAAATAACAAAGGTTCGTGGTTTCGGTAAAGACTGGGGGTTGTTTGATGCCAACGAACCTGTGAATAGCAGTTTTGAATTAATAATTCTACACAGTCTTATTGAGAGTTTAGATGGCATTTTTAAAAATAAGGAAAAAATTAATTCTATATGTAAGAACTTTAGAGAGTTATTCAATGATGCGGGAAAATTGTTGCAATTTCAAATAGATTTTTTTGATGATTTAAAAGGTCTCTTGAAATTGCCCGCTCCTTCTCAAGGGAAATTGAATATTTTAGGTTGTAAATTGATTAAAGGAATAAGAACCAATGGCTCAGAAAAACCTACTCTATTTGATGTAACTTTGAGGCTATTGGAAATATATATATTATTACTTCATTGTGAAAACCCTAAAATGCGATATGTGCTACTGTTTGATGGTATTGAGGTGATAATTGACACACCGAGGCATTTTTTTGATAATAATGTAGTGTTTATTGTTGAAACAATACGTAGCTTTTGTGCTAATCTTGGATTACCAAATAACCAATTTATAGTAAATGGAGATAATATTTTTGAAAGTAATTTTGTCTTTGTATTACCTATGCGTGATACAACAAAGCGTTTCTTTGATTTTGATACCGTGCAAGAGCAAACGGGTGAAAACATACAGATGGATGTTACAGCTTGGTTTGACACGTCTTTAGTGTATGAAAAACATTTGCAGATATTCAAAAATCATTGTAGTCATTTGATTCATAGCGATTTTACTATTATTGAAAATATCCTCAAAATAGTAATGAATGACATAGCATATAAGCCCGGAAATGGTCTTATGGAATGGCTGGAACCGATGTTTAATTATGATAAGCGCCGTTTAATGGAATTGCTTCTCAAGTCAATAAACCTATTATTAAAAACAGATAATGCCCAAAATTTCATAGGTCATTTTTTGAATTATTGGACTTATTACGAAAATACTCCAATGGGTGAAAGAGTATATTGCTATAGATATTTATGTCGTCGTGCCATAGTTCGTATTATTTTAAGATACATTTCTATAAATGATAAAAACTGTCTTTTAAATAGAACTGAGGAAAAAGAAAAAACAAATAACAACAAGGAAAAAGTTAGCAGTTCACGTAAAAGAACTCACATACGAAAAATTTTACTTTATTTAAGCAGTTTTGAATCTGAGTATTTAGATTTCACAACTCTTAAGAATTTGGTATTGCGTACTACTGACGGTGATACAATTGATAAAGACCATCTTGATAATTTCATTAATACGCTTTATTATTTAGGAGATTATGAATTGCACATTGAAAGTTGGCATCAATTCATAATAATAAAATTTAATGATTCAAGATTAGAAAAACTAACATTACCATATTTCAAGCAAAAAATGTTAGAATTCGATGATGGTTCCATTACTGATGATGAAAAACTAAAGTTTGGTTTTAAAATTTCTGATACTGGTGACTTTTATATTTGGTTTCAGCCAGAGTTTGAACTTTTTGCTTGCAAATTCTGCAGAGAGTATCCTTTACCACTTATTTTTTACAGAAAACCCGAAGAAATAATTAGTGTAATTAATGAGGTCTATAAAAACGTTTGTACTTGCATAAGAATCGTATTAAGAGATGAATACAATTCTTTTCACGACTATAGTGACATGAAAAACCAAGGCTATCTCTACAAAGATAAATACGGAAATGAGATACCTTTTCCCAAGAGAATAATTATGAGCCATATCGAATATCTAGAGCATTATTTAACATTTGTCGAGGGTAAATCTTCAAACGAATCTAAATGTGGCGAATTTCACAGTTGAAAAAGGGAAACTTTTGACACATATAAAAAATACTATTCAGAAATATAAGGATTTACATAAATGTTTAGAAGAGGGAACTGCCCCTCACGGCACACCTCTTGCACAAGATATTTATGGGTTTCCTAAATTATGCGGTCGTCCGTTACCAAATTTCCCCAATGGCAAACCTTATTTATCATCTTTTGGCAGATAAAAAAATCAGTCTTGAATATTTCATAAACGAGGTGCATATAATTGTGAACAGTGGTAAAAAAATACGATTTAGATTCCTAACAAGGAAGAAAAAAACAAATTTTTTATTATGGCTGACAGTTATTGTTCTGTTGCTTTTATGTTTTGTTGCATTTTTAGAAAGTTTTGGTGTTGTAGACTTTTTAAATTCACGTGCTACAATTTTTACAGTCTGTTTTGGAATCGTGGAAGGTGTACTTGCTATGTCTATTCTTGGTAAAAAGCAAGAAGAAGCAGTTTTTAATTTCTATCCGCAATTTAAAATTATACTTGACGAAATAGATAAATTTCTTGCAAAAAAAGAGGGAGACCCTCTCCATAATAACACAAAAATATTCAGAATTCTTATTTCGGATACATACAATGGTTCTGCGGAATATAACGAACTTGACCCAAACTATATTTGTTCCTTTCAAACTGCTTCCAAAAATGTACGTTCTTTTCTGGCAAACACAACTATCGTTCCGCCCAGTTCAATAAAAGGAAAAGTATGGCATGAAAATCTTGAAACTCTTACTTTCTTTTTGAGAGTTGGTTCAGATTATATGCAAAAAGATTTCGTGTTTGATGATGAAAAATCACTAACTGATTATATTACTAAAGTTCAAGAAAGTTATGCTCTTTTGAGTGAATCTGTTGAAAAAGAAATTTCTGATTATTTTGGGACAGATTAAACATGATGAACTAATATGGCGAGGGAGTGTGTGTTTTAGGGTATTTGATGATTTTCAAAGATATAGCTGAACCTCCCCCAATAACCATTCGCTGAAACTCCCCCAACCTCCCCATTAGAAAAATAACCCCCACAAATATTCCTACGTAAGAGCTTGTTTAAAACAGGCTCTTTTTTCATGCCCAAATCCAAAGGAGGAACGCCTATGTCAACCAAACTCAACCACTACACCGAGCTACTAAGCAATTCAGTCAACAAACTAAGCGACACCGAAAAGTGGCAGAATTTTTTAGCGACAGCTTCACGGCTCTACAAATACAAATTCCGCGACCAAGTTATGATTCACGCACAACGCCCAAATGCTACGGCTTGTGCGGGGTTTGATTTGTGGAAACGCCCCGATTTAGCGGACAGGCACGTCAAGCGTGGAAGCAAGGGAATTGCCTTGCTTGACGACAGCGGGGCAAGGACGAATTTGCGGTATGTTTTCGATTATGCGGACACGGAATCGCAAAGCCAAAAGAAGCTGTTTTTGTGGAAAATCACCGATGAAAACGAGGGCTTTGTGAGCAAAATGCTTGAACAGCGTTACGGCGTTGAGGGCGAGCTTTCGACCGCCTTGCTTGACACCGCAAAGCGGCTGACAGAGCGGTTAGGCGGCGATTTTGCCAACGAATTAATCGACTACACCGAGGGGACTTTTCTTGAAGAGTTGGACGATTACAACGTCTGGGTGCAGTTTTCGGAGGTGCTTGAAAACAGCATTGCATACACGCTTTTGTCACGTTGCGGATTCGCCCCGAATGAGTATTTCGGCAAAGATGATTTTCAGAATTTGCACAATTTCAACAGCGTTGAAACGCTGACGATTTTGGGCAGAGCGATGAGCGATTTATCGGAAACAGCCTTGCGGGATATTGAACGCACGGTAAAATCTTTTGAGAGGAGCAAGCGAATTGAAAGAAATATTGCAGGAAAAAATCACGGAGAAATTAGCGGACGGCACGAAAATGACGTATCTGTTGGACGAGGAAACGCAGACCTATTTACCGCAAAATCCGATAATTACGGAGCAACCGACAATCGGATTTTACGGGCAGATGAGGGCGAATTATCTGAAAGAAACGAAGCCGATGGCATACGAAATCATGCTAATCAAGGGGACGTTGCAGAGCCACTTGACGGAAACAGAGCGAACAGCGAGGGATTACGAAATTACGTTACTGACGGAAATGGCGAAGTCGGCAGGCGTGGACGAGAAATTGAAATCGGACAATCAAATGCTCTGGGTGCAGAAAATGAACCTGCTGAAACAACAGGCAAGGGAAATCGTTCTGAACGAAATAATCCACAACTAACCGCCGAAAATGGCGGTTTTTTAACGCCCGAAACACTTGACATTATCTTGAAAAATGACACTAATATGAATGTCAAAAAGCCCGAAATCCTTGAATATTTTCTTGAACATGACAGCCCAAAAAACCGTGCGAATTTTATAAAAGCGGCATATAATATGGACTTTACTCTCGTTGAAATAGGCGAGGATAAATTGTTGTATTCGTATCAGAAAACAGCCGATAATCTTGATGTGTTTTTAGGCGGAGCAAAGGTGCGGATTCCGTGGCATGATGTGCAGACACAAGTTGCGAATTTAATCGCAAAGCATGAATATCTTGACGAAAATCCAATCGACATTGCGGGTATTAGCGAATCCGCTTTTTTTGCGGCTGAACCGCCTAAAAGTCAGCAATTATCACTCTTCGGTGAGGAAATCAACGTTCCCGAAAAGCCTGTAAAATCCGCACATTCAGCAGAAGATGAAGCGATTATTAAATCTGAACTCATGCGTGGAAGCAACTTTGAGGACAGCAAATTCCGCATTGAAAAATACGCTAAATCCAATCCAACTACAGCTGAATTTGCCAAGTTTTTATCCAAAGAATACGGCATCGGCGGACATAGCGGTGACGGCATTGTCAAAAGTTCAGACCATAACGGCAAAGGTATTCACCTGCGTTTGTATGACGAAAATTCACCAAACGGCGAGAGAAAAATCAGCCTTAATTGGAATCAAACCGCAAAGAGAATTGCCGAGCTTGTCAAGAGCGGCGAGTATATCACAGAGGACGATATTTCAAGGCGAATCAGACACGCTGAATATGTTTTGAACAACTATGCCCCCGCCGATGATTACAATTTGCGGCGAATTGAGGAGGCTGAAAAAGTTCTTGAGCTTTATGGGATGTTTGAGGATAATGAGGAATTAGAAATTAGGAATGAGGAGTTGAATGATACTCCAAAGCCCGATAAAACCGAGGTTTCAGAAACTCACGAGATGCCCGAAACAAGCGAGTTAGACGAAGATGATTACCCCGATTATCTTGTTACCGAGGGAGATATTCTTGAACTTGATGATGGCATTTATGAAGTCGTGCGGATTTGCGACGGCGAGTTGAAATTGAAAGAAACTACTACCGAAGAAATTGTTTCCATGAACGAGGACGAGTTGTATAATCACGGTTTTGCTGTTGTCGAGAAAGCTGTTCTTGATGATGATTTATTTGATATTAGCGTTGATGAAGTTGCGGCAAAACCTCACTTTGACGAGATTGACCCTACAACATTAATAGGCAAACATTATGTCATTGACGGGCGGGAAATGATTGTTGAAAAAGTTGACACAGAATGGGACAAAGTCAGTTTTTTAGACGTTGCTTTGATGCACTCTTATCCAATTTCACGCTCCGAAAATATTGAATTTTTGCTTAATATTGAAAGGGCAGAACGTGAAAAATCAGAGCTTGCAACAAGCGAAATTGACATTACAGATTTAGCGGTTGAAGACGAACCCGAAATAATTATTACCCCGCTTTTTCCTCATCTTTCTAAGCCTAATGAGGTGCAAGAATCGCCTAAATCTAAGGGCGAAAATTTCCGCATTACTGATGATAATTTGGGTGTTGGCGGTGCAAAAGAAAAATTCAAAAACAACATTGCGGCTATCAAATTATTGCAAGAAATTGAACGTGCGTTTGATTTTCACCAGAGTATTTCTTGCCCGGCGGGAACACGACCGCCGTATCCCAACGATGAGGAAAAAGAAGCGCTGTCACGCTATGTTGGTTGGGGCGGGCTTTCACAAGCGTTTGATGAGAAAAATCCGCAATGGGCGAATGAGTATAAAACGCTGAAAAATACGCTTTCCGATTATGAATATGAGTGTGCGAAAGAGTCTGTTTTGAATGCTCATTATACGTCACCAATGGTCATAAAAGCGATTTATGAGGGGCTTGAAAATCTTGGTTTTAAATCGGGGAATGTGTTAGAGCCGTCGGTTGGAGTAGGCAATTTCTTTGGCATGATTCCCGAAGAAATAGCGAAAAATTCTAAGCTCTATGGTGTTGAACTTGATAATGTTTCGGGACGGATTGCAAAGCAACTTTATCCGCAATCTGATATATCAATTAGTGGGTTTGAAGACAAGCAGTTTTCGGATAATTTCTTTGATGTAGCCGTCGGCAATGTGCCTTTCGGCGGATACAAAATCAGCGATAAAAGATACGATAAACTCAACCTAAATATCCACGATTATTTCTTTGCAAAGTCGCTTGATAAAGTCCGTCCGGGCGGGGTTGTGGCATTTATTACAAGCAAGGGAACGCTTGATAAACAGAACAGCAATTTCAGAAAATATCTTGCCGAAAGAGCGGATTTATTAGGTGCAATTCGTCTGCCGAATACGGCGTTTAAGGCGAACGCAGGGACGGAAGTGACAAGTGATATTATCTTCCTCCAGAAGCGTGAAACTGTCATGGAAACTGAACCCGAATGGGTGAAAATCGGCAAAACTAATAACGGAATTTCCGTCAATAAATACTTTATCGACAACCCGCAAATGATGCTCGGCACGATGTCAAACGACAGCGGTATAAGGCTTTACGGCGGTGAAAACAGCACAACTTGTGTGCCTTTTGAGGGTGCAAATTTAGCTGAACAATTGAAGTCTGCAATCGCAAACATTCAAGGAAATATCCCCGAATATCAGCATGAAAATGAGAGCATTATTGATAGTATTCCTGCCGATGAAAACGTCCGAAATTTCAATTATACTGTTGCAGAAAATCAGCTTTATTACCGTGAGAACAGCCGCATGAATCGTGTTCAAATGCCGAAAATGACGGAGGATAGGGTGCGGGCAATGGTCGGTCTGCGAGATTGCGTTCGCAAGCTGATTGACTTGCAACTCAACGAATATCAAGACAGCGATATTGTGTCACAACAGGTCAAACTCAACAACTTATACGACAACTTTAACCGCAGATACGGGCTGATAAATTCCACCGCAAATGCGGGTGCTTTTCGTGACGACAGCAGTTATTATTTGCTTTGTTCACTTGAAATTTTAGACGAGCAAGGCAAGCTTGAACGCAAAGCCGATATGTTCACAAAGCGGACGATTAAACAGCGAAAAATTGTCACTTCCGTTGATACGGCAAGTGAAGCTTTGGCGGTTAGTATCGCCGAAAAAGCGGGCGTTGATTTAGACTTTATGTCGGAGTTATCGAGTCTGCCAAAAGAGCGTTTAATCAAGGATTTAAAAGATGTTATCTATCAAATTCCATCAACTTTTAACTCCTCACTCTTAACTCTTAACTACGTCACGGCGGACGAATATTTGTCGGGCAATATCCGTGAAAAGTTGGAAACTGCACGGCATTTTAACGAGAACAAAGGCGGGTTTGAGGGCAATATTAAAGCGTTGGAACAGGTCATGCCGAAGCCGCTTGAAGCCTGCGATATTGATGTGCGTTTAGGCTCAACTTGGATTGAACCCGACACCATAAAAGACTTTGTTTTTGAAACGCTCAAAACGTCTTATTATGCGAAAAGTGCAATAAAAATTCACTACTCGAAATACACTTCCGAGTGGAATATATCGGGGAAAAATGGCGACCCTCGAAATGTTTTTGCTACCACAACTTTCGGCACTTCCCGTAAAAATGCCTACCATATTATTGAGGACACTTTGAATTTGCGGAGTTCAAAAGTATACGACAAAGTAGTCGGCAGCGACGGCAATGAAAAGAGCGTACTCAACAAAAAAGAGACCATGCTTGCACAGGAAAAGCAAGAAAATATCAAGCAATCATTCAAAGATTGGATTTTTAAAGACCCTCGCAGGCGAGAGCATTATGTTGAAAAATACAATGAATTATTCAACTCATCTCGCCCTCGTGAGTATGACGGCTCGCACATAAATTTTGTCGGAATGAACCCCGAAATTACTATGCAAACTCATCAGCGAAACGCTGTTGCTCACGCACTTTACGGCGGGAATACGTTGTTTGCACACGAGGTCGGGGCGGGGAAAACGTATGAAATTTGTGCCTCGGTTATGGAATCGAAGCGGCTTGGAATTTGCAATAAATCGCTGATTGTAGTGCCGAATCATATCACAGAGCAGTTCGGCGGTGAGTTTTTGCGGCTCTATCCCGCCGCTAACATTTTAGTCGCAACTAAAAAGGATTTTGAAAAGAAAAACCGCCGCCGTTTGTGTGCTAAAATTGCGACGGGGGATTACGATGCCGTGATAATCGGGCATAGTCAGCTTGAAAAAATCCCGATTTCACAGGAACGTCAGCAACGCCTTATGAAAAAACAAATCTTTGAAATCACGCAGGGAATTAAAGAAATGAAACTTCAAAAAGGCGATAATTTTACGATTAAACAGCTTGAAAAAACAAAGAAAAATCTTGAGGCGAAACTCAAAAAGCTGATTGAATCGCCCCGCCGTGACGACGTTGTGAACTTTGAGGAATTGGGCATTGACAAGCTTGTTGTTGACGAAAGCCACTACTTTAAAAATTTATTCCTGTATACAAAAATGCGGAATGTTGCGGGCGTTCAGCAGACCGAGGCACAGAAGTCAACCGACCTGTATTTGAAAACGCAATATCTTGACGAGTTGACAGGCGGGAAAGGCACGATTTTCAGCACGGGAACGCCTTTGAGTAACTCAATGACGGAACTCTACACCGTCATGCGTTATCTGCAATCGGGGTTGCTAAACCAAAAAGGATTGAGCCATTTTGATGCTTGGGCGGCGACGTTCGGGGAAACACAGACGAGTTTTGAACTTGCCCCCGAAGGAAATTCCTATCGTTCACGGACGAGGTTTTCAAGGTTCTTCAACCTGCCCGAATTGATGAATATGTTCAAAGAATGTGCCGACATTAAAACCGCCGAAACTCTCAATTTGCCAACACCGGAAGTTGAATTTGAGACGGTTGTAGTCGAGCCGACGGAACACCAAAAACGCATGATTGCCGATTTGTCCGAGAGGGCGAAATTAGTCCGTGATAAAAAAGTTGACCCTTCTGAAGATAATATGTTGAGGATTACAGGCGATGGTCGTAAAATCGGATTAGACCAGAGAATGATAAATCCGCTTCTGCCCGATGAGCCGGGTACGAAAGTCAACGTCTGCGTTGACAATGTTTTCGGCATTTGGAACGACACAAAATCGGACAAATCAACCCAACTTTTGTTCTGCGATTTTTCAACTCCGAATAAGGACGGACGGTTCAATGTTTACGATGATATTCGTGATAAACTTGTATCCCGTGGCGTTCCGAAACATGAAATTGCTTTCATTCACGAGGCGGATAGCGAGGAGAAAAAGAAAGAATTATTTGCGAAAGTCCGCAAAGGGCAAGTGCGGGTTTTGCTTGGTTCTACCGCAAAAATGGGGAGCGGAACTAATGTGCAAAATCGGCTTATTGCACTTCATGATTTGGATGCGCCGTGGCGCCCTTCTGACATGACCCAGCGGTTGGGTCGAATTAAACGGCAGGGGAATCGGAACGCAAAAGTCAAGGTTTTCAGGTATTGCACCGATAAAAGTTTTGACAGTTATTTGTATCAAATGCTTGAATATAAGCAGAATTTTATCAGCCAGATAATGACTTCAAAGTCCCCCGTCCGCTCCTGCGATGACGTCGATGAAGCCACGCTCTCGTATGCCGAAATCAAGGCACTTTGTGCGGGCAATCCGCTCATCAAAGAGAAGATTGATTTGGACGTTTCCGTTGCGAAATTAAAGGCTCTGAAATCAAATCATGTCAACGAACAATATCGGCTTGAGGACAATATTTTGAGGTATTTCCCCGAGGCTATATGCAGGACTGAAAACCGCATAAAGGGCTTTAAAAGCGACTATGAACACCTGAAAAACATTGCAATTCCCGCCGACAAAAAGATGTTGCCGATGACGATTACGGGTGCGAATTTCACCGACAAGGAAGCGGCTGGAAAGGCTTTGATTGAAGCCTGCAAACAGCTTAAATCTGCCACTCAAACGCTTGACATTGGCGAATACAAAGGCTTTTCTATGGCACTTTCTTTTGACAGTTTTGAGAATGTCTACCGCCTTGAACTCAAACGTGAAATGTCGCACAAAGTAACATTGGGCGTTGACCCATTCGGCAATATGACGAGGATTGACAACGCTTTAAGCGGGATTGTGCAGTATTTGGAAAGCTCTGAAAGTCAGCTTGAAACGCTGAAAAACCAACTCGCTGATGCTAAATCGGAACTCGGCAAACCGTTTCCTCGTGAGGCGGTGTTACAAGAAAAACTTGCACGACTAAACGAATTAAATGCCATTTTGACTGTTGAGGGTAAAGACGGGATTGAGGTAACTGCGTCGACTAAAGCGGCTGAAAATTCACCGAATGTTGCCGCCGATTCTCTGCTCATAAATCTTAAAATCAAGGATAAACTTTTGTTGTATAAAGACAGGTCGCAAAAATGTGAAACTACAAAAACGAAAACCATTAAGGTCGAATTAGAATAGTTTTGCAAACGCCCCGATTGTTAATTTCGGGGCGAATATTTTTTTAGAAAGAGGTTTTTTATGCCAACCAGAGAACGCCCGAATGTAGTAAAATTCTATGTTTCAGACGAGGAAAAAGAGTTTATCAAAAACAAAATGGCAGTTGCGAAAACGAAGAATTTTTCGGCATATTTGAGGAAAATGGCGATGGACGGCTTTATCCTAAATGTCGATTATTCAATGTTTCGGGAGCTGAATTCTTCGCTCCAAAGAATCGGAAACAACATCAATCAAATTCTGAAAAGGCTTAATTCAACGGGGCGGATTTATGAAGCCGATGTTGAAAATATCAAAGAAAAACAGGAGGAAATATGGCGGTTACAACGCTTCATTCTATCAAAACTACCCTAATCAGGGCGGTTAAATATATCACAAATCCCGACAAAACCGACGGCAAATTGCTTGTTTCATCACACGGTTGCAGCGCCGAAACAGCACATTTTGAATTTGATTTTACCCGAAAAAATGCCGACAAACAAGGCGGCGTTCTCGCCTATCATTTAATCCAAGCGTTCAAGCCGGACGAGGTTGATTACAGCACCGCCCACGAAATCGGAATAGAGTTTGCCGACAAGATTTTGCGGGGGAAATATGAATATGTGATTGCAACGCATACGGACAAAGACCATTGCCACAACCATATAATTTTCAATTCTGTCAGTTTCAAGGACAGGAAAAAGTATCATTCGCCCGCAAATAATATTTATCGGATTCGCAGGGTTAGTGATATGATTTGCAGTCGGCGGGGGCTGTCGATAATTGAAAAGCCGAGCGGCAACAAAGGCAAGTCGCACTACGAATGGCAAAAAGAAAAAGAGGGGCAAAGTTGGAAGTCAAAGTTGCGTGAAACTATTGACAGGAATATTTTACAGGCTCAAAGTTGGGACGAGTTTTTGTCGCTTATGCAAGCTGAAAATTATCAAATTAAGTATGGCAAATATATTTCTTTCAAGGCGAATAATCAAGAGCGTTTTACTCGTGCTAAGACGTTGGGTGTTGAATATTCAGAGGACAGAATCCGAGAACGGATTAAGGGAATATCCAAAATCACAAGCAATATTTTAAACCGAAACGACGAGCAAATCAGCTTGATGATTGACATTGAAAATCACATTAAGTGTCGGCAATCTAAGGGTTTTGAGAATTGGGCGAAGCTGAATAATCTTAAAACGGCGGCGAAAACTTTTAACTTTTTATCCGAAAACGGCATTAAAACTTATGAAGATTTAGCCGCAAAATATGATGAAGCCCGCAACCAAAAAGATGTGTCGCAAGAGAAAATCAGAACTGTCGAAAAGCGGATAAAAGAGATTGACGTGATTATCAAAGACATTGAAATTTACCGCAAAACTAAGCCGATTGTTGAGAGGTTAGACAATGTTGTTTTCAAGGCTCAATACCGCAAAGAAAATGAAGCGGAATTTATACTTTTTACCGCCGCTGATAAGGCTCTCCGAAAGCATTTCAAAGACGGCAAGTTGCCGTTAATTAAGACTTTGCGGGCTGAACAGCGGGAGATTTACGAGAATAAAAATCACCTTTATGCCGAGCGGAATAATTGCCGTGATGCGTATCACGAAATCAAAAAAATGAAAGCAAATATTGATTTGATTTTAGGTAAAAATCTTGAATCGGAGATTGGAAACAGGCGAATTAAATTGAGTGAGATTGAATAAAAAATCAACGGAGTAACGGCATTAGGCGACGAAAAATACAGCGAATGTCAGCCAAACTACAGCAAAATTAATTCAAGTTCACCCTGCGGAAGCGGTTCGCCGTTTCCGCAGGGGATTATCTTTTTTAGCCGTTTCGTTTTAGGAAGTTCCCAAAAGAATTTAATGCTTTTCCTTTTCACAAGGTTTGCATTGACATATTTATCATAAATGTCGCTGTCGGGGGAACGCTTAATGAGGGCTCGAAATTCCTTGATGTCAAGCTCGCCTTTCGTTTCGCCGCAAAGCGGACAAGCGGGGAAAATATTAGCTATAGTGTCTTTTCCGCCTTTAGATACAGGGAAGCCGTGCGTAATTCGCATTTCCTCAAACGAGGTTCTGATTCCGCAATATGAACAAAGACCGCCGTATCGTTTATATATTCGATTTGGCTTGCTCTCGCAAAATTCTCTCAAGGTTTGAATGCTCTGAATATCATTGAGCGGCAGTCCCATTGACTTTGCCAGTCGCTCCATTTTAGGCAATTGAAAATAACAGGTAAATTCCTCGCCGATTAAACCGTTCTCAAAAGCGTTTTTGTAGGATAAGCTGTCGGGAGAAAGCATAATTAGATTTTTGAAATTCTTTATTGATAATTCCGCCCTCATATCCGAACAGCTTTTGCAAGCGGGATTCATATTTTCAACTATTTTTTTGCCGCCCTTTGACAGAGGTTTTATATATTCGGATACCATATCATTAAACGAAATACTAACGCCGCAATAGGCACAATGCCCCTCATATCTGCAATATAATTTTTGCTGAATATGCTCCGCTATTTTTACTGTTGACATTTCAATCTGTGCCATTACATCGTCAACTGACATAAAACGCTCGAAATAAAAGGTAACAGTTTGTGGATTTTGCGAAACATCTATAAGCCCGTTCTTCACGCCATTTGCATACGAAGGATATGTAAGGTCGTTCATTTTAATGACTTTAATTCTCAATGCTTCTATAGATATATCCGTCTTTAAACTGTTGCAAGGTTCACAAGCGGGGAACAAATTATCCTCATGACCGCTCCCGCTTTTATTTTTCGGTATGATATGGTCTAACGTCATTTCATCAAACGGACGATGAACGCCGCAGTAGGCACAATGCCCTTTAAACTTAGCATATACCTTCTTTTTCTTGTTGTTTTTCGATTGTTTTCCCATTATAAATTTACCTTAATTCTTATTTTTCTTTTTTCAATATATCATAAACAAAGAAATTAATCAAGCTTTTTTAGACAGCTTTCCAAAAGAAGCAACCAGATTTTTCATATTCATAACCTCCATGAAAACATCATCGCTTACAGCTATATTATATCACATTCAACCGATAAAATCAAGCGTTTTAAAAAAAATAAATGCCCCCTGCGGACGGTTCACGCCGTTTTCGCAGGGGGCGTTTTCTTTTTATCCGCTTCGGCGGCGTTCTCAAAAGCGACAGCGAAAAAAGGGTTTTAGGGAATCCCCTAACAAGCATAATTTCCCACATTTGAGCCTGCGATAATGGGGGAAATTGCGTAATGGGACGGTTTGAGTACCATTATGCGATGCTTGTTAAAATTTCCATAAAATGGAAATAGATAGTTTTATATAAAATCAAACTTAACTCTAAAACCTCCAAACAAAAGGAGTTTCCTGCTCTGTCAGCCCTGTTCCGTTGGCTTTAATGCGGTAATACATAGTTGTTCCGCCCTTGCCGTCGGGGTTAAAATGAAATCCCTGAAAATAAAAATAACCGTTATCAAGTTCTACATTTTGAATCCTCATCTTATCATCAGAGTCATCAGAGAAAATTTTCTTTTTCCCCTCGCCGTCCTTTAATGAAACCTTATACATTGTGCAACTTATAACGTCATTGTATTTGGTATCTATAATGTTTATACCATAATAAGCATAATCACCATCAATAAAAAAACCATACAACCTTTCATTTGAGCCTAAATCATCAATGGCAAAAAGCCGATTAAGATTTTCGCCGTCATGATTCATATGAAATAAATCATACTTAAAAGGCGTTTCGGTATCACCCGGCGGCAGTTCGGTACATTCCAAATAATAAATACCACTATCATTAACCGCAAGCCCTGTGATATATTTTGACATATGGTAAATTTTATCGTCAAAATATGAGCCGGAATTGTATAACTCATACCTATTTTCACCGTCAAGTGAAAACTTGTATAATGCACTTTCATAAAAGATGTCTGTTTCGTGATAATAGCGACTAACCGCCATATATATTTCATCATTAAAAAAGATTGTGCTACCGCTATCCATGCTCACTTGACTTTCTTGCGTTCCATCAGCTTTTACTCTGAAAAAAGAACGTGATGCCGGACTTGCCCATTCCAGTTCTGAATAAGGAACATCTACATAATACAACCATTCTCCAAAATAAGATACTGCACTGGTAACAGAGCGCGACATTAATCCTTGATATAGATAATCTTGAAACTTTTCATCATATACTAAAGAATAAAAATCTCCAATCTGCCTATGCCCGGTATCGTCATAATGAGCAACACAAGGATAAACCTCATCATCACTTTCATGCCTGCAATAATACCACTCAAACGGAGTTATAAAATCAACCTTATTAGAAGCCCTACCTAAATTAGCTTTACCGCCAACTTCTCTTACAGCGGCAACAAAATAAGAGTATTCCGTTTCCGCTTCAAGGTTAGTCAAAGTAATAGAGGTACTTTGGGTTTCATGCTTTTTGGCATATTTGCCCGTTTCGGGGTTAAGCTGATAGATAAAATATCTATCAGCCCCCTCCACCCTGCTCCAACGCAGGGCGATTTTATCGTGATTAATCAGCCTGTATTGGAGAACAGGCGGTTTTAAGGCAGGGGATTCGGCGGTTGCTGCTGATATGGGGAAGATACAGATAAGTAATATTGCAAGGGTTGCTGATAGTAATTTTTTCATTTTCTAACCTCCACTATAATAATTTCTATCACTATGGATAGTTCCGCTATTAAGAATATATTGCCTAATCCTCAAACTGTCACTTGAAACATAACAATAAGCATCTCTGAGGGTATTAGTGCCAGGGACAGGTTCTTTGTATGTAAAAATCATCTCAGGCGTTCTAATCGCTTCTGATAATCTTAATGTAGCATTTTCTGTCGAATGAGGAACATATAATTGACGTCCCCCTGTAGCAAAATATAGCAATGCCATTTCAATATTATTCGGGCTTACACTTCTCGGAATGAATGCTCTGTTTGCACCTCTTATTCGTTCCCTCATGATGTCATCGGAAGGAACTTCCAATAGATTTACATATGGTGTTAGGTTTCGTGTTATACCATTTACAGAACATTGATTTATATTTGCACTAGGATAAGCATCATATAATCCCAAAATGTGTCCAAATTCATGAGCAGCTGTTTCTCTCATTAATCTCAAATATTCAGCCCTATCTCCGTCAGTTGTAACGCCACTTATATTATTGCTAAATACAATAAGATTCCTGCCAGCGTCAGCAAATGCGTTACCCTTAAGCCTACTATTAACCACACAAATTCTTATTGAGTTATTAGCAACACTCTGTGAAGTGTTAGGTACTATGATAACATCAACTGTAACTTCATCAATTCCTGTATAAAAATCGTATAGACTTCCATTATACGTTCCCGCCCAGTTATCTCTAATACCCCTTATAATATTTGTCTGCATATCATTTTCAGCGGCGGCGTTAGTAAAGGTAACAGTAGTGTCTGCGGAATAGCTAATTCTCGTATCATTCATATGACGTATTGCTGTTTCGTTAGGATAATTAACAGAGAGATTAGATGCCGGGTAAGTTACACTAGTATTGGCATTAAGATAATTTGCAGTAATTGCATTACGATATACTACCCTAGTCTCCGAAACATAAATTATCGTCACACCATCACTAAAAGTTTCTGTGCTTCCTGAGGCGTAGTTTTGGCGTTCGTTATTAATGACAACATCAGCTCCATCCCGGAAAAATATTGTTGAACGGCTAGGATAGTTTACACTAGTACCGCTATTATAACTCACGCCATAATTAGCTGGATATGCCACTTCTGTGTTGCTGTTAATGTACTGTATTTCAGTCTCATCGATGTATCTTACTCTTGTGTTTGCAGGATAGCGGACAGTTGAGCCTGTATAAAAATTTTGATTTGAATTTGCAGTAAATCTTGATGTATAAGTTTCAGGAAATGTAACATTCGCCCTAATTGACACGGTGTTACCGGTTATATCCATGCTAACGGGATTTGTTCCGCCCAGCACATTCGATATATTAACGCCTTCCGTGTTTGCACCAAAAGTAATAGGTCTGTCATTAGATGTATTGTTCTCATGAATTCTTTGAAATATTATCTCAAGTGTTTCTCTCCTCGTAGGGTTTAGTGAATTTCTGGCTCGAGTTGCAGGAGGATTATTATTTGTCGTACTATTTGAAGTGCTGGTTGTCGTTGTGTTTGAATTATCAGACCCCTCGAAAAAAACTTGGTTTCTTCCTTCATAATCTAATACTTCACCCTTAATTACCATCATTTCGTCAAAATCAAGTATTCCGTCTTGGTCTCCGTCTTCGTGGGTAGGGTCGGAATAGATCGGAATGATTCTGACGTTCTCTAATTGCTCATAAACGCCGTTAGCTATTAGAAGTTCAAGTCCTTTTTCAATATGGGTTTTACCCGTATGGTTAACACATTCGGCAAGGGTCGGGAGCTTAACCGCTCCGTTCTCAAATGTAATCAAACCCAAATCAAAATTAATTTCCTCAAAGTCATATAAGCCGTCACTATCAGTATCGGCATAACCGCTGTAACTATTTCTTTTATGCTCATTTTGCCATAAATCCTGTGCGGCGGCAATGTAATCTTCGGTAATAGGTGCATCAAGCTTGACAGACTGATAACCTGTCGCAATTACTGCCTTATAACCGATTCCAAAATCTCCAAGAATACTTTTAATATGCTCTTTAACTTTTTCAGTATAATTACTGTTTTGATATACAATTCCGCCCGAAATATTTGCCAATTGCGAAGCATAGGCGTATTCTGCAATTTCATCTTTTCCCGTAACGCAGATCGTACTAATATATATCTTTCCTACGTTATTACGAACTGTGTCTGATAAAACCTTAGCGGCGTTAATCTCGCTCAAAACATTATCAGCGGCAATGATATGATAAATCAGAGTAATATCATCGTTGCAAAGTTCTATTATATTCTTTGTTTCCACGGCAAAATTGTACATACTAGTGCCTTGTGTGCTACTAATGCCATTCATCGCTTCAACGACCTCGTCAATGGTTGTGTAAAATGTGTCGGTGTCAAGCCCATTCGCATAGATGTATATTTTTATATCAGAATATGTTTCTAACGCCCATTTTGATATATTCTTAACATCTTCCTTAGCTTTCGTAAGACTTTGCTCATTCATTATTTCACGAGTATCAATGCGAAATACGATATTGGCAGGGGGATTTTGGGAATTAGGGTTTTCAGCGATTGAAAAAGAGGTTGTAGCGGCGGATATTGAAATTGGCTCATATTTATCATTGCCGCTTTCCGAATAATATTCTCCGCTTGGGATATTTGCAATATTACTCGCCCATTTTTCCATGTCAACCAAGCAATATGTTCCCACCTCATCAACAACGGCAGAAACTGTGTTGCCGTTATAAAAAGTTTCAACAGGGAGAAGCATATTTAATTCCTCGACATATGTAAAAATCCCAATTCTCTTAATTCCTTGCAACTCAGCATTAGCTGACGGCAAACCTAATGAACTTTCCAATGCCGAATCCTCTAACTCAAATTTTAGTGTCATTGATTTAACAGCTAAACCTCTGTCATATTTTAATTCGGGAATAATCCCTAAAATAGCATTATTTTCACGCACAATTGCGGTATATCCGCTACGGCTTACCGAAAGGCTGTTTACAGCATTTCCGGCTGATTCAATGTCAACAGAAAGCTTAAAGGGGCTATTTGAAGTATTTATTATGTTAAAAATGTCATTATTTGAATCAATAGATATGTTAAAAATATATTCTGAATCATGCACACCAAATGTGTGCGTGTCTAACGGATTAAGCCTGACTGAAATCTCATCGCCGTCAGATATGCCATCACCGTCTGTATCCCAATTAAGCGGGTCTGTTTTATATCTGAAAATTTCATCAGAATCGCTCAGTCCATCGCCGTCCGTATCGGAACTCCACGGATTTGTACCATGTAAATATTCTTGATAATTAGTTAATCCGTCCTTATCAAAATCATAATTTCCGTCAGATTTCCCCTCACCTAAGGTGTCGTATTTCAAAGGGTCTGTTCCTAAGACATATGCTTCAAAGCCGTCCGGCAAGCCGTCGCCGTCTGTGTCCGCATTAAGCGGGTCGCTACCATATATGTTCACTTCCTCATAGTCGGTCAAACCGTCTCCATCGGTATCGGGATTTAATGGATCTGTACCGAATATGTACTCGTAAATATCGGGTAACCCATCTTCATCGCTGTCAATATAATAATAAACAAGACTTCCGTCCTCATCCGTATAGAAGATAATATCATTTGACACAATGGTATTTCCGTTATCTGTGGTTTCGACTGTAAAGTGATAATAATCTCTTAATGAGGTTTCATGTTCATGAACATTGCTATTCTCAACACTTGCAATTAATATTTTCTGTGTTTCACCTAAATGCTCATAAATGTTAAATAGTCTATCGTTATTTTTGTAAGACCACTCAAAAACTATAGTGTTTTGCCTAATTTCAGCGTAACCTAACAATACACCTTCAACATGAGGTAGCCAAGGGGTATATTTATATTTTTCGTAGTCGTCCTCATCATCTTTTTCTTCATTGTCCTCCCCAAACCCAAATTCAAGCGGAATAACAACCCCCGTAAGCCTAAAATTCCCCAAATAAATCTCCTCATCAGGCTCTTTATTTCCATTAAAATTGAAAGTAACTGAAGCCCCCTGTTCGATGTTCATTCTGCCCCAATCGTCGCCAAAACTGACTAAGTATCTGCCGTCGCCGCCGCTCAAAAGGCTTGCGTTCCAAACGCTCTCAATCTCGGCGTTCGCATCGAAACTAAGCTGCCAAGCCTCGATCGGGGCGGCGGATTCGTTGGTGATTGTCGCCGCCGCTTGATACCTGTCGCCCCAATCTTCCTCTAAATTATATTGTACATCAAAACCGCCCGAAATGTCAAGCCTTTTTGAAACTATTTTTATATCGGCAGGAAATTTGAAATTTTCGCCGCTCAAAGTATACCCGAAATTCACGGACGAGCCGGGTAATATTTCATAATTATGTCCCGCATTTTTCAGAATATATTCAGAATCCTGCTTTCCGAATACCAAAGCATTATAAAGTCCGCTAACCTCGCCGCCAACATCAAAACCGACAGCCCAATTTTGCATCGGCACATCGCTCGTGTTCGTAACAGTGACTTGAATGTTTTGATTCCCCGACCACTCACTGACTACCCTGTACTCGACAGCATAGCCCTCGTGATAATAAATTTTTACGTTCTCCGCCAAAACACCCGGGAGCGTTCCCGACACATTGACCACAAATATCAATGCCAAAAAACTTGATATGATTTTCCTGTAGATTTTCATATTTTTCATATTCAACATCTCCTATAATTCTCTAAAATTTAACAATTATTCTTTCCCGTCCCCCCATTATTCCGGCTGAGTCCATTTAAACGAAACGGTATAACGCCCTGTGATTGATTCGCCCGGTTCTAGGACGAGGGTTGGGTCAACTGCGTCATAAAGGAGGACGTTGAAGTAAATTTCGCCGTCGCTTTCGTTCGGTTTGCCGTTGTTCCAAGGGATAACCACCGTGTGCCGAGGGTATTCGACAACCATGTCTGTGATTTCGGCTTCAGCGTATTTATTGGTGACTAATTCGCCGATAAAATCAAATTGAACATTGTAAATCGGGTCTTTTTCCGAAATATTAGTCAGCGTAAACTCAACGTCCCAAGTTTGTTTGCCCTGTGCAAATCCGTCATGGATAATTTCAAATTTAATTGCTTCGCCGCCCAAAACCACTAGCGGTTCAGCCGTCGTAAAAGTCGCACTAATCGGTTCTCCGAAAGGCATTAGCAGCCCTGTGAAATTGGCAGTAATATCGTAAGAACCCGCCTTGTCGCCTCGAACGATCCAAGAGGCTGATTTTGTGTCGCCGCCGTCGATTGTTCCCATGTTGATTTCCCCGACCTCCAAGCGAGCGGTGTCTGCAAGCGATAAGCCATCGGGCAGGGTAATTGCCGCCAAAGCATCCTCAATGCTGAAATCCGAACCCGCATGATTCGTGATGCTCAACTCCACCTCATAGAAACTTTTCAACCAAGAAGTATGTTGAGTTATTTTGAAATTTACCACGGGGGGATAAGTGGCAGGCTTTGGGTTTGCAATCGGATTTAAGCAAGGCCGCCTCACCCAAGGCTCGCATGAACACGGAATCGGACCGACGGTGTGGGTACACGGATTTGGATTTTTACAACCCGCACATTCGCCGCAATCGGAACTGCCCGGTCTCGACGTACTCCAATTTCCCCCGATAACTCCCGTTTGTTGGAACACCAAATTCCCGCTTGTATCGGTGAAAGTCTGCCCGCCGACATGAACGGTCTGCCCAAATTCTTTCGGCGTTTCGCCGCTGATATTGCTCCTAAACGTGACAGTATCCGTCTTGCCGTCATACTCAACTTCGTAGGTATATTCAAAAACAAACTGATTAGCAGGATCCGTAATATCAATGCCGAGCGCAATAATTTCATCAAGTTCAAGCTGACGAACAGTAAGTTCACCTGTCATAACTTCTTTCTTTTCAAGCCGAATATTTACGGTGCTTTTGTTGGTATCAACCACCACCATTTGGGGCAGATAGCCGTTAGAATAGAAGTAAAAATCATAAATTCCGCTGTTCAAAATCAGCTCATAGTTGCCCGAACTATCGGCGAAAACGTCAACGCCTGCCTGTTCGCTGTAGATCCTCATAAACCCGACATTTGAGGTGATTTTTACAATCGATTTGTCAGAGCCGTAAACGGTGACGATGACGGAATGAGTGTCGCTGTTTCCTGCACTATCTTTGACGGTCAACGTTACCGCATACTCGCCTTGCTCTGCAAAAACGTGGGTAGGTTTTGCGGTGGTTGCGGTGTTCCCGTCCCCAAAATCCCATTCATAAGAAGCGATGTGATAATTATCCCAAGATTTTGAGCCGTCAAACGACACGGCTTTGCCCTCGATTTCCTGCAAGTCCGAGCCTGCATGGGCAATGGGTGCGATGTTGTCCTCGTGGGTCGGAACAGCCGAAATTTCCTCGCTGATTACGGTGTTGCCGAAACTGTCAACTGCCTCAACTTTGTAGAAATATTCCAAGCCCGCCGTCACTTTTCCGTCTGTGTAAACCGTTCCTGTGATAGAAGCAAGCCGTGTGTAATTTTGGGAATTAGCCGCTCTTTTATAGATATTGTAGCCCAAAAGTTCGTCCGTGTTCGCCATTGTCCAATTTAGTTCAACAGACCAACCCTTGCCTGTCGCCGTCAAATTCGGTGCGGAAATAGTAGGTTTTCTGTAGTTATATGTCACCAAGAAATACTCGCTTTCGTTACCCGCATGATCTGTCGCTTTCGCCCTAAACTGATAATTCCCCGTAGCAAAGCCTGTCATATCAATGTTTACTGATACAACTTGTGCGTGTTGGTTAAGATTTTCGCTGTAAATTTCAGTCCAAGTTTCGCCGTCTTTTCGCTCAATAATCAACCCTGCAAGCATAAGATTATCGAAACAAGACACGCTTATCGTCTGAATTTCGGAGATTTTCGAGCCTGTCGCAGGGTTGATACTCAAAATCTGCGGCGGGACAATATCATCAGCGATTGACACGGTTATTTCATTGGAATATTCGCTCTCGTTGCCCGCAAAATCAACGGCGGTAACTTTATATGTATACTGCAAACCAAGCGTAATATTGCTGTCAGAATAGTCGATAAATTTGTGGTTATCACGGACAAGTTTGAACTCTGATTCGTTGCCCGCTTTCCTGTAAACTCTGAAATGTGAGGTGTCAATATCGGCTTCGTTGTAATTCCATTTGACAACAATTCTCCCGCCCGACAAATCGCTCGTCAGATTAAATGGTGCGCTCGGGGCTGTGTTGTCGACGGTTATCGAGTAAACAGGGGAGTCGGCGGCGGTGCTTGCGTTGCCCGATTTATCCTCGGCATATGCACGAAGATTCAGCTTTCCGTCCTCAAAATTTTTGGTGTCAAAAGTAACTTTCAGCGTTTCTTCCGCCCTGCCCAAAGCGTTGGCAACCCCGACGTCAGTCCACGAAACGCCGTCACTTGAAGCTTGCAAAACGACCTTGGCTAAAGCGTGATTATCGCTTGCTTTTACGCTGATTTCGGCATTGCCCGAATGCAAGTTTTTGGTTGAAGTTATTGATAGTATTGCAGGCGGTTCTTCGTCAGTTCCGGTGAATACGTTCAGTTCATCACTCTGCTCCGAAGAGTTGCCCTGTGCATCAAACGCAATCACATAATAGGTATAAGTTTTGTTGTACTCGACCGCCGTATCGGTGAAAGTTTCCGCACCTGTAATTGTCCTGTGAAGAGTGCCGTTTTTATACAAAACATATCTCGTAACCCCGATATTATCGGTGCTTTCAAAGTTTAGGATAATTTGATTTTCATCAGCCGTTTGTAGAGAAAGAACAGGTTTTGTCGGGGGCTGATTGTCGATACTTGCGGTATTGCTCGGGGCAGAAGCGTTGCCGTCCCGATCTTCCGCCTCGACATAGTAGGTATAAAACCCGCCGACCGCCGTGTTGTCCATGTATGAAGTGCCGTTCGAGTGCCCGATTAGCTCATCATTCCGCCAAATATTATACCGCTCAACCCTCGCCGAATCGGGCGAACCCGTCCAAGTCAAAGCAATAATATCAGCCGCATGAATCCGCAAAGAAAGGTTGACAGGCGGTGCAGGAGCAAACTCGCTAACATCGGTAGAAGCCGTTAAAACCTCGCTTTCCTCCGATACATTGCCGTTAAAATCCCTCGCCGTTATGTAATATGTGTACTTAGTTTTGGATTGCAAACCATTGTCGATATAATCGGTATTTGAAGTCTGTCCGACAAGAACGCCGTCCCTGTAAATCTGATAACTTTCAATCCCTCTATCAGTCGCCATATTTGTCCACGAAAGCATAATTGAAGATGAAGTGGAGCGGACAAACCTAAGATTATTTGGAGCATCCGGCGCACCTTGTGCCTGAATTTCAATCAGTTCGTTCCAGACGGGGGTTCTGTTGAAAGTGTAACCTAGGTTGAGTTCTTTTGTGATTTCTAAGATGTTAAATTTTGATGATGTGCTTTCAAAGGAGATGTGTTGAAGTCTGTTGCCGCTTAGGATTGTTTTGTGTGTTCCTGTTGCATAAAAAGCCAGAGGATAAGATGTAGAGTATTGTTTTTGCGTGAAATGCCCTTTAACTTCAAGCGTTCCGGCGGTAAGATAGCCGTTTGACGAATTATAAGAGTAATTGTTATAGTCGCCGTTTACTAAAACATAGTCTGCGGCATTTGTCATTGTAAGTCTGCCCCCGCTGAAACTGTTTGCTGTCCCGAAATTGAAATTGCCGCCTATTGTCAGATTTTTGCCGTTGATATTCAGAGTTCCTCCCGCAAGCAGGAGCGAACCGCCGATGTTTAAATCGTCCGTCAATGTCCTGTTGTCGCTTATTCTGATGTCATGATTCCAAGCATTATCCGCAAAAATCATACTTGTTGCGGCATAGAGATTAAAACTGTTTGTTACAATAGAATCAGTATTATGCAAACTACCGACAACATAAGTTTGACGTGAAAAATCTACTCCATCAACAGATGTATTCGTGATTTTAAGATTGTTAATCCTTGATTGACTGCTTGAATTATTTGAGATAGATACGACTTGTTTTTGGTTACCGTTGAGGATAACTGTATGGATTCCCGAAGTGTAAAAGTTGTTGGCGTTTCCTCCGATTTGCGTTAAGTTTCCGCCTATTTCAAGCGTACCTGCTGCTAACAAATTGTTGTGTGAAATGCTTGATTGCATGACAAAGTTACCGAAGACCTTTACGGTATCAGCATTATTTGTCATATTCAAAGTGCCTGAACTATTTGAATACGCATTATTTCTAAAAGTTTGAATTCTATAATCGCCATGTACCTCAAGCTCTCCGCCGTTGATTAAGGCAATGCCACCACTTTGGGTTAAATTGCCTGTTATTGTAAGTTTATGACCATTCAAGTCAAGCGTTCCTAAACCAAGAGTTAAATCGCCTGTTATAGTTTCATCTTCGGTTAATTTCCAACCTGCACGTTCGTCGCTTGAAAACGAGATGGCATTGCCGTTGTCGATGAGAGTTACGATTGTGACGGGAGTTAAAAGCTTAACGCCTTCTTCTGATTCATTTTGTATTTCAAGAATATTAAACCGTGATTCGATGCTTTCAAAGCTAACATTTTGCAAACTTTCGCCGCTTAAAATGACTCTGTGGCTACCTGTAGCATAAAAGCCCAGGAGATAAGATGTAGAGTATTGTTTTTGTGTAAAATTTCCTTTAACTTCAAGTGTTCCCGCCGTGAGATAACCGCTTGACGAATTATAAGAGTAATTGTTATAGTCGCCGTTTACTAAAACATAGTCTGCGGCATTTGTCATTGTAAGTCTGCCCCCGCTGAAACTGTTTGCTGTCCCGAAATTGAAATTGCCGCCTATTGTCAGATTTTTGCCGTTGATGTTAAGCGTTCCGCCTGTAAGAAGAAGTGTTCCGCCGATGTGCAAATCTTCTGCTAAGGTTCTGTTGTCATTTATTACCAAGTCATGATTCCAAGTATTGTCTACAAAGACCGCACTAGTAGCGGGGTAGAGATTGTATACATTCGTGAGAGGTGTTTCGGTATTATGCAAATTGCCGACAACGTAAACATATCTTGCAAAATCAACGCCGTCACTTGACGTGTTCGTGATTTTAAGATTGTTAATTCTTGAATAGCTCTGACTGTTGTTTGCTATTGATACTGTTTGTTTCTGATTGCCGTTAAGAACTAATGTGTGCGTTCCCGAAGTATAAAAATTATATACTGAACCACCCGAAACTTGCGTTAGATTTCCGCCTATTTCAAGTGTTCCTGCCGTCAACAGTCCATTATGGGTTACGCTTGATTGCGTAACAAAGTTACCGAAAACCTTTACGGTATCAGCACTATTTGTCATATTCAAAGTCCCGGAACTGCTTGAATATGTATTATTTCTAAAAGTTTGGATACGATAATCGCCCTGCACCTCCAATTCACCGCCATTAATTAAGATAATGCCGCCGCTTTGAATTAAGTTTCCTGTTATCATCAATTTATGACCGTTCAAATCAAGAGTACCCAAGCCAAGAGTTAAATCACCTACTATGACTTCATCTTCGGATAATTTCCAACCTGCACGTTCGCCGCCGGAAAATGAAATCTTGTTACCGTTGTCGATGAGAGCTATGATTGTAACTGGAGTTACAAGAGCCACACCCTCGTCTGATTCATTTTGTATTTCAAGAATATTAAAGCGTGATTCGATACTTTCAAAGCTGACACTTTGCAAGCTTTCGCCGCTTAAAATAACCCTGTGACTACCTGTCGCATAAAAGCCCAGGAGATAAGATGTAGAGTATTGTCTTTGTGTGAAATTCCCTTTAACTTCAAGCGTTCCCGCCGTGAGATAGCCGCTTGACGAATTATAAGAATAATTGTTATAGTCGCCGTTTACTAACACATAATCGTTGACGTTTGTCATAGTAAGTCTGCCCCCGCTGAAACTGTTTGCTGTCCCGAAATTGAAATTGCCTCCTATTGTCAGATTTTTGCCGTTGATGTTAAGCGTTCCCCCGGTAAGCAGGAGTGTGCCGCCGATTGTCAAATCTTCCGTCAAAGTCCTGTTGTCGTTTATTATCAAGTCATGATTCCAAGCATTATCCATAAAGACCGCACTCGTAGCGGGGTAGAGATTGTATACATTCGTGAGAGGTGTTTCGGTATTATGCAAATTGCCGACAACATAAACATATCTTGCGAAATCAACGCCGTCGCTTGACGTGTTCGTGATTTTAAAGTTGTTGATTCTGGAATAGCTCTGACTGTTATTTGCGATTGATACAGTTTGCTTTTGATTGCCGTTAAGAACAACTGTGTGCGTTCCCGAAGTGTAAAAATTATATACTGAACCGCCCGAAACTTGCGTTAAATTCCCGCCGATTTCGAGTGTTCCTGCTGTCAACAATCCATTATGAGTTGTGCTTGATTACATGACAAAGTTACCGTTCACTTTTACAAGGTCGGTTGTGTTAGTCATATTAAGAGTTCCCGCACTATTTGAATACGCATTATTTCTAAAAGTTTGGATTCGATAATCGCCCTGTATCTCAAGCTCACCGCCGTTAACGAGAACAACGCCGCCGCTTTGGATTAAATTGCCTGTTATTGTGAGTTTATGACCATTGAAGTCTAATACTCCCATGCCGAGAGTTAAATCACCTGTAATTATTTCATCTTCAGTTAATTTCCAACCTGCACGTTCGCTGCCGGAAAATGAAATCTTGTTGCCGTTGTCGATGAGAGTTACAATTGTAACGGGAGTTAAAAGAGCCACACCCTCGTCTGTTTCATTTTGAACGTCGAGAATATTAAACCGTGATTCGATGTTTTCAAAGCTGACATTTTGCAAACTTTCGCCGCTTAAAACAACTTTATGGCTGCCCGTCGCATAAAAACCCAAAGGATAAGATGTAGAGTATTGTCTTTGTGTAAAATTCCCTTTAACTTCAAGTGTTCCCGCCGTGAGATAACCGCTTGACGAATTATAAGAATAATTGTTATAGTTGCCGTTTACTAACACATAATCGTTGACGTTTGTCATAGTAAGTCTGCCCCCGCTGAAACTGTTTGCTGTCCCAAAATTAAAGTTTTCGCCAACGTAAAGATTACCGCCATTGATGTTCAAAGTTGTTGACCCCAAATTAATGTAACCATCGACAGTAAGAGTTTTCCCGTTCAAATTAAATGTCCCGCCATCAAGAATTAAATTACCACTGATACTTAAATCTTCCGTTAAAGTCCTATTCTCAACTATTCTTATGTCATGATTCCAAGCGTTATCAGCGAAAACCATGCTCGTTGCGGCATAGATATTCGTTCCTGTTGTTACGACAGAATCAGTATTATGTAAGTTGCCGACAATATAAACATATCTTGCAAAATCAACGCCCTCATCAGACGTATTCGTAATTTTAAGATTGTTGATTCTCGAATAGCTCTGACTGTTATTTGCGATTGATACGCTCTGTTTTTGGTTGCCGTTAAGAACGACTGTGTGCGTTCCCGAAGTGTAAAAATTATACACTGAACCGCCCGAAACTTGCGTTAAATCCCCGCCTATTTCAAGAGTTCCCGCTGCTAGTAAATTACTGTGTGAAGCTGACGATTGCGTGATAAAGCTACCGTTTACTTTTACAAGGTCAGCAGGTTTTGTCATATTTAAAGTTCCCGCACTTGCGACGTAATTTCCGTTATTGAGCCGCTGTATTCTGTAATCGCCCTCAATTTCAAGCTCGCCGCCGTTGATATTTACAACGCCGCCCGACTGCAATAATCCGCCTTTAACTGTCAATTTGTGTCCGTTCAAATCAAGCGTTCCCGAACCCAAATTCAAAGTCCCGTTAAAAGTTTCGTCCTCTGTCAACCGCCAACCTGCACGTTCGCCGCCGGAAAATGTTACGTTACAACCGTTTATGTTCAAAGTCACGCTGTTGACAGGAGTTGCAAAAGCCACGCCCTCGTTGGAAAAATTTCGTATATCAAGAATGTTAAACCTTGATTCAATCCTGTCAAAACTAACCATCTGCAAGCTCGTCCCGCTTAATCTCACCATATGATTTCCGCTTGGTGCAAAATTATTTGTGTCGCCGCTCGTATATTTCTGCGTAAAATTGCCCTTGACTTCGAGAATGCCATTGGTCATAGTGCTTTGGTAATATGCGTTTGTAAAAAAATCGCCATACACGCAAACGTAATCTTCGACGTTTTGCATCGTAAGGCGACCATAATTATTGGTATTCCCTGTTCGTTCTATCCTAAAATCGCCCTCGGCGAATAATTTACCTTTATTGATATTTATGTAAGCATTTGACGTATTTAAGCCCAAATATGTATCGCCCTTGACAGTCAGAGTGTAACCATTGAGGTTTAGCGTTCCGCTGTTTACCCGCAAGTTGCCCACTATTCTGTCGCTCGTCAAAGTAGTATCGGAGGTCACGGTCATGTCGGCGTATTCGCTTGCGGACACACTAACGCCAATGCTCCCGCTCCCGCCATTGAGCAAACCTAAAGGAACTACGCTTGTAGCCATAGCGAAAGACAATGTGCAGGCTAAGAATTTGTTTAAATAATTTCTTCTCATCATTTTTTACAACCTCCATATTATAATTCATATATTTTGCCTTAAAAAATTCAAAATATATACTGTTATATTTTATTATAACATACCTTTTTTGCAAATGCAACCCGCTAAAAGCTATTATTTTTACGGCTTTTAGCCGTATTTACGTAATTATACGTTTGCATATTCTGCATCCGAGGATTTGTAGAGACCAATAATTGCACGCAATATTTTTTCGATACGTATTAACTCATCGTTGTTTAGAGCATCAAAAAGTTCTGTAATGCTGTCATACCCTCTGTCATTCCGTCTACCTGAAACAAGATAGTCTATGCTAACACAAAGCAAGTCGGACAAAATGTGAAGCCGCTCTAATGAAATCCCCTTTCTTCCTGTTTCAACGTCATAAAGGTGTTTGTTTGTTATATCCAGATGTTCAGCGAGCCATTCCTTTTTCACACCTCGCATTTCTCGTGTTTCTCGAATACGTCTTCCCACAGCTTCGTTAAATTCATTCATTATATCCGCATATCCGCCTTTCTTCAAAAAAGTCTCTGCTATATATATGTATTTTTGAGGGGGGCATTACAGAAAAATACTAAACTTTGTATACAATTCTAAATTTCGACTAAATATATTGTGCAAAAAGGCAACAAAAACCGCTCCTCAATAAGAAGGAGCGGATAATAAAATTGACAAAAATATGTTTTAATATAAATTTTCTAAAAGTGACTTTAGCTTCTCAATTTCTTGATACGAGGTATGCAGACTGTAAACGAACCCGTCCTTAATCCAAAACGCTTGATAATCGCCCATATTAGTGTGAATATCGTAGGAAACACCGTTAATAATAAATGTTTCGTAGTAACCATTATCATCTTTTTCAATTTGCCTTTCAAGTAATTGAGATATGGTTAATGCAAGAATAGAATCATCGTTTTCGGAAAACGCTGCGAAAATACTGATTATTTCTTCTGACAAATAGCAATCCGCAAGCAGAAAATCGAAATTTTCAAACATATATCGAGGAATTAATTCTATTACATCGTTGGGAATTTCCTCAATTTCAACGTATTCCGTTGCCACAATATAATCTTCGCCGTTATTTTCCGCTTCCGATAAACTCGGGTTTAAGACTGAAACGACTTCCTCCTTATTCCGATTGATGATATAATCGAACAAATCAAACCCAAAAGCCAAGCATACTACTTGCAGAGTAATTACAGCTAATATCGCCGCCGTTAAACCCACCATAACACGCACTAGTCTTTTAATAGCAATTTGGCGGTTATATACTTCATCTAAAACCTCGTCAATGTCAAAATTTTGTTCGGATATGTCGCTGTATTTAGGAAATTTAGACAATCCCGTAAAGCAAAAGTCAATTATTTCATCATCGGGAAATTCTAAATCTAATTCCTGCTGATATAATGCGGTGTAGTCTTCTTCGGTCATTAATTCAGCGGAAAGCTCGCCCTTAAAAAAAAGAGAGCGTAATTCCTCCTCTGAATAAGAATCGTATTTCCCCATTACCTCACCGCCTTTTTTATGTATAATGCAGTTAAATTTCATTTAGGATTTTTTGCACCTTTATTTTTAAACGCGACCGCCTTACGGAAGCCGCGCCTTTTGATATATCCAAAGTTTCTGCTATTTTCTCATCGTTAAGTCCGTCAATCAATAAATTGAATAAGATAACATCATTATCATTCAATCTGTCGGATTCCATAATTATTGAAACGTAATTTTGATTATTCATTCGCTCCCACTCAATCTCTTCAATTAGCGAATCTGTAAACTCACTCACTTGAGCTATTTCATCTATCTGCTCGATGGGGTGTTCTCGGTTTCTGCTCTTTTGTCTGTTATAATCACGAGCTATGTTTTTCGCAGTCTTTACAAGCCAACCCCGTATATTCGGGTGTTCGTCTAATCCGATATTTTCCACAACAGCCATAATAACATCATGTATGCACATAGATACATCATCGGGGTCGGAGGAGTGTATTGTATTTTTAACTGTCAGCTTTATAAAGTCGTGATAATCCTTATAAATTTTTGCTGTGAAATCCTTGTCCAACACACTCACCTCCCCAACTTTATGTGTGCAACGGGTTTTTGCTAAATAGTATACTCGCTTGATGTTCTTGTCGTTGATTGACCGTCAATAGTTACCGTTATTTGCAAACGATAAGTACCTTTACCGCTTGTCCGTGTCTTGCTTACACTTGACGACATTTTGTCAGTAAACGATGTTGAAGCGGAGTCCTCGGAACTCCAATTGCTGCCGTTCTTTTTCTGCAACTCAAGACTAATACTGCCGGAACAGGAGCTTTTCATATAAACAATCGCACCGAATCCCGAGGAAGAAAAAGAATAAGAAATAGAGGAAGTATTTGCGTCCGCTCTTTTAACGTCGCTGAAAATATAGTCGTTTTGTTGTGTTACCGCCGACGATGTAACCATTCCCGTCCCGCAAGCTGTCACAATGCTTAATGTCAGAATCGCTGAAATAAGTCTTTTCATTTTGAATACGCTCCTTATATAAAATTTTTGCAGGGCAGGGCTTGTCCCTTTGTCCCGACCTACTATTATTATATATGTATTTTATCAGATGCGTTTACAAAAATCAAATGAAAAAACTTCAAAATCCATTATTAATCGACTGTGATTAGAAAAAAATTAAGCTAAACGGCTTATGAACGACTGGTCTGTCCTACTTCTTCTTCTCTATTATCTCATAGTTTAACAGTATTCCGTAAAGAATATCTTTCAGTAAGTTTTTATGCCCCAGTTCCGACAATAATGCTTTTTCATTATCAATATCCGAGCTAATCCTCCGTGAGTAGTCACTTTCGCCTAACAGATAATCAGTTGACACGTCAAAAAATCTTGCAAGACTTATAAGATTTTCCGCAGTCGGCGTGATTTTACCCAATTCATAAGCTGATATTGTTGATTTGACAATATTCAGCTTTTCGGCTAACTCTTTCTGCTTTAAACCCCTGTTTAACCTTAATATTCGCAATCTTTTCTGAAAGCTCATAAGTTTACCCTCCCCGCTATTAATTTACGCATTAACATAATTATACCGCTTACTTAGGAAGGATAATAGTCAATATCGAAACTAATCGTCATAATCCATTAATTTGCTACTGTTTACTTGTAATGAACCCTTAAAAAATACATATTATATACGTTGGAAAAATTATGGAGTAGATGATATGAAAAAAATGCTGACTTTAGGGGCTTTTTTGCACTATAAACGAAAAGAGAACGGATACACTCTCGGCGATATGGCGGAGGAGTTAGGTATCTCAAAAATGTATTTGAGTGAACTGGAAAACAGCAAAAAAACCAACCCGAGCATTGAAATAATGCAGGGGATTACTGGAATGAATTCACGGATAAAATAAATAAATCTAAGGAATAAAAGAATTGCGGAAGTTAAAATTCCGTATTCTTTTCCTCAAAAAGTAAGCCAAAAAGCTTATTAATTATTTGCATAAAATTAAATTAATATTGAAAATCACAGATATTTATTACAATTTTGCGGCTTGAAAAAGTTAGTCAAAGGAGTGTAACAAGTAGCTTTTAAAGCTGTTGTTACACTCCTTTTGCTGTCCCTTCGTTCTTGCTTTAAAAGCAGAGCGGAGGTTTTTATGATTTCAGACTGGCAATGTTACATAGCCAAATACCCCTAAATCCCAACTTTTCTCAATTTTCGAGGAAAGGAGGGAAAACATGAAAAAGGATTATTATATCAAAATCAAGGGCAAAAAATACCCGTAACCGAAGCGGTTTACAGAGGATATAAACGCCCTGTATGGCGGGAGAAGAAAAAACGCCGGGAACGAGTCGAATACGAGCGGTCGCTTGAAGCATACGAAGATAGCGGTTTCGAGCCGATGAGCAAATCGCCGCCTATTGTCGAAAGTACCGAGGGCAAGTTTTTATTGCACGAAGCCATTATAGGCTTGGAGTTTTGGTTTGAAGTGGGTAAAGCGTAATCGAAACACACGCTGAATTGAAACAATAATTGCCCAAAAACCCAAAAAGGCTTGCAAATGAATTTAATATATGTTATAATATAAGAAATAAAATATAGAGGAGTTCCAGAAATTATGGCTAAAAAAACAAAATTCAACTCTAAAGCCCCAAGAATCAATAGCTTTGGCAAGGCACTTGCCGCACTTGGCTTGACCGTATTGCTTCTTTTAAGCGGTTGCACAGGTCAAAATCAAGAGCAACAGGCTGAAATCGAAAGTCTAAGGGCGGAACTTGCCGAACTTCAAGCCGACGGCACAACAATTTCCGAAATCGAGGCGGCAATCGAAAGCGAAATTAGCAACAACGAGGAAAACGCTTTCTCTCCATCTGAAATTGAAACCCTCACCCCACAAGAAGTTAAAAAAGGTCAACTTTCCGACGACGGCACAAAGTGGGTTCTTCAAAGCGGTGGCGTTCTCGACTTGGCGGACGTTCAAACATATTTTGGCGGCACGCTTGTAGGCGGCTCGATGGTTTTCGACGACGAACAGGCGGTCACAACAGTTACAGAAGTAGAAACAGCGGCATCAACGGCGGCATCAACAGGGGCGGCACCAGTTGCACCCGTGTCAGAAGTTGCAACAACAGCGGAAACGGCGGCAGCTACAGGAGCGGCAACAGGTTCACCAGCACCAGCAGCGACGGCGGGGGCGGCTCAGGCGGGTGGTTACACGGCGGAGCAGCAGGCGGTGATAGATTATATTCGGAATGAATACCGTAAAGATGTTGGGGTAGCAAAGTTTCTTTTTGACAGGGGTTCGCTTGATAAAGGTGTAGAAGCAACAATTGCAACTTTGAATATAGATGAGTTAGAAACGTTATTAAGGCTTTTAGATGAGAACATAAGCCGAACGCGCTCATTCGAAGACATGGCGGATTCAGTCGGCTTAGATTTGACTCATGTTACCTACTCTTGGAGAGGAATTGGACCTTCTATCCAGCAGATGATAGACGAAGCTATAGCTGGACAGACAGAAAAGCGGAAGTCTGCCCAAAGTCGAGTAGCCGCTTTGAAGGGAGAAAGAGAAAACGTTAATTAACTTTTAAAATTAAGACAGTTTTTATCTTCACAGTATAAAACCATTTGACGAGTGAGAAACTAAATGCTATAAGAACTTATAGGATTGGTGTTTTTCGCACTTTTTTGATGGGGAGGAAGAATGACAAACAAAGGAAAAGTTACCAAATGGACGGCTATCGTTGGTTCGCTTGTCATGTTTGTTGGTGCTATGGTTACCGGGTTGATGTTTCTTCTTGGTGGCGGAATCGGAGGCTGTTGTGAGGAAGATTTTCAAGGGCGTTCATGAGCCGATTATCGACAGGGCGGTCTTTGAGCGAGTGCGGGAAATGCGGCAAAACGGGACGAGAAAAAAGCCGCAAAAGAGCGGCGAAAAGAGTATGTTTTCGGGGCTTTTGGTGTGCGCCGATTGCGGCGGCGGCTTGAATTTTCACTTCAATCAAGCCAACCCCGACATCAAATACTTCAACTGCAAAAACAATAACACAACCCGCAAAACCTGCGATAAAACCCACTACATACGGGTGGATTTTTTGGAGCAAGTTGTGTTGCAGGAAATCCGCCGTTTGACGAAATTCGCAAACCGCCATGAAGCCGAATTTGCCAAAATTATTATGGGACACTCAAAGCAAGTATCCGAAATTGACGGCAAATTAAAGCAGAAAGAACTCGATAAAATGGTTGCTCGTGACAAAGAGCTTGACCGCCTTTTTGAGCGGACTTATGAGGATAATTTGGCAGGGAAGCTCTCCGATGAGCGGTATGCTAAAATGACACGGAATTATGAGTTGGAGCAGGGTGAACTGTCAGCCAAAATTAAGGCACTTCGGACAGAGCTTGAAAAAACTAGCGATAAATCCGTGACTGCCGATATGTTCATCTCCGCCGTCCGCAAGTATACGAGGGCGAAAAAGTTGTCGGAACGTATGCTGAACGAACTGATTGAACGGATTGAGGTTTACCATGCTGAGGTCATTGATGGTGTGAAAACCCAGCGGCTGAACATTCATTATAATTGCGTCGGCGTGATTGACATTCCCGAAACAGTTTCGCTTGAAATGCCCGATATTACTGTGAATACACGCAAGGGCGTTTCCGTTTCATATTCGGCGTGAGGGGGTGTTGCGAGTGAAAAAAATTGCTTTATACTGCCGTTCTGCTATCGCTGACAACAGCAAAATTGAAGCACAGAAACAAAGACTGATTGACTTTGCGGGTGGCGATTGCGTTTTCTATATTGACAGCGGAGCAAGCGGGAATCCCCTCGAACGCCCCTTGATGAGCAAGCTAAACGCTGATATTCGGAGTGGCTTGGTTAAAACAGTTGTTGCGGTTGATGTTTCGAGGATTTGCAGGGATTATGTTAGGTTTTCGGAATGGCTTGAATTTTTGGCAGGAAATGGGGTTGGGTTTGTTTCTTTGGAGGAGGAGCGGTTTGGGCAGAGAGACTCCTTGGGTTCGTAATTGGTGGGCAAAAAAAGAATACTGATATAGAATTTATTTCAAATCCTATATCAGCACTCCAACTGGTCTGAGTGACAGGACTTGAACCTGCGGCCTCTACCACCCCAAGGTAGCGCGCTACCAATCTGCGCCACACCCAGACAAATATAAGAAACTATTATCCAATGAATTTTATTATACACTTTATTTTTAAGAATGTCAATAGTTTTTTAAAAATATGCACAATAATTTTATTTGTTACAAATTGTTCACAAACAAATAAGGGTACTGTCCTCCCCGTTGCTCAGCCTTGCGTTCAAAATCTGCCTAACGCAAGGCTGAGGGGTGGAGTAATAACCGGGGCTTAAAGAGCGTGATTCTGCGAACGCCTGATAAGTAGCTTTTTAAGCTCAATAACGATAAACGGAGTAATCGCAAAGCTAATTACAATAAGCCAATGAGTTATACTCAAAGGAACACAATAGAATATCCTCATCATGGGCGGGAAAAGCGCGGTAACAGAAATAAGCAAAAATGAAAGACATGTGCCGCCGAATAACAGCTTGTTTGACGTAAAGCCGATTGTAAAGAGCGATTCCTTAAAGCTTCTGACGTTTAGAATGTTAACTACCGAGGCATAAGCAAGGATAACATAAGCCATAGTCCTGCCAACGTCATGAGAGGGGATAATGCCCGGATATACTTCAACATGAGCACCGATATAGTAACCCGCCATCGTGATAACGGTAAAAAGAACCGCCACCAGCACCGTTCTGAACCCCAGACCGAAAGCAAAGATATTTTCACTCTTTTTAATCGGTTTTCTTTTCATAGCGTCCTTTTCAAGCCTTTCACGGCACATACATAAATCCGGGATTCCGTCTGCAATCACATTGATGAATAAAAGCTGTATCGCGGCAAACGGTGTCGCCCTAAAGATGATAAAGCCCAGAATCATCGCCAATATTTCCGATATATTGCTCGGCACTAAGGAAATTAAAACCTTACGGACATTGTCGTAAACCCTCCTGCCTTCTTCAACGGCAGTGATGATTGAAGAAAAATTATCATCGGTAAGAATCATATCGCTGGCACCCTTTGAAACATCTGTTCCCGAGCCCATGGCAACGCCGACATCCGCCGCTTTCAGCGCAGGAGCATCGTTTACGCCATCGCCCGTCATCGCAACAACCTCATTATGCGCTTGCCACGCCTGCACTATGCGGATTTTATCTTCGGGGGTAACTCTCGCGTATACAGAATAATCCTTTACATTTTTGATTAAATCTTCATCGGACATCTCAGCCAGCTGAGTGCCGGTAATTACCTTTTCGCCCTCGCACAAAATACCTATATCCCGCGCTATGGCAGTAGCTGTTTTGGCGTGGTCGCCCGTAATCATAACTGTCCTTATGCCCGCTTCTTTAGCGGTTTTGACCGAATCCCTGCTTTCGGGGCGCGGAGGGTCAATCATCCCGACAAAGCCCGCAAAGGTAAGTCCGTGCTCCAATTCATTCTCGTCCATAACCTCCGGCAGCTTATCATAATACTTGTAAGCCACTGCAAGAACGCGGAGGGCTTTATCCGCGAAGCTGTCATGAATTTTCTTGGCGGTAGCGGCGCAGACCGATGTAGCGTCAATCGGAATCCTATCAAACGCCCCCTTGGTTATTGAGATATACTTTATATCTCCCTGCTCCTCCAAATCGCCTCTTTCATGGACAGTTGTCATAAGCTTTCTGCTCGAATCAAACGGGATTTCATGCACTCTGGGGTGAATCGTTTCAAGGCTGTACTTTTCTATATGCTTATTGCGAAGCAGTCTGATAATCGAGGTTTCCGTAGGGTCTCCGATTTCCTTTTCTTCTCCGTCTTCCGATATTTCTACCGAAGCGTTACAAGCGAGGCTCATGATTTCAATAAGCCGCATTTCATCATGGTTAAATTCATCCTCTGCGTTTTTAGGCTCATGACCGACAGCCCAAACCTTTTTAATTGTCATCTGATTCATCGTCAAAGTGCCTGTTTTATCCGAGCAGATAACCGATGCGCTTCCAAGCGTTTCAACAGCCGGAATTTTGCGTATAATGGCGTTTTTCTTAGCCATTGTCGTAACGCCGTAGGCAAGGGTTATGGTGACGATGATGGGCAGACCTTCGGGTATTGCGGCAACCGCCAAAACAACTGAGTATAACAGCCTCTGCGACAGCTCTATAGCGTTTCCGTTAATATCCGGCAAAAAGGATTGAATCGCAAAAAGCAAGCTTCCCGATATAAGTGCGATAACGCATATGAACTTAGCCAGCGCGTCCATCTTCTGCTGAAGCGGGGTTCTTTCCTTTACCGTGGAATTGAGCAAGCCCGCTATTTTGCCCATTTCGGTAGCCATCCCTGTTTTTACAACCACCGCCTTGGTTTTTCCGTTTGTAATAACGCAGCCGGAAAACAGCATATTAAATTGGTCCCCTAAGGAAGATTTTTCCTCGATTACCGCATCGGCATCTTTTTCAACGGGAACACTCTCGCCGGTTAAAATAGCCTCATCAACTTTCAAATTTACGCTTTCAATAATACGGGCATCGGCAGGGATTAAATCCCCGGCTTCCAGCGTCAAAATATCACCCGGCACTAACAGCGACGCGTCAAGCTCCTGCCTTGAACCGTTGCGGAGGGCAATAGTCATCGGCGCGTTCATGCGCTTCAGTGCTTCTAATGCCTTTTCCGCCCCCATCTCCTGCTTGACCGCAAGGGTGATGTTAATAATCACAATAGCGAATATAACAATAGCATCGGTCGGTCCCTTGCCCCCGTCCCCCCATATGGACGAATATAACGCAATTATACCTGCCACCAGCAATATGATAACCGTAAAATCCTTCATGTGGCGGATTAATTTTTGCGTAACCATTTCTTTTTTTTCTTCATCAAACTTGTTTAATCCTTTTTCTTTTTGAATATCAGCAGCTTTTTCGTCGCTTAACCCGACATTTGGGTCTGTTTGCAACGCTTGGTAAATAAGCTCCAGCTTTTCCGTTGTGTAGTTCATTAAAACGCCCCTAAAAATTATTAAATTTATCCTCGTATTATCTTCGCAGCATTATCTTCGCAAGAAATTTTCTATTATTTTATGCCCTTCCGGCGTGAGTATTGATTCCGGGTGAAATTGCACCCCGTATACGGGTTTTTCTTTATGGCATACCGCCATGATTTCGCCATCGTCTGTTTTCGCAATAATTTTTAATTCCTCCGGCAGCGTTTCCTTTAAGCCCGCCAAGGAATGATACCTTGCCGCTTGTATAACCGCCGGCATCCCTTTAAATAAGGGATTTTCATTTTCTAAGCTTACCATGGAGGATTTGCCGTGCATCAGCCTTTCGGCATAAGAAACCGTGCCGCCGAAAGCTTCGTAAATCGCTTGATGACCCAAGCAAATTCCAAGAATAGGGATACTTGTATAGAAGCTCTTAATCACCTCAACGCATATGCCCGCGTCTGACGGCTTGCCCGGACCGGGGGAGATAACGATAAATTCGGGAGCTAACTCTCTGATTTCGTCTATGCTTATTTGATTATTGCGTACAACCCTTAAATTAGGTTCAAGCACCCCTATAATCTGATATAAATTATAGGAAAAGCTGTCATAATTATCAATTAACATCAACATCAGTCAATCCCTCCCTCCGATTGTTTGAGCGCGTTTTGAACCGCCATAGATTTGTTTAAGCACTCTTGATATTCGGATTCGGGATTACTGTCGGCAACAACGCCCGCTCCCGAGCGTATGAAAACCTTGCCGTTTTTCTTATAAGCAATCCGTATAGCAATACAGGTATCCATATTCCCGGTAAAATCAAGATAGCCAATCGCGCCGCCGTATACACCGCGCTTGTTATTTTCCAACTCATTTATAATCTGCATGGCACGTATTTTCGGTGCTCCCGATAGCGTTCCGGCGGGAAGAACGGCGTTAACGGCATCCAGCCCCGTCTTTCCTTCGCAGATTTCTCCGCTAACCGTTGAGCCTATGTGCATAACATGCGAAAAGCGCAGGATTGACATATAATCCTCAACCCTAACAGTCCCGAACCTGCTGATTTTGCCCAAATCGTTACGCCCCAAATCAACCAGCATATTATGCTCCGATAATTCCTTTTCGTCCGAGAGCAGGTCTTTTTCCAAAGCATTATCCTCAGCCTCGGACGCGCCGCGCGGACGTGTTCCCGCAAGGGGAAAGGTGAACAATTTGCCGTCTTGAAGCTTTACAAGCGTTTCCGGCGAAGCTCCCGCTATTTCAAAATCGCTCCCGCTGAAATAGAACATATACGGCGAAGGGTTTATAGTCCTGAGCAGTCGGTAGGTATCTAACAGACTTCCTTCAAAATCCGCCTCAAATCGGTTAGATAATACAACTTGAAAAATATCCCCCTCCCTAATATATGCCTTAGCCCTATCAACCATTTCACAATATTCATCCTTTGTAAACAACGCCTTAAACTCGGACTGAATGCGCGCCGCCTCGGATGGCTTACGCGCCCCGTTTTTGATTATATTTTTCAGTTCTTCAAGCTTACGCGTTCCGCGCTCATATTCCTCTTTAAGATTTTCCGTGCCGATGTTTACAATTAAAATAATCCTTTGCCGATAATGGTCAAAGGCTATAACCTTATCAAAAAGCATCAAATCAACGTCTTGAAAATATTCCTTATCGCAAGCATTTAAATTTAAAGAGGGCTCGGAATATTTAGAATAGTCATAAGCGAAATATCCCACCAAGCCGCCGGTAAAGGGCGGCAGATAATCGTAGCTTACGCTTTTATGCCTTGATAATATCTCCTGTATATGCTGATTGGGATTATCTGTTGTAAAGGTCTCGCTCCCTTTCGGAGAGGTGATTCTCATATCGCCGTTTAAACAGGCTATTTCCAGCTTAGGCTCAAAGCCTAAAAACGTATACCTGCCCCAGCCTTTCGCATATTCCGCGCTTTCAAGGATAAAACAGTGGGTGCTTACGCCTTTAAGCTTTTGAAGCAATGAAATCGGAGTGATTTCATCCGCGTATAACTCTGTGCTGACGGGGATTATATCATACCGCCCCGACGGTATCTCCAAAGCTTCTTTAAAAGTCGGTTTAATCATATTTACGACCATGCTCCGCCTGCGAACAAGCGAATAATAAAATCAGCATGGTCTCGCCCCCCCTCTGTTTTCCGATTCCTTCAAATTCCAAAAGCCTTTTTATTATACACTATTTTTAAAGTAATGTCAAGGTTTGAGGGTGTATCAGTTTAGTTGGTGATTACTGCAATGTTTTTAGAATCTGTATTAAATGTCCGCCCCTGAATAAAATGAAACAGTCATCATTGGTATATTAGGCTGGGTATATTCAGTCATTTTTAAGAGGTTGCCATCTAAATCAAAGGTTGCAGACCTAACTATCGGCTTGCTTTTATCAACAACCTCAAATCCATAGCCCAGCACTGTCAATTTTTCATCATAATAAGCAAGGTCATAAAGAAAATCAAGACTGACGCTCCCCGATATTTGAGCCGATGCGTAGGAAGATTCATCGCTTGAATTATCGGTATCCTTGCTGTTGCATCCTGTCAAATAAGTCGCAAAGAACAGCAACAAAATAATATTAACTATTTTTATTATTCTCATTATAATTCTCCTGTTTTTTAGGTTATAAGTTTGGCGAACTATAAACGGTCAACAAGCGGCAGCAATTACTTACCGCCGCTGTTGTTCATATCCTTAAGTTGTAATCTGTAAACACTATACCACAATACCCAAACTTTGTCAATAACATTTTATACAAACATATAAATTTTTCACTATTTGTACAATTTTTAAAAATTTGAGAAAGTGCGGTATTTCCCCAAAAAAACTTTTTTGATTTCGCTAAATTTGTATTTAGCGAAATTGTAAGGAAAATATAAGGAGGGTGTTTTTTATGGTCTATAAGGAATTGGTTATGACTTATCTACTCAATAAGCGGGATAAGTTGGAGCAGAAACATATTTTGAAAACACGGTAGAGTACCTGTCTAAAAGCTTGATGTTAAAAATCTCTGAATAGGGTATTTTGTAAGGCTCGGATTGCCAAATGCCGTTTGCGTCAAAGTGCCTGAAAACGGCGGTGTTTTTGCCCGCTTTGATAACCTTGCCTATGTAAAAATCGTAATCATTGCCCAATTGCGTTTTGGCTTCGATTATTATATTTATATTCATAGATATAATGCTCTCAAAAACAACCCGCCAATTTTGAATATCAATATTCGGCGGATTAATTTCATTCAGCAGACCAATATCGCTGATTATCTTGTTGCAAAGGTCATTTTTAACCTTAATTTTTGTAATGTCTTTTATCCTGAAAACAGCGTAGCCATCAAGGATAAAATCATCTTCAAGCACCGATAAAACAAGGCTTTCGCCGATAGCCAGCGGAATCGCGTTATAATAATGTCTGTCATAATTAAGATAAATATTAGCAACTTTCATGCCGCTCTTAGCCTTATCAAGCCGCTTTCTGATCTTGCCCTTTTTCATACTACTCCGCCCTTTTTAAAAATAATCTCAACCTCTATTACATAACAATGGGTATAATCCTCCTCGCATTTTGTATATAAAAATTATAGTAAATAATCATAGATATACGCTGCAATAAGCCCCTTTCATATCTATCTCAAACTTGCCTAAACATCCGGGACAGGCTCGTTTATGCTCCGAAATGAATCATATGTTTGTCAGCCTCAATGGCTTCTTGAATCTTAGCCGCTAAATTCGCAAGATTATCATCTGTATTTATCCTCCGATCTGTAACTACTATGTCTTGAAACAGCGGCAATGACTCCGGCGGTATTATCGTCACTCCTTGGCGTGCAAGTGCAAACGACGGTCGGTTCATATTGTGAAAATATGTTTTCATTAAGCCCAGCCGCTCCCACCAATCGTTTATGTATTCATCATCAATATAAATACAGTTATACTTTTCGGGTTCGTATGCTCCGTAATCCTTGGAGCAATCCATTTCATCAATTATGCCAAACTCTGTTTTTATCAAGATTTTTGCCCTCCTGTGATATAAATATAGTGACCTATCATGCCGCCCTTTTTAAAAACCAAAGAATTTCATATATTGTTTGATTATAATTCATCAAAAACCACAATGTGTTCTCCGTTAATAAAATCAATAAACCGATAATACTCATATTTTCGAGAGCAATTTATAAATGTTTCAAAGTAAACCCCATTTTCAAAATCAATCCGCAAATCATTTGTGCTTGAAATACAGGCATTTTTTATTTTTAAGGGCAAATAATTTTCTTTCAGCTCTAATCGCCGAACATCAAAAATACTGCTCTGCTCTTTCTCCCGCCCGAAAATATCCCAATCCCACTCATCTTTATATTCTAATTCGGGAGCGTAAGGGTTATAAATATCGCAAGAAGCCAGCAATATTTCGCCGCCCTTGACGAAACGCCATTGGCATTGAAAATGTATTGCAAATTCCGAAACCTCTTTAGACTTCTTCTTGCCGGTGTACTCAATTTCAATAATATGCGGCTCACCGATTGAAAGCCAAAGCATATCAGCGGCTCTGCCTAGGTCGCTAATGTTCTTATCTTGAATCAAGGTTGCCAAATACTCATTAAAAATCAAAATTAGGACCACCCCAATCAGCATTTAACTGAACCCACTCTTTTTTAGCTCTTTCACCAAGATATTTAAACATCTCCTCGGGGTTTACGGAATTATTGCCCCAAACATTTTGAATTGCTTCTAAATATCCTACAGTAGCTAAATTATTGAGTTCCTCGTCCTCATAGGAATATAAATCTTCAATAAAATTACCTGCCGAAATAAGCAAATTGTCATCATTATTTTTATAGGCTTCTAATAAATAAAGTGCAAATCCGCCCGCTATGCAATACGGCAAACCGCAGCTTATTTCATCAGGTATAAATTCGGGAAATTTTTCCAAAAGATGATATTCAACGTCTTCATATTTCATAGAACCCAAAGCCTTTCTAAAAATCAAAGAATTTCATATATTCATCCCTTTTGATAACTCTCTGCTCCGATTTGTCCCCATTGTCTGTTTTTAAAACTAAATTCTCTCCATCCCAATGGCAAAAATCAATATCAAAATAATCATCATCGTCATCGGGAAAATGGTGCAATTCATGTAGTTGAGCGGTAATCTTGGCGTTTTTAAGCGGGTCAGTAAAATCAACGAGAATAACGCTGTAGCGGCAAGCCCAATAACAGCCCTCAACCGCCGCAATATTATTAATTGGATTATAATGAACCTCGCACCAAATAAATGTCTCACCATGGGGGAACGAAGCGGCGGGGAAATAATCATAGGCTTGCGCCGTGGTTAGGTCAAGTATGCTGTAGCCGTATAAATCTTTTTTAAAGAAAAGATAATCCCGCCCGTTTTAGTGCGTGAAAATGCTGTTGCGGTTTGAATCGTTAATTAGGGTATATTTATATATTTCCTTGCCATTTTTATAAACTGTATTTTCACTGCCGCTAATATGATATTCGATTTTCGGGCTTTTCAATTTTTCGGGAAAATACTCGTAATTTCTCGAAGAAACGGTTATCCCGCAGCCAAACCCTTTTCCGTTGTCACAAATATAACATTCATGTGCTATAACATAGCTTTGAATCCTTGCAGTTTCTTCCCTGTATTCCTTTGTGTCAGCTATATTTGTCATGTCATTGTTATCTGCCCCGTGCATAGTAATCACCGTCCTTATAATTCATCTAACCTATCCAATTAGGTTCTCCCCACAATATCTTTTTGCTGATGTTATCGGGAATCAACTCACTGTTTTCGCTCAATAATCGAGCTATTGTTTCCTTTTGCCTTTCGGTTGGTTCGGCGAATGATTTGTTGAAGTTTCGTTGCCATATTTGCATGGATTGCTCTGCTAACTTGCGGGTGCTTTCAAATTCGCAGGTTTGCGCTTTGAGTATATATATGTATCTGTTCCACTTTCTGTCGGTAAGTAAATATTTAAAGCAGAAATTTTTGGAGTGTTCGTATTTTGTATTTTGGAATATTTCATAGGTTTTGTCGTAATTCTCATATGAATAGCTGATTGCAAGTTTATATGCCGTTTTGGCTATGCTCTTGTCAAAGTTGTCTAACATCGCTATAACCTTATTTTTCAGTTCATCATCATCTGCCCGCATTGCTGAAATCATAGCGGAGCAGACAATAAAGCTGCGGCTATTCGATAAATAGCCCGCAATCAGTTCCTTGTTCTCTTTAGGTGCAACCTCGCCCAGCCCTAAAATTGCCCTCGCTGTATTCTCCTCCAATTTTTCTTTATAAAACGCCTGAAAATCAAAGTCGGGGTTTACCTCGGCTATGATTTTACAGGCGAAATTTCTGATAGAGCCGTTTTTATCCAAAAGAAAATCAAGGCAAACGGCGGCTATATCGGGGTTGCCCGCCTTATAAAGATATTCCAAAGCCGCCAGCCTATTTTGCGGATTTTTGTCTTTTAAAAGAACAAGTGCGGGGGCTGACATATCGGGGCAGAGCGGCAATAGTTTTTGAAAAATAATCCTTCGCAAAAATAAATTCGGCTCTCTTTTTAAATGCTCTTTTATAAAACCAATATCGGGTTCGGGTGCATTAAACAAAGCTTGGATACACATTCGGCGGACTTTTATATTACTGCTGCTCAAACCCGCCGATAATTCAAAGCGAAACTCGGGGCTACTCAGCTTTTGAAAAATGAGCTTTTTGACTCCTGCGATTTCTCCCATGCCGCTTCGCAACAGCTTTTCGGCATAGGGCAAAGCCGCAATAAGCTCACCGCTCGACAAGTTTTCAAACCTTGCCTCAAACGCTCTAACCGCCGCTTGGCGAACCTGCAAAACCCAATCATTTTGCCTTAGAATAATAAACGCCAGCGTCCCCTCCATTGAACCCATCAAGAAAACAGCCCGCTCCCTGATATATCCGTTAGGGTTGAAAGAAGCAAAAACCGCAACGGCTCGGCGTTCCTTGTCGCTCATCTTGCGGGTGAAAAAATCCCCTATTTTAAACTTTCGCCAGTTAATGTACCACTCCATTGAAGTTCTTTGCCTCATGCAGGATTCTGTTTTCACAATGTCGTCAAACGAAAATTTTTCGAGTACTTCGCTTAGAGCCTTTGCGGCTCTTAGCTTTGAGGCAGGGTGATTTTCGGCAAAAACGCAGAATATCCGGGCGGCTTTGCTGTAATCCCCGCTGTTTAAATCCTCGATGTTTCGCTCAAGTTTACCGCCGAAAAAACCTGCCGAAAAGCTAGCCGGCGAATGATTCTCCATATGAGAACGCCAATCTTTCATAAGCCTGAGCATTTCGGGGAGATTATGAATATCGTATGCTATTTCCCGAATTTGGAGGTAATTTTTATTTCCGGCTAATTTGATAATTTCAAGCGTTTTATCCTCAATTTCGACAATCAGCCTCGCCCTTACTTCATTCATATAAATATCGCAATATTTAGCATATTCCCGCCCTAAGCAGAATAACCATTCTGTATCATAGGGCTTGGCGGGCATAATTTTAGCCCTGTTCAGATATGTTTCAAAGCTTTCAATGCCTTTTAAAACCATGAGCAAATCTTGAATATTCCCGGTTTCGCGAGACAGCAAGCTTTCCGTCTGTGGCTCTAATTTATATTTAAGAAAATGCTTTTTAAGCGGCAGATTTCGTATATATATAATAGACATATGGATAAGCTCGGTGATTACATACAGCAAAATGCCCTCAATCGGGGCTTCATTGGTATAGATAACTTCTAACCAAACCCCGTAAATCTCGTTACAATTCAAAAATAATTCCGCCGCTTCAGCGATTACATCGCTTTTTATGTCCGCCGCTTTTAACTTAAAAAGCTCGTCCGCAGTCATTTCATTAATATCTGAATATTTTTTCGCAATATTTATTTTAGCTATCATGACGGGTTCTTCTTTATCAACGCTGTTAATTCTGACAAAATCTTGATAGTTTAACTTAGCACAGATTTCATCGGCAGTTATGACAAAGCCGCTTGGCATATTGCAGTCCGCCGGGGCTGATAGGTAAGCCGCTTGCTTTTCGGATATGGTTATATCGTAAATCATAATAAGCTCCCCCTAAGGAATTTTCTTGCATATTCTTGCTGTTAATCCCTATGTTTCTCAGCGTGTTTATAGCGGGCAAATTATGTTGTACTGTCATGCTACAACCTCCCCTACTGCATTAACCGAACCTTCTTCTTTCATTTTATCTGCTTTACCTATTTTACCACGTTTTCCCTCAATTTACAACCCCTTTTCTCAAAAATCCGGCTTTTTGCACAATATATATATATTATGCAACTTGTACATATCATGCTTGCTTATATTTCCGAGGAGGTTATATTCAGAGTATGACATCGAAACATCTATACAAATATACTACTTATTGCGTCCCAACCAAAACTTGTCCAAAGTTTAATCGTTGAATTCACTTCAGACGATCCCACTTCTACAATTTTTGTTTCTTTTGCCATAAAAAACATCAAAAAACATCCTCCTACATATGTAATTCGGGTTGTCAAAACCTGTACTTTTTGACGGACTTTTTTATTTCCCCCTCCCCGCCTTATACTCCCGACACCGCCTGTAAAACGTGCTTTCGGTGAGGTTTAGCAGTTCAGTCATAATCTTTCCGCGCTTTCATTGTTGCTATATCGTGTCAATCAATTTAATAAACTCCCCCTCACTCAAAACAGTAACCCCCAGTTCTAACGCTTTCGCAAGCTTCCCGCCTGCTTCCTCTCCGGCTATGACGTAATCGGTTTTTTTTGATACCGAGCCCGCCGCCTTGCCCCCGAATTTTATTACAAGCTCTTTTGCCTGCTCGCGCTTCATAGACGGCAGAGTGCCTGTAATTACAAAAGTTTTGCCCTCAAAGCGGTTATCCGATTTTTCCGCCGCAGAATATTCCATCTTTACGCCGCGCTCTTTGAGCGTAGCTACAAGGTTAAGAAAACTTTCATCCGAAAAAGCTTTCGCTACATTTTCGGACATAACGCCCCCGAAGCCGTCAATTAAAGCAATCTCATCAGCGGGGGCATTTTTTATGCTCTCAATGCTCCCGTATCTTTCACACAAAAGCTTTGCGTTTGCCTGCCCGATATTGCGAATCCCCAAAGCGAAAATAACGCGGTCAAGGGGGGCTTCTTTTGAAGCCTCAATTGCATGTATAAGGTTCTCGGCAGATTTTTTACCCATCCGCTCCAAGTCTTCAATCTGCTCCGCTTTGAGGCTGTATAAATCGGCGGCGGTTTTTATAAGCCCGTTATCCAAAAGCATTGTAATAACCGCCTCGCCCAAGCCGTCAATATTCATAGCACTTTTGCTTGCAAAATGTATAATATTGCGCTTGATTTGCGCGGGGCAAAGCGCGTTTACGCAACGCAAAGCCGCGCCCTCGCCCGTGTCGTCCTTTACCGCCTCCGCTCCGCAAGCGGGACAGTTTTGCGGCAAATTATAAGGCTTTGAATCTTCGGCATGAGAAACAACGGATACAACCTCCGGGATAATATCGCCCGCTTTGCGGACTATAATTCTGTCGCCTATGCGTATATCTTTATCGCTGATATAATCTTGATTATGCAAAACAGCGCGTGAAACGCTTGTCCCCGCTAAAAGCACAGGAGCAAAAATTGCAACGGGGGTAACTGCTCCCGTCCGCCCGACATTTACCTCAATATCAAGCAAGGTTGTTTCCTTTTCCTCCGGCGGAAATTTGTAAGCGACCGCCCATTTGGGCGTTTTAGATGTAGCCCCCATTTCCTCGCGGTGCGCGAAGCTGTCAATTTTAACCACCGCGCCGTCAATTTCAAAGGGATATTCTCCTCTTTTTTCACCTATATATTCAATCCGCTCCGCTATTGCGTTATAATCCGGCGCGCTTACATAATCGCGTATAACTTTAAACCCTAACCCGCGCAGAAAATCAAGGGCTTGCTTATGGGTTAAAATTTCTTCACCCTCGATTTGCTGAATGTTAAATATAAAAATATCCAGCTTTCTTTCTGCTGTTTTTTTCGGGTCTTTTTGGCGCAATGCGCCCGCCGCCGCATTGCGCGGGTTTTTAAACGGTGTTTCACCATTCAGCTCCTGCTGTTCCGTCAGCTCCGCAAAGCTGTTTTTCGGCATGAAAACCTCCCCCCTGACCTCTATAAAAGGCAGAGGTTTACTAAGCTTCAGCGGGATTGCTCTGATTGTTTTCAAGTTAGCGGTAACGTCCTCGCCTATGAAGCCATCGCCCCGCGTAGAGCCGCGGATAAACTCCCCGTCAGCATATTCAAGCGATACCGAAAGCCCATCAACCTTAGGCTCAATAATATATACGGGGTTTGTTACATTTTCCTCACAGCGCGCCGTAAAAGCCTTTACCTCATCATAGGAAAACACATCCTGCAAACTCCCCATCTGAACCTTGCGTTCAACTTTTTTAAAGAGGTTTAAAGCCTCCCCGCCTACCCTTTGGGTCGGGGAATCGGAGGTGAGCAATTCGGGGTGTTCTTCCTCAATTTGCTTTAATTCCCGCATTAGATTATCGTAAACGTAATCGTCAACGATAGGGTTATCAAGGACGTAATAATTATGATTATGACGTTCAATTTGAGCCTTGAGCTCACCCAGCCTGTTTGTGATTGCTTCTTTCATTTTGGTGATTCCTCCGTACATAAGGTTAAATTTAATCAACTATCAAATTATACAGTATTTTCTATATTAAGTCAAGAAAAAACTTTTTACCTTAAACGACATTTGAATGGAGTATAATATGGCAAAATTATGTTTATTTCGGAATTAAATAAAAGCTCAAAAATTGATAATACTAGAGTTAGAAATTAAAGCCTAAAAAAATAAGAAGCGGGAGCCAGACCATGCTGATTTCATTATTCGTTTGCATACAGACGAAGCATGGTCACCATTATAGGAGTTGACCTTATGGAAGAGCTATTTGTAGCAACAGAGCAGGGAAATATACCGATTGAGCCGAGAATTGCGGAAAAATACAATTTGAAAAAAGGCGTGAAAACTCCTTTTTCAAATCACACGATTGTTGATAAAAACGGCAATGCAACACCTGAGCCGCCGAAAAAAGAACCCGTTGAAGAGCCGGAGGATGAGGGAATCATTCTCACAACTGCGGAAGTGCTTGATTTTGCCGCAGGGGCTGATTCGTATACTACGTGACCCTTGCCCGTATGAGCAGAAAAATATGGTTAATTAAAGAGAGCGGTTTTTAAAGCCGCTCTCTTTTTCCAATTAAATTAAATATCCGATACATGGGATACAAGATAAAGATTTTTATTAACCCTCATCAAATTGCCCCGGATTAGAATAATACGAAATTTGGAATATATCCCTGTCGCTCAAATAACCTGCCGCGTAGGCTTCGCTTATCTCAATGAAAGACGAATCTTTGTGAAGATGAAGCATCATACCTCCGCTCGGCAAATATATCGACTCTCTGCCAACGCTCAACACCTTTATATCAGAGGTATACATTTTATCCTTTTCCGTTAACGAAACAACTTCACATCCGTTGTAAGTACCAAAGTATAATGAAACTTGAAAATCATTGGCTGTAAATCTGAAAGGCGAGGAAATGAACATATTTGTGTAAGCCGCGTAACTTTCCCTGATTCTCAAATCATCAGCCGCCGAAAGCGGGGCAAGCGGCGGGGGTGTCTCTGCCTCAGTTTTAACTGTTAACTGCTTAACAATAGCTTTGCCCAATGCTTCGCCCATTTTGTCGAGGTTTTTTGTGTTCAACAGCCACTCGTAATCATCGGGTGAACACATAAAGTTCATTTCAAACAGCATAGCGGGGCTGACTGTCAAGCGTGAAAGCGCGAAATTTTCGCGAATCGGAGCGATATATTCAAAGCCCAAGCTTTCCGAAATTTGCTTTTTAATGCTTTCAGCCGCCGATTTGCCGGTATCAAAGGTGTAATACATCCGAGCTCCTCTAACGGTTCTGTAATCCGCGCTTACGGGCATAGAGTTAGTATGTACGGCAACTGAAATGTCCGGCTTGTAATTCAAAATAGCGGCTGTTCGGTCGGCAAGCGGTATCGCCGTGTCATCGGAGCGGGTCAGCAAAACCGTAACGCCTTGGCTTTCAAGGTATTCCTTAGCTTTTAGGGTAACGTAAAGGTTGAAATCCTTTTCAAACGGACCTTTTTCTCCCGGAGGACCTAAAGCTCCGGGGTCGTTGCCGCCGTGCCCTGCGTCAAGGACTACTCTTGCTTTATCTAATGCTTTTGCCGCTTGCTTGAAGCCTACCGTCATCCTGCCGTTTTTGAACTCAACGTAATGACCAACGGGGCTTTCCCAAAATTCAAGGTTATATGAAATTCTGCCGTTACCAGCGGAGGCTTTGGAAATTCTCCTTATCAGCGAGCCCTGCGGAATCTGCGGTCGTCTGCCGGAATCTCTTTGCGCGGTAACCGTCAGCTTTGCTTTATTGCCGATAACATCAAGGCTGTAAAGCGAGTTGACGTTCATATCCAACGCAAATTCTGCAAAGTCACCTTTTTGAACAATTTCCATGCCGGATATAACATTGCCCGGAACTTTTCCTTCAAAAGCGTTCACCGCTGATTTGTATACATATGTTCCGCCGTCTATTATGTAATAATCGTTAATCTCGCCCAATAAATTAAAGGTCGTGCCGTAAGCCAAGGGCGTAAGCAATGTCGGTGATTCGTCAGGTGCTTTGCGGTGAGTAATTGAATCGAGCTTAACTCTGCCGTAAAACGGCTTGTCGTAATAAGAGGGCTTAGGCGCGACATACACCCCGGACGGTGCGGCTGCGGCTTTTCTTGTTATAACAACCGTTTCTTCCTTATTGTTATTTGTAAAAACAAATGTGTTAACGCCCTCGGTAAGCTCAACATATACGGCGAAAAAACCGCGCTCTGTCTTTTCGATTTCCTTGCCGTTCATATAAAGGGGATATTCGTAATCACACGCCCCCAGTATGCTGACACTTGATGCCGTAGTGCTGCGCGTCGAGGCTTGCGGCTGGGTGATAATGATGCTGCGGGGATTCTCATAGGGGATGCGCTCATGAATCAGCGTTTCCAAAGCAGACGGGCTCTTCGCCTCATCGGCTGAAACCGGGAATTGAAACGACAGCGACAGCAACGCCATTACCACGGCTATTATTGCTTTCATAATATTCTTCCTTTCTCTCTCAGAGCCTGTAAAAAATAGTTGGACATATTGCCGACAGCTCTTTACATATCATATCATAAATCGCCTTTATTGTCAATAGACCAACAGCGATTTATTTTTTCCTCCTTTTCTTTGCCCGTTCTCTTTCCTCCTTAATGTCCTTGGGGTCAACAAATTCGTCAACTATATCGACAAAAAGCCGTCCGTCAAGATGGTCAATCTCATGACAGATGCACCGCGCCAAATAGGACGAGTATTTATGCTGAAATTCCTTGCCGTGCCTGTCAAAAGCCTTGACGGATATGTGCAAGGGGCGTTTGACGTATCCCCATTTATCGGGACAGCTGAGGCAGCCCTCAATCTCCCGCTGAAAGCCGCTTTGCTTTATAATTTCCGGGTTGACAAGCTCAACGCCGCCCTCTCCCTCTCCTAAATCAATATAAACGACCCTGCGTAATATCCCAACCTGAGGAGCGGCAAGACCTATACCCTCCACCTTGTACATGGTTTGCTTTAAATCGTCTATCAGCGACCAAAGCTTTTTATCAAAAACCTCGACAGGTCTGCTTTTTTTCCTCAATAAATCCTCCGGCTCTTTAACAATGCCTCTCAATGCCATAGAAAAACCTCCGAAAAGTCAATTATCCAAGCTTCCGTTAAAATCAACGGAGACGCTTACGCCGGAAAAAGCCTTTGTAAAAGTAAGCTTATAAAGTCCGGCGATAAAATTTCTGAATACGCTGTTGTTTTTGCATTTTATAATAATCCTGTAACGATATTTACCGTTTATTTTTTCATGAATACATTTTGCAGGACCTATTACCCTTAAAGGCAATTTTAAGTTTTCCTCATTTAATTTGCTTCGAAGCAACTCAAAAAATGCTTTGGACGCGGCATCAGCGCGTTGAACCGATTCCGATTTAAACTCCAAAAGGCAGGTATCGCAAAACGGCGGATATATAAGTGCCTTACGCATAGCGATTTCCTGCTCATAAAAGCCCCGGTAATCCTGTAAAGCGGCTAGGTTAAGGACGTAATGCTCCGGCATAAAGGTCTGGATAAACGCCCTGCCCCGCATGTCGCTCCGCCCGCATCTGCCGACAACCTGAGTTACCAAAGAAAATGTCCTTTCATAGCTTCTGAAGTCGCCGGTAAACAAAGCATTGTCTACCGAAAGCACCCCCACTAAGGTGACATTAGGGAAATCAAGACCCTTAGCTATCATTTGAGTGCCGAGCATTATGTCATATTCGCCCTTCTTAAAAGCCGCGAAGCCTTTTTCATAGGCATGGCGCGAATATGTTGTATCCGCATCCATGCGGAGTATTTTGGCGGCGGGGAAAAGCAAAGAAATTTCATCTTCAACCCTTTGCGTTCCCACCCCCGTCAGCATAATACGCTCCCCTCCGCATTCGGGGCAGTTCTCGGGGGTCGCCGCTGAGTAGGAGCAGTAATGGCAATGCAGCCTGCTCACCGCCTTGTGATAAGTCATGGGTACACTGCAATTAGCGCAGGTAATCGGCTTTTTGCAGTCGGCACAGCTTATAAAGGTATGATAACCTCGGCGGTTCAAAAGCAGTATAGTCTGTTCCTTGCGCTCTAAGTTTTGATTGATTTCAAAAGCAAGAGCCTCAGAAAATATCTTAGAGCCGCTGCAAAATCCCTTTGAAGCTAAATCAATGATATTAACCTCGGGTAAGGCTTCTTGATTATATCTGTCCGGCAATGAAAAAAGCTTATACCGCCCCTTCAAAGCATAGTAATAGCTTTCTACCGACGGGGTAGCGGAAGCCATAAGCAACACCGCGTTATGCGTAACGCAGCGTTTTTTTGCAACGTCCTTAGCATTATATCTCGGGGAGGCTTCTGATTTATAAGTCCATTCCCCCTCCTCATCGATAATCATAAGCCCTATACGTTCAAGCGGTGCGAAAATAGCACTCCTTGTACCTATAACAAGAACAGCGCGCCCGTGCTTCACGCGCTTATATTCGTTAAGCCGCTCCTTGGGCGGTAAGCCGCTGTGAAATACCGCGACCGCCTCTCCGAAAATCGACTTAAACTGCCCTACAACCTGCGGGGTAAGCGATATTTCAGGCAGAGCTAAAAGCGCGGTTCTGTTTTTTTTCAGAGTATACTCAATCAGCTTTGCATAAACAGGCGTTTTGCCGCTGCCTGTAACGCCGTGCAACAAAGCGGCGCAGGGCTTGCCGTCATCAATCAGCGCTCGTACTCCATTATATACCGAGGACTGGCTTGCGGTTAATTCGATTGATGAAGCTTTCGGCGGCGCGGCTGAAAAGCCTCCGCCGTCCTTATCCGATATAAGCGGCTCGGAAAGCTTATCCTTTTGATTTAATTTTACACTTAACCCTGCGGGTATAAGTGCTTTAAAAGCATCAAAATAAGTGCATAGAGTCGTTTCGCGAAGCCAAACGATTAAATCAAGCATTTCGCCGCCGATAATAGGCGCGTCATCTATGAGCGAATCAACTGTCTTTAAAGTTTCCAATTCGGATTTTTCTATGCTTATACTGCAAGCATCGTCAATTTTAATGATAAGCGCGGCTCTTTTAGCATCGCCCTTGCCGAAAGGCACAAAAGCCCTCATTCCTACTTTTGCCTGCAAGGATAAATCAAGCGGTATAATATATCTGTACCGCTTATCATATCCGTAATCCGTATCGCTAACCGCAACCGCCGCAACCAACAAATTAATCTCCGCCTCTGCAATTGTTAACTGATTCAGCTTCCCAGACTGTACTTCCTGTTGGCAAATTCCTCTACCGCAGTTTTAACGGGCTTTTGTTCAAGCACTTGGCTGTTTTTGTATAAATCGTCCGCAATCTCTCTGGCGCGCTTTGCAACTCCTATTACGATGGAATAGTGGCTCTCATTCTTTGAAGAAATTTGTGAAATAGCAGGTCTTAACATTACAACTATCATCCTTTCCGAAAATTTATATTGGATTCCCGTTTAGGTAAACGGCATCCTTACATATGTCAATCCTATTGTTCCATACAATGGCACTGTCAACACTTTGAGCAATGTCCCAAGCTATACATTTATTATATACAACCCCTATTCCTAAGCTCCTCCGCTCTTATAACGGTCTTTAAGTCCTCCGCGGCTGTTTCAAGATTTTCGTTTACTATAATATAGTCATATTCCTTCGCGGCTCTCATTTCATTTTCAGCCTGAGCAAGCCTTTGGGCTATTACCTCCTCCGTTTCTGTTCCCCGTTTCAAAAGCCGCCTTTTCAATTCGTCAAGAGACGGCGGCACTACAAATATAAGTGCGGCATCGGGGCATTTTTCCTTTACTTTCATAGCTCCTTGAACCTCGATTTCGAGCATTACATGCTTGCCGCTGTTCAACATATCTTTAACGGGGCGGGCGGGAGTGCCGTAATAATTACCGCAATATTCGGCATATTCAAGCATATTTCCGCCTTGGATAAGTGCTTCAAAGTCCTCTTTTTTGATAAAGTGATAGTTTACGCCGTTTACCTCGCCCTCCCGCGGCTTGCGGGTAGTCGCCGAAACGGAGTAATGAATATTGCTGTTTGTTTCCGTAACAAGCGATAAAACAGAGCCCTTACCGCACCCCGACGGCGCGGAAATAACAAAAAGAACGCCTTTATTCATTGTGTGATTCTCCTTATTCTTTTATGCCTATAATTTTCAGAGAAGTGAGAGAAACGTCCATCATTATCGGCAACATTTCCTCAATAGTCCATTCAGTCGGTTTTGTATAAATTGAAACTGCTTGCAACATAACGGATTGTCCGTCAATTGATATAAATATATTCTCACAGCTATTTTGGTTGATAGGTAAGCTATAGTTTGCAGAAGTAACTCTGTCAATTCTGTTTAGTGAGCCTATATCGTGTTTTAAAGTAGTCTCTGTTCCATCTGGGCGATTTACTGTTATAGGTTCTGTAAGAAAATTTGAGCCTTGCAAAAATAAAATATAAGGAAAATGTTTTTCATCAATCATCATGTTTCTTATTTCATTAATGTTTTTATGAGAACGCTCAATAGCATTTCCTGCCGGCATTAATTCTTTGTCTTTGTTTTTGCCAACCAAAATTCCCTTGTTAATTCTTTCAATTTCTTTTCCTTGATATTTTGCCTCACACACTAAAACAATACGCCATTTTCCTGTCTTGTCCTTAACTTCAATAATTCCACCGTCAGGTTTTATTGACGCTCTTTCGACAAACATTGTTAACCCTAATCTCGAATCAACCGAATTGAGCTTTTCATTAATTTCTTTTTTGTTAATGCTCTTCCTAAACCGAAATTCAAGGTTCGAGAAATCATTTCTTAATTTTTCAAAAATAACTTTTGAAAAATTATTTACGGATATGTCATGTTTTTGGGCATTTTCACCATATATTTCCTTTGGTCCTTGACCTCTTATTTTTTCTGAACTTAGTCGTTCTGTTTGTTTTCCCATTTTTACTATTTCCCATACATTTTATTTTTAATTAAAATTCTGAAATAAGGGCATTTGCCGCCAACAGACAAATCTTTGTCATCGTTGCCCTTTCTAAATTTTATTATCTCAAATTGCTCCGGGCAGTACTTGTGAAGAAAAGAAATCGGCACACCCATAACTCCGTTATAATCAGACGGAATAGCATCGGTAAACGGAATTTCTATTGCATCATAATTGTCATATTTATCAAAACTTGACTTTTCCCTTATTTCCTTATGCTTACTTGCTTGCAAAACATCTTTCATTGTCATAAGCGGCAATGGTTCGTGGCGGCGACCATGGTCTAAATTAGTAAGCCAAATCGTGCTATTGGTTGATACTATTCGATTGCCGTCATCATCAATCCTTGCCTCCGAACCGTTTAAAGGATAATTCTTAGGAACAATAAACCCTTGAAAACTTCTTCCGAACGCCAAACCGAGCCACATCTTATTTTCCTTAATCAACGGAAAAATCTCCTTATAAGTAATTGCATTCATATTACCAATAACAAGAAATTGCTTATTTGCCTCCATAATCCAAGCCATAAACTCACGAAACAGAGAAAAGGGCGGATTTGTAACAATTACATCAGCTTCATCACGCAAAGCTTTTACTTCTTCACTACGAAAATCGCCGTCCCCCTCAAGTCGTGTCAAAGCCCCCTCAATATTTGCCATAATCCATTCAATATCACGCAAATCAGTTGCTGTATCTTCGTTATAATCTTTAAACTCGATGATTTCGATTTTATGCGGAACTCTCGTAGTTTTATTATCCTCGGGTTCGCGAGCAAACAAAGTCAATTGTGTACTCGCAATCGGAGAACCCGCATAGCAAGTCGCGATTAACTTTTTAAGCCCGAAATCTCTAAAGTGCAGGGCAAAATACTTAAAAAAGTTGCTCTCGTAAGGGTCATCGCAAGGGCACAAAACAGTTTTCCCCTTGAATACATCGGGGTCATATTCTAAATAAGCTTGTATTTCTTTTTCAATGTCAGCAAATTGTGTATAAAACTCGTCATTTTTGGCACTTTTAGCCTTTTTAAGTTTAGCGTTATCTGCCATTTTCCTCACTCCCTCCGCTTCAACTCATTCAACTCCCTACCCTACCTCGCCTCCCTCGGAAGCGGTATCAACCCGCCCTGCCAGCGTTTCATGCTGAACTGCGGATAGTATTATATGCCCGCTGTCCATTATAATAACCGCCCTCGAACGTCTTCCGTAGGTAGCATCTATAATACATTTTTTCTCTCTCGCATCTGCAATAACGCGCTTAATCGGGGCTGATTCCGGGCTTACAATCGCAATCAGCCTGCTCTCTGAAATCATATTCCCAAAACCGATATTGATAAGCCTCATTACCTCATTCCTCATTCCGTGCTGCTGCTCTACTCCGCATTCTGAATTTGTTCCCTTATTTTTTCGATTTCGGATTTAAGCTCTATTACAATTTTCGTAATGTCCTGCGCCTGAGCTTTAGAGCCGATTGTGTTAACCTCGCGGTTAAACTCCTGAATCAGAAAATCAAGCTTCCTGCCGACTGCTTCATTAGAATCAAGAAGCGCGCGGAATTGGCTTATATGGCTTCTGAGCCTTACGGTTTCTTCGGCTACAGCGGTTTTTTCGGCGAATATTGCGGCTTCGGTAAGAATCCGCTGTTCATCGGCTTGATGAACGGCTAATATTTCATTAAGCTTAGCAAAAAGCCTGTTTCGGTAAGCTTCCGTAACAGCGGGCGACATAATCTCAATTTTTGAAACGCAATCTTCAATCGTCAAAAGGCGCGCTGAAATATCTTCTTTCATCTTAGCACCTTCGGTTTGCCGCATTTCTATAAAGCTTGCAAGGGCTTTTTCAGCGGCTGTTTTAACGTCCGCCCAGATAACGTCCTCATCCTCAATATTTTTGCGGACGTTAAACATATCGGGAAGCCTCATAAGGCTTGAAAGGGTAATGTCATCGCAAAGCCCCAGCTCGGCGTTCGCTTCGCGCAGGGCATTTAAGTAGCCCGCCGCAATCGGCTTGTTTACTTCAATCAGCGCGTCCTTACCCTCTGTGTTGTAAACAGTAATCCCGACATCGATTTTCCCGCGCGATACCTTACCCTGCAAAAAAGATTTAAGCTTCTCTTCAAGGTAGCCGTAAGCGCGCGGAACACGCGCCGAGAATTCATAGTATCTATGATTCACCGATTTAATTTCGACAAGTATATCCCTGCTGTTTATAGTCTCCGCGCATCGTCCGAAGCCCGTCATACTCATTAACATCATATCGCCCGCTTAACTATTATTTGCATTGAATAGCTCCCTTACGTTTAGGAGTATATTCTAATATTAACATATTTAATTGGTAAAGTCAAGGGTTTTGATAATATTTCGCAAACACAAACCAATTTACAACACAGACAGAGCTTTAACTCTCACCAAGCAACGTCAACCTCACCCGTATATGTAGCGGACGTAACATTGTTACCGATTTTTACGGTTATTTTTACGCTGTATTCCTCGCCGTCATTTAACCTAAAGCCGGATTTTGAATCCCAGAACCAATATTTGAAAGAACCCTTTCCGAAATCATACGAAATAGTTTCTTCATGTATATTAACGGGGGATTTTCCGAGCGAAGCGGCGGTTAATTCGGCGGTTATTTCAATATCCTTAGGAACGTCATATGGTGAAGTAACCTCAATTCTTAATGAACACAAGCTATTCCTCTTCGCGTCAAGGTTAGGGTTATCAGACGGCATGTAATCATTCCATATACTTGCGCTGATTTCCTTTATAGTTAATTCCGCCGAAATTTGGTCGGGGGGTATGACCGGTTTTATTTTAGACATGGCTTCAAGCTCGTTAATGTTCATAATCTCGGTAGGAGTTCCCGTAGAAGAGCGTTCCGGTAAAGAACGCGGACCCCAAGCCCACATACTGCCATCGGATTTTATTGCAACAGTATGTTCCATTTGGTTAGAATTACTACTTGTTACGAATACCACATCGTCCATAATTTTTTTAGGCAAAAAGTCATCATGAACTTCTTCAAAATGCAACTTACCAATAAATCCTCTGCCCAAACGTCCATCATTATCCCTGCCCCAGCTCCATAAGCTCCCGTCTTTTTTGATTGCCATAACAAATTCGGAGGAGGCTGTCGATACAAAATCAACGTCATCCAAAACTTTGACGGGGTATATTACGTTAGAACTTGTTCCTTCTTTCGTATATATGCTTCTAATACGTTCACCATTGCCAATCGTTCCCGAATAATTGTCGCCCCAGCTCCATAAGCTGCCGTCAGTCTTTACGGCAAAAGTGTTGTGGCGGTTTGAGTATACCATAGATACCCCATCCATAATTTTAACGGCTTCTCTACCCGTTTCTTCTTTCCCGATACCCAGTCGCCCGTAATATTCATTTTTTCCCCAACCCCAAAGGCTGTCGTCCTTCTTAATGGCATAAGTAATTTCATGAGCCGCAACAGCATATTTAACTCCGTCTAAGACTTTGCGCGGTTTTAATTCGCAATAGCTTGTATTTCCCCAACCCCAAAGAGAGCCATCCGCTTTGACAGCCATAATATGCTCTTTTCCCAAAGAAAAAGATGATACATTATCAATTATTTTAATCGGTCTAAGCTTAGGAGCGGGCATGGTGTATTTGCCGTTTGAGTTATACCCGTTTTTATTCCCATCCCCCATAAGACCGTTTGAGTTACTGCCCCAGCCCCATAAAGTTCCATCGGTTTTTAAAGCAAACGTGACATTGTTTGTCGTTTGCACATCGGCTACTCCGTCCATAATTTTTACGGGCTTAAATACATATTCGTCTTTACCATTGCCGATATAAGCACTGCCCCAGCCCCAAAGACTGCCGTCATTTTTAATCGCCATATAGGTGCGATGCTCACCTGCCGAGTTAATTGCTTCTTTGGATTCCGAAAAAGCAAAAAAGGCGACATCATCAATTACTTTTCGCGGAATCATGGTGACATTAGTATCTACGGTAATCACTCCAAGGCTATCGGTAGCTTCTTTTCCCCACGCCCAAACAACCCCATCTGCAAGTAAATGGCGTTGCTCAGCCCGATTACCGCCGAGCGACATTAAGGGTGTTGATTTTGAATCAGAGCTGCCGGCAACTCGTATTGGTGCAGCAAAGAAAATCGGCAGTACTATTATAAGCGAAAGCAATATGCCCAACTGTATTTTCAATGATTTTTTCATAACATAACATTCCTCTCCTAAAATTAACCCCTAAACCCCTGCCCTATATCCTCTCTCATACGCAAAGCCTCGCAACGCGTAGCCTCGGTCAAGCTCATATCGGTTATATTCTGCCACGCGCACATAAGCGAGCGCGAAGCGTTTACAACCGCGCCTAAGCCGTCTTTATCAAACGCGGGCGCAACGCTCTTTCCGCCCCCGCCCTGCGCGCCGTAACCGGGGACTAAGAAAAAGAGGTTGGGAAATTTTCGGCGCAATTCCGCAAGCTGTTCGGGATAGGTCGCCCCTACAACCGCGCCGACACCTGTATAACCGTGTTTACCCGGCAACTCCTTGCCCCATTTCGCGCACAATTCAGCCATCGCTTCATATACCGTTTTGCCATTGCCCAACCGCTCGTCTTGCAATTCACCCGATGAGGGGTTGGAGGTTTTGACGAGCACAAAAATGCCCTTATCATATTTTTGGCAAACCTTCAAAAGCGGCGCAATGCCGTCCGTCCCCAGATAGCCGTTAACGGTTAACGCATCGCCGCCGAAAGGGGTAAAAGCAGTGCCGTCAAGAGCGGTTTCCCCCAGCCAGCTGTTGGCATACGCTTCCATGGTAGTGCCTATATCGTTCCGCTTGCCGTCAACTATAACATACATGCCTCTGGATTTTGCATACAAAATCGTATCAGCCAAAGCGCGAACTCCCTGCCAGCCGTACATTTCGTAATAAGCGGCTTGCGGCTTAACCGCGGGGATAATATCGCAAACCGCGTCAATCAAAGCCTTGTTAAAGCGCAAAAGCGCGTTTGCCGCCCCCTCCGGCGTTTTACCGTGAATTTCAAATGCCTCTTTTTTAATTCCTTCGGGAATCAAGTCAAGCTTAGGGTCTAAGCCCATTACGGTAGGGTTTTTGGTTTCAATGATTTTTTCAATTAGTCGGTCTAATGCCATCTTCAACAGTCCTTTCTAATAGGTTTAATTCACGTACAACTTCTATTTTATAGTATATCATGTTAAGAATAAAATGTCAACGGGGGTAAAATTGAATTTATAAACTGTTATGATGTTCTTGTATGTTACGACCCTGCTATGGTACAAAATAAAAAAAGCTAATGTTTCTATGCGAAGCATTAGCTTTTTTTATTCCCTCCCTATCCGCCCCAAGTCCCGCCATGTTTTTTTGTATGCCTTAAAACTTAAAAAATAATATTGACTTACCAATCAAAAAATGATATAATAATAAAAACACTACTTACTATAAAGAGAGGACTCCTTATGCCAATCAATATCCCTAACAATCTTCCGGCATACCAGTCGCTTACCGATGAAAATATATTTGTGATGACCGATATTATAGCCAGCCGTCAAGACATACGCCCGCTACGCATTGCCATAGTCAATATCATGCCGAAAAAAATAGAAACGGAAACCCAAATATTGCGGCTTCTCTCGAATACGCCGCTTCAGGTTGATATTGAGCTTATACAGATGGCAAGCCATGTATCAAAAAATACGCCCAGTGAGCATTTAACAAAGTTTTATAAAACCTTTCACGATATTAAGGAAGAACGCTTCGATGGGTTAATCATAACCGGCGCGCCCGTAGAGCAGATGCAGTTTGAGAGCGTAAACTACTGGGATGAGCTTTGCTCGGTAATGGAGTGGTCTGAAACTAATGTTTATTCTTCCATGTATATCTGCTGGGGGGCGCAGGCGGGGCTTTATTATCATTACGGAGTGCCTAAACACGCGTTGCCCGGCAAAATGTTCGGTATTTTTCCTCACAAGGTTCTGGTGGAAAATCACCAGCTTTTAAAGGGCTTTGACGAGGTTTTTTATGTTCCGCACTCGCGCTATACCGCGACTATGCGGGAAGATATAGAAAAAAATGAGGAGCTGATGATACTGACCGAATCGGAGCAATCCGGCGTTCATATCGTATCGGATAAAACCGAGCGCAGGTTTTTTATAACGGGGCACTCGGAATATGACCGCGAAACAATTGCAGATGAATATCGGCGCGATTTGGATAAGGGGCTTGATATTTCAATGCCCGTCAATTATTTCCCCCAAAATAATATTAAAGCCCCCCCATTTTTCAATTGGAGGGCTCACGCTAACTTGATTTTCTCAAACTGGCTCAACTATTGCGTATATCAGAAAACACCGTATGATTTGAAGGATTTGACGCCGGTTAGGGGATTATAATGTACACAGAAAGGCTGAAGCATATATGAAAATAACGGCGGCTTTATTATCGCTATTGATTGTTTTAACAATATTTCCCTCGTTTAAGGTTAAGGCTATAACCTTTACACCGTCCTTTGCGGTATCAAGCGATGCGGCAGTGCTGATTAACCTTGACAAGGACGTTGTGATTTATGAGAAAAATCCGACAAAAAAGATGTACCCCGCTTCGCTCACCAAGCTTATGACGGCAATCGTAGTTTTAGACCACGTAAAAGACCTTGACAACACCTACTTTGAAGCCCCGCTTGTAGTCTTTGACGAATTATTCGGCAAGGGTGCTTCTAATGTGGGGCTGTCAAGGGGTGAGATTACAACGGCGACTGATTTAATGTATTCCATGCTTATGCACTCCGCTTGTGAATCGGCAAGTATTCTTGCTTACCATGTCGGCGGGAACAGTATACCGAATTTTATTAATATGATGAATGAAAAGGCGGTTGAAATAGGCTGTACCGGCACTAATTTTGCCAATGCTCACGGGCTTTATGACGACAATCAATATACAAACGCGTGGGACATGGCGTTAATTACAAAGTACGCAGTTGAAAATTACCCTAAGCTTGTTGAAATTGCTTCAACCGTTGAATACAGAATGAAAGCGACAAATTACCGCAGTGAAGACGGCTGGGTAACGATTTATCACACGAACAGAATGCTTATGAAAAACAGCGAGTATTATTATCAACATTCAAAGGGCTTGAAAACAGGTACGCTTGACCAAGCAGGGCGTTGCTTAGCCGCTTTGGCAAGCCGCGATGGAAACAACTACCTGCTTGTCACAATGAACAGCCCTTTAGTTGACGAAAACGGCAATGCCGTGAATTACCATTATGATGACCACAGAAATATATTTGAGTGGGCGTTTGAAACCTTTGCTTACCAAAAGCTGGTCAGCGTTACCGAAGAAATTACGGAGGTTTCCGTTAAACTCGGGCAGGACAGAGACCATGTATTGCTTTTACCCGCCGAGGATTACTCCGCGCTTTGGCCCCTAACCTTGGACGCATCGGCTTTGAGAAAAGATATAGTTACCTATACCGATGACGATGGAGCGGTCATCGCGCCCATAGCAAGGGGGCAGGTACTGGGGGCTCTTACGCTCTCGCTTTCGGGTGAGACAATCTGCGAGGTTGATTTAGTGGCGAAGGAAAGCATCGAGCGTTCTCAGCTTGAATATTCTTTTTTAAAGGCTAAGGAATTTATAAACTCATCTTGGTTCAAATTTGCCATTGGAATTGCAGTAACCTTGATTGTTCTGTACGTAACGCTGCTTATCTTAGCAAATAAAAAACGGAAGCAAAAAATTAAAAAGGTTACTAAAAGCAGAAGGTTTTAACTGCAATGGAGTAGTATTCAGATTCATACCGGCAACAGGAAAGGAAGATTAAGGATGCCAAATCAACCGCGCGAAAAGCTTTGCGACCCCGGCGTATTAATTAATACAAATCTTTAAGCAATCATATTTTCAAGCGATTCTATAGATTGCATCCCGCTCATTTTCTTATCCGTTACTCTTCCATCCTTAAAGATTATAATCGTAGGATAGGCATCTACTTTGTATAGGTCGGCAAGTTCTTTTTCGCTATCTGCGTCCACTTTACCTACCTTAACATTTTCATGCTTGATTGAAAATTCCTCGGCAATAGGCTCAAGCATTTTGCAAAATCCGCACCAGTTTGTTCCAAAAATAACCATTGTCAAACCATCGGCAATTTCCTTTTCAAAATTCCTGTTTGTTAGTTTTAGCATGAAGCTACCTCCTTATATTTTACACTATTATTGATGTATTCGCTTGCGGCTAAAGCCGATATTGAGCCGTCATTAGCAGCCGTTACAATTTGACGAACCGCTTTTGTGCGGGTGTCTCCGGCGACAAATACTCCGGGTAAGTTTGTTTTGCAATCTTCTCCTGCAATAATATATCCTTTTTCATCCAAATTAACCTCAGGAGCAAACAACAAATTATCCGGCTCGAACCCAATTGCAATAAACAAGCCGTCTATGGGAATTTCCGTTATTTGAAAGTCTATTTTATTTTCAATTATAAGCCCTTCTATTTTGTCAGCTCCAACTATTTCTTTTACGTTAGAATTAGTTATAAATTGAACATTTTCCTTTGCCCTTACTTGTTCAAGCTGCATACGTTCCGCTTCGAAATTTTCAGAGCGATGAATGATTGTCACCTTTCGGCAAAGGTCAGATAGCAGCAAGGCATCGCCTATAGCAACATTTCCGCCGCCAACTACAGCAACAGCCTTACCCTTATAAAGCGGCGCATCGCAGGTAGCGCAAAAAGCTATCCCGCGCCCAACCCATTTTTCCTCGCCGGAAACGCCAAGCATTCTCGGTTTTGCTCCTGTTGCAATTATTACCGCTTTCGCTTCATGAACACCCTTGGAGGTTGTAATAGCTTTTGTATCACTTGAAAGGTTTACCGAATTTATTGTTTCATATAAAATTTGAGCACCTAAAGCCTTTGCTTGATTATATAATGCAATAGCAAAATCAGCACCGTTAATACCCGGCATACCGGGGTAATTTTCAATAGAGCTTGTTGATATAATTTGCCCGCCGTAAAAAGCCTTTTCAATAACTTTAACAGAAAGCCCTGCGCGAGCTCCGTAAATAGCAGCAGTTAAGCCCGCCGTGCCTGCGCCGATAATGATTATATCCGTCATAAATTTAATCCTTCCTTATTTTATATTGTCCTATCCATGCACCTTCCGATATTTCATTTTCACTTAGGACAGTATAACATATATTTCCACTCTTGTCAACCCTTTTTCGTCAAATTTCACAAAAATTTTGCCGATTTTAAATTGCATCATAATTGGATAGTGAACATAGGAGTAATATACAAAAAAAAAAAAATTTAAAAATACTATTGACATTTAAGCCGTTATAGTATATCATGTAATACATACAGATTTAATATGTTAAGGGGTGTAATATGCTATGATAAAAGAAATCACTGAATATATTTTGAACGATTTTGACAGGAGCGCGGTGGAAAAGCAGCCGAAAAAAGCCGCAGTTTGCGTTATTATTGAAAAAATGCGGCTCATTCTCTTCCCCGAGTGCTTTGGAAGCGGCGTTCACGATACGGAATACGGGTTGGGACACGCCTTAGAGGAGGTTTACGCCGAATTAAAGAGCCAAGGCGTTCCCGCTGAAAAGGCGGAGAGCTTTATGCGTAAAATACCGTCACTCAGAGAATGTTTGAAAACCGATGTTGAAGCGGCTTACGAGGGAGACCCCGCCGCCTGCAGTAAGGCTGAAATCATCATATCCTACCCCGGATTATTTGCGGCTATGGTGCAGAGAATCGCGCACGAGCTATACCTGCTGAACGTCCCTATGATTCCCAGAATCATGACGGAATATGCTCACAGCATCACCGGGATTGATATTCACCCCGGCGCGTCAATCGGAAACTATTTCTTTATAGACCACGGAACAGGCGTAGTAATAGGCGAAACAACAACGATTGGAAATCATGTTAAAATCTATCAGGGGGTTACGCTCGGCGCATTGTCTACAAGAGGCGGGCAGAAGCTGAGAGGCGTAAAACGCCACCCGACCTTGGAGGACTATGTTACCGTATATTCCGGCGCGTCTATATTAGGCGGTGAAACCGTTATAGGCAAGAATGTGACTATAGGGAGCAACGCTTTCGTTATAAAATCAGTTCCGACTCAAACAAGAGTAAGCGTTAAAAATCCCGAGCTGCAGTTTAAGAACGGCGATAAAAAGGAAACTTCGTGTATTGAATTGGAGCAGAATGAATTTTGGGATTTTGTTATATAGACTTATATTCCTAAGGAGCTGAAATATTATGGAATTTGAAACCTTATGTATTCACGGAAGCAAGGATAACACCCACAATACGGGGGCGGTATGCGTTCCGATTTATCAAAGCGCGACCTTCACCCACCCATCCGTAGGTGAAAGCACGGGGTATGATTATTCGCGCCAGCAAAACCCTACCCGCGAACAGCTGGAGCAAACCGTAGCTAGTCTGGAGGGCGGGGCGGGTGCTCTTGCTTTTTCCTCGGGGATGGCGGCTGTCGCCTGTATGCTGGAGCTTTTTTCACCCGGAGATGAGATTGTAGCTTCGGAGGATTTATACGGAGGAACAGTGCGGCTGTTCGAGAGTATCGCCGCCAAAAACGGCATTCGGATTTTTTATGCCGACACGGGCAAGCCGGACGAATTGCAAAGCGTAATTTCGTATAAGACAAAAGCAGTTTTTATAGAAACGCCGACCAACCCTATGATGAATGTAACGGATATAGCAAAGGTGAAGAGAAGCCTTTGCGGCAGGAAGCTTTTGCTTATTGTTGACAACACCTTTTTAACGCCCTACTTTTGCAAACCCTTAAAGCTCGGCGCGGACATAGTGATTCACAGCGGAAGCAAATACTTAGGCGGGCATAACGATACAATAGCAGGCTTTTTGTCAGCCAAAGAATCCGCGCTTTGCGAGAAGCTGAGGTTTATACAAAAAACAACGGGAGCCGCTCTCGCGCCCTTTGACAGCTTTTTGTTGCTCAGAGGAATTAAAACGCTTGCCCTTCGCATGAATCAAGCGCAGAGGAGTGCCGGAGAAATCGCGCAATGGCTGAAAAAACAGGAAAAAATTAAAGCAGTACATTACGTAGGCTTGCCGGAACATCCGGGATATGAAATTTCAAAGAAGCAGGCAAGCGGCTTCGGAGCTATGATTTCCTTTGAGGTTGATACAAAGGAAACCGCCGTGTCTGTGCTGGAGCGGGTAAAGCTGATACTTTACGCAGAGAGCTTGGGCGGCGTTGAATCGCTGATTACCTACCCTATTTTGCAAACGCACGCCGACGTGCCGGAAGAAAAGCGCGTTAAGCTGGGCATAAACGAACGCCTGCTTAGACTTTCGGTAGGTGCTGAAAACGTAAAGGACTTAATCAACGATTTAAACCAAGCCATCAATTAAACCCATCGGCAAATCCAACACATTGAACCAGCCCCGCTCGGCGGGGCTTTTCGTCTGCGGACGGGGTAACGTGGGCAACACTGCCTTTCAAATGTTTTAATTTTTGCTTGACAACAAAATAAAATCGTGATATAATCATAATAGGTAATTGTGATTGAAAGGATAAGCCCCGAATGGATAAGTTTAAAATATATATGGATAACTGCTGTTACGGCAGACCGTTTGACGACCAAACACAAATAAAGGTTAGACTTGAAGCGACTGCAAAAATGTATATTCAATCGCTCGTTAGGTTCAGAAGCCTTGTTTTATACTCCTCGTTTATGCTTTCGCATGAAGTGGATAAATGCCCTGTAAAAGAAACAAGAGAGTATATTGCACAATTTATAAAAGAGTTTTCGTCTTTTCATGTTAGCAAAAACAAGGATAATGAGGTTACACCGCTCTCAAATGAAATTATGGAAACAGGCATAAAATACAAAGATGCTATTCACTTGGCTTGTTCAATAATTGCGGGGTGTGACTACATGATTACAACTGACAAGCGGGTATTAAAATACAAAACGGACAAAATAAAAATAGTAAATCCAATCGAATTTGTAAAGATATGGGAGGAAAGCCATGACTAATAATGTACAGACTTCCGCTATAATGAGCGCGGGAATGAGGGCATTGCGTGAAACGCTCGGATTGATAGAAGCCGAAATTTTTATAACAACCATTAAACAAGACCGTTTCGACTATACCGAATGGCGGCGCGATAATTTGTTTGAGAATATGACCCTTGAACAATTGGTACATGAAGCCGCAGAATTTGAACGGCTGCACCCCGAAACTATTCCGCCAAATGCGGTAATTATTTAATTTAAGCACGAAAGGGTGTACATTGTATGGATAAAATGATACATTTAGTCTATTGTGATGATGAGGCACTTTGTGCATTGTAAACGAAAAACCCCCTCTGTGAGGGGGTTTTTCGTTTAATCCTTCAAAGCCTTTGCAGCATCCATTTCCTCGCGGCTAAGCTTAATCTTAGCGTCTTTAATAAGTGAAACATCGGCTTTGTTAAAAACAACCGCCGGGTCATCTGATTTTTCCGGCTTAACCTTTAGCTTGCCTGCAAAAAGATTTACATCCTCGACATATCCCTTAAAATCGGGCGTTTTGACATATGCGCCCACCTTAGGCGTGCTCCTGAGAAGCTCCTCATAGGTTTCCTGCTCGTATTTTAAACAACACATAAGCCTGCCGCAAGTTCCCGAAATTTTTGTGGGATTCAAAGAAAGCCCCTGCTCCTTAGCCATTTTTATTGAAACAGGCTGAAAATCTCCCATAAACCCTCGGCAACAAAACATTCTGCCGCAAATCCCAAGCCCGCCCAGAATTTTCGCCTCATCCCTTACGCCGATTTGCCTAAGCTCAATGCGGGTGCGGAAAACGGAGGCAAGGTCCTTTACAAGCTCGCGGAAATCAACCCTGTTCTCAGCGGTGAAGTAAAAAAGCATTTTATTATTGTCAAAGGTACATTCAGCATCTACAAGGCTCATGTTAAGTTTATGAGCGGCTATTTTTTCTTCGCATATCTTAAAGGCATTCTGCTCCTTTATTTTATTTTGCTCCATTATTTTCAAGTCATTGCTGTTAGCCTTACGGATAATGGGCTTTAAGGGCGCGGAGATTTTATTATCGTCAACCTTTTTATTCGTCATAACTACCTCGCCGCACTCAACTCCCCTGGCGGTTTCAACTATAACGGGAGTTCCCATTGGAATCGCTTGTCCTACGGGAGAAAAATAATAAACCTTCCCTGTCCCCTTAAATCTCACCCCAATTATTTCAGTCATATAGATGAACATGCTCTGTTTGCGGATAAACGGATAATGAAATCAGCATGTTCCTTTCCCCCTTTCGATTTTTCTTTCGGTTTTTGTTTATTCAAAGCATAACTGCCCCGCAAGAGCGGACATTGCCGCCGTTACGTTTACATTTCCTCGACAATAATCCAGTGCGTTGTGTATAGCATCGTTTATATGAACCGCCTTGCGGAACGAAAGCCTTTTAGAAAGCTTTTGGGCACCCTCTCCGAAGCATCCTATAAGACCTATATGATAATCGGCACTGCCGGCAGAGTTTAAACGCACGATACACGCATCGCGGATAATTTGATTGGTAAGGATAAGGATTTCAGTGATTTTTTCGCGGCTTTCACCGATTTGGGCAAGAGCCGTCAAAATCCTGTACTCATCGCCCGCGATAATACCCTCGGTGATTCTTTTTGCAGATAAGGCAAGCTCTTCGTCAATCACTTCATCCCGCGCTCCCCCGTTAACGGAAAGTGCGGCAACCCTTGATAAAACAGTAGGTAAAAACACGCTCTTTGAGCTTGCCGTAAAGATAAAGTAAACATTATCGGGCGGCTCTTCAATAAGTTTCAGCATAAGGTTTTGAGCGGCTTCTTCTATATGCTCGCAATCGCTGAAAATATAGACCTTAGAATCGCAATCGTTAGGGCGGATAAATGCGTCACTGCAGACGCTCCTTATAGTCGCCTTACTGTAAATGCGCTTTTTCCCCGTCCGCTCGGGAAGCATCACATCGGGGTGCACAGCCGCCTCAATACGCCTGCAATGGCGGCATTCCCCGCAAGCCGCACCATTTTCGCAGAGCAAAAGCTTTGCGGTATAAAGTGCGGCATCCATACTGCTCTCGCTCTTTTCGTCCGTAAAAAGAAAGGCGTGAGGCAGTCTGCCGGATTTCTTCATGCGTGCAACAATATCCCGCGCCGTCATACCTTTTCAAACCTCTCAATGTCGGTGACGAATATAGTAGCCCCGCCGACCGTCACCTCAATAGGAAACGAGCCTCCGACCTGCCCCGCTACCTCTGTATTGATTGCCGGTATAAACTGACTGCGCTGACTGGAACAGCTTTTGATTATTTCAATTATATCTCCGACTTGACTATCCTCGGAGCAAATCAGAAAGGTATTGTTCCCGGCTTTAAGGAAGCCGCCGCTTGAAGACAGCTTAGTTGCAAAGTACCCCGCTTTAGTAAGAGCGATTGATACATTGTGGCTGTCCTCATTGTTAACAATAGCATATATCAGCTTCATAAAAGCAACCCCCTTACTACTATTTTACCACATTTACTCTGAAAATGCTATAGCTTTTTAAAAACAATACCGCTTCATCGGAAAAAACCTCCCCCGGTGCCGCAAATACAACCCCTGGCGGGCATACCGATATTGCTTTGGAACAAATTCTGCCAACACTTTTGTCAACTGATATTTCCTCCGAATCAGAAAAAAAGGCATCCCTAACCGTCATAACACTTTCAAGACGGGGAACCGACAGCGAAGAAACCAACGGCGGGAACGGCTCTGATTCGGGAACAGCCTCAAAAGCTTTGCGAACACGCTCAAAATCATCTTGCGTACTGCAAGCCGAAAACATAAGCACGACATGCGTTAAGTCAGCGTATTCGGGTTCAATTCGGGCGTTACGCAGAAAAGCGGACAGCTCGTACCCCGTATAGCCGCCCGAAGGCGCGTAAACGGCAATTTTAAGCCGCTCGCCGTCCTCAACCTTAAATTTAAGGCGGATGCTTATCCTTAATTCCGAAACCCTTTTTATGCTCTCCTTTAAAGCCGAACGAAATCCGCCGTCAAGATAAGAATTGCATAAATCAAGCGACTGCAATATAATATAGGACGGGCTTGTGCTCGCAAAAAGCCGCATATATTCCTTAGCCCTCCCGGCAAGCCGCATATCTCCTATATGAAGATACGCCCCGCCTGTCAAGACGGGCAGGGTTTTATGAGCAGAATCACAGCAAATATCCGCACCCAAGCATATTGGGTGCTCCGAGGGCTCAATAAAGGAAAGATACGCCCCGTGTGCATTATCAACAGCCAGCTTAACGCCGTGTTTTTTGCATATTTCGGAAATATAAGAAACATCGCAAAGCCGTCCTAAATAATCGGGCGATGTAACATAAACGCAAGACGGCTTATCCCCTTCTTCGCTTTCCAACGCTTCCTCAACCGCTTTCGCAGAAATAACTCCTGCCGCATTAGGATAAATCCACTTGATTCTGAGACCGAGCAAAACGCACACATTAACAAACGCAGAATGGCAATTCCGCGCCGCCGCAACCACCTCTCCCCTGCCGCAGACTAAAGCAAGCATTGCCTGTATGCAGAGGGTAGAGCCGCTTGTGCTGTAAAGCGTCCTTGCAGAGCCGAACAGCCGCGCGGCGTTCTCCTCGCTTTTAAGGATAATACCGTCAGCCTCAAAAAGCGAATCCGCACCGCTTATCTCGGTTATATCATATGAATAAGCATCCGAAAAAACATCGCCGCCTCCTAAAGGCTCTCTTTTACCCTTATGCCCCGGCATATGAGCGCGGACATAGCCCGCGCCGACATAGCCCTTTAAAAAATCATATATAGGTGTATCCATACTTATTCGGCTTTAAGCCAGCTTACTTCCGCACTCATGGCAGAATTTAGCCTTTTCGCTGATTGCCTTAGCACCGCACTCACTGCAAAAATTCAATTTAACAGCAGCCTTTTCCTTACCGGCAGCAAGCTCCTTTTTAGCGGATTTCAACTCAAGCTTGTTTTTTATTCCGGCTTCCGGCTTCAGCTCGGGCTTTACAGCAGACTTAGTTTCAAGCTTCGTTCCTTCCTCAGCCTTGTTCTCGGCTTTGACCATATCGGATAAAGGATTTGAATAATCGCTCTTTTTTATGGAAGGCTTCTTTTTTACGGGCGGCTCTTCAACGGTTATTTCCTCTGTTGAGCCGCTTATAGCCGTTGTTGCTTTTTCCGCTTCTTTATTAGCCGCTTCCGTTCTCTTATCCTTGACGAAAGCGATGAGGATATTTAAAGCCTTAACTGCATCCTCAACGGTCGATTTAACAAATGAATTGGGCATAGCGATGGTAAGACCGCCCTTTTCGGTAACCGACAAGGTAGAGGTTACAAGTCCTTTCTTAGAGTTAAACGAAACTATGTCGTCAATTCGGATTTTACTGCTTGCGCCCGGCTTTTCGGTATAATGCAGGTACTCGTTTGACAAAACGAAGCCCTCATCCGGCGAAGCCTCGTGCATGAGCAAGGGTATCTCAAATCTGCCCGGCGTGATATACTTCTTGCAGAAGTTGTCATAAGCCTTATCGAAATCTTTTGTCGCGCCGGGTACGCAGAGGCAATTCGCGGGCAATGAAACCTCGTTTATAGCTTTTCTGATTAAAGCGATAAATTCTCTGGCTTCCTGCTCCCTCAGCTTCATAATGCGAGAATCCAGCAGGTTGACGAAACGCGCTTTAATTTCAGCATCCTCAAGCCGCATAATGTTAAGATGCCTGATAAGCTCAAAGGCTTTTTTAACGGTAATTTCTGAAATATCACCGCAAATTTCCTCGATTTCGATTTCGGTGATTTTCTTAATCCGCAGGTCAAGCCTTTCAATAAACGGCTCACGCACCTCGGCGTATTTCTTATTTTTAAGAATCTCGCCTTTCAGCTCCTGAACTTTCTCGACCTCCGTCAGCTTATCAATATCGCCGCAGAGCTTTTCAAGGCTGAGCTTAGCAAGCTCCCTTTCCCGCTTGGCAATCTTTTTAAGATAAAACACCGTCAGTTCCGAGTCGTATTTATTGTCATTCAATATTGCTTTAATGGCGGGAAGCTTATGTGCCTCCATTGATTCTATATCCTTGCAAAGCTCAGCCAGCTCTGAGTTTTTAAGCTCCAAATGCCTCCCGGCAATTTTTTCGCCGTATTTTTGAAGCAATACGGGATTGTACCTGTCCTTGCCTCTCTTTAAATCGGACTGCAGCTGAATTAACTGTACCTTATCCATCTTGTCAATATCCGCGCAAAGGTCGATAAGCTCCTCTTCAAGGATTCCTTCTTCGCGTTGCTTAATCTTTTTCAAGTATGGGTTTAAGGTTTCAAGTGAGAACATACCCTCTTGAAGCTGTTCTTTTAATTCGTCAAGCTGCTTTTGATTCGCAAAATCAACACCCTTGAAGAACTCCTCGGCGCGCTTTCTCTCGTATCCGCGCAGTAAATTTTCTGTTTTTGAGATGATGCGGCTTGTATATTTCGGCGGGTAATCCGAGCCCTTCAGCTTTTTCTGAAGCTCAATAAGACCGACGGCATCCAATTTTTCATATTCCCCGCAAAATTTATCTATAGCCGCCTTTATGCGCTCTTCCTTGACAAGGGTGATTTTTTGATTATAGTGCTTCTTAAAAATGTCGGCATATCTGCCGGAAAACAGCTTGCTTTCCATTTTGCCCAATTCGTCATCGCTCATTTTTTCAATATTGGAAAACAATGCCGAGAGCTCCTCGCGCTGTGCGGCAAGTATGCGTTCGTTTATTTTAGATATGTAGGGCTTTACAATGGCATCGTCAATATTCTTTGACTTGATTTTTTCTAACAGTGCCAACGCCCCGTCTATGTCAAGCAAAGGCAAATCCCAGCATAATTCGTTAAGACTGCTTTGCTGGCTTCTGTTCAAAGCCATTTTAATTTTTACAAGGTATTTGCCCTTTGTTTTATCGTCAATAGTATGGGCGGCTATATATTTCCTTAAATCAATTAACTCCGCCTCAGACATAGCCGACAAATCGGCGCAAAGATTACGCAATTCAATCTCAGCCGACATCGCCTTTTTCATATCCTCCGCCGAATCAAAAACAGTTCCGTTATAGGTTCTGCTTTTTAAATCGCAATCATCGATATAGCCGATTAGATTACTTAAAAGCTCGGAATCCTTAAAGCCGTATTTTGAAAGAGCATTTTTAAGCTGCTCCTTTATAATCAGCGCGCGCTCGTAGCCCGGCTTTAAGCTCCCCTCTTCGTAGCAATCCTCCGGGAGATAAAGGTCATGTATTTTTTGAAGAACCGCGTCTTTATCAATTTCGTCTACATTCCAAAATTCCCTGATTTTTTCAAGGTTTTCCCTTTCCTTGGGGTAATTGGTATTGATATAATCAAATATCAGCTCATCTTCGGGCTTATGTGACAGGGCGGTGATTAAGTTGAAGATAATATCCTCCGAGCGCGGTCTGCTCTGCTCAACCGTCCGCATAAGCTCTCCGTATGAAGCCGCTCCTCCGGCAGGATATTCAAGCCCGCCCTCCAGCCTGTCTTTCAAAAGCGACAGGTAAGCCAGCTTAACGCCGTCAACCTCAATAACGCCGGATTTTACATTCAGCCCGTCAATACGCTTGTCAAGCTCTTCCCTCGGCAATTTGGATACGGGTAGATAATATTTATTGAAAAAATCTTCCTTATGAATTGAAATTCCGTCTCTCTTCGCCGCGGCTAGAGTAGTTTCCGCTAAAAAGTCAACCATAGAGAATTTATAGCCCGTCAAGCTTAATATTTCGGCGTTATCGGCAAAAACGTCAACAGCACCGTTAATGTGCTCAAAATATCTATCAACCGCAATCACCCTCATCGTGTTGTAGTCAATGTCAACAACACTGTCAAAAATCGGAAACGAGGCTTGGCTTACATTTTTGACAGACGGTATTTTCTCAACGAAGCTGTTGAAATACCCGATGATACATTCGCGAACCAAGTTTTCATCAACGGAAATAACCTTACCCTGCTCAGCCTTTCTCCAAAAAAAGCTGCTGGCAATCTTTTTAAAGGGTAAAACCGTGTTTACAAGCGGCGTAACGGGGGCATATTTTTTACCCTTTTCCTTCATATAGGCAACGCTTACGATAATCGTATCATTTTTACCGTTAATCATCCAATCCTCGGCGACAAACGAGCTTTCTAAAAGGAAATCCGTTATATAGATAAAACCGTTTTGCTCCGCTATCCGTCTCGCTTTCAATAAATCGAAAGAATCCCAATTATTGTTATCCGTTGACATTAAAAGCAAATCGGACAAGCGGCAGATATGGTTAGCATTACTCCGCGCCTCTTCCTTCGTGCATATGGAGATAATTTCTCCCTCTTTCAAAGGACTTAAGATAACGCTTGTGTTTTTAAAGCAAGCTGCCTTAAACGATTCCTCAAAAGCATCGCATTTTTTCCTGAACAACTCATAATTTTTATATATTTCCATATCAAACTGCCAACCTTTCTGTGTAAAATTTGATTTATCTTGCACCTTTAATCTGCTCTATCCGCTCCTTTACCTCTTGCGGCTTGCTGAAGCCTAAGCTTACCGCCCTGTCAAAGGCTTGGTCAGATTTTTCATATTGATAATCCATGGCGTAAGCAATGGAAAGCCATGCGAAAATAACAGGGTTTCTGCCTGTAATGTCATTGGACGGGTCAGCGGCTCTGGCTTCGTCAAGTGCCCTTGCTTTTTCCAGATAAAATATTGCTGAAAACGGTTTGTAAGCAGTGATATAAAAATTTCCCAGATTCATGTACAGCATGATGGAGGCGTAATTTTCGGGGTCGTATAAAAGTGCCTGCCTATAGCTTTCATAAGCCTTATCCCGCAGTCCGACCATTTCATAAGCAACGCCCAGATTCACATAAGCGTCAAAACTGTCCGGCGATAGCGCGATAGCCGACCTGTAAGCCTCTATACTGCCCTCGTAATCCCCCAATCTAAACTTGACCCCGCCGATATTAAAGTAAAGGGTCGTTTTATCGAAGCGGTTTAAGCCTTGCTCCTCTGCGCGCTCTAGATATTTAAGCGCGTCCTCATAATTACCCTTCGCAAATTCCGATACTCCCCTTTCAGCTAAAGCGTCACCTTGATTTGCGCCGCATCCCGACAATAGCAATGCCAAAGCTGAAATTAAAGCAAAAATCCTTTTCATCACCGCTAAATCCTTTTTACCATTTCATTTTCATACCCTTCCGGCAGATACACGTAGCATCCCTCAAAAAGACCGCTTGTTTCCGAGTTATATTGATAAATTTCCCCGTTTTCTTTCACCGAAGCCTTATAAGCCTTGCCGGGGTTTTCAACGTGGTATAAAACAAGCTTGCTCCCGAAAGGACCGAAAGCTTCTATGGGTCTTATGCTGTTTGTGAAAATATTGCCGCTGTTAATCACAACAACACCGTTATTTACCATAATATTACTGTCATTGCCCGATTTAGACGACGCGCTCAGCACAACATTTCCTAAACGGACATAACCGTAGCCATCCGGGTCGCCTACGCATACAGCGCATTTCCCCTCGCATTTTATGTCGATTACTCCGAAAATCAACGCGACCTCAACATTGCCGCCCAACGCGCCTATACCCGCGATTTTTTTAGCGTTTACCGTGATTTTCGTGCTTCCACCGTTAAATCTGACACTTCCCTCTCCGCCGCTTAGTGTCCCTACGCCGCAGCAAAGGTCGCCCGAGCTTACCAGCTGAATATCAGCACCGCTGTCGATATTGACGTTACCGCTTGCAGAGCCGATTCCGACCACGTTCTGCCCCGCGAAGTCCCCCTCTATATGGCAGTTATTCAGCTTTACCGCTACCTCTCCGCCGCAAGAGCCGATGCCCGTAACATTTATACCTCTGGAAACAATCTTAAACCGACCCGAAACAATATTAATCAGAGAGTCCGCGGCACCCGTTCCGCCCCCTATGCTGATACAGTAATCCCCTTGGTGTGACAAATCAACCAAGCCCGTGCTCTCCAAAATAATCTCGCCAAAGTCCTCCTTACTGTTTCCGCCTATGCAAACGCCGTCGGGAACCGCGCAGTTAATGCTCAAATTTCCATCGCCGGACAGTAAGAACCTCGCGGAGGAAGGAACACGGATTCCCTGGACGGACATGTAGTTGTCCCCCTCAATTACCAATCTGACAATTGAGTTTCTGCCGATTTCCATAATCGGAAGCTCGGTGCTTTTTAGGTTTACATTTTTGAGATAAATGGTGGACGATGAGTTATCCTCGCAGATGATTCTCATATTAACGGCTGTTTCCTTATCCCCCGTAAGTATACAGCTTTCAGCCTTAACAACAATATTAGTATACCCGAAAACGGACAAGCTAACCAAGTCTACGGGGCTTTCGTTTGTTACCTCGTAAACCCTGTCGCCGCGCCCCTTATGTTTTAGGTTATAGTTTACAATAACGCTTCTTACATCGGTAGGAATATCCAGCATTAAAATTGACACAGCCTTACAGGCGACAAAGCCTTGAATCAAGTCAATCCCCAAAAATATAACCGTTTCAAGCTCCTCGGTGGTCTCAACGCCCTCCGCTAAGGACTTGATGCCGTGCAATGAGGAGAAATTTATGATATTGGAAACAAGCTGTTGTTTATTAAAGTCGGAGTCAATCCCTGCGGTCATGCTGCGGTCAATCTTTATGTAGTCCGGCATTACGCTCAAAAGGGTTGATTCATTGGAGTAGCCCGCCCCGTAATCATCGAGAGCGATTTGAGCATTATGCTTCTTAAATCTTACATCAAGCAGGTCGATGGTTTCCTTATTGATTTTATCAAATTCCGTTATTTCAATGACAACCTTTGAGAACAATTCCCCGTAGCTGTTATAGAGCGTTTCATATTCCGCATTGGATAGGGATACGCTTGATATGCTGTTTATAAAAAGCTTTCTTCCGCTGAAAAAATCTTGATTCTCCGATAATATCTTAAGAGCGTTAAAGAAGGTGTAATTTTCAATCAGCTCAAGCTTGTTTTGGCTTTTGGCTATAGACAGCAATTCCAAGGGAGTCAGCCTTACGTCCTCTACGCTTTGCGGGCGCATTAAGGCTTCATAGCCGTAAATTTCGCCTGTCCTTGCGTTTACAACGGGCTGGAAGTGGAAATCTATTAAGCTTTTTTCGATAATTTCATTGAATACTTGAATTTTCTTAAATTCATGCGCGCTGCTTGCATAGGAAGCGGCATCGTATTCAACCGGGCTGTAGCTTTTCTGCCTAACCGCATCAAAGGCGGCGAAATCAGCCAGCCCTGTCAGCGCGCCTATACCTTCCTTCGTCTGCTCGGAGATGGCGTAGCCGCAGTAGGCTTTAATATGAATTTTTTCCTCCTCCGGCATTTTTTCAATTAAATTTAAAACCCCCGCATGTATTTTTTCGGCGATTTTTCGGCATCCGTCGCGATAGGTATCGGAAATGGCAACGGAGAATTCATTGCCGGTCGTCCTGCCGACAAAGGTGTTGTGCGGATTTTCATAGGTTTTGATAAACGATGCGATGGTTAAAACGGCACGGTCGGCGGAAGCCGCGCCCAAAAAGGATAATACTTTATCTACGCCCATCACCACAAAATGAATAACGCCCAATGTCCCCGCGCTGTTTTCGCCGACTTGACGAATCTTATGAGCGAAAGCTTCCTTGGTTAAAAGCCCCGTAACCGAATCACAGTAGCGCAGGCTTCTGATAAGGTTAATGCTCTTTACATAATCGGATACGTCTTTGATTACGGTACATTCAACCGTTTGAACTGTAAAGGTCGAAAGCTTTAACCACCTTTCGGGGCAACGCGAAACGTAGATACCATGCTCATAAGGATATAGCTCCGCTTTGATTTCCTCCATAAAGCTTAAATAGTCCTCTTCGGAAATAACCTTAGTAATATCAATATCTATGCCCGTCAAAGCCGCCACATCGCCCGATAGCAAGGCGGAGCGTTTTTTCGAGTCATATTTGATATATCCAATATCCGCAGTATTTTCTTCTAAGGCGAGCCGGAAAAGATAATCCTTGTTTAGCTTTGAAAAGAGAGCATAAAGGCTTACTATTAACAAAGCAAAGCACGAGCATAAAGCCGCTAACCCCGCAGGCGTTGAAAAGCCGCTCTTAATAAGAGCCGCCGCCGCAAACGGAGCTACAGCCGTAACGAAAATGATGCTCGCCGCTGTTATGGCGGCTATGACTTTTTGTCCTTTAAATTCGGCTTTATTATCCATAAAATCCCAACCCATTTCTTTAAAACCGGACACATTAACTTATTATACAATATTTTTAATATAAATGCAACAGTTGTTTTTTACTAAAATGTAACTATTTTTTTATCTTCTCGCTAATTTGACCCATTTCCCGCGCAATAAACACTGCGGTTATAATAAACGCGGTCATATCCGCCACGGGTCCCGCGTATAAAATACCGTTCAAACCTATAATGTGTGAAAAAATAAACATAAGCGGAAGCAAAAGCGCGAGCTGGCGAGAAATCGTCATAACAAGCCCCAGCAGAGGCTTCCCGATTGTTACAAAAAAATTAGCGGTAACGACTTGAACGGCAATAAGCGGGAGCATCATAAAATTTATACGCAAAAACCGCGAGCCGAATTCATAAAAGGCTTCGCTGTCAGTTCCGAACACGCTTAAAACAAAGGTCGGGAACAGCTGGAAGCATACCAAGACAGGTAATGAAATCAGAAAAACCGTTATAGCGGCTTTACCGTAAATTTCCTTTACTCTGCCGTAATTTTTCGCCCCGTAATTAAAGCCGATAATCGGCTGACAGCCCTGAGCCACCCCTAAAACCAAGGTGAAAAAAATAGCGAAAACCTTTGTAGTCGCCCCTGCGGCGGCTAGCGGGAGGTCGCTCCCGTAGCTTGTAAACTGCCCGTGATAGGTCAAAAGGTTGTTAAGCGCGATTTGGATAAAGGTTACGGCGATTTGATTAATCCCCGGGGCTACCCCCGACAGCACAATTAAGCCCGTAAAGCCCGCCATAGGTTTAAGATACTGCTTATTTAACTTGATAACCCGCGCCTTTTTAGCAAAATAGTATAAGGCGAGCGACGATGACAAGGCTTGTCCTAAAACGGTAGCCAGTGCCGCGCCTTTAATCCCCATCCCTAATACGAATATGAAAATCGGCGTCCCTATACAATTGAAAACAGCTCCCGATAACACGCAAACCATAGAAAATATAGGGCTTCCGTCCGACCTGATTAATTTGCCTGCCACTATTGAAAATATAAAAAAGGGAAATCCGAGCGCGGTAATGGCGGCATATTCTTTCGTATATCCCATTGTAGCCTCGGTCGCGCCGAATATGGATAAGAGCGGCTCTAAAAATACCAAGCTGACAAGAGCGATAAAAACGCCCGAAGCCGCAGACAGAAAAATCGTATTCCCGGCAAAGCTCCTCGCCTTTTCAGATTCTCCCTTACCGAGAAGCAGATTCATATTGACAGCCCCGCCCACGCCGAAAGTTAAAGCTAAAGCCAAGCATATAGTCGTAAAAGGGAAAGCGACATTGGTAGCCGCCATTCCCAAATAGCCCAAGCCCCGCCCTATAAAAATCTGGTCTACAATATTATACAGCGAACCGACCAAGCCGCTTACTACAGCCGGTATTGAATATTTCGCTATCAGAGCCCATATATTGCCGGTTGCAAAGGAATCCCCCGAGGTTTCGTGATTAACGCCGGACGTATTTATATCAATTCCACCCAACATTTGGAGTTTTTTTATTTACCGCTTGTTTCTAAGACCGATTAGTCTGATAAGATTAAGCAGAGATACTAAAAGCGCGGCAACGTAGGTCAAGGCGGCGGCATTGAGAACCTTTCTGACGTCTTTCAGCTCCTCACCCTCGTATCTTCCGGTACTTTCAAGTATTTCGCAAGCTCTGGCGGAGGCGTTAAACTCAACGGGCAGAGTAATCAGCTGAAATAATATAACCGCGCAGAACAGTATAATACCCCAATCGAGCAGTGCCGGCATACTAAAGAAAAATCCCGAAAAAATAAGAGGACCTGACATTGATGAGCCGAAATTAGTTACAGGCAGCAGCTTGTTTCTGAAAGCAAGAGGCGCGTATGAGCCGTTATGTTGAATCGCGTGACCGCATTCGTGAGCGGCAACGCCGATTGACGCTACCGAAATTTTACCGTAAACCGCATCGGATAAGCGGACTGATTTCACGCGCGGGTCGTAATGGTCGGTAAGATTTCCGCGGACATGCTCTACCTTAACATCGTGAACGCCCGCATTCCTCAATATCGCTTCAGATACCTCCTCCGCCGTGGTCCTGTCCCTTGACTGTACTTTTGAATATTTCGCAAAGGTTCGCTTAACATTGAAAGAAGCAACCATTGATATTACTGTTCCCAACACGATAAAACCCCAGCCGTAAAAATAAAAATTTAACATAAACAAAAGCGACCATGCTCCATTGAAGCAAATATCCGTATCAGCACGGTCTCAAGCCTCCTTAAAGCTTTATTTTTTAGTTTCTTGTCTTATTATAACCCATAAATTACCGCATGTCAATAAAAACCTCCGAAATTTTCGGAGGTTTTTATCTTAGCTTAGAAAAAAGTAATATACAAACCCGTATACAACGGAAGCCGCTACTCCGTATAAAATGACAGGACCTGCTATGATAAAAATTTTTGCACCCAGTCCTGTGACATAGCCTTCGGATTTAAATTCAAGAGCGGGCGATGCAACGGCGTTGGCAAACCCTGTGATTGGCACCAAAGTTCCCGCCCCGCCGTGCTTTGCCATTTTATCGTATAGCCCCGCACCCGTTAAAAGCGCGCCGACTAAAACCAAAATCACCGATGTCCAGCCCGCCGAAGCCGATGTCCCGAACCCTGCCGCCGTAAAGATGTTCATAACCGCTTGACCGACAGCGCAGATGAGCCCTCCTATTAAAAATGCTTTCGGGATGCTGGAAGTGCTTTTTGAATTAGGCGATGCTTTTTTTACCATTTCGCCGTATTGCTGTTGAGAAATACTCATAAACATAATCCCCCTCTAAAGGTGTATTTTTAAATAGTATTCCTTAAAGCTTTAACGCTTATACCCGCCATTTCTCCGTTTCCTTATTAATTTCATTTTTTATTTTTGTAAGGCTGTCGTCATACAGCTTTCTGTCGCACTTATCATTGCTTACGATGAATTTTTTTTGCAGGCTAATCGGCTTATTGCTGTACACATAGATAAAATCCCCCGTCAGCAGTGCTTCATCTATATCGTGTGTAACGAAAAACACCGTTCTCTTATCTTCTTCATAAAGGCTTAAAAAGGCTTTTATGATACTGTGCTTCAGCGCGATGTCAAGAGCCTTGAAAGGCTCGTCCATCAGCAAAATGTCGGAGGGATATGCAAAAGCCCTGATTAAAGCAAGCCGCTGGCGCATCCCGCTGCTCATTTCGTGGGGGTACAGCTCCGCCGCCCTTTCTAAATCGGAAATTTTAAGGAATTTATTTATTATCCTTTTTAATTCAGCCGAATCCTTATAAACGCTCTTCAGAACCAATTCAAGGTTTTTGCGGGCTGTTTTCTGCAATACAAGAGCATCTTCATGAAAAACGTATGAAACTCTGTTTGGCTTCGTGATGTGACCGCTGTCTTCATGAAGTATGCCGCTAAGCAGGTTCAGCAAGGTTGTCTTACCGCACCCGGATGGTCCTAAAATGCAGTTAACCTTATTCTCTTCAAATTCCCCGCAAAAATTCTCCATAACCGCCAGAGCTTTAAAGCTCACATTTACATTGCTAAAGGTTATCATAAAACCTCCAATTTACCCGCCGCCGGGCTATCACTTAGAATCAGGTAAAATCTTAGTCGGCTCATACTTTAAAAACCTAGATTTAATACCGTTCCCGCTATCAGCCAGTCCCTCAACAAAGCCTAATTCTCCGCTATATACAGAAACTGTTCTGCCGCCATGTCCGGTAAAATCAACACGAGCATTTTTAATCGGATTCCCATCCGTGTCAACGACCCTGATTTGGTCTAAAAGTTCCATAACGATTACAGCTAAAGCCTGCCCTTCGATGGAAGCATTACCGTCTTTGACTTCAACATTATCAATGGTTTTGGGCTTGTAGTTACCATGTTGAAGCTTTAAAGTGTAGCTAGCATCGAACCAATTTGTGGATAATATGCCGTTTTCGTCCGTGGAATTAGATGTGGGCGGTCTGGTTTCGCTTGTTCGGCTGACACTCACCCCCTTGATAGGCACTCCGTTGCGGTTGACAACGGCAATTTCACGCGGCGGAGCAGCATCTCTGGCATGACCGCACTCAGTGCACTTAGTCCAACTTATCAAATCCCATTTATGGGCTTCTTTCTCTTTGTAAACACCGCATATTGTGCAAACTTTATCATGCGTTGTTTCGGTAATTTCTTTTTCAGGATAATTAAAATCATGGTCTTTATGTTGCCCCGAAATAACCGCCGCGCCTTGTTTGTCGGCTAGGGTGATTGTGGTAGGGGCAGACCCCACATTATACATCAAAGAATTCGGATTAGCTATATCTTTCAACCCGATAATATGACCTAATTCGTGAAGTGCCGTATGGGTTAGGTTTTGTTTATATTTGGCTGTTCCGCTTCCTGCCGACTTTTTTAATTTTCCCCAACCTATCCATATTTCAATGCTACCCGGCTCTTGCAAATAATGCCCATTTTCATCAAGCTTCTTGTTTTTCCATGCTATGTTAAACATTACCATTCCCCAAGAAGAAGACTTTTGCTTGCCATCAACAAATTCTTGATCAGTTTTATTTAAAAACACAACAGATCCTTCATCATCGTCAATTTCCATGCTCAACAATTTAGAGCCATTAAATGTTTGACTATCCCAAGTATTAACTGCCTCGGTAATATAGTCATAAAAATCATGTTCCTCTTCAAAATTCCCGTGACTGACAGTTATAGTTTCCTCATAGTTCGACCAATGAGGACCGACAATACGGGTAATACGACCATCGATAGTTTTATCTTCTGTTTCATATATATCCCAATCGGTCGAATATTTAGATTCAGAATCATATCCATAGCTATAACCACATTTGTGGGGATTTTCATAATCATGTGCATTTGCGGTTATAGGTAATAAAAATATGATAGTTAAAATAAATAAGGGTAAAATTAATTTTTTCATCTTATCTTACCCCCATTTGACTGACAAGATTGTCTGTATTATCAAAAGCATATCCTCTTGCAGACCAATCTTCTCTAAAGAAAGCAACCAAATCATTAAGTAGAGATTTTTGTGTATATTTGACAGGGTTGTTTATAGTAGAAGTAATAACGGACTTCTCAACATTAAAAAGTTCCATGTCTAAATTGAGGTATTTAGAATCAACGAATCTTACCGCCTCAACATTTGCTATATAGTATGCAAAATCAAGTCCGTCTATATTGTAAATGGCAAATAAGAAATCAAAGTCTGCTACACACCAATTAGGATTGTCAAGACCTACTATAGGGGAAGCATAGATTTGTCCCGGTAAATATAGGGGGTCACCCTCAAATTGACTTCCCGAAGAACCGGGTTTCGACAAATTGACTTCAATATTAAGTTCCTTTTGATTAAGATAATCATAAGTAACTCGTGCGCGATATATAAGATTATCATTTTTAGAAGTTTCGCCCTTAATTGTGTCTGCTTCTTCGGGCGTGTATTGATACAGAATTTCGTATCTTACAAAATTCATTGTTTCATACTCGCTATCATAGTAATAATCCAGCAAATCTTCATAACTCGTTGGGATATATTGGGGATTTAAAAGTCTAAACTCCACCTCCCCATAAATAGGCTCAAACTTAACGTCTAAAACATAATCTGCGCTATTGAGCTTTTGGTTAGGTTCTTCTTCGGGCTCTTCCTCAGGTTCTTCTTCGGTTTCGGGTTCAGTGATTTCCTCGGGTTCTTCTTGCTCTGTTTCAGTTGGTTCAGTGGGTTCGGTTTCGTTTGTTTCGTCAAGGGGTAAGGTTTCGGAAAAATCGGGGTCTGATAATTCCTCTGTAATTAAATCTGCGGGGGGGTTGCAGGCGGTTAGGGTAAATGCGAGGATTAAACTTAGGGGGAGGAGTTTTTTTAGTTTCATAGAAAACACTAGCCTTTCTTTAATTATTTTTATAGTTTACCGTAAAGTCATTTGATTTTCGATGTTGTCAAAATTTTCAAATATATATTCTCTCTCTGCCCAATCTTCTCTAAAAAAAGCCGCCAGTTCGTCAAGCAATGATTTTTGGTCATACCTTACGGGGTTGTTAGCGGTAGAAGTAACAACAAACCGCTCGCTTTCAAAAAGTTCCATGTCAAGATTAGGATATTTTGGGTTGATAAATTTTATTGTATGACTGTTTTTATCGCTTTGTATAAAGTAAGCGAATTCCAATCCGTTTATGTTATAAACAGCACATCGAAAACTTGAAGCAACGCACCAATCAGGCTCGTCAAGAGCGGTAATTCTCGATACATAAGTTTGCCCCGGCAAATACGGGGGGTCATGCTCCACTTGAAGTTCTGAATTTCCCCAGTCTGCTAAATTAACTTTAATATTAAGAGGTTTTTGGTTCAAATAATCATAGGTAATCAAAGCACGGTATACACTGCCGTTATACGGTTCACCCAAAATAGTTTCGGTCTCTTCGGGCGTATATTGATACAAAATATCATATCTTAAAAAATTCATTTCCTCTTGTCCGTCCTCGTTTCCGTAAAAGAAATATAGAAAAATATCATAATCCGAAGCCGTAGGGTCTGGCGGCATATCGAAACGAAACTCCACCTCCCCATAAATAGGCTCAAACTTAACATCTAAAACATAATCTGCGCTATTGAGCTTTTGGTTGGGTTCTTCTTCGGGCTCTTCCTCAGGTTCTTCTTCGGTTTCGGGCTCAGTGGTTTCTTCGGGTTCTTCTTGCTCTGTTTCGGTTGGTTCATTGGGTTCGGTTTCGCTTGTTTCGTCAAGGGGTAAGGTTTCCGAAAAATCGGGGTCTGATAATTCCTCTGTGATTAAATCAGCGGGGGGGTTGCAGGCGGTTAGGGTAAATGCGAGGATTAAACTTAGGGGTAGAATTTTTTTAAGTTTCATGGATAACACTAGCCTTTCTTTAATTGTTTTATATTACCTTTTTATCTCACGTTCATTTGACTGACAAGATTGTCCGTATTTTCAAAAGCATATCCTCTTGCCGCCCAATCTTCTTTAAAAAAAGCAACCAAATCGTCAAGTAGAGATTTTTGTGTGTATCTGACAGGGTTGTTTATAGTAGAAGTAATGACAGAACGCTCTTTATCAAACATTTCCATGTCTAGGTTATAGTATTTGGGATTTGTGAACTTTATGTTATCATTCATGTTACGTGGCATATAGTAGGCAAAATCAAGATCGTTTATGTTATGAACAGCAAATAAAAAATCGCTATCTGCCACGCAAAAATCTTCGTCTTCAAATCTTACTATAGGGGAAACATAGATTTGCCCCGATAAATACGGAGGAGTACCCTCATATTGCCATTCCAGAGAACCGGATTTCAACAAATTGGTTTCAATATTAAGCTCCTTTTGATTAAGATAATCATAAGTAACTCGTATACGATATATAGGTCTACTATCAGGACTATGAATTTTAGAAAGTATGTCTGCTTCTTCAGGCGTGTACTGATACAGAATTTCGTATCTTACAAAATTCATGGTTTCATACTCGCTATCATAGTAACGATCCAGCAAATCTTCATAACTCGTAGGTTCATATTGGGGGTTTGGAGGCATAAAATAATCAAACTCATAAATCGGCTCAAACTCAACATCTAAAATATAATCAGCACTATTAAGCTTTTGGCGGGGTTCTTCGGGTTCTTCTTCCGGCTCTTCTTCGGGGTCGGTTTCTTCTGTTTCCTCGGGGGTTTCTTCGGGGTCTTCTTCCGGGTCGGGGTCTTCTGTTTCTTCGAGGTCTGAAAGGTCTGTTTCTTCAAAGATTGATATTTCCGAAAAATCGGGGTCTGATAATTCCTCTGTAATTAAATCAGCGGGGGGGTTGCAGGCGGTTAGGGTAAATGCGAGGATTAAACTTAGGGGTAGAATTTTTTTAAGTTTCATAAGAAATACTAGCCTTTCTTTAAATTGTTAATTTTTAAAAATTTTTTTAAAATTCTTAAATCCGGGTATTTATAAGGCATACAAAGCCTGCTCACAAAGTGAAGAATCCCTTCGCAGATAAGACTTAATATTACCGATATAACAAGCCACGCGAACGAAACGCCGAAATCAAAGCTTTGCCTCGCGGACAGCATAAGGTAGCCTATTGACATAGACGGCAAGCCCATTACCTCCGCTGAAATCACTACCTTTATATTAAGACCGAATCCGGCTATAATTGATGAAAATATAAAGGGAAGCATTGAGGGGATATAAATCCCCGTTATTTGGCGAATTTTGGAAAGCCTAAAGACCTTAGCCATTGTTATCAGACTTTTATCTGTTTCGGCTATAGCCGCCCTCATATTTTCGTAACAAAGAGGAAAAACCACCAAAAACGCAACCGCAATCGGCAAAAGCTTGCTCCCTACCGAAAGCAGTAAGATTAAGACCAACGCCATAGTCGGCATTGAGCGGCAAAGCGCGATATAGGGGCTCAGCATATAGCCTACAAATTTTTTGTAGGCAGAAAGCACGGCTAAAGCACTTGCCGCGGTAAAGGAGATTAAAAAGCTGACCAAAGAGCTCTTTAACGTGCTGAATATAGCCTTGAAAAAGCTTTCCTTACGAATTTCTTCTCCTATTATCCGCAGAGTGTCCGCCGGGGTCGGGATTACACCTGTTTGCTTAAAGCTTGTTTCGGCAAGCAACCACCAAACAGCTATAATAAGCGCGAAGGACAACAGAGAGAACATGAATTCCTTGATTTTACTCTTTATCATAATAAAAACTGTCCGGCGGCATTTTGCCTCCTATTAAATTGGGACTTTCCTCCATGATGATTTGCAAAAAGCTGTTTACCGCATTTTTGGCATCATTGGCGTAAGCAAAATCAATCGGCAGTCTGCCCGCTTCGTAAGCGTTGCTTATTATAAGTCCGTTAGGAATCGCGGAGGAGCCCAGAGTAACTGCCAAATCCCCTGCCTTTTCGGGGTTGCCGTTTGCGTAAGCCGAGGATTGCTCGACTGCGGAGATGAACTCGTTAACAAAATCCGCATTTTCGGTTAAAAGCCTTTCGTGAAAAATTAAAGCGGCTTGCGGATATATTTCTCCGTTATTATTCCTTGCCCATTCTGTTTGCAGGTTTATTTTTGCTGTAAAGCCCGGTCTGCCGGAATTGTTGGCAAAGCCGCTTATAGCCGTTGCCACAGGCTCAGCCAAAAGACCAAAGGCGGCAGGCTTCCCGCCTATCTCCATCCCCGTGGCAATAGCGTCTCTGACATCTCCGGCGGCAGTCAAATAAACAATGCTTACCTTATCGGGTTCGGGTGTGAAGCTTAAATCGTTCGGCTCGATAAAGTCAATGTTATTTTGCTTAAGGACGCTCCTTAGGGTTATTCCGGGTACTCCTCCCCTGCCGAAGGCAACGATTGTTTCGCCCTTTAGGTCTTGGAGCGTTGAAACGTCTTGGTCGGAAACAATGTGCATGAGCCCCCATACCGTAACTGCGGCAAGGCGGTAGCCGCTTCCGTTATTATTCATCATTGCCGCAATATTCACGGGTGCAATTGCAAAATCAGGCTCTTGATTAAGCAATGAAGCAACGAGGGCATCTAAATCATTTGTCATGGTATACGAAATATCGTATCCGTCTATACCCGCAAATTCATCCGACATCATATTGGTCATGCCGAGCAACGGCGCGCCGTCCACCAATATAACATTAACAGCCTTATTTTCTGTGGCGGCTGATGTCTCTCCTGCTGTTGCCGCCGCATCTCCACCACTGTTTTCAACTCCGCTTCCGCAGGCGGCAAGGGCAAACGCCAGTAAACCGCAAAGCACAGAATTCCTTATTTTCTTCATAATTTTAATCTCCTCAACTCTTATTTAAATTACACGTTCAATATTATACCTCAACCGCATAAGCTGTAAATAGACAAAAAGTTAAAATTTTGTTAATTTTCAAAGATACATGTAACTTTTTTGTAAATATTAGAAAAATATAATAGATATAGTTGGAATAACATGATATAATTTAGTTGTTGTTATCATTTTGTTACAGATACAGATTTAAATAAGGAGAAAAGGTTATGCACTGTATTAAAAATATTACCGAGGATTTATTATGGGTAGGGGCGAACGACAGGCGGCTTGCCATGTTTGAAGGCGTTTACTCTGTTCCCGCCGGAGTTTCATATAATTCTTACCTTCTGCTTGACGATAAAACCGTGCTTTTTGATACCGTTGATAAAGCGGTTCGTCAGAGGTTTGCGGAAAATGTAAATGAAGCGTTAGGCGGCAGGCAGTTGGATTACCTCATCGTTCAGCATATGGAGCCCGACCATTCCGCTTCGATTCAAGAGCTAGCCGAAAAATATCCGCTTATGAAAATCGTCTGCAATTCAAAAACGCTGGCTTTTATGAAGCAGTTTTATGATTTTGATGTAGACTCGCGGGCTGTCATTGTCAAGGAAAATGATGTGCTTAACAGCGGCAGGCACACGCTTAGCTTTGTAATGGCTCCCATGGTTCATTGGCCCGAGGTCATGGTTACATATGATTCAACGGACAAAATTCTCTTCTCCGCAGACGCTTTCGGGAGCTTCGGCGCGTTAAACGGCGCGATTTTTGCCGATGAAGTCAATTTTGAAAAATACTATATGGATGAGGCTAGGCGTTACTACACAAATATAGTAGGAAAATACGGCACTCAGGTTACGGCTCTGCTTAATAAAGCCTCCTCTCTTGAAATTAATACCATATGCCCGCTTCACGGCTTTGTATGGCGCAAGAATTTAGGAGAAATCCTATCTAAATATTTAGTATGGAGCAGTTACGAGCCGGAGGAGCACGGGGTTATGCTGGCATACGCCTCTGTATACGGAAACACCGAAAACGCGGCTGAAATCCTCGCCAGCCGCCTTAGGGATAAAGGAATCAGCACCGTTATGTACGATGTTTCGGTGACTCCCGCATCGGAGATTGTGGCGGCGGCGTTTAGATGGAGTCATCTTGTATTCGCGTCTACTACATATAACGCAGGCATATTTGTTACAATGGATGCACTTTTGCATGATTTAACCTCGCACAATATCCAAAACCGTACAATCGCCTTAATAGAAAACGGCTCTTGGGCGGCTTCAAGCGGTGCTCTTATGCGCGAAAAGCTGGAGAAATGTAAAAATATTACTTTTATCGAGGATAAACTAAGCTTAAAATCCGCCCTTAAAAGTAGCCAGCTAAGCGAAATTGACAACATGGCGGAGGCAATTGCTTCAACGCTTCCGGCTTCGGCGGTCAAAGCCAAGCCCGCAAAAGCTGAAAGCTCTGCCGCTCCCGCAGAACTTGACCCGTCCGCGATGTTTAAGCTGTCCTACGGCTTATTTGTTCTCACTGCTAAGGACGGCGAAAAGGACAACGGCTGTATCATAAACACCGCAATGCAGGTCACCGCATCGCCAATTGGCATTTCAGTTGCCGTTAATAAATTAAACCATACCTGCGGAATGATTATGAAAAGCGGCGAATTCAACCTGTCCGTGCTGTCTGAGGATGCTCCGTTTAAGGTATTTGAGCAATTCGGCTTCAGCAGCGGAAAGGATACCGACAAATTTGCCGGAACTGACGAGAGTAACCGCACTTCAAATGGCATACGATACGTGCCCGAATACGCAAACAGCATGATTTCCGCTAAGGTAACTCAGACCGTTGACTGCGGAACGCATATCATTTTTATCGCGGAGGTAACTCAGGCACTTATCCTGTCGCAAGTGCCGAGCGTAACTTATCAGTATTATTTTGAGCATATCAAGCCTAAGCCCGCTCCGCGCAAGGAAAGTGTCAAGGGCTTCGTTTGTAAGATTTGCGGCTATGTTTATGAGGGTGAGGAATTGCCGAGTGACATCATATGCCCCTTGTGCAAGCATGGCGCAAGCGACTTTGAGCCTATGTAAGAGCCTGTCGGACAGGCTTTAAAGGAAAGGAAAGCGAGCATGGAGAAGCCTGTTTCCAAATATTTCAGAGTATCCGAGCTTAGAAAAAAGCGCGTATCCGAATCAAGAACCGAGCAAATTCAAATTGTCATGCCGGGCGACATAAACGGGAACGGACGGCTATTCGGCGGACGGCTGATAGAATGGATTGACGTAGTTGCCGCTGTAGTCGCCAGACGCCATTCCGGTCATGAGGTGACAACGGTATCTATTGACAATCTTCATTTTAAAGCACCTGCTTATGTAAACGATACGGTGGTTTTAATCGGCTGTGCAACCTATACGGGGCGAACCTCAATAGAGGTAAGGGTAGATACCTACGCCGAAACGCTTCGCGGCGAACGCAGTATGATTAACAGAGCCTACGTTGTGATGGTCGCCATTGACGAGGATGAAAAGCCTACGCCTGTCCCCTCCCTGTTGCTGGAGGACGATGAACAGCGCGCGGAGTGGGAGGCAGGGGAAAAGCGGCGCGAATTTATAAAGCGCAGACGGTATGAAGGGTTTTAAATAACTTAAATCAAGCTTCACTCCGGGAAGACCCGGTAAAAAAATAAAGGAGAGTATGATTATGAAGTATGAATGTGTATGCGGGTATGTATACGATGAAACTGCGGGAGACCCCGACAACGGAATCCAGCCCGGAACAAAGTGGGACGACCTCCCGGATGACTACGCCTGCCCGCTTTGCGGAGCAGGTAAGGACGGCTTCACCAAAATTGATTAAGGAGTAAAAAACTATGTGCGGTAAACAAAAATTTTTTATCTGCAAACATTGCAAAAACCTTGTTGGTCTTATCGATGACAAGGGAGTGCCGCTGGTTTGTTGCGGCGAAAAAATGAGCGAGCTTATTGCTAATACCGAGGAGGCAAGCACAGAAAAGCATCTGCCGATTGTAACCGTATCGGGTGACAAGGTTAATGTTAAAATCGGAAGTGCGGCGCATCCGATGGAGGAAGCGCATCACATAGCTTTCGTTTACACGGAAACAGAGCTTGGCGGTCAGCGCAAGTGCTTAAAGACGGGCGAAGCTCCCGAGCTTAATTTCAGCTTTGTAAACGACAAGCCGGTTGCGGTTTATGCTTACTGTAATCTTCACGGGCTTTGGAAAACTGAAATAGCTCACTAAAGTCTGTAAAAAAATTACATATTCCCTAAGAAAATTGCCCTGCTTTGTTAAAGCTTTCGTGCTGAAGCTTTAACAAAGCAGGGCAATTTTCAATTATTTTATACCGTCCCATATTTAGGGCACATTATAACCGCCCTACCACTGTTTTTGTGAAAATTTGAATTTAGTGCATAACTTCCGTTCGGTTTTTCGGGCTAATATAATATGCCCTAAATATGGGACTACTGAGTATTTTAAGGTTACACTCTATTCTCCAACTCCCCGCCCTCGAAGAATTTTGTTAAATTTTCTATAGTAACCTCGGCGATTCTTTTTAATGCTTCTTCCGTCAAAAAGGCTTGATGCGATGTAACTAAGACATTCGGCATGGATACCAAAAGCTGTAAAATATCGTCTTGAATCACCGTGCCGGAATAGTCTTCAAAGAAAAACTCGGACTCCTCTTCGTATACATCAAGACCCGCCGCGTGAACCTTTCCGCTTTTAAGAGCCTTTAGCAGCGCATCACTGTCAATCAGCTGACCTCTGGACGTGTTTATAATAAAAACGCCGTCCTTCATTTTATTCAAGGCTTCGCTGTTTATCATATACCTCGTATCGGCAGTAAGCGGACAGTGAAGCGAGATAACATCGCTCTCGGAAAACAGCCTTTCCAATGAAACATATTCCACGCCGGCATCTTCATCGGGATAGGGGTCAAACGCCAGAATTTTCATACCAAAACCCCTGCATATATCCGAGAAAACCCGCCCGATTTGACCCATGCCTACAATTCCCGCCGTTTTGCCGTAAAGGTCAAAGCCCGTCAAGTCGTTTAAGCTGAAATTAAAGTCTCGGGTTCGGTTAAAGGCGCGGTGGATTTTACGGTTGAGCGTTAAAAGCAAAGCCATCGCGTGTTCAGCTACGGCATAAGGCGAATAGACAGGTACTCGCACCACGTCTATTTTGCCCTTAGCGTAATTGACATCGACATTATTATAGCCCGCACAACGCAACGCAACCAGCCTTACACCGCACTCTACCAGCCTGTCAAGCATTTCACGGTCAAGAATGTCGTTTACAAACGCTACAATAGCTTTACAACTGCAAGCCAAACCCGCAGTATCGGGGGTAAGCCGATGCTCGTAATATTTAAATTTGTACCTGTCCTTACCCAATTCCTCAAACCACTTCATGTCATACGGCTTCGCGTCAAAAAACGCAATCTGTTCTATTGTGAACAACCCCTTACTCGTTTTTATGTAGAGGCGGCTCGGGTGAATCTGTAAGCTTGGTTTCGTTGTTTTCAGCTAAAGCAACAGATGCCTTTTTCCCTTTGCGCTTTTTCAGATTAATCAATACCAATACAATAAACGCAATAATAAGTACGGGCAATAAATTTACAACTATGATAATCAGCCATTGGAACAAGGAGAAAACCGCGTTGGAGGTTCTGAGGAATCCGTTCGACATTTTCAGCCACATGCTCTGCCCGTCCATAGAATTCCAGCTGAATTTTATTTCTTCCTCCGTTTTGTTGGGGTCGTCCTTTTGAATGAACGTAATGTTAATAGTGGATTCCTTGACTAATGAATCCCACATCCGCAAACGTCCCTCAAAGGCTTCTATCTCCATCGTGATTGAATCAATTTGATTCTGAAGCTTGATAACATCTTCCATTATGCTTGCTTCATCCAGATATTGATAGTATTTCTCCAAATTCCTGCGTTTATTCTCAAGCCTTATTCTGACATCGTAATATTGCTCCGTGATGTCATCGCTTGATGTAAAAATGCTTGTAACCTCCCCGCACTCGTGAGCATACTCAACTGCGGCGTTCAATATCTGCGGCGGCAGTTTTAAAGTAGCGTGGATGGTGGTATAATCCCCCGAGGATGAAAGCTCCATATTAAACTCATATCCGCCGTGAGTGCTTATGTAGGCTAAATACTCGTCATACGCCCGCTTAACGTCAACAGCGCGGACCGTAAGTGAAGCGTTACGGATTATTTTTGCCGAAATGTCAGATTCAACGGTGTCTAATGCAGCAGTGCCGCCTCCGCTAACCTCGGGGCTAGCCATTTGCATATACTCGCCTTCATACGCTCCGTCATATGCAATGTTAGGACTGTAATTGCTTCCTCCTCCCGATGCCGAGCTACCGCCGCTACTACCGCCATCACTGCAAGCCGATAGTGAAACGCAGATTGACAGTGCCAATATTGCAGATAGGTATTTTTTCATCATACACTCCTTATCTCGTTCGCGGGATTCTTTCACCCCCCGCCGAACATATTCCGCCTGTAGAGGCGGGGGGATTTTAGCCCCCCTCCTTACTCCTACGTCCTCACGCCTCATTAAAGCTCATCGGGCTTTTCGGGAGCTTTAGGTGCTTCGGGCGCGATGATACCCTCCTCGGGCTTTGTATCCGTTTGAGGCACGTCAAGTCCTGCCTCTTTTTCGTCCGCGCTGTCCTCATATTCGCTTGCGGGGATTTTACCGTCCATAAGCTTTTGAAATTCCTCGCCGTCGATTTTTTCATGCTTTAAGAGATATTTCGTTAAAATATGCAGGTCATCCATATGCGCTTTCAACAAATCCTCGCACCTTTTATAAGCGGTATCAACGAAATATTTAACCTCCGCATCAATCTGAGCGGCGACCTCTTCACTGTAGCTTCTGGCATGTCCGTAATCCCTGCCTAAGAATACTTCATCGTTTTCATTGCTGTATACCACTGTTCCGAGCTTTTCGGAGAAGCCGTACTTTGTCACCATCTCACGCGCAATCCGCGACACGCTGTTAAGGTCGCTTGAAGCCCCCGTTGTAATATCGTTGAATATAATCTGCTCCGCTACCCTGCCGCCTAAGCAAACGACCATTCTTTCTTCCATATAACGCTTACTGCGGTAAGGTCTGTCATCTTCGGGGCGGTGCATTGTAAAGCCTCCCGCACTTCCGCGCGGTATAATGGTAACGTAATGAACCTTATCCTGCGTTTCAAGATAATGCAAAGCGATTGCGTGCCCGCCCTCGTGGTAAGCGGTCATCCTTTTATCCTTTTCGGTAACAACCTTGGATTTCTTTTCCGGTCCTGCTACAACCTTAATGGAAGCCTCCTCAATGTCAGCCTCGGTTATAGCCTTTTTATTGGCACGTGCCGCCAAAATTGCCGCCTCGTTTACGAGATTTTCTAAATCCGCTCCTGTGAAACCTGCGGTTGTTTTGGCAATTGTTGCCAAATTAACATCGGGTCCTAAGGACTTTTTCTTTGTGTGAACCTTTAAAATTTCTTCCCTGCCCTTAATATCGGGATAGTTAACTACAACATGCCTGTCAAACCTGCCGGGGCGTAAAAGCGCGGGGTCTAATATATCGCGGCGGTTTGTCGCGGCGACTACTATAACGCCCTCGTTGCCCTCGAAGCCGTCCATCTCGACTAAAAGCTGGTTTAGGGTCTGCTCGCGCTCGTCATGACCGCCGCCTAAACCCGCACCTCTGTGCCGACCTACCGCATCAATCTCATCTATAAAGACAATGGCGGGTGAATTTTTCTTAGCGGTTTCAAACAAATCCCTTACCCTGGATGCACCGACGCCTACAAACATCTCGACAAAATCCGAGCCGGATATAGAGAAGAACGGCACACCCGCCTCCCCTGCCACAGCTTTGGCAAGCAAGGTTTTACCCGTCCCGGGAGGACCCTCCAGCAAGACACCTTTGGGGATTCTTGCCCCGATTTCGGTATATTTTTTGGGGTTCTTTAAAAAGTCCACAATTTCGGCAAGCTCTACCTTTTCTTCCTCCGCGCCTGCTACATCGTCAAAGGTATTCTTTTTATTCGCCGTATTTTTGATGTTGGCTCTGCCGAAGCTGTTCATTCTGCCGCCGCCGACTTGGCGCATCATAAAGAAAAACAGCGCAATCATCAAGCCGATTAATAATATAGTCGGCAACAGGCTGAAAAGCCAAGTATTATCTTGAATTTTATAATAATCCTGCTCCAGCGGCGCGTCCGGGTGTTTACGATTATATTCAATGCGGTAATTCGCTTCGCCCGTTTGTATTTCGTTTAAAAATACGGTGACATTCGGCACGGTATAGGTGATTGGTTCTTCCAAGTCGCGAACTCTCAAGGTAAGCTCGCCGCTGCCTAAATCAAAGGTGTATTCATAAACCTCGTATCTGTCAAAATACCCCATTACCTCGGAATAGGTAGGTCCATCCTCCGGTTTAACGGACTGTCTTAACAGGTAAACCACCAAAAACATTAATCCCACAAGCAATAGGACAAATAAGCTGAGCCCGAAGCCTTTATTGTTTTTTCCACTCATATCTGTGTTGTTTCCTTTCTAATCTAATTCTGCTATATAGGGGAGATTGCGGTATTTTTCATCGCAGTCAAGACCGTAACCCACTGCGAATAAATCGGGGATAGTAAATAAGGTGTAGTCGGCTTCTAATGAGACGACCCGCCGCTCGGGCTTGTCAAGGAGGGTAATTACTTTCAGAGAAAGAGGGTTTTCGGATTTTAACAGACCCAAAAGCTTTGAAAGAGTTCTGCCCGTATCTAAAATATCCTCAACAACCAATATGTGAAATTTTGACAAATCCTGCTTTAAGTTAAAGGCTACGCTTACATTTCCCGTTGATTCGGTTCCGCTGTAGCTCTTAGCGGCGATAAACCCTATTTCACACGGAATCGTGATTTCCCTGCACAGGTCCGCCAAAAAAATGAAAGCTCCCTTTAAGACGCTGATAAGCAAAAGCGGCTTCCCGGCGTATTCCTCGCTGATAAGCCTTCCGGCTTCGCGGACCTTTAACGCTATATCCTCCTGCTTCACGATTGTGCCTCTAATGTTCATTACTATATTAGACCTCCTCGGAAACTCATTTGCGGCATATTTGCGGCGAAACTTCAATATCCATAATGGTTTTTGTACCGGCATCAGCCCGCACCCTGTCTGCAATACCAAAGCCCTCAACCCATATAATTCCGGCTTCATCGCAAAGTATTGCGTAAAAATCGCGTTCATCCCGGGGGACGCTTTTGTTTAACAGCTTTTTTATACTGCTGTTAAAATCCCTGCCGACTCTTGTATATTTATCGCCGTCCCGCCGATTCCGCAAAAATACGTCACCTTGTATTTTATCATAATCAAGGGCGTTATTTGTTAAATTTTCGTGAATGTTTTGTGTTTGTCTTATATTTTTGTAATTTTTTAGCTTAATTATAACAATTTTATCACCTAAAAATAAATTTTTGCCCTCGGAAGCCGCAGTGTTTGGATTAAATGCCTCGCCTTTAGCGATATGAACAGCAACAGGAGCAAACAGCACTCTTTTGCTTCCTATGTCATGAGAAATATTCAAAAAGCCCCCGATAGCGTTAATATAGGTATTCTTTTGTATATTTACCCGCTCTCTTCCTTTCGATACGATGAGCCGCTCCGCCGCTCTGACTGCTTCAAAATTGAATTTTACACCGCTTTTTTTAAATTTATTTATGATAACCCGCCGCCTTAAAGCAGGATTAATTTTACTTAAATCGGATTCGGAATATTTTTCTGCCATAATTTCAAGATAATCGTCTTCGGTTTCAAGTATCTCCGAGAGCTTGGATATATTATTTAAAAAGCCGCTGTTGATTTCCTTTAGAACGGGCATGACCGAGCGGCGGATTTTGTTTCTTGCATAAGCCTCCGTTAGATTCGTACTGTCGTTGACGTAGCTCTGCCCTTTTTGCTCCAGATATTCTTCGACCTCCTCCCTGCTGCACAAAATAAGCGGTCTTATTATATTGCCCCGTTTCGGAGGGATTCCGGCAAGACCTTTCATTCCCGTTCCCCTGCAAAGGTTGAAGATGACGGTTTCGGCGTTGTCATTGGCGGTATGGGCGGTGCATATTTTATCCGCGCCCGCTTCTTCAAATGCCTTATACCTCAAAATGCGCGCCGCTTCCTCAATGCCTAATTTATTTTGCTTTGCGTATTCCGATACGTTTACGCTCTTGACTGTAAAGGGGATATTCAATTTTCTGCACAATTCGCGGCAAAACTGCTCATCGCGCTCACTTTCCTCCCCTCGCAGTCCGTGATTTACGTGTAAAGCGTTAACCTTTACACCAAGCTCCGCGAGTGCGATAAGCGCGGCAACACTGTCCGCGCCCCCTGATAGGGCAACGCAAACGCTATCTTGCTCTTTAAACATATTATATTTTTCCGCAGCAGTATTCATTTTATCAATAAGCATAGCTTTAAATTCCCCTATCAGCACAGGTTTCAAAATTTTATAATATAGTATAACAGAAATATTTCCAAAAGTCAAATGTGTACAAATTATAAATTTTTTATAAAACCGCTTGCATTTTTTTTAATTATGCTGTATACTGTCATATAGTGTAAATAACAATTATAGAAAAGACCGGAAATCAAGCCGGTCTTTTGTTTTAAAAAAGCATGTATAGAATTGGGAGTACAATATTATGCCGAAAACAGGTAAAAAGGGCGGAAGCACCGCGGAGTTGGCTTATAAACTGGCAAAGCCCATCGCCGATTCTCTCGGACTTACGATATGGGATGTTGTTTTTGAAAAGGAGGGCGCGTATTGGTTTTTGCGCGTTTATATTGATAAGGAAAATGAGCCCGTCAGCATGGACGATTGCGAAAGCATGACCCGCCCCTTGAGTAAAGCACTTGATGAAGCTGACCCCATAGAGCAAAATTATACGTTAGAGGTAGGCTCACCCGGTCTTGAAAGAGCTTTACTGCGTGAGGAGCATTTCCGAAAGTATATCGGGGAAAAGATAAGGGTAAGATATATCCGCGAGACACAGGGCGTTAAGGAATTTGCAGGCTTACTTAAAGAATTCGGCGGTAAGAATGAAATTACCGTAGAAACCAATCAAGGCACTGTAATTGAAGTAAAGCTTTCCGATACCGCTTACGTTAAACTGCACTATGATTTTTCTGACGGATAATTAATTTTGAAGTATAAAACTTTCAGGAGGATTTTTGAATAATGAACAACAAGGCTTTTTTTGAAGCAATTAATACTCTTGCCTCGGAGCACGGAATCCCGCCGGAAATTTTAATTGACAAAATAGGTCAGGGCGTTTTGAAGGCTGTAAAAAAAGAATACCCGGACTGCGATGAATTCGCGGTTAATATTGATTTGGAAAAGAATAAGTTTGAAGTATGCGTCATGCGTACCGTTGTGGACGACGAGCCGATTGATATGAACGAAATCAATATTGAGGACGCTAAGGTTTCCTGCACCAAAAAGGCTAAGCTCGGCGATATTGTCCCTTACAAGCTCTCTACGGCTCAGTTCGGTCGGGTAGCGGCGCAGTATGCAAAGCAATCCATCCGCCACGATATTAAGGAATATGAGCGTGAAAAAATTATAAATCAGTATAAGGATAAGGAGCATGAAGCCGTTTCGGCAGTTGTTCAAAAGGTTGAGCCGGATACCGGGAATTGCGTACTCACCATAGAGAAAGGGGATGCTTACCTGTTCAAAAATGAGCAAATCCCCGGCGAGGTTCTTACCGAAGGCGATATAATTAAGGTTTATGTCATCGGCATATCCAATCCCGAAAAAAAGCCTTCCGTAAAAATATCGCGCACACATAAGGACTTGGTCAGAAGGCTTTTTGAGCTTGAAGTACCCGAAATAAACGAGGGAATCGTTGATGTTAGGGCTATATCCAGAGAAGCGGGAGCAAGGACTAAGGTCGCCGTTTGCTCAAACGATGAAAATGTTGACCCGGTCGGAGCTTGCATCGGCTCAAAACATTCTCGTATTGAAAAAATAATAAAAGAACTGAACGGCGAGAAAATAGATATTATAGTATATGACGAAGACCCCGCCGTATTCATATCCCATGCCTTATCCCCCGCCGACGTTGTCTCCGTAACCATTGTAGACGCGGAGGAAAGAATCTGCACCGTTATAGTCCCCAATAATCAGATTTCCCTTGCCATCGGAAATAAAGGTCAAAACGCCAAGCTTGCCGCAAGGCTGACGGGCTACAAAATCGACATCCGCCCGGAAAACCCCGTCCAGTGAGAATTGCTGTGGGCGTTGAAAAAAGAATACCTTTACGGCTTTGCTTGGGATGTAATCAAATGCTTCCCCAAAACACGTTGTTAAGGGCTGTAAAGCCTAAAGCCGGGGATATTGCGGTCGATGTGAGCGGCAAGGCGGACGGAAGAGGGGCTTATGTATGCAGGTGCTCGGAATGTGTTAACAGGGCGCGCAAGATGCGGAGGCTTGAAAAGACGTTTAAGTGCAAGGTATCGGATGAAATCTATGATATATTGGGACGGTTGTGCGATGGAGGAACATGCGGTTAAGGTAATAAACTTACTGACTATATGCCGGAAAGCCGGAAAGCTGACCTTTGGCTTCGATGCTTCAAAGGAAGCGATATTGTCCGAAAAAGCAAGGCTTATCATATTGGCAAGCGACATATCGCAAAAAACCGAAAAGGAAATTCGCTTTTTTGCGGCTAAAACGAACATAACCGTTTTGAGAACGGATATTAACATAGGTGAGCTTTCCGCCGGAACAGGAAAAAAGGCGGGAGTTATAGCGGTTTGCGATGAGGGCTTCGCGCAAGGCTTTAACAAACTGCATCAATTACATTGTTAACTACTGATGAGCTGTGCTTTTGCGCGCCGCTCCTGACTGTTAACCAAACAAATCGGAGGTTTTTAAATGCCGGCAACAACAAAGAATCAGTCTAAACCAAAACTTAACGAGGTAGCGAAGGAACTTGCCATGTCTAATCAGGAACTTATTGATTTTTTCAAGGAGCATCTTGATGTTGTGAAAAAGCCTACCGCTAACGTGCAGCCGGAAGAGGTCAATTTTGCCCTTGAATATTACACGCAAGGTAATCAAGTGCTGAATTTTGACGCTTATTTCGCCATGAGAAAATCTCCTCCGAAGAAAAAGGAAGCCGCGCCCGCGAGGGCTGTGGCGGATATAAAAAAGGAAGTCGCCAAGGCAAGCTCGGTCAAAAAAGAAGCAAGGACTGCGGGCACTGCGGCGGAGAAGGACAAAAAAGCGCAGCCCTTAAAATCGGCATCGGCAAAAGCACCAAAGCCCGATTCAAAGGGCGGAGCGCAGCTTCGTAAAAACCAAGCGCAGGTTAATAAAGCGGAGCGGTTTAACTCTAAGCAGGCTTTAGAAGCGACTAAACTGGAATCGGGCAAGAAAAAGCCCGCAAAGCAAGCACCTGCTCAGCCAAGCGGTAACAAGCAAAAGCTTGCCGCTAATATTGCCGATGCTCAAACGGTTAATCAGCGTATGCACAAGGTTGACACACGCGGCTCTTACGTTGAGATGGATAAATATAACGATAAATACGAAAATATCGCACATGCGGATAAAATGCGCGGCAATGCTAAGAATAAGGATAACTTTTCTAAAAAGCAAAAAATTACTCAAAAATCCCAGCAGAGAAAAAATCAGCAATATTCAAGCAAGCGCGAAACCGAAGCGGAAAAGCTTCGCCGCTTAGAGTTGGAGCGTGCCCGTAAGCAACAGCTTAGGGTGCTTATCCCCGATGAAATCATTGTGTCGGAGCTTGCGGCGCGGCTGAAAGTAACTGCTTCCGAGGTTATCAAGAGGCTTATGAAGCTGGGCGAGATGTGCACGATAAATCAAGCGATAGATTTTGATACCGCTTCTTTAGTTGCGGAGGAGCTTGGTGCTAAAGTTGAAAGGGAAATTATTGTTACGATTGAGGAACGCTTGATTGACGCGTCCGAGGATACGGAGAGTGACGGAGAAGAACGCGCTCCCATCGTAGTTGTTATGGGGCACGTTGACCACGGTAAAACCTCGTTGCTTGACAGAATCAGAAATGCCAGCGTTGCTTCCGGCGAAGCAGGCGGCATCACCCAGCATATCGGTGCTTACAGGGTAACTGCCAAAGATAGGGAAATCACCTTCCTTGATACGCCCGGGCATGAAGCGTTTACATCCATGCGCGCAAGGGGCGCGTCCGTTACCGATATTGCTATCCTTGTAGTTGCCGCCGATGACGGTATAAAGCCGCAGACCATAGAGGCAATAAACCACGCCAAGGCGGCAGGGGTTTCCATAATCGTCGCGATTAATAAAATTGATAAGGAATCCGCAAACCCCGAAACAATAAAGCAGCAGCTGACCGAGCACGGGCTTGTCATCGAGGCTTGGGGCGGCAATATCATATGCGTACCCGTATCGGCTAAGACAGGTCAAGGCATTGACGAGCTTTTGGAGCAGATTCTGCTTGTATCGGAAATATCGGAGCTGAAAGCCAACCCGAACAGGCTTGCCCGAGGTACGGTTATTGAGGCGCGCCTCGATAAAGGGCGCGGACCGATTGCAACTATCATCGTTCAAAACGGAACGCTGCATACGGGTGACATTATCATTGCGGGGACAGCCGTAGGGCGCGTGCGCGTGATGACCAACGATAAGGGACAGGTTGTGGACGAAGCGGGACCCTCTTATCCCGTTGAGATTACGGGGCTTGCCGAAACTCCGTCTGCCGGAGATACCTTTAACGCCGTTGAGGATGAACGCCTTGCCCGCGAGTTGGTTGAACAGCGCAGGCATGAAGCGAAGCAGGAGCAGTTTAAGCAGTATCAAAAAGTTACGCTTGACAACCTGTTCAGCCATATTGAGCAGGGTGAAATCAAGGAGCTTCCCATTATTGTTAAAGCGGACGTTCAAGGCTCGGTTGAAGCCGTTAAGCAGTCGCTTGAAAAAATCTCCAACGATGAGGTTAGGGTGCGGGTTATACACGGCGGTGTAGGTGCTGTTTCGGAAAGCGATGTTATGCTGGCGGATGCGTCCAACGCGATAATCGTAGGCTTCAATGTCCGCCCCGACCCCGTAGCCGCCGAAAAAGCGGTGATTGACGGAGTTGATGTCCGCCTTTACAGAATTATCTATGATGCTATAGAGGAAATAACCGACTCTATGAAGGGTATGCTCGCGCCTAAATTCCGCAATGTTGAATTAGGCAGGGTTGAAGTGCGGCAGGTTTATAAGATTACAAATGTCGGAACGGTGTCGGGCTCTTATGTATTAAGCGGAAAAATCACCAGAAATGCGGAAATCCGCGTTGTCAGAGACGGCATTATAATCGCCGACGACAGAATGTCCAGCCTAAAGCGTTTTAAAGACGATGTTAAGGAAGTAGCCGAGGGCTACGAGTGCGGCATTACCCTAAACAAATTCAACGACATCAAAGAGGGCGACATCTTCGAAGCTTACCTCGTAGAGGAATACAGACCGGAGTGAAGAAAGAGTGGTTTTATGCCCAGCTTTAGGATAGATAGGTTGAGTGAGGACATCATGCGGGAGCTTTCGGCTCTGATACGTGAGAGGGTTAAAGACCCCAGAGTGGACGCGTCTACCGTTTCCATTGTCCGCACCGAATTATCGGGCGATGGCTCTTACTGCAAGGTTTATGTTTCAAGCTTTAACGGGCTTGAAGCGGCGAAAACGGCGGTTAAGGGCTTGGAAAGCGCGTCCGGCTTACTTAAACGCGAGGTTGGCGGAAGCCTTAAAATGAAAAAATGCCCCGAATTTAAGTTTATAGCCGACAGCTCCATTGAATTTTCGGCAAAAATTGATAAGATTTTGGAGCAAAAATAATTTTGCGGTTTAATCCGTTCAATCGGCGGTAAATGAAGCACCGTAGAAAACAGCCTTTTTAAATAAATATTCATTTTCCGCGATGTATGTATGATTTATGCTCTCAACAATGTCTTTGGTTAACAAAAATTCATCATTTGAAAGGGTATCCCTGTAAACGGAGTAGAGGTATTCTCTTTTTTCAAGCAGCAGCTTATACTCCCCCGTTTCATGATATTCGCTTACGGCAATTTCAAGCAGAGATTCAACAAACTCCCTCATCCTTACTTTAATGTTATTGTTTCCCATAATTTAACATCCTTTCAATAGTTTAGGGTACATTTGCGTTTTGACCTATATTATACTATACCACTAATTTCTAGTGTTGTCAATATTATAAATATATAAAATAACGCACTTGATTTTAGTGATATTAGACATATAATAAATTTAACTCCCCCTAAACCCAAACCAGTCTTTGGATAAGGGTATATTATATAAGACCGAAAAAACCGAACGGTCGTGTCTTGAAAAGCCTGAAAAATTCAGCTAAAGCAGTGGCGAGGGCGTTATAATATACCCTTGTCCAAAGACGGTATGCTTCAACAATTTAGCGAAAAGGAATGTAAACTCAATGCCTATAGAATATAAAATTAATGTAATGGAGTCTTTGAAAGAAAAGGGTTATTCCAGTACCCTTTTAAGGAAAAAAAAAATAATGGGTGAAGCAACTATGCAAAGATTACGTCATAATAAAAGTGTTTCTTATGACGTATTGTCAAAATTATGCGAGTTGTTAGAGTGTGATATAAGCGATATATTGGTGAATAGATAATAAACCTCGTGAGGTGCTTAAATGCGTATTGACTATGATGAAGCCGCGAAATTTTTACAAGAACATGATAACTACATAATATTAACCCACCAAAACCCGGACGGAGATACAATAGGCGGCGGCTTCGGGCTATGCTATGCTTTGCGAAGCATAGGGAAAAAAGCAAATGTCTTATGCTCCGATGAATTTTCGGAAAGATACGAATTTCTAACCTCCGGCTGCCCGCCCATGAAATTTAAGCATGATACAATTGTCTCGGTTGACGTGGCAGATAAAGCTTTACTCGGCTCAAAACTTGCCCACTACGGGGATTATGTAAGGCTTTGCATCGACCACCATAAATCCAACACGGGATATGCGGAAAAAACGCTCTTAAACCCGGACGCGGCGGCGGCTTGCGAGGTTATCTACGAGCTTTTTGTAAATATGAACATACGGCTTGACGTCACCGCCGCAGAGTGCCTCTATACGGGGATTGCCACCGATACGGGGTGTTTCAAATATTCATGCACTACAGGTCGCACCCATATAATAGCGGCGGAGCTTATGGACTGCGGTATAAAATTCGCCCGCATTAACCGCGATATGTTTGACATTAAGAGCAAGGGGCGCGTTGAACTGGAGCGTTATATTATCTCATCTATGGAATATTTTCTTGACGATAAGTGCTCATTAATCACCATAACCAAAGCTGTTACGGAGGAAACGGGAGCGACTTCATCTGATTTTGAGGGGATTTCAAACCTAACACTTCAGCTTCAGGGCACTCGGGTAGGTGTCGTCATAAAGGAGCGGGATGATGGGAAATTTCGGGTTTCAATGCGCTCTGCTTCCGATGTTGATGTTTCTGATATTTGTACAAAATTCGGCGGCGGCGGTCATAAGAGGGCGGCAGGATGCCTTATGGAGGGCTCTCCCGAAGTCATCAAGCGGCGTTTGCTCTCGGCAATCGCACCTGCACTGGGGATGAACCTGTGGCTGATTGATAATTGAGGAGTATCACTGTGGCTGAATTGAACGGTATAATCTGCGTGAACAAGCCCTCCGGCTTTACTTCCTTTGACGTAATAGCCAAGCTTCGGGGGATTTTAAAGTTTAGAAAATTAGGGCACGCGGGGACATTAGACCCCTTGGCAACGGGCGTTCTGCCGATTTTTGCGGGAAAGGCGGCAAAAGCCTGCAATCTTATGCCGAATGACGACAAAGCATACGAGGCGGGCTTTAGGCTCGGTATTGAGACGGATACGCTGGATATTACGGGGACTGTAAAAAAGAGCATTTCCGATTTTAATGTATCGGCAGAGCTGATTAACGATACTTTGCCCGAATTTACAGGGAACATATCTCAGCTTCCGCCGATGTATTCCGCTGTTTCGGTCGGCGGGGTTAAGCTTTATAAGCTTGCGCGAAAGGGCATTGAGGTTGAGCGCGTGCCGCGACCCGTTAGGGTTTATGAACTGTCATTGCTGTCTTATGACGGAAGCGCGGAGGGTGTGCTCAGAATATCCTGCTCTAAAGGCACTTATGTTAGGACTATCATCAGTGATATAGGCGAAAAACTAGGCTGCGGCGCGGTTATGACCTCGCTTATCCGCACAAAGGCTTGCGGCTTTACGCTTTCCGATTGCGTTACTTTAGAGGAATTAGAGAAAAACGGCGCGGAGAAGTACATAATCCCGATTGATACCCTGTTTACGGAACTGCCCGAAATCAGACTTCATGCCGAGTTGGAAAAAAAATACAGAAACGGTGTCAGAACAGAGATGCGGAATACCAAGAGCGAAAGCGGCAGATACCGCGTTTACGGCGCGGACGGCATGTTTATAGGGATTGCCGCAATGGTCAATAACGAATTAAGGGTGGAAAAAAATTTATGCTGACAGATTATAACGCCATCATTTTTGACATGGACGGCACTTTAGTTGACAGCCTTGACATTTGGGCGGAGGCGGATAAGCGTTTCATACTGTCGCAGGGGCGCGAATACGATGATGAAATTTCCTACAGCATGAAAACTATGCACTTTGACCAAGCCTGCCTTTATTTAATAGAAAAGCTGTCACTTGATATGACGTTGGAACAGATTGAGGCAATCCTTACGAAAAACATAGAGGAAAGCTACTTAAATGATGTAAAGCTCAAACCTTTTACACTCGAATTTCTTGAAGCGGAACGTAAAAAGGGCATAAAAATGTGCATAGCAACCTCTAACAAGAAAAGGCTCGCCCAAGCTTTAACCGCTAAGCTCGGAATATATGATTTCTTTGAATTTATCATAACCTCCGATGAGGTGGGAACAAGCAAGGACAACCCAAGCATTTTTTTACAATCAGCGGAACGCTTGGGAAGCTGCCCCTCAAAGGCTATTGTATTCGAGGATTCACTGCACGCCGCCGAGGCTTCCGTAAAAGCAGGGTTTTATACGATAGGGGTGTTTGATAAATATTCCGCAGGCGAGTTTGAACTGCTGAAAAAAACCGTAAGCAGAGCGATTATGAGCTTTGAGGAATTGGTATGAATATATATATCAGCGAAATAAAAGATTTTTTAAAGCTTGACGGGCTTGAACTTGTTACCGATTCAAGGCGTGAGCGAATTAAAAGATATTTAAAAATCGAGAGTAAAGCAAAATGCCTAACCGCAGGATTGCTTCTCAGATATATATGCGGCGTTACAAACGATTCTATGCTTACGACAGGCGAAAACGGTAAGCTTTATCTGAAAAACAGCTGCTTGCATTTTAATATTTCACATTCGGGTGAATATGTTATTTTAGCAACCGCCGTAAGCGAAGTCGGCGTTGATATTGAAAAAGTCAAGCCCTATTCAAAATCAGTCGCCAAACGGTGCTTCACCCCGATTGAGCTTGAACTCTTAGAGCAAACAAACGGTTCTGAAAATTTTTACCGGATTTGGACAGCTAAGGAAAGCATAATGAAATCAACGGGACTGGGCTTTTCAATGCTCCCCCCGTCAAGTTTTTGTGTTTTGCCTTTTGAGCAAAACCCGCATTATGTTGCCGGCAGATATTGGTTTTTAGATTGGTTTGACTATAACGGTTCTGTAATCTGCCGCGCTTTAGAAAACTTAACCTTAACAGAAGAAACAAGGCTTGTTAAAATAACAAAGAATGAGTTAATAGAATGATAATATATTTTACGGGCAATAGCTATAAATATGAAATAGAAGCGGTAATGAAACTGTTTTTGCCGCTTGAGCGGTTTAGGTTTGTATATGACAGCGACAAATTTGAGCAGGGCGATATTTGCATAGTAAGCAGAAATGACAACTGCCTTGAAGTTTCGGTAATATTTAACGGTTTGAGTGCTTCAAAAACGCAAAAGCAGGATAATTTAAGCGATGAATTAAACCTTTGCAGGCTTTTATGGCTTTGCATGAGAGAGCTTACGGGGCTAACCCCGCCTTGGGGGTGCTTGACGGGAATCCGCCCTGTTAAAAAAGTAAATGCTATGCTGAATAACGGTTTAGGCAAGGAAGAAGTTTTCCGCGCATTAAAGGACGATTACTTTGTATCAAATGAAAAGGCGGAGCTTGCTTATCAAACCGCGCTTGCTCAGGCGGAAAAGCTTAAAAAAATTGAAGAGCAGGCTTTTTCGCTGTATATATCGATTCCGTTTTGTCCGTCACGCTGTACCTACTGCTCATTTGTATCCCATTCTATCGAAAACAACAGCGCGAAGAGGCTGATTTCGGAGTATCTTGATAAGCTTTGCACGGAAATAGAAAAAACTGCCGCTCTTAGTGAGGAGCTTGCTTTATACCCCGAAAGTATTTATATAGGCGGCGGCACTCCGACCTCATTATCTGCCGAAAATCTTGATTTTTTAATGAAAAAGGTTAAAAAAAGCTTTAACCTTTCAAAAATTCGTGAATATACTGTAGAAGCGGGGCGACCCGATACGATAACCGATGAAAAGCTTGCCGTTATAAAAGAAAACGGCGCGGAGCGTATTTCGGTAAATCCCCAAACCTTACATGACGGTGTACTCCGCGCTATAGGCAGAGAACACAGCGCGAAGGATTTTGAAAAAGCTTACCTGCTCGCACGGGAAGCGGGCTTTGACAATATAAACGCGGACATAATAGCCGGACTGCCGACCGACACTTTAGACGGATTTAAAAATACCGTTGATACCGTTGCGGAGCTTTCACCCGAAAGTATTACCGTACATACTTTGACGGTAAAACGCGCATCCGCGCTTTTTTACGAGAAAGCCGCCGTAGGTGCGTATTCAGCCGAGGTCGTCCCTCAAATGGTGTTATACGGGCAAGAAAGCTTAAAACGGCGCGGGTATATCCCCTACTACCTATACCGTCAGAAAAACGCCTTGAATAATCTGGAAAACATCGGCTACTCCAAAAAAGGCTTTGAAAGCCTTTATAATATCTATATCATGGAGGAGGTGCAGACTATATTGGCAGTCGGCGCGGCGGCGTCAACTAAGCTGTTTGAGCCTTGTTCAAACAGAATCAAGCGCGTATTAAACTGCAAGTATCCCTACGAATACATTTCGCGCTTTGATGCAAGGATAAGCGAAAAGGAAAGCAAAATTCGGGATTTTTATCGAAAAAAATTAATTTAACGGAGGTTTTATTTATGGCTTACAATTTTGATAATTTTGTTAGCGATGCTTCAAATGTTTTTGACAAAATAGGTGAAAAGGTCTCGGGAGCGATTGACTATTCCAAGGTTCAGATTGACAAAGCTTCTACGCGCTCAAAGCTTAAGGAAAAGTATTCGGAGGTGGGCAGGCTTTATTATGAAACGCTTGAATTGGGAGCCGATAATCATAATAAAATTAAGCCCCTTATTGAAGAAATCAGAGAGCTTAAAAGACAGCTTGAAAAAACAGATGACACGGTAAGCGCAGCTCAAGAAAAGACTTGCAAATTCTGCGGCACTATCAGTGCTTCCAGCAGTTCTTACTGCCCGAAGTGCGGCGAGCCTGTCTGATGAAAAAAAACTGCATTATACCTTTGGAGATTATTGACGTTACAGCGGATGGAAGCGGGGTCGGCAAGGCTGAAAGCGGCATTGCCGTTTTCGTCCCGCACGCCGCAGTGGGAGATAAAATATCCTGCCGTATCGTAAAGGTTAATAAGTCTTACGCTTACGGCATAATTGAAGAGCTTGCAGTCCCCTCCCCCGACAGAGAAAAGAGCAACTGCCCTGTATCAAGCAAATGCGGAGGCTGTACCTTCCGGCATATTTCATATGAATCCGAGATTAGGTTTAAGGACAAGCTTGTGAAGGACGCTTTTACGCGTTTGGGCGGCTTTGAAGAACTCGAATTTGAGGCGTTTTGCGCCGCTGGGGAGGTTGACCGCTATCGCAATAAGGCGCAATATCCCGTTACCGAAATAAACGGCGGTATTGCCTGCGGATTTTACGGCAAGCGAAGCCATAGAGTAATACCTGTAAATGACTGCCTTTTACAGCCGGAGGTTTTTTCCGCTGTTATGCGGTCTTGTATTGATTTTGCCGTAAAAAACAAAATCCCCGCCTATGACGAGAAAACGGGCAATGGGGTTTTGCGGCATATTTATCTTAGGCGGGGTCATTATACGGGTGAGGTCATGGTGTGCTTTGTTGTAAAGAGCATGGCTGTTAAAAATCGGCTTTCTGAGCTTGCGGAGCTTCTTGCTGATGAATTTGACGATGTTAAAAGCGTTGTCCTCAACCTTAACCCCGATAATACTAATGTGATTCTGGGCAGTAAGAATATCACGCTTTGGGGAGATGACTTTATTTCCGATACGATTTGCGGGATTAAGGTTAAGCTCTCCGCTCCGTCCTTTTATCAGGTTAACACCGCTCAGGCTGAAAAAATTTACACGTATGCAAAGGATTGTGCAAGTCTTACAGGCGGCGAAACGGTAGTAGATTTATACTGCGGAATCGGCACTGTAGGGCTTTATTTTGCCGACAAGGCTAAGAGAATCATCGGCGGTGAAATTATACCCGAGGCTATTGCAAACGCAATAGAGAACGCTCTTGAAAACGGCATACAAAACGCTGAATTTATTTTAGGCGATGCGGGAAAAATAGCCGAAAGCCTAGCTTTAAACGGCATAACAACGGATGTAACGATTATTGACCCGCCCCGCAAGGGCTGCTCTCAGCCAACACTTGACAGCATCATTAAAATGTCACCCTCAAAAATTATTATGATTTCCTGCAATCCCGCAACAGCCGCGAGAGACGCGGCTTATTTATGCAGAGCGGGCTATAATATAGTTAAAGTAAAGGCATTTGATTTGTTCTCGCGCACGGGGCATGTTGAATGTGTTGTACTGCTGTCAAGCGGTTAAGCGTTTCTTTACGCCCTAAAATTGCGGCTAATTCGCTCCCTCCGCCGGGAGTTAGAGCTTTACCCGACAATGCAATCCGCAGCGGGAATAATACAACGCCGTTTTTTACGCCCAATTGTTCAACAACCGACATAAGCGCGGCGTGCAGGCGTTCTTCATTCCATTCGCTCTCAGATATGCTTTCAAGAGCGGGCAGGACGGCTCTTAAAGCTTCCTTAGCTGTTTCGGGCGTGGTTTTCATTTTTTTGTTAAAGTATAAATCATCGCCGTATTCATGAGGCGCATCGATAAAGTCAACCTTTTCGGGTATATCGGTTAAAAGCTCAACGCGGGGTTGCAGGGTTCTAAGAAGAATGTCATAATCGATTTCTTCGCGCTTGCAGGCTTGCTTGATGTACGGCATTGCAAGCGTTTTAAATTCATCTTTAGACAACCCCTGAAGCCATTTTGCGTTAATTGCTTTCATCTTAACAGGGTCAAAGATGGAGGGTGACTTTGAAAGCCCCGATATTTCAAACTCGCCGACTAGCTCATCAAGAGTGTATATTTCATTTTCACCCTTAGGAGCCCAGCCCAGCAATGCTATATAGTTTAATATAGCCGGTATATAATAGCCCGCTTTGGTGAAATCGCCGAAATTGGCATCGCCCTCGCGTTTTGAGAGCTTTTTGTTCGCATCGCGCATAATGTGGTTAACATGGATATAAAAGGGCGTTTCCCACCCAAAGGCTTGATACAGCAGATTGTACTTAGGGGTTGAGGAAAGATATTCATTCCCTCTGATTATATGGGTGATTCCCATTAAATGGTCGTCTATTACGTTCGCGAAATTATAGGTCGGCATACCGTCCGATTTGATTAAAATTTGGTCTTCAAGCTCGGAATTGGGGATTGTCACATCGCCGAATAGCTCATCGCGGAAGGTTGTTTCGCCGTCTAACGGCATTTTTTGGCGAATCACAAAAGGCTCTTTGTGATTTAAACGGCTGTCCGCTTCGCTTTGCGGCATATCTCGGCAACAGCGGTCATAGGTAGGGGCAATGCCCTTTTCTTGCTGTGAAGCGTGAAGCTCGCTTATACGCTCCTTGGTGCAAAAGCAATAATACGCCTCGCCGCTTTCAATAAGTTTCTGCGCGTGCTCGCCGTAGATGCCCATCCTTTCGGACTGCACATATTCCTCATCCCAATTAAGCCCGCACTGCCTCAGTGTGTTGTGAATAACGTCAACCGCACCGTCAACATATCGGGTTTGGTCGGTGTCCTCAATTCTCAATATAAATGAGCCGTTATTTTTTTTAGCGATAATATAAGCGTAAAGCGCAGTTCTTAGATTCCCTATGTGCATAAACCCCGTTGGGCTCGGAGCAAAGCGGGTTTTGCAACTAATCTTTTCAGACATCTTATAACCAACCTTTCCTAAAATTGTGAACTGTTCACTGTTAAATGTTAACTGATTTAACCGCCGCTTCCTTATTATAGCAGATAACAACAGTGCCGTCAATCATTTTTTCTTGATAAAAATATTTACAAATGTAAAATTTTATGATATAATGGTATTATAGTTAGGAATTGTAATACCAAAAAGGAGTTGTTAAGCTTGCGTATTTTAGGCATTGACCCCGGGTACGCCACGGTTGGGTTCGGGGTTGTTGAATATGACGGATATAAGTTTACCCCTGTTAGATACGGCGCAATCAAGACTTCTCCCAATATGGAGTTTTGTATGCGGCTTAAAACTGTTTATGACGATACGGAGGAGCTTTTGCGGTGTTATAATCCCGATTTTATGTCAATCGAAAAGCTTTTTTTCAATACCAACCATAAAACGGCAATTGATGTTTCGCAAGCACGCGGAGTGATTTTAGTCGCGGCGGCTAACGCGGGGATTCCCGTTTACGAATATACTCCGCTTCAAGTTAAACAGTCTGTCGTAGGCTACGGCAGAGCCGAGAAGCTTCAAGTCACCGAAATGGTACGGCAGATTTTATCTCTGAATGAAATCCCCAGACCGGATGACGCCGCCGACGCCTTAGCAATAGCAATCTGCCACGGACACTCAAAAAGAATGAATAATTAACAATGAACAATTAACAATGTAGGAGTTACGCCCTTGGCGTAACATTAAAATAGTTTATCTTAACTATTAAATTACATGACTAGCTAAACCATTTTAAATCTATCGGCGAAGCCGATACCACAATTGTTAACTGTTAATTGTTAATTGTTAATTAAAAAACAGGGGTGTTTTTAATGCTCTACAGTCTTCGCGGGACGCTGATTCTTAAAACTGCCGATACCGCCGTTATAGAGTGTAACGGGGTCGGTTTTGCTTGCAGGACTACTTTATCTACGCTCTCTTCACTGCCTAAGAAAGGCGCGGAGGCTATGGTTTATACATATATGAAAGTCGGGCAGGATAACAGCATAGAGCTGTTCGGTTTCGCAACGGAGCAGGAATTAAGCTGTTTTAAAATGCTTACGACCGTTACGGGGGTCGGACCGAAAGCGGGGCTTTCAATATTGTCGGACACTACCCCCGAGCGTTTCGCGCTGCATGTCGCTTCCTCCGACTTTAAAGCGTTTACCAAAACAAAGGGCATAGGGGCTAAGTTGGCGCAAAGAATTGTCCTTGAGCTTAAAGATAAAATCACCAAGGAGCAGTTGTCCGACGCATCGCTTGCCGGCTTCACCCCCGCACTTGCGGACACGCCCGGCAACAGCTTATCGGAAGCGGTCGCGGCTCTTGTGGTTTTGGGGTATTCCCAATCGGAAGCCGTTTCGGCGGTATCGGCTCTGGATGCTTCCATGGCGGTCGAGGAAATGATAAAGCGCGCCCTTAAATCAATGATTAAAAGTTAAGCAATGATTAACGGTTAACAGTTAACCGTTAACTGTCAAAGAGGAGGTTCATTATGCTGTCTTATCCCGATTATAAACGCTGCTTGATTAATATTATTTCTTCGGTAAAGGGTTATTACCGTACTCCTTTTGAATACCCTACCCTGTCCGCCCTTGATAAGGAGCTTGGTAAATACTATAAAAATATAGTACTGATTGTGCTGGATGGGCTCGGCTCGGATATGCTCCAAAAAAATCTTGCTCTGCGGGATTTTTTGAAGGAGCACCAAAGCTGTAATCTTACCTCGGTATTCCCCTCTTCTACTGCGGCGGCTATGACAAGCTATTACACGGGCGTTTCTCCGAATGAACACTCTTGGCTGGGGCGTTCCCTTTACTTCAAGGAGTTTCATTCCACTATAGATATAGCCTCTAATGTGGATTCATACACTAAAGTTCCTTTTACCCGCACGGATGCGGCAAGCTTTGTAATGCCTTATGAAACAATCTATCAAGATATTAAAAAATCAATTATAGGAAATGTTCAGCCCTTTACAATCGCCCCCAAAAGAATTAATATAGCCGAGCGGGGAAATTTTCATAAAGTTGTTTCCGACTTTTCAAGGGGCTGTGAAACAATTAAGAAAATATGCGAAACAAAACAGAACACATTCACGTTTTTTCAATGGGATGAACCAAGCCACACCGCTCTAAAGCACGGCTGCTATGCCGAAGAAACAGCGGACGTTATCCGCCGTATCAACAACGACCTTTCCATGCTTTACGGAAGCGTTACCGATACGCTTTTCATCATTTCATCTGACCACGGAATGACGGATTTGGAGGACGAAGTGAAGCTTCATCAAATACCCGAGCTCAGCAATTGCTTTGTAATCCCTCCTTTTTGTGAGGGCAGGGCAATGTCGTTTTATATAAAATATGACAAACGCGCGGATTTTGAGCGGATTTTCCAAAATTATTTTTCGGGCGATTTTGTACTGCTCTCAAAGCGGGATATACTAAGCAAGGAGATACTGGGCGTTGGTAAAGCACACCCGAAAACCCTTGATTTTATCGGCGATTACATGGCTTGCGCCATAGGCGGCAAAACCCTGTGCTACAGAACCCTAAACGCAAAGCCCAAGCCTATGGATGCCGCAGGGCACGGCGGGTTTACCGATTTAGAAATGGAAATACCGTTGATTATAGCGGCAACTGAACAGACTGTAAAGCCCGCAAAAATCTTTTGAGGGCAGGGGCAGGGCAAAGACTTAGGTTCTACGCAATTCACAATCAACTAAAGAAAGGATTTGTCAATCTATGAAATTCAGAAAAATTCTATCTTGTCTGCTTGCTTTGGGATTTATATTGTCATTTTCATCAGCTTGCAGTAATAGCACTGCCGTTGAGCCGGAGGTATTAATTACGGAAGCGGAAACAGAAACACAAACTCCGCCCCCCTCCCCTGTAGCCGATAATTTCATCGTAAATACGGCTGATTTTGCGGTTGAATTGTTCAAGCGTTCTTATGATGATACGGAAAATTCGCTTGTTTCGCCCGCTTCGGTGCTTTTTGCTATGTCAATGGCGGCGAACGGTGCGAACGGCGAAACTCTGACCCAAATGGAGAACGCACTCGGCGGCGGTATGCCGATAGCGGAGCTTAACGAGCATTTGCGAAATTACAGGCTTTGGCTTCCGAGCGAGGAAAATGCAAAACTCAGCATAGCAAATTCAATATGGTACAGGGACGAATTTGACGTTCGTGATGAGTTTTTGCAAATCAATAAAGATTATTACAATGCTCTGGTAAAATCCGCGCTGTTTGACCCAAGCACCGTTAAAGAAATTAATGGTTGGGTTGAGGAAAATACGGACGGTATGATTGATGAGATATTAAATGATATTCCCAATGCTGCCATTATGTATCTGATTAATGCCGTGGCTTTTGATGCACAATGGGCAAATATATATGAGGAACATCAAGTTCGTGAGCGTGATTTTACCAATATAAACGGCGAAATTCAAAAAGCAGACATGATGTCCTCCGATGAATCAATATATATACGGGACGACAAAGCAATAGGCTTTATAAAACCCTATGATTCAAGTTACAGCTTCGCCGCTGTTTTGCCAAACGAGGACGTGAGCATTGATGAATATATCTCATCAATGACGGGCGAGAACCTTATGGAACTTCTTAACGGGCAAAGGGGAGCAAAGGTTAAAGCGGAGCTTCCCAAATTCAGCTATGAATACGGAATTGAGCTCAAATCTCCTCTTGAAGATATGGGGATAACTACTGCTTTTGATGAAAATTATGCCGATTTCAAGGGCATTGGCTACAGTCCTAGGGGTGGTAATATATTTATATCAAGGGTTATGCACAAAACCTTTATTGAGGTAGACGAAAAAGGCACAAAAGCGGCGGCGGTTACAGTTGTAGAAATGGAAGAAACTGATTCAGTTTCAGAGCCGAATTACATCTATGTTATCCTCGACAGACCTTTTATTTATATGATTATTGATAATGAAACAAATTTGCCGCTGTTTATGGGGGTTTTGAATACTTTACCATAGAAAGGACTGAACAACTTGCTTGAAACAAGCGATATGGAATTTGAGCGGCGGATTGTTTCGCCCGAAAGGTCTTTAACTGATGGCGAAGATATGGAGTTGTCAATCCGCCCTTTAACCCTTAATGAATATATAGGGCAGGAAAAGGCTAAGGAAAACCTGTCAATTTTTATTCAAGCGGCAAAAAAGCGGCAAGAGCCGCTTGACCATGTTTTGCTTTACGGTCCGCCCGGGCTTGGTAAAACTACCCTTTCGGGAATTATAGCGCACGAAATGGGTGTAAACATTCGGATTACCTCAGGACCTGCCATAGAAAAGCCGGGCGATTTAGCCGCGCTTTTGACTAACCTATCCGAAAATGATGTGCTCTTCATAGATGAAATACACAGGCTTTCGCGCTCTATTGAAGAGGTTTTATACCCCGCCTTAGAGGATTTCGCGCTGGATATTATAATAGGAAAAGGACCTTCGGCGCGTTCGCTCCGCATAGATTTGCCTAAGTTTACCCTTGTCGGCGCGACGACCCGCTCAGGGCAGCTTACCGCTCCTTTGAGGGACAGATTCGGTGTACTTTTGCGCTTAGAGCTATATACCCACGAGCAATTATGCGATATAATTCAGCGTTCCGCCGTAATATTGGGGATTCCCTGCGAGAAAGCGGGGGCTGTAGAGCTTGCGCGCCGCGCCAGAGGAACGCCGCGTATAGCAAACAGGCTGTTAAAGCGAGTACGCGATTTTGCCGAGGTGATGGGCAACGGCAGAATAACGGAGGACATTGCCAAAATCGCGCTTGACAGGCTTGAAATTGACAGCTTAGGTCTTGATTCTATGGACAAACGAATGTTGAATATGATAATAACAGGCTACGGCGGCGGTCCCGTTGGTCTTGAAACATTAGCGGCGGCAATCGGCGAGGAAGCGGTAACTTTAGAGGACGTATGCGAGCCTTATTTAATGCAGTTAGGTTTTATATCAAGAACCCCGCGGGGAAGATGCGCTACTTTGGGAGCTTATAAGCATTTGGGGATTGAGCAGGTAACGGTTAACAGTGAGCAGTTGGCAATTGAAATATAAACAGGCTTTTAAAAAGGAGGACATTTTCTTGAGCCAAAAAGAAAAGCTTATAATAAGAATATTAAGCGGAACACAAGATAAAAATATAGGCTTTGATGTAGCTTGTAACTTATTAATAAGCTTTGGATTTGAGAAGCGGATAAACGGAAGCCATCATATATTCTTTAAAGACGGCGTAAAAGACATTTTGAATTTACAGCCTAAAGACGGCAAAGTAAAGCCTTATCAAGTAAAGCAAATTAGGGATATAATCATTATTTACAAATTGGGAGAGGGTGTTATCAATGTATAAATATGAGGTTATTTTATATTGGAGCGAGGACGATGAGGCTTTTATTGCCGAAGTCCCGGAGCTAGATGGTTGCAGTGCAGACGGAAAAACCCAAAAAGAGGCACTTGAAAATGTAGAAATGATTATAAAAGAATGGATTGAAACCGCCCGCGAACTTGGGCGAATTATTCCGAAGCCTTACGGGAGGCTGAAATTTGCGTGATGAACAACTAAGAAATATTAATTGTTAACTAAAAAACGGAGGTTTTATTATGGGCAGAATATTTGGAACAGACGGCGCGCGGGGCGTTGCTATGACGGAGCTTACCTGCGAGATGGCTATGAATATCGGCAGGGCGGCGGCTTTGGTGCTTGCAAGAAGGTCGAAGCATAAAGCGAAAATTCTCATTGGTAAGGATACGCGTATATCAAGCGATGTCTTGGAGGCGGCTTTGGTTTCGGGAATCTGCTCCGTTGGGGCGGATGCGGTTATGGTCGGAGTTTTACCCACTCCGGCGGTGGCGTACCTTATTAAAAAGCATAAGGCGGACGCGGGCGTTGTAATATCAGCCTCTCATAACACTATGGAATATAATGGTATAAAGCTCTTTTCCAGCACGGGCTATAAGCTTTCAGACGATGTGGAGGAGGAGATTGAAGCTCTGGTTTTGGATACGCCGGAAATAATCATCAATAACATTACCGGCATGATGAATGTCGGTCGCACAAGCTTGGATAAAAATGCCGAATGGGACTATGTGCGCTATCTGATGAAAACGATTGACAACAACTTGGGCGGGCTTCGGGTGGCGGTTGATTGCGCTAACGGGGCGGCTTATTCTACGGCTGAAAAGCTTTTTGCGGGGCTGGGGGCGACAGTTTTCTTGCTCAACTGCACACCTAACGGCATTAATATCAACGACCGCTGCGGCTCTACCGATATGGGCGGGCTTGTAAGGTATGTAAAAGAGAAAAAATGCCATGTCGGAATCGCGTTAGACGGCGATGCGGACAGGTGTTTAGCGGTTGACGAAAAAGGTACGATTATTGACGGCGATAAGCTGATTGCCATATTTGCGCGCGGCATGAGCGAAAAGGGGCAGTTAAAAAAGAACACCGCCGTAGTCACGGTTATGACCAATTTGGGCTTTACGCAGTTTGCAAAGGAAAACAATATCAATATGGTAACAACAAAGGTCGGAGACCGCTATATTATAGAGCAGATGCTTGCGGGGGATTATAACCTAGGCGGTGAGCAGTCCGGGCATATTATATTCCACGATTATGCAACCACGGGTGATGGGCAGTTAACAGCGGTTCAGCTTTTATCCGCGCTGAAAAAATCGGGAAAGAGCTTTTCTGAATTAGCTTCGCTTATGAATACTTACCCGCAGGTTATGATTAACGTGCCGATTGAACAAAAATGGAAAGAAGCTTGGAAAAACGACAGCGAAATCGAAGCCTGCATTGAGGAGAACCAAAAGAAGCTCGGCTCAAACGGGCGGATTCTCGTCCGCGAGAGCGGCACCGAGCCGCTTATCCGCGTTATGATTGAGGGCAAAAAATTCGAGCTGATTAATAAAATGGCTTTGGAAATTGCGGGGAAGATTAAGGAGAGGTGCCCTAAAACAAGGATTGAGGATTGAGGGTTTTTATATGATTATCGCAAGAACTTCCGATATAAAAAAAGATTTTAATTCCCTCTGCTTAAAAGCAGAGCAGGGAGAGAGGGTTTTAATTACCCGCCCTAAACAGAAAAATTTAATTCTTATTTCTGAGGAGGAATATACAAGACTTGAAGCGCGAAAATCTCTTCCGCAGGATAAATTTGACATTCTTTCGGGCTATTTCGGTATAGCAAAAGGCAATGGGTTAGAGGGAAAAAGTGATAAGGATATTCTTGCGGAAGAGTTGGTGAAAAAATATTGCGGATTACATAGCAACTCGCAATATTAAGGATTTTGGTAATTCTACCGTCAAGGCTATAACTCCAAAGGAATTTTTAGGGCTGTTTGAAAAGGATTGATTAAATGAAAAAACCTGTAATATTTTTGCTGATATTATCTTTTATTGCTATGTTGTGTTTAGGTTGCGGTAATAACAATGGCTTAGAGGATACGCTTAGGTTGGAGATTGAAGAGCGGGATGTTGAAGAGCCCCCCGTCAATAAAGAATTTCTGAAAATGGCAATGGATTTTTTACAGATGGACGAAGAGCAGTTTGCAGAGCAATTATATGAATTCTATACCAATCTCAGCCCCGAATTTTCCGCTAAATTTGAGGAAATGAGCCGTAGCATCTACATCAACAACAGCCGCTTTGCCCTGCCTATGATGGTTAGCGACCTGCCGCAGGGGTTTACTGTTGCTTTAGATGAATTTAATGATGATTTGGAGCAAGGATTTGACGGTATGGTGACAGAATCAACTACTCTTTATTTTAATGATGAACAAATCGGTCATGCGGCTATAGTAAGGGCAGAGGATGAAACCTTTGAGGATGGGATAATTATTGGACTTGTTTCTCTTCCGCCGTATAGCAAAGCCAGTATTGGAGAGTTACGGGGAACGCCTTCCGTTGAGGAGGTTAAGGCTGTTTTCGGTGAAAGTGTGCTTGAAGAAATATTTGACCCTTGGCTTATTTACATGTCAGTTAGCAAGCAAAATTTTGGATTTTTAATGTTTGCTACTAATGTCGGCGGCTTTTTAGTATTCAACATAGAGGGCGACCCCGGTGATTACTATAGTATTGTTGAAAAAGCCAGACAAAACGCTGAATTTATCGAATATCACCCCTATGATGATTTTGATAATATGCCGCTGATTATCCTTTCGGGCGAGCCGAGAAAGCTTGAATGGGTTAACGCACCCGATAATATTATAATAGGCGATGAGAAGTATCCTATGGTTTTAAAGGTTAAGGATTTAAGCGATAATTTCGCTCTTACCCCTTTTGGTGTCGGCAAGCCGTTTTACGGTCCTAATCAAGAGTTTGCTTACATTGATTGCTTAAGAGATAATTATATTGTAACATACATGGGAAGAGAATTAGGATTTCTACATGCCTTTCGGCACAAGGACGAATTGCCGGAAAATGCGTTAGGAAGCTTTACATTTCCTAATAGAAAAAATCTCCCTTTTCCTGCAGGTATTTTGGGTATTCCCGTCAATGCAGATATAGGTGAAGTTGAAAAAATATACATACCTGATTCTAATCGGGAGGAAGGATTTAGGAAGTTAAGTTACGGCGGATTACTGACAGACAATGGCAAGGAATACTTTTTCAATATTTTTATGTTAGAAACAACATTTTCTACGAGAATTATCCCCCTGGAAATCGACCCGCAAGCATATGAAAACTGGCTTGAAAGCTTAAATGAGGAATGAGGAATTAAAATAGAAAACATAATATCAATCCAAAATGTTGAGTTTCATTATTCAAATGAATTTGACGATAACGCATTTGCGGCGGAAGAAGAGAAAAATGCTCCCCCCAAGCCTGTAAAACAGATTAATCAAATATTAAAGGGTATTAACCTTAATATAAAAAAAGGCGAGTTTTTGGCTGTTTTGGGTCATAACGGGTCGGGGAAATCTACTGCCGCAAAGCATATGAACGCCATACTTCTGCCCGTATCCGGCAAGGTTTATGTTGACGGCATTGATACAGCGGCTGAGGAACGGCTTATTGACATTCGGCGGCGGGCGGGTATGGTTTTTCAGAACCCGGATAATCAAATTGTCGCTTCTATTGTTGAAGAGGATGTAGCATTTGCTCTTGAAAACCTCGGAGTTGCGCCTGCTGAAATGCGGGAGCGGGTTGATGACGCGCTTGAATCTGTCGGCATGTATGATTACCGCCATCACTCCCCTCATCAGCTATCGGGGGGGCAGAAGCAACGAGTGGCAATCGCGGGGATTATAGCTATGCGCCCCGAATGTATTATTTTGGACGAGCCTACCGCCATGCTTGACCCTAAGGGCAGGCGCGAGGTTATAAAAACCATCCGCCGCCTTAACAGGGATTATGGCATTACTATAGTGTTAATAACGCATTATATGGATGAAGCGGCTAAAGCCGACCGCATTGTCGTTATGGATAACGGGAAGATTCTGCTTGATGATATTCCTAAAAATGTTTTTTGCAATGTTGAGATGATGAAGCGAATCGGGCTTGATGTCCCGCAGGTAACGGAGCTTATGTTTATGCTGGGTAAAGACGCGCATATTATTGACGAGGACGAATGTGCGGAAGCTTTGCTTGGGGAATTGGGGATTGGGAGTGAGTAGTGAGGAGTTTTTTTCTCACGGAAATTATGGCGATTATTAAAACAGAAAACCTAACCTACACCTACAGCATGGGGACACCGTTTGAAAAGACGGCGGTTGACAATATTAACCTTGAAATTGAAGAGGGCACAATGCTGGGGATTATCGGGGCTACGGGCTCGGGGAAATCTACGCTTATTCAACATTTGAACGGGATTTTAAAGCCGACCTCGGGTAAAATTTTGATTGATGGGGTTGATATTTGGAGCAAGGATTGCAAAATGCGGGATATTCGCTTTGCGGTCGGATTGGTTTTTCAGTATCCCGAATATCAGATTTTTGAGGAAACGGTTTATAAGGATATTGCCTTCGGTCCTAAAAATATGGGACTTTCGGAGGATGAAATTGACAGGCGCGTCCGCGAGACTGCGGAGCTTGTAGGGCTTAGTGAAAGCCTGCTGAAAAAATCGCCGTTTGAGCTTTCGGGCGGGCAGAAGCGCAGGGTTGCTATAGCCGGGGTTATGGCAATGCGCCCTAAGGTTCTTATTTTAGACGAGCCTACCGCCGGGCTTGACCCCAAGGGGCGGGATAAAATTCTGCGCCAGATTAAGGAATATCACACAAGCGTAAAATCAACGGTTTTGCTTGTTTCTCACAGTATGGAGGATGTGGCTAAATTCGCCGATAAAATACTTGTTATGAATAAGGCGCAAGTTTTTTGTTACGATGATACCCCTAATGTATTTACGCGCTGCGATGAGCTTACACAAATGGGGCTTTCCGTGCCGCAAATCACAAAGGTTTTCAACCGCTTAAAGCAAGCGGGGCTGGATATTCGGACGGATATTTATACCGTGGAGTTTGCAGTTAAGACATTAAGGGAGTTAAAAAGCTGTTGATAAGCTAAGTATATTATTGGAGGTTTTTTTTTTGGAAAATAAAAAAGTAATATCAAGAGAAACGCGCCCTAAGTTTCCTAAGCGGGCGGTAATAACGGGCGGTATGCCTTACGGTAACAAAAGTCTGCATTTCGGTCATGTGGGCGGCGTTTTTGTATTCGCCGATGCCTTTGCGCGATTTATGAGGGACAGAATCGGTAAGGATAATGTCATATTTGTATCGGGAACAGACTGCTATGGCTCTCCTATTGCCGAAAGCTACAGAAAGGCTTGCTTAGAGGGATTTTCCGGCACAATCGAAGAGTTTGTCAGAGCAAACCATGAAAGCCAAAAAGCCGTATTAAAAGCTTACGGGATTAGCCTTAATATGTACGGCTCTTCCTGCTTCGGCAGAAGCGGTGAAATCCACAAGGAAGTAACCGATTGGTTCATATGCCGGCTTTATGATAACGGACATCTCAGAAAAAATATTACGGCGCAATTTTATGACGAAAAGGCAGGAATGTTTCTCAACGGAAGGCAGGTGATTGGGAAATGCCCTGTTCAGAGCTGTAATTCGGAAAAAGGCTATGCGGACGAGTGCGATTTAGGGCATCAGTACGCTCCGAAAAATCTCATCAATCCAAAAAGCACGCTGACAGGCGAAACTCCTGTCATGCGCGATGTTGCCAACTGGTATTTTAATCTGCCCGAAAAGCGGGATTTACTGAGCGAGTTTGCGGAGGAACTTAAAAACAGCGATAATATCCGCCCGGTTGTATATAAAACCATAGCTGAATTTTTAGAGCCGCCGATGATACATGTAATGAACGATTTTATGGCTCTTTACCTGTCGCTGAAATCAAAAATGGCAGAGCATATTCTTATAGAAGAACCGAAAAAAACCTCCTTTACCCTCAAATTCAACACATTAAACGATTGCGATACGGCTTGCGAACTGCTCACAGAAAAAAGCGCGCGCTTCAGGACGGGCAAAACCTTAGTGCCCTTCAGGCTGACGGGCAATATTGACTGGGGGGTAAAAGCACCGATTATTGAGGATATGACCGAACTGACCGTCTGGGTTTGGCCCGAATCCCTTTGGGCACCTATATCGTTTACTAAAGCGTATCTTGAAGAGACGGGCGAGAAGTGCTCCGAAAAGTGCTCCGATGGGGGCGGCACTTCCGTAGGCTCTGAAAAATGGCGCGACTATTGGTATTCGGAGGATTCTGAAATTTACCAGTTTATCGGGCAGGATAACATATATTTTTACGGCGTTGCAGAGCCCGCTATGTTCATGGCTTTGCAGGGTAAAGAAAGCTTGGCAAGCAAGCCTGCCGACGGTCAAATGCGTATGCCGACATTGGTTGCCAACCATCATGTATTATTTCTTGATAAAAAAGCCTCCAGCAGCGGCAACGTCAAGCCGCCGATGGCGGACGAGCTTTTGAATTATTACACCGCCGAGCAGCTTCGTATGCACTTTTTGGGGCTTGGGCTGGGGATGAGAAGCGTGAGCTTCCAGCCAAAGCCGCTTAACCCTGCGGCAAAGCCGGAAGAGCAAGACCCGGTATTAAAAGAAGGCTTCTTGCTTTCAAACGTATTTAACCGGGTAATCCGCACGGCTTTTTATGATTGCCAAAAGTATTTTAACGGAAAAATGCCGCTCGGAGAGGTTGACGGCGCGTTTCTCGCCGATGCCGAAAGGGCGATTCTTGAATATGAGCGATTCATGTACAGATTTGAGTTTCATCAAGTGACCTACGTGCTTGATTCTTATATCCGCAAGGCAAGCAAGTATATGTCAAAAGCCAAAGCCGAGGCGGACAAGGCTGATGATAACGACATGCGGCGAAATTGGCTCATTAATATATTTCACGCAATAAAAACCGCCGCCTTATTGCTACACCCCCTTGCTCCCAATGGTACGGAGATGCTGCGCGAATATCTTAAACTCGGCGATGATTTTTGGTGCTGGGAGAGTGCATTCAACACCTTCGCCGATACCCTAAACGGATTTGACGAGCATGAATTAAAATTTTTAGAACCAAGGGTAGATTTTTTTAAGAAGCATGAGAGTCAATTGTAAGGAACATATCCCGCCCCTCGTATGGCGGCTGTTCCCTCTTCCGATTGCACAAATTCCGCAAGCCGTAAAACAGGCGAATCGGCGGGCGTGTCCTTGCGATACATCATGTATGTAACGCTCAAAAGCGGATAACTTTTGTCCGCGAGCGTATCAAGTGAAATCGGAACGCCGTCAACCTCGATAAATTTAACATTCATCACTTCGCTATACATCTGCCCCGCATAGGAATAAACCGAATAACCGATTGAATCAACCGCATTATCATAAACCGCAATCGAATCCATAAGGCTGTCCATACCCGTCCGAACAAGCTCTAATATCGGGTCAGAGAGCGGAACAACGCCCATAAACTCGAGCATATGGTTTTGACTGCCCGAATCAAGATTGCGTTGATAGGCGATAATCGGGGCATCATTGCCGCCCAGTTCGCCCCAATTGGTAATCTCGCCCGAATAAATTCCTCTTAACTGCTCTTGCGAAAGGGCAGTTACGGGGTTTTCCTTATTTACGACAAACACAAAACCCTCAACGGCAACGGGGAGCATTTCTATTTCAATTCCCCTCTCCCTCGCCTCCTGCTCCTGCTCTTTTGACAGAGGAACTGTGAATATAACATCACATTTGCCGTCTAAGAGATTTTGAAAAGCCGTATGAGTTTTGGTATGGCTGACTGTGTTTTCCGCTTCAAGTTGGGGAACGCCAAAAAGCATTGCTTTAAGCCCGCCGACAAGCGGAATGGTTGAAGTTGAGCCGTCTATTAGGGGGAAGTTTTCGGCGGTTAAGCTGTAATCATCGGCGAGAGTGTGTTTTATTGTTGCCGTTTTCGCTTGGATTGCTTGGGTTTCGGTTGCTTGGGTTTCGATTGCAGGTAATTCGCTGTTATCCTCGTTTTTGTTGTTGCAAGCTGTAAGAATTGCAATAGCCGATAAGAGCAAAGCCGCCGTTTTAATTTTAAGTTTCATACTTATTCTCCGTTTCTGTTTTTTTATTCTCACAGTTAAACTCACCCGTTGTATACCGATTCAAAGTTAATGAGGTTAAAGTTATCAAGGTCAAAATACCATCTGTAATTAACATCAAGAAAACCCAAAGTATCTCCAAATGTAATTCTGACGTTGTTTTCCTCCGTGTTTATATACGGCGAGATTCTATATCTGATAGTTGAGTGCATCATTCCGTATTCATCGGGTTCGCTTAATTCATATTCGCCCTCTGTGATAAGTTCAACATATGGCGAAACATCGACATCTTTAGTTAAGTCCTCGTCATACAGCAACCCTAACATTATTTCATTGATTTTATCAATCTTCTCTTGCGAAACACCCTCATGCCCGGTTAAAAGCATATATAAAACATTGCCCTGACGATATTCATAAGCACTTGATTTTTCGGCAAGTAAGTCATAATTCCAATATGGCGTTTCATGGATTATAATATCTTCAAGAAAAATCCCCTCCATATCTCGCTTTATGGTCGAGACGGTATCAAGCCCCCGTAGCCTTAGATAGAAAAATTTTGAAGTGCCAAAATATGGGTTTAGCATGGGCAAAATAATTGAAAAAGCATTGTTGCTGTCGTGATAAAACCCAAAGCCGCCCTCCGTCAGTCCTGCAAAGTCCCTTTTTAGCGGCATATAGCCCGTCTCGCCCGCTTTATTTATCTGCTCATAAATCATTGCGTTTATTTGCGGCATAAATTCCTCGCCTTGAAAAAACATATCCGAAAATTCCAATTGCTCGCCTGTATATAAATCAAAAACCGTGTCCCTAAAATCATAATAAACGTGTTGCCCCTTGTAGTTTACCCAAAGATAGACCATCACGAACAGATAACCATTAGTTACGCTCGCCCTGATTTCTTCGCTATTTGAAAACCCCTCCAGCCTAATCTCCTCAAACGCATTATCAACCCAATCAAATATCTTGCCCTGAATTTCCTTATCAACTAAAAAATCTTCTCGCTCAGAAATGCTCCACCGCACCTGCGGGGCATCGTAAAACACATCGGGGCGAACATAATCTTCGGGGCGTTCTATTCCTGTTCCAAGCGGGTTATAAAGCTTAAATTGATATGGTTCATAGGATAAATCGGGTGGGAGCTTTGCGATTGGGTCTTGCATCGCGGTTGTTCTTGCTGTACTTTCGGCGGTTGTTGCCGCTGTGCTCGCAGGGGGTTCTGTTTGCGCGGGGGGTTCGTTATTATTGTCATTGCAGGACGAGAAAAGGACAGCGGCGGATAGTGCAACCATTACAAAAACAGCCTTACCGCGCTTAATTTTATCATTTAAAAGCATATATTTACCTCCTTTTAGCAATATTTACATTTTACCACATTTCGTCATAAAAAACAAGCCTTTAGAAAAATAACCCCAAATTTTGAAATTTATTTATTTTTTTTCGATTTGATAAAGCTTCGCATAAAGCCCGAAAAACTGTCAATAATAAGTCAGAAAGTATTTTTGCTTTCTAAGAGCCTGTTTTAGAATTTATGAGCGATGTATTTTCGAGCGTATTTTTTTGCCCCGCCGGGCAAAATTTTTCGGTTAATGTTTATTATTCGCAAAAATTAACGGCGCGGTTGAAAAATTTACCGAAAATATACCGCGGAAGAAAACCCAAGCAGGCTTTAAGGGGTTTGCTTTAACTGATTATAACTTTTAATTGGTAACAAACTGAGCGAAAGGAATGGTTTTTGTGATGAACAGAACTTCATTAACTCTGCTTATTATCGGTGGTATCAACTGGGGTCTTGTCGGAATTTTCGGCTTTGACTTCATAGCTTGGCTTTTCGGCGGTACCGGCGCAATTCTCAGCAGAATAGTTTATGTTTTGGTTGCTTTATCGGCAATTTGGTGTACTACGCTATTATTTAAGGGTGAACGATTCGTTGAGAGCAGGGCATAAGGCTTAAAAATACCTCCCGTGGTTTTACGCGGGAGGTATTTTTTTGTAATTTTTTGTATTTTTTACATATTTAAGCTTCTTGTTCGTTTATTTTTTAACGCAAACGACCAAATTCAACAAAATACGACCGAATTCAACAAAGTGCTTGACATTGGGGGTGGGTGTGGTATAATTATGTAAAGGGTTGGGGAAGAAAAAGTGCAAACCCCACCTATTGGCAGGGTTTGTATAATTAAAAAGAATTTATTCCGCTATATCATCGAAAAAATTATTATTATGCCATAACTTGATATTGGGTTTAAGATAATCCATAACGCCTTTATTGCGAGCGATAGCTGCTTCAATTACTTCATCCGGCGGATTCTTGATGTCCAAAACCCAATATCCACAGGAATTAACTGCGATTAGTTGTGCCTCAAGGCAAGGGTCATCAATGTATTTTATATTTGTTGGGCTTAAGCGTAAAGATTCAAGCTGGACAGCCTTAGAGGGGTTCTCAATATTGAATATTCTGCGACCATTTTCGTAAAGTACGTACTCCAGTAGTTGTGGTTCTGTCATTAATCGAGTTCTCATGCGCTCTTTCTTATTAATAATTGCAGGTTCTGTTGAGTAGTCTGTGGTTGTGGTTTTTTTCATGGCAATCCCTCCATATCCCACGGGTACTGCCTAAGGTTTAACAAAAGCCGAATCCGACAGTACCCATAATTCTAAATAATCGGCTTTGTTTAAGAAAGCTTTCTTGGCACATCGGTTCGTTACTCAGTCCTTTCTATATCTTATTATTTGCTATAATAATGAAAAATTTTGCCTTGTTTATAGTATAGCATATAATTATAACCCTGTCAATAGCTTGTCGTAAATTATGCACGGCAAAAGCATTTACTTTTTAAAAACAATTTTTTCAAGGACAGAAATATCAAGAGCCGCCATAAACATTTTGCGCTTTAAGCTCTGTTTTTTACCGACATCAGCGTTTTTTAAGAGGGTTAACGCAGTTTTACGCAGAACATTCCAATTTAGCGGAGAGTTATCTTTTCTCATTCTTGCGTTGTCCTCGCCGAAAGTAACGTCAAGATGCCAATGAAGCTGATTTTCAATCGACCAATGTTTGCGAGCAGAATCGGCAAATCGGTCTACATCTGTTAAAGATGAAATGAAATATCGTGTTTCAATGCAAGTTTCCCCTTTTTCATAAATCGTAGATTTTACCGCTCCGATTGAAGATATTCCGCGCCATAACTGCTTTTGCGGTAACCAATCAATATCGGTTTCAAGAAAATATTCGCGAGTTTCAATTCGTCCATGCCCTTTTTCTTTCGTCGTTTTTTTCTGCTCGGCTTCAATATTTTCAAAATATAGTTTCACATCATCGTGTAAACTTGCTTGGTTTCCTTTGAGTGCCAAACAATAATCTGCATTTTTCTCAATAATTTTTTCTGCTATTCCTGTTTGACAACCCATTGCGTCTATCGTTACAACCGCACCCTCAACATCAATCAAATCAAGCAATTGCGGGATTGCAGGTATTTCATTGCTCTTTTCGTCAACAACGATTTCGCCCAACGTGATTTGATTTTCACTTACCCATGCCGAAACGACATGATAGGCTTTATGCTCGGAATTTCCGCTTCCGCATATTGTTTTACCGTCAATGTTGATAGTTTTTTCTTTACAATCATGTGCTGTTTCAAGCCAGCTATACAAACAATTCGCAAGTTCGGTTGGGTCAATTCTTTCAAAAACGCGGCGAAATGTGTCTTTATCGGGAATTCCGTTCGGCGTTTCTAAAAAATTTTCAAGCCACTCCTTCCGTGCCTTGCCGAATTCCTCTATGTCCTCAAAATCCTCTGCTCCGCATATTTTCGCACATAGCGAAATTATTACAATCGTCACCAAATTATGCCGCAAATTCCCATATTCCCGCCTAGGGTCGCTTATTGTCCCTGCCAACTCCATTAATCTTTGTATTCTCATCATTTTTCACCTCTTGTTTACCATTATATACCCTTAGGTGAAAAAAGTAAATGCTTTTGCCCTGGTAAATTATGTGGATTAATATGCTTGGTATTGTGAAAACATATAGCATGAAACGAAATTTCACAACGCTGTATTGTGAAAAACAAAAGGAGAATGATTATGTCAAACAAAACAATACGTGATTTAAGCGATATTTTTTATTTTAAAATTTCAAAAAATTCAGAATTATTGGCAAGGCTTATCAATGTATCGTATATTCATTGGGCTTAAACGCAAAGATTTAAGCTGGACAGCCTCAGAGGGGTTCTCAATATAGGGTATTTTGCGACCATTTTCGTAAAGCACGTACTCTAGCAGTTGTGGTTCTGTCATTAATCGAGTTCTCATGCGCTCTTTCTTATTAATAATTGCAGGTTCTGTTGAGTAGTCTGTGGTTGCGGTTTTTTTCATGGCAATCCCTCCGTTCCACGGGTACTGCCTAAGGTTTAACAAAAGCCGAATCCGACAGTACCCATAATTCTAAATCGGCTTTGTTTAAGAAAACTATCTTGGTATTGGTACATCGGTTCGTTACTCAGTCCTTTCTGTATTTTATTATTTGCTATAATAATGAAAAATTTTGCTCTGTTTATAGTATAGCATATAATTATAACCCTGTCAATAGCTTGTTGTAAATTATGTGGATTATATGCTTGGTATTGTGAAAATATATAGCATGAAACGAAATTTCACAACGCTGTATTGTGAAAAACAAAAGGAGAATGATTATGTCAAACAAAACAATACGTGATTTAAATGATATTTTTTATTTTAAAATTTCAAAAAATGCAGGATTGTTGGTAAAGGAATATTGTAAACAAAATAATAAGGATGAAAGCTCTTTAGGAATTGTTGATGATTTAAATTCAGCTCTTAAAGGTTATAGTTTTTTCCCAAAAAGTGGTTTTGAAAATGTGGAAATTACTAAATCAAATTTTTCTAGAAAACTTACTTGGCATCTTCATGAATCGAAAAGTAAAGAAAAACGTCCAAGTAAAAGCGCACTTAACAATTCTGAAATATTTGCTCTTTGTAAATATTTCAATATTGACTTTGTAAGGCTTTCAGATGAGCTAAGCGACACAGATATAGAAAATATTGTAAAAGATATGTCTAAAACGCAAACTAACAATCTTAATTTAACATCTGACGAGTTGGCTTTTTACTTTCTAAAATCATTGTTTGAAAACAACTCTAATGTTGCTTATAATGTAAAAGAACAACAAAGTTTATTTGCTTCTTTAATACCAAATGAAGCTAACAATATTAAATTATTTTACTCACATCTTCCACTTACGTATCAAACTAATTCTGAAATGACTTATATAAATAGAGTTTTGGAATTTACAAAAAAAGGAGATATTTGCAAGGTTGAGTTAAAGTGTTCTGATTCAAATGATACGACATGTGAAGGATTTGCTATTGTGATAAATCCACAAAAAAATGCAACTTGTTGTTGTGTTTTATTTGGAAACTGTAATAATAATACCCCTGATTTTAACGCATTAACTGTAATATTTTTTAATCTTACACCTATTTCTAATAATGTTAACAAGAGAAATATTAGGCTTGCAAATATCATGACAACAAGAAGCCATGATGATGTACCTATTGTATATCACTCAATTTTATCCGAGGATAAAATTGAGCATAATACTATGAAATACTTAATGGGACTTGCAAAATTTGGCTCAGAAGAGCACGTCATTAGTGGGCAAAGCTTAAATATCCAAATACTGGAAAACAAGTACTTTGCCATAACTAAATATTTCAATGACACAATTTCAGAAGTAGAAAAGACCAATAACAAAAATTTAATAAATGATATTTTAGAACATTTTGGGAGCATTAGCGTTGAGAAAAAGAATGAGTATTCTGAAAAATTAAAGAAACTCAAAAAAACCATTAACAAAACCGATAAGGTAATAACAATCCCAACAATTATCCAAGGTTGTACAGATGTGGATAGCATAATGCTTCTAAGTTTTTTGTTTAAACATGACATTGGCGCGCCGCATGAGAAAATATCCCCGGAATTAGATGATTTTCTAAATGATATGTATAAAATGCTTAAACAAGCAAATCCCCCCCAACCCAAGCATATACATATAAAATAAATACAAAAAAGGAGAATCAACCATGTCTACAAAAGTAAAAAGACCAAAGCAATCGTTCAATGTTTCAGATGTTGAGCTAACCGCCGAGATGAAAAAGGGCGGCGCGCCAAGCTATGACATTGAGAAGCTGATTAAGGCGCACCTTGAACCCGAGGTATGGAAGGAACACATTGATAAGGATTTAATGAAATTCTGGCGGCTTGACGATGCGCGAAAGCTTCAAGGCGGGCTTTTTCCTACATATCGCTGTAACAAAGGCAAAATTCTTGATGAAAATAATCTGCCTCCCGAAATCAAAGCCGCGCTTGCAGACGATGACACAAAGGGCTTGGTCGATTTGGAGCATAACTATGTGCGGGCTCATTCGCGGCAAACCTTTGCCTACGGAATCGCCTACAATGTCACTGGTAATCTTGAATACCTGCAATGGTGCAAGCAGGGGGCGGAGGCTCTTATGGAAGCTTTCGACGGGGAAAAAGGAATGTTCACCAAGCAAAATATTAAGAGCGGCAAATGGGGAGATAAGGTTGAGGAGCGCGACGCGCAAAATCTTGCTTACGGAATCACCGGGCTTGGAATGTATTATTACCTAACCCGCGATGAAAAGACCTTATTTAAAATTTTGCAGGCAAAGGAAAATATTTTCAAGAATTACTTCTCACATGGTCGCGGGTACTTTACTTGGCTTCCGAAAGCCTCAAAGGCTCAAATTGATGATAAGGTTGAAATCGTGGCACAGCTCGACCAAATTTACGCTTACATGATTTGGCTTACGCCTGCGTTGCCGGAGCCTTATCAATCCGATTGGCGGCAGTCGTTAATAGATATTACTAATATTTTAATTACCCGCTTTTACAGTGAACGCTATGGGTTCTTCTGGGGAACGGGGACGGAAAACGCGGCGAAACGGTTAGGCACTGCTCACACAGATTTTGGTCATTCAATTAAAACAATGTGGTTGATTTACCAAGTAGGAGTTATGAGCGGCGAAATGTCGTTTGTCAACTTTGCGAGAGGTAAAATGCACACCATTCTTGAAAATGCTTATTTGAAAGACGGCACTTGGGCAAGGCGTTACGATGAGAAAGGCAATATTGACAAGGACAAGGAGTGGTGGAGCTTTGCCGAGATGAACCAAGCCTGTGCAATTCTTGCACTGAACGACCCGTCCTACCTATCGTATCTCAATAATACTTATGATTATTGGTTCAAGTATATGGTAGACAAGGAGTATGGTGAGATTCACCACTTTGTAGCAGCCGGCACGAATAAGCCCGACATAAAATTTCCGAAAATCCACGCTTGGAAAACAAGCCTGCATAGCTTTGAACATGCTCTGTTCGGCTACTTAACCGCAAGCCAGATTAAAAATAAGCCCTCTACGTTATATTACGCGTTTAAATCGGTTGACGATGTAACCTATGACAGGGTTCACCCCTATTTATTCAGGGCGAACATAACCGATGTGAGCGAGGAAGCTAATATAGGCTTTATGGAAAACGGGAACAAAAAGATTAAAGTTGGATTTTACGCACTGCATTAATAAATAAAAAAACTGTCGGACAACAAAAATGTCCGGCAGTTTTTTTTATTCAAACAGCTATAATATCAATCTCTTCTCCCTTAGCCCCTATTTTAAGCTCGGCAAAGGGTCTTGCTGTGCTGTTTATGATAAGCTCCGCTACTTCGTCCTCAATGTCGGTGCGGATAAATTTTCTTATATCGCGCGCGCCGAATTTCTTGCCGTAGGATTTTTCGGCAATGACGGATAGGGCGGCTTTGTCATATTCAAAGGCTATGTTTTTCTCCGAAAGCGGCTCTTTCATTTCGTCAAGCATAAGCGCGGCTACCGCTTCATAGTTTTCCCGCGTTAATGGGTTAAACACCACAACCTCGTCAATTCTGCTTAAAAATTCGGGACGCAGAAAGTCTGAAAGGGCTTTCATAGCCTTTTCCTTTGAAATGTCGGACGTAGATTTATTAAACCCTATGCCCGTGGATTTGTCGGTAGAACCCGCATTAGAGGTCATCGCTACAATTGTATTTTCAAAGGATACGCTTCTCCCCTGTGCATCGTTAACCTTTCCCTCATCTAAGATTTGCAGGAGTATGTTCATCACGTCCGGGTGTGCTTTTTCGATTTCATCAAACAAAACAACGGAATAAGGCTTCCTGCGAACCTTTTCGGTTAACTGCCCCGCCTCATCAAAGCCGACATACCCCGGCGGTGAGCCAATTAGGCGTGAAACCGTGTGCTTTTCCATAAATTCTGTCATATCAAGGCGGATTAAAGGCTCGTTGCCGTCAAAAAGCTCGTTCGCAAGAACCTTAACAAGTTCGGTTTTTCCAACCCCCGTAGGTCCTACAAATATAAAAGAGGCGGGACGCCTGCGCTTATTTAGCCGAACTCTGGCACGTTTTACAGCCTTGCTGACAAGCAAAACAGCCTCATCCTGCCCGATAATATGCTTTTTAAGGTTGCCATCCAGCGCGGCTATTTTAGAATATTCGCTTTCGATTGCCTTGCTGGCGGGTATACCCGTCCAAAGCTCAATCACCTTAGCTAAATCCGATTCCTCTACGTATATACCGCTGACGGAATCATCCATTTTTGTTCTGGCGGTTTCCAGCCTGTATATCTCCGATTCATGCAGCGCAAGGCTTGATTTAAGCTCGGCAAGCAATTCATAGTTGGGATTACCCGATTCCGTAATTTCACTGACCTTTTCGTCAAGCTCCGTCTTTTTTGCTACATGCTCCTCCAACTCCGCGCATAAAGCGTCATACTCCGCAAGCTCTTTACTGCGTATGCTCCTGCAGGCGCAAGCCTCATCAAGCAAGTCAATTGCTTTATCCGGCAGGAATCGGTCGTTTATATAACGCTCCGAAAGCACGGCGCACATACGCAAAACGGGGTCTGTAACCTTAACCCTGTGATGGCTTTCATAATATTTGCGAATCCCCGTGAGGACATGCTCCGTTTCGGATACGGTAGGCTCGGCAACTGTTACGGGCTGGAAGCGGCGTTCAAGCGCGCCGTCCTTCTCAATGTATTTTCGGTATTCTTTAAAGGTGGTAGCACCGATAACTTGAACCTCCCCGCGCGAAAGTGCGGGTTTAAGTATATTTGCGGCGTTCATCGAGCCCTCGCTGTCCCCTGCCCCAACAAGGCTGTGAACCTCGTCTATGAATAATATGACGTTCCCGACCGACTTGATTTCCTCAATTAAACCTTTTACGCGGCTCTCAAACTGCCCTCTGAATTGAGTTCCCGCGACCAACGCGGTTAGGTCAAGAAGGTACAGATTTTTTTTCATCAGATTAAAGGGGACGTTCCCCGATGCGATTTTCAAGGCAATCCCCTCGGCTATAGCCGTTTTACCCACCCCGGGCTCGCCAATCAGGCAAGGGTTATTTTTCTGCCTTCTGGAAAGAATCTGGATAGTGCGCGAAATTTCCTTATCCCTGCCGATAATGTCATCCAATTTGTTTTCCTTTGCCCTTTGGGTTAAATTCGTACAAAAATTGTCAAGAAATTTATTTCTTTTCTTTTTAGGCTCTGCGGCAACCTTTTTTCCGTTACCTACGCCGTTTCGCTCTCTTTCCTTGCCGTTAACTCTGGCGGTACGCTCATATCGGTCATGTTTTCCGAAGGCATTTTCAAAAAGGCTGTCAAGACTTCCTATTTTACCGCTGTCAATGCCTCCCGCTCCCGATGGTAATCCGCCCAATAAATTTTGTATAAAGCTGGGTAACGCTCCCGTTGTTCCTCCGCGCTGGAAGGAATCTCCGTCAAGCTCGTCTAAATCAATCATATGGTCGGCAAATTCCTCGAGCTCATCCTCGGATATGCCCATCTCTTCAAGGTATTCCTTAACCTGCGGAATTCCCAAATCCTTAGCGCATACAAGGCAAAGTCCCTCGTTGCGCTTCTCATGTCCCTGCACGGCGGTGATAAAAACTACCGCTGTCCTTTTATTGCATCGTGTACAAAGCATCGTTCAGCCTCCTTATAGCCGTTAAACCTTAGTATAGCATGTATTTGAGCATTAGTCAATAGATTTTGCAAATTACGTTGAAATGGCATGAAAATTCAGAAGCTTTGTGATAGCTTCTAATTAAAATTAATCCTGTTAATTTCATCATAGCCCAAAAGATAGATGTAGCCGGAGATACGGCTGAAGCTCTCATAATCAGAGCTTAAATCGACAAAGGAAGCTAACCTCCCTGTTTTGTCGTAAGCAGATATGTTCCCCGGCGACTGGACATATACAAGCTTATCCTTTACCGAGACATTAAAAGCCAAGTAATCCAGAGAAACCTCCTTAGCATCGCCTGTTTCGCCGTCAACAATCACAAGCATGGAGGACCTTCGCTCCTCGTCTTCAAAAATCAAAGCGGCTATGTATTCGTTTGAGTCGTATCCCGTAATCGGAAGCGGGTATTCGTAATTTTTCAGCAGCAAGCCGTTTTTACTGTAATATAAATATCTGGTATCACCGAATACGATAATATTATCACCCAAAAGCCTTACCGACAATACAAGTGTATCTATATCTCCCGATTGCCATATGGGCAGGGGCGTTCCCCAAGCATCGTATTCAACTTGACTAAGCCTGTAATACAAAACCTCGCAAACAATCCGCCCGCCCTTAGAGCCTACGGTGGTTATGTAAAAGCCGTCATTTTCCGCGCTAAAGCAAACATCAATCACCCGCCTGACAGAGCCGTAGTTGAAAACATTTATGCCGTTGCTGTCATACACCATAATATATGCCAGATGCTTATCGCTTTTAGCTACGACCACGGCGGTATCATTCGAGCTTAGTCTGGCAAACATAATCGGTGCGTCCGCCCTGAGGCTGTAAACCTCTCTGCTCCTTGACATAAGAGAGAATCCCCTGCCGCCCAAATCATATATAAGAGCCTTTTTATCAGACACCGTTAACGCGGGATTGGCAAAATTGTGCTGTGCGGTAAAATTAATTTTGCCGTCAAGGTTATATGAGAAAAAGCGGGAATCGTCAAGCACGCAAAAGCCGTTATCCAAAGCCGAAAGCGAATAGCTTGCCCCTCCCTCAATCGAAATCGGAAAATGCCCTCCGGCAAGCTCGGCTGTATTCGCGGGAGTAGGTATTTTTGTCAGCACACCGTCCAGCATAGGATACCATAACGACCTTGTTAAAAAGGCTGTCAAAACCGCGCAAACCGTAAACGTCAATATCGACAGCTTTTTTATAAATCGTTTATTTTTCTTTTTTTTTCGCCGCTTTTTTAATTCAGCTGATATATCGGTTACAGGCAATTTTTCTCACATCCTAATAAAACACTTTATTCAAATAAAGCCCCTGCGGCGGAGCGGTTTTTCCGGCTTTGGTTCGGTCTTTTGCGGCGATAATGCCGGGGACTGCCTTTTCGGCAATTTTGCCCTCGTTAATAAAAATAAGTGTCCCTGCGATAATCCTAATCATATTATACAGGAATCCATCGCCCTTTACAAGTATTTTCACATAATTTTCATCATTGCATTTTTTTACAGCACAATATTCTATGGTTCTTACTCTGTTTTCTTGATTTTTAAGCCCTGCCGAGCCGCAAAACGATGTAAAATCATGCGCTCCCTCAAAGTTAAGGGCGGCGCGGCTCAGCTTATCTATATCAAGCGGGTATGGGTAAAACAAAGCCTTATCCCCGCTAAACGGGTCTTTGGCGGGTGCGTTGCGGATTAGATACAAATATTCTTTAGCTATGCAGTCAAATCGTGCATGAAAATCTGAGGGCGTTTCCTCGCAGGACAAAAATACAATATCGTCCGGCATCATGCAGTTTGCGGCATAAAGCAGATTCGCGCAAGGTATAGGCGAGTCGGTAAAAAAATTAAAGCAATATTCATTCGCATGAACGCCCGTATCGGTTCGCGAACAGCCGTTGATTGTAACCCCAAGCCCGATTAGCTTAGACAACCTGCTCTCAATTACCTCCTGAACGGTAATCGCATTATCCTGCCGCTGAAATCCGTGATAATTTGTGCCTTTATATGACATGATTACTTTTATATTTCGCATTAAAGCTTACTCCAAAATATTAATTAGTCTTCTTCCGGACAAGGCAACCTTAACCAACACCGTGAATCGGATTTTGCCATGTTATCATTAACATCAAAAGCTATCTCCAGCCTTGCTGAATTGCCGGGTAATTTTAACACGGCATATTCTTGAGACGTTAAATAATAGCTTGTTGGATGCCCCCTTTTTATTTCATATTCCGCATTTAATTTATCGGCTAAATCCGCTATGCTAATCGGCTCATTAAGGGCAAATACCAATCGACCTAAAGGTGCAGAAATTTTTTCGCAGATATGCGTATCGCTGTATAACCAACTTCCGTTATCTTGGTCTACATCACCCTGAAAAAAATACAAAACAATATCAGTATCAAGATACAAATAATATTCAGCATGAGTTTGAAATTGAGGTTCTGCATATCCTATTTGCTCTTTTAAATCGCCTAATGTAATGCCTAACCTTGACAACAAAACAGGCTCAACACTATATTCCTGTGTTGTTGCTGTTTTGTTTTTCAGCTTTTGAGCGACCAACTCAGTTATGTGTTCTTCAAGTAATGATAAATTATTTATACGTATTAACGGCTCGTCAGACATTCCGGGGATTAATAAATTATCATAGCTTTCAAGATATTCTGAAAGACCAAAAACCGTATCCGTAATATAGTTATATAAATTGCCGTGATAGTCGCCATCTACGATTACATCAAGCTCTAACTCTGTATTGTTAAATGAGGCATAGTATAAGCCGCGTACAGCGTTCATATCATCGTCATAACGCAACACGAAATTTTCATTTTTATCAGTATAAAAAGAGTAGATTACCGTATCTAACCTGCCTATTTCAGTATACTTACTGTCAATATATTTATATACTTTGCTACCGCAGTAGCCATAATTTCCGTAATTAATAATTATTATCGGCGCATCATCGGTGTCTAAAGCATACAAATCAAAGCTAACCGCATACGCATTGCCCCAAATATAAACAGCTTCAGATATGGTTTTATCCGTAATCGGGTCATATAAACTTATATAGTTATCTCTACCGTTATTAATATAGTCTCTGTACCCATTAATAGGAATATCAATAAATATAGTTAAATAATCGCTTAAAAAATCAGCAATTATTTCCTCTGTTTCCTTAGAATATGTTTTTTCTTCCGCAATGAGAAACAGAGGCTCTTCTGCTTCGGCAGAGGTTGTCTGTAGCGAGGAGCTTATTTTTTCACTCAAAACAACTGCCGTTTCGGTTATATCCGATTCAATATTGTCTCCTGAATTTTGATTTTCGCTTTGAGTGCAAGAGCAAATCAGCAACCCCGCCGATAAAACCGTCGCTGTAAGTAGGGTGTTTTTTCTTGGCATATTGGTTAGTCCTCCATTATTCATATTTAATTTATTAACGCTTTTTTCCGTTTATAGTTCGAATTAAAATCACCCTATTTTAATTCGAAGTATCCGCTAAGCTTTTTAAATTTTTAGCATTTAGCGAAGAAACGGCTTTTTTGCCTGTTTGCAATTCGTACTGCTCTTTTGCGGCTTTCGCTACAGAGCCGCCCCGCCTTGCAACATTTTTATGCTCGCCAAGCGTTTCAGGCTCGTCCTGCCGTGAAATATCGGCAGTGGTAACTTCAGCCAGCATATTAAGTACAAGTTCGACATTAGTCATATTATCCCGCAAATTCTCTTTTTTCAGCCCCTTATATTCCTTATACTGACGGGTCGTTTTGCCGGACCAAGCCTTTGTAATCTCATCTGTCAAAATGGCGAAATCCCGCTTTTCGGTTATCCCTCGTTTTTCCCATTCGTCCGTGAGTTCCTTACGGACTTCTATAGTTTTAATCCGCTGATTTATCCAATTTACGGAATAACCCTTTTCGTGATACATTTGCATTGCTCGGTCTATAGAGAGCTCCGGGTCTGCCATTTCATCAATCCGTTCACTCCCGACTTTTGCAAGCCAAAGTTTGAAAGGCTCGGCTTTTTTGCTCGGGATAGATTGAATTAGGCGTAAAATCTGCTCTGTATCGGCGACGTCGGTCAACCGCATTTTGCCGTCCGGGGCAAGCAATTTCAACTGGTGACAAATTGTCACCGTTTCGTTTCCCTCGCTACAAATTCGTTGTTTCAGCTTGTTCCAATATTTTCTTGCTGTTAAATGGTCGGCACTGTCAGTTAAAATCCCGACAATATCCACTACAGAAAACCAATACTTCTCATTCTCCTCATCCCAAACATGGCGAACTTGCTTTTCCTCAAATAATTTTATTTTATTTTTGTTATCCACAAAAATCCCTCCTAATCCCCCGCCCCATATCAGCTTTTTACAGATTTTAAATATTCGTCATATAGCCCATAAAGCAAATCATAATCGTCTCTGTGTTTCCGGCTATCCGCTACATTATTGCAAGTATAGTAAATATTTTCAAAAAGATATGTTACCGGATATAAATCACTAATGTATTCATCAAATATCGGCTCAAATGTTTCAAATGGCACTTCTTCTTCATTTATATAAAAAATTCTTGGACTTGTGGTAAATGTTCCGTCACGTTGGATTTTACTTTTCTCCCATTTTCCCTCAAAAAGTTGTTTGTACTCATATTTGCCGTCTTGTTTTTCAATTTTAGAAATATCTTTAATAATTATTCTCGTGGAATACGCTACATGATTATAAATTATAAAACTGCTCGTTTTATCCTCTGTTTTCGCCATATAATCAGTATATCCCAAGTTGTTATATGCGTAGTATTCTGTTAAATACTCACAAAAATTATTCTCTTTCAAAGAATATACTTTACACGCTTCAAGTCCTATAAAACCCCTGCTGTTGTAGCAGAATAATTCAGGAAATCCGTCAAAATCAATATCTATAAGACCGAAAAGATAAAGCGACATATTGTCATTTACTTCACCAAGCTCATAAAGTTTTTTCTTCGCACCAAAAACCAAATTCAGCAAATCATCAGCGGAAGCAAGAGGGTCAGCGGGGTAAACAAATTCGCTTTGGTTTTCTATTTTTTCAACCGCAATAATTTCTTCTGTGACTTCATCAGTTAATTGCTCCGTTTCTGTTAAAGTTTCAGCCGCTGCCGTTTCAACCGAGCCGCCCTCAAAAGAACACCCCGCCGCACTAAAACTAACCAAAGCCGCAATAATCAAAACCGCCCAAATCTTAATCATATAGTCATTCTCCTAGTTTTTTATAGATTTTAAATACTCATCATATGCCAAATAAAGCTCGTCTGAATCAACCTGCAAGTGCGGAATTAAATTATTTTTTTGTTGCAAATAGATAATTTTCACACATATCATAAAGAGGAGGTAATTCCCAGTAATTGTTGCCGTTTTTCGAGATTAATTCATCTCCGTCAATATGGACGTAATAATAATTATCTTCTAAAATAAATGGTAATTTAATTAATTCCTGTTCATTGAAATCCAAAACTTCATTAATTGAAAATTCGCTATTTCTCTCAATGATTTCATTTGCCGCAATGCCCGGGGATCTGTGTTCATTGAAAGTTGAAACTACTATTAGTTTTTTCATTTTATTTTCTTCGTTAACTGCAAAGTATGTTTCTCCGTCACGGTGAAATCCTTTAAATACTATCAGTAATTCAGCGAAGTTTGATTGATTTAATGAGAATATAAAAAATGGTTTGTAGCCTTGGTTTGAATGATTGTTTAAGCAGAACAATTCAGGCATCCCATCAAAATCAATATCGACAAGCCCAAAAACATAAGGTGCTTGAAAATTGAGTAGCGGCGGCAATGCACTTTCGGCAACTTTTTTCATCTCATTAATTAACACACCATCTTCAAATATAATTGTTCTCGCTTCATTAACCAACAATGCTAATCCCTCTTTTGTAAGCGGCTCATCGGGATAAACAAACCCGCTTTGGTTTTCCGTTTTTTCAGCCGCAATGATTTCTTCTGTTTCATCAGCCGATTGATCTGTTTGCGTTAAAGTTTCAACTGCCCCCATTTCAACCGATCCGCCCTCAAAAGAACACCCCGCCGCACTAAAACTAACCCAAACCGCAATAATCAAAACCGCCCAAATCTTAATCATATCGTCACTCCCCTATTTTTTTACAAATTCTGTAATCCGCCCCTACAACTCTCAATTCTAAACCAGCGTATTAAGCAAAATAACCGCACTCAAAAATAATATTGATACCGACAAAGCAGAGTAATCCCCTGCATCGGATTTAAGCTGCTTTAGTCTGGTTCTGCCATCGCCTCCTTGATAACAGCGACATTCCATGGCAAGGGCAAGCTCCTCCGCTCGGCGGAATGCCGAAACGAACAGCGGAATTAAAATCGGGGTCATTGCCTTGGCGCGTTTCATAAGACCGCCGCTCTCCATATCCGCGCCGCGCGCTTTTTGGGCGCAGATGATTTTGTCGGTCTCTTCTATTAGGGTCGGGATAAAGCGCAGAGCAATTGTCATCATCATAGCAAGCTCATGAACGGGGAGCTTGATTTTTTTCAAGGGGTTTAAAAGCCGCTCAATCGCATCGGTCAGAACAATGGGGGAAGTGGTGTAGGTTAAAAGAGATGAACCCATAATCAGCGCGATAATGCGGATTACCATAAACGCGGAAAGCTCCAGCCCCTCGTATGTAACCTTTATAAAGCCAATCTTAAAAAGCGTTACCCCGTCCAAAAAAAAGATATTGAGGATTGACGTGAAAATTATAATCGGAGCAATCGGTTTAAGGCTTTTGAGCATTAGCTTGAAAGGGATTTTGGAAAGGGAGAATGACAGGGAAAGAAAAATAATCCCGATTGCCAAAGCGGCAAAGTCCTCGGCGGTAAACAGCATCGTTATAAAAACGCCCGTTATTATAATTTTAAAGCGCGGGTCAATTTCATGAACCATTGAATTTCCGGGGAAATATTGTCCTATTGTTATATCCTTTAGCATGAAGCTTAGCCGTCCCTTTCAAGATTTCTAATATCTCTAAAGGCTCTGCCTTTCGACAGAGCCTAAAGTTTAAACCCGTTTCATTGACAACTTAAAATTGTCAATCATTCACTTACTTCCTCTTTTTGGTAGCCAACGCCGCAACACCCGCAACTGCCATAAGACCTATGATAGCCGCAACAGTCGTATTGCCCGTAGGCGCAGAGGGAGTTCCCTCAACCGCATCGTCAGCATCAGCATTGGATACATCCGCTTCGTCAAGCTCAAAGTTATCGACTTCATCATCGTCAAAATCAATTTCTTCTGCGGCTTGCGTAACAGTAGTAACAGCTGTTTCAGTCGGCACAACGCCGCCCGAATATTCAAGTTTAATGCCGTTAACGGTTATGTCCCCGCCCCACCATGCTTCAAGCATAACGATAACGGGAGCATCGGAAGAGGTGAAAATAGGCTTGTCCGAGCGGTATTCAATCGTTTTTCCGTCTGAAACGATGGGCTTGTCCGCATCCTCGCTGCCCCACTCAATAAAGCCGGGCCAAGCCGCTTCATTAAAGCCGGACACAAAAGCGATTCCTCCGCCGAAGCCTTCTTCAGCCCCGGCAACACTTATATCTACCACAACGCCGATAACATTCGTGTAGTTGTCGCCCGCTTCTTTCTTTATGTCAAAGATATACTTTCCGTCACCCTCGCTCCATTCCGAGCCGTTTCCGTTAACAATAGCCGCCGATGCACTGACAGCCGCAACACCAACACAAAGTGCCGTTGCGGTTAAAGCTGCCAAAATTTTCCTGAGTTTCATACATTCATCCTCCATCAATAAAATTAAAAATAACGCTGTATTTACCACCATGTATTTTTATGTACGATTATTATACCATTTTTTTATGGAATAAACAACCTGTATTTTAAACAATTATTTTTTATTAGTTTTAGCAATAATAAACAAGAAAGAAGCCGCGCCCAAAAACGCGGCTTCTTTGTGTAAATGTATTTAGCTTGACACCTGTTAAGACGGGAACAGCTCCATCAAGCCTCCGTCATCGTCCCAGAATCTTATATTTGTAATATAAAGATTAAATCCAACAGGCTCTTGCTCATCGCCAGCCCTTAAATCCCAAGCCATTACCAGCATGTGATTGTCGGGCGAATCGTCTATAAACCTGTGGGTGGGGAGCAGGAATCTTCTTTCCGCCTCAAACTTCGCGGTGACTACTCCGTCCAATATATCGGGACATGCCCAGTCGGTCTGAGCCCAAGTACCACCACCATCACCGCCGCTCGTGCCAATCGCTCCGCTTGCCCATTCTATGGGTTGGTCGGGGTTTTGGGCTTCAACGGTAAGCTCCATTGTAATTCTCGCGCATTTGGAAGCTTCATCGCCCAGAATAGCGGTAATGTCAAACCTCGGCTTTATCACATCCCCGTCAAGCCTTTCAACCTTCAATTGCTGCTGACCGTTAAACTCAACCACCGACAGGTTGATTTCAGCACCGTCAATACTTCCGTCCTCGTTCGTATTAGGCGTTACAAAGCTGAAGTCGCCATCCGCGAAATCAATGACGGGTCCTTCAATTGTAATGGGTTCAAATGCCGGTTCTTCGTCTCTGCCCTCGTCTTCCGTTTCGTCCTCCGCCGCTTCCTCCGGCTCTGCTTCTGTCTCGGGTGCTTCAGCCTCGGTTACCACAGGGGGTGCAGTTGCCGGTTGCGGGGGCGTACCTCCGTCATTGCAAGCCGACAGCATCAGGCAGGACAATACCAGTGAAATAATTAAAATGTACTTTTTTTTCATGCTTAAACCTCCTATAAAATTTAAATGCTCCCAAACGGCGCAAACACTCAATGCCTTTACAGTATATTTGCTGTTATCCTTCAAGTATTTATGCCGTTAAGAAGTTTACATATAAATTATAGCACTAAGAAATAAAATAAACAATGCGTATGTTAAATAATAATTTAAAGCTTTTTTTGGTTAAAGTTTATAAAACAGTTGAAATCCGTTAAAAAATAGTGTATAATAAACAAAGCTAGTCAAGGGTAAATTTTACTATTGAAAGGATGTCTTGGACTATGTACGAAAAAATGATTGATACGGTCGGCTTTACCGCCGAAATTGACCCCGAGGTCGGGAACGCTATGCGTGAGGAGCTTTGCCGCCAGCGCAGAAATCTTGAACTTATAGCAAGTGAAAACCTTGTCTCTCCTGCTGTAATGGCGGCTATGGGCTCGGTTTTAACCAACAAATATGCGGAAGGATACCCCGGCAAGCGTTATTACGGCGGTTGCGAGTGCGTTGATGTAGTGGAAAGTACAGCAATTGAGCGGGCGAAAAAGCTTTTCGGCGCGGGCTATGCCAATGTTCAAACCCATTCGGGCGCGCAGGCGAACAACGCAGTATATTTCGCGCTGTTAAACCCCGGCGATACGGTTTTGGGCATGAGTTTGGCGCACGGGGGGCACTTAACCCACGGCTCTCCCGTTAACATATCCGGCAAGTATTATAACTTTATCCCTTATGGTTTGGGCGAAGATGAAACGATAGACTACTGTAAAGTGGAGGAGCTTGCCAAGGAGCACCGCCCTAAAATGCTGGTAGCGGGCGCATCGGCTTACCCCAGAGTAATAGATTTCCAAAGGCTTTCTGAGATTGCTAAATCAGTTGGTGCGTATTTTATGGTTGATATGGCACATATTGCGGGGCTTGTCGCGGCGGGCGTTCACCCCTCCCCTGTCCCCTATGCCGATATTACCACCTCTACGACACATAAAACGCTGAGAGGTCCGCGCGGAGGGCTGATTCTTACCAATAACGAAGAAATTGCCGCTAAAATTAATAAGGCAGTTTTCCCCGGCACGCAAGGCGGACCGCTTATGCACGTAATCGCTTCAAAAGCCGTATGCTTCGGTGAAGCGTTAAAGCCCGAATTTAAAGAATACGGCAAAAAAATAATCGAAAACGCGCAAGCATTAGCGAAAGGGCTTACGGAGCGCGGCTTTAAGCTTGTTTCCGGCGGGACGGACAACCATCTTATGCTCGCTGACCTGCGTTCCTTTAATATTACAGGCAAAGAGCTTGAAAAACGCCTTGACGATGTTTACATCACGGTGAACAAAAATTCAATACCGGACGACCCGCAAAGCCCGTTCGTCACAAGCGGTATACGTGTAGGTACTCCGGCAGTCACAAGCCGCGGTTTAACCCCTGATGATATGGCTCTTATCGCTGAATGTATTTATCTCACTGCCTCGGATTATGAGGGCAAAAAGGACGAAATAAGAGCTAAGGTTAACGGTATATGTGCTCGGTATCCGCTTTATGAAAGTTAAGACATATCAGTTAACGGGTATTGCTTTATTGGTTTTCAGTCTTCTTTATTTATTGCCGTTGGGCTTACATGTTATTGAGGAGTTATTTGTAACAAGAAGATATGGTGCGTATGTTGACTACAGCCTATATTACTTCTTTTATTATGATTGCGTTTTCTCCCTTTGCGTTACTTGCAATATCGTTATTTTTTATTATGGAAAAGCCGCTGAATACGATTATGAAGGCTATGGTGGTCATGTTAATCCTGCTGTCGGTCTGTCATTTGTTTTTAGCGGTTTACTTTAATAATGAAGCTAAGACAGTAGCTTCGAGTGACAATATGTTTGCTTCTTTGGGTGCTGCTCTTGCAGTTATGGCGGCTGTAGTGTGCGTTATAATTGCTGTATGGCTTTTTTTAGCGGCATTGCTGGGGCTTTCGCTTTGTATTTATAAAAAAGGCGGCGTTATGAGCGTGGTTTTTTATATGATTACCTTAGCCGCCAATCTAATCGTCAATTTTTTTGTGTTTGCCCGGCTTCACTCGGCTGTGCCCTCTACCGTGTTTATCATTACATATGTCTGCTTATCCTTTGGAATAAAGAAGCAGATTAAAGACCTAAAGGAAGAGCACGAACTTAAAGTTATATCTGAGCTTAACGCCGAAATGGAAACACCGTATATGACGGATTGGAAGCAGGGATTGGAAAACGCAGACGAAGATAAGGGTTAAAACAACCATTGAACATCGTACTTCCTAATATTTTTATCGGCGGTGATTATCGTCATATTTTCAGAAATTGCGGTTGAGATTAATAATCGGTCGAATGGGTCGCGGTGATGAAAAGGAAGAGTCTCCGTTAGCAAACCACAGCACAGTATGTGTGTCTAATAAAAGATTCATTACATATACTCCTTAAAATCGTCAAGCGGGGCATCAAAATCATCTGCCATTTCAAATTGCCCGCGCATACAACCATAAAATTCATCTATCGTTCGCTTGGGCTGAATCTTGCTTTTTTCAGGAACATCCCTAATCCTGATAATCGAAGCAAATATTTCAATTATTTCAGCCGGTAATAAATCAATATTAGTTTTAACGTATTCCCTTGTCGACATAGAAAGCACCTCCATTTGGTATAATTCATTTGAACATACTTTATTATAACAAATATCAAGCTTAATGTCAATAAAAATTACGGAAGAGGAAACCAACTATGAACATCCCTTTAGCCGACAAAATCCGCCCGAAAAGCCTTGACGACATAGTCGGACAGAGGCATATTTTGGGCGAGGGCAGACCGCTTCGGCGCATTATCGAAAGCGGCAGGATTCCCAATATGATTTTTTACGGCGGCGCGGGAGTCGGCAAAACCACCGTTGCGCGGCTGATTGCCGAAAACGCCGAGATGAAGCTCCATAAGCTCAACGGCACTTCCGCTTCGGTAGCGGATATAAGAGAGGTGATTGCCGATACAGGCTCGCTTGACGGCATTAACGGCGTTATGCTTTACCTTGATGAAATCCAGTACCTCAATAAAAAACAACAGCAATCGCTCCTTGAATATATCGAAAACGGGCAAATCACGCTGATTGCCTCCACCACCGAAAACCCGTACTTTTACGTTTATAACGCGATTTTAAGCCGCTCAACCGTATTTGAGTTCAAGCCCGTATCGCCGGAGGAGCTTCTACCCGCCATAAACAGGGCTTTTCGGCTGACGGCGGAGGCTCTGGGGGTTGGCATTGAGCTTGAAGAGGGCGTTACGGAATATATTTCACGCGGTTGCGGCGGCGATGTCCGCAAGTCGGTTAACACCGCCGAGCTTTGCGTGCTGACAAGCGTAGGGGACGGGCTTGCCCGTCCCGTAAGTGAAACGCGTTCTGACGGGACAGGCAAGCCTGTCCCCTACACGTGCGTAACGCTTGAAACGGCTAAGGAACTTACCCAGCGGAGCAATATGAAATATGACCGCGGCGGCGACCAGCATTATGATATACTCTCCGCCCTGCAAAAATCTATTCGCGGCTCGGATGAAAATGCCGCCCTGCATTACGCGGCGCGGCTGATTGAAGCGGGTGACTTAATATCAATCTGCAGGCGGCTTCTCGTTATCGCCTCGGAGGATATAGGGCTTGCCTATCCGCAGGCGGTTGCTATTGTGAAAGCCTGTGTTGACAGCGCGGTTCAGCTGGGGCTGCCCGAGGCTGTTATGCCGCTTTCACAAGCCGTTGTTTTGCTTGCTACCGCGCCTAAATCCAACACGGCACACATGGCAATGGGAAGAGCTTTACAGGATGTCAAAAACGGCGTTTTAGGCGAAATCCCCCGCCATCTCCAAAACGTCCACGCGGACGGCGAGGGCAACGCCGTTAAGGGGCAGCATTATCTCTACCCCCACGATTACTCCAACAGCTACATCAAACAGCAATACCTGCCGGATACGCTCAAAGACAGGGGTTACTATCAATACGGAAACAACAAGGCGGAGCAGGCGGCTAGGGCTTATTGGGAAAAAATTAAATAAAGAAGTCCGCTTTGTTGCGGACTTCTTTATTTACAATCGTCAATTGACTAAAATTAGTTTTTCAGCTTAAATTGTGCAATCAAGCTTTCGAGCAAGCCGGCTTGACCGCTCATTTCTTCGGAGGCGGCGGCGGATTCTTCCGCTGTCGCGCTGTTTTGCTGAACGACCTGCGTTACGCCGCCAACGGCTACGTTGATTTGGCTTATCGCCATGGTCTGTTGTTCGGAGGATTGCGCGATTTCGGATATAATCTTGTTGCTTTCGCCGATGCCGGATACGATTTCATTTAGGCTTGCCGAGGTTTCTCCGGCAATTTGAGTACCCAGCTTTGCTTTTTCCATAGAATTCGCTATGAGGCTTCCCGTATCCTTCGCGGATTCCGCGCTCTTCGCCGCCAAGTTACGAACCTCTTCGGCTACAACCGCAAAGCCTTTTCCTGCCGCTCCTGCTCTTGCCGCCTCAACCGCCGCGTTAAGAGCAAGTATATTGGTCTGGAACGCGATGTCATCAATTGCCTTGATTACCTTGCTTATGCTTTGGTTTGCATGGTTAATATCATCTACCGCCGAAATCATCTGCTCCATCTGGCGGCTTCCCTTTTCGGCGTTACGCATAATGGTTTCGGCAAGGTTTGAAGCCTCCCCGGTTTTTTCGGCATTCTCCCTCGTCCTTTCCGATATATCGGAAATGGAAGCGGAGATTTCCTCTAAAGTTGCCGCCTGCTCCGTTGCACCGCTCGCCAGTGCCTGAGCACCGTCGGCGATTTGCGTAGCACCCATGGTAACCTGTGACGAAGCTTGATGAACCTGTGAAAGCATATCGTTTAAGTTTTGTGACATCTTTTTCAAGGAAATTCCCAAGGTATCCGAGCTTGAAGAAACGACTACGTCTATGGTCAAATCGCCGTTTGCGATGGCATCCAATTCATGGGCGGATTGCGCGATGTGATGGATGAATGAGTTGCAGTCCTTAACCATCTGCCCGATTTCATCTCTGGTTTGGCTATACGTATCAAGCACTCTCTCTTCCTCGGGGGATAAGGTTATATCTCCCGTTGCACCGGCTTTGTGAAGGAATTTTGAAAGCGCGATAACAGGTCTGCTTATAATGCCCGACACATATATCGCGAAATACATTGAAATTACAAAGGCGATGACCAAAACGATTAAAGTAGCCGCAAGCAGGGTATTCGCGGTTTTGGAGCTGGCATCAGCCGCATCTCTCGCGGCGTTGAGCTTCATCTCCATACAGACGTCAAAATTATCCACGATTTTGTTGGTGGCGGCTGTGTAATCCCCCATGATGTTGTATAATTCGCTTGCATCCACGCCGGCTTTTGCCGATTCGTAAATTTTCTGGATACAATCTCTGAAATCTTTATCATAAAGGTCTCTTGCCTCCAAGAAAAGTGCTCTTGCTTCATCGGAGCGAATGGTCAGAACATATGCGTCCATGGCTGTATACATAATCGGGCGGTATTCCTCGACCCTCTTATGAGCATCCTCAATTAAACCCATATCATCAATTGCCGCGCCCACTATGTATTCACGCATACAGGCTCTCTGGCGTTGAAGCATTTCAATCGCCTTGGCAAGGTCGGGAATCGGTTCGGTTTGAAGCGTGTACATATCCTCCATGTACGAGTCAATTTGGCGCATCCCCATGATGCCCATAATCCCCACGACTGCGGTAAGCATTGTGACAACCAAGAAGCTGACTATCAGCTTTTTGGATACTTTCATGTTTTTCAGCATAGAAAAAATTACCTCCATATTATAATAGAAAATACGCTTTTTACAGCCCTAAAGCATAGTAACAAGCAATGTTAATTATACCACAAAAAGCCCGCCTAAATGTATACAAATATTTTATAAATCATTAAATTTTTATTAAATCACGCAATTTACACAAAATTTACAAGGTTATTTCAGTAAATACTTGTCAATAACTACCAAAAAAAAAAAAAAAGTGCACAAATTTTCGCGCAAAAATTTGTGACAGCGATTAATAATTGACAATTTTAATCACCTGTAGGGGACGGGCTCGCCCGTCCCGCAAAAAAAAAAAAAAACACATCATTCTTTTGTAGGGGCGACCGCCTCGGTCGCCTGAATAATTTACGCCATTTATTCTTTCGCCTGTCCTTTCGGGCGAACACCTCCGCCGCCACTCCCTCCGCCGCCTGCGGGCGGCACCTCCCTCAAAGAGGGAGGCAAGGAGTTTTTTTTGCCTCCCTCTTTGAGGGAGGTGTCACCCGCAGGTGACGGAGGGAGCTAAGACGATGGAAGGTCACCCGAATACCTCTGTTATTTATTCTTTTGCCTAACCTTTCGGGCGAACGAGGCGTTCGCCCCCTACAGAGGATTGTACATTGAATCAACTTTTCCCCATCAAAGCCAAAGCCTCCTTCGCCGCCATTTGCTCCGCCTGCTTTTTGCTGTGCCCCTCTCCCCTGCCGATGGAGATTCCGTTGAGCAGAACCTCGGCTATAAAGACCCTGTCATGGTCGGGTCCTATGGGGGGGTTATGAAAATATTCAATCTGCTCCTCGGGATTGCGCTGAGTTATTTCCTGCAGTGTGGTTTTATAATCGCGGAGCACATTTGAACCCTGTTTGACCGATTTTTTGGAGACGAAGCCCAGAACGTATTTTCTCGCCTCCTCCATCCCGCCGTCAAGATAAATAGCCGCTATAATCGCTTCAAACGCATCGGAAATGATGGAGGGTCGCTCCCGACCTCCGTTCACTTCCTCGCCCTTGCCAAGCTTTATATACCGCTTTAAATTAATCTGTTCGGCAAACTCATAGAGCGCGCGCTCGCAGACAATGGAAGCTCTGGTCTTAGTAAGCTCACCCTCCGGCAGATATTTAAAGTTAGTAAACAGATATTCTGAAATAATAAACGAAAGTATACTATCGCCCAGAAATTCAAGGCGTTCGTTAGAAGCATAACCCCGCTTCGGCTCGTTTGAGTAGGACGAATGGGACAACGCTTCTTTCAAAAACTCCTTATTTTTAAAGGAATAGTTGAGTTTTTTTTGCAATTCTTGAAAATTCATGCTTTTTATACCTCTTTTAATGCGTTAGAAATCTCCTCTATAAAGTTACCCTCAACGCAATCGCGCGCTTGGCATATGGTGCGGTAAAAGGATTTATCGTCCGAATTGCCGTGCGCCTTTATGACGGGCTTGGATATGCCCATAAGCATAGCACCGCCGATGTCGGTGGTGTTCATCTTATTGCGGAAGGCTTTAATTCTGGGCATTATACTCGCGGCGGCAACCGCGCCGGGGAATCCGCTGAACATACCTTTTAGTGAATTTGAAAAATACCCGCCCAAGCCCTCGTAAAGCTTTAAAGCGATATTTCCGGTAAAGCCATCGGTCACAACGACATCGCACACGCCCCACGGCAATTCGCGCGCTTCAACATTGCCGCAAAAATTGACGGGAGCTTTTTGGAGCAGTTTGTACGCATCCATATCAAGGCTTCGACCCTTCGTGCTCTCAGAACCTACATTAAGCAACCCTACCCTCGGCGACTCAATTCCCATAACCCTCTGCATATAGCAGCTTGCCATTATACCGAACTGGACGAGCATTTCGGGGCGGCAATCCAAGTTCGCGCCCGCATCGGTCAAGATGAGCGGTCCTGTATCCGTGGGCATAATCGGTGATAGCGCGGCGCGCTTGATGCCTTTGAGCCGCTTTGCGATAAAGGTCGCCCCGACGACAAGCGCGCCCGTGCTCCCCGCCGATACGAAAGCATCGCCGTCACCCTCGGAAAGAGTCCTTAACCCTACCGCCATTGAGCAATCCATCTTTTCGCGGAGTATCATCTGGGGGTCGTCCTCGATTTCTATTACGGGCTTTGCGTCAATGATTTCAATATTTACGTCATCAATCGCTATGCTGTTATTTTTAGCATATTCGCGGATTTTATCCTCATCACCGACCAATATAATATCACCGAATTCCTTTGCCGCCATATACGCACCCGAAATAACCGCACCGGGAGAATTATCCCCGCCGAAAGCATCAACTATTATTTTCATATGTACCTCATCCTTTCTATAATCCCTTTATAATTCCTTCTTAAAATTACCCTTAACATTAACTTCCAGTAGCCTTACGACCGTTGGCATTTCATCGGGGAACATAAAGCCCTTTTTGGGGATTGCAAACATTTTCCTCTCCGTGACATAAAGGAAAAAATAATCCTTCGTTTCAAAAGCCTTTATGATGTGCGAATAGCTTATAACGGAGGTAGTGCATTTATCGCTGTATAAAACCCTGTCACCGTAAAAGTAGATTTGGCATTGAGCGTCTTTATAAAACGGGTATTCCGCTTCTTCTTTAGCAATTGTTACAGCGGCTTTTGAGCCGATTAGCTTATTTCTGCCGTCAAATATTGCCGCCGCTATATTATCCGCCGCAGGGTTATCGGAAAAAATTTTAGCAAGCACAATACTGTTGCTGTTATTGTTCATACGCAATCACCCTTTTCAAGAAATCCTCTCAAAACCTCCAATGACCGATTTGCCAGCGCAGTATATTTTTCCTGCTTATTCTTTATGCGGTTTTGAAGCTCGGGTAAAATCCCCATATTCGCCCCCATAGGCTGAAAATTCGTCACGCTCTCATCCGATATATACCGCGCCAAAGCCCCCAACATAGTTTCCGGCGGAAGTACAAACGGCTTAATTGTTAATTGTTCATTGTTAATTGTTAATTGCATATTAATGCCTGCCAAAATCCCGCTTGCGGCGGATTCCATATAGCCTTCAACGCCTGTAATCTGACCCGCGAAAAATAGATTAGGGTTGTTTTTCAAAGAGAAATCGGCGTTCAAAAGCTTCGGCGAATGAATAAACGAGTTTCGGTGCATTACGCCGTATCTGACAAATTCGGCATTTTCAAGCCCTGGAATAAGCGAAAAAACGCGCTTTTGCTCACCGAATTTAAGGTTGGTTTGAAAGCCTACTATATTATATAGAGTGCCCGCGCCGTTTTCTTTTCTAAGCTGAACTACGGCATAGGGGCGTTCGCCCGTTTTGGGGTTGGTAAGCCCTACGGGTTTCATACAGCCGTAGCGTATAGCATCTGCCCCGCGCTTTGCCAAAACCTCAACGGGCATACAGCCCTCGTAATAGTGAGGGTTATCAAAAGTATTGAGGGGGGCGGATTGGGCGGTTGTCAGCTCATGATAAAAGAGCTCATATTCTTCTTTTGTAAAGGGGCAGTTTATATAATCGGGCTCACCCTTGCCGTAACGCGCGGCGAAGAAAACCTTTTCGCTGTCAATGGAATCATAAGTAACTATGGGCGATGCGGCATCATAAAAGCTGAGATAACCGCCGCATAGCTTTTCTATGCTTTGTGCCAGCCCTCCTGCGGTAAGCGGTCCTGTAGCTATGATGACTTTACCGCTCGGGATTTCCGTTATTTCCTCGGTAATGGTTTCGATGTTAGCGTGCGCTTTTATTTTTTCGGTGACAAGGTTTGAAAAAAGCTCCCTGTCAACGGCTAGCGCGCCGCCCGCCGAAACCCGCGTTTGAAGCGCGCACTCAACGATAAGCGAACCCAGACGGCGCATTTCCTCTTTCAAAAGCCCCGCCGCCGAGTTAACCCGCTCTGCTTTAAGCGAATTAGAGCAGACAAGCTCCGCAAAACCGTGATATTTATGGGCGGGGGTGTATTTTAGCGGCTTCATTTCATACAGTTTTACTTTTATGCCGCTTTGGGCGAGTTGCCAAGCGGCTTCGCAGCCCGCTAAGCCTGCGCCGATTATTTTAACTTCTTGCATATGTCACAATTTACCTCACCTTTTTGACTGCCGCCTCATACTCGCAGCCGTCTCTCAGGCAGAATACCTTACCGCCTTTTTTGTAAAGCGTTGTGCCGTCTCCGCATTTGGGGCATTTATCGGGGGTTGGGGTATCCCATGTCATAAATTCGCAATTCGGGAAGCCGTCACAGCCGAAAAACTTTTTGCCCTTTTTAGATTTTTTCTGTACTACTTTTTTTCCGCAGACAGGGCAAAATCCGCCCGTATCCTTGACGACCTGCTTGGTATTAGTACATTCGGGGAATCCCGTGCAAGCCAAAAATTTACCGAACCGCCCGATTTTTATAACCATGGGCTTTTGGCAATGCTCGCAGACCTCATCGGTTTCCTCGTCGGGGATTTTAACGCGCTTGCCCTCCATCGCTACTTCGGCGGCGGACAGCGTTTCGGCGAACTCCGTGTAAAACTCGTCTAAAATTTGAACCCAATCTTTTTTGCCCACCTCAATCTCGTCAAGCCCGTCTTCCATAGAGGCGGTGAACTTCGAGTCTACTATATTCTTAAAATGCTCCTTCATAAGCCCGGTCGTAACCTCGCCTAAGCCGGTCGGCTTTAGTTGCTTGCCGTTCTTTTCAATGTAAAGGCGGTTTATAATCGTTGAAATAGTCGGCGCATAGGTTGACGGGCGACCGATTCCGTTTTCTTCAAGAGCCTTGATTAAGGTCGCCTCGGAATAGCGCGGAGGAGGCTGGGTAAAATGCTGTTTGCCGTCAAGGGCTTTGAGCTTTAAAACATCGCCTTTATTGATGACGGGCAGGATTTTTTTCTCCTCATCGTCCTTTTGTTCCTCATAAAGGACTGTAAAGCCATCGAACTTAACAGAAAATCCCGTTGCCCTAAAGCCGCATCCGTTAGCGTCAATTACGGCGGATACGGTATCAAGGAGAGCGTTTGCCATCTGTGAAGCTGTAAATCTTTCCCAGATTAGCTTATAAAGCTTAAACTGCTCATCGGTAAGACATTCCTTAACCCTGCCCGGTGTAAGCTCCGGCATGGAGGGTCTGATTGCTTCGTGAGCATCCTGCGATGAAGCCTTTGACTTAAAAAACCTCGGGGACGGCGGGATATAATCCTTGCCGTATTCTTTTTCTATAAATTCATACGCCGCCGCGCGCGCTTCGTCTGATATTCTTAAGCTGTCCGTCCTCATATAGGTGATTAAACCAACCGCGCCCATGCCCGTGATTTCAACGCCCTCGTATAACTGCTGGGCGGCTCTCATTGTTTTGGCGGGCGCGAAATTAATCCTCCTTGAAGCTTCCTGCTGCATGGTAGAGGTAGTAAAGGGCGGTGCGGGCGTTTTTTTGCGGACTGATTTTTTCACCTCGGTGACGTTGTACACGGCGTCTTCAAGGCGTTTTAGCACCTTGTCTGTCTCTTCTTTATTTTTAAGGACGGTCTTTTTGCCGTCTAATCCGTAAAAAGAGGCTTCAAACTGTTTTTTGGAAGCAGGGGCGGTCATTTTTGCGTCAATCGTCCAGTATTCATCGGGTTTAAACTCTAATATTGCCTTCTCCCGGTCTACCACAAGCGCAACGGCAACGGACTGCACCCGCCCCGCCGAAAGATTCCTGCGGACCTTTTTCCACAAAAACGGAGAAAGCTTATACCCGACGATACGGTCAAGGATTCGCCGCGCCTGCTGGGCGTTAACAAGGTCTTGGTCAATGCCGCGCGGGTTTGACATGCCTGCGTTTATCCCCGTTTTGGTAATTTCATTAAAAGCAACCCGGTTGACGGCATCGGAGGGTAGCTCTAAAAGCTGTGACAAGTGCCATGAAATCGCCTCGCCCTCGCGGTCGGGGTCGGTCGCAAGGTAGACGAAGTCAGCCTTTTTAGCCTGCTTTTTCAGCGTTTTAATAAATTCCTCTTTATCCTTGATGTCAACATACACAGGCTCAAAGCGGTTTTCAACGTCAACGCCAAATTTAGATTTGGGCAAATCCCGCACATGCCCCATTGAAGCGACAACCTCAAAATCACCGCCTAAATATTTCTTAATGGTCTTAGCCTTAGCAGGCGATTCCACAATAACCAATTTCGACATTTGCATTTGCTCCTTATAATATACTCCTTAACGGCATAAACACTCACTGATTTTTGCTCTTTTTTTACCTAACCTTGAAGCATGAATCTGCCTCCCTCGGAGGGCTTTACGATTCCTTCGATTTCAAGAGCGGTAAGATTCCCCAGTACCTCAGAGATGTCAATGCCGCAAAGCGCGGATATTTCATCCGGAAGCAGGGGCTTATTATGCTTTTGAAGCAGGGCGGCAATTGCGCGCTCATCGTCTGTCAGCTCTGAAAAATCAATAGCGGCTTTATTTTCGGTTTTAGCATAATCCGCGCTAACACTCTTCGGCTCAATTTTTTCGCCCTGTTTGACATTTGTTAGTTTATGTGAATAATTTTCGTAATATTCATATAAAATATCCTGTAAGCCATATATTGGGAGCGCGCCGTCTCTGAGCAGCTCCGCGTTTCCTTGGTATCTTAAATCAAAAAGATTATGCGGCGGAACGGCAAAAACATCTCTCCCCTGCCCTAAAGCAAGGTTTGCCGTAACTAAAGAGCCGCTCTTTTTAGAGGCTTCAATAACCGCAGCACCCTGTGAAAGACCCGAAAGAATTCGGTTTCTGTAAGGAAATGTCATTTTGGACGGACGTGTCTTAGGTAAGTATTCGGATATAAAAACACCGTTCCTCAAAATTTCTTCGCGGTATTTTATATTTTTAAGCGGATAATCGTAATCAAGACCGCACCCGAGGATTGCGGCGGTCTTACCTCCGTTTCGGACGGCGGAGATATGCGAAGCTATATCAATCCCCTCCGCAAAGCCGCTGACTAAGGTAAGCTCATAAGCGCAAAGCCCGCGCACCAATGCGTTCGCTACTTTAATGCTGTAATCGGATGGCTTCCTTGTCCCCACCACCGCAAGAACAAGTTCGCGCCCTAAGCAGGAAATGTCCCCACGGTAAAAAAGCACGGCGGGAGGGTTATAAATGTTTCTCAGCCGCTCGGGATAATCGGGGTCGGAAAAGCAAATTAAACTAATTTCATGCTCCGCGCAATACCGAAAAAGCACTGAAATCTGCTCTTCATTGACCGCCTCGGCTTTTTGAATCTCCTTTTCTTTGAGCAGTTTTTTTCGCGCTTCTTTACTGCGAAGCATATTGTAAGCGCAGTCTAAGGAATTTTCTGAATTTTTTTCGGGCATGTCGTATATATTTATAATATCCCAAATCCGTTTATTGCCCGGACCAAAGCAGGAAACCAGCCAAAGCCATTTAAAGAATTCAGAATTGTTATCCATATCCATAGCTTTAACTCCCCAGCTTGTACATAATAATACCTGCGGCAACGGAAGCGTTGAGTGAAATCCGCGTTTTAATCGTAAACTTTTGAGTGCAACGCGCTGTAATGTCCTCCGGCAAGCCGTTCCCCTCGTTGCCGATTAAGACGGCGCAACCGCCGCTGAAGCTAAGAACTTCAAAGGAGGAGGCGTTTTTATCGGCGACTGCGGCATAGGTCGCGATGCTTTTTTCCCTAAGAGCCGCAAAAGCCTTGTCAATACTGAGATTAAGTACATTTACGCGGAAAATACCACCCATGGTCGAGCGTATAACCTTTGGGTTAAAAATATCACAACAGTCTACGGTTATGATTCCGTCAATGCCGAACGCATCTGCCGTGCGTATTATAGTACCGAGATTTCCGGGGTCTTGAATATGATGAAGCAGAATATATCTCCCGTTATGCCTTATTTCACAACAATATTCGGGAGTTTTGCATATGGCAAAAATTCCCTGCGGATTCTCGGTATCAGACAGCTTTTTACTTAACTCATCGGCTATTACGTAAACGCTTATATCATCGTGAACATCGGTAAAGGAACGCCCGTAATTTTCAAGAAAGCTTTTTGTAATAAAAATACTGTCTGCCCATCCGGCAGATTCTGCTTCGTCAACAAGCCTAACGCCCTCCAACACAAATAAACCGTGTTCGGCGCGGCATTTTCTGTCATCTGAAAGCTTCCTGTATAGTTTAATTTTAGGGTTATCCTTTGAATTGATTTCCTGCATAAAAATTACCCCTGCACGGCAAAAGTCAGAAGCAAAAATTTACCTCTGACCTTATTAGAAGCCGTACTGAATTAAAGAGCGGCTTTTGCTTTTGCAGTTAGCGCGGAAAATCCCGATTCATCGCTTATTGCTATTTCCGAGAGCATTTTTCTGTTTAAGGTAACGCCGGCTTTTTTCAGCCCGTTCATAAATGTCGAATAATTCATGCCGTTTAATTTACAAGCGGCTGAAATTCTGGTAATCCAAAGCTTTCTGAAATCGCGCTTTTTAAGACGTCTGCTTATATAAGCGTAATTGCCGGATTTCATAACGGCTTGCTTCGCCATCTTAAAATGCTTTGATTTCGCGCCCCAATAGCCTTTAGCAAGCTTTAGGGTTTTATTTCTTCTCTTTCGAGTAGCTACCGCTCCTTTAATGCGTGCCATAATAATCTACCTCCGTAATAATAATTTATATGCGCTCTATTTATAAGGAATAAGCTTTTTGATGTTAGGAGCGTCAGCGGCTGATGCCAGTCCGACTCCGCGCGCGATTCTCTTGCGCTTGGTTGATTTTTGAGTTAATCTGTGACGCTTATTTGTCTTCTGGTATTTCACCAAGCCGGATTTTGTAAGCTTAAAGCGTTTTTTCGCGCCGGAATGTGTTTTTTGTTTAGGCATAATGATACCTTCCTTTCCATTACTGTACAATTTTTATTTGGAAGCCTTTGGGGCAATGAACATTACAATAGAACGCCCTTCCATTTTAGGCGGCTTTTCCATCGCTCCGTCCTCGGCGCAAGCATCCCGAAATTTCAGCAGAAGCTCCTCGCCCAGATAAGGATGGGCGATGGCGCGCTTGCGGAAACGCACCGATACCTTTAATTTATCGCCGCCGCGCAGAAATTTAACGGCTTGATTCACCTTTGTGTTAAAATCATTTGAGCCGATGTTGGAGAACATTCTGATTTCCTTGATTTCAACAATTTTCTGATTCTTTTTCGCTTCCTTTTCCCGCTTGCTCTGCTCAAAAAGATATTTATTATAATCCATAATTTTGCAGACCGGCGGATTTGCCTGCGGTGCTATCATAACCAAGTCCATTTCCTTCTCATCCGCAAGCCTTTGGGCTTCCTTTGCCGGAATAATGCCCAGCTGCTCCCCGTCATGCGCGACTACCCGCACCTCTTTCGCGCGGATTTCATCATTAATAAACACATCTTTATTAGTTATACCCAAGCACCTCCATAAAATAAAAAGAGCGGTCCGTAAGTAAATCCTCCGTCCGCGCATAAGCACTAAACCGCACATAATCAGCGGTTCGCTCAGTTAACGTATTGACCGCGTCTCGCATATGCGGACGGGTGAGAACGGAAGTTCTTCTTTATTTTTTACAGCTGCAACTTCATGCCCTGCTAAAGCGCAACGCGCAAGGTGAAGCCGCCGACCTATTGCCGATAAATGTAATTATACATCTTAAATTACTGTTTGTCAAGTGTTTTTTTGCAAAAAAATAATTTTTTTTAAATTTTTATAAATTAGCTATTGCAATAAGACTTGGAACGTGCTATAATAGTAAGCATAATAGTTAATTAAGTAATTAATTGAAGTAAATTTTGTTATAACGGAGGTAAATATTATGTCTAAGCTTGTTTCTGCAAAAGCTATGCTTGATAAGGCTTTAAACGGTCAATACGCGGTGGGTCAGTTTAACATCAATAATCTTGAATGGACAAAAGCGGTTCTGCTGACTGCTCAGGAGATGAATTCACCCGTTATATTAGGAGTTTCCGAAGGCGCGGGTAAATACATGGGCGGCTATAAAACCGTTGTCGGGATGGTGAACGGTATGTTGGAGGAGCTTAACATAACCGTACCCGTAGCACTTCACCTTGACCACGGCTCTTACGATGGAGCGAAAGCTTGCATTGCCGCCGGTTTTTCGTCGGTTATGTTTGACGGCTCTCATTACCCCATTGATGAAAATGTTACTAAAACCCGCGAGCTTGTTTCTATTTGCAATGATAAGGGGCTATCTATAGAAGCCGAGGTAGGCTCTATCGGCGGCGAGGAAGACGGAGTAGTAGGCAAGGGCGAATGTGCCGACCCCGAGGAGTGCAAATTAATCGCTGATTTGGGCGTTACGATGCTTGCCGCAGGAATAGGCAATATACATGGTAAATATCCCGATGATTGGGCGGGGCTCTCCTTTGAAACGCTGGAAGCTGTTAAGAGCAAGGTCGGTGAAATGCCGCTTGTACTGCACGGCGGTACGGGTATATCGGAGGAAATGATAAAGAAGGCTATTTCGTTAGGAGTAGCTAAAATCAATGTAAATACCGAATGTCAATGGGCATTTCAGCAGGCTACCAGAAAGTATATTGAGGACGGCAAGGATTTAAAGGAAAAGGGCTTTGACCCGCGTAAGCTTTTAGCACCGGGCTTTGAGGCAATAAAGACTGCCGTTAAAGAAAAAATGCAGCTTTTCGGCTCTGCTGACAAGGCTTAGTATGATTCGGTAATGGTACTTATATAATTGAGGGGTTACTTTTTATTATGAATTTTGATATTGATTTTACTTCAATAAACGTAAATTTTCTTATTCCCAACATGAATATTGATTTTGACGTTTATTATAAAACGCCGACTTTAACGGGCATGGAATATGTGTTGCTTTGCCGGAATGTCGTCCTTAACGAAGAATTAATAAAGAAATTCAGAAGAGTAACCGCTCCCCATTATGTGGTTTACGTCCCTAATCAAAATTACGAAAGCACGTTTAAACACTATGTCGAGGGACATATCGAGCAGGAAGTAGTACATTTTGAGGGCTACAATAATATTAAAGAGGATACCAATGAGGTATTCGCCGATATATCCAAATCCCATAAAATATCAAAAGAAAAGGCAGTAGGAATTTCACAAACCATAAACGAGCAGCTTCATACTGTAGCCGCTACCGAAATTATTAAAAGCATCAACAGCATACGTAAAGTTGATGAATATCTGTATACGCACAGCGTGAATGTTTCATTCTTAAACGGGCTTATCGGCAGGTGGCTTAAGTACGACCCTGCAAATCTTGAAACATTGATAAAAGTTGGTCTTTTACACGATATTGGAAAGCTTTCCATACCTCCCGAGATATTAAATAAACCGGCAAAGCTCACGCCTGCGGAATTTGCGGTTATGAAGCAACATCCCACATATTCATATAACATTCTAATTGAATCGAAAATAGAGGATGAAGGGATATTAAAGGGAGTTGTACAGCACCACGAAAAGGTTAATGGTACAGGCTATCCGATGGGGCTGTCTTCAGATGCGATTACTGCTGCCGCGAGAATCACTTCCATATCAGATGTTTACGATGCGATGGTTGCCAAGAGGGTTTACAAGGATGCACATTCTCCGTTTGAAATTCTCTCTTGGTTTTCGGAGGGCTGTTATTCGGATTTAGACATTAACTATGTAAACATATTCCTTGATTGTATGGTTGAGGAGCTAAAAGGCAAAAAAGTAGTTTTATCCGATGATTCTATAGCGACTGTTCTGTATGTTCATAAAAAGGATTTCAACTACCCTATTGTTGAGTTAAACGGAGAGGTTGTTCACACTGACAAAAAAAGAAACTGTATTCGTATGCTGTAATCTCTGCGATTACAGTTATGCCGCTGTGGTGGAATAGGCAGACACAAGGGACTTAAAATCCCTCGCTCGAAAGAGTGTACCGGTTCAAGTCCGGTCAGCGGCACCATTAGGAAAAATCAGCGTTTACGGGGGTTGCGGGCGTTGATTTTTTTATTATGAAACGCTCAAACAATCACTCCTTGGGGAACTTTTGGGGAACTGCGAGAGAATATTATTTGCGGATAGGCTTGCTTTTGGGTTAGCTTAGGGTCGGGTTTATAAATCATTGAATAAAATTTTTACCATTACTGTCCGTGCCTTTGAAAGCTTTTATTCGGTAACTGTCGCTGTCTTTGCCTTGGCGTTTTTCAATGCTTGCTATTTGGGGTTAACTCCTTTCGTTAATATACGCATTTTTCGCAAGCGGTAAGCCCTCTTCGTTCAACATCTTCCCAAGTGGCAGCATAATAAGTACCCCTCCCGCATGGATTAAGATAATGATATTTACTGCCTGATGCAGTTATGTATAGGGCTCTTGGGTTAGCATCTGACGGTCTATTAGTTATTAATGAAGAAGTAGTTGAAGTGGTGGTTGTAGTTGTTGAAGGTGGCGAAGTGGTTGTCGTAGTTTGGGGAGCAGTTATGGTAGTAGTTATCGCTACTTCCGCTTCAGTATTTATGGTTGTTGAAACCTGTGTTATTGTTTCTATTAATACCGTTTCATTTATTTGGATACTATCTATTACACTATTTAGAGTATCTTCTAAATAATTAGGACTGGTTTCATAAATATCAATTCCAACAAGATATACTGCATTATCTGTTAGTATATAGTAATACATACAGTTATAGTCACTCCAAATGCTATAGCTTTTAACAGCATAATAACCCGCAATTGTTAAATCTTTTTCAATTAAATCATGACGAACAAAATGTTCTGCACTCTTATCCTCAATTAAAGAGTGCATGGCAGTTTTTTTCATTTCAAAGTCTTTCAATATTGTATCATCAATACCGCGTCCCCCAACGTATAAAAACCCGTCTGTATCGTTATCTGTCGGATAAAAAAACAATCCACTGTTGCCTTGTATTTCTTTCCTCCAATTAACAGGAACATCAATAGATAATTCGCCAAATGTTTCTCGCGTCCACATTTTCTGTGTCGTTGAGATAGTAACTTCTGCTACGTTCGTTTGTTCATTTGTTGTTTTGCCACCGTTAGATTCGTTACTTGAAGTCTCGTAAAAGTCGCACGCTACCAACGACATGCACATCAACACAGCTAATAATAACGTTAATAACCTTTTCATCAATAAAAATCCTTTCTTATTTATACTTTAATATTATTATATAGGTATTACCGATAAAAGTCAATATCGGTAGTGCCTATAATATATAATGGTGTTGAGGTAACTTGTGTGAAGATAATGATTATAAGCAGATAAAAATAGCAAATTATCTTAACATTAAGCAAGGCACCTATTCTGATTATGAACGGGGTGAGATTAATGTTCCTGTTGAAGCCCTTATGAAACTCGCCGTTTTTTATAATACAAGCGTGGATTACTTAATAGACTTAACAAATGAGAAAAAGCCATATCCACGCATAAAACCATAACCCTATTATATTATATTATATTTTCAGTCATAAGTCAAGGAAAAATTTTCTCAAGCCCACACTCCTAAAATTCATTTTAGCGTGACAAAACAAGGAATCAGGGAAAAGAACAGCAAGCTACCTAAAGTGACAGCCTTTCGGCTATACTTTAGAGCTTGCGGGGAGGGGCTTTGCCCCCCTCCCTCTACCCAACCCCAACCCTGCGAGCGGCGGTGATAACTGCAACTGCAGGGGGCGTACAAAATAAAACCCTTGACTTTTCGGGGAAAATGGGATATAATATGATTAAAGCAAAAACACAGGCGATAGAATGGGGGACTTTGACGATGACTAATAATATGAATACTGAAAGAATTATTGAGAGTGCCGCTAAGAAAGTGGGGTTAGGCTATCCTTTGGACGATAACACAAGGGAGTTTTCGGAGAGCTTTTTGAAGAGTTTTGACAATACAATGGCTTGGATGAGAGGCGAGCTGCCTCCGCAAGAGAAAGACATACATCAATGGCTTGAGGAATTGCAAAGAAAGGCAGATGAAACATGAGTGTTGAAGCATATAAAGTGACTTATTATGACCCGGATTTTCAGAAAAGTGCTGACAGGCTTGTGGAGAAAAAGAAATTTCGCAAGCTACCCTTGCAGATAGCAGGGTTATTATCGGAGCTTGAAAAAGGTAATTTCGATGGCAAAATCATAATTCGTTCTGATAATCCGCCGTATGATGTGTATAAGATACGGCTACCGAATAATGATACGAACGAAGGCAAATCCAATGGGTACAGAGTGATTTATCTTGCAAAGCACGATGACCGCACACTTGCTATTTTCTCAATTTACTATAAAAAAGAGCAAGCAAAGCTCGCTGATACATATATAAGGGCAATGCTAGACGGATACTTTTTGTCTGTTCTCCCCGCCGAATCGTCCGACGACGAAGCAGAGGACAGCATATAATTTTGATGTTTATTTGATGTTTAAAGTTACAAAAAGTCGCTGAATTTTGCGGCAAGTTAGAATATATGTATGCAATAAAACCTTGATTTTATCAAGGTTTGCGAGAGGTTAGCAAAAGTTACTTTAAGCAAAACCACTTACTTAAAATCCCTCGCTCGAAAGAGTGTACCGGTTCAAGTCCGGTCAGCGACACCACCCAAAAACCCTGTAATTATCAGGGTTTAATGGCTTTGATGTGACAGGCTTTTTTTTCGTTTATAAGTGTTATTTGGGCAAACATCTAATAAGCATCTAATAAATACCTAACTGCCGCCCCCTGTGTTCACGCAGGAGTTTTTCGATGTGAGGTATTAGAGGCGACGTCCGAAAGCTGGATTTGTTTTTAAGTATGACCTTTCGAGGCTTTAAACAACTGAGTCAATTCGGTAATATTGAGCATGGTATTTCTCAATATTAGGGCGGTCTACAATATCAGCAGGGTTTGTCGGTATCAGTTTCATTTTAACAGCAAACTGCAGCGACTTTCTAATGTTTGAGTGGTAATGGCATATGCTGTTCCCGCTTAACCCTTTTGGGGACAGCGTATCGTAAAACCTTTGAATTTGGATTGCCTTGATTTCAGAGAGCTTTAGTTTCGTTTCTCTGAAATATTCAGATATTTGCTTTACGGTTCGTGAATAACCTGCGATAGTATATGATTGAAGCGAGGGTTTGAGCGATTCAAGCCATACGAGAATAAAGTCTGCGTATAGTGTATCTGCTGTGTCGGTTGCACTGATTGTTTTGGGTTTAGGCGGTTCGTCCTTGTATATCGGCTTTCTTATTGGGGTGAAGGTGAAGTCGCCTTTGGTTGTCGGGGCTTCTTCAATGAGTTCGCTGACCGTGGAGGAAAGCTCGTTCAAGAAGTTGTCTAAGAAAACCTTTGCCTTTTTCTTATTACCGCCGACTGCTTTTAACCCCGTGGACTTCCATTTATAAACCCACTTGCCGGTATTTGTGTCCTTGTAACCGGCTGCGGCTTGCCAGTTACCATTTTTTTCTTGTAGTGTGCCGGTTATTAGTCATAGCTCCTTCAGACCCTTATGCACCCCCTATTATTAGTTCTCACATTAATTATAGCATATAACAGAGAGCAATGCAAGGGATATTTTATATTAATACACTTATTAGTACACGGCGACTTGACTGCTGCTTTGGTTAATTATGAATGAAATTATGTTCAGTTTCGGAATTAAATAAGATTCTCCATTCCCGCCCCGTAAAGGCTTGATTTGTCCCTCTTTAAGAAGCTTATACATCTGATTTTCGTTTAGACCGCCGAGCATTTCTCTGAGCTACTTAAAGCTGACTACATCAGGATAATCGGTAAACATAAAGCCGTAGGCATCGGTTAGCGATATCGTATTATTATTGACCATAGGAATCGCCCCTTACGATTTTGCTATAAAGACTCTGAGGATATTACCGTTATACGGTGCTACGTTAGGATTAGCCCAGTTTCACTTAACGCAGCTCAATCTTATAGGTTTGCATCATTATTTGGCTATTTGGTGTTATGCTTAACTCCTTTATAAATTTGCGGGATTGTGACCGCAGAGGATTTCCTCACTTGAGAAACAATACCCAGCATCGCAGGTATTATCGTCCTCTATCATACTCACGACTTCTCTGTCGTTTACGCTCCATTTCTTCACGTTCTCTGATGATTTCGCGGTTTATATTGCCGCGTTCCGTCTGAATACCGCGCCGTTCAAGAGCTAATACGCCCTTACTCAGATGAATGGCAGGTTTTTTGTCGATACCCTGCACCTTGTAACTTTCGTGCGAAACCCTATCGTCTAAACCCATTCTCTCAAATACGCGGTTTAGCGCATCTGCCCATTGCTCGCGCCATTTAAGCAAAGATTTATGTTTATCCCATTCACGAATTTTTACAGTAAATCCTCCATAGGTTACAGCTCTGGTTGTTAGTAGAATGTGAGCATGGGGATTGCCATTTCGCTTATCGTGAATAGCAATATCGGCGCACATTCCTAATCTTACAAAACAATCCCTAACATAATCCTTGACAAGATTTATTTGTTCGCTTAGGTTTAATTCTCGCGGAAGAGCAATCAAGACTTCGTGGGCGACCCTTGAATCATCAAATTTTTCTGATAACTCAACCATATTTCATAATATTTCACGATTATTAAATTCGATTGGAGCTTCAGGCGGTAAAAGTATTGTTTCATAAACAACGCCGCCTTTATTTGTATAATCGTGAACTTTACCATAGTAATAATCCTTACACGCGGCATCCCCGTTACTGCGACCTAAATGCTTTGTATGAAGATGATAAATTGCCATATTGTACCTCCTTGCGTAAGTGTGCTATTATCATAAAAAACAGTTTAACTCTCATCCGTTTGTTTTCTGATTTTATGTAATAATTCTTCATCATTAGCGATAGTAGACAGAAATTTTTCAAGAGAAGCGAATTCAACATCCTTGTCTGCCTTTGACAAATTAGGCTGTAAGCTCAGATATTCTGGGAAATACTTTAGGAAACATTCACCAACATTAAATATTAGACTCTTGCTGGTTTTATTTTCTTTTTTTATTTCCCGTTGTTCTTTAGCTATGTGCCGCCGTTTGATCTGCTCAATCTCGTTCAGATCATTCTGTAGTAGCTCTGAAAAATTCATAATCATCACCTCCCCCACACAACTCGTCTGAAGAATGAACATATCTTTTTTCCTACAGACTTAAAGAAACCAATTACCTTGTTTTCTCGTTTACGTTTATCCTCATAATAAGGGGTTTTCTTAACTCTTGAATAACCTTCCGGTGTTAGCATTACAATGTCTTTCAAAGTCGCAAACTCTGACGGACGGATATACGGCTCATATTGTCTGCTCGTCGTCCTACTCTCACGATACAATATCTTTTGTGAGCGGGTCTGTGGTTGCGGTTTTACTTACCTTTTCGACCTCTCTACTGCCTGCAAGGTCGCTAGCATATTTCTGCGTTTCTGCGTCATTCGCTTGCAGAATTAACTTAAAAGGAAAGTTATCGCATAGAACCCTGCGCTCAAGTTCTCCATAGTGCATATCGATCTGGGCAATTGACTGAACTACTATTGCTATATTTACACCTTTATTTCTCAGGGTAGAAACAGCATTTGCCATAACTTCAATCTTTCCCAGTGCTGCGAATTCGTCTAAAAGCATAAGCATTTGCTGCGAAGATTTATCGTTTGAACCATATTTATTAGGGAGGCGTTTCAAAAAGTTTATAAGTTGAGTAACGATAAGCCTTATCGCCGGACTGTATTGTTTAATCTTTTCTTCCGGTGCGCGAAGCAAGATATTATAGTCATCCAAGTATTCCCATACAACATCGGCGTTCTCAGATGAAAACACTCTCCTTATCGTAGGATTTACAGCAAATTTAGTGATGCTATTGCTTAACTCCTCACCAATCCCAAGTAGCATTTTGTTATCCGATAAATCTGTTGCACTTGAGAGCTGATTGATATACATTTTTGCCACAGCATTATTACTGCTTTTGATTTGGCTTATCAACGAACTTAACGGTGTGGATTGAATAGCAGTCATCATCTTATTAAAATCCATACCGTCCATATTTATGTAATATAGAATCCCTCCTATCAAACACCTTCGAGCAGACAACATCCAAAACTTTTCTCTGGCACTCTTAGGTATCGGTATAATCGCCTCTACCAACCCTTCGACGTTCTGAATTATAGTATCATCGCCGCCTTGACGGATAAAGTTGAGCGGGTCATAGCTGAAAAAATTTTCGGATTCACCCGAGAAATCAATAACCATATACGGTCTTTTGGTTGATTTTAGTGAATTAAGTAGTTTTGTAGAGTGCCGTTTATGTCAATAGCGAATATAGGACTTTCATATGTCTCTAAATTGGGAATAACAATGCATTGCCACTTCCACTCCCGCCGATGATAAGGATATGTCCGTCAGTGCCTATAGGGATAAAAACTTTGTATTTCATTAATCCAATACGAACTGTGCCAACATAAAAACCATTAACGTAACCATCAAATGATAACATTTTATACGGGACTGTTCCAAAGCATTTGGCGATGCATTATAATCACCCTTGCTCTCCCCTTTTTTGGGCTGCTATTGTTCAAATCAAGCTCTCCTTTTAAAAATATTTTTAGACCTTGCTATTGATAGCGAAATCTGCTGTAATAGTTATGGTGATAGAATAACAAACGAGGTGTATACCCCGCTTGTTTACGAGGTGCGTTAAATCGTTTCGTCAAGTTCTGCTGGTGATAAGTGTTCAATCGTATTTTCGCATAAATCGTAAAGTGAGTTCCGATAATTACCCTCTTCAGCTGAGTTCTCAACGATGTAACATAGCAACTTTTCAATATTTGCCTTAACTCGCTCAAGATTCTTTCCAAAATCGAATTCTTCAATCAGTTCTGCTTGCTCAACAAGCTTTATGCGAGGTTTGCTTTGAGCTTTCTGATTTCTTAAACTGCGAACAAGTGCTTCGAGTTCTCTCTTACACATATCCGAAACGCACTTCTTAGCACCATTTATTTCGTGAACTTCTTCAAGCATCGCTTCAATTTGCTCTTTGCTTAGAAATCCTAACAACGCAGATAAAATTAGAGCTTTTGTGAATCCTAAATGAATCACCGGGGATTCATTTGTAAATAATTTTGCGAGTTTCATCATACGCTGAGCTGTGACAGCTGAAATTTCGCCGTTGTCTTCTAACCACTTCAACCATTTTCCGTGTTCGGTCAAAGCCTTTGCTTTGATAAAGTGTTGTCCCATTGATATAAATAATGTCTCCATTTTAATTTTGTCTGCCAAAATTTTCAATTTAAGTTCGTCAAGGTCGCTTGCATTAGCTATCAAATCCATTCACGTTCCTCCTTTTTAGGGTTTCTTAAATTTCACTATAAAATTTGCCGTTATATTAATTATATTTATTTTCTACTAAAAATGGAAGATACAGTGCCAGTACAACAACAGTACAAAAAAATACAAAGTAAAAATCGTGAAAGGTTTGATTTTGACGTGAGTAAAAAAATAACCCCCTCTTACAGTATATTTTGATACTATAGACAGCACGGGACTTTTTGGTAAGGGTCGCCCTAGGGCAATATTTTATGATTTTTTGACTTATTTAGATTTGGTAGTCAAAATAGAAAGGGCCAACCAATGGTATAAAAGGGGTGAGGTGGTTAGTAAAAAATTATCAGAAGATATTGATAAAGAAAGAATTGTGGTATCAGAAGACCGATTTATTGATAACTTCAAAAAGCAAGTAAGTGTTTACGGTGAAAAGTTGCATAATGCGTTCTGCTCATTAGAAGATTTTAATTATATTGATTGGAACAAAGTTGATGCTGAAGATGAAGATATGCTTGCTAAATGTTTTCTTATTATCTTTTTACGACTACTCAAACTACCACTTTCAGATGATTTGAAAAAATATTACAAGCTGATTAAAAAGTCCGTTGAAAGCACTACTGCAACAGAACAAAATGAGAATGATTTATCTGCTGAAACAGCGACAATTACAGGATATGATGAATATGTATCAGAGAAAGACCCACATAAAAAATTTGAAATGCTATATGGACATAAGACTCAAATGCCTCCTTATGTTATGAAAAACAAAAAAAATCACCGGTGACGATTATGGATGGCACATCAAAAAGCAAACGACAGAGAGTGCGATAACTGCACCCTCCGCTCTCAAAAATAATAACCGTTTATAAACCAACATATCATTAACAAAAATAAAATATCAAGGTTTCATTCATACACAGAAATTCAAAGATGAGACGTAAGGGGTCTCATCTTCCGAGGTCGTCATATTCGGAAATCAAGTAATTTGCCTGAAGCAACGGAAAGTTTGAGAACAGATTGACCGTACAATCGAATCTCAACAGCCTTGCTCTACCGACGGCTTGCTCAAGCTCTGATTCTATCAAGTAAAACTGAATATCCCGCAGGGTTTTATCCTCAAAGGTCGGGAACCAAAATCGTACTCCGTTATGCTCCGTCTGCTGAAACTTAGAACGGGCATATCTATTGAAGTCAAGACCCATAGAAAAAGCGAAAAGTTTGTAAATCCAGTCGGGTTGATGAGGTGTTCCTATAACATCAATGTTACAACCTTTCATAAAGTCACAGCCCGCAGTCGTCCCGAAAGTCAGGTCTTCGACACCGTATTTCTCACGACATCTCTTAAAAGTTATCGTATATTCAGAGCCGGACCATCGTTGTGTTCGATTGAATATATCAGGGGCTTTATTAATAAAACCTCTGCTCATTGATTTATCATAGTATTGGTTTAAAGTAGCCTTGTACCGAGATTTCTTACACCCGTGAAAAGTAATATTATTCTTCCCGAAACAGTATTCGCATATAGTTTGATTAATGGTGGCGGACACCATGAGAGTGCGCCTTCGGGCGCGAGCTCTTTTTTTAGTTTCTTCAAGTCTGAAATAGTAATGTCAATCTTGTTAGAGATAATGGAGCTTAGGACAATATCCTCATCGACGATAACGAAGCCATATTTACCTAAATCCGTTGACAACAGCCGATTGTGAGTAGTTATACTAATACCCTCAAAATTCCTAAAGGCTTTCAAGCTCGTTCAGATATTGTACGAACAAATCCGCGTCGGGGTGAGAGTTCTCTATAAGCTTCAACAGATAAGGGATTACCGATTTTCCGGCAGCATAATCCTTTTCGCTTGTACTCCATATGTAGTCGGGGATTATATCTTTAATCTCATGCAGGAACGGGGACATAATAACGTCAACCCCCATTTTACTAAACCGCCCGACAATCTCGTTTTTCAACTTATTAGTCGGAACTGCAACCAATACGTTACCCTGCAAGTCCTTCAGAGCCTCTATATATTTCTCGGTCTTACCTAAAGACGTCTGTGCTTTAATAATATGCCAGCCTGTCCTTTTCGATTTGATAGCTTTGTATAATTCTTTTGCGAAATCGTCCTCCGCTTCCTTGATAGATACATAGGTTTCCTTGAAGTTAGAAAGCCTCTCAAACTCGTGGTATTTTAGCCTTGATGAGGATAGAATATTAGTTCCGTGAGAGCAGGTATCTTTGTAAGGACAGAACCGGTCGCATGATTGCGGCTTATAATCCTTTATGTATTTGAGGTAATAATCCCAGCTTTCGTATTTATGTTTCCTGTCGCCAAAGTAAGAGTTATTATAAAGATAGTCGTTAAAACATCTCGCTCCCGATTCGATTTGAATAATGTTAGTCGCAAGTCCGAATAACTCATCATGATGGAGTTGTCTGTCCCCCGCTTCAAACTCACGGAATAACCGGCAGTTAGACTTGACCTCACCCAGAACATTAGAACGGTACGGAAGATGAGCGTTAGTCGTTTTCGGTTTTAAATTCACGCCCTTGATATTGGTAGAATCATCAAGATTTATCTGATAATATTTTAATAAACTCTTACCATTCTTGGATATTATAGTAGTAGAGTTTGGTGAACTTTTATCATTTACCAATACCTCAGGCGGATTTCCGTATGATACAGTGACATCCGGTTGGTCTTTATGATTGAGCCTTATTCCTGTGGCTTTTGAAAACTCTCTAAGTTTCCTCTTGTAGTTTGTAGCTCCGTATTTGTCTTTCAGATATAACGACATATTCATGAATAACAAATCGACTGCTATTTCCGGCATTGATTCATCGAAATGGATTAATCTCTTTCCTCCGTAATACATCTTGGCGGTATCCTTAATACATGACTTATCAGCCTCGGGAAACATGGTTTCAAATGATTTCAGTATAGCTTCCGTTACTTTTCTATCCGATATGGGGGCATCATTCAGGAATACAGCCCGAAATTTATTGCCGTTTTCGCCGATAAGGGTTTCATATGCAAAGAGCATAGGCAGGTTATATCGTTCCGACCTGTCCTTTACTTCCTCAAACGTGACTCCTCCGTCAAAGTCAAGTGCGAATAACTGCTGTTGATTAAAATTAGCTTTATTTCGCTCGCCCTCGTTAAAGGTAGCCGGACAGAATGTGTATCCTTCCTTGCCGACCATTTGAACGAACTGCTTGATATTATCCTGACTTACAGACTGAATGTTCTTCCCTATCCGATTGCTGATTTGCCCTGCCGTAGAGCTGTCGGGTTTAACTGAATTACCCTTGACGTCTAAGCTACATTGGAATATTGAACTCATAATCTTTCGCCCCTTAAATATATTTTTTACCTTATAGTGGAGATTGAAATAATAGAAATATTATTTCGGAACACATATAGATAAAAAATAATAATAGACTATAGACATGGCAAAAGATTTAATTGATATGATCGGTATTAAGATGTGGCGAATACATGAAGCGTTATGGAAACAACAGACGTTTAATAAATTATGTTAGTTCCTTATTATATATTTTTTGTGAGATATGGCAGTCCGTCCGTTATGGACGGCTGCCGTTCTCACCTTTTACTGTATTCAAGCCGCCTCAACAGCCGCTTCCGCCACAGCTTGAACCGATTCACTAACAGCAATTATCTCCTTAAATCCCTGCCCAAACCCCTTAGCCCTCACAGCCTCATCAGCCGACAGTTGACTTACAACCTCGAAATTATATAACAAGTAGGGCTGTCCTGTTTTATTCGCGATTTTCTCAAGAGTTATCCGTGCAACTACCCCATAAATCGGAATCATCTTGCCGATGAGCCGGGTCATGTACTTTTGGAATATCAACTTACTCGACACAGGCACACGAACAATCCGTGGATTGGTTTGTAACTACTTGTCATAATCGGGCGTTGGATAACAGTCCAGTCAAGTCCTAATTTCTCCAGAGCTTCCTCAGAACTTAATGCGGATTCGACTCGGATACCAAGATTGTGCCAAGGGGCGAAACGTACATAAAACATAGTTTCTACGTTTGCAGGCATGATAACAACTCCTTATAAATAAAAATTACGCCGACCCTGTTAAGGGTGACGTTGTATATGGTAAGAATATATAGTTGGAGTAAGAAGGGATACGGATGAGAAAGAGAAAAAAGTTTGAAACATTTCCACCTTTTAGATTTTTAATTTAAATGGGTTGACTTATGGCTAATTATGGGGTATAATGTTATTGAAAAATTTTAAATAAGGAGCAAAAAATATGAATGATTACTTTGTTCAAACTTGGGAAGAACTAGAAAATGAGTTGTTTAAGGATAACTATGACACTACAATAGATCGACACAGGTCAAATTACGTCTTTAGAGGTCTTTCTGACTCGTCTTATGACTTAAAAACGAGCCTCAATAGGGTGTGTGGTGATAATTTAATACTAGAGCAGTGCTTGCTTAGGAATTTCAAAAAATATGCTTCCGGTGAATTGGGAGAAAGGAAATTTTGGGAAATGGTTTCCATAGCTCAACATCATGGTTTACCAACGCGATTGCTTGATTGGACTTTTTCTCCTTTTGTTGCATTGCATTTTGCTACTGAAGATTTTTCAAAATTATGATAAAGATGGTGTTATTTGGTGCGTCAATTTTGTAAAAGCACATGAATTTCTACCACAAAAATTAATCGATGCCTTACATAATAATTATGCGTATGGATTTACAACGGAAATGTTGGATGAACTTGTTCCCGATTTTATGAAGTTAAAAGCCCTTTGTGCAAACGGAGAAGAATATGTAACGTTTTTTGAGCCACCATCAATTGATAATAGGATTGTAAATCAATATGCACTCCTTTCTGTAATGTCTGATCCTTCAAAGACCTTAACGCAATGGTTAGAAGTATATAGTTGATATTTATAGAAAAATAACTATACCTAAAAAACTTAAACTAGAAATTCGTGATAGACTTGACCAAATAAATATGACAGAAAGGATTATCTATCCCGGATTTGATGGCTTGCGCAAATGGCTAGCGCGCCATTATACTCCTACGGAATCTATAAAGGCAATAATGATAAGAAAGCAATAGAAAGAGTAGGTGGCTGAGAGGTTGATTAATTCGAGTCCATAATTTTAAACATACGTTGCTTTCTTTTGCAAATCATTTCGTGAAGATGCATAAGATAGTTCCATATAATTAAAACTTGAAATCATGTTATATATCCCAATTCCTCTGCTTTTTTATATTCACGATTACTAGCTTTTTCATTATGTTTTAAGTCATAATATTTACCCAAATAATAGGATATAATTCCAATATTATGAAATTTTTCTCGTGCTTGGCTAAATAGCTCATAAGCAAATTTTAAAGCATTATCATCACCAATGTACAATAAATATTCAATATACCAGACATACCCTCCGAAAAGAAACTCATGAGGAGTCAATTCGTTGGTTATCTTATTAGAGTCATGTAAAATTCTAAAGTCAGCAAGTATAGAATCACTATATTTTTCATCACTAACTTTTAACATTTCCAAAGATATTCTTGCCCTACAAGCATATAGCATAATATAATTTTTATCATAATCAAACGCTTTTTCAATAAGTTCACGAGATTCGTTAATCTTATTTTTATCGGAAATTGATAACGCTACCGCATAAAAAGCAATTGCCTCTGCGGAGGTTGGCTTTAATTTATAAGCCATGCCAAAATCGTATAAAGCATTTTTAAAATCTCCCTTTATTAAGTAACAAAATACACGCAGAATATAACCATAAAAAAATTTAGGAGATTTTTTAATTGATTTCGTACAATATGAGATAGCAAGGTTATTATTAGTCAAAGCATATAACATTGCATATCCACGATATGCAATGTTATATGAAGTTTTGTCACTTTTAAATTTAGATAAAACAATATCAAAATCATTTTTTGCTTTTTCAAACTCAAAACAACAATAGTACAAATTTCCCCTAAATGAATATGCCAATGATTTATATTACTGACTTGAATATATTTTTTCAATTTTTTTAATTAAAAAATCATCAGGAGCTTCTATTGCACCTCGTTCTATGAATTTAGAGCAATATTCAATTGATTTAATATATTCCTTTAATTAGCATAGCACAAAGCCGTAAGCATATACGCAACAGTAAGCTGAGATTCTAATTTTTGTGTTTCTATAAAATCAAAAATTGCACAACGTAAATCACGTATATCGACCTTGTCTTTTTTCTCTTTACTCTCATATTTTGAAAGGTACATAACTCCCCTAAATAAATAGATAGGATAAAAATAAGGGATTTTTTGAATAATTTGACTACAACAAGCGATACCGCTATTGTAATCTCCCAAAATATTATAGTTACTCATAGCCCAAAACAAAGCTTCGATATTTTCTGGATTATGTTTTAACGCTAATAGTAATTCTTCTTTAGCTTTAGAGTGTTCTTGTTTAAAAACATACTCTTTTCCTAAATCAGCGTGTTCATAGGTGATTTGCTCTTTAAAAGTATCAAACATTGCAGATAGTTTTTCTGTGATAGTTAATAAATCATTTGAGAGTATGATTTCAGCTTCCGAAATGTCATTTAATTCTTTCTTTACATTTTTAAGAGCATTTTCATAAGTCTCGTCAAACTTATTTTTAGTTTCGCTATTAAACCTCTCAATATCATTATTGGGTGAAGCAAAATTGAATTTTTCTCCAAGTAAAAACACAACCTCATCAAAACCTAAAATAGGTATTAAAGATCCATTAAGTGCATTAACCAATTCATTAACTTTTTTAGAAGGTTTTTCTTTATGATAAAGGCACCAATAGATTTTTTCTGCTCCAGAATTTTTTAATAATGCCATTAGGTCAGGGTCGTTACCGCTATGTCCTATAACTATTGGCGTATAAATAAACAGCAATTCTTTAAGCTTTTTATCCCATTCATCTTTTAGTTCCTCTAACTCTTTAGAAGTATTTAAAGGTTTTAAAAAAGTGTCTCCATGTATTTTGGCGATAACAGGTATACTTGTAAATTGCTCAATATGTACCGCATGATTTAGGTCAGATACACTAAACGCTTTCTGCCTTTCAAAAGTATATAATGAATCTTCAACCAAGTAGTCAAAATTAGTAGTTATAACTAAATTACCTATTTGACTTAAAATCTTTGATAAATAATAATATCCAGAACTCGGAATGCCTTTAATAATTTCGTGATGAAGAGTTTTTTTAGCTTTAACATCTGCATTTTTAAAATTATTCTCAAATATTTGAGAATAGAAATTACCATAATTGTCGTTCAAATAATTATCCTCTCTGAAATTAGAGGCTTCTAATGGTTGTCGTGATTCCCATTCTTCAAACCATTCTTTTGCTAGTTCATTACCTGACTTAATATTAGAGGTAAGCGAAGCCCCAGCTCCCAAAATGAAGCAATATTTCTGACCGTTTTTTACTACATCCTCATATACAATATTAACCAATTCATCTGCTATCATATTTTTACCTCCAATGTTAAATAACTATATATGTTATTTTAACATATATCCTAAATTCCCAGTTAACATAACGATGATTTGGGCGGTTCTACCTCTAAAACCACAAACAAGCCATTCTGCTTGGCAGTGATTACACCGATTAGCGGTTTGTGCACCTAACATTCAAATCGTTCGACCAATTCAAGTTCATCAATCAACTCATCCATAGTGAATTTTGAGTATAGTCGTGCTCGTTTCATAGCATTGTGCAAGTGAGAAACGCATATGAGTGCAACGAATGCCACGAATAACTTTCCGTCCAACGACAACTCTGACGATACATTTAAACTCCGCATATCTAACCGATCTTTCACGTTGTCAAAAGCCTTTTCGGCAACATCCTTATTGCGATAAATGTCTAAAGCCCGTTCAGCACTCAGTTTTTCGTTACCAATCAAAGCGAAATATCCAAAGTTTTTGCGCTCATTGGCGACAACATCTTCTTTAAGTGTCACTTTTGTGCCCCTAACAGGTGTGCTTTTTACTGTAAAATACTGCTCATACAGGGTTTCGTTCGTTTTAACCAAATTCCCCGATTTTAATTCGTAATTAAGTTGACTTAGTAATTTTGACAGGGCACGTTCATCATCAAGTGTCCTAATTGAATCATAATAAAGATGTAAATACATCCACTTATTTTTGCCAATTTTGCCTTTGGGATTACGTTTATGGTGCCATTTAATTGGTACACTAAATCCGAATGTATCGCTGTCAAGGAGCAGATTTCGCCAGTCGCGAACCGTCTCCCTATGCCGTGCCAATTCTGCCACAACATACTTGAGAGAAAGTTTAGTCCCCATAAGAAATTTCAACTTTTCGGTATACAAATCGTTGATGTTTTTTTCGCTGCAAAAACCTCTGTCAAGAACAAGCTTTTTATTGCCGTCACAGCCCAAAAAATCCATGTCCGAAACCAACTGTTTTATCGTTGACACATCGGAAATATTTCCCGCTAACTTTTTGTAATAAAACGGCAGACATGACTCTTCGCCGTATAGTACAGCAAGGTTAATCTGTTGCAATTTGTCATGGTCTTTATTTTTGCCGTGCCGAACCTGTTTTAACGATTTTGAATAACTCGAAATGCTTGTTGTGTCATACGCAATATACTCTTTTTCGGCTCTGCGACTGCATTGAAGCCTAAAAAAGTTGAGACGTTGTTCTTCTGTAATATTGGCAAAAATGTCAGTACTTTGCTGTGAAGGTATTTCTTTTCCAAACGGGTGAGTATGCAACTTGCTCCATTTTCTAAACCTTGAAAGAGGATTTTTGTCCTCTAAAATCAGGTAATACGCAATCGACAGTATCTGCTTATAGTGTCGGGAAAGCATTTCTCGAGGTCTTCAGCAATTCCTGTATTCTCGGTAATGTTATCGAGCAGATATGTTGCACCATAAAAACTACGTTTAGCATTAAGCCACGAAATGTCGGTATCAGACAGCGAACTTCGCTTTTTCTTGGTGGTTGGTTTTATCTCGCCCGTGACCGACTCGACAATCCCGATAAGACGCCGTTTGCTACGTGATTGCTGTTTCTCCTTATCCCAAAAACTTTCCGATTCATATGCGTATGTCACGCCAATCCGCTTATCATGCTGTCTTACAACTGCCATAATGATGTTCCTCCTTGACAACTGTATCGTTATGTTAAGCATACCACATAACGATACAGTTGTCAAGAGAAATATGCAAGTTTATCATGTTTTTTTGACTTTTTTCGCCAACCTCGTTATGTTAATCGGGAATTCAGGATATATAAATTGAGAACACAACTCCTTTCGAAATTAATTTACAATTAATTTCGAAATATGACATATAATTTTAACATTATTATCGCTATATCAAGGATATGAATAAAGTTATCACTTCCTATAGTGAATATCAATGTCCAACCCCGCATCTCCCCCTCCCCGAAATATATATTATTCTGATATATGGAGCAACCTAAAAGCCCCATAAAATATATGGAAAACTCACATGGCAAAAGTAAATATCGCAGGCAACAGTTGTGTTATCACATCAGAAATCTCAATGGCGGACTTGGAAACGGTGAAGAAATACCACCCGTCGGCTCTTGCTTTGTATGACCCTGAAACGAAAGAATCGACGTTCAAGGTCGGTATAGGCAGTAACAGCGTCAACGACCACGGAGTCAGCTTCGGCGGAACGTCGAACGACGAGGCGAAATTAACGACGGCAACGCTTTCAATCCCGTCCGACGTTGAGGATGCAAAGGAATATGTTCTCGACAAAGCGGGTCTGGCTATTGCTAACCTCAACAGAATTGAGGAGAGTATTGACGGAGAGTTGGAGGCGATTCGTGCCGAGTGTGATAAAAAAATGTAATTTGGACAAAACTTTCGCTGACTTCGGAATCACCGATAAATGCTTTCTGCTTAATGTCGTGAAAGCGGATAATGCAATCGGGGACAGGGCATTGTTATCGTCAGTACATCGAATAAAACGGCAGACGAAAAGATGTTAGAGCTTGTTAAAGCTAACGCCGGAAAGGGCAAAAAGTATTTGAGCAATTTCACGTTGCAGGAAGACCTCCGTGTGTTCTATTATCAGCGTTACGGGGACGGCGTTGGAGTTTATCGTCCACGGTTACGCTGATGTTTACGATGAAGAAGCGTTTTTGAAGTATGTTAATAATCACAGCGGGTATTTTTACAGCAAGCTTCACCCGTCAATTTCAAAGCCGCAAATGGAACAACTCTACAAGGCAATCTTTGAGAAGCGGACGTTAAAGCTTAGGATTTGTGCCGCATATACAGCGGATTTCAGAACTGGGCTACGACCGTTAGCACGATACATATATCCCCGCCGAAAGCAACACATATTTGCCATCCGCATATTCAAAACAGCGGCTGTATCGGCTCGTATGCAGGGCGGTTTTAGGAATATATGGAGCGGAAGGATTATGTCGGAGCAATTTCTCAGGCAACGGCTTCCGCCCGTAATCTCAATTTCTTTGATTCTACCGTTATTTCGGGGCTTTCAAGGGATTTGTCGGGAACAAGCATAAAGCACGGTGAATATAGACCAAGAAGCATATACGAAATGGCTCTATGAGCTTGACGACGACACGTTCAATAATATCCGTATGCAGGGGCATTCGCACGTTAATATGGGCGTTTCGCCGTCAGGAGTTGATACAAGTCACAGAGCGAAAATCCTTGAGCAATTGGAGCAGGATATGTTCTATGTCTTTATGATTTGGAACAAATCGCTGTCAATTCATACGCTCATCTATGACATCAAAAACAACATTATGTACGATAATAGCGACATTCCTGTTAAGCTTCTTTATGACGACGAGATGTATTCGTTCCTAACCGACGCTAAAGAAAAGGTTAAGAATGTTTCGGAAATGCCAAGAGTTACTAAACCTAAGCCGGCTAATAAAAAAAGCGAAAGCGAGTTGGAAAAGGCAGCGAAAATAATGCTTGCAGAAAGGTTGCTATTGGCAGGCGAGGAATTTGACTCTGACCTCGCAATGTACGGATATTATCCATACTCGTTTTTAGACGACCCATATGATTTAGGAGATGCCGCATGGTTACGACTTTCAAAACATCTCGGGGTATGTATTCCTTTGCGTTGACAACATCGAATTGCGAAAGAAAGTCGCCGCCTCCCACAAGCATAATGCCTACATAAAAGCGATGTTTGATTTCCGTACCCGCTTAACAGATGCCCAACATTACGCGGCGGATTGGTGTGAATTACAAGCAAAAATAATTTGAAAGGGGTAAATTTATGCCGTATATAACAATCAAACAGCCGCCGAAATATTATCAGATGACCTTTGAGGAAATCATGGCGGGGGTTGACGATTTAAGCAAATTCGTTCAACAGAACGACAGTAACACCCGCACCTACTTCGTCGAACGCCCTAACAACAAGCTTTTGAAGAACACCGACGTTGAGGGTATGATAGAAGTTTTGCGGCAATTTAACACGCAAAAAGCGGCTCTGTTCAATGCGGACAGGGCTTCGCTTTATCACACTTTTCATATTCCGAAAAGCAGCGGCGGATTGCGTAGGATTGATGCACCGCTGCCGGAATTGATGAACGCATTGCGGGAGCTGAAAACAATCTTTGAAACATATATGTTTGCGCTATACCATACTTCGGCGTTTGCATATGTTCGGGGACGGAGTTATTGAACTCCAAAAGGCGTTAAGCCTTTGTTTCTCAAACGGAGGACTTCCGCAGGGAACGCCCATTTCGCCCTTTATCACAAACGTAATGATGATTCCGCTCGACCATAAGTTGAGCAACAGTTTGCGGCAATAATCAAATCACAATCGGGCATAAACGCAAAAAACAATTCAAGGCGATGCTTGATAATTACATTCGCGACAGGCAATCAGGACGCGGTTGGGACAGGCATGATATTCAGGTTTTATTGGGCTTAATCAGCTACTATAGAATGGTCGAGAGGGAGTATATTGATTACGTTATTTCTCAATACAGCAAAAAGCACCGCCTGAATATTGAGATTTGTATCAGACAGGATATTTCGGCGTAGCCAATTGACAGCTGACTCCTCAATACCCATAATGGATAGCCTATGGCTTGTAAAACCGCAAAATAGGCGTTTCGAGGTTTTACCCGAAGCAAATACGTTGGTCGGCAATCGCAAATTCTTCAGGATTCATCCCGGTCCTAAAGGACCTCCGTGAATCCGTTCCGAACTTGCTCCGCTACCAAATCAGTGTCATTAGGGTTGGTTTATGAATTTTGAAACGTGTCAAAACAAAACACGACCCTATTGGGAATGAAAGGAATGATTTTTTTGAGGGTAGGATGTTTGAGGGTTAGTACGGCAGAGCAGAATATTTCAAGACAGGAAGTTCTTATGGAACAGCTCGGAGTGGAGAAAGTATTCGTTGATAAATTATCCGGTAAGGACACAAACCGACCTCAGCTTAAAGAGGTTACTGCCGCCAAGTTTATGCAGCGTGTCGGATTGAAAAAGAATACGTTCTATCGGAGGGTTAGGGTGACGGCAAAAAATGAGGTTAGCTGAAATTCTGCCTTGATTTTGCAAGCCAATTGATTATAATCACTGGGTCGTAATTGGAAAATAAAAATCAAAAAATTCCTACCAATGGGTGTAGCTAAGAAAAAAATCTTTAAAGCTACATATTAAATCTTAATGTAAAACCGATATATGGATAGGATGTATATGGCTCACCATCTTCTGTAATACCCTCTTCATACTCACCTATTTCATCAGTATCAAACTCTAGCATTTCATACAAGCATAATGACTCTAAATAGACATACATATCTTCATAGCTTATTTATCACAGTATTTTATTGCTATTGCCCAAGCTTCAAAAGCGTTATCGCGAGGATTTGTTTATTTTTTGTATACATTTGAATTAATCTCCTATCTAATTCTGTTCCATGATATTATTTTACCATATCCACATTCAAAATGTCAAGCAAAAATAGAGGTTTATAAATTTCAACTCTTATTTTTATGATAAATCCTTTCAAACGCGAAATACTAATCTAAAGGAGTGATGCAAATGCCAAAGGACAGTCAGATTGACCCAAAGGAAGTACGGAAAATCAAGTCAAAGGGCGGAACGACCATAGCAAATGATGAAGCTGACGGCGGGAATCGAAATAACAAAAAGCAGTCCGACAACCGACATAAACCCGGAAGTGATAAATAAAGGAAGGGATTGACTATATGAATACTCCAAAACCTGATGACCGCAGGGATAACGAATCAAAAATAAAGAGTGCAATGGCGAATCCTTAAAGTCATGGAAAAGAAAGCACCGACCGACTGCTCCGTGCCGCCAGAGTAGGCACGTTATACCCCAAAAATAAACGTGATGCCGTGATTATTCACGCACTCGAAAACGAGCATACCGTCATTCAAGCGAATGAAATTTTGGCGGCTTTGGGGCTTGAGGTGTTGTAGGCTTGTTCTTATTCGACACCTTTATTATTATACAGGATAGGGCGTTGGTTGTCAAGGGTTGATTTTGACTGCTAAACCCTCTTTGTTACCGTTAATCACTTCCATTATCTATCTCTCAAACTCATAAACCTCGCAGTTACCGACCTCAAATGTCGCTTCCTCCCCCTCGGGAATACCATTGAAATACCACAAGACAGTCCTAATGACGTGACCGTGAACGACGAGCAGAATGTTCCTGCCTCTATATTTGAGGAAAACATCGTCCAAACATTCAAACACCCTTTTAGCCGTATCCCTGATACTCTCGCCGTTTGGAATGACGACATTATCAGACCATTTGCGGAGCGTTGGCACATTGTAAACATCCTTGACAAACCTGCCCTCAAAATCGCCGAAATCTCTTTCACTAAGCCTTTCATCGCTTACAATTTTGCCGCCGATATGTAATTGCCCGGCAACAATTTCAGCCGTTTCCATAGCTCGTTTCAGCGGCGATGAAATAATAGTATCAATCCCGCTTGACAACAGAGTTTGAGCGATTTCACAAGCCTGTTCCCGCCCCTTTTGGTTGAGCGGAATATCTGTTTTGCCTTGAATTTTCCCGGCAGAGTTCCAGTCGGTCTGTCCGTGGCGTATTGCGTAGATTTTCATTCGTTATCTCAATCCTTCCAATCTCCTCAATTCTGCTTGTCGTGCGGCAAGTCCATACTGACCTCCCGTTTATCTAAGAAAATCTTCCAACTGCTTCCTCGTAACCCCTATATCCTCGATAGAATCAAGCTTTCGCCCATCCATTCTAAACGCCGGAACAACCCAAACGCCGGACTGCCTAAACGCATAATTATTTGCGTTTTGCAGTTCTTTTTCATATTTACCGCTTGTTATCGCATTAAGAAAATCAGACATATTAAGCAGATCCTCAACAACTTTCGCAAGCTCGGCGGGGTTCTCAATATCTACCCTGTCAACCAAAGCGGCATTGTACATACGCTTATGATATTCCCAAATATCTGTGCCCTGCTCTATAGCGTAAAACATTCCTTGAATACACAAATCGCTGTGTTTGCCATAACGTTCGGGGCGGGGGTGTGATTCGCATGGTCGCCATATTACTTCTATATCGGGGAAATTCGGCAATAATGCCAGCAGGTGTTTATGCCCCGTTAAGCAATAAGGGCAAGCATAATCGAAAAAGACTTCTAATTGCCGCACATTAACCGCCGCCTTCCTGTATATCCACAATCTCCGCATCATAATTCCCGTCCATATAACGAATGATTTCATTCAGCGATTCCCGCACATGAGCGGCGTCGCCTGAAACAACGGCGATACCGATAGTCAGCGTTTGGTGAACATCCTGCGTGTCAACCTCGGCTATAGATACGTTGAAACGCTGCTTTGTCCTGTCGATAATACTCCTTTCGAACCTGCCGCTTGTCCTTTAAGGAGGACGAATTCGGGATGCGGAAAGTTAGTTTAGCTGATAATATGTACATAATTCACCATCCTGTTTTATAATATTATAGCACGTTTGCATTGGAATTTCAATAGTTTCACAATATTTTTTTCAAAACCCCTTGACAAACCCAAAATTTCGGTGTATAATATATCATAGGCAAGGTCAATTTGGCTTTTCCAATTCAGTTTGATTAGGGGTGTTTACTATGTTAGTGTATGTAAATGAGGGAAAATTTAATAAGTAGTAAAACAACCATGCGTCCGTATATTCGCCGTGGCTTGGGTTGTCGCGGCTTTTTTGTGCCTATGTAAAGAATATCACGGCGCCAACTGAAAAGGAGAATAATTTGAACGAGAAAATTACTATCATATCCGGTGAAAAAAACTGGATGGAATCAACCGCTCTCTCGCAGTTAGAGGGCGTGTCCCGGCTTGACGGGGTGACAAAAACAGTCGGGCTTCCCGATTTGCACGCCGGGAAATCCCCCGTCGGAATGGTGTTTACGGCAGAAAATGTCATCTATCCGCACTTAATCGGCAATGACATCGGCTGCGGAATGGGGCTGTTTGCAACCGGTGTTGAACTCGGCAAATATACTGAAAAACGCTGGGTTTCCCGCTTAAATCATATTCGGGAATTGGGCGATATTGAAACCGAAAATCCCTACGATGAAGAAAGCCCAATCAGGGATTTAGGCACTATCGGCAGCGGCAATCATTTTGCAGAATTTCAGAGAATTGAGGAGATTTTTGACGAAGCGGCATTTGCGGAGCTTGGTCTGCCGACAAAGGAAATCGCCCTGCTAATTCACAGCGGTTCACGGGGCTACGGTAATGATATTTTCAAGGCTCTCAACTATGAAATCGGCTTGAGCGGCGAAAATGCGGCACATTATCTTTCGCAACATGACAACGCATTAAAATGGGCAAAACGCAACCGTATCATCACGGCGGGCAAACTTGTTGACTGGCTTGGTTTTAGTGCAACGCCCAAGCTGCTGATTGATTTGCCGCACAATTATATCGAGCGGCAGGGCGATATTTATACCCACCGCAAAGGGGCGGTAACGTCCAAAGCGGGGCTTGTTGTCCTGCCGGGTTCACGAGGAAGTTTGACATATATCCTCAAACCTGCCGAAAATACGAGCATTTCCCTTGATTCTCTTTCGCACGGTGCGGGGCGGAAATGGGCAAGGAGTTTGTGTTTTTCAAGGATTAAGAATAAATACGACCGTGACAGTATTCGCCGAACTTCCCTAAAAAGTGCCGTTGTTTGTCATGACACAAACTTGCTGTTCCAAGAAGCACCGGAGGCTTATAAAAATATCAAGCCTGTTCTTGATGCCTTGCTTGAATATAATCTGGCAACCGTCGTCGCAACTCTTCGCCCGCTTATAACTTTTAAGGGTTAGGGGGCGGCGGCATGGAAATACAGATTAGTTCAGGGCGAGGGCCTGTCGAATGTGAAATGGCGGTAAAAAAATTCGCCGATGTTGTAATCGCCGAGTTTGAAAAGGCCGTTATAAAATCCTCATATCCGGGGCTGAAAATCGGTTGCCTTAAAAGCGTTTTGATCGAAAGCGAGCAGGATTTGAGTTTCTTGGAGGGTTCTGTAAAATGGATTTGTCAAAGCCCGTTTCGCCCGAATCACAAACGAAAAAACTGGTTTATCGACGTTAGCGTTATGAAAAGCCATAACACGACAGAGTTTGACAGCGAGCTAATCCGCTTTGATACGTTCCGAAGCGGCGGCAAAGGCGGGCAGAATGTCAACAAAGTTGAAACCGGCGTTAGGGCGACGTATATTCCAATGGGAATTAGCACAGTTTCGACTGACGGCCGCAGTCAGCATATGAACAAAAAACTCGCCCTGCAACGCTTATCCGAAATGATTGCAGAGCAGGATTCGGACGACAGGCGGATTATCGAACATCTTAACTGGTTAGAGCATACCCGGTTGGTTCGGGGGAATGCTGTTAGGGTTTATGAGGGGGTGGAGTTTAAGAGGGTTAAGTAGGGGTCAAAAAATAGCGTATGTTCTGAAAAGTTGAATGATGAAGCCATAATAGCGGGCTTCATCATTTTTTATTAGTATTAAGCGGGATGATTATGGGTAACATACTTCAAAGCCTCCAATCTGAGGGGCGTCATCAAAGCCCTCCAAAACAATTTTTCTGCCCATACTGTTGCCCGGCAACTTTATTAACAGTCATACGAGGGACTGAAATCCCTCGCATGGCTGTTAATACTTTTAAAATAAATTTCTGTTTTCTCTTTACATATTCGCTGATGTGTGCTGTAATATTAATGAAAATTAACCCGTTCATTTATTAGATGAGAACCTTTAGGGGTGGATAAGAGATATAAGATTTTTCGTGTATTTTTATTGGATTATTTGTGAACACTAATTTTTGATGTAATTCTGATATTATCAAGCTTTTCAGATTTTGCACCTTGAAAACCAGATAAAACCAAGCTTAGAGCGGGAACAGGATACCGCAGATTTCCGCAGGATGCAACAGAGTGAAACTGTATATCAACGTCTTAAAATCCCTCGCTCGAAAGAGTGTACCGATTCAAGTCTGGTCAGCGGCACTAAAACTTACCCCCGCAAAGTCTGGTTTTAACAGGGTTTGCGGAGTTTTTGTTTGGCTGAAAATTCCGTCTTGACCGCTACTTATCCGCTATTTCATTTTTTGCCGATTTATTGGCCGACAGCTTTTGAAAAATTAATCGTATCAGCAAGGGCATCCAACGCACGGGCTTGAGTTTCACGAAATGAATGTGCGTAAATTTGTAAAGTTGTGGTGGGCGTGCTGTGACCCATTATCGACTGGACGGTCTTAACATTTGAACCGTTCGAGATTAAAACCGAAGCCGAAAAATGGCGGAAACTGTGAGTTGCAACATACCGCAATCCCGCCCTGCGATTTGGAATAAAGCGATATGCAATTTACCACAATAAGATTGCTTTTCAAGTCAATATCAGACCATTCAAGCCCCAAAATTTCGCCCAATCTGAATTTCGTATAAAGAACCAGCGTATAAAATGCAACGTATTTATAGTTGTCTTCAGGCTCATTTTGGAACAAAAACAACATCTGTTGGGCTTCTTCGAGTGAGTAAATCGACCTCTTTTGAGTGTCGGGTTTCGGGAGAGTAACCGCTCGACATGGTTTGTTCTGCAAAAGTTGCATTTTTATAGCGTAGTCAAAAATCGTTGAAATCAGCAAAATGTGCAACTTGATTGTTTTCGCCGACAGCTTACCGTTCCGATTATACCTTGCGGCACACTCATTTTCCGCACTCATATCAAGTATCAGCTTTTGGATATGGCGGGGAGTTATGCGGTCTAAGCGTAAATGCCCGATGGATTTGTAAATGCGTTTTTCAAGCCAATGATAGTCCTCGATTGTTTTAGGTTTTAGCTTGAGTTCAGCGTATTCGCAAAACCATCGGCGGCTGAAATTCTCAAATTTAACCGCCGATGTCACCTGCCCTTTCATGCAATTTTCCTCAAACATAACCGCCTGACAGTCGAGTTCTTTTTCAATCTGCCGCTCCGTCATTCCGTCCGCCGCTTTCCAAGTCATGGTCTGCTCCATGTGTGCCCCGCTTGTGCTGTACCCGCAAGAAACACGAATTTGCCAAGAATTTTTACCTCTTTTTCTAATGGTAGCCATAAAAAACATCCCCTTTCAAGATATTATAATTTTTATGACATACCCCTGTATACTTATATTTTATCACATTACCACGGTTAATGTCAAGTCGCAAAGTAACCAAACTTTGCTATAATTATATAGTATACAGGAATATGTCGCTTAGATTTTGCGAAATATCACCTACTATGCGACTTCTTCCTCTGCAATTTCGGCGGATTCAAAAACGCTTCCAACCTCTCCCTCAAGTCAAGCCGCTCGATAAAATCATAGACTTTCGCAACAGTATTCTTCAAAGCCGACAATTCATTTTTTAGTTTCCCGTTTTCAAGTTTAAGATGAATCTCGCCTTGTACATCGTTCTTTAACCTTGCGTTAGCGGCGACTAAATTCTGAACCTCGTTTTTCAAATCAGAAATCTCCGCTTTAAGTTTCTTTTTCGATTTATCAAGAGCGATATATTTCTGAGCGGTCGCTTGCAGGTTATTATAATCGTCAGCATTAATAGTCACTTTGTTGCCAATAAGAGCTTTTTTGACTTCGACATTCTCAACCGATTCAATGTCAACTTTCTTTTTCGCAATTTTGTCAAGCTCGGTTTTATTGGATGCAATTTTCTTTTCGTTTTCGTGGATGTCAAACCCTTGACTATAAAGCATAGTTTCGTTTTTGGCAATGTTGTATCCAATTCTGAAATTTCCTCCGCCCGTTTTTCTTTTTCAAGCGTTTGCTTGAAAATTTGCCCCGCACGGGCGGGACGGGGTTTATCAAATCCTGTGGATTTGAAAGTGATATTAGATATACTTTTGTAGCCAAAGTTGGCTGTAATATTGCAGTCAATTTTGGAAGTTGGCTGTAAAGTTATAGCCAACTTGATATTAAAAACCCCGAATTTAATATTAAGTTTTTCGCAATGACATTAAAAATAATATCATTTTTCATTGAGCATTGATGCTAAAATTAATATCAAAAATCAGAAAGTGATATTAAAAATGCCGAAATTAATATCACCTATGCCCTCGCTCCAAATTGTGACGATATTAACTTGCCAATACAGGCAGATAAAATATCGTCACATCGTCACGTCAATTAATTTGACAGACAATTAAAATAATCCGTCAACTATTTTTCAACACCCCCTATTATATGGGTCATTTTAGAAGGTTTTTTGAAAAGTTTTTTAAATTCTATGTATTTCACAAAAATAAGGAACTAAAATGGAAATTAATTAGTGATATTACACATACAAATTCTGAATATCAGAAATCAAAATAGGCGGTGAGGTGTTTGATTTCAAAGAAGACTAAAAGGCAGTTTCGAGCGGAGGCTCTTGCTTTGCTTGAAAAATCCTGTCGTTCTGCGGCTGATTTTGAAAAACTTGGCGGGGAATATGACAATTGGAGAAATTAGCGGTGCGGCGAAGAAAGCGGCATGAAATCGCTTATTCTGCACCTAATTCTAAATATCGGAAATATCAGATTGATGTTGAAAATGAGTATAAAGAAGCCTCGTGTCTCGATCATAGCATGAGTGAAACTGTGATTCCCGCCGCTTAGAATCATGATTGGTGGAGGCAGTTGCAAATAGGGAATTTCCTTGATTTTATCTATGATTGCCCGTTTGAGTTGGGCGAGTTAACGTCAAATATGAAAGTGGCAAAAGTGTTGCATGAACTTAACGATAATCACAAATAAATCTTCTATTATCGTGCCATAAAGCGGTATTCGGCGATGAATGAGGACACGACTAAGGAACAAAACAAGGTGAACATCCTCAAATTTGCCCGTAAATTCGGGCTTTTAGGCTTTATGACAGCTCTGCCGACCACGCCGAAATTCATGGATTATGAGGCGGTTTATCTGCCGTTAAATCCGTTTATGAAAGCTGAAACAATGCCGACGACTGACTATATAAATCTGTTTTTTCCGTTCAAAAAGCCTGATTTTTACAAAGATAGCCATACAATGCGTTGGAATGTGACAAATGACCGAGAGATGATTGCGTTGATGATGACTTTGGATTACAACCCGGAAGCGGTAAATATGTCGTTTTTGCGTGATTATTCCGAGCGTTACGACTGGCTTTTGGAGCAATTTAAGCAATGGGCGTTTACACTTTTGTCGAGTTATCTTTACTACAATGACTACACCGACAGCGAGGAGGACAAGCAAGACCGCCGCCTAATTCAGAAGGGAATTTCTGCTTTTGAGTGTGCCGCTCCGACTTATAGAATTGTGCTTGATGTGAAGCCAGTAATCGTCTGGGATTTTCATTCGCTTTTGCTTGCGGTTAAGATGATGCTTTCGTTTATGATGACTGATGAGGAGAAGCCGATTCGGTTTTGCGGGAGGTGTGGGGAGGTTGGTTTTGGTGCGGGCGGGTGTTCGTGTGGGGTGTTGGAGTAGGGAAAGAGAGGCGTTGGCTGGAGGGGATTGAAAGGCTATGGCAAAAATGACCGCCATTACGCCAAAGATGAAATTTTACGCTGAAATTTTACGCAATTTACCCTTGCAATCCTCGCCTTGATATGGTATAATATGAATAAATGAACATGAAAGAATTGGTAGGAAGTGCAGAAAAGGTGTCGGACAACCTCCGCTAATGCTGTTGTTTGTGTTGCGACTTGAAAAATAAAAATGAGAGGCAGGAAATTAAAATGATGGTAATTGGGTTAGATTTTGGTACAACGAACAGCATTTTGTGTTATCATGACTCGGAGACAGATAAGATTGACACTTTTGAACTTATTCCCGGTAAATCTGATTTTATCCCAACAATCGTTGCGTATGATAACGATTCAGTTTTTATTGGCGAAGTTGCCAAAAGCACAATTTTCAAAAAGAATTACGATACATATTCCAATTTTAAGTTAAAGCTGGGTAAAGATTTTAATATGCCCATTCACGAAAGTGGGAGAACGCCGCATCAGGTTGCAAAAGATTTTATAGAAAAACTCCTTGATTCTTATAAAAAACAAAAGAATACCGGAAATTTTGATAAGATAGTCATGACTATACCTGCCGCATGGTCTCGAGAGAACAGCAATTTAGCTGTCCGCGAGAACATAAAATCGATATATGACGAATTAGGCTATGGTAACGTAATTACTATTGAAAGCGAACCCGTCGCTGCCGCCGCTTATTTCTGTGAGGTATATAAATCGAATAAAGAAAATCCTAAATGCGAGCCATATGAGGGTTTTATTCTCGTTGTTGATTTTGGCGGAGGAACATTAGATACAACTTTATGCAAGGTTGAGCCGAAAGAAAATAAAAGAGAAGAAATACAAATTCTCGAATGTTGTGGTTTTGGCGAGTATACTAAAACAAATGGTTGCGCAGGTGTTGCGTTTGACGAAGCTGTGGTTGAACACCTTATTAAGAAACATGGTCTTGACATAAAAAAATACAAGTCCGATAGCCAAGAAAGAACTTTCAAATACACTGAACTCTGTCAAAAATTTGAGGAAGAAAAAATACAAGACTTAAAGATAACGGAAAGCTTTAAAAAATATTTTAAGGGTACAAATGGTCCTCGCCTCGTAGAAGGAAAAGGCAGGGAATTGTTTTCGATTGTGTACGACATGAACAGCGGAGAAAGTATTGATGTATATTGCGAAGACTTGATTATATGCTTTAATGAAGTGAATAAACCTCATCTTGAAAAATCTTTGGAAGAAATAGTTAAGTATTTCCATAAACATAATGTGGATATTGAATCGCAAGAAAAATTCAAAGTATTGCTTGTGGGCGGGTTTTCAAACTTTTGTCCGGTTGAGCAAACTGTCAGAAAATTTCTTTTTGACGTGTCAATGACTGATGCAGACTATCGTCTTCCGGAAACTATTACTAAGTATAACAGGTCATATGCAATAGCCAAAGGAGCATTTTACATAGCAAAAAATGATAATGTTGTTCACACTTGTGACCATGAAATAGGTTTTATTGCACGTGTAAATCATTCTCAAAAACCTTCTGATGTTCCGGTGATAAAGCATGGAGTTAATATCAAAGATGTTTCTGTTCCGCAATGGACCGAAAAGTATAAGTTTTCTATGAACCTTGGGGCGGCAAAAATACCGGTGTATATGAATCCACGGCGTTCTGATGGTTTAGGTCGTATTGAGGGAAGCATAGGGACCGCAAGCGAGTTGTTCCCAAATCTTGAGGACAAGGAAAATATGTATGAAATAAGCTTTTCCGTTGACAGAAATATGATACCTACTATTTACGCAAGAGATAGGCATGGCAACGAAAAACAAAAATACCTTAAAAATTTTGTTGAAGATTCCGGCATAACTGCTTTCACCGCACAAACCCTAACCCCCAAAATCAACAGTATAATCAAATTCGGCGGTTATGATTGGTGCGTGCGTGGGGTGCATAACGGAGAAGTTCTTCTCATAACTAAAGATATTATAGAAAAACATAGGTTTGACATTTCAACTAATAATTGGACAAATTGTGAATTGCGAAAGCACCTTAACGGAGTGTTTTACAATAGTTTGGATGCAAGCGATAAATTAAGAATTGTTAGTTTTAACAGTGACGATGTCTACTGTGATGACGGCGGCGTTCACTCCGCTTTATGGCTGAAACTGTAATACTTAAAAGGAGAAAGACCATGAAAACTTGCCCTATTTGTGAAAATAATGCTGTTGATGAAAACGTATCAGTATGTCCAATATGCAAATTTAATGATTTTCGCCCGATAATCGTTTCGGACGAGGAGTATGAGTATTGGTTAGGCACTTCCGTGAATCCTGCTCGTATGAAATGGACGTTTGAACAGAATGAAAGGCGATTAAAGGCAGAATTATTGCAGAATGAAATACGTCTAAAGGCGGAATTATCCCAAAAAGAGAAAGAGATAAACACATTAAAAGAGCAATTGAAAAAACAAACAGCTCTCTATGTGCAAACCCTATCGAAACTCGCTCCACTCCCATCTTCACATCCCAAAATCGGCAGTATAATCAAATTCGGCAGTTATGACTGGCGAGTGCTTGATGTTCAGAATAACGCCGCATTGATTATTACTGAAGAAATTATTGAGAAGAAAGCGTATCATGGTAACAGGACTGCTATAACATGGGCTAATTGCGATTTGAGAAAATATCTAAACGGCGAATTTATCAACAATGTTAAAAAGTTCAGCCCAAATGACAAGGCAAGAATTATCCCTGTAACGAACGAAAACGCAGATAATCAATGGTATAATACAGATGGTGGCAGTAATACAACGGACAGTATTTTCTTGTTGAGCTTGAACGAACTCGTAAGATACTTTGGAGATAGCGGAGATTTGCGAAGTAAAAAACGCTATGGCTATGATGTAAAAATGAAAAAGTTTGTTCAAAATGCAAACGGTCACATGCTTTGCGATATGTATGGTAGTGCGAGAGTGGCAAATTATTTGAGGGAAAAAGGGCATACGTGGCGGCTTCGGTCGCCCGGCGACGGCAGCGATGATGCCGCCTATGTCGGTTATGACGGTGGTGTCCAGGTCGCTGGCTACCCTGTCGATGATGATGCTAGTCTTGGTGGTGTCCGTCCCGCTTTGTGGTTGAAACTGTGATTATATCATTAAATCAAAATTTGTTAAATTTCCCGTAAATTAGTCCTAAAATTTCTATTTACAGAGGAGGAAAATGAAGCTATGAAAAAGGGTCATATAGAAATATTTCATAATCATTTAAACGAAATTAATAAAGCACAAACAACAAAGGAAATTAATCATGAGATTCTTAGGTTTGTAATAGTGTTGCTCGAAAAGGTTGATTATTCTTCAAAGGTTTTATCAACTTATGAGCATGAGGAAATGCTTGAACTATTCGCCGACATGGGTGAACCGACAGCTACTGCTTGTCTCTTTTATGAGAAAGCAAAGGGATTTCTTGACCCTGAAACTCAAAACGATTCTCTTATTCAAGACATTGCCGCTTCCGCCGAAGAAGTGACCGAAGTTAACGGATTAATAAAAGAAATCATATCCAACGAAAAGCGTTTACGCAAAGATAATGCTCAATTGCTCAAGCAACAACAAGAATACGCTGAAATAAAAGATGAGTACGAACACCTTGTTAAAATCGTATCTAATCTTAACGAGATTAAAGAAACTCTTACTCATGATAAAATATCAGCTGTGTATCAAGAAAAGGAAGAGCTGCAAAAAGAGGTTAATGTTAAAACCGGCGAAAAGGAAACGCTGTTAAAAGAAATCGGAAAATTGGAATCACTTAAATCTGATTTATCGGAAACAATTATGGAATTTAACGATGAGAAAAATACTATCGAAACGAACATCATCGACATAATTGATTCAAGGAAAGAAGAAGCCGAGAAAATTTTCAACGCTCATTCACGCCGAATCGATGAGATAATTATTGAAATTCAAACTCACATCAGCAATTTTGAGCAAATTAAAAACGATGTGAAAAAGGCAAATGAGTTGTATGCAGGGGTAAAAGTTCATCTTCGTGAAGATAGCGAAATACTTAACGCTTTCGAGGCAAAAGGAATTAAAATGCCCGATGATTTCTTTGAAACAACTAAAAACCTTCGAGAAAAAGCGGAGAAATCATTAAACGAAACAGAAGATTCTTTAAGCGACTTGAAGGTATTCGATGAATACCTAAAAAAGGCTTTACTGAAATTAGAAACAACCCAAAAAGAAATCCGAGCATTGCAATCTGCAAGATAAGAATCAAATGGAGGTGTTAATTATTTATCTCAGACTTTATATGACAACCCGAATCACGGAAGCCCTCGGTCCTTTTAAAAGATATGCGATATGGGTTCAAGGGTGTGAGCGGCGATGTGCGGGTTGCATTTCAGAAGATTCACAACCTATAGATGGCGGATACCGATTGGAAATTACTGACTTAGCGGCAGATATAATAAACACCCTTGATATAGAAGGCATAACTATAAGCGGCGGAGAGCCGTATCTACAAGAAGAGTCGCTTGTGTCGCTGATTTCCTTGGTTCGTGCGAAAAGAGATTTGGGAGTGATTATATACACGGGGTTTATTTTCGACGAAATAAAAGATAATAAGTTAACTGCTCACGCCGATATTATTATTGACGGAGAATATATAAACAAATTAGATGACGGGCGCAGTCTGCGCGGTTCGTCAAATCAAAATGTAATTTTTACAACAAACAGGTACAAAGAATATACCAATATGTATGGTATGCAAGGAAGAAAAGCTGAACTACGCATCAAAAATGAGAAAGTTATGCTGGTGGGTATACCGGATAAAAACACATATAAAATATTAAAAGGGGAACAACCATGAAAACTTGCCCTATCTGTGAAAATAATGCTGTTGATGAAAACGCATCAGTATGTCCAATATGCAAATTTAATGATTTTCGCCCGATAATCGTTTCGGACGAGGAGTATGGCTATTGGATAAAAACGGTTGTTGAGCCTTCTTGTATTAAATGGGAATTTGAGCAGAAAGAAATGCGTTTAAAGGAGGAGCTATCCCGAAAAGAGAAGGAAATAAATACATTAAAGGAACAATTGAAAAAACAAACTGATTTACCAGCACAAACCCCACCGGAACCCGTTCCACTCTCGCTTTCACCTCCAAAAATCGGCAGCATAATCAAATTCGGCGGTTATGATTGGCGTGTGCTTGATGTGCAAAACGATAAAGCTCTGCTCTTAACCGAAGAGGTCATAGACAGTAAAGCATATCACTCAACAGGCGGAAATATTACGTGGGCTGAATGTGAACTGCGTAGCGAACTTAACGGCACGTTCTATGATTCACTCGGGCAAGATAAATCGCGCATAGCTGAAGAAAAGGTAATAAACAACGACAATTTATGGTTCGGGACAAAAGGTGGCAAAGATATAACCGATAAAATATTCCTATTAAGCATAGAGGAAGCGGACAGATATTTTGGCGACAGCGGAGACTACTTAAATAAAAGGCGCAAGGAATACAAGAACGGTAAATTCGTTGCAAGTGTTGATGGCTGGGCTTTATCTAACAATTACGATTCGGAGAGAATAGCCTACAACGCTAGCGACACGGCTTCGTGGTGGTGGCTTCGGTCGCCCGGCTACATTAGTAACCGTGCCGCCTACGTCTATTCCGACGGTAATGTCATCGTCAATGGCATCCTCATCGGCAGTGTGTCGGTAGTTGGCGGCGTTCGCCCCGCTTTGTGGCTGAAATTTGATGCCAATACTTTACATATAGAAACACAACAAAAGTTCACCATAAATACAGCCCCCAAAAGCGATGATTCAGCAAACACCGCTCCACCCCTGCAACAAACCCAAAATCAATCGAATCAAAAGCAAGACCAACAACAGCAATTAGCTTTTTCAGAAGAGGGCGAAAAAATGTCTGCTGCACAAGAAGCATTAATAAATACAATAAAAAACCACTTAAAACGCCGTGCTGGTTTTGAAGCAATGCGTAAATTAATCAAGTTGTATCCTACAGCAACAAGCACTAAAAGAATCTTGCTATATGTTGCCGAAAAAAAAGTGGGACATACTAACGGCGAAGAAGCGTTAAAGAAATTGGTTAAACTATTCCCTAAAGACAAAGACACATTAGAAATTTTGGTGTTTGTAGCGAGAAATCAAGCAGGCAATGTTCATGGCGACAGAGCATTAAATGATTTAGCTACACTATTTCCTAATGAAAGAGAAACACTTGAGGCTTTAAGATTCGTGGCAAATAATAAATCAGGATATAACTCCGGTAAAGAAGCTACGAAACTACTAATAAAGTTGAATCTTTAATCTTTAAAATAATACTTGAAAGGAAGCGTAAAAATGGCTAATTTAAGAGATATATACGGGAATCTCACTGCACGGATAGAAGGTGGAGCTATAAGAGATATTCACGGTAATATTCTTCACCGGATAGACGGCAACAATATCAGAGACCTTTACGGAAATCTGACACATAGGATTGATGGTAATGTTATTAGGGATATTCATGGCAATGTTACTCATCGTTTGGATGGAAACGTCATTAGAGATATACATGGTAACATGAAGCACAGACTATAATTATACTTTATGACTTTTCTTAAAAGAGCTTTGTTGCAATTGGTATTCAGCGGAATAAAAAATAAAATTTGGAGGAACTCAAAATGAGCGGAATTAAGGAAACGAGGATAACCATGACAAGGACGGAGCGGGATAGATTGGTAAATAACGCAAGAACCGCAGCCGAATCGCAACAGCAAGCAGAAAGGCGAGCACAAGCGGCTCAAGCAGCTCAAAGAGAAGCACAAACCCGAGTGAACGCACTGAGCAATACGCTAAACAGCGAAATAGCCGGGCTTCACAGCGATATAACGCGTCTGACAAGGCAACAGGACAGAAAACTGGCACAACAAGCGTTAAACTTTGACGGAAAACTTGATAATTTACGGACAGAACTTCAAGCACAAATGGAGCATAATAAAAGGGAATTGAATACGGCAATAAACAGCATACAATCACAAATGGATTCAGAGAAACGCGAAAACAAAGCGGTTGCAGAGTATTGGGTAAATCAGTGCCGTGCTGTATTTTCTAAGATAGGACAATATCGACACGATATGTTTGCTCCGGGAAAACTGCAATCACTAATGGATGAATTATCGCAAACTGATTCAGATATGCGTACAGGAAGGCGATTTGAAGCTACGATTGCAAACGCACGGGAAAGGTTCAACAGGGCAATTGCACTTCGGAGTGAAATAATTGTCGCCGAAGAAGAATGGAAACGTCAATATGTCATATTTACACAGGCATTAGCTGATACAAAATCCAACCTTGTGTTCCGCGAGGAAATGAAATTTGAAATTGAAACAAGCGAGGGTAAAGAAATCGTTCCCGCTGATATTAATTATTGGTCTGACGGAATGCTTAACAATGTTCGGGATACGATAACCGAAATTGAAGCGGGAGTAAAAACCCCGGAAAATATACCTGTAAAAGACCTTAAAGAATTGAGCAATGAATTAGAGCGGAGTAATGAAATTATGCAGCAAGCTGAAGAAATTGCTCGAATGAGATTAACCGCATCGCAAAAGCGTGCAGACTTAGCGCAAGACATAGTTGATGCTTTCTCAGGGACAGAATGGAGATATGCAGATTCTACTTATGAGGGAGAAGAAAGCACAGAAGCAGTTCATATTAAACTCACTGATGGTGCGGAAAACTCTATTGTCGTAATTATTGAACCCGCTGAAGGTATGGATAATAATCTTCAAATTCATGGTTTTTTCACGGATAATACCGATTCGCTACGTGAGGAATGGCTTAGAAGTATACGCAATCATCTTTCAGACAGCGGAATTAATACCGATGAATTCGTATGTCGCGAGGGATATGAAAGAGTATCTTCTGACAATAACAATCTTTTAAATCTTCAAAATACCGCTCAAAAGCCTGTTCACCGGCAAACAACGCTGAAAGGATAATTCTATAAATGAAAACTTGCCCTGTATGCCGTAAACATAATGTTCCGGAAAATATAACTACGTGCCCAATATGCGGGTTTGATGATTTTCGTCCGATAATCGTTTCGGACGAGGAGTATGAGTATTGGTTGGCTGCTTCCGTGAATCCTGCTCGCATGAAATGGGAGTTTGAGCGAAAAGAAAGCCATTTAAAGGCGGAATTATTCCGATTCGAGCAGAATGAAATGCGTTTAAAGGCGGAGCTATCTCAAAAAAAGACGGAGTTGTTCCAAAAAGAGAAGGAAATAAACACATTAAAAGAGCAATTGAAAAAACAAACAGCTCTACCTCCAACTCCCATAATCGGCAGTGTAATCCAATTTGGCGGATATAACTGGCGGGTGCTTGACATTCAGAATAACGCCGCATTAATTATTACAGAAAATGTCATAGAAAAGCGTGCTTATCACAACAAATTGGAGAATATAACGTGGGCTGATTGCGATTTAAGGAAATACCTAAACGGAGAATTTTTAAGTAACTTCAGCCCATTTGAAATTGCGAAAATTATCCCTGTGCCAAATTTAAATCCTAATAATCCGTGGTGGGGAACAAACGGCGGAGCGGAAACGACAGATAGAGTGTTTCTGCTTTCGCTTCAAGAAGTCTGCCGTTATTTCGGAGACAGCCGAGTGCAACTGAACAGCAGTGCTAAAAAATCCTTGGCGGCTGAAATAAAGAGGGAGTATTGGGATAAAGGTAAAACAAAATGGGATGAGTGGAAAGATTTTTATCTTGATAATAAGATTTATGTCACTGATGAAAATAATTCCAAAAGAATGTTAAAATATGGCAACGAATCTTCATGGTGGTGGCTTCGGTCGCCCGGCAACAGCAGCATTAATGCCGCCTTTGTCTACGATTACGGCGTTGTCAATGTCACTGGCAGCAGTGTCGACGATGTCAACTATGTCGGTGGCGTTCGCCCCGCTTTGTGGCTGAAACTGTAATTTTTATTCTTTTAATTCGACGTGGAAGCGAACGGTACAAATTTATTTAGAATGAGGGTTTAATAGCATGGAATCTTATTTCAATCAAAACATCAATATAACGAAACGGTTTTTCTTTGTTGCAGGTAAAACACAGGATGAATTTTGCGGTGAAGACCTTATCCGCAAAAATTTAGATGAAATGCTGTATGACCATCTGAGTGATTGTAAATATAGCCGCATTATATTTTATAACAGAAGCAAAAAATTCTATTTTTTTGACGATGTTTCGTATATGTCAACAGCTAATCTGAATTATGAACACTTTGAACAAGTGAAATATCCTCAAACAAAAATAAAGCTTAAAGGTGCGCCACTTAAAGGCAGATTAAACAGCACCGATTCTTCTGCTCCCGAAAAGTCTCAACCACCAAAAAATCAAGAAGAAGCAAATCGACGATTAAGCATTAAAACCATTGATGATACTATGGCTTTTTCAAGAATTAAAAGTTGCATGGAGGACGATAAAATTAAAACGGCAGTAATATTTACGAATGCCGACGATTTTATTTCGTCTTTCGGAAGAACATCTCCCGAAGATATTTGTGATGGTCTTAACTCTTTTAAAGGATTGTCATCTAATAATAAAAACATCGTCGTGTTCGTTTTCCCTGAAAAACCTCTTGAAGAGGTTCTTAAAACATATGAGAGTGACTGCACACCTTATTGGAAGTTTTTCTCAAACATGGTGCAAAAAGATTCAAAATCTGCCACTTTAATAGAGCTCAACACACCATCCGCAGGCGAGATTAGAAACGCAATACACTATAAAAGGCTTTTGTCAAATGGTCTAAAAGTGGATTTTAGAGAATTTGATGATGTTTGTAAAAATTTAACAAAGCATTTTAATGATGAAAAATTATCATTAAAATATTTTCTTGCGGAGGTAGGTACTATGTCTGAAAGAGGCGAAGTCTTAAATAACGAGAGTTGTGAAAAAAGGTTTAATTTCAATGGGAAAAGTCGAGCAAAAATTGTGGAATATCATTCAAGATTACTTCCTGCTTTACCGCCGGAGACAAGATTGGATGAACAGCTCCAACTTAACGAATTAATTGGATTAGCAAAAGTAAAATCAAAAATTGAAGAGATTAAAGATAACATGGAATTTGAATGCGAAGACGGAAAAACAGTCGACCCCGGTCATTATGTCTTTAATGGAAATCCGGGGACAGGAAAAACTACGGTAGCAAGACTTTTAGGCAGTATTTTACATAATCTTGGCGTTCTAAAAAAGGGACATATTGTTGAAATAGAAAGTGCACTTCAATTAACAGGAGAATATGCAGGTCATTCAAAAGCTAAAACACAAGCGAAATTTAACGAAGCTTTAGATGGTGTTCTTTTTATTGATGAAGCATACTCAATCAATCCAAGAAAGGATGGTCAAGTTGATTATGGTCAAGAGGTTATCGATACTTTAGTTCCGCTCATGGAAAACAACCTTTCACGAATTTGTGTGATATTCGCCGGTTATACAGAACCCATGAAAAATTTTATTGATGCAAATGTCGGGTTGTTTTCAAGGGTGACTGAAGATAATATCATAGAATTTGAAAATTATACTTCAGACGAACTTGTGCAAATACTTAGGTTTATGGCAAAAGCACAGAATATTAGACTTACCGATGAGTTTGAAAAACTGTCACAAAAAATATTTGAAAGCTGGACAGTAAACCCTTTACCGTCTTTTGGTAACGGAAGAGATGTAAGAAATTACATAAAAAAGTGTAAAACGAATATGAGACAAAGACTTAAAGCTCAATTTGTAAATGCGAAAAACACCCCGGAAGAATTGCGTAACCTACTTACAGGCGAGGATGTTCCAAAAAATTATGATAATATATTAAATATAAAGGATAAACAAGAAAAGCCAGTTAAGTTTGTACCAATAAAATTTAACGAAAAGTTATTGATAAGATTTTCTGATGCGTTAATTTTTATTCAAACCGAATCGGGTTCCGGCAGTGGCTTCGTTATTACAGAAGATGGATATGCAATAACAGCCTATCACGTTGTTGAAGGACAACAAAATATCGAAGCAAGATTACGGATTCCGGACAGGGTCGGGAGTTTAAACTCGTGGCACGAGGCGGTTATTGTTAAGTATGATAAAACTATAGACATCGCTTTGTTAAAATTGAAGGGAGTGAATTTTCCTGCTGTTAAACTCGCAACAGCCAATTTATCATACAATCATGGTGATAAAATATATTGTATCGGCTATCCATTTGGCGACATAATGAGTGACAGTATTGAAGACCTGAACCATAGCACTTTTTATGGAGCGGTATCGGGACTTCAAAAAAGAAACGGAATTGATATGGTAGATGTGTCGATGGAAGGAAAAAGAGGCAATTCCGGTTGTCCTGTTTTATCAGACGAAACAAATGAAGTTATCGGAGTTTTTAGGGGTGCTGTTAAGCATGATTATGAAGATTACAATAACTTTGTGCCTATAAAATATATCTGGCAGGAATTTTTAAACCCGATAACAGAGCAGCTTGATATAGAGGAAGCACTAATTTAAATCGGAAACAGAATACCCTACTAACTAACTTATAACTCTTACTAACGACGGCGTTGTCCTACTTGAAATATCCGCATATTCTTATGTCGTCCGCCTTGCCGGACGACATAAACAGAAATTTGTCGCACTAAGTGTCACGACTTAGTTAGTGGGGTAATCCTATGCTCCCGTTTTCGTTTTTAACAGAAATACTGCCATATAGTTTTGGGGATTATTTGGGGATTAAAGTTGCGAAAAGATATGAAACTCTGCAAGAAGATAGAAGTTATTAGCCTTGCAAAGTTTCGGTAAAATCAGCGTTTGCGTGATGTTAGGATGGGTTGGAAAAAGTAGCGGGTTTAATACCAAATTTCATTTGGTGCTTGACAGGACGTTCCCTCCTGCACCTCCCTTTTAGGGCTGATATGTCAGCCCCAACCCTAACGTCGCTACATCATAAATGCAGGGGCTCTCCGATGGGGTTATCAAATCTGCGGATTTGAATGCTATTTATTCTTATGATTATATTATAACCTAAACGCTCTTAAATGTCAAGTGTGGATTTTTAAAATTCCTCTTGACATTTAAGTGAAAAAGGTGTATTATTAAATTATCAAATAGAATGGAGTGGGATTATGAAAAAGGTTGTTGCGTTATTGGTTATGGCGGCAGTTTTATTTTCGGGCTGTAATAATAATAATAATAATGACGAGGTTACGGAAACATTGAGCGAAACTATAACGAGCATCGAAACTACGACAACTGAAAACGAAACAACTACTACATTCGCCCAAACGCGTGAATCTGTGCCGAAACACATCACAATTAGAGGAAATCAATACGACACATCAAGTACAGAACTTAGCTTAGGCGGCGAAACATTAACCAATGAGGAAATTTTGCCGCTCAAATATATGGTAAACTTAACCAAGCTGGAATTACATAATTCTTCAATTAGCGACTTGTCACCGCTTTCAGGTTTAACAAATCTTACTTATTTAAAACTAAATAATAACCATATAAGCGACCTATCGCCCTTGTCGGAATTAACAAACCTAAATCATTTAGATTTGGGTTATAATCCAATTACCGACAACGATTTAATGAGCCTGCCTAACCTTACAAATCTGAATGGACTGTATTTATACAATAACCAAATAAGCAATTTATCCCCCCTATCCGATAGAACAAACTTAACCCACTTGACAATCAGCAGCAATCAAATCAGCGACATATCCCCCATATCAGGCTTGACAAACTTAATTCGATTGCATATAAGCGACAATCAAATCAGTGACTTATCACCGCTATCCAACATGATTAACTTGACTGAATTATACTCGTTTGATAATCAAATCAGTGATATAACTCCGTTATCCGGCTTGACAAAATTGACAAATTTGAGATTAAGCGACAATCAAATATCTGACCTTTCTCCGCTGAATGATTTGGTTCTCCTTTATTATCTGTTCCTTTCAAATAACCAAATAGGCGATTTATCGCCCTTATCCGACTTGGCAGAATTGAATTGGTTAATGTTACATGATAATCAAATCAGCGATTTGTCACCGCTTTCAGGTTTAACAAATCTGAAAGAATTATCATTAAGCAACAATGAAATCAGCGATTTATCACCCTTATCCGACTTGACAGAATTGAATTGGTTAGTGTTACATGATAATCAAATCAGCGATTTGTCACCGCTTTCAGGTCTAATGAATCTGAAAGAATTATCATTAAGCAACAATGAAATCAGCAACCTGTCACCGCTTTCGGGCTTATACTTAAACAGTTTATCCTTAAATAACAACCAAGTCAGCGACTTATCGCCATTATCTGACCTTAGAATTCATTTTCTTAGCATAGAAAACAATCCCATTACCGATTGGTCACACGTTGACCATACAGTGTATGTAGACGGTAAACCCGATGAATAAGATTTACCGTTATATATTATTAACATGAAATGAAATGACCCTAAAATGGCAAGCATTGAAAAACGACAAGGCAAAGACGGTGACAGTTACCGAATAAAAGTCTTCAAAATCACGGACAGCAACGGTAAAAAGCTGTTTTATTCAATGACCTACAAACCCGACCCTAAGCTGACTCCAAAGCAAGCCGAAAAAGAATTGAAGCGGGTTGAGGTTGAATTTGAGCAAAAATGCAAGACAGGGCGATACCTTGATGAAACGATTAAATTCGACCAATATACAGAAAAATGGCTGAAAGATTACGCCGAAATGCACTTGCGACCGACAACTTTAGTTGGCTATAAGTGAAAGCTAAAGCAGAGCAGAGGATTTTGAGAACATAGAGGAATTCGGCAAGGCACGGAAGGAGTGTCTTGATAAATGCTCCACTGTGGGCAAGACCGTAAATATTGACGGAAACACGATATTTCATTACTTCCCTAACGAACATAGACTGATTTGCCGCGATTCGGTTCGTAAACATTGGTCAATTGAAAATCAGCTTCATTGGCATCTTGACATTACTTTCGGCGAGGACAACGCAAGATTGAGAAAAGATAACTCTCCGCTTAACTGGAATGTCCTGTGCCAAACCGCTTTGCCGGTTTTGAAAAATGCTGATGTCGGTAAAAAGCAAAGTATCAAGTACAAAATGTTTATAGCTGCTCTTGATATTTCCGTGTTAGAAAATATTATTTTCTTAAGGTAAGTGCTTTTGCCGTGACATTTTGACGATAGGCATTGACTTTCCTCGAAAATCGTGATAGAATAATAACACAATATTTATAGGGGAGTCATTATTTTGGATATTCAGCGTTTTCGAGCATTGCCGCTATCAGAGCAAGTCGTAACTTCGCTTGTTTAGGCATCAATGGCGCAAAGCGAATGGATAACAATAAAAAAAGTATGCAAACCATCAAATGCCGTATAAGGATAACACTGATAAATTCTGAGAAGTCTTTACCTAACTGCGATATAAAGCATATGATTTTATAAATTCTTTCGGTCTTTGAAAAAAACGTGGAGGTATAAAGTCGATATATATACACGTTCTATGAGGGATATGAGGATAAATCTGTATTTGAAACATCAGAGCTTACTTCTGATATGATGGACGCATTGGTGGGAGAGGTTATGGTTTTGTCGGACGGAGTGCAGGTAGTGTTTAAGGTTTAGAGTTATCTCCGACGCATTCAACGGAGATACCAATTCAACATAATTAACAATGATGGGAGTAGCAGGTATGGGAATATTTTCTGAGATAGATTTCGATAGCCTTCCGATACATTTTAAAGAGGATGCGGTTAGGGAAGAAATTCTTCTGCCGCTATTAAATGCTCTTGGCTATTCCCGATTTGACAGCATCAATAAAATTATAAGTGAATACACCCTTGAAGATCCCTTTGTGACGAAGGGAACGAAAAAAAGGAAGATAGGGATGACCCCCGATTATATAATTCAAATTAAAGGCAAAAATATTTTTATAATTGAAGCAAAAGCTCCGAGTGCAAATATCACGGAGGGAAAACACGTAGAACAAGCCCATAGCTATGCAAATCATCGTGATGTCGATTCTGAAATATTTGTGCTGTGCAATGGACGGGAATTAACAGTTTTTAATACGAGAAAAGCAACACTAATATTCAAATTGAGCTTCGCTACTGCCGATAAAGAAAAATGGGGAACTCTTTATGAGCTTTTAAGTCCGGCAGCATTTACTTTTCCTAATGTTTTTAATTATAAACCAGATTATGGTGTTTGGTGTGCGAAATCAGGATTATCTTTGGATATGGTTCATCATTTTTATGGAATACATGTTGATTGCATAGCAAAACCGAGTGACTCGTTGTATTCTATTCAAGCAACAGTTTTGAGGAATGGCGAAAAATATTACGCATCATTTGATTTCAAATTGAGTTTATTTGAGGCTTTCGTTTTACAGATTCCAAAAGAAAAAAGAGATGTAGTAAAGCATTCACTTACGCATTATCCGTATAAATATGAGGCGAACTGTGAAACTGATTCGTTTGAGCTTTCTTTTTCTGCAATGTTGGGAGTCGAGGTACTACAAGACAAGCATGGGGTTGAAACATTTATTCCTCTTAATATAATATCATTTTTGTAAGGAGAATGTATGTAATGGCACTATCAGAAAACCTAAATACTCTCATTCAGAGCATTATCTCTACACAGGAGTTTTGGAAAATCAATTATTACTTACGTTCGATGAAAAAAGCTCCGCACGGCGGTGTTTTTTATACTGCATATCCTAATACGTTCTTGAAATATTACACGGCATCGGCATATCTGTTCTTTTCGCCAAATGCCAAAATTCCAGCACCGATACTGGATACCGCAGATAAATTTCGTGAAATGATTGACATTGCGAATATTGATACCGAAGAATTATTGCAGTATTGCCTTGGCATTGATGGGAATCCTAATAACGGGAATCGAATGTATATAGCCAGTTATGGCAAGATAATCACTTCCATCGGGCGCAATGAGATAGAGCATATGACCGCTGTTTCCGATGCCATCGAAGGAAGAATAAGCTATTTGGGCAACTTCGATATTAACGGCCAACGCCTTTCTCTTTTATTTATTTTTACGTTAATTGAAAGTTTCGCTTATAGAATTCATGATGTAAACGAGATTATCAATAATGAAAAACTAATCGTGCCTATAGATAAATATGGTTTGAGTGATGTAACAGGTGCAAAATTTGAACGGCAAGGGTTTAGGTTGGATGATAAATACTATCTCTACAATATTTTCCTTGATACGTCAATTGGAAGCCCAATAGCTAACGTGCCGAAAACCATTGAAATAATCCGTAATATAAAGCTTCCTGTACAGATATTTATGCGGTGCGACGAAAATCTCGCCATCCCCTATTTGCGAATGGTCAGCAACGCTGGTGTTGTCTTCCAAAAATGGCGTGGGGTTACCCTCAATTTTGATAATATCACTGAACAGATGAAGAGTGGCAAAGAGACAATAGTGCATTTCGATTCTCAATCGATGCACAAAATCCTTGTTTACGTCAAACGCGGAGCCGATGAAACAGGGATGGAGTTCTACCATATGAATGTAGAGCAACTCTGGAATCCCAATATCTTTACAAATGATGAGGACGTGATTATTACGAATTATATTCACGGAACTTACTATCCGTTGTGCAAAACATTTGAACATATCGACTTCTCAGTAAACCAGTACAACAGAGAAGTATTTGAAGCCAAATACCGCGACGCTGAAAAGTTAACCGGAGTTTCAATTGTCACATACGGAAATCTGCATTACAAGATATGGTGCATCAGAGGTGATAACCTCATATCTGCTGTATGGGCTGACCTTGTTTGTGCATCGCTTGACGCACCGTTCCGAAACATTTTCATGGAGACGATTGGCGGTACTTATATTGAGAATGATGGCTAACGTATTGTAAGTAAAATGATTATCCACTTTTTATGAAGAAATCGGCAGTATGAATTTTAAATGGATAGTCAAACTTCTTGAGAGTACAACGGTTGGTGCGTCAAGGGGAATACCTATTGGACCGCCCCCTGCTCATTTGCTTGCAGAAGCTCTATTGACAGCAGCCTTCGCATTCAAGGCATTGATTTTATTCGATATGTCGACGACATTATCGTTTTTTTTGCGAGAATGAAATCGATGCAAAATTAATGTTATCAAAAATCGCCACGACATTAGACAAACAGCAGTGTTTGATGTTACAGCGGCACAAGACAAAAATATATAATGCTGACGAGTTCAAAACAATTTGTGCAAATATGATTGAAGACAGGCCAGTCAGCAAACAAGAGGACATGGTATTGAAATTGATAGACTGCGTTGGTTTTATCGACGTTTAACGCAGATAGGTCATCCCTAGGGGGGAGTTGATGTATCACTCACCAATATAAGTAAATTAATACCATGCTTTGCAAACGTGTGCATCTATCAAAATTCAGAGGCATTTATCCGGCGAGAGATAACACTATCTGCAAAGCAGAATGGTTCTATTGATTGGTTGCGCGAACAAAATGAAAGCTACATTGGCATGGACGCATGGCAACAGATGGCATATATTTTAGCATTGCCTATCTCCCTATTGATGAGAGAAAATACTTTATCAATCGCTTCAATTATCCATGTTCTGTCATGAATGTTTTGTCCAAATGGGCAAAAGAAAAATAAGATGACTTTATAGAATGCGATTCCATAAACTTGCATATATAAAGAGCAGCTGTTTTAATCCACGCTTTATTCCATCATTGGAAGTGGAATAAAGAACACGATCTTTGATTAATTTATATTTTACAATGTGCAGTATTTTTTTATTCTTTACTTGACAGGTGCTTATGCGAGGTTGAGCCGTGAGGATAAGAAAGAGAGCGTGTCGCTCTCAATCGAAAATCGTTTTCGCCGATTGGCACAGTCAAACGACGAGCGATAAAATCAAGGCTACTTTTAAACAAATGGCTCTCGACGGAAAACACACCTAAGAAAGCGATGGAGCAAATTGTCAATTACAAGAACCATGTTGGTAATGGATATTCCAATTCATTGCTTTGCTTTATGCAGATTTTTATCGTGAGCAACGAAACCAACACATATTATTTTGCTAACAACCCAAAAGAGCATTTTTCTTTCGATGCCTACGAGCGTTTCTTGCCAATCTATCAACTTGCAGATGAAAAAAACAAAAAAATCAGCAACTTGTATGATTTTTCCGATATGTTTTTACGAAAGTCTACTCTCGCTAAATTAATTAATTTGTATATGGTACTTGTTGTAAGCGAGCAAAAATTAATTATTATGCGCCCTTATCAAATTTATGCTGTTAAATCCATAATGGATTGCATCGAACAGAATCGAGGCAATGGATATATTTGGCATACTCTAGGGAGTGGAAAAACGCTTACATCGTTCAAGGCTTCTACTCTTATGAAAGATAATCCGGATATTGAGAAATGTTTATTTGTCGTTGACAGAAAAGACCTTGACAGACAAACACGAATAGAGTTTAACAAGTTCCAAGAAGGGTGCGTTGAAGAAAACACGAACACCGAGAGTCTTGTAAAACGCCTAACTTCAGATGATTATAAGGACAAAGTTATTGTTACAACTATTCAAAAACTTGGACTTGCTCTTGATGAAAATAGTAAAAGCAACCAAGAAAAGAAGAAAAAGGGAATTCCAACATTCAAGGAACGCTTGTCGAAACTCAGGAACAAACGTGTTGTTATTATTTTCGATGAATGCCACCGCTCTCAGTTTGGTGAAAATCATAAAGCTATTAAGGAGTTTTTTCCTAAAGCGCAACTTTTTAGTTTTACCGGAACACCTATTTTTGAAGAAAACTCTTCATATAAGCAAGTTGACGGCACGGTAGGTTCATATGTAACTACCGAAGATGTTTTTGAAAAGGAGCTTCATGCCTATACTATAACAAATGCCATCAACGATGGTAACGTATTACGTTTTCATATTGATTATTTTAAACCTGATAAAAAAGCGAAGTCCTTAAAAATAACTGAAGAAGTAAGCAAAAAGAAAGCTATGGAAGCAATACTTGCAAAGCACGATGCCGCAACAAACGGAAAGCGTTACAATGCAATACTTGCGACATCATCTATCAATGATGCTATTGCGTATTACGACTTGTTCAAGACCATGCAAGAAGACCTTGCAAAAAACGCCGAGGGGGATTTACCCCCTGAATATTGTTTGCGTCTTTTCTCCGCCGGCTCAAGGGAACAAAGACGTTACACAACTCCAAGAAGATTTGCCGCAAGAAAAAGAAGACAATAAAAAAGAACCGGAGAAGAAAAAAGCCGCACTCAAAAATATTATTGCTGATTACAATCAGCAATATGATAAAAATTTTAGCATAGAAGAATTCGACTTATATTACCAAGATGTTCAACAGCGAGTAAAAGACCAAAAATATTCTAACTCAGATTATCCGCATAGTAAGAAAATCGATATAACAATTGTTGTTGATATGCTTTTAACAGGGTTTGATTCAACGTATTTAAATACACTTTATGTTGATAAAAATTTAAAACAACATGGATTGATTCAAGCGTTCTCAAGAACTAATCGTATCTTGAATAATACAAAACCATATGGAAACGTAGTTGATTTCAGAGAGCAAGAAGATAATGTCAATGAAGCTATAGCATTATTTTCCGGGAAAGATAATAGTGCAAACGCAAGAAAAATTTGGATTGTTGAACCCGCACCCGCAGTAGTTGTTAAGTTGGAAAATGCCGTTGCCGAGCTTACAAAGTTTATGAAATCACAAGGACTGGAGTGCAAGCCCGAACAAGTAAGCAATCTGAAAGGTGATATAGCACGTGGTGAATTCATCAATAAATTTAAGGAAGTGCAACGTCTTAAAACACAGCTTGAGCAGTATACCGATATTGACCAAGAACAGTCAGACAGAGTTATTGAGTTATTGCCTGAGGATACTTTGAGAGCTTTTCGTGGTGTCTATATCGAAACGGCTCAGAAGCTAAAGGCACAGCAAGGTAAAGAGATTGAGTATAAAGACCCTGCTATTGAGCAACTTGACTTTGAATTTATCTTGTTCTCATCTGCGATAATTGATTATGATTATATCATGTCTTTGATTGCTAAGTATACGCAATCTGATGTACCAATGAAACATAAAATGAGCCGCGAACAGCTCATAGGTTTGTTGTGTGCAAATTCCAATATGATGGATGAACGCGAAGATATTATTTCCTACATTGAAACATTGGAAAAGAATACAGGATTAGACGAAACCGCTATAAGAAACGGATACCAAAAGTTCAAAGCCGAGAAGTCTGCAAAAGAAATAGAATCACTTGCATTAAAACATGGGTTGGATTCTGTGCCGTTAAAAGCCTTTGTGGACGAGATTATGGGGCGTATGATTTTTTATGGTGAAAAGTTAAGCGACCTTTTAGAGCCACTGAGGCTTGGCTGGAGGGATAGAATGAATAAAGAACTTGAGCTTATGGCCGATTTAATTCCTCTGCTAAAAAAATCGCAAATGGGCGAGAGGTTATGGGGTTGAAAGCATATGAGTAAGAAAATGAGCGCAACAAAGATGTTGCCGAAATACAGATTTCCGGAGTTTATTTCAACAGGTGAATGGGAAATAGTCTCATTGAATTGCTTGGCAAATAGAATTACAATAAGAAATAAAAACAATTTAATCAACCGTCTCCTCACAAATTCAGCCACAAGCGGAGTTATAGACCAAAGCGATTATTTTAAAAAAGAGGTTGCAAGCAAGGATCATCTTGATAATTATTTTATTATAGACGAGGGGGATTATGTTTATAATCCTCGTATATCTGCAACTGCATCTGTTGGGCCAATTTCTAAAAATAAAATCGGAAAAGGTGTTATGTCTCCGTTATACACGGTGTTTAGATTTAAGAATCGTCATAATGATTTTTATGAGCAATATTTCAAAACAAACCTTTGGCATAATTATTTAAAAAGCGTTTCAAATACAGGTGCAAGACATGACCGTATTAGCATCTCAAATGACAGCTTTATGAAAATGCCCCTGCCTTACCTTTCGGAGAAAGAACAACAAAAAATCGCCGATTGCTTATCTTCTCTTGATGAGCTTATCGCCGCTGAAGCAAAAAAACTCGAACTCCTTAAAACGAACCAAAAAGGCTTAATGCAGAAACTGTTCCCCGCTGAGGGTAGAACTACGCCAGAATTGAGATTTCCGGAATTTAGAGATAGTGGGGAATGGGAAGAAAAATATTTCGATGATTTCTTTACCGTCAGTTCAAGTAAGAGAGTGTTGCAAAAAGATTGGGTTGCTAAAGTAATACCATTTTATCGCACAAGGGAATTGGTCTCTTTGCACATACGCACTAACTTAACACTTGACAAAAGAACTAATATATGGTATCATTAAAAAAACGAGGAGGGGTTTCTATGTTACCATCACCAATACAAATGTTAAAATTCTTGCCGGAGGGGTGGGAGGGAAAGTGTCTTGAACTCGGAGTAATTAAACGAGCAAGAGAAATTAAAACTCCCGAAGATTTGATGACACTTGATTTATTTCACTTGTTGCACGGTTACACTTTGCTTGAAATGTCTGTTGCCGCAA